>Ga0304730_1000023_pt1 | contig 202582 bp, 166 predicted proteins | sample M_130628_MF_Meta_FD_190474 | JGI IMG/M metagenome (GOLD analysis project Ga0304730, IMG submission 190474) | Freshwater microbial communities from Lake Montjoie, Canada to study carbon cycling - M_130628_MF_MetaG (v2) (version 2) | ecosystem: Environmental > Aquatic > Freshwater > Lake...
TGTGCCTTCATGTCGGGGTTGTCAGTCTTGACCCCTTCGCGGTTGTGACTGCAGAAGTAAGCGTAGCCTGTCTTCTTCTTGGGCGACTCCTTATGGCCGTCCGTCTTCTTGTTCGTTTGCTTCTTGGGCTTCTGCTCGTCGTCGGTCTCGACGTCATCGACCTCATCGACCTCGACCTTCTTCGCTTTCTTAGGCTTCTCTTTGACGGGCTCGACCTCGACTGGCTCTGCCGACTTGCCGTTCGCCTTCTCTTCCTCGTAGCGAGCCTTGTCGTCGGATGCCATCTTGGTGTACTCGGCTAGCTCGTCGGATCGGGCGTCGTCATCCTTGAGCTCCTTCCACTTCTTGCCGAGCTCTGCCATGATCGACGACTTGCCCTCCTCACCAAGATCCTTCTTCACTTGAGGACGCATGGCAGCGCAGAAGAAGATGTAGGCCGACCTGCCTTTCTTCGGTGCGTTGGGGTCTTTGTCGCTTGTCTTTCTCGCCTTCTTGGCTGGCACAATGGCAGCGAGCTCTTCGTCCGACGGAGCAACGTAATCCTCCATCGCTTCGTTGTAGCGAGCTTTATCTTCGGCCGCCTCGGCCTCAAGAGAGGCAAGAAGCTTCTTGTCGGCCTTCTTGTCGCTCACCTTGAGCGCGTTCCACATCCTACCAAGCTCGGATGTCACCTCGGTCGCCTTGGCTCCGTCGCCGAGGTTGGCCTTAGCTTCCTCCCTTTTCTTACCGCAGAAGAAGATGTAGGCCGACTTGCCCCGCTTGGGCTTGTTCGGGTCCTTAATCTTGTCACTGCTGCGCTTGGTTGACTTGACTGCGACGACGTTGAAGGCCTCGATGTTCTCCTGTGAGTTCCATGCGTCAACCAGCTCCTCGGACCCGTTGTCAGAGAGGAACTTGGCGACGAAGTTGGCGATAGCAGACTGAGTAAATGACTTCATTGTTTCTGCTCTCTCTCTGAAAACTTGCCTTGAAAAATCAGTTTTTTTATGGCTGGCAAGCTCCTTGGTGTGTCGGTCGGTGGTCTGTGTAAGAAACGACACCTAGTGGGTGTCCTTGTCGTTGAGTCTTCTTGTGTCGGTCACATTCACAACAAATCAAGTGAGTAGCCATTTGGAAGTTTAGTTGTTTAATTAAACTTTATGATATAATTTAGAGATATTAAAAATATTTTAGAAATTATTATATAAACTTATATTAAATGTATTCGTTTGACGAAAAAACACCTACTATATTATGTGAGATAATGGAAAAACATGGAAGTGATAAAGGAGGTAAAAATATTACAAAAACTCATCATAATTATACAACCTTTTATTATAGCATATTTAATAATTTTAGAGATAAACATCTTAGAATATTTGAACTTGGATTAGGTACTAATAATGTTAATATAAAATCAAATATGGGTGAAAATGGTAAACCAGGTGCATCTTTATACGGTTGGGAAGAGTTTTTTCCAAACGCAAAAGTGTATGGTGCTGATATAGACAGTAATATTCTATTTGAAACCGATCGTATAAAAACGTATTACTGTGATCAAACGAATCCTACAGTTATAAGTCAGATGTGGCAAATAAAAGAGTTATCAGGTTTATTTGATATTATTATAGAGGATGGATTACATGAGTACAATGCGAATGTATGTTTTTTTGAAAATTCAATTCATAAATTAAATACAAATGGATATTTTATTATTGAAGACATAAATTTACATACACTTAATTTAATTAAACCAAAGATAAAAGAGTGGAAGACTAAATATCCATATTTACAATTTGATATACTTCGTATTCCATCTGAGGTAAATAAAGATGATAATAATCTTATTGTTGTTAAAAAAATCGGTAATGTGGTTGAAGTCTATTCTAATAATATAGTGAAACCGAAAGGGTTATCAGTATTCGCAATTATCTCAATAATTATTTTAATTACTTTCATACTGGTGTCATTAGTGTATTTTTACATACGTTACAAAAATATAATAAAGAACCAGAAAACGTAAAACAATTTAATAGTAATATCTTGCATATTTCAAGAGTAAATCTTATAAAATATCCAAAACTACGAGAATATTTATAACAGACATGTTCATTTTTGCGTCTAGTTTCACCTCGACCAAAAACTTCTTTCTCTCTAGCGAGTTGTCTCAAAATAAACTTTATTTTTTGCTCATTTGCGTAAAGACACAACAAGGTGTAGTTGTCTTGTTATAATAAAATGCAAATAAAATATTAACATTTAACAAATGAGTGAAGTTGTATATTTTAATCCTGAATCACCTGAAGAAAAAACAACTGAGTTTCTTAGTCTCTCTGTTCCGTGGATATATTCTGTGCCTTGGAATCTTATGAGAGATAAGAAATATCTTGAAATAATAGAAAAATATGTTCTTAGACACATGATTGTTGAAAATCCTTCAAAGCGTTTGAAAGAACAAATTAAAAAAGAACTTGAATTATACCTCAACCCAGACAATATGTTGTATCTTAAATATATAACTTTTATATATCTAGAATTTTTGGAAAAACAAAAGCAACTTTTTGGAGAAGATTTTTTTTATGACTTTAGTTTTAATAAAAGCAATCGAGGATTTCAACTAACAATAAAAAGACCGATTATCTACGTTAGTACATCAACCGACATACTTAGTACATCAGTACATGATTTGCAAACTTCCTCTAGTCTTTATCCAATACTTAAAATTACACCTGATAATTACGTTGAAGAAATAAAAAAATTAGTAGAAGCAAATGTAATATTTGCAGAACAAAAATTAATAGATGAAATAAAAAAAATAGCAGATTCTACATCATTTGACAATGTACGAGCGCAAATTGCAATGGCGTATATAGCACGTATTGATGAATACAAAGTACATCTTCAAGTTAAACCTGAATATCAATTCTGGGTCTTAGAAAAACTAAACTGGACAATTAGAGATAATGAAATTTTTAGAAGTTGTATTGATGCTATAAAAATGCATAACTTTTATGATATTGTGATTGGAGAAACACGAGTCCCGTCAATTGTAATATATTTATCAGGAAATAATTTGAAACAAACATCTCAGGAAAAAATAGAATGTCTAAAAAACGTTCTTGTAATTTTAAGAAAAGTTTTTGGAAAATATTCAAACCAAATTGGGCTTGATATTACACCAAGATATAATTACAAGGTTGACGAACTAATATATTTTACAAATGGTCCAGGAGATGTAAAAGCAGAAATGCAAAGAGATAATGTATTAGATGAGTATTTTATAGAATCTTCTGATGGACTTGCATATAATTATTCTTTCTTGAAAAGTAAAAAAGAAATTTTGACAGAATGTATAAAATCCGTTTTTGGAATCTAATACTTTATATATCAAGTATTAGATTTAATACACTAATTATTCGTAAGTGTAACAATTTACATTATCTTGTTTTTCCAATATGTATACAACTCAGCTGACGAAGCACTCCATTGCTTTTGCTCCTCTTTGGGTAACTCTTTCCAAAGGCGAGAAAGCTCTCTTGTAACGTCGCGTGCCTTCATTTCCAAGTTGTCGACCTTGACTCTTTCTCGGTTGGCGCTGTAAAAATAATTACAGCCTGTCATCTTCTTGGGATACTCGACAGACTTCTTTTTTGCTTGCTTCTTTGGCACCGGTTTGGAAACTACGTTGAAGGCCTCAATGTTTTCCTGAGAGTTCCACTTTTTCACCAGCTCAACCGATCCGTTGTCAGCTAGGAACTTAGCAATATTAGAATGAGTAAATGAATTCATTTTCTTCTTTTTCTCGGGGAGTTTATTTCAAAAATCAAATTTATTTTGGGCTGTGTAAGAAACGACACCTTGTGGGTGTCGTTGTCGTTGAGTGTATTAAGTTGTCACTTACCTAGTTGTCGTCGATTTTGTCAGTGGTAAAGTTTGAAAACCATCTCTTCTAAATGAGTAAACGATGATTCTCTCGTCGTTACGATTTGAACTAATTCGCTTTTGTTGTCAGGAGTGAGCGATGGGAAGAATTTGTCTAGATATTCACGCAATTCATCTGCGGTGCGTCCGATACGAAGACGCTCATTTCTTCTTCCATCAAGAACTTGGCTTGCGGTAGCAAACTGAGTGATCGAGTTCATTGTTCTAATGTCCTCTTTAATTAGTTTGTATAAAAATTCGATTTCATTTATATTTTCTAAAATAGTATTCTTCGTCATCAAGACAAGAGTCTTGGTGATAGTAATCCATATAATAATCTTCATAATCTCGAGATTCGTCAGCATTCTGACTTGACAAAATTCTCAAGACGCAAGCACTCATCTAGAACATCTTGCTTCGATGTAAAAACTTTACACCCATCCTTGTATCCAAGGGATGAACACTTAATTGTTACGTTGTAGTTTGGCGCTAGATTTGTTGTGAGAAATGTTTTGTATGTTAGAACATCGTTCTTTGCAACAACGTTGATACTCATTCCGTCGATCTTTATCGACGGGTCCTCTGCACATACATAGTGTCTAATAGATGAGTCTTGTGCAAACTCTAGAGGAAAAAGTGGTTCTTCGTCAGCGATGTCAAAGTCGGAAAACTTGTAGACATCGATGAGAACGTTTAACAAGAAGGAGTAGAGATCAGCAGCTTCCATGACGAGATCGAAAAGTTGATTCATCTTTGTTCAATTAACTCTTTGAAAGTATTTAAAAAATTCAATTTTATTACGATTCTTATTCAAATAGTTATTGTAAGTGTTAATCGATCAATTCGTAATTAGGAAGTCCATTTATTATGTCTACTAATTTGTAATTATATATTTCTTTTGATGTATCCATAGAATAATCACGGTAAAATACAAAAGATCTACGAAAAGCTATATTTCCATCATTTTTTACGCCAATAAGCCCATCAGAATTAGAAAAAACTGCAATATCTCCTATTTGCCAATTATTAAAACCTATATGTTTTGGATAACCATACCAATGTTCAAGAAGTTGTTCGGTAGGAACACTTTCTTCATTTCGTATTAAACCAACAAATTTTCCTGCAAAATAAGAATTTTCTCTTTCTACTAGCACAGATTCTTTTGTAGAATCAAAGTTTATAACTCTGTAAGAATATCCTACTACAATTGGGTTATCATTACTTACATAATACATTTGAATATGGTGACCTTTAAGCATTTCGGAAGTTGGTGCATTGCGTGAAAAATCAGAATAGTTCATACCTGTAACAGCTTTTCTTCCGTATAAAATAAAAGCAACTTCTGCAAAAGTACTAAGTTTACTTTTAAAAGGTAAAGTTAAAACTTGACCAATATCTTCAGTTTCTTCTGTACTTGTGTCTCTTCCTAGTGCATACGCTCGCGATCTTTCAAAACATTCATCATCGTTAACAATAACTGGATATACATCTCTGGTGAAAAATGTATTAATATACCATAATAAAGATGTCCTTAAAGAATCTAACAATACTATGTATTTACCTTTCTCTTTCGCGTACAATAGCGCTATCTTCATCGCATAACTAGCGTGTCCGGCTGATGCATCATCACTTGACGAAACAAGTGAAATATATGAATAAACAGAATCCCAACTTGCGTCAAGATCTATAATTGTATTTACCCCTTTGTGTTCCATATTCATACATATACACGCTGTAGGCTTGTCGGGTGAATTTCCAACAATAATTATTGTTTCTGTCGGATTTTTTAATTGTTCTTTTAAGTGTAATTCTAATTCATCTGACATATAACCTCCCCTTTTTTTATCTCCTACATGCATCCAACAATATTCAGACTGAATATCACGCATACCTGTCCACTCACATTTTTGAATACGATTAATAATATTTGTAAAAGCTATTTTTCTTCGTTCTGTATTTTCAGAACTAGTTTCAAAAATTTCTATGTAAAAAGGTGGTAATCTTTCTGGTTTTTTACGATCAGGTACTAAAGTATAAACAGGAACTTCTTTTGGTGAAAATATATTACTGCTTACACCTTGTATCTCCTTTATTGGTCGTGGCATCAAGTTTCTGTGTTCAGATTTTTCTTTTATATAAAGTTGTTTAGAGACAGAAGGGTGGATCCATTGAGATTTTCTAGTCAAAATATTAAAGTAATAAAGTTTGTTTTTATCTAAAACCATTACCCAATTATCAGGTAAATCTAAATCCATTTATAATATTGTTTAAAATAAATTAAGAATATTTTTAGTCTTCGTTAATAAAAGATTACAAATTCATGCGTTTTTTGAAAACTCTAGAGCAAAATGTTTCTTCGTTGTCAAAGTCTGAAAACTTGTAAACAAAAGCAGTAGAGATCAGATAGAAATTTGTTTGTAGATCTAAATTTTAAAAGAATAAAAAATTTATTCTTTTATATAAAAGATGCATTCTTTATATAATTATTTGTTAGCATATGAAAATAATAAAGACCTTATTAAAGCCTATATGTCTAATAAATCTATTGAAAATTACGCTCCAACTACCGATAACACTGGCCAAGTTGACCTAAATAAAGTTAAACTAAATACTACTACTATTTTGGGTTTTGGTGTTGGAATTTTTATACTTATATTTTTAATTTCATTAGGAATATGGATATGGGCTGTTGTTGCACTTCTTAAATATCGGAAGGAGCTTCCTAGTTGGGCTCAAGTATTAGGTGTTATTGGAGTATTACCTATTTTACCAGGAGGTCCTATATTGACTCTAATAGCTGTTTATATAGGTAAAAATCAGAAATAATGCCTTCATATCGGGGGGTTGGTTTGTAAGAAACGACACCTTGTGGGTGTCGTTGTCGTAGAGTCTTGTGTCGGTCACCTGTGCACAACAAGCTGTCATTCATTTAGTTTTATAGTTAGTTACAACTTTGTCTTTCTAATTGTTGAATGTGTAATCATCTTCACTTACCTATTTAGAATGTGTCGTTGATTTTGCTTGTGGGTCTCCAGCCTAGCAGAGGACTACTTCCTCTAAATTATTTCTACTTGAATGTTCATCCTACCGTTTTTCATTGCAATTTCGAGTGCTTGTGATGCAAGTTCCTTTGGAACTCGAATTATAAGGATTTGCTCGGTCGACGTTTGATTCGACGGCGATGACGGTGGGACGAAGTGTGCTTGTGTTGGAGGAGGCTGTGGGACGAAGTGTGCTTGTGTTGGAGGAGGCTGTGGGACGAAGTGTGCTTGTGTTGGCGGCGGTGGTGGGACGAATTGTGCTTGTGTTGGAGGAGGTGGGACGAATTGTGCTTGTGTTGGAGGAGGTGGGACGCATTGTGCTTGTGTTGGAGGAGGCTGTGGGACGAAGTGTGCTTGTGTTGGAGGAGGTGGGACGAATTGTGCTTGTGTTGGAGGAGGTGGGACGCATTGTGCTTGTGTTGGAGGAGGCGGTGGGACGAATTGTGCTTGTTGTCGTGTTTGCGTCGGTGGCAAAAGAGTTTGTTTGCTCTTCTTGTATCTGTCAAGTCCAACGCGACTCATAAAGTTTTCTGTGCTCTCTTGTGGATGCTTGTGATTGCAAATCTTGGAGCCGTTGTTCTGCAACTTGCCGTCGGACATTTTGATGAAATGGCACTTGTCTCCAAAAAGACAATTTGATATCTTGAGCTCACTCAAGTTGTGGGCAAACCGACAACTGTCGCCGTGCGTGCACACTTCGTTCTTGTCGATGCTGTTGCACATTCGAGTTTTGGCAAGAGCATTTCCAAGTTTTTCTTTGTCGGCAAGAAGCTCGTAAGCTTCAACCCTCTTGGGGTCGCACAGCTCTTTCTCGTAGCTCCGGTGCCCCAAGATGATCTTGGTCTGAGTCTGTTTCCGAGAGTCAGTTGGAAGAGCCTCTTTTTTGTTTTCGGACTTGAAGTCGCCCTCGCCCTCGACTTTGGCTGAAGGCTTCAAGTCACCCTCGAACTTGGCAGGAACTTTCTTTGCTTCCTCGAGCGAAGGAAAGTCGTTTGTGTAAGAACACTTCTCGTCTGTCGAAGCGATCTTCGGTGTCGGCGGCTTGAAGAGAGCGGAGAATCGGTTTGCAGTAGTCATCATTTGATGTCTTTGATTGATCTGATTATTTTCTAAAAAGTTAAATCAAAAAATCAATTTTTTTAGGAATACGATCATTTTAATTTCTTTTGAAATTAAAATACTCTTGACGGGACTCGAACCCGCAATTTCTCGATTAGAAGTCGAGCGCCTTATCCATTTGGCCACAAGAGCAAATATTTAACAGTATTTGCTCTAAATAAACTCTAGTTAGTGTCCACGTCGTAATATTTCTTACTCTTATCTTTAAATATAAATTAAGTCAAAAAAACAGATATCAGACATTACAGATTAAGTAAGAGTAGTATCATCTTCTGTCTTTTCCTTATTAGCCAATCTAATACGATTCCTGAATACCTGAATATATATTTTCTCAATTTGACTGTCCATAGTTTCCAGAACCTTTTCACAAGCAAGTAATCCAAGTTCGTCATGTGTAGTAAGCGTCATACATATATTACTAATCAAATACCAACGGAGATAATCATAGTAATTATGGTTAATAAGAGTACGAGCGCCCTGTGTAGGCTTTGATAAGGTTGACACTGTCTCTAGATAAGGCACCGTTGCTTCGTGTAAATTATTATCAATACAGTACTTGAAAAAGAATATATAGGCATCCAAATTTGTACTCTCTAAATTTATGATTTTATTGAAATACTCAAAGATTGAGTCAAAGTCGTTGTTAAGAAAGATTGCAGAGTTCAAGATTCTCAATAATATTAATGTATCTCCCATATCGTCCAACACATTATATTCATCATCTTTCTTTAACTCAAGAGCAATTAAATAATTCTTGAGCGCATTCTCATAATCGTTACAATTTGTATACGTCTGTGCCAAATAATAAAGATTTCTCTTATTCTTAGGAGCCGCTGATAACATCTCAATATCTCGGCTAAATCTGGTAAACGAAGACTCTCCACTAACCAAGCGATCTTGGTACAGAATAAACAAATTATCCAAAAATATCATATTATCAACAGACCTATCGGAGAATGTCTCATGCACAGGATACTTCAAATCATACCGACAACCTTTATTAGAGCGAATAAAACGAACATCATAATGTTCTATATTACCAGTCTGTTCCAACCAATGCTTCTTAACAATTCCAAATGAACAACGTTGAGGAATACGTTGCAAGTTCTGGAAAATATGATGCTTTGTAGCATCAGTCTTAAATTCATCCGCTGCATCAAGTAAGATAAAAAATTCAATAGAATTCTTCTTGGCGATTGACTCGGCAAACTCGATTGAGTCATTACGACTTTTTGGGAAATTCTTGAATACACCTTGTTTCAAATGAAGTGTCTGCTTATGCTTCTTACACAACTTCTTACATACCTCAATTGTCTTATCAGTGCTTCCAGTATCATATATTACAACATGTTTTATATGATCTTTTATAGAATTTAAAGTTATTTTAATACTCTCTTCCTCATTCTTAAGCATAATCAGAGCTGCCAACATTTATTATATTATTTTTTATATTTTTCCGCTTTAGAATATGTTTCCCGTAAGGGAATTTTCTAGTTCGGATCCATATGTGAATACAATTCTTTTTCTAACCATTCGGAAATTTAGCATGTATTCAAATAGACTTTATGGAAAATATAAGTCTGGCTGTTTAGATAAATCAATAATTATTCATAGTAATTGTGTTAAAAAATAAGATTGAACTTATTTAAGATTTATATTTTTACATGTAAAAATAACACGTTCGTTTACACATGAATTGTATTTTTAATCATATTAAAGACTACACAAATTAAAAATAAATGTCAAAGAGCAAAGTTCATATAGCTTTGCTTATTATGGCTAAAAATGAACACATAAGGCTTCATGTGACACTAGAAAGTGTTTTAGGACATGTTGACTCAATAGTCATGTATGATACTGGTTCTGAAGATAATACTATTGAAATTGCATCATCATTTTGCAAGAAACATGATATTATTTTTCGTTTAAAACAAGGTGAATTCGTAGATTTTTCAACATCACGTAACGTGTCTCTTGATTTTGCTGACACTTTTGAAGACATTGATTTTATTTTATTAATGGACACAAATGATGAATTGAAAGGAGGGGATAAACTAAGAAAATTTTGTGAAGAACAAATTCATAAAGATGACACATCATACCTACTTGCACAAGAATGGTGGAGCGGACAATATATTAAATATTATAATACACGTCTTATAAAACCCAGACAAGGATGGAGATATTCAGGTAAAGTACATGAGTGGATGAGAAATACTCTTGGTAAAGTACAGGATACAGTACTTGCGCCTTCTGATATAATTTTGTATCAAGATCGTACAGTAGATGACGACAAGTCTTCAAAAAGATTTGAAAGAGATGAAATTTTGCTTCTTGAGGATCATAAAGAAAATCCAAAAGAAGCAAGAACAGTTTTCTATCTTGCTCAAACTTATAGTTGTTTGAGGAAATATGAAGATTCACTAAAGTATTATGAGTTGCGATCTACCATGGAGGGATTTTGGGAAGAAAATTTTCAATCTTTTCTCAAGTGCGGTGAGTTATCGCAATTATTAGGACATGATTGGTATGATAGTATGAAATGGTATATTAAAGCATTTGAACATACACCGCGAGTAGAACCACTTCTTAAAATTGCAGAATACTATAAAGACAAAAATTGGTTTCTTTGTTATAGTTTTGCGAAAATGGCGTGTAATCTTGAGTATCCTAAAAATTGTATTTTATTTGTAGACAAACAGTCTTACGAACACAAGAGATGGCATCTTATTGGTATCGCTGGATGGTATGCTGGCTTTTACGAAGATGGTAAGAACGGGTGTAAGAAAGCAATCGAATCAGGAGTATCTGTAGAATTGGATACAATTAACTTGAAATTTTATGAGAAAAAAGAATTTGAAGATAGGAAAATTCTTACGGAAAAGCTTAAATCTAAAATTAATGCTAAATCTAAAAAGAAATGATTTTAATTGATTTATCACATCAATTAAAATACTTACACTCCACCGCTTTTTTAAATCTAGAAAATCTAAACTTGAGGACAGCGTAACCTACTAATCTTGGTAAATATGTTCTTTTATCCTCTAGCATCCAACTAAATTTAGTTTGACACTTGGTATATTTGTTTTTCTAATTATATCAAATGAAAAACTTTATTACGACAGGAACAAAAGAAATAACTGATTATCCTTTAGATATAAACTTAACTTGGCTATCGTTGCGTCTATCTTCTTTTGAATATCGGTTTTACATATTTTATCTTAGAACTCATTCTTTTAGATAATTTCAAAAATTTGTAGAAATATGTTCAACTGTTGACTCCACCCATTTTCTTAAAATAAGGATGATAGTTATAGAACGCTCCTAACTTTGTATTTTTTAAAAACTTTAAAGTATCTTTTCGTTTCATAGTTTTATAGATACTTGATAGAATACCAAATGCAAGATCTGGATTTTCTAAAATTTTGTCCATTAATACATCTTTATCAATAATGGACGGGTCAACAGCGTGCTCAAAAACTTGAGGGCCTGATCCTTTATTTATCCAATATCTTATCATAGGAGAATCCGCAACTGTCGGATCAAAAGGTTCGTACATTTCGGTAGCATTTTCTATATTAATTAAATATTTCCTATTTGCTGTATTAGCAATTAAAACATCACCAGCTGTCTTATAATCTAATAGCCCTTTACCAGATGGCACAAGACTCATATCCGTGTTTTTAGATTCAATCTCGCAAAACCCATCCCAACCAGATGCGCAATAATCTGCCATAAAACTTTGACAATGCTTACTTTTGCTTCCATAAGGATTTCCTCCATGTAAAAATTGCTGGTTCATATTACTCCCTATGCAATAAGTCAGTGGATGAGTTGCAGGTGAATTGTTTGCACCAAAATCAGATACAGACTTATATGAATTCTTCATTTACTTATTATGACGAAATATTTTACAAGAATAAAATAAAATATTGAAACCGCAAAATTAAAAATGAGATTTAAGGTTTCATTTCTAAATACAAAGAAAAAACATAATGACTGCTCAAATGAAAATTCAACCTGTTACACAACGTTTTAAACTTAATGAATCAACTCGCAACGAATTAAAAGAACTTACGCCAGAATTTGGGTTTAACGGACTTGGAGAACTGGTATTTCGTAGAACTTATAGTAGGAATAACGAGGACTGGTGTGATGTAGTTATTCGAGTTGTAGAAGGATGTATGTCTATTCGCAAGGAACATTTTCATCGTTCGTCTCTTTATTGGGACGATAACGAGAGACAAGATTTTGCGAGGAATATGGCGCTCTCTCTCTTCCGTATGGAATGGTTGCCACCCGGAAGAGGTTTGTGGATGATGGGAACTGAGTTCACATATGAACGTGGATCAATGTCATTAAACAATTGTTCTGCAACCGATACAGAACAAGATTTTGTTCACTCAGCTGAATGGACGATGGATGGATTGATGAACGGCGTTGGTGTTGGTTTCACAACTAATTGGCGAGGTGAAGCTACAATGCCAGATAAGACTGATTCTGAAATTTTTGTTATTCCTGATTCTCGAGAAGGTTGGGTAGAAAGCCTCATCAAGTTGATGTGTTCATATATCAATAGCCCTCGTTACGGTAAGAATAAGTTTCCTATTTTTGATTATTCGCAAATTCGAGCACATGGAGAACCAATCAAGGGTTTTGGCGGTACAGCATCTGGATTTGATCCTCTTAAGCAAATGCATGATCGTATTGAAAGTTATCTTGATGCTTTCTGTATTGGAAGGTTGCAATGTACTTCTAAAACTTGGAAAGAATTCAAGTCTGAAGATTTGGAACAAGCAACAAGTGAATGGCGAGAGGTTGACGTTGAAGTCGACAAGCCGTACTCTCATACGCGCCTCGTAGCAGACGTCTTTAACGCTATTGGCGCTTGTGTGGTTGCTGGTAACGTTAGAAGGTGCCTTCCAGGTGATGCTCTTGTTCATACAAAAGGCGGGTTGATTCCTATTAAAGATGTAGAAATTGGTCAAGAAGCATTGACTTTTAATGGATATGAAAAAATTACAAATAAATTTGTACAAGGAGTTCAGAAGTTAGTAAAGATTATTACACAAGATGGTGATTTTAGATGCACACCAAATCATCGTGTTGCAATCGCAACGTCTTATTCTGATTATACTTGGAAAATGGCATCTGAACTTGTAAAAGGCGATCGTCTTATTGGAGCTAGAGATTTTATCGAAGGTCAAGAAACTTCTCTACCAGAGTGGTCTTATGAAAAGCCATCATCTCATAGCACAACTTGTAAAGATATTATTATTCCTGAACTAGATTCTGATATGGCTTGGTTTTTAGGATTATTCCACGCAGATGGATATACATATCCAAATTATGTTAAAAATGGTTTTAACGCATATGTTTCTTTGGTTTTCGGTCTTGACGAAATGGATATTGCAGAAAAGGCTAGAGAGCAACTTGAACGTTTTGGGGAGAATCTTAATGTTACTCTCAAGAAACGAAAAGATGAAAATAGTCTAATGGTTCATTGTCAATCAAAACAACTTGCATGGTATTTCGATAAGAACATTAAGCAAGCTAATACCGAGATTAGAGTACCTGAATTTATCTTGAAAGCTCGTCATCATGTCAAGCTAGCATATGTAGCTGGTGTTACAGATGGGGATGGTTGCACCGGTCACAGACCAATTATTGTAGTTTCTACAGTTTATGAAAAATTTGCCCGTGATTTGCAAAATGTTCTCTATTCTTGTGGTATTGAAAGTAGGTTGAATATTTGTACTACACAACATCCGAGTAGAAAGGATAATTGGCAAAAAGTTCATAAGTTAACTTTGATTACCAAGAGATCTCAAACAGAATTTTCAGAGATTCCAGAGCTTATTAAGGATCTTAGAGTTAATTCTAAATCCCAAAATGCAAATGGTTTTCCAAGTAGTTTTGAAACAAATTCAAAAGTTAAGACTCTATATGGGTTGTATTCAAATAAGCAATTTAATATTGATGCATATGCAAAACAGTATGGGGAATGTTCTTTTACACCCATTGAAGTTGTTGAAGTCGTTGAAGACGTAGAAGAAGAGACATACGATATTGAAGTTGAAAATCGTCATGAATTCTTTTGCAATGGAATTATCTGTCACAATTCGGCCGAGATCTCCTTGGGCTATGTAGACGATAAGGATTTTATGAATCTGAAGAATTACGAACTCAATCCAGAACGATCTGCGATTGGTTGGTTGAGCAACAACTCTGTTGTGCTACGTGCAGATAATGGGTATAAAGATTTTTCATATATTCCCGAACTTGCTCGTCGCATTCTTGATAATGGTGAACCAGGAATGATCAACTTGTACAATATTCAAAAGTATGGTCGGTCTGGAAAAGAACTCCCAGATGATGCTACAATGGTAAACCCGTGTTTTAGTGGAGATACATTAATTGGAGTAGCTGACGGTCGAAATTGTGTTAGTATCAAACAACTTGCTGAAGAAGGTAAAGACGTACCAGTATATTCAATTAATAAGGAAACAATGGAAGTATCAATTAAATGGGGTAGGAATCCACGTGTTACTGGACATAATCAAAAATTACTTCGTATCCATTTTGGTAAACCGCATAAAGGAGAATTTGTTGATGTAACACCCAACCATAAATGTTTTACAAATGATGGACGAATTGTAGAAGCAAAAGATTTAAAAAAGAATGATTCGTTGCCAATGTTTAAAAAATGTAAAAATGGAAAGGACGATTATGTTGTTGTTTATTCAAAAGGTAAAAAATTGGTTGAACACAGAATGATTAAGGAATTTTATGAAACAAAAAAGTTTTACGAAAATTTTAAAGAAGGTTATAGTGGTTGTTGCAAGACTAATGGTGTTGTAGTTCATCATAAAGATGAAAATAAACAGAATAACAATCCTGATAATTTAGAAATTACAACTCCAGGTGAACATACATCTCACCATAATGAGCAATATAGAGGAGTCGGTAACCCAATGTATGGTAGACAACATTCTCAGGAATCAAAGGATTTGATTGCATCAAAAGCAGTTGAAAGATGTTCAAATCCAGAATATAGAAAAATGTTGAGTGATGCACAAACACCTGAAATGCGTGAAAAAGCTTCTGTTCTTATGACACAACTAAAGCGTAAACTTGATATTGAACACTCTAATAATTTAGAAATTCTTGCACATGAATCAGACTTGAAAACAGCAAGGTTTTCTGAGACAGATGTAAAAATAATTCGTGAATGCGAAAACTGTCAAGAAGAATTCTATGTTGTCTGGAGTAAACGAGAGAGTGCTTATTGTTCTATATCGTGTGCTAATACTAAAGCATCATCAATTGAAAGTAGAAAGCGAGGTCAGAAAGTAACTTTTGAAGAGAAGGCTAGAATAAATTTTCACGAACAGGCGATGATTTATAAGGATCTCTGTGAAGAGAAAGAAAATGTATCAAAAATTGATTGGGAAACTGCTTGCAAAACAAAAAATATTTCTTATAGATTCAACAGAAAAAGTGACAACCCTTATATTGCGAAGGGGTGGAGAGAATTTAAGAAAATGGTAGGAAACTATAATCATCAAATTTCTGAAATAGAAGAACTCGAGGGTGATCATACCGTATACAATATTACAGTTGATGACAATCACACAGTTGCCGTTGTAACAAAAGCTGATGATGTCAAAGCTCTTTGGAGCGGTGTGCTTTTTCCAAATTGTGGTGAAATTCCGCTAGAGAACTTTGAATTGTGCAATTTGGCAGAGGTTTTCCCTCCTAGGTGCTCTGAACCACAAAAGTTTTACAAAGCTCTTGAGTACGCTACGTTATATGCATCGACAGTATCTCTACTACCAACTCATCGTCCAGAAACGAATGCTGTAATCGCTAAAAATAGAAGAATTGGAGTTAGCATTTCCGGAATTGCTCAATGGGCTAGTAAGTCTGACTCAGAGAAGTGGGGTCAAATGAATTATACAAAGATGATTTCGTTTCTTCGTCAAGGTTATAAAGTTGTTCGTGAGACAAACACTCGTCTTGCCAAAGAATCTGGTGTGCCAGCGGCGGTTAGAGTAACAACTGTAAAGCCGAGTGGTTCCATTTCTCTCCTTGCAGGTTGCACAGCAGGCGTACATTCACCCGTTAGCAGATATGCTATTCGTCGTGTGAGAATTGGTATGACATCACCTCTTGTTCCCTCACTAATAGCTGCTGGTGTACCGCACGAAAAGGATATTGTTTCCGAGAATACTTATGTATTTGAGTTTGTTATTGATCACGGTAATGTACGACCATGCGAAGAGGTCTCTCCGTGGGAACAGTTTTCTGTAGTACAGATGATGCAAAAACATTATGCTGATAATTGTGTTTCCGCTACAATTTATTTTGATAAAGAGAAAGACGGACCAGATGTAGAGGGTATGCTTGCAATGTTTATACCAAATCTGAAATCAGTGTCAATGCTTCCTCACAGCGGTCACGGCTATGCCCAAGCACCTTATGAAAAAATTTCTCTTGAGGAATATAACAGACGCAAAAATGAATTTAAACCTATTGACTACAAGAGCGTTAAAAATAATGTTCCAAGTGGATCAAAATTTTGTTCAGGAGACACATGCGAATTGTAAAAAAAATATTCATTTACTGTCTGGGTATTCATTAAAATAAACCAAAAATTTGTAAAATAAAAATATTTTACAAATCAAAACGCCAAATTTCAAAATATAAAGTTGATTTAAATTATGAACTTTGTATCTTTTATGTAAAAATGGTTAAAAAGTGTAAAGAAAAAAATTGTAATGATCAACCATCTTATAACTTAAAAGGTGAAACAAAGCCGTTATATTGTTCGAAACACAAGAAGCAAGGAATGATTAACGTAACAACCAAAAGGTGCCTTGAATGTGATATCATACCATCTTATAACGTAAGAGGTGAAAAAATCCCTTTATATTGTTTGAAACACAAGAAGCAAGGAATGGTTAATATTAGAAGCAAAAAGTGTGTTGAATGTGATGATCAACCATCTTATAACTTAAAAGGTGAAACAAAGCCGTTATATTGTTCGAAACACAAGAAGCAAGGAATGGTTAATGTAAAAGATAAAAAGTGTGTTGAATGTGATACAAGACCAAATTTTAACTTAAAAGGTGAAACAAAGCCGTTATATTGTTCGAAACACAAGAAGCAAGGAATGATTAACGTAACAAGCAAAAGGTGCCTTGAATGTAATACACTGTCATCTTATAACGTAAGAGGTGAAACAAAGCCGTTATATTGTTCAAAACATAAAAAGAATGATATGATTGATATTAAAAGCAAAACTTGTCTTGAGTGTGATGTTATACCAACTTTTAACGTAAAAGGAGAGACAAATGGTTTGTACTGTTCTGAACACAAAAAAGACAATATGGTAGACGTTAAAAATAAAACTTGTCGGGAGTGTGATAAGCAACCAAGTTATAATAATGAAGGACAAAAAAAAGGCTTGTATTGTGTTGATCATAAGAAAGAGGATATGATTGACATTAGAAACAAAACTTGTATTTATGAGGGATGCGATACTCGACCCAGTTATAATTTGGCTGGAAAAAAACAAGGTATTTATTGTGTTACGCACAAACTTGATGATATGATAAACGTTGTAAGCAAAACTTGTAAGAGCAATTGGTGTTTGACTCAAGTCAGTACTAAAAAATACGATGGCTATTGTCTTTTTTGTTATATAAACTTGTTTCCAGACAAACCAGTATCTAGGAACTATAAAACGAAAGAATATTCTGTTGTTGAATTTGTCAAAACAAAGTTTCCTGAATTAGATTTTATAGCAGATAAGATAATATCAGGAGGATGTTCTAGAAGAAGGCCCGATTTATTTTTAGATATTTTGTACCAGATTATAATTATAGAAATTGATGAAAATCAGCATACAGACTATGATTGTAGCTGTCAAAACAAACGGATAATGGAATTATCTCAAGATTTAGGACATAGACCGATAGTATTTATCAGATTTAATCCAGACGATTATAAAAAAGATGGAAAAAATATCACTTCGTGTTGGGGATGTGACAAAAATGGAATATGTGTTGTAAAAAAATCAAAACAAAAAGAATGGATAGAAAGATTAAATACGTTGGAAGCCCAAATTAAATATTGGACATGTCCAGAAAATATGACAGACAAAACAATAGAAACAATTCATTTGTATTACGATATATAAAAAAGGAGTCTAAATATGTACATTGTAAAATATTTTTATTTTACAATTCAAAAATATAATTTATAATATAAAAATATTATAAAAAATGATTTATATATTTTAAACAGGAATCATATGAGATAACTCTTTCAAATATCTTTTTGAACATGTTTCTACTAAAAGACCATTTGCCCAAATACCATAGTTATGATAATAGTTTTCGTTTTCCAATGCAAAATGCCAAATCTTAAACATTCCTGTTGATTTATAAACTGTAGTTCTTTCATCAATGCAAGCTGGTAATCTGTACAAATTATAAAAAGAAATAATTTTTTTAAAATGTTACTGTGCCCACTTTGGATTGACCAACTTTTGTCGACAACGTAAATTTTCCTACAGCAATAAAATCAATTCCTTGTGACAAAAATTTGATAAGTAATTTTGTTCATTAAACGTAGACATTTTTGATTCACAACTTGTATTAATCAGGAATAAATCTGCGACGTCCTTTTAAAGGTTGATCGAATTTTTGACTTTCCCATTTTTCTTTTGATTCTTGTAATATTTTTTTTTTATTTGGTGTACAATCTGTATTATCATCTGATGCACATGGATTAAAATACTTTTGGTATGTGAAATCTTGATTTATTTTTAATTGATCCCATGTAATATTTGGAAAATTTATTGATAATTTATGTTCCGGATAAGTTTCATTTCCATCTTTTGTTTTTTTGACAGCAAAACCAAAATCAATTAAAATAATTTTTCCTTCATTTGTCATAGCTACATTTTGTTTACAAACGTCTAATTGCAACCATCCGTACTCAGATATTACATTTAATAATTTTCCAACTTCTTTCCACAATGTACAATCGTCAATACCATAGGAATTTCCGTAACCAAAAGGACTAACTTTTTCCATTACAATGTAACCACTTCCTTTGCAAGTCCAAGCATCAAAAATTTTAACTACACAATTAGTATCTTGCAGATCTTGCAATGCTCTTACTTCTTGAAAAAAATTGTTATTATCTACTTGAACTTTAATTACATAATTTTTCCCATCATTTGATGTAAGATATATACCTCCTTGTCGACCCTGATTAATAAATGTACCTATTTTCCATTTTAGATTTTTCATGCAATCTTCAAAGACTATTTGTTTAACTTCAGATACAAGATCTATAAATTCACTTGGAATACCGGGACCGACAGGTGTTACAACAGGTGTTACAACAGGTGTTACATCTGCAACAGGTGTTACATCATCTGCAACAGGTGTTACATCATATTTTGGAGAAAAAGAATTTATTTTTGGATCTTCCCATTGAACAGTACCGTTCTCAATATTGTAATAATAAAAATATTTAGGTTTTTTATTTATGCTTTTGACTCTTTCCCAACCTATTGGTAATAATGTTTCTTCGTTTTCATACGAAGGTAGACCCCAACTTGTTTTATTTGTTACAGTGTTTAAGTAATAATTTTTACCATGTTTTCTACTTTTAAATTGTTTGAACTGTTCTGTTATTAGTTCTTTTCTTTCTTTCCACATTTATAGTATAAAATATTATTTTTACTAATGTAAATTAATAGTTTTTAACCTATTTAGGTTAACTTATGCTTTCATATTTTGTCGTAAAAGATACGTACAACGTACATTCGAAAGAAATTTGTTTTGGTCTTTGGTGAGATGTATACACCCCTAATGTCAAAGTAATGAGAACGAGAAAGACGACAATTTATATTTTTATTTCGCGATTTTATACCAGATATACACTCCATAAAAGTATTACGTAAAATACTTAATCGTTCTGAACCTTTATGATGTCTTAAGACTGGATATTTTTCTTTGGAACAAACATATAATTTGTCTTTTGTCCTTTCTTGAGAAATATCAGAGATATATATATATATATATATATCTTTATATGATATCATATAAATAGGAACAAATTCGTTTTTAAGGGTTTTTACTAAATCACCTTTTCTTAGTTCTTGTATATCTCTATATCCACCTATTGTTAGAATTTTAGTGTTATTACCAAAACAAACCATCTGTGAATTGTATAAAATAATATTAGAACCGTCATAGTTAGCTATCAAAAACTTGGTCGGACTAATCTGTAATATAGCTTCTGGTCCTATCAAAGCTTGAGTTCCGTCTTGTAAAAGCAAATTTTTATCAATAAATGTTGTGATATTAGTCCCATCCAAATCAAATTTAATTATAGAATTTGAACCCCACATAGTAATATAATAACTTAATCTGTCAAAATATAAACATATACCATTAGGTATATCACCAAGTACACAGTTATATATAAATACATTAGGGTTTTTTCCTTCCAAATCTACTTTAACTACATTTGGTGAAAAATAATCAGATACAAACAAATAATGAGTTCCCTCGGCATTTAAACATATTCCACACATACCTCTTATTGGGGGAGAACCATCAGGCAACTTCTCAGTATTATCCATAAATATCCCTACGTATTCTCCATTTAAATTTAATTTAATTATCATAAGCATCATAAAGCCCAACAAGGTAGTTTTGTTTATCAGCAGTCAAACATATACCACTTAAATCACCATTAATAAATGCTGGTTTAGTTGTAAATATTTCAGGATTTTGTATGTTTAAATCAAAACTTATTATATAACTACTAACAGCATTATATACTGTACATAAATATTTAGTTCCATTCTCATTTAAACATAATCCAAAAGGTGAACAAGGAATATCGCTTAGAAAAAAAGAACTATTTGCTACTATAGTTGCTGAAATTTTTATTCATGATAGGAAAAAATTTTTTTTGTATATCTTATATATAAATGGAACATAGAAAAGTTATAACGGATTTTTCAAATTTAATAAACGAAGTATACTTTCAAAATGTATTATCATATTTATCTCTTAAAGATCTTTTAAAGTTACGAATCACTTCTAAGCAAATAAAAGAAGTTGTATCAACATATATGGGTGAAAAAAGGCCACCTTTTCTTGTTTTACCGCCTGATGTAGAATACACAGAAGAAACTATTGAAAATCTTACCGAAAATATAGAAAAGGCTTGTTCATATTTTGGTGCAGAACCACCTAAATGCAATATGCGTTTAAATTGTATGGTTTTTTCAGACTCATTAGATCCTAGAAGTATAGAAATAAAGCCTCCGTTGCACGCATTAAGAGCTATTGGTAGGTCTGGAGTTAAAACAGAATTGCTTATAGTATTTAATCTTGTAAACATGACTTCTTTTAAACAAAATATTCACATATTAGAACAAATTATCGAATATCTGCCACATACACAATCCATATATATTGTTTTTTCAAATAATAGACAATATAGTGAAGACGGAGGATGGGTTGAAGATGCGGGGTGGATTACTGGAACTTGGTTTGATACAACAATAGATGCTTTGATTAATTTGGAACATCTTTCTTCATTACGCATTTTAGGTGACGCTCCATGGGAACATATCTTAAAATGTTTACCTTTATTGAGACAACTTACAAAACTAAAAATAACCGGTAATAGAAATCTAGAAGGTGATGAATTATTAGGATGTTTGTCTAGAATGACACAACTTAGGTCTCTAGGTATTAAGAGAATCGAACAAGTACGTATGAATGCTTTAACAGATTGTTTAAAACTCATTCCAAAACTTGATTCTCTTAGTATCTCAGATTTTGAAATAGAAGGTATAGATAAAGATATTGGTCTAATGTTAGAAGATGCTCTTCCGAATCTATTTTATCTTAAATTAAAAAAAATTAAATTTAGACGAGGCGATATATCTAGCTTGTTATTTCATATAAGAAATTTGTTATCAAAACTCACATCTCTGAACCTCTCTGATAACAATATAAGTCCAATAATGCTCGGTTGGATTTTTGATGGTATAAATGGATATATTTCAAATCTTAAATCCTTGAATCTTTCTAAAAATTATATATGTGTATCTAACCGAATAGGTCGTTTAATGGCTTTAAGTGGTATAATGAAATTTTTTGAGCCTTTAACTAAACTTGAAGAACTAGATTTAGCGGATAACAATATTACTAGCAATTGTATTGCGTGGTTGTTGACAACTCTTAAAACACTTCGATTACGTAAGCTTGATTTGTCGGGTAACATTTTAAGTATACCGGCATTGAGTGGTATACTTAAAATGTTACCAAAATTACAAATCATAAAAGTAGAAAGAATTCCTTTGACTTATTTTTGGGAGGAGGAACAAGATCGTTACATAGAAATAGATGAGGATGAGGATGAAGATAAAAAGACAGGAATGGAAGAAGTAGATTAGGTAGTAACACGTACAAATTATAAAAAGAAATAATTTTTTTACACCTTTGCACATTTAAAACGCCGACTTTTACATGTGCTATAAATAATTCTTTAATTTTCGTGTTCTATTTGACTTTTTCCTAATAAATTTGGTTGGTCTTTGATATGTTCCTTTAATTACATTTTCGTATTTTTCTTTTGGTATTTCTTTTACTACTTTATCTATATTTAAAGAATTATCTTTATATAATATATAGAAATGAAAAAAGCAAAACCGAAAGTTAAGGAAAAGAAAAAAGATGAAGAAAACTTTGATTATATGAAAACAAACAAGGACAATATTAACAATATGATTAAAGACCAAACATTTTTACCAATTATAAATGATTTAGTAAATAGAACAAATAAAATCGTTATTCATGCGTATCAATTTATTAAACTTTATTGCATATATCAATACGAAAATAATATACAATTTCCAGTAATAGATAAAGAATTTATATGCGATGTTTTTAAGGTTTTAACGATTAGAAAATGTAATTCTGGAGGATATACAGAAGAAAATATGCCAACACAATTAAAATGTTTAACCACATTTTACAAAACCCATTATGCTAATACTATTTCTAATAACGAAACAATTTATTACGACAAGTTGAGTTATGTTTTACCATACGAAGCAATTGATATGACCACGAATATCAATAATAATATCCAAGAGCATTTCATTGACCATTTGAATAAATATGTAAATATTGTATTTAACATAAAAGAAAAATCCGCACAAATAACCAAAGAAAATAAAGATAAAAATGTTAGAAAAGAATTGCACAAAAATTTATATGATGAAATTGGCAAAGTTAAAAAGGATTTAATTAATTTTACTGATTTTACAAGTGATACAATATATCACGCTTGGATTAGAGAACAAAAGAATAAATTGTTTCCAAATAAAAATAGTTTTGATAAAGATAGTATCCATTATGATTTGAAATCCAATACACAAGATTATTTAATTTCTATGTTTCATATTTCAAATGAATTAGAAAAGTTAAATGAAGTGAGAATACAAAACGAAGAAAAACAAATACGATTATTTAATGTATTACCATTACGCACCAATATAGTAGGTAAAAATATTTGTATTGATACTTGTGCATTAATTTCTAATTTTTTAGGGGATGAACCAACATCTACACATTTGAAAGATTATAAAAAAGGAAATAACCAACATGATTTATGGAATAGATTTTTCAAACTAAATAAAAGAGTATTTAAGAAAGGACAAAAATATACATTTAGTTTTATGATTAGAACTGATGGTATTTCTGGTTGTTCTTTATTTGTGAGAACCGATACCGACGGAAAACCATTAAAGAAAACAAATAAAAATAAAAAATGTAGCGAAGAAGTTAATACTGATTATATTGAAAAAACAGAATTAACCGATGAATTGAAAAGTATGAAGGTTGTTTGTGCTGACCCAAATTATAGCGATTTAATTTATTGTGGTGCTAAAGATGAAAATGGTAATTTACAAACATTTCGTTATACACAAAATCAAAGAAGATTGGAAACCAGATTGAAAAAATATAATAAAATTGTGGATAAAATAAGTAAGGAAACCACAATAGAAGACCAGACAATTAAAGAAATAGAAACAACATTATCAAATTATAATAGTAAAACATGTAATTATAATAAATTTATGGAATATTGTATTGAAAAGAATATTATAAATTATAAATTGTATAATCATTATGAACAGCGATTATTTAGAAAACTCAAATTAAATAGATTTACAAATACGCAGAAAAGCGAATTGAAAATGGTAAAGAATTTTTCAAATAAATTTGGAAAACCAGAAAATACTATTTTTGTTATGGGTGATTATGATAAAGGAGATTACCATATGAAAGGATTAGAACCTGTTATTTGTAAGAAATTTAGAAGAATATTCAAAAATGCAGGATATAAAACATTTTTAGTAAATGAATTTAGAACTTCCAAATTGTGTAATTGTTGTCATAACGAAGTGGAACATTTTTTAGAAAGACCAAGTCAAAAACCAAAATATAAGAAAGAAAATAAAACAGAAATATGTCATGGATTATTACGATGTCAGTCGGTTAAGCATAAATGCGAAATAATTCATAACAGAGATAAGAATGCTGTGCAAAATATGCTGAATATAGTAAGTTCCGTATTTAATACAGGAAAACGACCAGACGCATTTTGTAGAGTAATAAATTCTTAAACTGCATATCCGTTTCAAGACGGATACTAACCAAATTTTTGCATTTTTTGCTTATTTTTTTCGTCGTTAAGTCGGCGTTTTAAATGTGCAAAGGTGTAAAATTACAGTATCTGAAAAACGTAAATATTATTTAGGTTGTTTACTCGATAAGTCCATTTTTATTAAATCACTGTTGTATTATGCAAAATTAGTTTATTAACTAACATAGTATTGATTAAATTTAATACAAAAATTCTATTTATATTTATTTATTATAAAAAATGTCCGGTGACATTCAAAATCACTTTAAAATTCGGTTTATTTCAGATACAGAAAATATCGGAAGTAATAAAAAATTATATTGCCGATCATCTCTCATATACACAGGAAATGATATTGCATTTTTTGAATATATTATAGGTATTGGAAAAATACCTATAGAAACAGACGCAAGAGGTAAAAAAACAATAGAATTAGCGTTTGTCGTAATAAGTTTTAATTCTAGTAAAAGGGAGCCATATGAGTATGAATATCTTGATACAACTGAATCTTTCAAAACAATTACAACTGATGATGGATACAATGGATTTATAAGTTTATTTTACAATTATATTACTCAAAAAAAATTAGATAAACAAAGGTTTCCGTTTTTGGAACAAGTAAAAGGTATATCTTATGGTATGTTGTTATGTTGTATATGTAAAGCTTTAAAATTAGGTTTTATAACCTCTTCTTCTACTATTGCATTAGAGGCTTCCGGATTAATAGAAGGAATGGATAAAACAAAAAGTATGATTAATCTTGTAGAAAACTATCGGAAGATCGGATTTTCTGAAATGTTTCCAGACCATTATGATTTTGGTATAGCCCAAACTTTTGTTCCTATGATAGGAAAAGTAGAAACGATTATCTCAAACTGTACTTTTGAAAAAGTATCAAAAGAGCTTCTTGACATTTTACCTGTTAGAATGTGTAAAAACATATGTAATAAAGAGAATAAAAAAGTCTTAAAGTCAATTAGAAAAAGTTTAATTGGGAAAGATATATTATCTGAATATAAAGATACAACAATACCGATACAAATTTTAGAAGAAAAATTAAACAATTTGAAAAAAATAAATAAAGGATTTGAAAGAGTAAGTCTTGAAGATTTTGCTTTAATGTGTGGTGAAAGATTAGGTGGTACTGATTTTGAACGATCAATTATTCCATAATTGTAAAGAAAAACGAGTCACTAACAAATATAGCAATAAAACTCAGATTTGCGGAGACGTTATGTTTTCTTAATTTTGACAGACAAATTAAGAAAAAGTATATTTTTAGTTGCTCATTTTGTAAAAAAATTAATCTCATCTTTATTAATATTACCGTCATATAAAAGAAGAAAAACGTTAACATTTGATGTATTCAACTCTTTTTCCATATAATTGTAAGCACTAATAATAGCAGATTTAATATCTTTATATGCATTTTTAAAAGCACCTCCTCCTAGAGGCATCAAGATCAAATCACAATTACCACGTGAAATAGCTAATCTCATCGACCCAACATATTGGGCAAACAAACTTAATTTTGCAATTGTACGAACATTCTTGTGAGTGGAATTTCCATATGTTAACTCACCTGTTTCTAAATTTCCATAAGGAACCGCAGACGCGTATATAAGATCAACTTTATGGTCCATATTAACAAAATTTTCCATTTTACTATCAAGACCACGAACAGGTATATCTTTAATTCCCAAAATAGTCATATTAGGAATAGCTCTTTTAAAAGCTTCAACGTCAACAGTATCTTTTACTTTCAAATAACCATTGTGTAAACGAATACCATTTATGTTACCCATAAGTCTAACATTATTTATACCTTTATCAGGTCTCATTTGATTGCAAGCATTATCGATTATAAATTGTGCAACACTTGGATCAGCTGATAATTGTCCCATTGGTCCTCCTGTTTTATCAAATTTATAAAAGTCTACATCTGTTATAATTGTATCATCTGTTACATATTCAGCCGCATTTAATTGAGACGGAAGAACAAATATTTTATGTCTTTTACTAGGTTTTTGAATTTCTGTTTGAATTTTTCCTATGATTGGAGTAATTTTTGGTTTGATAGATTCACTCGTTTCTTTGAATTCTTTTGCAGAAACCATACATTTTGTATACATAACAGTCGTAGTTTGAACAAATGATCCGTTAACATTTGTTATAAGTTGTAGTGTTGATGGATCAAATACATAATTACCAGCACGAGATTTTTTATAATTTAGATTGTTTAGAATAAATTTGCCATTAGTTTGTATCCATGGAATTTGAAAGTTGTTATCTATAAGTTGTTCTTTTTTTGTCAACAAAACAGGTTTTTTTGGTTTAAGTTTATCAAAATCAGCTGAAAATTTAGTATATTCTTCATCTGTAGGCTCAAGCAAAAATCTAGCGGCACGAACTGACATCATTTTTCTAACAATATGTGTATTGTTTTCTGCAATTGCTTTCCGAATTAATGTTGAGCTAAATTTTTCTGTGTCATCATAACTACGCTTTGCTACGTAAACTTTAATAGAAGGGTTTTCTTCTTCAGTTTCTTCACCTTCTCGTGGAACTACCACAACTCCCCCCCATACGGGTTGCTTTTTGTATAACTGATTATTTCTGGCGTGATCTGCTCCACATACATAAAAAACTGTTATTTCACCATATTTTGATTCAAATTCTTTCTCAATTTGTGCTTTCAATGCAAGACACACGAATGGATAATCTGATGGTTCCCAGTTAGAACCTGATAATTTAAGAGAAGATTCCCATAAACCAACGTCGATAACAGGATCATTAGAAACTGATAGTTGGGTAGCTTTTACACGAAAAGCAGCACTCAAAGCAATTGTATTTAGTCTTTTAGCTTTTTGTCGCAAATAAATATCGTGTGAAGGAGATAACCACGCACCCATTACTTCATATCCATCCTCGTAGATCCTTTGTCTAGCTTGCGTTATCAAGGAAATATGACCTTTATGCACTGGGTTCATTGCACCTGTAGTTAGCAAAACTGCATATTTTTTTGTTTCTATTCCTTTCAAGAATTCCATAGAATTAAGCATTTTATGCATTTTGTCCATAGGCCACAACTCATCTTGTTTTTCGGCTTTGTCACTTTTTTTATTTCTCTGATCTTGTTCAATTAAAGCGATTTTCCTTTTCTCTTCTTGTTCTTTTAGTTCTCTTGCCCTTCTCTCATTTAGTTCAATTAGATCCTTTTGCCTTTTCTCTTCTTGTTCTTTTAGGTCTCTTGCTTTTCTCGCATTTTCTTTTTGACTTGTATCTTTCTTCAAACTTGACTTTAATTTTGTAACACTTTCATTTGGGTGTGACCATTTACTAATATTCTCTTTAGTATTTATATAATAAATTTGATCACACTGTCTACTTTTTCTTTCTTCCCAATTTTCTTCAAGTGGTTCTTTTTTAGGTTCAGGTTTGTCCCATTGATAATCTCTTGTTTTTATATTTCGATAATATATCTTACTTGGTTCTTTTCGACTTTGATTTTTTTCCCATCCTACTTCATCATTAGATACTGGTAAACCCCATTGGGATTCACCTTTTACTAAATTTACTGAGTAAACTTTATCGTCTTTATTTCTTATATCCCAACACTTCGTACTCATTATTTTATTTAATATTATATAATAAATTTAATATAAAATTATTTTAGCAAAAATGTTATTGATTCAAAAAAATTGAATTTTTAGAAAGAAATTAGAAGATTAATATAGAAATGACTTCATACAGCTTTCAAGTGAATATAAACGAAGAGAAAGAGGCTACAACCTTTTCAGACGAGCTAGAAGAAATCAGAACTGCTCTTTGGCAAGCAGACGACTCAGATTATTGGCAAACAGGACAGCTCCTAGAAAAAGGAGCTGCGTTAGGTGATTTTGTATGCAAGTTCAAGTTAGCAACATGGCTAGAGTCTATAGATCCTACGAAAAGCATAGATATTTTTGAACAGCTCTTGACTACTCAGGGGTTGCGATTTGATGACAAATCATCTATTCATTTTCACTTGGGTAAGTTGTACATATCTCGTTACAATTGGGTAGTTGCATACAAGCACTTTAGTGATGCATACGCTATTGGAGACGCCAAGATTGCCATGGGTATATTAAAGCATCTTGGTCTAGTTGGAATTCCAGATACTGGAAAGGCAGTTCAGTGCTTTGAGGAGGCTGCTCGAAGATATCACTATTCAGAAAAAGAACTAAGAGAAATATGCGATCGTTTTTCTGCTGAGTTCAAGAAGCAACAAGAGCAAGAACAAAAAATCAAGATGCAAGCGGCAGAAATTGAATCTCAAAGAATAAAGATTGAACAACTTGAACGTCAACTGACCTATATGCGTCGTAATACATCTGTGTAAATAATTTTTATCTTTGTAATTTTTACATGCGTTGCCTACAAAAAACAACATCAAAAAGATGTTGTTTTATTAAAATTTGATTTTTTAGGATAACTAGCTAAGAAAAGTCAAAATGACCAGAGATAACGTTCACACTGAGAATACATTCTTTCTTGCAAAAAAAGGAGATCCAGACGCTCAATATTTGTTGGGAGTCATGTACTCCAAAGGAGTTGACATCGAAAAAAATGATGTCTTTGCCGATTATTGGTACTGGGAAGCGACTAAAAGGGGTCACTCTCTTGCCCAATCAGCCATGGGAAAAATTCGTATTGAGAAAGAAAAGTTTCGAGCTGAACAACAAGAGAAATTGGCTTACATGTTCTTTTGTCAAGACAACACAGAAGTCACCGAGCTTGACAAAGATGTTCTGGAAATTTTATGGAAAGAGCTCAAGTCAGACGACAATCGTATTGACGAATTGAAAAAATATATTAAGTTAGCAGCGGACAAACTTAAATAAATAAGTTAATAAACTCTACTACAATGACACATTGCGGGTGTCGTTTCTTACACAGATCACAGACAACCAACCGACACATACCCACGAGCCAAAAAAAAATTTGATTTTTGAGACCAACTCCCCAGAGAAAAAGCAGAAAAAATGAAGTCATTCAATCAGCTCGCTATCGCCAAGTTCGTCGCCAAGTTCCTCTCTGACAACGGGTCGGAGGAGCTGGTGGAAATGTGGAACTCACAAGAGAACATCGAGGCCTTCAACGTCGTCGAGATCAAGTCAACCAAGCGCAGCAGCGACAAGATCAAGGACCCGAACAAGCCCAAGCGTGGCAAGTCAGCCTACATCTTCTTCTGTGCCAAGAAGCGGGAGGAAGCCAAGGCCAACCTCGGCGACGGAGCCAAGGCAACCGAGGTGACATCCGAGCTTGGGAGGATGTGGAACGCTCTCAAGGCGAGCGACAAGAAGGCCGACAAAAAGCTTCTTGCCTCTCTAGAGGCCGAGGCAGCGAAAGACAAGGCTCGCTACAACGAAGCGATGGAGGATTACGTTGCTCCGTCGGACGAAGAGCTCGCTGCCATCGTGCCAGTCAAGAAGACGAGAAAGACAAGCGACAAGGACCCCAATGCACCGAAGAAGGGCAAGTCGGCCTACATCTTCTTCTGCGCTGCCATGCGTCCTCTCCTCAAGGAGGAGCTTGGCGAGGAGGGCAAGTTGTCGATCATGGCTGAGCTTGGCAAGAGGTGGAAGGAGCTCAAGGAGAACGACGACCGAGCCGACGAGCTAGCCGAGTACACCAAGATGGCAGCCGACGACAAGGCTCGCTACGAAGACGAGAAGGACAAGTCGACCGAGGCCGTTGAGAAGCCCAAGAAGAAAGCAAAGAAGGCCGAGGTGGAGGAAGAGGAAACCGACGACGACGACGAGAAGCCCAAGAAACAAGCAAAGAAAAAGGAGACCGGCGAGAAGAAGCCCAAGACAGGATACGCTTACTTCTGCAGTTGCAACCGAGAAGGAGTCAAGACCGACAACCCCGAGATGAAAGCACAAGACATCACTCGTGAGCTAGCTCGTTTGTGGAAGGAGCTGACCAAAGACGAGCAGAAGGAGTGGAGCGACTCGGCGGCTGAGTTGTAGGCGGAAGACACACGAAGACACACGAAGACCGACGAATGACAACTAGGTAAGTGACACACTTGCAAAAACACTTGACACATTTTGTTGTGTGCAGGTAAAAGAAGAGTCAACGACAACGACACCCACAAGGTGTCGTTTCTTAAACAGACCACTGACTGACACACGCCAAGGAGACGAGGCAAAAAAAACGATTTTTGAGACCAACTTGACAGAAAGAAAGCAGAAACAATGAAGTCATTTACAATGGCTTACTTCGTCAAGGCAGATCAACTTCCAGAGGAACCACCGACTTGGCTGGACCTTGTTCCGTCGGTCGTCTACGACAAATTCATATCGCCACATCTAACCATTCTGAACGAGACGTGTGTACAGCTTGCCAAGAGTCGGTGTGCTCAACCTAGCATCCGACCGCTATGGGGATGCTTCCCTGCCAACATCACAGAGAAGGAAACGGAAGACGTGGCCAAATGCGAAGTCGACAAGTCTGAAGACGACTCATGGAATGAGTACGACCCAGACGACGACTACGACCGAGAGTACAATCCAGACTTCTCGGCGCAATGGGAAGAGCCACACTCCGATGGCGAGGACGACTGGTTTGACGACAACTAGCAAGTGAAAAAAGATTCGACGACAACGACACCAACAAGGTGTCGTTTCTGAGCAAGTCAAAAAAATGATTTTTTAGGTCAACTAGGTGAAGAAAAAGCAGAAACAATGAAGTCCTTTGGGAAACAACTCGACGAGCTGATGAGCCTTGTTCAGGCTGGTGATCTAGAAGAAGTACAACAACATGTCGAGTCGATTCCTAGTGATTGCAGGCGGCCTTTGATCGAGTCATGTGTCGTCGGCTCATTCAAGCGAGGCGCAAAAAATGAAATAGTCGCTTGGCTAGCAAGCGAGATTGGGACACTCAAGTTGACCGTGTCGAAGATGAATAACATTGATCTTATTTTACACCTTTGCACATTTAAAATGCCGAGGTAGTAAAAATTTGGTTATAACCTATCTTGAAATAGATATGAAGTTTTATAAGGTATAAAAAAGAATTATTTTGCATATAGCGTAACCGATTTACATCGTAATAATTCAAACCTTTAAAGAACAAATCAATATAGACTTCTTACTATTCATTGTTAATATATTATATTAATATCTTTTTAAATAATTTTATTTATTAAAAATTCGGCGTTTTAAGTGTGCAAAGGTGTAAAAGGTTTTAATAATAAAACTTTGAGTCATTGAACTACAACTACGATCGAGAGTACGATCTAGACTTCTCAGCTCAGTTGGAAGAACCATACTCTGATGGCGAGGACGACTTGTTTTACGTCAACTAGCAGGTAAAAGAAGACTTGAACGTCAACTGAACGTCAACTGAACTACTATATGAGTATTAATAATTCTGTGTAAATAAAGTTATTTTTGTATTTTTAAATGCGTTTCCGCAAAAAACAACATCAAAAAAAGATGTTGTTTTTCAAAATATTAAATAAAATTAAATATTTAATTATTTATAAATGAGCGATGATTTTGATATTAATATAGATGAAACAAAACAAGATAAAACAATAGTATATAGAGCAACTCTTATGTATAAAGGAAATAATACAGAATTTACTGATTACATTGAAAAATTAAACACTTCTGGTAAATTAACTGGAGGTAAGATAAATATACAATCGTTAGCATCTGTTACTATAACTTTTTATTCTAAGACAATTTTTGAAGATTATGAATATAAGTATGATTACGACGACAATCCTAAATTAGCTGTTTATTACAAAGATGGTTATGATGGGTTTTTAAATGGATTTTATAATAAGCTAACAGAACACAAATTAGATACAAAAAGATTTTTATTTTTGAAACAACTCAAAGGTATTTCTTATGGAATGTTGTTATGTTGTATATGCAAAGCAATAAAAGCAGGCCTTATAAAAAATTCTTCTAATATTATATTAGAAGCGGCTGGAGTAATAATAGATATGGATAGTAGACAGAGTATTGGTAATCTTGTAAAATATTATGAAAGAATTGGTTTTAAAAAGATGTTTCCAGATTATTATGATATTGCTATAAAATCAGAAAGTGGTTATATTCCTATGATTGCACAAGTAAAAGATATTATAAACTTGTGCAATTTTAAAAATATTTCGAAGGAACTTCTTACAATTTTACCAACTGACTTATGTAGAGATATATGTACACAAAAAGAAGATAAAGTATCATATATATGTGATAAACTTACAACAACGTATAACACTAATATTCTTGATTCAGCAAGTGATATTATAAAGGAAAAATTTCTTCTTACTTCACTCACACATCGTGACGGAAATGAAGGTAAAAAAGTGTTAATGAATCTTATATGTAATCATTTTGAGAAAGATATACCTATGCCCAGATTTATTGGTGGACCAAAAAATCTTACCGTTCACCATAGTAAAAAATATGACAAAATGATATATATTTTTGGAGAATATCATTCTGATATTGTTGATTGTGACACAAGATTTGGAAATGAATCAACTAAAGAAACGTGGGATAAACCAAATTCAAAAAAGATGAGAGTAGAATATTTTTTATCAGAGTTTATTCGAACAACAGATGTTTTTCTTGATATTTTTATTGAATTTCCTATAGTACCTAAGAAAGAAGGAAAATATCACAAAGATTTTAAGCCTTTTCGATATAATTTTCGTATGAATAAGTTACTAAAAAATTTTCAAGAGTGTCTTCAAAGAGACAGTCGTACTGAAGTTTGTAGTCTTGCACGAATACATTATTTTGATATTAGAGTTTTAGATAAACAAGGAATTTTGACTGGTTCTACTAACATAGATTATTTTGTTAATAAATTATCGATTATCTTAGAAGAATTTTCATTTTCACCTGATTCAGTAATTAAAAAACTAAAATTATTTATGGAAGAGCCAATAGTTAAAAATTTTATGAATGATTATTTATCTCAAGAAGATGAACAAGAATTTAACAGAATTTGGGTGCAACATATGTATAATTCTTATCATATTACGAAAGAAATAGAAAGATTAAAAAAATATGACCCAAAAATGAAAGATAAGATCTTACATTTTTTTGAAAAAGAAATTATTGAAAAAGTAATGAAACAAAAAAACGTCTTGAATGCAAATGTTAAGGTTATTTTAATTTTAAATGATAATATTTCGTCTATTTTGTCAGATAGATTATTTGTAATTTCTTTTAGAAACATATTGATTTCTTTAGCTCAAATTGGAGCTATTTATGCAGACTTATATACTATTTTACGTATATTTAAAACATTTAATATGTCAGAAATGAAAGAAAAAGCATATAAACAAGCAACCGATCAACCGGATAAAGCACATAATATAATAATATATGCTGGTGATTTACACTCTCAAGTATATAGAAAATTCTTAAAAGAGGTGCTTGATTTTGACAAGATAGAAGTTGCAGGAAAGGAAGAAGAACAGGGGGGTGGTGAACCAATGTATTGTATAGATATGGAACCAATAACACAACCACTCTTTTCTAAATATCATGAAATTAATAAACCAAAAGATACAGCAACTGATGAGATTAAACCTTTAGTCTCAACACAACAAGATAAGCGCGATGCACCTATGACATTTTCTCCTTTTGAACCCGATGATATTATTTTATCTGATAGAATATTTGGAGGAGCTTCACATGATCCAGTGTGGAATGGTTCTTTACGTGGCAATCCTGTTATATACAAACTTATGAAAAAACATGAATACAACATTTTAATGAAAGTACAAGGTATTGGAGTTGTGCGAGTACTTTACAAAACTGAAAATTATAAATTACCAGAGGAAATAGATAGACTAGGAACATTAGTAGCTATGGAAAAATTAGATACTATAAAATTGCATCCAGACTATAATACCGGCGAAGCTCTTGACACTAAATATTCTCTTGAGAATCGTGTTAAAAAAGGTGTATTGCTTAATATGCATTCTTTTGACTTTAATAATTTACGAAGGTTACTAAATACAATAGTTGAAATAAATAATATGGGTATATTATGGGGAGATTTAAAACAAGAAAACATTGGGGTCGATAAGGATGGTAACTTGAGGATATTTGATTTTAGCGAGTCTCGTACTATTAGTAGGGATTTGGAAAATAAACATTTAGAAATTCTTGCTTATGGAAAGTTATTGTACAACATAATTACTCAAAACTTTGCTTTTCATCCTGGTCGGCATTACAGAGGAGGTCGCGATCTAACAAGGGATGAATTCTTACAAGTTATTGATATGATACAAGATATAGATTCAATTTCTAAAAATGCCTTACAAAAATGTTTTCTCCTTAATAATGAAAGCACAGATAATGACATATCGGAATCTATAAAAGAATTATATCTTATGCTTGATTTTAATCAGAATAAATTTAAATAAGTTCCATTTATTCTTTTAAGAACTATAAACTTGAAATAGTATAACTATTTCAAGTATGACAATTATTTCTATTTTATTAGATTAAATTCATAACTCATATCTAAATATGTAAAAGAGTTGACTGACAATTTCTTAAGAAAACATAACTTCTCTGCATAATGGGCACTTGGAATCACGAGCAATAATTTTACAAATGCACGATTCACATGTAATATGTGAATTATGGCACGGCCACTCTAAAACGTCACCTTCTTGTAAACACACTACACATTCACCCTTTGATTGTAAGAGTGGAAGAATTGGATGAGCAATAGGTGACCACGCAAGACGAATGCATTCTTCCAATACACTTTCTTGAGTGGTGAATATTCTTTCTCCATGTTCGTATCCTAAACAAGGAGAAATAATCATTTGTCCTGTTTGAGATTTCATTTCAATACGTATACATGTAGTGTCTTCAAACGGAACAATATGAAACATTATTCTTTCAATTTTTTGATGGTTTAATTGACGTATCGGAGAGTCATATGGAAAAAGTGCTTCAAAGTAAGTATCTTCCAAATCGGCCGCAAAAAATTCAAATCCTTCTTTTGGTAATCTTCTGACAAGAAATCTGTGTAAATTATCTGTAGCGTCAAGACAATTGTGTTCCATTTTCTACTAATTTTATTAATACTTACTTTTGAAAAATCGATTTTTTATTAATCCATACATATGTATGGATTATAAATATTTTAGTATAACAGTTGTAACTCATCTATGCAAAAATACGAGGTCTACTTTTTACACTAATATCTCTAATAGTAAGCTTAAGCTTGTCTTGCAACTTTCGCAAAATAATAACAACATCTAGTACATTTATAAGATTAAGATCATCAAGAGGCCAAACATTCGATATTTTTCTCAATTGATACATTTCGTAAACTCCTGTATCTATTTTCCAGCTGTTCATAACAAGTCCGAGGTATGGCAAAATACAAGTCACAGATACTTCATAGTCATTCGGGACATAATCCAAAAGATAAAGTAACGCATTGACTTCTTCTAAATGATTGATCAGACTCTTCAGAATTTTTGACATCTCAAATAGCTGTATTTTACTAGGATAAACACAACTTGAACATACTGCTTCTTTACAATCTTTATTTTTTCTTTGAAATGTGATTGTATCAAAAGGCTTTTTACAAGATTCACATCTGTCATCGTCGTTTAAGCCTTCCTTTTCTTTCTTACATCGGCGAAGAGAAGGCTTAAAATCAAATGAAATTGTAGGACTATGTGTTTGAAAAAAGAAATAGTCGTCCAAAGGCAAACCGTGCTTTGTTATGTCTAACCAAGTTTTTCTTGCTGTACAGAATGCAATACGTCCATCTTCCTTAGTCATAAAAGATTCGCTATCCTTAAAATTTCTTTCACTTTTCATTGTTATGGAAACTTATTTTACTCTATGTTTTTTAAAAATAATTCAATTTTATTATGTTTGAGCAATCCATACATATTTTTATGTATGGATTGATAATACCTACCAATTTAGTCTTTTAATATTAAGCTTAAGTTCATCTCGTATCATCCGTAAAATAGTAACAACATTTGTTACATCAATAACATCAATATCATCAAGATACCACCAATCAATAGATATATTTCTCAATGTATAGATCTGATACATACCTATGCCTATTTTCCAATTGTATACAATAACTGTGAAACGTGGTAAAATCCACTTTGGTGAAACTATCTGGTTACTAGTTCTAGTTAAGTGATACAGTAAATTTTCAACTTTTACTAAATGATTGTTAATATCTTCCAAATTTAAGGCTCTTTCTAAACGATTAATACGACCAATATAGGCACAACTTGAACAAACTGCTTCATTTCCATATTCATTTTTTCTTTGAAATGTAATTGTGTCGAAAGGCTCTTTGCACGATTCACATCTGTCATCGTCGTTTAAGCCTTCCTTTTCTTTCTTACATCGGCGAAGAGAAGGCTTAAAATCAAAAGGAATTGTAGGACTATGTGTTTGAAAATAAAAATACGTGTCTAGATCCAAACCATGCTTCGCTACTTCTAACCACGTACTTCTTGGTGTACAGAATGCAATATTCCCATCTTCATTAACCATAAAAGATTCGCTATCCTTGAAATTCCTTTCACCATAGTTCATTGTTCTCAAGTTATTTTTAAGTTCTATATTTCATAAGAAAATTTCAATTTTTTTTGAAAAATTTCTATACGCACAAAACAGCCATTTCCTTTGAAAACGATCCATCATCAATATCACGTATTTCTTGAGTTTTCTTTGTTAGAATAGCCATCTTGATATTACTAATCTCAACAACATCATTATTTCCTTTAGAACTCGATATAAGATCCATTAGACGATGACATTCATCTGTTGATAATTCAGCCGTCTTTTTTAATATAGGTTCTTTGATAGCATCTTTTAACTTTCTAGCTTTAATGTCTTTTTGAATAACTCCGTCTGTATCTTTGTACATAAAAACTTCCCTGTTACTATCAGTACAGTGATAAGTTTTAATTCCATTATTTTCCTGTGTGATATATTTAGTTGTAAATCTGGCTACGCCTTTAATACCATCCTCTATATGTTCAAGTTTAAAATTATCTTCTACCTTATCTTGTATAACCTCTGGACGCCAGTCAGATATTATTAAATTCTGGGTCTTTGTGGTTGTTTTAGTGTTACCAATATTATTGTTAATGTTATTATGTGTAGGTTTAGAAGCTAAAATGAACATTTTATCTTTGTAATCTTTTATTTCTTTTTTCAAATCTTCGATATTTTTTTCGTGATCAATGCAAATTTTTGTTATTTTCTTTTCATATGACGTGATAAGTTCTTTTTCACGAAGAAGAGATGATTCTAAGTCTTTTTTACATTTATCAAATAAATGAAGTTGATCTTGAATTACAGGAGTGTTTGCTTTACATATTTTTAAATGACTATTCAAAGAAGATTTTACTGTAAACATTGTACTGCAAAAAAAACATAAGTGTTCTTCTGGAGGAGCTTTATTTTGTTTGGACAGACAATATTTTGCTGTATTTTGATGCTTTTTCAATGCTGCTGGTGTTTTCAGAACCTGTTTACAGTATTCACATTCCATTTATAGTAAAACAAACATTTATTTATATTAATTTAGAATTTTCTGGATTTTCCAATAAATTCTAGAAAAAAATAGATTTGTATTCCATTTTATCTGAACATTTCATACTATTTATTTTTTTTACTCAAACACAAAAAATGAGAGAGAGGAAATATTTTTTGGGCGCTTTTTTCAAAAAACAAATCACTTTTTTATCTCCTTCCGGATTTGTAAACGACGCGCAAAATTTATTCGGTCGAATACTTTTTTATCGGTAAAAAATCTAATTTTTTGATCATAAAAGTATCATTTTCTGCAAAAATGATTTTGGAGTTCGGAAGAAAAAAGTTTGGCGGAGGAAAAACTTTTGATTTTTATTTCTTTTGTTTTCTAAATAATTTCAAAAAATCGTAGAAAATTTCCTTTCGATTATCTTTTTATTTTCTTCCTCCTCCTCCGAACTTTTTAGAATTTAGTTCTAAAGAAAGTTTTTTGATCACAAAAAAATATTTTGTCTATATATTGATGAAAAATTCATACTAATAGTATGAATTTACTAAAATCACGTTAAATAGTCTTCTTCATCATCAAGATAATAGTCATAGTAATGAATATAATAATCACCATCTTCTTCATATTCTTCTTCTTCCAAAACTTTTTCGGCAACATGAGTTGTTTCCTCTATAGAGTGTATAGATTATGGATTGAGTTTACGTGTTTAGTTTAATCTATTTTTTTGATTTATTAATAGAGTGTAAAAAGTAGGTCTCGTATTTTTGCATAGATGAATTACAACTGTTATACTAAAATATTTATAATCCATACATATGTATGGATTGATTAAACATAATAAAATTGAATTATTAAAGTAATATTTGATAAAAAAGTAGAAAATGGAAAACAATTGTCTTGCGGTTACGGATGAATTGCACCGATTTCTTGTTGGAATATTACAAAAAGAAGGCTTTGAATTTTTTGCGGCCGGTCTGGAAGATACGTACTTTGAAGTACTTTTTCCATACGACTCTCCGATACGTGAATTAAACGATCAAAAAATTGAAAGAATTATGTTTCATGTTGTTCCGTTTGAAGATACGACACTTATACGTCTCGAAATGAAATCTCAAACTGGAAGAAAGATTATTTCTCCTTGTTTGGGCTACGAAAATGGAGAAAGAATATTCACCACTCAAGAGAGTGTATTAGATGAATGCATTCGTATTGCGTGGTCACCTATCCCTCGTCCAATTCCTTCACTATCACAATCAACTGGTGAATGTGTAGTGTGTTTACAAGAAGGCGACGTTTTAGAGTGGCCATGTCATAATTTACATGTTACATGCGAATCGTGCATTGTTAAAATAATTGCTCGTGATTCCAAATGCCCATTATGCAGAGAAGTTATGTTTTCTTAAGAAATTGTCAGTCAACTCTTTTACATATTTAGATATGAGTTATGAATTTAATCTAATAAAATAGAAATAATTGTCATACTTGAAATAGTATAACTATAGTAAGACAAAAAATTGATGCAAAATGACTTACTAAATTTATTACAAATAATTTATATTTAATAAATATAAATGATATTAAATTCTCCAGCTTTAGTTAGAGACAAATTTATATGTCTCGAGTATTCAAATCCAGATGAAAATGTAATAATTAATACTATAACTCGTTTGATTTTTGAACAAAAACAAAATTCTGTCAAAAAATGTGGATCAGAAGGAAATGTTTCATTTGCAACCAGTGTACCTTATTTACTTTTTTTATTAACTGTAGAAGGAACATTTTTTGATATTATTCAAACTGATAGATCTGGAAAAGTTATTGATTATAGATTACCAGTTGTGTACGAGTATATGAAAACTGTTAATTTTTTAAACTCAATATCGAGCTATTGCTTTTTAAAAGATGCTCCTTCTTCATATATTGAAATATATGATGTCTGTATATTTTCAGAAAAAAGAGGACGAGGTGTTGGAAATGTATTGATAGGAAATGCAGTTAAACTATCTAATAGAAATTTTTGGTTATATGTGATACCTGATAATATAGCAGCTGCAACATTGTATATCAAAAATGGATTTGCTGTAGAAAAAATAACACAAACTGATTCTACTGAGTTATTAACGTTTGATAAATCAATAATATCTATGATTTTTAATCAACAATCACCATCAAGTGATGTAGACTACAATATCCAATTATTTAGACGATTGTCAGACAAAATATTAGGATTTGTAAAAGCCGAACAGTTAAACATAAAAATAGAGAGCGAAGTTATTAATTTTATTGACACACTAGTTAAGAATCCATCGATTTCTTATGAAGTTGGAGGATGTCTAATGGCAAAACATACTGATAAATTTAATCTCAATATTGAAACAAAAGATGGTAAATCATTTATAGTTCTTGAAATGAACAAATTTTTTATGAAAGGCGGTTCAAATAGCATTGGTAGAACAACTTCAGAATATAATTTTATTTTCATAACACAACCTATATCACCTTTAAATTATTTTATTTTCATAACACAACCTATATCACCTTTAAATTATAACGGTTTAGTTGTTCAAATGCCTTTTATTGATATAGGATTCTGTGTTCAAAGTATGTTATATAGTATAAGTAAATTAATAAAAACACAAAAATTGTTTATCTTTTCTTTTGATGGTGTAATATCAATTAGTATTTCTTCCGTCTTAATAGAGTTTATATTAACTTGTTTAGACCAATCATTAGAAAGGGGTGTACATATTGAAATATTTCAACGCTTGCAGTTATGTTTTGAACGTTTAACAAGTGTAAAAATGCATGAGTATTACCAAGAAAGTTTAAGAACTAATCAACAATTTATTTCGCAATCTGTTGGGCAACCAGACAATTTAATAAGAAATCAAACTGGTATTTTAACTTGTTTTTTTATCAATAAATTATCAATAAAAGATTTAGCAGATACTGATCAGGAAGGTGTTATACCATGTATGTTATCAAGATTTTTTATTCACAAGGGATTAGATATTTCTTTACTACAGGTATTTAAAGCAGAATATCATGAAATATCTGATAGTGCTCGATCGGAAGGTCTTTATATTAGTTGTGAAGACACAGTAGTACCTAGAAATCTTGCAGATCTAAAATATTCTGTCACTGACACGGTAAAATTAGATTCAGTTTCTTTAGGAAATGTTTTGACAAGACTATCTCTTCTACCTGAGTATACTCCATTTATTTTAGAATAAATTTTCTTCTACATATTTTATTTTACAAATATAAGATGAAATTTAAACAGTCGGAGGATGAGGAGTAAATTTCATAGGAATACCAGACTCATAAATAGTTAACATACCAAGCGAAGTATATTTCAACAATCTATCGTCATAAGACATATCATTTGCCTTTTTAGATTTCATTACTTGTATTTTTAATTCATCGTGAAGATCTTTTACATTATTGATTTTTGTTGAATCACTTGATGATTTTTCTGGTGATCCATATTCATATTTTAATTCAAGAGGTGCTTTAAGACCTTTTTTAACAGCTTCTTGTTCCAGAGCTTCTTCTTGTTCAAGAGTTTCTTCATTTCCATAATAATTTGATTTTTCAAAGATAAGATTTAAAGAATCATTAAGTTCTTTGAAATTTCCGTAATATGGAGAAAATTTAGGGTGTCTCAATAATTTTTTAACACGATATAATAACAATAAATCATGAGTTATATTACGAACAGTTGACTTAACTGAATGGAGTCCATCAAAATGTAAAAATCCTTTATCTTCACCACAACCATTACATTCTTGAATATTATTACAAATAGACTCATATATCAATTTTGAAGATCCTGTTATTTCTGTATTCGATTCGTCTTTAAAAAAGCATCGTCCATAGTCAATAATTTTTGCTATATATCTACATTTAAACTCGACAGTATCTCCATTTTGATACACATATTTGTAATCAATGTATTTTCCTTTAACTGGTTCGTATATTAAAATATTTTTAATATGCAAATCATAATGAGTAAATTCTTCTCTTAAAGTTGATAAAGGCATATATATCTGGTACAATACATTAAGGAGATCTGTATAAGCAAAATTTGCATAATCAGGATTTTCACGATTATTTAAGCTTATAATAGCACCCAACGTGTATGCATCTTTTATATGTTGTATTAAAATAGCTAAATGTTTTGATTTTTCACATGCAAGTTTAAGAAAGTAATCTATTTCATTACAATCTTTCTCTTCACCAAGTCTTTTGTTTTTAAAGCAAGTATGATGACCCTCTTCACGATATTTTTGCAATGCTACATTTCCACTAGTAAGAACAAGACCAGATTTTAAATCGTCCGCATATATTTCATTTTCATTCTTAATATATTTCCAAGTTGTCTCTGTGTTATATTGATACCATCCATATGTTTCAACAAAACAAGGAAAGACACGACATTTTTTATTTATATATTGACCAACCAGATATTCATATAAAAGATTATCAGAATTTACTTTACTTGATGATTTTAAGACTGCATTTGCTATATAATCATCTCGTTTATATGTAACTTCTTTTATGAAACCATTAGTAGTGTCTTCACTAATAGTCTTTACCTCAGACTTAGGATCAACATATTTAAAATTAATAAAGCCATCAAAGTGTCGTTTAATTTTTTCTGATTGTTTTCCAAAAGCCATACAAACTCCTGAATCCGAACATATACTTTTTAAAAAGATAGCTCTGTGTTCTGAAATATTACCTGCAAATTTTTTTAAAATTCTTGTTGTTGAGGCAGACGGAGAAAATTGTGAACTAATACCATACTCGTGCTCATACTCGTGCTCATACATCATTAAATTACACATATTAGTATCTTTATCATTCCATAATGAACCATTATTAATTTTTTTTACTATTTTACTAGGTATTAAAGCGATACCTTTATTACCGTTTTTATCTTTAATTAAACATGCTGCAAAATAATTTGGTTGTATATTTTGAAATTTGAAATTTAGAATTTGATCTACATTGGGATCTATAGTAAACCATTTGTTTTGAAGATTGACAAATATAAAATATCTATTTGCATTAGATAACATTTTGTTATAGTTACTTTTATTTTATAAAAAAAATTTTAAAAAGATCTTATAGATGAGACTCCAAAGGAAACGCTTCCAAAAGAATTACAGAACAAAATTTTGGAAGGTGGTAACGTATCTAATGTTACTCAAACAAATACAGCAGCTTGAGTGCCTTGATCTCGCTTGCTGCTATTTCATTTTTTGCTCCTATCTTGAATGAGGCGACGACACATGACTCGATCACAGGCCGTCGATAATCACTAGGCATCTTCTCAACATGTCGTTGTACTTCTTCTAAATCACCCGCCTGAACAAGGATCATCAGCTCGTCGAGTTGTTTCCGAGTGCTCAGAAACGACACCTTGTTGGTGTCGTTGTCGTTGAATCTTCTTTCACATGCTAGTTTAGTCAAACCAGTCGTCCTCACCATCAGAGTGTGTCTCTTCCCACTGCGCCGAGAAGTCTTGGTCGTAATCTCGGTCATAGTCGTCGTCTGGGTCATACTCGTTCCACGAGTCGTCTTCCAACTTGTCGACGTCGCACTTGACCACGTCTTCCGTTTCCTTCTCGGTGATATTGGCAGGGAAGCAGCTCCATAGCATACGGATGCTAGGTTGAGCACACCGACTCTTGGCAAGCTGTACACAAGTCTCGTTCAGAATGGTTAGATGTGGTGAGATGAATTTGTCGTAAACGACTGACGGAACAAGGTCCAGCCAAGTCGGGGGTCCCTCTGGAAGTTGATCTGCCTTGACGAAGTGAGCCATTGTAAATGACTTCATTGTTTCTGCTTTCTCTCTGGCAAGTTGGTCTCAAAAATCAAGTTTATTTTGCCTCGCCTCCTTGGCGTGTGTCGGTCGGTGGTCTGTTTAAGAAACGACACCTTGTGGGTGTCGTTGTCGTTCTTTTACCTGCACAAGTGTTTAACAAGTGTGTCACTCACCTAGTTGTCGTTGTCGTCGGTCTTATTGGTCTTCGTGTGTTCGTCCGCTTACAACTCTGCAGCCGAGTCGCTCCACTCCTTCTGCTCGTCCTTGGACAGCTCCTTCCACAAGCGAGCGAGCTCACGAGTGATGTCTTGCGCTTTCATCTCGGGGTTGTCGGTCTTGACTCCTTCACGGTTGTGACTGCAGAAGTAAGCGTAACCTGTCTTGGGCTTCTTCTCGCCTTCAATCTTCTTCTTAGGTGCCGGCTTCTGCTCGTCGTCGGTCTCGATATCCTCTACCTCGACCTTCTTAGTTTGTTTCTTCTCTTTTTTCGCGGGCTTCTCCTCGTCGGACTCGTTCGACTTGCCGAACAACTTTTCTTCCTCGTAACGAGCCTTGTCGTCAGCTGCCATCTTGGTGTACTTGGCCAGCTCGTCGGATCGTTCGTCGTCATCCTTGAGCTCCTTCCACCTCTTGCCGAGCTCTGCCATGATCGACGACTTGCCCTCCTCACCAAGATCCTCCTTCACTTGAGGACGTATGGCAGCGCAGAAGAAGATGTACGCCGACTTGCCTTTCTTTGGTGCGTTGGGGTCTTTGTCGCTTGTCTTTCTTACCTTCTTGGCTGGCACGATGGCAGAGAGCTCTTCGTCGGACGGAGCAACATAATCCTCCATCGCTTCGTTGTAGCGAGCTTTGTCTTCGGCCGCCTCGGCCTCAAGAGAGGCAAGAAGCTTCTTGTCTGCCTTCTTGTCGCTCGCCTTGAGAGCGTTCCACATCCTCCCCAGCTCGGATGTCACCTCGGTCGCCTTGGCTCCGTCGCCGAGGTTGACCTTGGCTTCCTCCCTTTTCTTGGCACAGAAGAAGATGTAGGCCGACTTGCCCCTTTTGGGCTTGTTCGGGTCCTTGATCTTGTCACTGCTGCGCTTGGTTGACTTGATTGCGACGATGTTGAAGGCCTTGATGTTCTCCTGTGAGTTCCATGCATCAACCAGCTCCTCCGACCCGTTGTCAGAGAGGAACTTGGCGACGAAGTTGGCGATAGCAGACTGAGTAAATGACTTCATTGTTTCTGCTTTCTCTCTGAGAAGTTGGTCTTAAAAATCAAATTTTTTTTGGCTCGTGGGGTCGGTCAGTTTGTCTGTGGTCTGTGTAAGAAACGACACCTTGTGGGTGTCGTTGTCGTCGAGTCTTCTTTCACCTGCACAAAGTGTGCCACTCACCTAGTTGTCATTGTCGTCGTATTCGTCGGTCTTCGTGTGGTCGCTCGTCTACAACTCCGCAGCTGAGTCGCTCCACTCCTTCTGCTCGTCCTTGGTTAGCTCCTTCCACAAGCGAGCTAGCTCACGAGTGATGTCTTGAGCTTTCATCTCGGGGTTGTCGGTCTTGACTCCTTCACGGTTGTGACTGCAGAAGTAAGCGTAACCTGTCTTGGGCTTCTTCTCACCGGTCTCCTTTTTCTTTGCTTGCTTCTTGGGCTTCTCGTCGTCGTCTGTCTCCTCTTCCTCCACATCGGCCTTCTTCTTGGGCTTCACAACGACCTCAGTCGACTTGCCGTTCTCCTTCTCGTCTTCGTATCGAGCCTTGTCGTCGGCTGCCATCTTGGTGTACTTGGCTAGCTCTTCGGCTTGGTCGTCGTCCTTGAGCTCCTTCCACCTCTTGCCGAGCTCGGCCATGATCGACGACTTGCCTTCCTCACCGAGCTCCTCCTTCACTTGAGGACGCATTGCAGCACAGAAGAAGATATAGGCCGACTTGCCTTTCTTGGGTGCGTTGGGGTCTTTGTCGCTTGTCTTTCTCGTCTTCTTGACTGGCACCATCGCAGCCAGCTCTTCTTCCGACGGAGCGACATAATCCTCCATCGCTTCGTTGTAGCGAGCTTTGTCTTCGGCCGCCTCGGTCTCAAGAGAGACAAGAAGCTTCTTGTCGGCCTTCTTGTCGCTCGCCTTGAGTGCGTTCCACATCCTCCCAAGCTCGGATGTCACCTCGGTGGCCTTGGCTCCTTCGCCAAGGTTAGCCTTAGCTTCCTCCCTTTTCTTGGCGCAGAAGAAGATGTAGGCCGACTTGCCCCTCTTGGGCTTGTTCGGGTCCTTTATCTTGTCACTGCTGCGCTTGATCGACTTGACTGCGACGATGTTGAAGGCCTCGATGTTCTCCTGTGAGTTCCATGCATCAACCAGCTCCCCCGACCCGTTGTCAGAGAGGAACTTGGTGACGAACTTGGCGATAGCGAGCTGATTGAATGACTTCATTTTTTCTGCTTTCTCTCTGAGAAGTTGGTCTTAAAAATCAAATTTTTTTTGGCTCGTTGGGTATTGGTCGGTCAGTTGTTATTCCCCAAATTTTTCACGAACTATTGACACTGTGATGGAGCGTATTGAGATTGATACTTCCAAATTCAATTCAGATTCAAATATATTTAGTCTTTACGATGTATTTTCTTCTTTGTGGGCTTGGATAAACAAACATCCTGAGAAAGATAATTTGTATATACGACTAGTAGAGGAAATGTCTAGCATGGTAAAATACTGTACTACAGGTCATCTAAGTCGTTTTATCAACACTATACAAGGAGGATACACTGATGACGAAAAGCTTCAAGTTCGTATTTCCATACAGGAACAAATTAATGCAGTATTGGGACACTATCTAGATTTAAGGTGTAAAAATGCGCCTGAAAATGTAACGGAAGCGATGTCCTCAGATGTTAAAAAACCATTTTATGACTTTATTAAAGAGATAACGAATGATAAGATTTTAGATATCTTGAAAGAATATGGTGATGTTCATTTACATATTATAGAGGCTGTAAAAATATATTCAAACTGGAAATATTGGAGCATTGATGACAATATTATTTCGTGTGATCAAAAACCTCTAGAAGTAGGAGATTAGCATCTGTGTTAACTTGCGTAATATTTCTTGTTTCTCTCAGGTTCGGTTTTTTTACAAAACATAAAATATAATGCTCTAAAATAAATTAATGACTTATGTTTTAAAATCACATAAGTATGTACGGAAAAAATCACCTAAGAAAAATACTAGATCTCTACGAAAGAAGTCATCTAAGAAAAATAGTAGGTCTCTACGGAGGAAATCACCTAAGAAAAATAGTAGATCTCTACGGAGGAAATCACCTAAGAAAAATAGTAGATCTTTGCGGAGAAAATCACCTAAGAAAAAAAGTAGGTCTTTGCTGAGGAAATCACCTAAGAAAAATAGTAGATCTTTGTTGAGGAATTCACCTAAAAAAAACAGTAGATCTTTGCGGATGAAATCACCTAAGAAAAAAAGTAGGTCTCTGCTGAGGAAATCACATAAAAGGATGCTGTTAAAAGGAGGAGGATCTTTGCGGATGAAATCACCTAAGAAAAAAAGTAGGTCTCTGCTGAGGAAATCACATAAAAGGATGCTGTTAAAAGGAGGAGGAGGAGAAGCTGAAGAGAACACTTTGCAACTATTAAATCCAAAAATACAAGAACATAATGTTTATTATATGGCAAGTCATAGCTGTGATACAAACGAATTACTTGATATTCCAGAAGGATGTGTATATGTTACTTTAGGAATATGTGGTAAACTAGTATGGGATGACAAAAAACAAACAGATTTTATAAAGATGTTTTATGATAATTCACCATTGTTAAATGATCCAGTTACAAATATTGAAGATTTACAAAAGATATTTGGAAGCGATTTGCATATTCATTATGCAGAAGCAAAAGATTACAGAATGCGTAAATATGTTAATAGCTCTTTTACATGCTTTTTAAACCGGGAGGTTAAAACAAATTATTTTGCAAAAAAATCTGGTTTATATTCAAATGGAACATATACAACTTCCAGTTTTTATAAATTAAATGATACAATTACTGATAAAGATATTGATTATTTATATAAAAATTCTTTATACCCAACAATAGATCAAATCAAAAATTTTTATAAACTAACTAATCTAAATTATGAAGATTTTTCATCACAAATACAAACTGTATTTAATGTAGATCAGAAAACATTATTTCACTATTTTCCTGGTATTTATTATAATTTTTCATGTAGATCGGATTGCAATGATTCAACTGGTAGTAACCCATCTGCTTTTCATATAGCCAGAAGACAAGACTCGTTTAAAGGTAATGAGATTGAAAGACTATCTTTCTTCAAACCTATTGATAAGAGTTCGAGTATTCATCACTATTTATCTATTAATCAACTAGAAAAGGCGAAAGAATTAATAAAAAAGAATTATGATTTAAATGAGAAGGATAATGAAGGAAATTCATTGTTATATATATGTTGTCGTAAAGGATATTTAGAATTGGCAAAATTATTAATTGAAAAAGGAGTTTTATTAGATAAAGATGGATATCAAGAATGTTTGCGTTGTGGATTCACAAATAAAGAGTGGTTTCAATATATTGTTTCTGCAAATGCATCTCAAATAAATAGACAATTTCCAGCAACTTAAAGATTTAACTAATATTGATCTTTTTCAAATATAATCAAAAATTTTATTGTGTTTACATACATGAACAAATTACACGATAGGAAAAAATTATTTTTGTAAATCTGTGCTTTGTACTTAGTGTAAATGTACCCTATCTATGTGATAGTGTAAGAAACGACACCTTGTGGGTGTCGTTGTCACCTGCACAGACCAAGCTAGTTGTCGTCAAACCAGTTGTCCTCTTTAGCCTCGTCCGCTTTTTTAAATCTAGAAAAATCTAAACTTTGAGCGTAACCTACTATTCTTGATAAATATGTTCTTTTATCCTCTAGCATCTAACTAAATTTTAGTTAGTTTGACACTGGGTATATTTGTTTTTCTAATTATATCAAACGAAAAACTTTATTACGACAGGAATAAAAGAAATAACTGAATATCCTTTAGATATAAACTTAACTTGGCTATCGTTTGCGTCTATCTTCTTTTGAATATCGGTTTTACATATTTTATCTTAGAACTCATTCTTTTAGATCTTTTCAAAAATTTGTAGAAATATGTTCAACTGTTAGAATCCCAGACATTATTTTCAGTATTTAATTCTGCAAGTTTTAATTCTTGTGTAAGATTTTCAATGGCTCTTTTACTAAGCATATTATTTGAAACATTCAAAGATGTAAGATGTGGAAGTGATCTTATTGTTGGTATTAATATAGATAAGTTTTTTCCATTCAGCTGAGTGTTTGCTAAATTTAATGATGTAATATTATTTAGATTGCGAAGAATCGAACGAGATAATGTTTCCACTTCTCTTTCAAAATCTAAATTACTATTAGAAAGATTTAATGAAGTAAGTTCTGTTAGAGTTGATAGTTCTGGAGCAAGATGATCCATATCTTGCATTTCTCCTTCTTGATATTCACCACTAAAATTTGGTACCACACTTAAATGCCTATTAATAGGCTTATTTTCAAGTTGTAAAGATCTAAGAAGAGGAAGATCTTTAAGGAGAGGTAACACTTTCCTAATTAATAATATGTTTTCCGGATGATCTTCTTCTTGGTTAGATTCTGAATCAAATACTGAATCACCACATATTCCAAATGATTCAAGACCCCTTAAAGACTCTATAAATTCTTTATTAAATTCTTCAGGATCATAAGTTTCATCTTCAGAATCATATTCGCCAATACTCCTTAAATTATCTAATAAAGTAACATCAGTTAATATTAATTCTGTAATATTAAGATTTTTTATAGAATGTAAAAATGGTTTCCATAATAAATATACATTTGATATTTTTAGAGTTGTAATATTTGATTGACTAAAACTTGTTAAGAATTTATTACCTATATCTTTTATAAGCCAATTACCGGCAAAATCAATTTCTAGTGATACAATGTTTTTTAAACTTGAAATACACTCATGCATTATATTTAATTTTTGATTCCTATAAGTATTATCATAAATGCTTCTTTTAATTGTACAAAAAGTCCTACAACTTATTTTAAGCTGTATTTTAATTGTAGATTCAATTAAATTTCTATTCCATTCAATAGCTGGCGTTTCATATTCGCTGTCTTTAACTTCAAAATTAAGATTAAGACATAAAATGCAATCGTTAGGATTTTTACCAAATATATTGCAATAAAGTTCTATGCTTCTTTGAGTATAGTCAAAGTCTTCTGGTATATTTTTAAAAACTACAGTTCTTTTTAAATCAGCTAATTTTCTTAATTCAGTTGATGTAAGACGTAATTGTAGTAATTTTTTTTCACTTAATTGTGATAATAATTTGTCTACAAGTACTTCTTTTGGCAATAAGTCTGGAAAAAATTTCAATACATTTTGATTAGATTTAAATTCTTTTAGTTTTTTAACTGATATAAATGCCAAACCTATTATTCCTTCGCTTTTAAATTTTTTATTTAGAAATAAATGGTTGTTTAACAGTATATTTGTAAGATCTCCAGATACTAAATATAATTTTTTAACATTATTAACCAACATAATTTTCGGAAAATCATCCTTATTTATTTTAAATTTACCAGATATTAGTATTTTAATATCTATAAATGTATGATCTGTATTTACTTTAATTACTTGACATAATACCCATGCATCTGTTGGTAATAAATTCAATGAACTATTTATTAGCTCAAGATTATCTCTTTGAGTGCTTAAATCAAATTTTATATCTTTAATTTCCATATTAGTGATTTCAAAGTTATGTTCTCCAAAAAAACCAAAAACTATACAATTAAATAGTTCTCTTTTTTTCCTTTGTAAACTCATTTATTATAGTAAATATAATTTTAAAAAGTTTACTTGATCAAACTCAAGGAGACAAGAATTAACAAAAAACTGAATTGATAGGTAATGATTCAGTAATAAATAATAATTTAAACGTACGTTTTATAATGTAAAATGGTAGATACAATTATTTCTTTAAAAAATCCAGATAAACTTGTAGAAATTATTAATAAAGTTAAAATTTCAACTATAAATTATGGAGAAATTTAAAAAAGCGGTAGTTGTCCTGAAAAATCAAGTTTATTTTGGTTAGTGATGTGTCGGTCGTCTGTATCAATGTAATATCATTTCTAGAATATGCAATACTATTTGTTCCAAAACCAACAGAAACTTACATATTTTCAATTCAATTGTCTACGAAATTAGCAAGATTTCTGGTTCGTCACAATGGAGGATTATTCTTTTTGTAAAGTAGACTTTGCATCAAATCATCATCTACCTTTTCCAAACGGTTTCGTTCACGCAACGCTTCGTGATAAGAATCATCAGACGTTGTGCCATTGCTTTCATGTCTTTGAATCTCCAACGCAACTCTCACTCGGTCGTTGTACAATTCATCTCTTTGCGTCTTTATTTGCTCAAAATCAAGCCTGTTCTGTCTTTGAGCTGGAGTTTCATTCCGTCTTTCACGTTCTTGTTCCGACCGAAAGTGCTGCTGTTCTACGGTCCTTTGTTGTGTTTCACGTCTGTATTCTTCTAGGGCACGTTGACGACGAGCCAATGCGTCCATCTCGGCATCCCGCATTGTCGACAAACTAGGAGTTGCGTGATGTTGACGAGCCCACGCATCATTCTGATTTTCCCATGCTCTATTTGCTGTCCTTACTTCAGGAGATGTATATTGATTTGCCAGAAATGGGGTCGAAAAACTAGGAGTTGGGTGATATTGTCTAGCCCACGCATCGATCTGATCTTCCCGTGCTCTATTTGCTGTCCTTACTTCAGGAGATGTATATTGATTTGCCAGAAATGGAGTCGAAAAACTAGGATCTCTCTTTGGGGCAAAAAAACCAGATTCTTCACGTTGAATATGATCTCGACGTTCAGGTTCAGTTGGAAAATTCCATTGACGTTGTCGTCCATTAGTGTAATATACTCTACCTATATCAACATTATTGCTAGTACGTTTTTCCCAACCTATTGGAAGTGACCGTTTGTTTTTTTGTGGTGAACGAGATGTAAACATAATTAATATTTATGAATAGAAAATATTAAATAAAATATTAAATATAATAAATATGAACTCTCCACCTATGATAATTAAATGGCATAAAGCAGATGAAGAACCTTTTGATGAACCAGATGATGTTAAATTTGAACTTGAACACGAATTGTTATCCTGTTTAAAAATTGATAACATTTTATACGAAATAGAAGAATTACTTCAAACAAAAGCAGCTTTAGAATATCGATTAAAAAGAGAAATAGAAAAAGAAGAAAACCGGTTACTCACAAATACATTTAAAATTACTGGAAAGTCTCAACACGAAAAAAATATTGAGCAGTATATAAAAGATATTGATACTTTAGAAACAGATATTACTATTCTCAGCCCTATTATCAGACAAAAACTTGAAAATATTCCATTATATGGAGAAATTTTAAAATATAGTAAAGAAAATAAAATATCTATTAGGGAAGCTTTAAATATTATAATAGAACGACTTGACAACATAACACGAGAAGAAATCTTAAAAACACAAAAACAAGATAAAGAAATACATTTAATAGGTGAATTTGTAAGTTTAATATCTTCAATGGAAAGATTAAATCTTGGAAAGATTTACAGACGTAGTACCGATGATGATAAAAAAATAGAAAACCTCCTTAAATCAGAAAAAAAAATAGAAATAATCAAATTTATTAATATTGTAAAAAAATAATATAAAATTTTTATGGATGATGTTGACGATACAAACCGAAAAACATTTCATTCACATTATATAGAATATTTAAAAAATATTGTTATAACACATACAAAATATAAAGATACCGAAATAGAATTGTGTGATATTATTACTGATACTTTAGAAGAAGTTTTTGACTTACACACTTTGTATCTTAACTCTTTAGATTTAGAAGGATCAGCATATAGTCTTTTTTGTAGTTATAATAACTCAGGTAATGTTACTCGTGATCAATTATCGCAATTGTGGAATAACTTAAGTTTAGAAGAAAAAATAGAGTGGATATCTAATGTAAGAGCGATGATGTGATTATTTTTATATAATAAATTTATTATAAAAGTGTTAAGTCTGAAAGTATTTATTGAAAAACAACACCTTGTTGGTGTTGTTTTCGAACTTGTTATACCTGTGCACAGCAAAATTAATAAACTGAATACAATTTGGTTAAATTTAATATTTAATTACATACTTTGTTGTTAGTCGATAACCTCAATTTGAATCCGAGTCTTGCCGCTTTTCATTGCGATTTCAAGCGCTTGATTTGCAAGCTCCTTTGGAACTCGGATGACCAAAATTTGATCTGATGTAGTCTCGTCGTTCATCTTCTCTAGTACTGTGTTTGTTTGATGAATGATCGGTTGATGAATGATCGGTTGTGGAAGAGGCGGAGGAGGCGGTGGATGCCAAAAACTGAGTTGTGAAGAAAGTTGTTGATCAACCGTCGGTTGTGTAATAGCAGGTGATGAATGCCAAACACTGACTTGAGAGGGAGGTTGCCAAAAAGCCAATGGATTATGCGGTTGCTGACAAAACGGTTGATCAACTTGGGCAACCGTCGCTTGAGTCTTCCGTTCAACCGACTGTTGAACACACTTGTAACGATCAAGACCTGTACGACTCATAAACGTCTGTTTTGTTTCGTGTGGGTGTTTGTGAGAACAAACCTTTTCTCCGTTGTTGATCAACTTTCCGTTTGACATTCGTACAAAACGACACCTCTGCTCAAAAAAGCAGTCTGAGATCTTGAGTTCGTCAAGCGAGTGAGCAAAACGACAATTCTCGCCGTGATGACATTGTTCGTTTTTGTCAACGCTGGAGCACATTTTGGACTTGGCCAAAGAGATGGCAAGTTTTTCTTTGTCCGCAAGAATCTTGTACGCGCTACTTCTTTGGTTGTCGTAATATGCATCTTTTTCACAAAGCTCGTCTTCATAACTTCGGTGCCCCAACATAATCTTGGTTGGGGTCTTCTTTGCAGAAATATTCTTCTCCGAATCGAGCTCCGACTTGAGCTCAAGACCGAGCGTTGAGTCGTGCTTGTCCAGAGATGGGTGGTCGTTATCACATTGTTCCTTGAAGAGAACTGAGAATCTGTTAGAACTTGACATGTTTTTGATCTGAATATTTCATACAAAATTGATTCAAAAAATCAATTTTATTTAGTAATTAATTTTTTGTTATATAATAAATGACCTCATGTTGGAATAAAAAAAACTCAATTACACGCAAAGACAAGAGAGTTTATTATATAAACCTTGAATCAAATATTTCTCAATGGGGTATTCCAACTTTTTTACCAGCAGGTTGGGAAAAGCATTTAAGCGAGTCACAAAATATTCCTTTTTACTCTAATTTTAAAAAGAAGATTACTCGGTGGGAAATGCCTACTAAAGAAGATGGAAATGAAGTTCCGGAAGGTTGGAAGGAAATGAGAAGTTCAGAATGTAATAGTATTTATTATAAAAATACTAAAACAGGTGAGGTTCGATGGATAATACCAGATGATTTAAGTATAAAACCGGTTGGTATAGGTATTCCTACAAATTTTCTATCTATCGTAGAAGATTGTACTCAAAATAAAATATGGAAAAAAGATAAATTGTTAGGTTCTGGAAAAGCAGGGAGCGTTTATATAGCATGCAAAAATACAGATGACTGTGAATATGTTATTAAAATACAAAATCAAAATAAAGAATATTATACAGAGATAGAGGCATTATTATCTTTAAAGCATACAAAAGCTGTTCCAAAAGTTTTTGCAGCATGGACATGTGACAAATTTGGATATTTTGTGATGGAAAAATTATATTCTTGTATTAAATTTCATAATAAGAATTCTATGTGGATAGCAGTAGGTATGAAATTAGATATTATAAGAAAAGAGGGTTATTTACAAGTAGATATACATAATGATAATTTTATGTGTAACAAAGACGGTCAAGTTGTATTAATTGATTTTGGTTACGCTGTAAAAAGAACTGAACAAGGAGATAAACAAGAATATCCAGATAATATTTTATCTGAACGTTATGGAATACCTCTTACATGGGAATATCTTGAGATAGTACAAGAAAACAATTATAATACATATTTGAATCCTCTTATGACGAAACAACAAAAAGATAGAAATAAAGATATACAAAAAAAATACACAGATGCTAAAATTAAAGTAGAAGAAAAAATACGTAAACAAAAGACGCTTAAGCAAATCATTACGCCTAGACTGCAGTTACATTTGGATTATCAAAATGGCAAATTCAAAAGTTTTCCGACATGGGAACAAGCCAAAGATGAAATTAGTAGTGGAAAGAAGAAAGAACAATGGATTTGGTATGTATTTCCAAGTTTTCTTCCAGTCGGAAAAGATTCTAGGCCTGATCTTATCTTGAAAGATTTAGATGATGTTAAAGCTTATATCGCAAACGATGTATTGAGGAACCGCTTGATTGAAATTACTAATATTGCTCTGAAGCAACTAAATAAAGGAATTAAAGCAAATGTACTTTTTGGTACTGAACTTGATGCTTTAAAATTCTGGAAGTGCGTTACACTTTTTTACCTAGCGAGTGATAACGGGATTTCCTTTGAGTTACACGAAGTATGCGATAAAGCTTTAAGTGCTTTGAATCCGAGTGCTCAAATGCAAAATAGGTTGGAACAAAAAACTATGAATGCATTTATTCAAACAGAAGGTGAAAAACTTGAACAAAAAAGACAAGTCAATTCAGAAAGTCTCTTAAAAAACTCAGCGCTCCTCTTATTGATCACTCATTCAAAAGAGAAAACAAATGAAGACGCAATAAATTTTCTGTTAAATAACGATCTTCGTGACAAGAAAAGTGTTCAGATAAAAGATATTACATTCACTAAAGTCTCAGAAAATATCGGAAAGAGCAGTGGTATATTATCTCAAAAAACACTATCAGCGACGAAAGACGGAATTACAGTGCCTCTATATAATAATTATGACGGAATGATTACTTTTTACTAACATTAGAGAATGAATTGTAAGACTTTATGAAATTGATTTTGTGAAATTGATTTTATTTAAATAAAATCAAAGATAATTATAGTAATGACAGACTTGGACTTATTTGATTATTTTCCATCAAAAAATAATGAATATAATCAATTATTATGGGTAATTGCTCATGATATGCATAATTTTCGCATATTGGCAAAGAATGAAAGATTTAGACTTGGAGAAAAACATATGAATATTGAGATTAGTATAAAACTATTAGATACTGAATTGATACTTGGTAATATTGCATTTAACGTTTATAAGGAAAAATATGATGAATTAGTAAAAGATATAAAAATTAGTAGTAATGATCTTGAAAAAGCAATCAATGCACATCAAAGTTGTGCACAGGAATATCAACTTATTCAATAATATTTGAAAAAAACTTTTCTATTTCATATACTAAAAGTATATGAATACACGCTTGCTTTGGTAAAATAATTTATGTTCTCATTTTTCTATAAAAGGTAATTGTAGGTCAGTGTGCACAAATTTTCTTTGTAAAATACACTTGGCTTTAGCCAGCTCTTGTCTATAATGTTGGTTTCCGTTTGGAAGAACCTTTTTTAGTACGATCATTATGTATTTTATATCAAGTTCATGTTTAGTAAGAAGAATACTGTCTTTTTCGATATCATTTTTCAATTGTAGATATTCTTTGTAAGTTATAGCATCACTTAGGAAAGCAAGAACAATCCAACACAAAAGAATGCCTCCATCATCAGAGCTACATAATTCATCTGTAGACAATTCTTGAAAATCTAATATGTGATATTCAACGTTACTATATATACCATTACTATGTGGGCCTCCTAGTCTATTGCAATTGTTTTGATAGTACATATGTATTGAGTCAATAAAGGGGTTTTTACTATTACGAAGAGATCTTTCGATTTCTCTTATTGCAGTCTCAGCTGAGTACAATATCAGTGTACTAATCACAGACACAGAATTAACGATTGTCTTATTAAACTCTATTGACTCAATATCTATCAAACCTTCGTAGTCGTTGAAAAAAGTATGTCGTATCTTTTCAGGATCCGTAAAAAACTCTCCTAACACGCGAGAACGTGGATGGATATTTCCTGAAATTATACCATCGATGTCAATAACTATGTTTTCCTTTTTCCAATTACTCTGTATTAATAAAGCACTTGCGCCAGCATCAGCTTTTTCTGTAATAAAAAGAGTACGTTCTATACCACACCTGCTAAACTTGTCTCGGTGTAACTTACATAAAAAACCACCTCGAGACAACTCATTTTTTAGCAATCTCACGTAATTATCACTTGATTGCCACAACCTATGAAGATGTTCAAGAGTCGGAACCTTTGTAAAGTAATTTTCATCATCTTCATCTGAACGTGCTAGAACATGGTCTATCTTGATATTCAAGTAAGGTATTTTTTCCATACGATGATAATACCCACTTTCCAACATTCTATCAAAAAAAACAATAAACCCGCATACATGTTCTGCAACTTGGACTTGACTAGTGTTTGAACTGCTCGTCTCCGGAACTACCATACTAGGATCTATTTTTGGCGCATATTCTAATGAATAATCTAAATTATATTCGTTTACATTTGGAATATATATTATAAATGTATTATTGGATTCTTTAACTTCTCTCAAAATTCCGTTTTTATTAGGCACATTCCATTTGGATTCATTTGTTAATATATTTTTATAGTAAGGTTTTCCTGATTTTCTTGATTTCATTTTTTTCCAAATACTAATCATTTTATTATATATAAAATAAATAATCATCACGTAATTTTTATATCCACTTGAAAAATTTTTATTCTTTATTCTTTATTCGTTTCGATTAGAACTTTTTCAAAAAATATTGTTCATTCTACAAACTAGGAGCTTTTCATAAGTCATTTTAATATTTCTTCAAGTTATCTTGAAGAAAATCAGAATAATTTGTTAAATATTTCAACCCATTGATAAATCCCCCCATTGTTGGGGCCGCCGATTCCATTCTCCCGTCGTTGGTGCAGTCGGTCCCCATCCTTGTATCGTTTGCGCCAACAATGAATGCATCATTGGCTCTGGTGCAACAGATAAAATATCTTTTTGAAAGTCGAGTGGACGTATATTCTCTCTATATTGATTTGGGCAATTCCACGCATGTTGACACTCCCACTTATCTTGAAGAACTAACTTGGTGTCATATTGGTTGTTACAAATAGGACATTGATATACATACGAACCATACCTATTTATTATTTTAATTGGTTCAAATGTTTTTGAAGATGCAAGGGCCGTTTCTTTTGCTACTCTAATACTGTCTTCTTTTTCTAATTGATATTGTTTTAGTTTTTCTTGTTGTATTTTATATTTAATTCTTGCAGCTTCTATCTCGGGTGTTATTATGTTATTTAATTGATACCATTCAGTATCTTCAACCTTAATATATGGATAATTCCTTGCTATATCAACAATCATTTCAGCAATTGGATTGTCTAAATTTATAAAATTAGTAATAAAATTCGTTGAATCATCAAAATTTTGAGCAGGATAACTATTAACTATCCTAGGAAAATAATCTGAAAATATAGCTTGGCATCTAAAATTATATTTACGAACATCAGTCATATGATGATCATCATTAATAGAATATTTTGAAACCTTAATATGCGGATAACAATGTTTAAGAGCTGATTCAAGAGCTAAAATACCAACACCCGAATGAATACTATCGATTATAATTATATTATTTTTTAATTCTATTCCTTTTTCCTTTAATCTATCACAATATTTCATATTTTCCATATATACCTTATCGTATGTAGTTTGCTGACTTGCTTTACTATGAGGTAATATTATAATATTAGATTTTTGATCATTATAAACAGAAAAATTCATCATAGCTAAACAATAATAAGCAGGTGATTGACCACCACATATAATAGTAGTTTCATATGGCAATCTTAATATTGATGAATAAATATCATACGCACCTTCAATCAATTCTTTAATACAATCACCATCTGTTTGATCACCATGTATATATTTTCTATCTATATTTATTTTTGTTGGTGAAAATTCTAATGATTCTGAATTTTTTTTCTTTACATTTAAATATACATCTGGAATATATATTATAAATGTATTATTAGATTCTTCAAATTCTCTCAAAATTCCGTTTTTATTAGGTACTTTCCATTTTGATTCATTTGTCAACGTATTTTTATAGTAAGGTTTTCCCGATTTACTTAATCGTTTTTTCCAAATACTAATCATTTTATTATAGATAAAATAAATAATCATCACGTAATTTTTATTCGTCTCTTTTGAATTATAAAATTAATGAGTACAAAATTACTTTATTTGTTAACAATAAATAAAATGCCTATTCCAGAAAGCCTTAACGAACTTTGTTATAAACAAATTGCATATTCTATTGAAAAGGCACCACCATTTTATCAAGAAATGATAATTGGTGAATCTCGCGATAGAATCCAGAAAAATATAATCGAGGAAATACAAGAGAATCTTTCAGCCATTATACCGCAAATAATTCAAGACTTGGTATCTAGTACAATAAAAACAGACTATATTAGCCGTGATTTTCGTACAGAATTTTCTCATTTACCAACCGAAATAGTTGAATGTGCAATTAGAATTGCTACCGAAACTGTTAACGTATTAGAAACTAAATGGTTACATGGTGTTTTGTATCAAGAGAGAAAACCAAGCACTCCTACTGAATCTGATTCGGACTTAGAGAGTTGCTCTCCTACGGACTTATATGTTGATACAGATACTTTTTTAACATAGTCTAAAACACACTTTTCCAAATATGAAAAATGACTCCAAAAGAGTTAAAAAATGATAAGGAGTATAAATTTCCTAATAAAAAAATTACTTGGACTATTGTCGGAAACTCTTTATTTCTTGAAGTCGAACTTGATTGGTTAAAGTACACTGATAGCGGAATAACACTTCCACCGGATGAATTAGGACGAAGTACTGATTGGCACTTTCAAATGTCTGAAGATTCTACAACTTCTTTATTTGTATGTAGCTGGGATCTTCGAAGAGTAAAAGATAATCTTAAACTTATAGACTCTATCAATGAAAAAATTATTTGCTTTGCAATTGAAGACAATTCGAAAATTTGAATTTGAATTTTGTTTATTAAAACGAAAAAATCTAAAACAAAAATGGTGCAAGTAATTATGGCAATGAATGAAAAGGGAGGTATTGGTTACAAAAATCGGTTGCCTTGGAATTGCAAAGAAGACCTAGCTCTTTTCAAGAAAAAAACTATGGAAAAAACGATTGTTGTTGGTAAAAATACCGGAATTCATCTACCTAATCTACCAAATAGAAAAGTTGTCTGTATTAGTCGAAATCCCAACTCCCTGAATACTTCTGCATGGAATAACAAAGTACTTGTAGTAGGTTCTGATTGGTTGAACACGGTTGAAGACGATGTTATGATTGCCGGAGGTGGTGAAATATACAGAACTGTGTTTGAAAAACATTTTTTTGTCAAAAAAGTTCATTTGTCAGTAATAAAAGGGGATCACGAATGTGATGTGTATTTTTGTTTAAAATTACTAAAGAATTTTATTATAGTTGAAAAAACAGAGTTTGCAGAGTTTACACATTATGTACTTGAGCCTACTAAATATGGAGAACAACAATATCTAGATCTTCTTGAAAAAATTATGAAAAGTGGTATGAAACGTCTTGGCCGTAACGGAGAAACTATTTCTATTTTCAAGAATGACATGACCTTTGATTTACGAAAAGGTTTTCCTCTTCTCACAACAAAGAAAATGTTCCTTCGAGGTGTTATTGAAGAATTTTTATTCTTCATTCGTGGAGATACAGATTCTTCAAAACTATCAGAAAAGAATGTGCGTATCTGGGAAGGAAATACAAGTGAAGAATTTATTATGACCAGAGGTCTGCCTTACTCAAAGGGTGTAATGGGACCAATGTACGGATATCAATGGCGATTTTTTAACGCACCTTACAAGCTGGATGATTTTGGAAGACCTCTTAGTGTAGAAGGAGGTTTTGATCAATTAGCAGATGTTGTAAACTTAATTAAGAACGATCCTTATTCTCGTAGAATTCTGATGACATCGTATAATCCATCTCAATCTAGTATGGGAGTTTTATACCCATGTCATTCTATAACTATTCAATTCTATGTAGAAGAAGATTTTCTAGATATGTTTTGTTATAATAGATCACAAGATGCTTTTCTTGGTATCCCTTTTAACATCGCGTCTTCTTCACTTTTGCTTATGATAATAGCAAAACTAACTAGTAAAATTCCTAGATTTTTTTATATGACAATGGGAGACACTCACGTATATTCTAATCATGTAGAACAAGTTAAAACACAAATATCAAGAATTCCGTATTTTTTTCCAAAATTGGAATTACCTAATATTCAGACTTTGGAAGATGTAGAACGTCTAACACCAAAAGATTTTGTATTATCTGACTATGTTTGTCACAAACAAATAGATGCCGTAATGGTTGCGTAAATTAATTTTTGTATTTTATAAAATACAAAAATATTGAGTATAATAAAAAATGTCTTCGTCTAATCTAAGTATTTCTAATGTAACAGTTGATAAATCAGTCAACACAGCAGAAGGTAGAGTACCTATTCCTACCCCTATAAATATCGATTTAATTATTAATTTCAAAACGGCTGATATTTCCAACATAGTGCAAATATCAGCCGATCAAACTTTATCTATGGCAAAGTCCGGAGTTGCAATTGTTGATTATACTAAAGGTCAAGGCATAAGCGTCGATATTTTCAGAATGTTATTTGGTGCCGAGAATACACCAAGAACAGTTGAACAGTTGATTTCGATGTTCAAACTTAGCAGTACAACACCATCGCGTCTTATTAGAGTAATTAGAACCGGAATAGATGCTATGTCGCCAATAGCAGAAACTGTTTTAGGTATCACAGCAGATGTTGCTCCTACGGCCATTAAATATATTCTTTTTAGGATTAACGGAGTTGGTGATGATACAAAAACATCACCATTTATTACATACTCTGATTGGTCTTTTGTAGTGAGTCTTGAAAATAGTATTATTAATGGTAAAACGGATCGTATTGTAGTATTCAATGTTCTAGTGTAAGAAACTAGATTTAGTCTTAAAGAATAGATTTTTTAAAATAAAGAAATTTACTTATGAATCATCAGGATTGGGAAAAGATAACTTTTAAGAAGCCGGAAACAAGGATCTCACAGAAACAAAATCCTGCTGGCACAAAAGAATTTCGTGTATTAGATAGTGAAGATCCGCTACCACCTAAAAAAATAGATAATTCTACTGCTATGGCTATACAGCAAGCTAGGCAGGCAAAGGGTCTGACACGAAAAGAGCTTGCTATAGGCCTAAACATTCAGGCGAGCGTTGTTGCTGATTACGAATGCGGAAAAGCGATACCCAATCGTCAAGTTCTTGGAAGTATCGGGAGATTCTTAGGTGTGAAATTATAAATATTTTTTAAATTTTTTATCACGCGTATAATAAAAAATGACACTTTCTGAAACAGAATTCTTTTGCGTCAAGCAGCGAAAAACTGTAAAGTTACCATCTAGTAACATTTGCGTCAAAGTATATAAAAATGCAAGATTTGTTAATGGAAGCCCAGCTCTAGTAGGAAAATGTAATGAATGCGGAACCAATGTTACAAAATTTATTTGTCACGATGATAAGGACAAGCTAGAGAAAAAATATGGTAAGTGTACTAGGAAGTCTCCAAAGAAGTCTCCAAGAAAATCACCTAAGAAGACTATTAATAAAAAATGCCTTGAAAAGTGCGTTAAAAAATGCTAGTCATAAAATCGTAATACCAATTGATAGTATTACGATTAACATATCTAGATCATTTTCTGATCCAAGAAATGTATTTATACATGTTTTCAATATTTTTTTTAATAAATTTTTGCTGGATGTTCCAACACGTGCTTTCGCACTGTGTATGAGAGTTGATGATAAAGTATTTATTAGAATAACGTTATCATATCAAAACTTAAAAAAAGTTTAAAATAATTACACAACTCCTAGGAACTATATTCTATATATCAATCTTTTAAATCAAATTATCATTATTCTTGAATGCTCTTCTCAACTTCGTCAGACATGTCGTCCTCCTCGTCCTCGTTTTCCTCCTTCTCCTCTTCCTCCTCTTCCTCCTCGTCCTCGTCCTCGTTTTCCTCCTCCTCTTCCTCCTCCTCATCCTCTGACATGTCCTCTTCGTCAGAACTATAATCAACTGGTCGATTGAATTGGGTTATTTGTTTTTTTGGATCAAAATAATAATATAGACCTTTAGTTCTTGTACTCTTCGTTTTTACCCAATCCGTATTAATTTCTTATAATACGGACTCCATTGTAAAGTAAGTGATCTCGGCCCAGCAATATAATCTGCATATGGTTTCTTAGTATCAGCGTCTGCTGTTGAATCTTGCTGATTTTGATGACTAACTATTAACTCAGCCAAGACAGTTCTTTTTAGACTTTTATCTTTTTGTGCAAAATTAGTATCAGCACACTCTTTTGCTTCTGCATAACACGCTCGCTTCAAATCAGGATCCATATCTGGATGATTAAGAATTGATGTATTGTAATATTTTAATAATGCATCACAACCATTTTCTAGATTACAACTAGAAAGACTACCCATTTTATTTATAAATAATAAATTTAATAATTTATTATTTATAAATTTATTATTTTGTATAATAAAATGGGAACATCAGGAAAAAAATTTAAGTTAAGTAGTTTTAATCTTGACGAATCCGAATCATCAGAAAAAAAATTTATGTTTACTGACTTGATTGACGATATACTTTTTAATGTTTATGAACATTTAGATTTGCAAAGACTTTTATTATTTCGACAAGCAAGCAAAAAAATCAAACAAAGTACTGACGAATATATTAAAAATAGAAAATATTTACTTCGTTTACCACCTGATTTAATCTACACAGACGAAAATATTGGCAAACTTGAAGGACATATCCATTCAGCTTTACAACTTCTTGGTAAACTACCAGAAGATTGTTTGTTTCCAATAAATTGTAATATTTTTTATTCAACTATTGAAAGAGATGTAAAAATATCTCCCCCTTTAGAAGCATTGATAGCTATAAAAAATTCTGGAGTAAGAATATCGTTGAATATAATGTTTGATTTTCAATATGATCCTAGTGCATCTGATGAAGAAGAAGACTTAGGTGATAACGACTTACAGACTTCATATATGGTTATGTTACAAGAAATTTTTGATAATATAAGTAACATAGAATCCTTAAAAATTGATTTAGAACAACATAATATAGAATTGTTGCCGCAAAATTGGTCTGCAGACATTTTTGATAAAATTGAACAACTCGTGTCTCAAGATGATTCTCAACTCAATTCTCTGAGTATTTGTAAAATGAATGTTGTTAGTTCTGACCTAATAAGCTGCCTAAATCGAATACAACAACTTAGTTCTTTTAGTATGTCACAAGTTGATGTATTCAATCTAGATGAAGATCTTAGTGATCTAGGAACAGAGTTTTCTAATGTTTTACTACAAAAGCCTCTGTCTGAGCTTAAATTATCAAATAGCTCGATTGATAATTTTACATTTACTAGATCGATACTTGAATTGTTACCTTATTTAACTTCTGAATTCTTATCAAAACTAGAAACCCTAGATCTTTCTGATAATAAAGTGAGTTTCTGTAATCTTCATTTGATAGACTATGGTGATATTGATGTTCCGTTACTTTCAATGGATTTTTATAGGCATTTAACGAATCTTAAAAAACTAAAGTTGGCGAATAACGATATCAATCGTGAATGCATAGAAAAAATTATTCCGTTTATTGATAGTATTAGAACATTGAACATAGTTGACTTGTCGAGTAACAAAATACCTACACAAATAATCGCATATATGAAAGATATATTACCTGAAACGTTAACATTAATAAGTGTAAACAATACTGAGTTGGAACAAGAATTATTGGCTACTTTAACACCTGAAGATGATGGTTTAACCCCTGACGATGATGGTTTAACCCCTGACGATGATGGTTTAACCCCTGACGATGATAGTTTAACCCCTGACGATGATGGTTTAACCCCTGACGATGATAGTTTAACCCCTGACGAGAATAGTTTAACCCCTGACGAGAATAGTTTAACCCCTGAAGATAATTACTTAACAGAATACAACCGACGGTATGGAATCCCTATTTTGAGGGCGGATTATGGGAATGATGGGTCTATGGTAGACATATTACCTGAATATAATGATTCTGATAATGATTCTGATAATGATTCATTAGATTAATAATTTTAAAAGCAATAAACTAAAATCCTTTAAGTTATTTTTAAAATAAATTTGTTTTCTTTTCATTTTTCTAAATATTTATTAGATATAAATGTCAACTTACACATACTCAAAGCAACAGTTGAAAGATCAGTTTACAGTACCAAAATTAAAAGATTTTTTAAATGAAATGAATAAAAGCAAAAGTAAATTTTCTAATAGGACTAAATCAGAATTAATAGACATGATTTGGGAACAGTGGGGTGGTGATCAAGGTTGGGAAAGACACAAAAAAACTCAATCAAAATCTGATATTTTTTCTGAAACACCTTCTGATATACAATCGACAAATGATGATACTCCGAATAAAACATCACCTCCTAAGAAAAAGATACCTAAAAAACCAATTCCTGAATTGACAAATGATGACTCTGATGAAACACCATCTCCTAATAAAAAACCAATTCCTATACCAATGAGTGACAATTCGGATACTCCAAATGAAACACCTTCGGATATACAATCAACAAACGATGATACTCCGAATAAAACATCACCTCCTAAGAAAAAGATATCTGTAACTAAAAAACCAATTCCTGAATTGACAAATGATGATGCGGATACTCCAAATGAAACACCACCTCCTAATAAAAAACCAATTCCTATACCAATGAGTGACAATTCGGATACTCCAAATGAAACACCTTCGGATATACAATCAACAAACGATGATACTCCGAATAAAACATCACCTCCTAAGAAAAAGATAACTGTAACTAAAAAACAAATTCCTGAATTGACAAATGACGACACTGATACTCCAGATGAAACACCTCCTAAGAAAAAACCAATTCCTATATCGATGAGTGATACTCCAAACGAAACACTACCTCCTAAGAAAAAACTAGCAGTAACTAAAAAAGCAATTCCTGAATCTTTAGAAAAGTTTGAATTCGAGTTTCAAGATAGCGATATTATGAACAGTATTAATATAAAACTTGCAAAATATACTCCCGGTATACCTGAACCTCCAGATGCGGACGACATTAGTCCGGAAGAACTCATAGCACTTGTAAATGAAGATGATTTTTGTAAAAAAGTTGCGAAATCTCTTAAAGATATTTATAATGCCAAATTAGAAAAATATCAAAAATTGCAGAAAAAAACTTTACAAAGCATTACAAACGACACAGCAGAAAAAAATGAAATGTTTGTGACGTCTGGTATAGAAAAACAAGAGCTTGATAGGCTTTTTCCTATGATAACTATTAACACAGCATTTTTGATAAAATTAAAAGCATTATCTAGGTTGGCTGTTACAAAAGGAAGAGAGTATAATATTCCGAATAGCAAAGGTGTGATTCAAATGGTACGTAAAAATCTTTTAGAAGCAATTACAGATGAAGAGGATGGTATTCTTTCTGTTACTGGAGTGAGCAGAGTAAAAATTCGAAATCAATTATGCAAAACACTTTACATTCTGAGTAAAGGATACAGACCTTTTATGGATGCTTTTCTTAATTTGGTATTTACAGGTCCAGCAGGTGTCGGAAAAACAAAGCTTGCAAAAACATATGCTTTTGTTTTTGAAAATTCAGGTATTCTTTTACGAGGGGATTTAATTATTGCGTCCCCAAAAGACATGGTTGGAGAATACATTGGTCATACAGCGATAAAATCAGCTGGTGTGCTCATGAAAGGATTGGAAAGTGTAATTTTAATAGATGAGGCATATCAAATAATGCCGTGTAGTAATGGTGTTCTTGAGAAAGATACCAAATCGTTTGGTCCAGAAGCAATCACAGAAATTGTAAACTTTTTAGATAAATATATGGGTATGTCTATTATGATAGTTGCAGGATACGAAAGAGAAATGGAAAATTGTTTCTTTGCAGCAAACGAAGGATTGAATAGACGTTTTCCCAATCGCATAAGCATTCCATCTTATTCAAACAGTGATCTCCTGAGTATCTTTATCAACGGAGTTAATAAAAAGATTGGAGATAATATATTTTCATCGGTTATTATTAAATATATATTCACGATAATTGTCAAGCTTTCACAAGAAAATATGAGTATTTTTTCTAATCAGGCTGGTGATATGGTTAATCTGTCAAGTATGTTCCTTAATTCATATTATGGAAGCGTAAAGATAACTTGGGGTTCATTAGAGAATGATATACTAATTGTAAACAGTGCATTTAACCAATTTTTAAGAAATAAAGGATATTTAGCAGTATTTCCTCCTTAATTAAATTTAAAAGTTTCATATAATTTGACACATTTTGTATTTTCACCAAATTGAGTATCACCAATTTGTTCTACAAGAGGATTAAGTTGTTTAAATAACATCTCAATGTTTACCCTGTGAGCTTCACCTACTATTAATATGTATTCATCTATACGCAAATTATCCTGTTTGAGTATCTTTCTAATTATAAAGTAATCAGTAACTAATTTCCAAGCGTCAAAAAGTTTACGTTTAATATCATCGAGGTTTGAATGATTTTTACAATATAGTTCTACTTGTTCAAACACTGAACAAATTTTTTTGTAATACCAATCTAAGAATTTTCTTACTTTAGGAGAATAAAACTGTGGATTCTTCATACTAAATTTATCAGAACCTTTCCAAAATGGATAAATAAAAGACTTTATAATTTTATCACGGTTTTTATACTTTTTCCATCCATCTCCATACAGATCATCTTGACCAGATCTAGTTAAAAATGCGGGTCTGTAATCCAAAGGAAGTATTTGTTTTTCTTGTCCATTTTTTTTGATCTGTATATAAGTATTCTTTATTGAGTCAGAATTTAATTGAGTCGGATTATCTGCTTTAATATTTTCACCGCCACAATAATACTCTAAAATAACACGACAATTTGAATTGCGGTTTACGGCTTTTGCACAGTATTCAGATATTGTTAAAGCCGGAGCGTTACATTTAAAGGTTTTTTCATGCTTCTCTCCAATTAGAGTTACGAGTACATTACAATTTATAATATATTGAGAGAACGAAACAGCGCTTTCTAGAACATGTCCTGTTTCTTTAAAAACAGTATATTTACCAATTGACTTACCAGTTTTTTCTTTTAGATGCTTCTTGCAATTGTCAGATAAATTCATTTTACAATATGTAAAGATTTGAAGAGTTAGTATTAAAAACTCATATGAGTTTTTAATAGATGTATATACTAAGACATTAATTATGTTATAAAAAGAATTATTATGTTATTAAAATGTCATCTAAACCAATCATTTGTTTTAATATTGGTTACTCACCAGACTTTAACTCGAGTACTAAAGCCGTTTATGGTGCTGAACTAGCTTTAAAAAGCTTAGCTGAATCACTTTCACAAACTCACGACGTTTATATATTTGGTGAATCTGTTTGTGATACAAAAGTAAATAATGTTATGTTTATTAATTCATATAACCTCAATCAATTTATGAAATCTTATATAATCGACGTGATGATAGTTAGTAGATATATTTATCACTTTTTAGAATTTGAAAACAATGCTAAGAAGACATACATATGGTTTCATGATGTCCTTGCTCATCCAGCTTGGAAAGGTTTTTTAATGCCTGAAAATGGTAGATTCTTTTTGCAAAATATCATGCATAATATTGACGGTATTGTTGTCTTGACAGAATGGCATAAAAAAATTGTATTAGAACAATACAACACTATTGATCCAGATAAAATTTTTATAATTGGTAACGCAATTGAAGTTTCGCGATACAATAAAAAGGTAGAACGTGTTAAAAATCGTTTTATATATACTTCAAATCCTATACGTGGTTTAAAACAATTAGTAGATAATTTTAAATCTATTAGAAAAGAAATCCCAGATGCTGAGCTTTTTGTTTACAGAGGTGAAGAAGATTTTGATTCTGAACACTCTGATCTTCTTAACCTAATTAAGTCGACCGAATATATTAAATTTATGGGTCGTTTCGAAAACGAAGAGTTAGCAGAACATCAATTAGCAGCCGATTTTTGGTATTATCCAACTGCGTGGCAAGAGACTTTTTGCATTAGCGCTCTTGAGGCTTTAGCAGCAGGATGTATCTGTGTAACTACTAATCTTGCAGGTTTGACAGATACAATAGGTGATAGAGGTATATTGCTTAATAAAGAAATTTATTCACAAGAATATTTTGATGAAGCATTGCAAAAAATTGTTGAAATAGCAAAAAATGACAATATTAAGGAACAAATGAGAGTAAAAAGTTTTGAATGGGCAATGAAGCAAACGTGGTCGTCACGTGTAAATGAATGGTTGAATTTAATTGGATATAAAACTCAAAATAATAACGTTTCTACACTTTTATCGGTAAAATTAATGTGTAACTGGATTGATAATAAAACATTATTTAATATTTACAAACGTTTTTGTCAACCAGATGGAAAATGGGGAAATATTCTTTTTACAGATGAAGAAAAGGCTGATTTTTATTGTATCATTAATTTTCCGAGACAAGACGAATTTTGGGAACCAAAAAAGACAATTCTGATCTCTATGGAGGAATTACAAAATAGAAAAACATACTTTCCAAATGACTGGATTATTCCAAAAACAGACGAATTTTTTTATTGCTTTTTTAATCGCAATAGTATAGAATGGCATTTAAACAAAACATATTCAGAACTTTTGAGTATGAAAATAGAAAAAACAAAGATTTTATCGAGTGTCACGTCAAGCGAATATAGACTTGCAGGTCATGTTAAAAGAATCAATATGATAGCTCATTTTGTTTCAAATAATTTAGAGTTTGATCTTTATGGTAAAACTAACAATTTTGGGTTTAAAAACTATGTAGGTTCTCTTCCATTTTATGAGAAAGACGATGGTATATTTCCATATAAATATACAATTGCATGTGAAAATGCATCTGTAGAAAATTATTTTACAGAAAAAATAGTAGACGCAATTCTTGGAGAATGTCTATGTTTTTATTATGGTTGCCCTAATATTGGTTCTTATATTGATGAACGCGCATATATACTAATAAATCCGGATGATCCTAAAGAAAGTTTGAAAATAATTAATGACGCAATTGATAACTGTGAGTGGGAAAAACGAATTGATGTAATTAGAACTGAAAAATTAAAGATATTAAATCAAACACAGTTGATTCCTGTAATTGAGTCTATCATATCAGGAAAGTTTAACAGTTTCAACTTTTATGACGATTGTTGCATTAAAGTACTTAATTTGGACAGGAGAGCAGATAGATGGGAAAAATTTGTTAACCATGCAAGTGAAATTGGGTTGAAAAATTACGAGCGACATAAAGCAGTTGATGGAAAGACACTTGTTTTAAATGATGAGTTAAAATCAATTTTTGCTGTTAGTAAAGATTTTATTGGAAAACGATGGACAGAGTTAACACATGAATATTTTGCCGGAACTCTTGGTTGCGCAGCTAGTCATATTTCAATGTGGAAAGATGCGTTAAAAAGCGATAAGAATTCTATTATACTAGAAGATGATGTTGTGTTGGATGATCTTTTTGTAGAAAAATTTAATAAAATTTATCAAAATATTAAAGACGATCCTAGGTGGGATATTTTATATTTAGGATTTTTTGACGATGAATATGGATTAACACAATATGGTGATGAGTTTGTACATGAAGGTGTTATGCGTTTTTCTAATAATATGCGTTTGTACGGTGGAGGAGCCTTTGGTTATGTACTAAGACCTAAAGGAGCTGATAAATTGATCAAATTAGTAAACCAGTTTGGAGTTCAACAACCAATAGATCATTTTATGATTGACCATTTTGACACACTATGTGTGTATAAAACGGTTCCACATCTTGTCAATTCTGAATTTTTCTTTTACACTAGAAATGATACAGACATTCAAAACTGTAAACTAGTCATAGATCACTAAACATTATAATTTTAATATAAATATAAAAGAGTGATTATTTAATTAAAATGGGGCAAGTATCGGGAAAGATCATTTCTGAAGAAAATTTTGAACGTATAAGAGACCAAGAGCCTGTTATTAGACCAAATTTTGCATTCTCAAAAAACTGGAGTAATCTATCAACACTTACAAAACAACAAATGTGTATTTAACACAATCATTTTTTTCTGATATATAATAAATGAATGTTTATTATATTATTACAAAAAACGATCAAAAATATTACTATAAAGATGGTAAAAGAATCACCGAACTGGAAGGTAAACATCTAGGCGCGAAAAAGAAATCTTCGTCTGATCCTAAAAGGAGTCATAAAATATCTAGTCCTAAAGATGATCGAAGTCCAAGTGGTAGAAAGAGAAAACCACTAGATCAGTTAGTTCCATGCAAACCGCATCAGTATCGCGATCCTGATACTAGAAGATGTAAAAATATTGAAGGATATAAGAAAACAAATAGTGGTCCTACAAAGAGCCCTAAAAGAATTAGCCCTAAAAGAATTAGCCCTAGGAGTCCTAAAATTTCTAGCCCAAGTGGAAGAAAGAAAAAACCAATAGAAGATTTGGTTCCGTGTAAACCACACCAATATCGTGATCCTATTAACAGAAGATGCAAAAATTTGCCAGGATATAAGAAAACTACTGAAAAAACACTTGTACCTAAAAAAATGCAAATTATTGGAAGAAACCAACGTGAACCAGCTCCTATAAGAGTAAGCAGTCAAAGATGGCAACGTTTGGCACGAATTGCTACCGATTGCGCGAGTAGATCGAAAATGAAACTAACTGATTCTCAAATGAAGGTAGTTGAGTTTATGGAAAACAATGACAGTTTACTAGTAGTTCACGCAACAGGTTTAGGTAAGACCTTAACAGCAGTTACATGCTCACAATGCTATCTTGATAAAAATCCAAAAAGCGGTGTAGTTTTTGTCGGACCACCATCTACGTGTTCTAATTTTGAAAAGTCGATGCAAGAGACCTATGGAGTAAAGAATTCGGATAAATACGAAATATATACATTGAATAAATTTTGGAGTGAACACGTTAATGGACGACCTATTTCTTTAAGAAATAAATTTCTTATAGTAGATGAAGCGCACAATGTAAGAAATGTTGACGGTGCGATGGCAAGTATATTGATAAATGCAGCTTTTAGAGCCACTAAGAGATTGCTTCTTACGGCAACTCCTTTTGTAAACTCTGTAGTTGACCTTATTCCACTAATAAACATGGTTCACGGTAAAAAAATAGTTGGTCTAAAGAAAGATTATGACGCTTTTCAGGCAGAACAATGGATTACTCGTGATATATCGGATGAGAATTTAGAGAAAATTGCCTTACTCTTACGAGATAAAATTGACATAGTTGATTATAAAGACCCAGAGAATTATCCAGAACGCTTTGATCATTATATAGATATTCCTATGAGTGAAAAATATTATAAAATATATCAAACACTGATAGGCAGAGAAGAATTTCTAGGAATTCAGTTTAAATCTCCTGAACGATTTTACAATGGATATCGCCGTGCTGTAAATAAAGCAGGAACTGACTATTGTTCAAGAAAGGTAAATTATGTTATCCCAATATTACACAGCGGAAAGTCTATTATCTTTACAAATTGGCTTAGTTTTGGTATAGAACCTATTGCTAAAGAACTATCAGAAAATGGTATAACATTTGCAGAATACTCTGGTAACATTTCCAAGATGGATCGAATATCAAACATTAGAAAATTTAATGCCGATAAAATTAAGGTTCTTATCATAACTCGTGCAGGTGGTGAAAGTATTGATTTGAAAGGAGTTGAAAACGTGGTTGTTCTAGATCCTCCGTGGAATGACGCATCATTAGAACAGATTGTCGGTCGTGCTATTAGATTTAAGTCACATCTTCATCTTCCAAAAGAAAAAAGAAAAGTCAATATCTATTTCTTATCACTTGTTAAACCTGACAGTGTTTCTGAAGAAGATGCTGTTATGTCTGGTGATAAAAAACTTTATGAAATAATAAAAACTAAGAAGTCTATTACAGACGAAATTATGCCTATGTTAAAAACACAAAGTTCCATATAAGTATAATTTTTCAGCGTAAAACTAAATCTTTTGAATAAGTAAATGTTCTTATCTGTAAATGAAATATGTTTCTTTTGTTTAATTTTCGTTATTACGACAATAGCTCTTATTGGATTTAATCAAACGTTTGCAAAGTTTAAAAATTTGTCCCCAATAGTTTCATCTTACATAGTATCTTTCTTAATAACTATTGTTTTGTTGTCAGTATATAAACTGACAAATATTAAACATAAAGAAAAAGAAGGTTTTCACTTTGAATTATCTAAATCAAAAAAGTGTCAAGGATACCCATACATGCAATCATCTAATCCTGAACTCTTGAAAGAATGTGCACAGGAACTTTCAACCGAGAAATGCCGCTGCAATTCTGGGTTTATTGGTAATAATTTGAATCGTTTTGAATATACTCCTGTGTCAAATCAATATTGGGAAAATGAAAGATGTGGATACCAAAAACCAAATCCCTTTAACAGTTGTCGCCAAGGAGTCAATTTTATTCAATACAGTGGAGAAAAACCATCCGAAAATTTCCAAGAGAATTTAAATAGTAGTCCTATTGGAGAAAAATCATCTGAACACTTTCAAGAGAATTTCAATGGTCCTGAAGAATCTGATTTGTTAAAACCGGAAAAACCTGTTTGCGCTTTTGGACCTGGTTTCGTTCAATACGAATGTCCTGATGGAATGAAATTTTTTGATTCTGGTGAATCATCTGAACCAGATTCATCTCAATATTTAGGAATTACTGGACCCGATTCTTCTCAGTATTTAGGAATTACTGGACCCGATTCTTCTCAGTATTTAGGAATTACTGGACCCGATTCTTCTCAGTATTTAGGAATTAGTGGGTCATCTGGTCCTAATTCATCTCAATATTTAGGAATTAGTGGGTCATCTGGTCCTAATTCATCGACAGTAGGAGGACCATTTAACGTATCACAATCAAATATTTTATCACACCAATACAACCGTAGTTTTTATCAACCTTTAACAACCAAAAATAAATTTAATGAAAAAGGTATTACATATGCTTATTTATCAAATAACAGCTATGGATCTAGAAACAACAGACCGATTTTGTATTAATCAAACTATTTGATAATTTTTAAATTAATATTTAAAATATTAATTTATAATAAATGAACGTCTGTGAGAACGAAAAAGAAAAAAAGGATAGTGTATGTAAAAAATATCCCGAACTACAAGATCAAAAAGCTTCTGATATTTGCAAAAAAATTGAGAAAGAATCAAATAGTATCGCAGAAGGCATTGTTGAAGGTATGAAGGCTGCTGCATCAAGTTGGAATCCATTAACTGGATTAATTAACGCTTGTAAATCATCTTCCGAAAGTACACAAAGGCTTGTGACGAAACTTCAAACAGAGCAGAGTACAATAAGTGAAATTGAACAAAATAGTAAATGTGCAAATAGCATATCACAGGAACAAACCAATGATATCGAAGCTGAAATGTCAGAAGGTTGTTTAAAAAATTTAGCACTCGCAGGAGTAACTGGTGACAAACTAGTAGCATTTATGAAAAATGCTGCTGTCACAAATGTTACTCAAACTAATATAGCCGATGCTACAAATATGTGTAAAATAGATTTAGTACTTGAAGCTTTAACAAAAATGGAAGCAAGTGTTGATAACACAATCCTACAAAAATCTTTAAACAAATCGAAAGGGATTATGTCTAATTCAAAATCTAATCAAGATATATGCAATGATATTTCCAGTAAAATGTCTGCGTGTAAATATATACAACAAACACAATGCTGTTCAAATTTAATCAAACAAGATCAAACTAATCGTTTAAAACTTAAATGTGGCATTGGAGCTAACAATATAATTCAATCTAACTCAGCATCTGCAACAAATAGGTGTGAGTTAGATGCATCAGCAACTGTTAGTGATGAGCTAGCCTCTTCCATAAAAAGTGTAGTTGCTCAAACTGCAGAAAACACATCTGAAGGCATAACAATGAGTTTTTGGATAATTTTTGTTGTTATTGGATGTGTTATGTTTGGTGGCTTAGTAGCGGGTATGAAGTATATGATGGGTAAGGCATTATATATTTTAGGTGGAATACTTATACTAATAGGTATTGGAACTATGGTTGGGTACTTTTCGAGTGGAAAACCAGCAGAAACAAGATATAACAAACCGTATGCAAAGTGCGCTGAACTAAAAGCACTCACTTCTTCGTTAACGAGAACAACATTTGGAAAAGTTAAAAAACGTGTCCAAGATAGCGACGTCATAGGGTATGATTTTTATATAGATTTAGACAAAGAAAAAGAACCAGAACAACTACCAGAAGATATAAATCCAAGACAAATAAAAGATTCTCAAGAAGGTAGTGTTCTATATATAACAGTTGAACCATCTAATGATTGTAATTTTGATCCTCCAGATAAACCAAAAGATGCTGTTGTTTCATACATTAAAGGCAGACGTACAAAAGGATTGTTAATATGCTCTATTCTTCTAATTCTCGGAGGAATTTGTTCTATAATCGGCGGTGTTATTAAAGATCGTATGTCAGCAAAAACAAATCCTCACATAAGCACAAGTTCTGCTGAAACCACAAATTCTGCTGAAACCACAAATTCTGGTTAAACCACAAGTCTGCTGGAGCAACCATAAAATGCTGATGCAAAAACATATTCTGTTGCAGCTGCAAAATTACTCTCACTTGCATTCAAACCTTTGGTAAAGAAAAAAGATAAACCCTTTAGTTAATAAGGTTTCAAATAAGTTTTCAATAAAAATTATTGAAAACAAAACAACTTATATTATTCAGATGTATTAGAAACTGGAGTTCCCATCTGAACTGATGGAGTTTCGGACGGAGATGAAGTTCCACCTATTGCATCCCCAGATTTAGATGTAAAGAACATGTATGCTGCAAATCCCAATCCTAAAAATACTACAATCACTATTATAATTATAATAATTTTTTTCTTCTTTGCGGCAGCAATTTCTTCTTTTTCTTTTTGTATGGCAGCTTCTTCTTCTTCTTGTTTCTTTTTTGCAACAGCTTCTTCTTCTTCCTTTTTCTTTTTTGCAACAGCTTCTTCAGCTGCCTTCTGTTCTGCATTTCTAACGTCACCTTGTTGCATTATTGTCTGATTACAACTTTGATAGACGTCATCCAAAACCGCTGGTCCTGTAACCTTAATTGAATTACTGCAACATTGTGATACCATACTGCGTGGAGTGTATGCTGGGATGGATGTTAGAGTAGGATATATTGGTCGTGGGTTTGCACGTTCCCACGCTGCCATCAAGGTTGATATATGGGTTTCTGTATATTTAGCCATCCACTGTATTTCCATCCTTGCCGCCCACCCATTATACCAGCTTTCTCCAACAGTGAACACGTTCCATTCAGTACGAGGCCACTTCGTTGTTTCTGGCTCATAATTTACTCGGTGAACACCTGCAGGTTCTTGATATTCTCGCAAACTTGCTTCCTTAATGTCTCTGAGGTTTTGCCACTTTTGCAATTTATTATTATATGTATCTTCTTTTTGTTTGTTTTCTAAATTTATTTGGTCTACTCTACTGTAATGCTCTTGATTATCTCTATCAACCTGTTGAGATTTTAAAATGGTGTCATTAATACAGACACACGCCGGATCGCTTGGAAATTGTCCGCAAAATAACTTAATTTTTTCTCCTTTATTTTCTGTTGATTCTAAATTTTCACGTATATATGGTTCAATTGTTGATCCAGAAGGACCCGAAGGACCCGAAGGACCCAAAGGACCCAAAGGACCCGAAGGACCCGAAGGACCCGAAGGACCCGAAGGACCCGAAGGTTCCCAAAGTCCCGAAGATCCTGAAGATCCTGAAGGTCCTGAAGTATCTGTTTTTTTCGAAAATTGTTTATATACATTTACAATATCTGATGCTTTTAAATTAGGAATTGCATAAAGATCTGTATATGCCATAAATGCCGAAAAACTATTATCAACCTTTGCTAATTTAAGATAATCTGTATATTTAAATGGTTTAAATTCTTTAGAATTAAAAGCATCTAAAATTCTATTTATATTGTCGTCCATTTATAATATGAATAAGATAAAAAATATAAATTACAATTAATTATATGATAAATTTACACAACAAATCAATCAAAGTTTGAAATTTTTATCTTGGTAGTTTTTATTTATTTCAAAAATAATTTTGTTATTAATAAAATATCATGAATAAATTACTAAAACCAAAGACTAAGATTTTAGTATTTGGATTTTTAGCTATACTAGTTGTTATTACTACAATATTAGTATGTAAAAATCAAATAGAAAAGTTTACACACGCTGAGGAATCTAAAAAAAATATGAAAAACTATAATGTTGTGTTTGGAGGAACTATACGTGATGTAGAAAAATATATTAAAAAGGGTCTTTTTGACATTGATCAGTGTGGTAAAAAGTTTAATGATTACGCTGTTATTTTATACGAAAATGATTCTAAAGATAATACAAGGTCAATTCTACAAAATCACAAAAAGAATAACTATCACTACATTTTTGAGGATGGAATCAAAGAGCCATCACGAACCATAAGATTAGAAAATGGTCGAAATAAGGTTCTTGATAAAATGCGTGAAATTAACAAGAATGGGTATTATGATTACTTTATTATCTTAGATATGGATGATATTAATAGTTCTGGAAAATTTGTCGATACTATAGAAACTTGTTTTGAGTATAAAAACTGGGATGTTCTTACCGCTAATCAGACCGGTATATATTATGATTTATGGGCTTTAAGAAAGAAAAATGACATGGAATATGATTGTCACTTTAAAATAAGTCATCGTCCACATAATGAATCTCATAAAGAAGCACACTATAAATATATTGATTCGAAACTGAAAAATTACCCTCAATCAGGTCTATTAGAAGTTGATTCGGCATTTGGAGGAGCTGGTATTTATAAGATAAAATCAATACCATCTAAATGTCGATATGTTGGAAAATATGAAAGTGGATGGGAAAAATGTGAACACGTAGATTTTAATGAATGTATAAAGAAAAACGGAGGTCGTATTTTTATAAATACTCGATTTTTAACTAATTAAGTGTATCCAAATCATCAACCAAAAGCTTTGCATATCTTACGTCACTTGGATAATGAATTCCCATATAAACTCTTATATATGCTGCTCGTTCGGCAATTTCATCCCATTCTTTTTTTCTTGCAGGCTCCCAAAGAGACAATACTTTTGCAGCATAGTAAGATTGATAAGCATGTCCAGAAGGATATGCTGGTGTATTTGCAGTCTTTGATTTTGGTGCATTGATTTTTTCGGGAGCAATTTGCATAGGACGAGCTCTATTGAAAAGCATCTTGCATGATATAATTTTATTTACAACTTTGTAAGATGTAATTATTTCAGACAAATTTGTATATAGTTCTTCTGATATTTTTGATTTAAAAGCATTAATTGGACTATCATCTGTTAAATAGAAAAAATCTATATCATCTTGTGTCCTTTTGTTAATATATTCGTTTACCATAAAATCTATTTCTTTATCATTATCTGGGTAAATAGGAATAGTTGGATAGAACATATAATACCTTTTAGGTTGTAATAATAAAACTAAAACATATAAAATAATAAAAAATATAACAAATATTTTACACGTAGATACTTTTGTTGTCATATACTTATTTATTATATAACCAGAAATTATTCCATTATTTTAAAGATAGTAAAAGATAATTTAAAATGAATAGCGATTTATACTCTATTTTGGAAATTTCAAAGGATGCAAGTGAAAAAGATATCAAGAAGGCATATAGAAAGCTAACTCTTCAGTATCACCCAGATCGAAACAATTCATCCAATGCAGAGGAAAAAATTAGAAAAATTAATGAAGCGTATGAAGTACTTGGAGATAAAGAAAGAAGAATTATGTACGATAAGGGTGCAAATCAATCTGGATTTCCTTTTGGAGCGTTCCATTTTTCTCAGGGTCAAGGAGTAGACATATTTAACATATTTTTCAATGGAGGTATTCCTCAGCAACAAAGCTTTCGTATGTTTCACAATGGTGTTCCTCAACAAATGAAACCATCTCCGATGTTACAGACACTAACTTTAACTTTGGAACAATCTTTTAAAGGTTGTTCTGTTGAGATAAAAATTGATAGAAAAGTTTCAGTCGGTCCATCTATTTCATATGAAACAGAAACGTTTAATATTTTTATTCCAGCTGGTATTGATCAGGAACAGTTTATTATACAAGAAAAAGGTAATGTGATTGAAAATTGCAAAGGTGACGTGATTATTAATATATATGTCGAAATTAATCCTCCTTTTTCAAGACGAGGAATAGATCTAATCTACTCAAAAACATTGACATTAAAAGAATCTTTATGCGGCTTTTCGTTTATTATAAATCATCCAAGTGGTGAATCAATTGTTATCGAAGAACGAACTATTATTAAGCCTAACTCAAAAAAGGTGATTCCGGAAATGGGAATGCGCAGAGACGGACAACAAATTGGTAATTTGATAATTGAATTTTCTATCGAATTTCCAGAGTCTTTAACATCCGAGCAGATAGACTTGATAACTACTATTCTTTGAGTAGTTTATAATTTTATATAATTAATTATATAAAATTATATTCATTAGATATACATCATACTCATTGTCAGTTCAAGATCTGTCTCTTCTAGTAATTTATCAAGAAGTTCTGTCTTCAAGATAAGAGGAAATGTGAGTTTATAGTTAAGTTGAAAAGATGTTTTGAAAGGTAATATTCCATTTTCACCTTGGTGTATTTCAAGAAAGTTAATTTTATTTACCAAATCCTTTACTGTCTTTTCAAGAGTACGAACTCCTTTATCGCCAGAACGACATACTTTGCTTATTAAATATCCTGCCGAGCCTTGACAAAACGAAATTTTCTTAGAATCAAGACCGCAGTTTTTCAATGCACGTGGCAAAAGATGATTTTCAAGAATGTTTATTTTATCTGAACGACAGTATCCAGACACGTTTATTACCCACCATCTGTCAGCTAAAGCCTCGTCTGTCGGAACAGAGTTCATAGATCCGATGAACCAAATTTTTGAAAGGTCTATACGAATCTCTCCTCCAAGAAAATTATCATGATAATCACTGTTTTGGCTTGGATCAATCATGTGTAGAAGAGCGCTTCGAATTTCAGGATTGTCTGAAATTTTGTCTAACTCGTCTAGAAAAATAATCCCATTCTTGTGTCCCATGCGTTTAACGCATTTCACTATCTCACCTGGTTGAGCTCCAACATATGTGTATTCGTGCCCTTTAAGAAAATCTGCTTTGTCAACACCTCCAAATGAAATTTGTGAAAATCCGCAATCCATTATATCAGCTATCAATCTTGCTATGCATGTTTTACCTGTTCCAGGAGGTCCTACTAATCCCAGATTTGCATGTACCATACTTGGATTTCGCATTTTTGCAGACATAAATAAGAGAATCTGTTCTTTCACCTTTTCCATTCCATGAAGCTCTTTATCAAGCCTATCTTTTGCCTTCTTGATAAATTCTGTTATATTTTGTCCGTTATGCTCTTTTACAAGATCGTGCGGAAAATCAGTTGCCCATGATAACCAATGTTTTAGCTTACCAAATTCATCATCAATAGTATCTAATGCTAAGAATTCTTCATATCGTCTGTAGATAACTTCCTTATTTTCTTTACTGGTTTTCAAATTAAGAATTTTATACTTTAGAGCTAGTCGTGCATCAAATCCTGTAAATTTTTCTTCTTCTTTTTCCATACGAGCAAGATCTGATTCGCTGTATTTTTTTGATTGTTCATACCCAGCCTTATATTCCTTAAACATAGTATTGTACCTAGATCTACACTCTAGCCATTCGTTTGTATTAGGAATTTGCATTTTGTAAATTTCATAATATTGACACAGTTTTGCTCTATCCTCCAGACGCATAGGTGTTAGAAGCATGCTTTTTACATCTGGTTCTGTACGAGCAATTTCCTTTTTGACAGCAAGTAAATTTTTGTAAGCCTCTGGATTATCATCTTTATCAACTGATATACTCGTATCATCTTCATTATCTAAACTTTCTTCATCTTGTTCATTTGAAGAATCTTCATTTGAAGAATCTTCATTTTCCAAACTCTCTTCTTCTGGAAATAATTTTAATTCATTCTCATCGCTGTCATCATCATAAAATTTTGATTTCCGTTTTTTAGTATTCTCATTATCTAAATGTTCATTGTTTTGTTTTCGTTTCCGAAGTCTTGGAGACATATTTATTATTAATACAAATTCATTTTAGATTTGTTCTTGATCTATAAAAATCAACAGCTTGTAGACTAGTAATATCATCAAACAGTTGTTTTATTATATCTACCAAATCAACATCTTCTTTATCGTGAAATCTCTTCCGTTGTAAAGAATCATCACCATATAGATTAAATTTATCATTTTCTGTAGGTATGTACATTGCTTTACTCACTACCATTTCTCTCACCAAGTTGTAAAATTCTTTTGGTTTGCTAATGAGTATGATATTTTGAAGAAGCTGTTCACAATCACACTCTGTTATTTGGCATTTTGATGAGTAATCATTTCTAAAGTCGTTGTCTCCAAATACATCTTTATACAACTTTCTAAACATTCCTATCATGACTGGTAAAATACTTGATATTAAGTTAGAAGATAAATCTTCTAGACGACAGTCCATTTTCCAATATCGTTTTTCTTTAGTTACACGTTCAAGTATATAAAATGAGTATGGATCATCTTTAGTATTTTTAGGCAATTGAAGATACACAACGTTCCAAAAGTCGTAACGATTAAAAAGATAACGCTCTAGATTCTTTTTCAATGAGAATAATACTAATCCGTAATTATGGAAGTAATTTACAAACGCTACACTATCATATTGCACGTATTCCTTTGGAGAATATTTTTCTAACTCTAGAGAAATTTCGAGTTTTTGAATCTCATCAATCTCTATATGAGATTGTGTATAATTTCCGTATGATATTAGGCGGCTTTCTAGAGCAGTTAACCCCTTTGAAATTATTGTAGAACTTTTCTTTTCGGTATAATTTTTTTCAGAAAAAATACTTTCTATCATTTTAATTTGATCTGAAAGTAACGTTTTGTAACTCACAAGAGACATTCTTCCAAAGATGCTCATTCTTTTTCTAGCTAAATCACTCAATATCTTGGTATATACTCTACTTTGTTTTAGTGCAATAAAAGTATCTTGAAAACTCTTTTCTACCTCTTTTAGTTCTTCAAAACGTTCTAACATATCTTGAATTTTTGAGTCGACCAAAGATATCTTATTTATTTTGTCTTGTTCTGTTGGTTCTTCTTGTATTAATCCGCTTAGATATGTTTTGATTGATCTATAAGATTGTTTTTTTGATTTGGAAGGATCATCTAAAGTATCAGTTACTTCATCTTTAAAATTAGATTCGATTTCAGGTATATTTTTAGATATTAGTGTTTGCGTATTTTCTATATCGTAGTTTCTTATTTTTTGTGGAGGCTTTTTTGCGGTTCTTTCAATTTTTGGAGACAAAGTATTTTCTTGTTCAGTAATTATTTTTTTAGTTACAATTGATTTTACAACAACTCCTTGTTCTTTAGAAGAGAGTTCGTGAATATGAACGGGAAGAATTCCTGTACCAGTCCACACATGCAATCCATCTTCTTCTTCTGTAAGAATATCAGAGATACAAATAGAAGTGTTATTTTCAATTAGACTACGATAAATTTTATTCTTAAATCGTTCAAGGACTAGCTGAGCTGATAATTTTTCAATAGTTTTTTCTAATAATTTAATATCTTTAGAGCATATATTCAATACACCATTGCAATTTTTATTGTGATTTTCAACAATTTGCTCAGTGTTGTCTGAAAACAAACATTTTTTGCATACAAAAATAATTTGATCATTGTTTTGCGTCTCCATTTGTTTACTATATTCGCTTCTTTTGATTGTTTTCTTTGGAATCAATTTTATTACTGAACCTCAGTAATAAAAATATTTTTTATTATTCTAATTGACCTGAAGAACGAGCGGCCTCTACTTGTCTCTTAATCTTCTCTTCAATCGAATCATCATTTTGCATTCCTTCCATTATTCCAGCTAGATTAGGAATACCACCCCCGCCACCTCCCATCATTCCAGCCAGATTAGGAATACCTCCACCACCACCCATCATTGCCATCATTGGACCCAGCATACTTGCTATGTCAGGCATCGGTTGAGGAGTTCCATCGTTAGATGGAGAATTTGCACCAGCAGAAATACTACTCATCATAGTATTAATCATATTCATTGCTTGTTCACCACCTTCTTGATCTCCGGCATCTGCGCTAAGCTGAGTGACCATTTTTTGAACTGTGCCTACCAGCTTTGATATATCAAGAGATCCATCTTGAAGACCGTTACCCATTCCACTAACAAGATCCGTAAAAATACCGGATTGCATAATTGCAGACACCGCTTCCATCGGATTAGAGTTTGGCTTAACGTTAGCCTCAACCTTTGAAATAATATCTGTAAGGAAATTTATCTCTTGACCCCCACCTCCTTTAGACGAAGTCTCCTTCAAGATTTGACGTGCCTTTCCTGCTGGATCAACAAGAGCTGAAATAGTCAAAAGATGCATCCAAATAACTTCAGAAGTCTCTACGTCAGCCATTAGAAAAATTTCCTTCATATTAATATATACTCTCTTTGAGTATATTATCTTTTCCTTTGCCAACTTGCTAACTGATTTGTTGGAAATTGCATCACGATTTGCAACGCAAAAAAGTCTGAATCCTTCAATGTGTTTTTCTATAGGCTTTTCATGCGCTAGTGTTGTCTTATTAATCAAATGTGCGTATAGTTTCAATGGCCTATGTTTCTCACTGAATACCTCTCCCAAATCATTAGTAAAATTTGAGATAGTTTTGAACGTGATCAAAGACGTATCTACTGGCATTTTTTGTTTTACAAATATCATTTTAGATAGAAATTTTAAAAATACACTTTTGATTTTTATTACTAACTAATTATTCTGTCCTTTAAACACTGAAACATATAAATTAATAGTATGTTGTTACACAAATTTGAAATTCTAAAAATGCGGAGGAGGAGGAGGAGGAGCAAATAAAAAAGATAATCCAAAGGAAATTTTCTACGAATTTTTAAATTATTTAGAAAACAAAAAAAGTAAAATCTTTTTTCCTCCTCCGAACTTTTTGAAAATCCGGAGGAGGAGTGAAAAATATTTTTTTGGAGAAATGGCTTTTTAAAAAGAGTCTTACACACACACATTTCAAAATTTTTTCAAAAAGTGACTTTAATCAGAAAATAGTGACTATTTTTAATCTTTTGCGAACAATTTTGAACAATTTTTATTTTTATCAAGAAAAAGTGATGTTTTATATGAACAAAAACAAATTAATCGTTTAAAAACAAATGAAAATAAATGAAAATCAAAATGGAATGTCAGTTTTGCAATAATATATTTGGAAATACTCAAATGCTACGTCAACATCAGAAAAAGACTAAGTATTGTATTAAAATACAAGAAACTAAGGCTAAAGAACAAGCTCTTACTTTAACTAAATTGATTGAAGAAGCTAAGGTTAAAGAAATAGAACAAAATAAAGCTAACGAAAAGAAAGAAACAGAAGAATTAATTTTAAAACAGAAGCTTAAAGAATTAACTTGTCAGTTTTGTAGTAAGGAGTTCAAAACCAAATATTACTTAAGTAGTCATCAGACCCAAGCAAAATATTGTTTAAAAATGCAAGAATCTCAAAAGTCCGAAAAAATTATAGTATCTTTAGTTGCATGTAAATTTTGTGATAAAAACTTTTCATCTAGTAGTTTTAATAGACATAATTTAACATGCAAGAAAAAAATTCAATTTCTTCTTAACCAAAAAGATGAAGAAATTTCTAAGTTAAAAGATGAAAAAGTTGAGATATATAAAGCTTCCGCTGAACGTGCTCATTCTGCGATTGAAGAAATAGCTAAACAACCGACTTATCAGAAAAATAGCACAAAAAACATTCAAAATAATCTAATGATCTCAAGTCTTACTCCTCTTGATTTAAGTCAAGCTCGTGTTGACAGTATAATCGATGAAAAATATACAAAAAACGATTTTTATGAAGGTCAGAAAGGAGCAGCACAGGTAATTCATAAACATATTCTCACAGACTCAAACGGTAAATCTCAGATAGTTTGCACTGACACAGAACGTGGTACATTTCATCACAAAGATCTTAATGGTGAGCATGTTGTTGATTATAAAAATGTTCATTTGATAGACAGAGTACATTTACCTCTTAAGAGAAAAGCAAGTAAAATTGCATCAGAAGAATGTGTCAAAAACCCGACGGCTTATAAAGATATTGTTATGAATGAGAGTTCTATCAGAGAACTAGAAATAAAACCTGGTTTGTTCAATAGAACAATGGCACAACTTACAGGAAAAAAATGTGTAAGACCATTATTAGTAAAATCAGAATCAAATATTGATTTTACAATTACGGAAGAGTGGTTAATAGAAAATGCAACGTTCTTAACAATAGAACATATATTAAGAGGTCCAGAAGGATATGCAGATTACGCTTTATCTTATCCTTTAAATGATCGGCTTATTGAAGAAGATTATTTAAATACTACATTTTTAAAGTATAAGGATAAAACAGGTGATATAATAACAGATTATGGTGGAAAGATTTTGACAAAGATGTTATTTGATTCAGTAAGAGAAAAAACATACGAGTTAATAGAATCGAACGACAATGTAAGATCTGAGTGTGGAAATATAGAAGATTCTAATTTTCAGGATGAGTTTATAAGTATTGTAATGAGCAATATATAGACAAAAAATGACACTTTTATTATTTCTAAAATATTTAATATTAAAATATATTAAATCTTTACTTAGAAAAAATGACCTATATTTTATATATATTAAAATCGATTTTAACATTAATTGGTGTTTTTGCATCATTATTTTTTATATATATGTTTATTCAATACATAAAATATAAAAAGGCTATTGAAATGAGTATAGATAACAATTTACAAACAGGAGAAATATATAGTTATCCTGAAATTCTTGATTTGCCTATTCCAACACAAAAAGACACTAAATGCGATTTTAAAGTTGCCAGATATTTAGCAGATCTTATAGTTCGTGTTAGGAAAGGTATTGACACTCCCCTTGAACAACCACATAGTCTAAAAAATGAATTAAATATGTATGATAGTAAAAAGAATCTTTTTGGTGTACTATTTACTAATGATGATATAGCTTATATCGCTTTCAGAGGAACAAATTGGTACGACAATAAGAGTTGTACAAACAATCTATACTTTTTTCAAAAATCTTTAGAACATATAAAGAAAAATAAACAGCAAATCGAGTTTTACAACAACACAAATAGTATTCCAGCAGGTGTCCACAGTGGATTTCTTAAAGTTTACAATATTTTTAGAGATGAACTACTAGACAAGATTGAAGAAATAAATCCAAAACAGATAATTATTGGTGGACATTCACTAGGTGGTGCGATAGCGACTATTTGCGGACTTGAATTAAAGATATTAGGGTACAACGTAGTTGTATATAATTTTTCTTGTCCTTGTATTGGAGATAATGTATTCTGTGATTTGGTGACAAATAGTAAACTTCCTTTATATCGTATTATAAATACCTGCGATATTGCTCAAGTGTTTCCTGTATCTGTCATACCAAATTTTGATTATCCAACACAACCGTTCATTTATACCCATTGTGGTGAAGCAATTTATTTTACAGATAATTGGAAATCTTTATTCAATAACCATCTTATGAATGTTTATATTAAATGGTTGGACAAACAACAGTAATTTATATATTTGTATCATTTCATAACATTTCAAACTGATCTTCATCGCTTAAATATTCTGATATATTTTCTTTGGGTATAAATTTATCTTCCTGATCTTCATCTCTTAAATATTCTGATATATTTTCTTTGGGTATAAATTTATCTTCCTGATCTTCATCGCTTAAATATTCTGATATATTTTCTTTGGGTATAAACTTATCTTCCTGTTTATCATCTATTATAACAGATGCTTCAAATTCTTTTGATTTTTTGGGTTTTTCATCTGAAGAGAATAGAAAAGACCAAAGGTTATCAAATAAATCTGTTGTAAACAATAATATTTCGTTTATAAAATCTCTAATTTTCGAAAGGACATTCATCTTTATTTGATGTTTTTTTCTTTTATGTTACTTACGTGAAATAAATAATATGAATTATTTATTTTCAAATGTAAACTTCGCTTCTGAAATACACGATTTATCCAGAGTATTGCCATTTTGTTCCACACTGACAACAACTTGCGAATGTTGTCATTGGTTCATCAGCGCTTCTGACTTGCCTTTGGTAACTAAAAACTCTTTTACTACCGCATACAATCCCGTTTTTATCTCTTGCTTTGCATTCTAAAACTCCTTCTTCCACTGCAAATGGGTTTTCTATGAAATCATTTTGTTCGTCTAGCATATTTTGCATTTGTTTAAAAGATGAGTGCCTCCACCCAAGGTTTCCATTTTTAATATTTTCAATTAATTCTTTTAATTTCTTTCCGTTCATAATATCTCCTATTGTTTGAAAAATATTTAACTTATATATTTGTTCAATATCTTCGTTTATCTTTCCTTCCTTACAAGACATTTCGTATATGTGTTTCTCAATAATACGAATGTTTTGTTGTTGTTTTAAGACCGTAGATAGTGCGGATATTCCCTTATCTCTATAAGACATTTGTTTTATCTTTTAAAGTTAAAGTATAAATTCACTTTTACTATTCGTCGTTTAAGGATTGGAATTTGTAAGAGTAAGAAATGATAGAATTAGTTATTGATAATCGAGAACATGATCTTATTGAAAAGATTAAACCTTCTATACAACCTTTAATAGAACAGTTAGAAGTTGGAGATATTCTATTTAGAGAAGATGGTAAGACAATACTTATTATAGAGCGTAAAACAGTGAATGATTTAAAAGCCAGTATTTGTGATGGTCGTGGTAGAGAACAAAAAGCTCGTTTGCTAGGAAGCACACCTAGACAAAGAATAATATATCTAGTAGAAGGATCTCTGGATAAACCAATGTCTGCAAAAATTAGCGGTTTACCAGTCTCTACATTAGTAGGTAGTTTAATTAATACTCAATTGAGAGATGGAATTAAGGTGTATAAGACAAGTACAATTGATGAAAGCGCTGAATTTATTGTAAAACTTTTAGATAAACTAGAAAAGGATGGTGATAATTATTTTCAAGATGAAGAATGCAAATCATCAGATGTAAATTACGCGGCAACATTAAAGAAAAGCAAAAAGGCTAACATGACTCCTGCCATTTGGTTTATAGCACAGTTGTCTCTTATTCCGCAAGTCACTGAAAAGGTAGCAATTGTAATAGTTGAAAAATATCTAAACTTTAGAGACCTTGTTAAAGAGTATGAAACAACTCCTGAACACCTTAGAGAAAAACTACTTGCTGATCTTACTTTTCCTTTAGTAACTGGGGGTAATAGACGAATCGGAGATAAAATGTCAAGTCGTATATATCATTTTATATATGGACACCAAGAAAGAACACTTGAATAGTAATTTATATGCTTATTTTCAAACACATATAAATTAAGCTGGAGGTCCAGTAGGACCAGTAGGTCCAGTAGGACCAGTAGGACCAGTAGGTCCAGTAGGACCAGTAGGACCAGTAGGACCAGTAGGTCCAGTAGGACCAGTAGGTCCAGTAGGACCAGTAGGTCCAGTAGGTCCAGAGATATAGTTTGAATTATTACTTAGAATTCCAGATGTTCTAATGACACTTTTTGTCTCAGGATCTTTAAACTTTAAAACGTACTCGCTTTTAAATGAACCAGAGCTATAAGAGCCGGTAGGTCCCATAGGACCAATCGTAAAGAATGGAGCGGTTTCATCAACTTTAAATTTATCAGAATCAGACATTTTTATTATTTAAAAGAAAATAATAAAAAAAAATTATTTACATTTCATTCTTAGAAAGTTTAGATACTAAGTAGCAGAGTTCAACTATGGTAATAGTATTATTCTTTTAACTACAACGAATAATTATTAATGAATTAATATATTACAGTCAGGAAGCAGAATTAAGTAGGGAGGATAATATTAACACCAGATGCTCCATAAAAGTTAACATTTGACTGAGGTGTGTTTATTTTTAAAGAATTAGGGTATGGAAGAATTACGGTTTCTAATCCAGAACCAAGAAACGAGTTAGTACCCATGAAATAAAATGATTCTGGAAGTTCTATAGATGTTAAAGAAGTACAATTAACAAAAGCACGATATACCGTATAGATTTGATTTTGTGATTTTGAAAATGTTACGGATGCTAGAGATGTACAATCAACGAAACACTCAACACCAATAATATTAACTGCATACGGAATTTTTATAGATGTTAGACTGGTACAACCTTTAAAAGCAGCCTCACCAATAGCCGTAAGTGAATTTGGAAATGTTATAGATGTTAAATTCTCACAATCGAGGAAAGAATTTTTACCAATAGATGTAACTGAATTTCCGACTTTAACATCTATTAATTTATCAACGTACGGAAAAGGTCCTTTAAGCTGAGTGGCCTCGATGTCAATAAAAGCAACGTAAGATACATTTGGCTGCAAACTTAAACTTAAATCAGGTACCCAATAAACTTCAGACCAACCAAAAAAACGCGAAACTGGTTCAGGATCTTCTGAAAACGTTAGAATTGATTTTTTTAACATAGTAGGAACTTTATTAGAAGTACTATCAAGAATTCCAGATTTTTTAATGACATTTTTTGTCTCAAGATCTTTAAACTTCAAGACGTACTCGTTTTTTATCCCAGAGGTAAAAGATCCGTATGAGCCGGTAGGATCAATTGCAAAGAATGGAGCGGTTTCATCAACTTTAAAGTTATCATTTGGTGTTATTATATGTGATGCACTAGACATTTTATTATTTTAAAAGAAAATTAAATTTAATTTTCGCAACTTTATACGTATTTTATATTTAAGAACTCAGCAAAAAAGCTTCTTTCTCATTATTAGTAAGTTATATCATTATCTATTTAAGTAACTATGAGTCATTAATTACATTTTTTGTGTTAACATCTTTACACTTGAAGACATAAGCAGAGATGAATAAGAGCCCGTAAGAGCAAACGCAAAGAATGGAGTAGTTTAATCGACTTTATAGATTGTTTTTACATCTCGTGATCACCTTCTTTACAATAGTCTTGTGTTATAGGTATGTTTTTATTGTAAATACCAGCTTCTCCCATCAAAAACAATAATTTTTCAAAAATAGCATGAAATTTATTAGTGTGACCTATCTCGTCACATATGGCATGACTTATTTCATGAGCTATGACATAGTACAAAGTATTGTCGTTGTAATAGTTACCTTGTGGATCTTTTAGACAAATATATACTTTTTCTTTATTAATTGTGTAACTCTTTTCTCCTCTATATAGAGATATTTCCTTCATAATATCTTTTCTGTTAAGTACTTCTAGAGGGCCTTCCCATTTTTCTTGTTTAGCAAAAAACTTTTCCATTACGCTTTTTAGCTCCTTTAATTTTTCGTCATTTTGGCAGTAGTGTTCATATATTTGACCGTAAATTATTAAGCTTGATATAAAAATTATGATTCCTACTATAAAAAAAGCGTTATTTTTAGTTATAAAACCTACTAATAAAAATGGTAAAAATGATAAAAATATTAAAATAATAATAAAAATTTTTGATGATGACAGATTCATTTTCTCTAAATTCAAGATAAAAAAACTAAATGTCACAATAAATACTTTACTTATTTTACAATACAAATTCAATTACATAATCTAAAGAATTAATTTCTCATAGAAAATGACAGAACAAAAGCAAAGCCTTGAATACGAAAAAGAGTCTTCGTTGACAGATCCATTAGACCGCAATCTAGAGAATAGGTGGCGCCCAGAGCAATCTGTTCCTCATCTTTCTGATTCAGAGACAGAAGAGGCTATGAAAGCACTTAATAATACTGATTTTGTTCGTAAGTTTCCATCTGTTGATCGCACTTACGCAGACCCTCCTATCCCTCTGCAGAATATCGCTCTTCTTTCTTTTGTTCCTGCAAAAGGGGCAACTCCCAATGAGAACGGAGTGTTTGGTTTTGCAAAGGTGAGGGGAACTTATTCAACACCTTTTGAAGCTGATCAACGAGCTGAATATTTAATTCGTAACGTAGATTCTTATCATCATCTATATCATCTATATGTAGGTAGGCCTTTTCCTATCACTTCTTCATCAAAATACTCGGCCGAGACTAAGGAAATTGATATTCGCAAGGAAACAACAAAGGTTATCTCTGAAAATATTAAAGAGGTAAAGAATAAAGAGCAGAAAACAATAAATGAGATGAAAGAGCGAGAGGAAGCTTTGCTAGCTCAGTCAGATAAGGCTCGAAATGATGATGGGGTATCTCCTCCAAGTGTAGATTCTTATGAAGAGTATATCACTCTTTGTGTGAAGAAGGCTCAGCTCTCTTGGACTTTCTTGGAACATCTGAAGAAATTGAGCGAGGTTCGTGACATTATTTTAAAGACTCGTTCTAGCCTAAAGAATCTTGATCAGGAAAACCCAGAGTTTAAAGAAAAGTATTTTGAAAAGTATATAGAAGCTCGTAAACAAGCTGGGTTAGATGAAAACATTCGTGATGTTCAGGATAACTTTATGAAGTATATGGTTGAAGACGTTGATATTCCGACTATTGACACAGATGAAGTTTTACCAACGATAAAGGAAAAGAAAGTTGTTGAATTGGTAAAGGAAGATGTTATAGTTACTCCAGATGTCACAGTTACTCCAGAGGTTACAGTTACTCCAGAGGTTACAGTTACTCCAGATGTTACAGTTACTCCAGAGGTTACAGTTACTCCAGATGTTACAGTTACTCCAGATGTTACAGTTACTCCAGAGGTTACAGTTACTCCAGATGTTACAGTTACTCCAGATGTTACAGTTACTCCAGAGGTTTAATTTAAGAATTCTTATAACCAATATTGGTTATAAGACAAATAAATATATTACCTGCAATCTTTGCATCTTTTCAAATAGATTATACCAATTAATAAAGAAAGTAGTGTAACTATAATACCTACAATTAGCATAATATTTCTAACCTTTTTGTTTTTTTTTGGATCTTTTGTTGACCCAATACCAGCCATTCCAACACCAGCCATTGCTATTGGAACTGCTACGCAAGCTGGACAAAATTCTTCTTTGTTTTCTATTTCGCTCATTTATATATAGAGCATAAAAAAATCTTGAGAAAAACAAATGATAGTGTCTCACTGCAAAGATATACAAGTATCTTTATTTCTCGCTGTTTCAATAGTTCTTGTTTTCGCATTATACGTCACCACTGTTTTAAAAACGATTCCTTGTGGTCGCAATATTTTATCATCATTCTGTGGAAACTTTGTACATATTGATTTGTTTCATCTTGTTGCTAATTTATTTACTCTATATACACTTGCTAGAGTAGAAAGAGATATTGGAGCTAAACGTTTTAGCTTGTTGATTGTATTCTTACTAATTTTTACTTCTGTAGTGGAAGTAATTATGCATAAAATAATCCCTAATATGCCATGTACTATAGGTTTCTCTGGTATACTTTTTGGTATTATGGCTTGGGAGCTAACCACAAAAAGAGGACTCGATTTATTAGTAGTCATTTCTATAATAGGAGTTGCTGTGATGCCAACAATTCAAAATCCAAAAAGAGCATCTTTGCTTGGTCACCTAGTAGGTGTTGCCTCAGGTATTATCGGAGGATTGTTATGGACATCTTTTTCTGTATGATGTGATAATCTCAAATTTAAAAATACATTATTAATATCTTTTTAATAAGTAAATATGTCAACAAATAGTGAAATTAATTTTGCTTTTTTTAACAAAGAAATTGATGAAATTGATGTCTTACAAACAGAGACTGATATAATTTATGATTTTCATTTGGAAGCTGATAAACTTAGATTAATTATGAATAAATTAAAGTCTTTACCTCCTAAATTTTGTATATTATGTCAAATAAAGTATATAATGGGAAAAAACGCAAGCATTCAAATATTATTTAGGAGTTTATCACCAAATTACTCAGATTTTGTATATACAAATTTGAAAAAGCAATATGTAAACGATAGCGAGTATATACTATGTGGAACTTTACAACAAAATATGTCTACATTAACACCTGCTTTTATTAGTAGGCTTAAAGCAAATAAAATGATTGGAGTATGTTTTATCTCAATTAAATTATTAGTTGAAAAAATAACAACTTGGATCAAACAAAAAGGTTATTTGTCAGACGTTCTAACAACTAATGTTTTACGTGATGATCTACTCAAATATTTATCAGATAAAAACTTATTAAAGCAAAGACTTGTTTCAAAAGAAACAAAAAGAACTACAGATTTGATGAGGCCTCATGTCACTTTTGAACAAAGCAAACTTCCAAAAGATTTTGATTACACACAAGATAGTTTTCAAACTCTTTGCGCTAGATACGGTAGAGAACCGAAAGATTGTGCTTTACATATTATTTATGTTATTAATACCAGAGGAGTTGTTATAGACCCAACATTTAGTCGCAAAATTTTAACCCAATCTGATATAAATTTATCAATCACAATTACTTGTGGTAATAATAGCAGAGACAATCAGAGTAGTATATTTCGTTCATTATGTTCTATTCTAGAAGACTTGAAAGACACTATTTATTCGCTTGAAATTGATTTGAGAGACTTATATCTTATAGAAGAGTCTTACCTTAAAGTTGCTAAAGTATTAAAGAAAATACCAAATCTTAAAATACTAAAACTATCTGATGGATATATACAATGGAAACCTTTTTTACTATGTCTGAAAGGTATAACAACATTGGAAGAGTTAGATCTATCAGACATTCGTATGCTTACTGATTTACCATTTGTTTCGGATTTGGATGGTACAAATTTTGTTCTTAAAGATTTTCTTAAATATTTTAGAGATATATGGTCTAAATCTTTGAATCATTTAAAAGGCCTTCGAATAGCTGGAGATGAATCTGTTGTTTCATATAATGAAAAAGTTGGTGACGATTATCAATTAGATTTAACAGAAACAGTATTACCTTGTTTAAAAGATTTTACACAACTCCAGTCGTTTGGTTTTACGGGTGATACAGAAAAATATATGGAACGTGTTATTCCCTTTTTACCAGATCTAATAAACATAACTAAACTAGATCTTTCTGGTAGTAATCTAGGAAATTTTGATGAATGCCGAAGTGTAGTTTCTATTCTACAAGCTTTACCAAATTTGAAAAAACTCAATTTATCAAATTGTTATCTTGAGATGAGATTTTTTGAAATAATACTACCTGCTATTCAAAAACTTAACCTAATATCCTTAGACATTTCAGATAATGAAGATTTTTATCCTGAAGATATTATAGAAATCAAAAGAATCTTTGAGAAACGTCTGGTTTTAAATATTGATGATTAAAAAGAATATCAATATTTAAAAAGCTGTGTGTTAACAATTTTTTAGACAGTTGAACTTTATCTGCCCAAGTGATACTATAAACACATAAATATTAGTAAAATAACACACAAATGTGTGTCGTTTTGATTAAAATATAACTTATTACATTAATTTCTTAAATGAAACGCTAGTGCCACAACCACATTTACTCTCTATATTATCATTTGTAAATTCAAATTTTGAACCCATAATATCTGTTTTATAATCAACCTTGACACCTATTAAATACATTAGACTTTTACTGCATAAATATACACTATAATCATCTACTTTATACTCTTCGTCTAGTTTGTTTGGTTTTACGTCTGAATCTAATATCTTAAAATTATAAGAAAATCCATTACAGCCTCCTCCTTTTACATATAAAAGTATACTTTTCTTATCTACTTTACTCAACATTTCGCATATTTTATTTTTGGCGGTTTGAGAGATAGTAATCATTTTATTTAATAGAAATCTATTTTATGAAGTTAGAAAACGAGTGTTTATGAAAATAACACCTCCGTTTTTCTTTATACACTCATTAAACTCAACGTGTTCGCATTTTTCTTTTCCATTTACATGTTGCCCAACATATCGACAATGTTCTGGAATTGACTTAATTTTATATATACCAGCTCCTCCAAAAGCCGAATCAACTTCCAATAGTTCAGTCGTCTGAGGATAATTTTTATATTTTGAGTGAACATATTTTTTTTTGGCAAACGGATTGTATCTGTGTTGTCTTACTTTTTCCCAACAATCATATTCCATATCATCTTTCTTTCGTAATGCCCACAAATCATAGTATATAGCTGATTGATTTCCAGTGAGAACATCCCAGTTTTCGTGTTCAAAGCAAGTTTCTATAGAATCTACAAATATTCCTGAAGAATTCACGTCGTCTATATCTAAGATAATAAAATAATCATAATATCCATTTTTATTGATTTCCCTCATTTTATCGAGGATTTTGTTTCTGCCATTTTCTAAACGTTTTGTTCTTGATCTTTCTTTGATATTATCTTCAAAAATGTAGTGATAATTGTCTTTCTTAAGATCTTGTAAAATGGAACGAGTATTATCTATCGAATCATTCTCATATAAAATAACAGCGTAGTCGTTAAATTTTTGTCCACAAAGATCTATATCAGATAGACCATTCTTAATATATTTTTCTACGTTTCTTATAGTTCCAGCAAATATAACGTTGTATTTTTTCATATTAATTAGAGACTTTTCATCTCCACAAAAATTATATCTTTTTTTATCTTTTCGAGATATTCCATCAAATGTAAGGTTATTTTTTAATAACGTTTTTCCAATTAATACAAGTGCAAGGAATACTACTATAAACAAAATCCATTTTATATTCATATCTTATGTATATTTGTTAAATACTAAGTTATTTTTTATGAATTAAAGAAATAGGTATTTAAATTTTTCATAGATCTAATTTTTACAACAAAGTTAAGGACTTAATTAATTCGCATTGAGATTAAGTGAAGTTAATCTATTCATTTTAGAAAAATGTATTTACATCTCTAATCTTGATCAGGTGGAGGAGGTTGTGGAGCTGGCTGAGGTACAAGCAAAGGTGTGATTGGAATGTTTGGAATATCATCTACACCAAGGTTTCTTTGAGAGGTTCTAAGAATGTCTTGTAGAGCTAAGAAAGGTCCGTGAATGTTTGTACCAACTCTTGAAGAGACCTCTACATATGGAATATTACCGTTCCTAGCACAAATGTTTCGTATATCTGGTCGAAAATTATGTCTACCCACCCCCCTCCTATCGATTTTTGTGTCTACTAATACTATTGGTACATCACCTCTAACGTTCCTAATAGCTTGAATCCACTGTTCAGATTCTCGAAGAGGCAATCTTTCTTGATGCGATGTCATCACAAAAAAAGCGTCCGTGTTTGTCCATTCATTTCTAACCCGTTCCTCTAGGTTTGGCTGGACAATACTATATCTACATTCGTTAATATTAAAGACTATTTTCCCAAGACTTGTAGGAAATGCTATTGATTGTTGTGGGAAAGCTCCAGTTGTGTAGTTTGGTGTAAATGTATTTCTTATAAGTCTTTGAGTAAAAGATGATTTGCCAATACCGGTTGATCCAACCAATTGAATATTGTATGTTCTATTTCTTAACAAATTTATCATAATTCTTTTGGCAGCAGGTTTTCCAAATATTCTTAATAAAAGAAAGTATAATTCATTTATATCTTCAGGCATTCTATTTGTTCGAAACATGTTTTTACTAAATTATAATATAATTATAATTTATATTAATTTCCAAAAAACATGTTTCACCACACAATTTAGAATTCAGATATTCAATATCACTTTCGGTTATCTCATTATTTGAGAGATCTAATGTTTGCAAAAAAGTTAATAATTAAAATGATTTTTTGTCAATTGAAAACTCTAATATTACGTCTTATTTAAATTTGCCCTCCTCTCTAAAACTCCATGATTGCCAAAGATGCAATTGTAAACTTTAAATCAAGAAAACTAATGATCTTATTCTTGATCAGGTGGCAGGTTGTGGAGGTGGAGGTACAAGCAAAGGTGTGATTGGAATGTTTGGAATATCATCTACACCAAGGTTTCTTTGAGATGTTCTAAGAATGTCTTGTAGAGCTAAGAAAGGTCCGTGAATGTTTGTACCAACTCTTGAAGAGACCTCTACATATGGAATATTACCGTACCTAGCACAAATGTCTCGTATATTTTGTTCCAAATTATGTCCACCCACCCCCCTCCTATCGATTTTTGTGGCTACTAATACTATTGGTACATCACCTCTAACTCTCCTAATAGCCTGAATCCATCTTTCAGATTCTTGAAATTGAAATATATCTTGATGTGATGTCATCACAAAAAAAGCGTCAATATTTCTCCATTCATCTCTAGCACGTCTATCTATACTTGGATCGAAAATAAGAGATCTACATTCGCTAATATTAAAGACTATTTTTCCAAGACTTGTAGGAAATGCTATTGATCCGGGTATTATAGACCATCCTGTGTAGAATGCTCCTCCTGTGTAGATTGCTCCTCCTGTGTGTCTTCGTGAGAATGTATTTCTTAAAAGTCTTTGAGCAAAAGATGATTTTCCAACACCGGTTGCTCCAACCAATTGAATATTATATGTCCTATTTCTTAGCAAAAATCTCATAATATTTTTTGATGATTCGTATATCTGCTGTTTTGTGCGTGTGCCTCTTTTTTTTCCAAACATTTTTACGACATCAAAGTAAATATCTTTGGTATCTTCAGCTATTCTATTTGTTCTAAACATATTTTTACTAAATAATAATATAAATTATATTTATAATTATTTAGTAATTTCCAAAAAATATTTTTCACCACACAATTTAGACTTCAGATATTCAATATCACTTTCGGTTATCTCATTATTTGAGAGATCTAATGTTTGCAACGAAGTAAGCAACCTAAAATGGTTTCCTAAAGCAATGATGCTTTCACTTTCTAGATAATTGTATTTCAACATAATAGTTTCAAGATTTACAAGAGAAGAAATTGAATCAAGTAAAGAAATAAAACCACTGTCAAATATTCCATTTGCATTGAGATTAAGTGAAGTTAATCTACTCATTTTAGAAAGAGGTACAGACAGCTCAGCAGCTCCTTCCTCTCCAAGATTATTATCACTAATATTTAAACACACTAAATTAGAAAGACCACCTAATTCATGTATATTAGTCATTCTTTGATTACAAGACATATCAAGAGATGTTAAATTTGGTAAGGAAGAGATAGATATTATTAAAGGTGTCAAATCAGAATCGACAAAATGTCCAATATCTAAAGTAGTTATTTTCTTCAATTTTTTTATTGAGGAAGAAAGAATAATGCATCCTTCTGTTCCAACTTCATTGTTTTTTAAACTTAGATGTGTAAGAGACGTAATTGTCTCTAATGATTCTGCCAATCTAGAAACTCCTTTGAATGTGAATCTATTTAGAGAAATGTCAAGAAATTCAAGAGTTGGTATCTTAAAAAACGGAATCTGTGTCTCAAAATATTCACCTATTTCATTGCCTCTCAAGTTAAGCCTCTTTAGTTTTGAAAGATTGCATATTACTGGAGCTAGAACATTCATTTTTGCGGTGCCAATCTCACTATAGCTAAGATCAAGATCTTTGAGATTTGGCAAGCTTTGTAAAATCAAAGCCAAGTCACCGTGACTTTCACTACCTGTCCAATTTGATCCCAGATTAAGATATTCTAACTTAGTCATGCACATAATACTTTTTGACAGAATATTTAAAGAAATATTACCCATATGAATTCCACACATATCTAGTCTCAATAAACCAGTCATATATTTGAGCGCTGGTGCAAGAGTTTTTGCGTTTCTTATATTAATAATATTACCTGATATGTTAAGATCCGTTAAATTGTGTAGCATGTATAATCGACGAGTTAATTTCTCTAAATTTTCAAGAAGGAAACAATTGTTTGAAAGATTTAACTCTTCCAAAAACGGAGTGTGCTCTAAGCATTCTATCATAGATTCGGCTGATAAGTTATTAAGATTGTTATCCTGTAAATTAAAACTAATAAATCTATTTCCCAAACCTCTGAAAGTATTCATCAATAAGCCATTGTAGTTTTCACTTCTAATAGCGTTAAAATAAACAGAGACATAAAATTCTGTAGGAATAACTTGACATATTTGATAAAAGTCCTCCGCTTCACCAGAGCTAAAATAAACTATATGTTTTACAGACCTGTATTCTGTCAGATTGCATCTTTGCACAAATCTGTCTAGAGTAACTTTTAGTTGAGGCAACATATCTAAAGAGATCCATTCAGGTGGAATTTTTAATATTCGCGAGGCAAAAGAAAAGTCTCTTGACCTTCTTAAAGCCTGTACAATTTTATATGTGTCTGTGCAAACAGCAGAAATATTTTTCAAGTCTTGACTGTTAAAGATATAACGTCTCCAAAACGTCAAAGGTAAATGGTTTAGCATTTTTAATATTTCTTTAGAACTTGCATGATGATTTCATTTTTTTTAAAATGAAACGTAGAAATTGTAATTGAACAAGTCACTCGGAAGTTCCACCGTCATAATTTAGATAACTTAAATTATTAAAATTAAGTTTTTTTTTATTGATTAAATATAAATGAGCATACATTCTAATATTTCTAGAGAGGGGGGTTTAGTTAATAGTAGACCTTCTTTTCAAATCAGTTCGATTTTAAATTTACTTGACCCTTCTTCTAACAGAGATAAACAAGAAATTAAACGTAAAATAAGTGAAATGAGTGAAATAAATGAAATAAATGAATATTTTATCTTACCTCAGATTAATGAGGAAAATATAGATGAAGAGGTTAAAGAGATATTGGAAAAAGAAAATATTTTAGCGATGGAACTATATGCTGTCGTTGATGATTTTGATAAATCACCTGATAAATTATCAGTTAAACAAAAAGATTTAAGAAAAAAGTACTTGACTATTATATTATCAATTATTAATAAAGGCATAGATTATGTGAAAAATTTGTTTGATATGTTTAAAAAGTTGTCTAAAGACTCAGAAGATTTGGAAATTATATCTGAACAACTGGATCAAAATATTAACACCATAATGATGAATGTGGTAAAATCTTCAAGTGAGTTTAAAAAAGAAATACAACTTGAAATTGAGACACTAAATACAATAATTAATAACGAACGAAATAAAAAAATTACAGAAATAGATATACAAAAAATGAGGTCGCAAATAAAGAAAGTAGAAGCTCTAGTAAAAGAAGGAGGAATAGAATTAGAACCTCAATTTAAAAAATTAAATATACTAATTTCAGATCTAGAAGTAATAAAATCTAGTAGAATCAAACCAAAAGATACAGAAAAAACTATTCCAAACACAATTAGACCACTAGATCGTCTAAAAGAAATACTAACAGTTATGTCAAGATTAAAGGATATAAATTCAAACTTTCAGAATCCTGATCAAATATTTGATGAGAAAATTACAGAAATTACTAGACAAATTCAAGAATTAATAAATAAAAAAATTATTCAGATTACAGATCTAGAACAAATAAAAAAAAATATAGTCAACTTGTCTGAAAAAGCAGATAGGTTGAAGTCTACTAAGTTAGCCCTTCCTAAACAAGTAACAGAAAATATTGCAGAAGCAAATGAAATAATTGATACACTAAAAGATGATCAGGTTGGATTAGCAAATTATGATGCATCTGTTAATACTATAAAAAGAATAATTAAATTATTGATTATGGAAATTGATACAGGAAATACAAGTGTTCCTTCTCCTTGTGTACTTTTCCCTTGTAATGAAAAAAAATATATGACATCTACAGCCATTTTAAGTATTATTTTGGGAATTATAGGAATTATTATTGTCATTATTATGAGTTTTTTTCGTACTAAAAGTTAAAGTTCGTTTGTAGAACATAATCATCGTAAAAATTAGGTACTGGCCAAACGTCTGTTCAATTCTTTTTTACATAAATTTATTAATTTTCAGTTAATAAATTCACATATTAATCTTCTCATACAGTTCGCATAGCTTTTTATCAAATGACACGAATTTTTCATTCATAGTCTCTCGAATCTGTTTTAAACAATGAGATGCCTTTTCTATGTCTCCTACTAGATTATCAAAGATTTCATCATTTGAAAAAAAGATATTCTCTAGATCGAGTTTCATCTCGCCCAAAATGTCATCTATTTCATCGTCTGTCAACACAAAAGAATCTTCAATACAAACATAAATATCAGAAAACTTCTGTTTGTGAGGATAAAAACTATTCTTAAGATTATATAATATATCTTGTATCTTAACACCTAATTCTTCTTCTTCAACATCAAGAAAACCATCGAGTTGGATGGAGAATATTTCAAAGGTTTCTCGCAAGTCTTCACGTAATTCATATATCTTTGAATCTGATTTACAGTCAAGTGACATATTAATATTCATATCGAAGACGTCCTTTTCTTGATTAGTCATTTGTTATTTCTGAAAATTGTTATATAACGATTTGATAAAAATCAAATTAATTTTTTTATTTATCTTAATAAATGAATTTAACTTCAAAACAAAAAATAGGCGGATTTGTTGCAGTAGGAATATGTGTGTTATCTTTGGCAATAGTTGGAATATACTTTGGTTTTATAAAAAAAGATCCTAAGCCGGCTTCTCCTCCTCCTCTTAAGCCGGCTTCTCCTCCTCTTAAGACGACTTCTCCTCCTCAGACGACTTCTCCTCCTCAGACGACTTCTCGTCCTCAGACGACTTCTCCTCCTCAGACGACTTCTACTACTTGTCCTGCTATTTGCGAAAGTCACCTAGGAGGATCTGGGCGGTGCAAAAAGTACAAAAGCTCATCAGGATGGTGTGGCAACGACGCCGACTGGGGGCTAGGATACGTCTCAGCGCATCAAACACTGATGACCGACTGTACCATGTGCGGCTAAGCCGATGCCGTAGCAGTAGTAGAACAATCAAAGTTTGGAGTTTAATTATTAGTAGCATGATTTTTATATTCACAAGTAGTTTGTAAATAAAATGAGTACATCACTCAATCCTCTGAGTATTTCGCATCAAACCAATACTATGCAATCTTGCACGCAGACCATCAACCCATTCGGCATGCGAATGTACAGGTTCTAACATGACGATAAGGCGTTTAACATCTGTGTGAATCTCTTCTAACTTTTCATACATTTTATCATTCTGAAGAGTCATTTTTAACAACAAGTTTGCGTTTTCTTGCTGAAATGCTTCTGTTCGTTTTTCAGACTCTGCAATTATCTTTTTTAGTTCGCAATTATTATACTCGTTTACTAAAGAGTCTTTACACTCCATTTTAGTAATTATTTATATTGTCTTTATTTGATTTTAGACTTGATATAGTAAATGGAATTATGATAGTAAGACATTTAAAATACGATCCATAACCATTTCTCTGTAAAAATAATCTAGATTACGTAATTACTATACACTCTCATCACGATAATATTTTTTCAATAATAGAAGTAGTACTTTTATCAGGTACATTGTTTATTAATATAATACTTTTTAAACTAGGATGTTTTTCGTATATTTGTTCTTTAGTATAATCGTCTCCTTTTGTCCAACAATCAGGATCTGTAATTTTCATTATTTCATCTAGAGTAGTTTCTTTTTCTATATTTTCTTCATTATATAGTACAATATAGTCAACATAAGAAATTGTTTTAAACAAGTTAATTCTATCTTTATAGTTGTTAATAGGCCTTTTGTCTCCTTTTAAGACTTTTATTTGCTCATCGCTGCTCAAACAAACAATTAAAATGTCTCCTAACGATTTAGATTCTCTTAAATTATTTAGATGTCCAACATGTATAATATCGTAACAACCCGATGTTAGGATTATTTTAACATCCATATTCGCTCGTATAGACTTTACAACCTCTCTCAAATGATCATTATCATAGATTATCTTAGAATCTTCAGTATAATTATTACAACGAATTGATAATAACAGAGGTGGTGTATCACAATGAGATAGACTTTCAAAGTCGCTAGTTTTCACCAAACTACCCTGTTTTATATACTGGCTATTTACAAATACTCTTCCATCTAGTATAAAATTGTAGTTATTTTTTTTATAATGATCTATGTCATTTGTCTTAAAATATTCACATCTGATAATAGAGTTATTAATAACTTTCTCAGATTGAGGTTCGAGAAAAAAATGGCCATATTGATCAATATTTTCTGTAATATTTTTTACAGAACTTTCATATCCGGTTTTTGAACGTTGATATTGATCATCAATGCGTAACAAATCATTTTTATCAGAAAAATGTACATTTTCATCAAAAATTTCGATCTCCATAAGAGTTATTGATTCTGAAAAACAAGTTATACCATGAAACTTTTTCTTAGGTATAAAAATACTATCCATTTTATTGAGTATAACTTTTTCGTTGTTCAATAAACGAATAACAGCACAACCATCTATCACAACAATAATAGTGTCTTTCTGAAAATGAGTATGTATCGAAGTACTATGAGATTTATTTAGTGTTAAGAACCAAATACCTATTTTCGCAGATTCATATATTAAGAATTCATACCCCCATGGTTTAATACAGACACAACTTTTATAATTGACATGAACACTAGGTATTTTTCGAGTGTGATTATCACATATTTTTTTTTCTTGCTTAGTAACAGATAATATCTTCATTTTATATCTTAAAAAGCTTGTTTTAGACTATATTATTTGTTTGGTGTATAGAAAAAATTATTTAAAAACATTGGTTTTAAATATTAATAATATGACTATTTTTATAGCTGGAGGTTCAGGTCTTGTTGGTAGATGTTTATCTGAAAAGTTAAAAACACAAGATATACCATATATTTGTAGCTATTTTACAAGATTTGTTGAGAATGGTGTTGCAATAAGGTTTGATGATCCAGAAGAATTATACAACTTTTTCGTACAAAATCATATAACCGTGTGTATAAATTGTATTGTACAACGTCAAACAGATATATGTGAGAAAGATTGGTTACAGACTAAACAAATAAATATTGATTATGCTGCTAATATAGCGAAAGCATGCGCTAAAAAAAATATATATTTGATTCATATTTCAACAGATTATGTTTTTGATGGAAAAACACAGCCAAATACAGTTTCATCTCCTACGAATCCCTTGCAAAATTATGGAATATCAAAATTAATCTCTGAATTCCGTGTAAAACAACTAGTATCTAAGTATTTGATTATTCGCGTTCCTGTATTATATTGGAATAAAGTACAATCTCTAGATGAATGTGCTATAACATTAATCGGTAAAAAGGTATTAAACCAATTTGATACATTTGAAGAAGATAATGATAGCATTCGTAGACCAATATGGATACCTGATTTTTGTAACTTTATTTGCCAATGTATAGAGCAACAAATAACAGGTTTAAAACACTTTTTTAATCCAACAGATAAATTAACTAAATATCAAATAGCACAGCTCATCGCAAATATTATTAACAAACCATATACACATATTGTACCATCTAACTCAAATAATGTTAACATGGCAGATAGACCATATGACACCGAAATTGTAGATTACAGTTACCCGATTACCGATTTTATCTCATCTAGTTTAGATGAAAATATACAAAAATGTTTTAGTAGATTTATTCATCCTACAATAGGCGTATCAAAGGATATATTTTTATTATTTGACTTAGATGGTACTCTTATAGACACAGATTATATACATTATGAATCATATAAAAATGTCTTGAGCAAATACAATATTCTATTAACATATGATGAATTTGTAAAGGAAAACAATTATGGTTGTTTGGATACGTTACTAAAAAAAATGGACATAGATTTTCATACTGTTAAACAACAAAAGAATGAAGAATTTAAACGTAACAAAAACATTAGATTTATAGAAGGTGCAGAAGAATTAATACAAAATTGTATTCAAAATGACATCAATTTTGCAATCGTTACAAATACTTCAAAAGAATTGGTAACACATGTTCAATCTCAGTTGCCTTTATTAGGACAAGTAAAACAATGGATTGTACGTCAAGACTATAATCGTCCTAAACCAGATGAGGAGTGTTATCTTCTAGCAAAACAAAAATATTATAAAGGAGAGAAATTTTGTATTGGGTTTGAAAACTCAATCAAAGGATACAAAGCTGTTAAAAACAGTTGCGACTGTGTTTATTTCATATTGGAATCAAAAAATGATATTTACAAGACAATGATAAAAGAAGATGTATATTTGTATCCGAATATGAAGATAAATAACATAATTAATTAAAAAGTTTGTTATTACTTTAAGATTATCTCACTTTTCTGATTTATAACAACCTGCCGCCAATTCTCTTACAAAACCATAAAACAAATCAGGTCTCATACCATCTGCCATCTCACTTGCCTGTCTCTTTTGAGATAATACTTCCATTGCAAATTCCAAAGCCTCAATTGTTTGACTAGAAAAAATTGCACTTTCTTCCTCATCCATATCTGAGTTTCCTGACTCATTGATAGCTCTCCATTTTGCTTGCAATTCAGCAGAATACTCATTTATCAACTCTTCGTTTCGCTCTTTAATGGCTGAAAACAACCTTTTTGTTATCTTTGTCATTTCAGGATCAGATACAACGTTTCCATTTTCGTCCTTGTATTTACAATTTCTTCTTTGAAAATCAGTACAAACTATCATATCTTTCAGAGGAAATTCAAGAGCGTATTTGGCGTATCCAGAAGCTCCATTTTGAACGTGAACAGGATTCAAATTCTGAACGTGTTCTTGTAAATGAGCATCGGTTATTGGCATCATATTATTTATTATGTGGTTTGTAGTGTTTTGATTCACAGTTGAAGTATTTGACGGTTTTGATATAGCTTTCTCAGCAAGAGTCTGTATCATGTGTTGTAAATTTTTGTTTTGTATCTTTTGCTCGTCATGCAACTCTTTTATCAATATTTTTTGTTCTTCTATTATCCTATCTTTTTCTGATATTATCTTATCTTTTTCTGATATTATCCTATCTTTTTCTATAAATTTTTGTTTAGTCTCTGAAAGTTCAAGAGATTTCTGATCTAATAGATGTAGTTGTTCTTGTATTACAAGAGTATTTGATTTGCATATTCTTAAATGACTATTTAATGAAGATTTTACCGCAAAACATGTTTTGCAAAAAGAACATATATGTTCTTTTATTGGTTCTTTATTTTGCTTAACAAGACAATATTTAACTGTTTTTTGATGATGTTTCAATGAAGATAATGTTGTTAAGACTTTTTCACAGTATTCACACTGCATATTTATGTGAATATCATAATTTTTTAGATTAAATTAGAAAAAATTAGAATTTATCTAATTTATTATAATTTTTTTAACCAAAATAACAGGAAAGTTTAATATCACTTTCCATTTCACAAAACTCAAAATCTTGAGAGAGATGGAGGTCCTCCAAAAGGATCGGTCTCAAAAATGTTTCTTTTTTTCAGCCCTCCTCCTCCGAACAATTGCTCCAAAAATTTTTCTTTCTATAAAATAATTGTAATATTTTGAATATTACAATTCCTCTTCATTTGCAAATACAATTAAATTGCGGGTATTCACAATCACAACACAATTGTAAATCTCTTCGACATACAGGACATGGAATTCCTCCATCCATTACGTGCTCGTTATCATCATCTGTATAATCTAGTTTGCTTTTAACATATGTATCTAAACACTCTAAGCAAAACCGATGCTCACATTTTGTTTCCTCAAACATATGCATTTGTTCATCTTTTAGACATATCGCGCATTTATCGATTGGGCTTGTAATGAGATGTGCAGAACATTTATCTTGACAAAGTGAATGGTGCAAACATACATGTTGCTTATCAATATTTTTAGTCAAATCATTAAACGATGAGAAGATAAAAGTTATATTATTATTTTTATCGTAATGAGCAATACAATATTCGACGTATCTGCTCGTATTATTACGAAACCAAGTAAACTTAAACTCACACTCGGTGCAAAGCTTTTCAAGACGAACTGTACCAGATTTTCCAGAAATGTAAAACGGACCTATATTTATAAATAGCTTATTAGAAGAAGTAAAATCGTCATATGTTTTTTGTGTAATTTTACTAGTCATTTTCTTATTTAGATTGCATTTAGCACAATACTATTTCATTTTTATTTTTCGATTTAAGTCAAACAGATGGTTTTATGTTACAAGAAAAGTTTGTGTAACTATTATTATAATAAGCACCAGATACAATATCTAACTTATCATTTTTGTTAACTGTTATTGGATTTGGAATGTCAATAAAAGGAGTGTTAAAATTTGTTGAGATACTAGTTATTTTTGTCGTAAAAGGATTAGTAACAACAGTCCATGTACTACCATTTGTAGAACTATACATTGTATTAGTACCTTCTCCACCAGCAAACCAGCGATCTTTAACCCACTCTACACAATTACCCTGTATTGTAAAAATGTTATCATTTACTGTGTTCCAATTTGCCCCATCTGGAGATGTTAAAATGTTATCATTAGTATTAGAATCTTTTCCAACAGCAACCCACATACTACCATTCCAAGCAACACCATTTCCTGATATTGAAAAAGTTCCAAGTGCTGATATCCACGTTTCACCATTATCATCTGAATAATAAATAGTTTCACCGTTAGAATTAGAAGCATCACCGACAGCAACCCATCTTTTTCCATCGTGCGCAAGTCCTTTTCCACCGTTTGAAAAAACAATACTCGTTGATTTAAACCAATCTATTCCATTGTCTGAATATGCAATATTTTTACCCGTAGAGTCCTTTCCAACAGCAACCCATCGATTTGCATTATACGCAATACCATTTCCAGATGTTGAAAAAATATTAGTTATTGAAGTCCAGTTTTTTATATTATTTGAATACATTATTGTATTTATCCCTTCTCCTACAGAAACCCATATTTTCCCATTCCATGCACCCGCATTTGCTCTGACTGTGTATGTTTCTATTATAGGAGTAAATGCGGCATCATAAAAATTTTTAGATAATATTATCATAGAAGAGTTAAAAGATTGTAAATAATTTGCGAAAATAATGTTATAAATTCCATCAGTTGCGAAATCATAAAATACAAGGTCTTGTATAGGTGGAAAAAATGTTTCCCAATTATTATCTTTGAGAGTTGAAATAATTAACCCGTTTTCACCTGTTGCATACAATTCTTGGCTTGGAAATAAAATCTTATTTTGTCTGGCTGAATTATAAGACACTCCATACCCTTTTGTAAAAAGAGAATTTGATTTATTTTTTACCCATGAAATTCCATCTCTTGAATATGCATCATTGTTGTCCCCTATACCAATCCAACTAGAACCATTCCATTCTACACTATATATTTCACTTAAAATTGGAATATTTAATGTATGGTTCCAATTAAAACCGTCATATGAATAAATAAAAGGACATGTTGGATTATTGTCAAGTGCAATTTTACCACCAGCAACCCAAACATTGCCATTCCAAGCAACAGTGTTTAAATCAAGAGTAGTAATATTACTGATAATTGGAGGAAAACTTTTATCCCAAGTAATACCATCTAATGAAGTAAGAATATAAGATGTTCCAACAGCTACCCATAAACTACCATTCCAAGCTACACTTTTCATAGAAGTTAATGGTACTTTATTATTTATAATAGTTGAGTCAAAATTAAGAGGTCTAACATCAGTTTTTGCATAAACTATACAGCCATGATTTAGATTATCAGTACCTACAGCAACCCATATTTTTCCATTACACGCAACTCCATTTGCTTCATCAGTAAATTCTCTTGCACAAGTACTCCAATTAATACCATCTTGTGAGTTTTGTATAAAGCATTTATTATTTCCTTTTTGTTTACCTACTGCTACCCAGCCAAACTCATTCCAAGCTATTCCATTACCTTTGCTAAATCCTTCATTTGCATTTGCACCGGTAAAATTTACTGGTAACCAATTAATTCCATCATCAGAGTATGCAATAGTATTTTGTCCTTCACCGACGGCAATCCATTGTCTACCATTCCACGCAACACTCCTACCAGAATCTGAAAAAATATCATTACCTAACCCAATCCATTTAATATTATCGCTTGAATAAGCAATAGTATCGTTAGGACCTGTTCCTACAGAAACCCATCTATTAGGAATTGAAGGTCCAAAAGTATACTGTTGATATCCATCTAATAATTGATTATCAAGTGAACAAATTATGTCAGATGAAGTAATAGTACCTTTACTAGAAAAATTGATCGTTTTCTTTATTTTTGTCAATTGATTTGGTATATTTATTTGAAATTCAGAAGAATTACTAGTGGGACCGGTTGGGCCTTGAGGTCCTATTTCTCCGATTGTTTTTTTAATTGAAAATTCAGGCATTTATTTATTAATTATAAATTTTAATAAATTTATAATATTGTAAAAATTATCTTACGTATATTTGAAAGAAAATATAAAAATAACTACTATGGGGGACTTCCATTTGAACCGACTCGAAATTTAATCGGTTTTTTTGTAGCATCAGCTGGTTTTTAAAAATCGGAGCAACAAAAAAATTATTTTCTTGGTTTCCTATTAAATTTAAAAATTCATATAAAATTACCTTTGGATTATCTTTTTTATTTTGCTCCTCCGCTTTTTTTGAAAATGTCTCAATATTTTTAGATCTAAAGAATATACTTACTATTGAGCAATAAGTTCTCTGTAATAAGAATCTGAAATAAAACACATAATGAATACAGATAATAAGCCGTATTTGGTGATCAAAAATAAAAACTAATGACGCTTTTATTTTATAAACTTGATACAATCTCTTATTTATATCCGAATATGAAAGTAAATACTTATTCATAACGTTTTGCCAAGTATAATCCGTAAAAATAGCTATATACTGCTTTATTAGGTTGATTTATAAAACAGTGAGCATTTCCTAACCATATTAGTATAGCCATCGACGTTAATACATCTACTCTATTTAATTCATTCTCAAGAAGGGGGGATAATGTTATATTCAGATTGCCACCAGTAACATCAAGAGTTTCTATCTCGCTATTGTCAAATTTATCATATCCGCTAATAGCAAATTTTAATTTTGCAAAATCATATTCGGGTACTCCAAACAGTTGTGTTTTACCAAATGATGCTTTTGGATCAATAAATATAATATCATGTGTTTGTTTGTTGATTAAAATATTATTAAATTGACAGTCTCCATGTATAACACATAATTCGTGTTTTTGTTTACGATTGAAATAGTTAACAACACGATTGTAGTGTATATCGATAGATTCTGTGAACGAATGAATTGTAAGACCGTTTACAGATTTTATAAAAGAATACGTATTAATTAAGGAATGAATTATTTTAAAACGTTCAAATAATTTAGTCCTACATTCATATTCTATATCATCTGAAATAGTATTAAATGATACAATTTTTTGTGTTTGTATGTGTAAAGAGGTAAGCTTACTCTTAATACTTGAATACACATTTACTTTCTCATAATTATCAATCGTTTCGTATATTTTATACAGTGGTATATAGTTTGATAAATATTCCATTGAATACCAATGGTCACTATATTCAATTAATTTTGGAATAGGAAATATAATAGAGTTGGCATTTATATATTTATAAAACTCTTTTTCATTGTCTAACTTTACGTTGCCATAAGGTGATATAGATTCTTTTTTAATTATGGTATCAGATATGATCGTCAGACGATTAAAATGTGATCCATAACCATTTCGTACTAAAACATTCATAATTAACACTAAAATACTTATACTTTAGATAATATGTAAAATGCTTTACATATTAGAATGTATAAACGTTGACTTTTTGGCGTTATCTATTCGAAAGTTGTATAATATACCGATTTGCCAGATGACGAATATTCTGATATTAATAAACAATTATTAAAAGATACATTAATATCGTTTTCTAAAAAATCAAGTTGAGTAGTTTTGATTTCTTTACTCGCTTATCACGTTTTCGGATTACTTGTAATTACCAATTTCTCTCCTATTTTATTTGTAATAATTTTTATAACTTGAGACGTATCAAGTGCTTCGCAAAAGATACATTTATCTAAAAATAGGTTGTGTAATTCTGTATTGATTACATTATATGATATTTGATCAAAAAACTGAGAATTACAACCAATATGAAGAACAGTAGCCTTTGATCTTAAAACCTCTTCTTCAATATAATTAAAACAAGCCCCTACATCAAAAGATATTATGAAATTACAATGTGAATACATGTTTGTATTTTTACATAAATTTTCACAATCATTTGTGTGTGTATACTTAAAATCATGTACAGTGCTGATATTATTTTTACTATCGCATAATTTTTCACTTGTAATAAAATATATATCTGGAAATAAACCACATAATTTATCAATAATCACATTATGTTCAGTTGAACTAAGCTTTTGTCCGGATTTTGGTGTTACATCATTATAAAATACTATAGCGGAATTATGAGTATTTTTCCAGTTTATAAAGGCAGATATATCAGTTTTAGGGGTTCTAGGTAATAATTCTATATCTAAAATATCTGGCATATTAATATGAAATTTTTCTGCATACATTTTCTTAAATAAATTATATATTCTAGGTGAACAGCATTCTATATAGGAGTAATTAGTAGGTGATATACCAGCTATCCATGTATTTATCATTACAGTATTTTCATCAATAATATGATATGAATAGTTACTATAAGATGAATAAGAAGGGGGACTAATAATAATATTATTAATATCTGAATATAAAAAACTATAAGACGCAAGATTTACAATTATCTCAATGGTTGGATTATATTTTCTTATAGCTTTAATAATAGGTTGTGAATAATATTGATCACCATTATGATAATAGTTATACAATATTAATTTCATAGTATATTATATACTTTTATTAACTTTTTTTAAATAACAAATCGTATTAAAATATTCTATATAAGTTTAAAAGTAAATTTGGTAATAAAACAAAATGATATATCTTATCACTGGCATTACCGGTTTTTTGGGCCCTCATTTAGCCAACAAGTTAGTAAAGGAAGGACACGAAGTTTATGGATTAGTAAGAATTAACATGGGTCGTGAAAATGACATCAGAGATGTAGTAAATGATAATGTATTTTCTCAAATTAAATTTGTGTATTCGGATCTTATGAATTTCAGGAAATTGAATGATATCTTTAAAAATACAAAGTTTGACGGAGTTTTTCATTTAGCTGCTCAAACACACCCACCTACTAGTTTTAGCGATCCTATTGGCACATGGGAATGGAACGTAATGGGTAGTGTCAATTTAATGACTGCTATGTTAGATCACCAACCTGAATGTAAATTTGTATTCTGTTCCACAGTAGAAGTATATGGAAACGAAGGTGTAGATGGACGCAAATTAAAAGAAACAGACACACTTTTACCTGCCAATCCTTATGGTGCATCAAAAGCAGCTATTGATTTGTATATTCAAGAAAGAATGAAAAATAAACAAATGAACGCTGTGGTAGTTCGCCCGTTTTGTTTTACTGGCCCTAAGAGAGGTTCTAATTTCTCTATCTCATCCGATGCTCTTCAAATTGCTAAAATGATATTGGGAAAACAAGAGAAAGTTCTTCGAATTGGTAATTTAGATACTACTCGTGCAGTAACGGATGTTCGCGATATTGCATCCGCATTTTATCTTATAATGATAAATGAATGTACAACTGGTAAAGTTTATAATGTATGTGGCGGAGAGCCTTTGAAAATGAGATATTATACAGAAAAACTACTAGAGTATAGTGGTCTTTCTGATGTAAAGGAAGAAATTGATCAAAAACTATGGAGGCCTATAGATATTCAATATCAAGACGGTGATCCTAATAAAATTATGTCAGATTTAGGATGGAAACCCGAATATACTATTGACCAGACAATTAAGGATTTACTTAATTATTGGGTCAAAAAGTTGAAAAACAATCCTTAAAACAATCAAGCCACCATCTTTTTCTTTCTATTTTAAGAATAGGAATAAAGTAGTTTTATTATCCGGTGTGTTAGAATATATTGAAATAATTTTATTATATAATATAATAAAATGCAAGAAAACGAAATTATAATAATCGGCGCAGGTATCTCAGGACTCTACGCTGCTTACAAATTAAGAAAACTACATCCAAATAGTAATATAACAATACTTGAACAAAATCAGATAGGAGGCAGAATGGGATCGCAATCATTTGAAGGAACTGACGTAGTTACAGGAGCAGGTGTTGGTAGAAAAAGGAAAGATAAATTACTAATAAAGTTATTGAAAGAATTGAAAATACCATATGGAGAATTTGTATCAAAACATTATTACTCACAGACGTTAGCATGCAGTTCATCTAATGTAAAAGAGACGTTTATGAAACTGCGCAAGCGTTACAGACCTTGTAAAAAAACATTTAAGCAGTATGCTGAATCGATACTAGGAAAGGAAAAATATAAGACCTTTGTAACGTGTTCTGGGTACACAGATTATGAACAAGAAGATGCGTATGATACTCTATGCCATTATGGGTTTAATGATAACTATGAAAATTGGACAGCACTTTCTATTCCATGGACAAAATTATTACTTGCTCTAATTCATAAAATCAATATAAGAAATATTCATTTGAGGAGTCGTGTAGAAAAAATAGAGAAAATATCTGATAATCATTTTTTTGTATATACAAATAAACGTGTGTATACATGTAATATGATTATCGTGGCTACAGCAATAGATAGCATTAGAAAACTTCTTCCTAAAGAAAACATCTACAGAGGTATTAAAGGACAACCATTTTTACGTTTATATGGAAAGTTTTCAGAGTGTTCTATACAAATTATGAAGGAATATGTAAAGGGGTACACAATCGTTGCTCAACCTCTGCAAAAAATAATACCTATGAATCCAGACAATGGTGTTTACATGATAGCATTTAATGATAACAAGTCAAGCAAATATATGAAAAAATGGTTAGAAAACACAGATGAGAACCGTGCAAAGATTTGTATAATTATCAAAAAGGCTCTCGGTATTCCTATGGAAATAAAAATTTATTTATCTAGTATTGTAGAGTTTTATTGGAATATAGGAACTCATTATTACACTCCACTCGATCACAAAAAATATAAAAACCGATGTGAATTCATAGACGCAGCACAGCATCCTACAGATGGTATTTTAGTTGTGGGTGAATCAGTAGCAGAAAATCATGGATGGGTCGAGGGTGCTCTTAAAAGTGTTGAATGTATATTATATTGAATAATAATACTTTATTAAGTATTATTATGTCGATTAAATAGACCAGTCTATAGTTGTTCTTAATAATTCCTCAACTTTTCTAAATATCATAGAACCAAAGAAGCCGTTATCTGCGGACAAAGGTGAAGGATGAACACCTTTGATTATTCTGTTTTTATCAGAGATTAAACGTTCTTTTTGCTTTGCAAAATTACCAAGAAGCAAAAAAACGCATGATTTATTATGTTCACTGATAAATTGAATAACATTATTTGTAAATTCTTGTCATATTTTCAGATGACTTCTTGGTTTTCCTTTAATAACTGATAATGAAGCGTTTAAAAGAAATATTTTATCTCTGTAAAATCATTTTTCAAGGTTGCCTGAATTAAACTTATATTCGCGTTCAGGAAATTCTTCTTGTAATTCTTTATATATATTACGCAATGATGGAGGTATTTTTATGCCTTCTGGAACTGAAAAACTTAACCAATTTTTGAATATTAAAGTTTGCTAGGTAGTCAAAATGTTAAGAGATTTTCTAATATCAAGAATATACTTGATTAGAAATTTTTGCTTTGTAAAAGCCATAATTGGATATGTTTTGACAGTATCAACTACAGAAGTTTCAAATATAAACTCTGAAACTTTAATGTATATAAATCCTTGATTTAATGGCACTTGGATTTCTGAATCAGATTTTTGTGTATAATCAATCGTCAATGCTTCTAATTTTGATTTCAAACAAAATATAAGAGAAGTTTGATGTAAATTGGTGTATTGTGTATCTTGTCCATAGTATTTAGACTTCCAAGAGAGAAATGTAGATGAAGAAGAAAGATCGCATGGACGTATAATACTCCAATCCGTATTAGCATCAAGCCATCCTAATTGAGTTAAAATATATGCTATGAAGGCGGAACACCAAAATCGATCAGTCTTTTGCGGCTTGATATCAATTCTGAGTGTAGCAAGAAGCCAGTCGGAAAGACACATGTCATATGGTTTCAAAAAAACCTCAGAATGAATTTTTTGCAAAGCCTTGTCTGATATGTAAGATTTGCATTTTCTTACATAAATATTTTTGTCTTTAGAAATAACAGCATCCATTGGAGTTAGACGAACCCCAATATTTTGTTTTCCTGTTTCTGGATTTACGCACGCCTCATAACCGCATTCCCATAGGTATATTCCTGTAGAAACTAAAAATGGAGGATCGACAACTACTAACCCTACATGTACGTAAGGAGAATTAGTAAAATATTCAATACATTTATCTAACAACCACCATCCTGTCATAGATTTTTTTTCAGTAAATAACATAAGATCACCTGTTTCAAGATGCATATAATCAATAATTATATTAAATATTTTCTTTCGTTTAAATATATTAAATGCTGGAAGAGTTTTGCAAAGAAATAACAAATACTTATGATACCAATATATTAGATAATCAGTCTGAGTTTGTACAGAAAAAGTTTTTAGATATGTCTCTTAAGAATAGGAATAACACAATTAATCTTGGAAAAAAGGTTCTTATGGAGCTTATATGTAATCATTATTCTCCAAGTGTAAAGAAACCGATAGCTGATTTTATAGGAAGACCAAAAACTCTTAGTATTCATTGGCATCCAGTATATCAAAAGATTATATATATATTTGGAGAATGGCATAACAATTTTATGGATTGTAAAATGTTTAAGAAAGATGCAGTTACGGTTCCGATTGAAAATTACTTATATGATTTAATGCTAACAACTGATGTGTTTTTAGACATTTATATTGAACTTAGCTCATATAAAGGTGGAGAGTATAGTCCACCATACCTTCCTGGTCTCGCAGATGAAGATGAATTATTTAAAAAATTTAGACAATGCTTACAGTATAATACCCGCTCAGACGCATCTTGTCGCTTAGCAAGAGTTCATTATTTTGATATTAGAAATAATAATATTAAAGAAGAAAATATGGAAGAAGACAAAATTACCATACTCTGGTTAAAACAAAAAATACAAAATATTCTTATTACTAAACGAGATAATAAAGGTCTGTGTGTTCATTTTCTTAAACGTTTGTTAAAAAAGTACCCAAAAATAACTATTTTATTAAGGGAATTAGTTCAAGATGATATAGAAAAGGTATCTGAGATTATGAAAAAACAGTTAGCAGAGGAACCATCCATAAAAAAGGAGTTGGACAAAATTGTTGAGAATCCAGAATTAAAAACGAAGATTTTAAGTTTCTATGGTAAAATAATTTCTAAAGAAATAAAAAGCGTTATTCCGGATATTAAAAAATACATAATAAATATACTAAATTATAAGCGAGAATCAAAAGATGTACTTTTCAAATCAATGAAAACAATAAATACTCTCTTACTAGAAGTAATGGTATGTTTCGCAGATGTGTACTTGTTAGCACGTATGTTTAAAGATTTTGATATGTCTGAGATGGAAAAAAAGGCATACAAAGGTGCAACAGATCAACCAAATCGTGCAAAAAACATAATCATATCTTGCGGTGATATACACGCTATTAATTATAGAAAATTTTTAAAACGTATAGGTTTTCATCGGATTGAACATTCTGGTAATTTAAAAGAGGATATAACAACTCCTATTCCAAACACACCTAAATATTGTCTAGATATGAGAAACATAAAACAGCCACTTTTTTCATATAAGCGATATGATTTACAGAAAAAGGATGAAGAATTTGAAAAATAGCTCAAAACGAAATTAATGCAGATCTAGCTCGGTTTGGTATTCCTAATACAATTGTTAATGATTGTAGAAATTATAACAGAGAAGACATGATTGACTTGGTTAATATATGGTTTCCTACGGGACCTGTACATGATTGGCCTTTAGCGTTTATGCCGTTTATAGAAGAACAGGAATACAAAAAGGTGCCGATTATATCAGGCTCTATCGAATCATCAGTGCCTCTTCGTAAAATTCCTGCAGAAGCCAAAATTATATACAAAAATAATATGTCATGGGGAGATGCGTATCTATTTCGATCTGCATCTTGTCCTGAACAAGGTAAAAAGGGTATATTGCACGGATCATTTCGAATTAGCAATGATGACCATATTCGCAGGTCATTTGAATGTCGCTTTATGATATTCAAAAATAAAACACCAAAGGCAGGATTATAATTTTATACATTTTCGATGTAGAATACTAAAGTACCCATCGAACAACTTGATAAATATAAATTTGAAAATATAATTAATTATTAATTATATTATATTATATTATTATAAAAACATGTTTAATGTACGACATATACCAGAAAATAGATTTTCTCGTTCACCACAACGTTATCAGCCACGTGACCCTTTGCAAAATGACGAACGGCCACTTCCAATAGGTTGGGAAAGACGTATTAGCAATAATGTTGATCCAAGTAGAGTATATTACACTAATGGAAGACAAAGTCAATGGAATTTTCCAAATCAGGAAGCAGAATATCAAGCTCGTATTGAACTTGAAGAACGTGAAGAACGTCAACGTGCACAAGCGGTAGAACGTCGAGCTCGTCACCGTATTCAACGTGCACAAGGGGTAGAACGTCGTGCACAAGAGGTAGAACGTCGTGCTCTTATGGCACGTGTACTAGCGGAAGTACGTAGAAATCGTCGGATTGGTCTCAATCTACAGGAACATTTAGAATTATTAACAAGTAATAATCATTTTAATGATTATAATAGGGGTATAGTATTGGGTACATTAAGACAATTTATACTTAATGACAATATGGAACCTACTAATAACCCAGTTAGCGTTCGGGTGTATATAGAAGATTTACAGCATTTAATTGATTTTTTAGAAAATCCAGTCGTACATTCTGATTTAAAATTTCTTTGTGAAAGGATTTTTGAAGAAATGTATAAAAAACTAGCTGAAGAAAAGAAACTAATTGATTCTGGACATACAACGCATAATGCAAGAGATACTGCAGAAATAAATTTTCATTTAAATGTATTAAATTCTATATATAGAGAATTTAGATATATTATACCCCAATAAATTACTAACCAAACGTTGATTTATAAATAATCAAAAACCTCTTTTTAGAAACTTCAATTATGAAATGGTTGTATTTTGGATTTTCCAATTAAAATTATAGTAATGAAAAAATTATGAAATACGGACATTAGATAATTAATATTCAAAAATATCAAATTTTGCGTAATTTATCTAGATTATATATAAAATGAATATTCCGGATACACATTATGTTCGTTTAGTATTTAGAATTGATCCATATGTAACTAAACCATATACGGATATTTGGGACTCATTAAAAAAAGAATGTGAGTATAATAACTCAAATGAAGAAATTGTTAAAGAATGGTTATCTATGTGTAAAACAGAAACAATATGCAATTTACCATATTTAGATTGTTCAGAAGGCGGTATTGGTGCTAGTAATACTAAACAAATCCGATTTAGACCATTTTACAGTGATATATCTGGTTTTAAAGATAATTATATTATATTTGATGTTCAAAATGGTAATAAAGAAAAATGGTCTTTGGATGAATTAGATGAATTAATTTGTGGGTTTGTTAAATACTCTAATGAATATGTTATCAAAGATTGTATACAAGGAGTTATCGAATTTGTAAATAAAAATAATTTTGATGATAATTACTTATAACTCAATACAGACTCTCTTACATCTTTTATAAGAAATTTCGTGACTATAATAATACTTTGTAAGTATTATTATGTGAATTCTTGTCAAGTAGTTACTAATAATGATATTTTTGTGGATTTCCTAGTTTCTTAAGATAATATTCCATAAATATGGATAAACATCCTGATATTTTTTTAGTAAGTGGTCGTTTTGTATTCTTTTGTCCCCATTTTCTTAATACCTCTCTATTCATGTAATGTTCTCTTTGGAACCGGTTTTTATTTGCATAACCAGTATACAATGGTTTTCGAGTTGTTTGATAAAACCGAAAAAATTCCCCATATAGTAAACAAAATTCTTCAAATTCAAACCCATATTCAGCTTGTTGTTTAAAGCGTCGTTTCTGTTTTTCAAATTCTTGTTCTTCTGCTTTTTTCTGTTCTTCAATTATTCTCTGTTTCTCAACCCTTTGCGCATCTGCACATTGTCGTTCCTGAATTTTTTGAGGTGTCTGTTCATCAAGATAATCTGTACATAATCTTCTTATTTCATTCCAACTAGGACCTATATATTTAATACCTTTGTATTTTTCTACAAATTTAGCAGTTATTGATCGCATTTGTATATTTGGAATAAGAACATTGGTAACTTGTTTTATTGATGTAAATGGACATTTTAAGATGTCTTCTGGGTGTTGTTCTTTTTGTCGTTCAAATTCAGAATTGATTACATTTCTTTCATATGTTTTTCCAGAAGTAAGAATAACCGGATCTACCATAAAAGAATATGATATTGGGCATAATAACTCCTCAAGAAGAGCTTCTGCTATTTTTGCTTGTTCCGGATTTTCGTTTTGTTCTAGTTGTTCAAGAATATTCTTTTCAATTTCTAATAATTCAATAAGAGACTTTACAATTTCTCTTTGTTCAGAAAGAGTCTTTTTTTGAACAGAACCTGATAAATGCCAATGGCACTTACTTGTAGCCATAGTTATTTATTATAAAAATTATTTTATATTTATATATTTATATTATAAAAACATGCTTAGATTATCTCGTTCACCACCTCATCAACCACGTGATGCTTTGGAAAATCACGAACGACCACTTCCATTAGGTTGGGAAACACGTGTTAGCACTACTGTTGATCCAGGTAGAGTATATTACACTAATAGACAACAACGTCAATGGAATTTTCCAACTCAGGAACGTCTAGCGCATATTCAACTTGCAGAAGCTGAATATCAAGCTCGTATTGAACGTGAAGAAGCTGAACGTCGAGCTCGTGTTCGTATTGAACGTGAAGAAGCTGAACGTCGATCTCGTGTTCGTATTGAACGTGAAGAAGCTGAACTTCTAGCTCGTATTGAACGTAGAAATCGTGAGATTGGTGGCAATCTACGTGACAAGTTAGCATTAATAAATACTGATGATTTTACTAGTTTTAATATGGTTTGGTTTGGTACATTAACACAATTGGTAAACGATGATATAGATGATATAGAACCTATGACCCCACATAGCGTTCGGATGTATTTATTCGATTTAGGGATATTAATTCGTATGTTAAAAGATCCAGACGTAGATTCTAATTTAAAAAGTCTTGGTGAAAAGATTTTTGAAGAAATCTTTGAAAGACTAGCCAAAGAAAAGGACCTAATTGATTCTGGACGTACAACGCATGATGAAAGAGATACTGCAAATTTAATTGAACAATTAAATGGATTAAATTCTATATATATTAGTTTTATGAAATATATGAATTCTATAAATAATATACCATAATAAATTACTAATCAAAAACCTTGTATGTAATACGCTTGTAAACAGTTTTATGCTTACACTTTAATCAAGAATATATGGTTCTTAATTTTTCTTTAATTTCCTCATTCTGGTTAATAATTTTTGAAAGCATCTTGATAATCGTTTCGTTATCAGATTTCTTTTGTTCAAATCTATTCTCATTAGTTGTCTCTAAAGATTCAATATACATTGCTGATACTTGAGTGTCATATGCAATTGAATACATTTTATTAGTACTCTATAATTCTTAAATAAGATTATTTCTAATTTAGGAATTTATAAAGCCATAATTTTAAATGATATATAATGTGTGTAAAAGAATATGTTAAAAAACCTATAATAATACTTTTGTGAGTATTATTATATTTTCATTCTAGAAATAGAAACTCGCAATTTAAACGTTTTATTAATTCTTCTTTGATAAAAATTCTTAACTCATTTTCATTCTGATAACTTAGAGTGTGTGGAATTATCAATACATCTATATTATGTTTTTTACACAATTCTAATTTTAATTTATCACGTTCTTGTTGTCTTTCAAAATCTCCTTCGTTTCTATGAAAATGATGAATATATTCGTAGTGTTGTTTTCCTTGATACTCAAATGCTAATCTTAGGTCTTCACAAAAACCATCTAACTCTAAATTATGACCTGAAACACCATTTTTTAACCAATTTGGTCTAATACTTGCAAATGGCAATCCGGTATATTCTTCTAATATTTCTCTGCATAATTTTTCCGAACGACTCTTAGAACAATAAGGACACCAAGTGTTTGAGTTCTTAACACTCTTAAAGTTAGCTAACCAAGTATGACCTTCATTACATTTCCATTCCATAGAAATAAGAGCGTTAATATATTCTGTTGATAAACATTTACCATCTCTGCTAATAGCTAATTCTTGGCATTCTTCCAAAGTTGATTTAGCTTTTCCTGCACAAGTAGGGCACCAACTACAACAATCCTTAACACTATTAAAAACAGCAAACCAAATATGACCTTCATTACATTTCCATTCCATATGAGTTTGATTATTAATATATTCTGTTGATAAACATTCACCTTCTCTGCTAATAGCTAATTCTTGGCATTCTTCCAAAGTTAATTTAGCTTTTCCTGCACAATTAGGGCACCAAGAGTTTGCGTTCTTAACACTCTTAAAGTTAGCTAACCAAGTATGACCTTCATTACATTTCCATTCCATAGAAATAAGAGCGTTAATATATTCTGTTGATAAACATTTACCATCTCTGCTAATAGCTAATTCTTGGCATTCTTCTAAAGTTAATTTAGCTTTTCCTGCACAAGTAGGACACCAAGTGCCTTTTTTAATATTTTTGAAAGTAGCAGGCCAAGTATGCTTTTCTTTACATTTCCATTGCATATTAGTTTTAACGTTAATATATTCTTTTGATAAACATTCACCTCCTTTACTAATAGCCAAGTCTTGGCATTCTTTCAAAGTTAACATTTTCTTTTACTGATAAAAATAATATATTCTAGTTGATTATTTCACTTTTATTTTTTGTTTTTTGTTGCCCGACGTTTTTTAGCAACTGCTTCTTCTTGTTCAATTTCTTGAAGCCACCTCTTATAAGCATTTTGAAACTGTTCAAGTTCTTCAGTCCATATATTTTTTTCACTCTTAGACCTTAATCCCTCCAATTTTTCTTTCAAAGAGGCAATATCATTATTAAGTTGTTTTATCTTATCGGCAGTAAAGGTTCTAACTTGCATTCGAAGAAGATAATCGTATCCTCCTTCGCCTTCAGTCTTTTTTGGGTCTTCATCATAGCCTCTCTTTTTTAAGTCATCAATAATGTCACTTTCATTTTCATTCATAATATTTATAGTCTTACTTACAACTTCTGATACAAAACGCTCTTTATTTCCAAGATATCTAATCTCTTTTTCTAATGCATCAAGCTGATGTCTTTTTCTCTTTACATAATAGTCAAATCTAACTCTGCAAAAATTGTCTAAAATTGAGTCTACAGTGTCGTGTTTCTTTATCTGTAGTTTTTCATTGAACATGACCATATTGGATGTGTAAAGATAGCTGTGTAGTTTTAAACTGTCCAAATCGCATCGGAAATCATCTCCTTCCGTGAGTACAAAATGGACATTCTTTGTAGACGAATAATTCGATACAGACTTGAGTTTTTTCTCAGATTTCAAATCTTCGCAAAATTCTGCAAAATTAGAAGTCCACATAGAAACTGGTAATTCTTTAACTTCAATAGCACCCTTCTTTCCTTCCTCGACAATTCCATATGAAATAAACCTATTTTCAGCATTCTTTTCTATCTCTCCTATAAATCCACGATACCAAGGTGTGAATTCAGGAAACATGCTAACAATATTTGTTGGATCATCAGGATCAGACACTAAAACTTCACCATCATTTTCTAAGTAAATTTTAATAGCTTCTACCATATCAAGAGGATTGTACAAAGGCACTTTACACGAGAAACCTGTTCCTATCCCAGCTGAACATCCATTAATCAACATCATTGGAATAATAGGAACATAAAATTCTGGCTCAATAAAATTACCACCGTCATCTCGCACATATGTTAAAATATCTTCGTCTTCTTCTCTAAAAATAAGTTCTGTTAGTGCATCCATCTTTGTAAAAATATACCTACCATTTGCCGAATCAGACCCACCTTCGAGCCTAGTCCCGAACATACCGTCACGATACAAAAGAGGTATATTATTTGAACCTGGAAATTCTTGTGCCATACCAATAATAGTTTCAAGCAGATTATTCTCTCCATGATGATAATCTGAATGTTCAGCTGTATAACCAGCTAGCTGTGCTACCTTAAGAGATTTTGCAGAGTACTTCAAATTTCTTTTCTTTACAGCATATAGAATTTTTCGTTGTGATTCTTTCAAACCATCAATTCCATTTGGAATGCTTCTAGCACAATCAGCGTGTGAGAATTTAATAAGTTCTCCATTTATAAAATTTGTAATACTCATTGAAGTTGTCTTTCCTTGATCATCAAGAGAGAAAGTGTACGCTTCAGGATTATATTGTTCCAGCCAAATTTTTCTAGCATCGGCACTTTTCTTGTGAAAAGCTTTCACCATACTAGCTAAAGATTGGTCGTCATTGACAAATTCTACCATCTTCAACCCAAAAGTATCTGGAACATCTTCAGCTTTTGTAGTACCAAGTCCCTTATAATACTTGACATTCAATTTAGTAGTTTGTTCACCGAGAAACTTATGAAATCTGCGTTCATCATAAAATAATAAATCACCAGTCTTTTTGATTACACGAGCGATTGGTGTTTGCATACTAAATATAAAGGGTTGATTTCTCTGCAAAAGAGTAGGATAGAGAGAATGGAAGAAGTTTAAGATTAAAGAACATATATGGGTCCCATCAACATCTGCATCTGCAACTACTGATACTCTCCCATATGCAAGTTTCTTAAAATTGCTTTCATCTTTGTAATCTACACCTAGTTTCAACTCAAGAGCATGTATCAATGAACAAATAACCTTGTTTGCAGAAATAGTTGCTACTGGCTTATCTCGCACATTAAGCAACTTTCCTCGTACTGGTAAAATACCATTCCAATCACGGCCTGATTTTCCGTACAGACCTTCCTCAATTCCTGCAACAACGTATGTTTTTGCTGAAAGTCCCTCTGTAATAAAAAGAGTACAATGTATACTGTCTTTAGTACCTGACTTGTTTGCTCGGTCGTATCCTTCAATTTTTGTCTTTTTAGAAACTTTTTCAATCTTTTTAAGTACTACCATTTCTTTTGCCATAATTATCTGTTCAATATTATCCATAATCGACCATTTGCAAATTTCGGCAATATGTGTTTTCTTAACTACAGCTTCTACAGCAGGAGATTCTAACTTATTCTTGTCTTGTCCATCAAACTCAGGTCTAATGACTGTAGATACTACAAACAACCTAAAAAACTGACGAACATCAGTAATATTAATTTTAGGTGTTTTACTCTTTGCACTGTTTCCGTTAAATTTGTCTACAATTGGTCTAAATAATGCTTCTGCCCAAGAGTCTACATGCTGTCCTCCTAAACGAGTGTATACACCATTAACAAAAGAAATTGTTTGATATTCTTTTGATGGATTAATCAAAACTTCTGCATCTTTTGTTTTAATAAGAAGAGACTCGTCTGTTGGTGTATCATAAAGGGCAGAGTATTGAGTAAGTGTTTTTATCGGAATAAGTTCGTCATTAAAATATACTTGTACCTTAGACAACATAGATGCGTCAATAATGTACCTAGAATACAAACGAATTATATCTTCTGTATAACCTTTCTTAAGAGCAAACTGTTCAAAATCAGGAGTCCAAGATACTTCTGTATAACCTTTAGAAATTTGTGTTTCTTTAGTAATTTCTGGTCCAGATGTATCTCTCATATTTCTAGTCCATGTTTGAGAAAGTGTTTTCTTTTCTTTGGGATCAAAACCTTTTACTGTAAATTTTGTTGAAAAAACATTGGTTAACTTGATACCAAGACCATTACGACCTGATACAATTCTTTCTTCCTCATCTTCATAATTTGAACCCGTTAAAAGTTGCCCAAATATCATACTATGATTGTAACAATCTTGTTCTATGTCTTTTTCGATAGGTACAACATCTCCGTCATTCCAGATAGAAGTTTCTCCGGTAATAGAATTGATAGATACTTTAATCATAGTACATGGTGTTTTTGTTTTACGGCTTCTTTCAACATTATCGATAGCATTTGATAATGCTTCAATAAAAATACGTAAAATAGCGGGAGATGTAGAAATTTCTTTTTGATAAATTCGCCATTCACACTGTTTTTGTTCTGCTACAAATTCAGTTATACTACGTAAACGCGTCGAACCAACATACATATCCGGTCGCAAAAGAATATGCTCAATTTGATCTTTCTTTTGATAACGTTTCTTGTCAATAACAGCTTTTGGTGGCATGTTTATTTAATATTAAAAACTGTTCTTTTTAATATCAATTTCATTTTTATGATTTAACTCTTTTGTCTATATATTGCTCATCAAAATATTTATGAATTCATCCTGAAAAGTAGAATCTTCTATATCCGAACACTCAATTTTTAGATTATCATTAGATTCTATTAACTCATGTGTTCTTTCTCTTATTGATTCCAATAACATCTTTAACAACATCTTTCCACCATAATCTGTTATTATATCACCTTTTCTATCCTTATACTTTACAAATGTAGTATTTGAATAATCTTCTTCTTCGATAAGCCGATCATTTAAAGGATAAGATAAAGCGTAATCCGCATATCCTTCCGGTCCTCTTAATATATGTTCTATCGTCAAGAACTTTGCGTTTTCTATTAACCACTCTTCCGTGATAGCTAAATCAATATTTGTTTCTGATTTTACTAATAATGGTTTTGCACAGTTTTTTCCTGTAAGTTGTGCCATTGTTCTATTGAACAAACCAGGTTTTATTTCTAGTTCTCTGATAGAACTCTCATTCATAACAATATCTTTATAAGCAGTTGGATTTTTGACACATTCTTCTGATGCAAACTTACTTGCTTTTATCTTAAGAGGTAAATGTACTCTATCTATCAAATGAACATTCTTATAATCAACAACGTGTTCACCGTTAAGATCTTTGTGATGAAATGTACCACGTTCTGTGTCAGTACACACGATCTGTGATTTTCCTGAATCATCTGTGAGAATATGTTTATGAATTACATGAGCTGCTCCTTTCTGACCTTCATAGAAATCATTCTTTGTATATTTTTCATCTATTATACTGTCAACACGAGCCTGAGATAAATCAAGAGGAGTAAGATTTGAAATCATCAGATTGTTCTGAATATTTCGTGTGCTATTTTTCTGATAAGTCGGTCGTTTGGCTATCTCTTCAAATACAGTCTGTACACGTTCTGCAAGATTTTTATATATTTCTTTCTCATCTTTTTCTTTGTCAATTTTCATCTTTGCAATTTCTTGATCTTTCTCACTAAGAAGAAATTGATTTTTCTTTTTACATGTCAAATCATGCCTGTTAAAACTCCTAGATGAAAAGTTTTTATCACAAAATTTACATGTGACTAAAGATACTATAATTGCTTTAGAATTTTGAGATTCTTGTATTTTTAGACAATATTTTGCTTGTTTTTGATGACTATCAAGTATATATTTTGTTTTGAACTGCTTTTTACAAAACTTACAAGTTAATTCACTAGTTGTTTCAACTTTTTTAGCTTGAGCTTGAGCTTCTTGGATTTTTAGACAATATTTGGTTTTTTTCTGGTGCTGTTTTAGCATTTGAGTATTTCCAAACATATTATTACAAAACTGACATTGTTCCATTTGCTTTTTATTTTATTCATTTATTTTTAAATGAAAAATACATTTTTATTTATGATAAAACGTCACTTTTCTCTGATAAAATTAAAATTGTCCTAAATTGTCCAAAAAATGGTGTAAAAAATTGAAAATAGTCACTATTTTCTGATTAAAGTCACTTTTTCAAAAATTTTTGAAATGTGTGTGTGTAAGACTCTTTTTAAAAACCATCTCGCCGAAAAAAATCTTTTTTTGCGGATCTCCTCGAGATTTTCAAAAAGTTCGTCGGAAGAGGAGGAAAATATTTTACTTTTTTGTTTTCTAAAAAATTTCCTTTGGATTATCTTTTTTATTTTGCTCCTCCTCCGAACTTTTTAATTACACAAAAAAATAAAAGCAATAAGACTTTTATTTTAAAATAAATATATAATCTTTTGAAAAACCTTCTAAAGCGGTAGTAAGACTGCAAAAGAAGATTTTCCTTTGTATTTCCACCCTAAAACTCTAATTTTAAAAGAGTTTGCGTCCCCTTCAACATTATATAAAACAATGTCATTGGAATTGATGTATCTATATAATTTAAATTGAAACGATACATCTTTATCTCCATTCGCTTCACCATCAATATTAAATCCAGATTTTACCCACGTCTCTCCAATTTCCATTGCTTTTTGCAAAGTATTAGTGTTTTGAGCCAAAAAAACAGTGCCTGACGTTACCTTTGCGTTTTTGAAAAAATAAGGAACATTAAGATCAAGTTGAACAGAATCATAAATAATATGTTTGTTATTTTTTTCGTTGTTCCACTTATCTATTGAATCTTTACCATATAGTATGACTTGTCTAGGATATTGATCAAAATCACTAATATCCAAATAGAAATTCTCAATGGTTTTACTCTCGTGATACTTTTCTATTTTTTCTCTGAAACGACGTAATGATAATCTGAGAGTATAAACAAGTCTCTTAAGAGTTTCTTCTGACTTGACTATCAATTTTCCTTGTTTCATGACACCACTAGTTTCGCTAAATATTGTTTTTACCTTTCCGTACTTAAAATCTGGAATAATCTGTAATTTATTTTTTACAAAACTATCAATTGTTTCTGCGCTTGGTGTCTCAGAATCTTCATTAAGATATTTAGAGAATAACCATAACATATATTCTACAATATAACGACTTAATTTTTTGTATTCATTGTAATTACTTAGAGAAGAAGAATTGTCCTTCTGAACAATTATCCTGTCATTATCTTCAGGAAGATTCATTTTATCCGTATCAACGACCGGAATTGTTATATTTACATCACCGAATTTTCCGTAAATCTCCTTTAGAACACCTCCTTTAATACATTGGCTTGAAAATTGAATTCCAATAGCATTTGCTAATTTTATAGCAGTTTCTTTTGTTGTCTTTGTAGCAACCCAGTTTATAGCTGCTGAAATAACAAATGGTTGTAATGGATCGGTAAGAATTGTCACATTACTACTGTCGATACTAAATCGTAACATTCGACACTTACCGTAAGAATCTAATCCTTGCTCTAAAAACTTGACTTTCTTTGTGTTTATTATTTTTGGAATAGATGATTCTACTATTTCATCTTTAAGTGCATATGATTTTATCATACTCATATAAACATTTCTAACACCTTTTGAAACTTTTGATGTATAAGGATAATAGTAAGACACATTGTCTTTATCTCTTTTCTCCCATTTTACAATAAGTTCACAACGTGTTCCTTTTTCTTTATCAGCAGAACTTCCTTTATGCTCATAAATAAGAATACATTTGGCATTTTCTCGTTTATTTTTATAATATGCATGTATGTGTCTTGGAATAATGAGATTTGTATCATTATCTGACCTACTAAAAACAAAAATATTACAATTAAAATGTTGTTCTAGTAAAGAACTGAATAAAGACGGTTCCATATATATACTGGAATCTTGTATAATATTAATTATTTCCGATAAAGTGTAATCATACATTTCTTGACTGCACGCAGCGGCATTAGCGTCAGTTGCTAAAGCATGTCTTTTCTCAGCAAGAAAAGCTTCTCTATCTGTAGAATTTAATATTCCTGTTTCTTTATACATACCTTCCATTACACATTCTAAAAAAGAACTCTTTGCACTCTTTGAATAGTTAACTCCTTTTCTTACATAAATGTAATCTTCATCATAATCAAAAATATCAAACATTTTGTTCAAATTAGCAGGAAGAGTACCGTATCTGTCAGCAGCCGCAAACTTTTTACTAGTTAACAAGTCCTGTTGATTTGTAACGGTCTTATCTGATGGCTCTTCTCCGTAAAAATATTGACGAAAAAAATCATTGTTATTTTTCTTAAAGCAACATGGTAGATATCTAACCATATCTTTATTTTTTTCAAAAAAATTTTCATGCAAACCTGGAAATATAGCTTTAGGATCTTTAGGATTATTACACACATAATTTCGCGAAGGGAAAAGTTTATCATCTTTTTGTTCATCATCATCTTTTGGATATCTCATTATTTGTAGTCCCTTTTTTCTAGCTTCTTCAAGAGCTTCATCATCATTATCTTCTATAATATTTGGAGGAACACCACATTTCTGCGAGTATCCGGAAACAAAGACTTCTGGTGCTATATCTTTAAGACGAGTTTTTACTGTAGGTTGTACTTTATCTTTTTCCTTTTCAGTAATAGTCGTAGTAATAGGAGTATATTTTTCGTAAAACGCAATTATTTGAGGATATTCTTGATCGTATATTGCCAAAAGTTTAGAAAAGAGATCTTGGAATATAAGAACTGCTTGTATGTTTTCAGCTGTTACTATTTTTACACGAATATATGTAGAACCAAATTTAAACTCTCCATTGACGTCCTTTCCACGTAGATCAGAATCGTTTCTTCTAGATATCTTCTCAGTAATATTTGCTGTTAATTTACCTATTCTAGAATTATAAAAATGTATATATATACTTTCTTTTTTCTTTGTTACCTTTTCTCTTTCATCTATCGACATCATAGAAGAAAACAGTTCGTTATTCATTAAAAGATCTGCGAAAACATACTTATTAAGACTATGATTTGGAAAATAGAAAGAACCTTTTATAGATTTTTCTGCAATATTTTTTACATCAATATCACCTAAACCGTAAATACTGGTCAAAAAACGTTTAATCATTTCGTCACGTTGTAAAAAATTACCAAAAGTTAGTAAAGACATCTCAACAATTGCGTTTTCTTTTCCTTGTTCTCTATCAATTTCCAAAAAAACAGTTGCATAATCTTTATCTTTTGACCTATTCTGAATCTTTTTCTGTAGAACTTTAAAAATTATACCATTTTTTATAGGATCTTCTTCCCCCCAATCCTCTGGTGGGTTAAAATCATTAAATATCTTGAAAAAATTATCTATAGTAGCAAAAGGAACGCTTGAGTTAAGCCTTACGTGATTAAAAATTTCCATAATAGTAATATCAATTAAGTCAAGAGAAAATTCAAATGTAACACTCTCTTGTTCAAAAGTAGTATATCGAATTTTGTTACTTACTTTGTCAAAATCTTCATATCTCTTTTTCTGTTCGTATGACTCTTTTTGAACACCTTGTATTTTTTTTGTAAAACGTTTGGTTGTTTCTTCTCGATTATTATCCCAAAAATTTCGAAGATCTTTTAATAATATCTCAACCGATTCTACTTCAAATAAGTTTGCGCTTTCTATTGCATTGCTTAAAGTATGTAATAGACTGCGTGGATCTAACGCTATAGATGAATCGTACGCCACAAAAGGCAAAAGTACATCATCTCGTAAATCAAGATTTTGTTGATCAAGTTTTCCTTTTATGCTATTTGCGAGAGTTACAAAGTCCAAATCTTTAACAATAGATATAATAGGTTCTAATAAGTCTTCAACAGTTATTGAATCTTCTTTAGTTAGTTGTTCTAAAGATGGCACTCCTTCCGGAAAGTATAAATATCTAGGTATTGTTTTCATTTCTGATGCCAAACGAGTAATCGCGCTCTTTTGAGTATCAAGATCGTAAATATATAACTCAACTGTTCCCACATAGACACCATTTATATTATTGACAATTACGTTCACCATTTTAATCTAAGTAAATATTTATGATGAGATATTTAAAAAAGAGAATCTTGTTAAATGGTAAAAACCAAATGGATGATATTACATTTAACAAGAAAATTGGGTATCTGGAGAATAAAGATTTCGACAACAACGGTCAATTATCTAATGAAATACTTCGACATAAAAAAATCCCTATTGTGGTTATGATTCAAGCTTCATGGTGTCATTTTTGTAAAATATCTAAACAAGCATTTCAAGATTATGCAGATAAAACTAATAGTAACCAAGTTTTTTGCGCAACTATACATGTAGATGGAGATAGGCAATCGGAGAAAAACCTTGGTGAAAGAATTGAAACTATTATACCAGACTTTAAAGGATTTCCTCATTATGCTTTGTACATGAATGGTGTGCTAGTTGATAAAGAAATAAAAGGTAGAAGTGTTGAAGACTTAGGTGAATTTACAGGTGTAAAAGCATCAAAGTAAGCTCATAACGTTCAAGTGTAAAATTATTAGATTAAAATTATTACAGAGCTATAATCTGAATAAAGATGAGATCATCATACGGATTTTTGAATAACCTAGAACGGTTTTAGTACGAGTTAATGATTGTGAATAGAAAAAAATGTTTCTATTCACTCTGAACCTTAAAAATAACTCACATAATACTTTGTATTTTTTCCATTATTTTTTTATGTCTATCAGAACTTTTATGTTTTTTCATACAATAATGAGTAACTATCATACCGCATTCACATGTTTCTTTTTTTGATCTTTGAGCTACTATCTTGGTTTTATAATTCTCTTCATAATAAGCCTTTCTTTCTTCTAAAATATGCTCTTTATTGTCTTTATAAAAACCCTTTCTATCTTCTAATATACTCTCTTTGTTCTCTTCATAATATTCCATAACTTTTTCTATTACGGCTTCTTTATTATCTTGATAATATTCTTTGTGTTTTTTACTTATAACATCAGCATTTTTTTCATAATATTCTTTTTTAATATCAGACAATATGTCTTTATTATCTTCATAATACTCATGCATTTTTTCTTTAATTTCCTCCTTATGTTCTTCTTGGTATTTTATATTTCTTTCTTTTTGTTTCTCTTTATCTTCTTGTATGGTTCTTTTAGGATATATAGGATTATCAATACCTTCATAAAACTTTGAACACTCGTCAAATATATTTGTAAACACTGTGATATCTTCTGTAGGTAATAAAAATACATCTCTGCCAGCTTTACATCTATATTTTTCAAGTTTCGTTAAAATGACGCTTTCTAGTATATCCATCAATTTTGAGTTTTTGCAAGATATATAATATATCACTTTGAAATTATGTAACTTATTATGATTGTAAGACTCTTTTCTCTTGGATAAATCTAGTGTTTTTCCTACATTATATTCACCAACTTTTTCACTCTCTTCTGAAGTCATAAGATACACTACATTCTTTTGATCAAGCACTTCTTTTGGTTGTTTTACATATTTTTTTCTTAATTTTTTAACCTCTTCTTGACTTTCTTCTAATTGTTTTTTAGATGTACTTATAGCTTGTTCTTTCTCTTGTTTTATAATCTTATTTTCTTCTTCTAATTTATTCTTTTCATCTAATATCTTTTGATACTTATATTCTCCTGTCTTTCTAATAGATGGTAATATCTCTTCACAAACAAATTCTTGAAAGGGTTGTGATATTAATTTATTAGAGCGCATAATAATTTTGTATAAACCTGCTTCATTAACAACATTTGAAGTTTGTAGACCTTGAGTAGAAGTATTCAGTTTCACTGAACACTTCCATTTATCAGGAATATTTCTTAACACCTCGGTTACATTACTCAAACCTAATATTTTACATATATCTTTAACTACAAACATTGGATTTTCAGATGTACCTAATACTCTGATATTATTTTCGTTAAAAGATAAGTTCATATCAATTGAGTTTATTAAATCAGTCATTTTATAATATATTACAAATCTTTAAGTAGCTTTTAAACCTTTAATTATTTTTAATACATAAATTTGAAAATATATTATTTTTTACTAATATAACTTAAAGTTGTAAAATTTACTTTCAAAATGCCCATAACGTTTAAGTGTAAGACTGGTGAAGCTTATCAGATCAAAATTCTAGCAGAACTTTTGACAAATAACCTAAAACATGGATGTTTTGATGTGACAGATGATGGAATCACACTCCGAATGTTTGATCAGCCTAGAAGAACTTTAGTAGACATGTGTCTACAAGCAGAAAATTTTTCTCTTTATAAATTTAAATCGGAAGAAAAGTTCTGTTTAGGTCTGAATCTCAATCATTTTCATAAGATGTTGAAATCCATCAAGAAAAAAGATAGTTTACAGCTGTTCATAAGTTCTGATGTACCAAATGAACTGGGAATAAAGACTATTCCAAAGGAGAATACACGAGTAACAACGTCTGGTATCAAGATTCAAAATATTCAAAATGTTGATGCTGATGTTCCTCTTGGATATGGAAAACCAGTTATTGTTCCTTCTCCTGACTTTCAGAAAATGTGCAAAGAGCTTAGTAGTATTGGAAGCACTAATATTCGTGTTAAGTCAAAAGGATTTCATATTGATTTTATTGCAGACGCTGATGGAATTTTGAAACGTAAGGTACGTCTTGGAGAAAGTGACGATTCTGACGATGAAGAAGCTGCAGATGTAAATATAAACTCTTATGATGCAACTTTCACAACTGACCAGTTTACTAGGATTAATAAGATTGCTGGGCTTGGATCAACAATGCAAATTTTTCCAGGAACAAATGAACTACCTCTACTTTTTAGGTCAAGCGTCGGAAGCTTGGGTAAAATTTCTATTTATATCAAATCGAAAGAGCTATTAGATAAAGAAACAAACGTTTCTGAATCTGATGACAGTGACCCAGAATGATAAAATGTCATTCAATTCTTTATTTTACAATAAAGAATTATCTTTTCTAGTTACTTTAAGACGCGATTTAATAAATAGGAGAGATGATTAATGCAACTCGCGAAGTCAGTGAAGCAGTTTCTTCATATTGCGCTCAATCAATTAAAAATTGATCGTTCAGAATCAGCTCCGGTTGTATCGACAGATCAAGATCAATCTCTTCCCGAGTTTGAACGAAGACAAATGTCTTCAGTGTAAATATTTTGTAAAAAATGTGTCTACTCAGCCTTTTCATCACACATTAAAGCAAAATCTTCAAGATTTACTTTTTCAAATCCTTTATTTATTTTTTTCAAATTATCTAATTTTTCTTCTAAAATTTCTATCGGTATTTTTGTATCTTTATATTCAGATAATATATCTTTCCCAATTAAACTTTTTCTAATTGACTTTAAAACTTTTTTATTCTCTTTATTACATATGTTTTTACACATTCTAACAGGTAAAATGTCAAGAAGCTCTTTTGATAAGTTGTCAAATGTACAGTTTGAGATGAGAGTTTCTACTTTTCCAATCATGGGAACTACTTCATTATCTATATTATATTCATGCAACTGGGGAAACATTTCAGAAAATCCGATTTTTTTATAGTATTCTACAAGACTAGTTAGACTTTCTTTTTCATTCATTCCAGATATTACTCCGGCTGCGTCTAATGCAATATTAGACGAAGAAGTTATAAAACCTAATTTCAAAGCGTTGCATATACAACATAATAACATACCATAAGATATACCTTTTACTTTTTTCAAAAACTCAAATCGGGTTGTATCTAAGTTTTCTCTGGTAATATAGTTATAAAATCCATATAAATATCCATTATATATATCTTTATCTGTAGATGTAATTATTTTTTGAGATCTTTTACTATCTAGATATTTAAAATCATCTAATTGAATAGAATTTGAATAAAAAGTTATATTCACAACTGCTAATTCTATGTTTGTTGCAAGTGGTTTTATTTTCAATTTTGTAATACTTTTAATATAAATAAGAAAATCACGATTTTTTCCTGTGTATATAAGTGATGCAGAGCATTTTAATTGTTTATTGTTTCCGGTAATTTTTGTTTCTGAAAAAAGTTCAATCTGAAAATCAGTACGAGGAAAGTCATCTGACATTTTTGTTTTATAAAACAAAATATAGTTAATAATTTAATTTTAAAAATGTAAATAATAATTAGGTTGTTTACTAAATTAGTCCGTTGACTGCTCTATTAAAAGCAGCTATTCTACAAAATGCAAAAATTGGAATAAGACATAACCTTGTAGAATGATCAGGTATAACAGCGACAATACCTAGTCCAATCATGAGACCAAGACTGCTACCAATAGTATTAAAAACAGATATCTTTGCATATAGTTCTCCGACATTCCCATCTATTGCTAATTTTTGAATACACTTTGCGTTAATTGCACCAAAACCTATAAAAGATACATTGCTAAAAATATTTGAAAACCCTGCAATCGGAAGAAAATATTCAGGTGACATAGGAGTTGCGCACACAGAGATATATGCTAGTTGCTGAGCAAAATTTGAATAAAAGAGAAAACGTTTTGGGTCCTTATCTGCTTCTTTTCCAGTTTTAGCAATATAAGCTAGACATCCCAGTTGCCCTATAACATCTTTACCTATATAATTTAAAGTACGAATAGTTTCAGTGTCACAACTGATCGAATGTAACATACTGTGTGTTGCCATTGCGCTTTCAGCTGATACCAGTACATTTGAAGCAAAAGACCATCCAATATAACTTGTATATTTAGTATGAACTTTTCCTGATGGAAAAAAAAGAGTTCTTAGTCTGTTCATTTTCATTTTTTCTTAAAAACTTGAAAGAATAACTCGAAATTAATTTTAAAACGCACAATGTTATATTTTAATTGGTCGTAATTAAAATATGTTTTTAAACTAAATCCTTTCTTAATCTAAATGTCTTTGTTTCAAAACTTTTTTAACTATGATACAATGCTGATTGTGGGAATCAGCTTGGGTGCAGGAGCTTTTATGTTATTTTCTTTGTTTACTTTTAGGAAAAAATTACAAGAGGAACAACTAGAAAAAAATAATCTAACCCATAATTTATCTAATCGTAATCTGAGTATAAAAACTAAAAAGTGTGATTGTTTACTTGATTGTAAATGCAAAAGTGATAACCAACCTTCTTATAAATTATTGACAAAACGTGTTAAAAATTTTCTTACTAAACCATTACGCTTACGCATTCCAGTTTTTAGCATGATATTGCAAAATGCTATTCTTCGTGTGAAACTAGCTTTTAAAAAAAAGATAGTGACAGAACAGATGAAAGTTGAAACTAACTTACACAAACTGGCGCGATCTCTTTGGGATCAAGGTAAGTACGCTGAGGCCGAAAGAATTAATCTTGAGGTACTTAATGTAAGGAGACTTGTTTTTGGAGATAAAAATAATTATATTAAAAAGTAATTGGATCTGTATACTCGGTGTTATATCTGGACTCATGAAATTCCCAATACTCGGGGCACCCAAACTTCCAACCCTTTGGAACACGAGGAGCTTTCCAATAAAATACGCAATCTTGCCACCTGTTACTACGAGTTGCATTGTGGATATAAATAGCATGATAATCTTCTGTTAATTGTTCCATAAGATCACAGAAGAGTTCATATGTTGGAATAATCGATGCGTAATTGCGATAGATTTTTTCTCTGTTGGACTCAATCGGTTCTCGAAGAATAAAAATACCGTCAATATTTGTTCTGATAGCAGGCTTGATATCCATAGCGTACTGTAAAGAAAGAATGTAAAACATCTTCCAGTGACGACCCTTCTTAAACAATGCATTCTGAAGTGGTTTGTTAAATACTCTTGGATCGTCAGTGCAATCATCAAGAACCATAACTCCCCATGGATTTTCGAGATGTTGACACGCAAGCTTTTGTCTTTTGACAAAATCCTTTATTTTTTCTTCATTGTAATCGTTATAAACAAAAGTACTAGGCATAATTTCAGCAAACGCATGATTTGTATCCTCCGAGCCACTCATAGCTATTCCAACAGGAAAAATATGTTTCTTAGCATATAAAAGACCTGCAATAAGAGTACTCTTTCCCGTTCCGGGCTTACCTACAACAACAATCTTACTACCACCATTATATTCGGGATCAGAAAATTTACTAGTAAGAGGTGGAATGATTTCTGGATCAAGCTCATTAATTTCAACAGTCAACGGATCACTCATTTTTCATCTTACATCGTCCCGTTTAAGCCAATGTAAATTTTTAATTTAGTGCAAGCAAGACCTAATTAACATAAAAATAGATTCATTACCGCATGTTGGTAATGAATCTAATGATTGTCTTAAACGAATCTGAGTCACATAAGTGTTTTTTTTTGAACTCTTTGTTATAGAAAGAAAATTATATATTTACTCCTCTTTTTTTTCCAGATTATTTGAAAGTAATATAAGTATCGCGATTGCTATTATAAACGAAAATGTAGCTGAATAAGATATTGCAAGTTGCCAAGAAATATAAATATTACCGGTATATCTATCTATTATTTGCAAACATTTAGGTCTAAATATGTAGATAGTTCCTATAAAAATAATAAAAGATATAGGAATTGAAGTATAGGCTGATCTTACTGGATCTTTTATATTTATCATTTTACTCTAAGTAAAGATTTACATTATTGTAAATCTTTTTAAATATATTAATGATTTTTGCGTAAAAAAGTTAATATTTCCCAAAGTACCTTGCAATCAAACTCGTTGTATTTTATAATATCTTTAATTTCGTTTGAATTCTTCGGGTCTTCGCTTTCAGAATAAGCTTTCCATGCTCTTATCATAGCAGTAGCACCATTCTCGCATTTGCTTTCATTTTGAGTAGATATCATTCCGTGTTTTCTCATAGCTCCGGCTATTGATTTCAAACCAAATTTAAAACAATCTTTAATTACTATTGGTTCTTCCTGAAAGAGTTTGCATAAATCCGTCCACTTTCTATTATTCCAACTGTTTGATATAAGTTCTTGTCTTGCTTCGGCAGAGTTCCAAAAAGTCTTTTCCGCATGCCAATAATGTATTTTAGGATTTCCGCGTTCCAAAACAAAGTCAATAAATTCTTTCATAATTCTATGTTCCTCTTCATGAGTTGCTTTGGAACATGTAAAGTTTTTATATCTCCACTGCCCAGCTTCAGACCAGCCAATTCCTATCATAAAAATCATATCGGTTTTTGGTTGTTTAGGAAGATAAGAAAATTCTGAAAAAATATCGCTCAATGTTTCAAAATCTACGTACAACTCATTACACTCTTGTCTCCAATCAGAAAAATTGCTTTTTATAATAGCTGGTCTAATTTTATCATTATTCTGACGATTAATCTCTAAAATAGCATCAATAGTTTTTGCTCGAACTCCGTTTATATTCATTTTTTTTGTTGTACATTCGGGATCTCTCCAACTTGTAACACCTTTTTCTACAGCAAAATCTCGATGTTTCACACCAACATACCAAATATTTGTAATCTCTCCAATTATGTCGGCAATCTTTTCCTTTTCAGAATTCCATTTTCCAGAATCAACACACATGTTTGGGTAAAGTTCAATTCTTGAAGGAGGATTTACAGACCATTTATGTCCTAGTTTTTTTACTTCTCTAACCCATTTAATTGCTTCTCTGGTTCTGCTTTTATAATCAATGTCAATAGAATTGTATGATATCTTACCTAATCTGTTCAGACAAGTCTCGTTGTGGTCAATAACACCTCCTTTATTTATTCTCCACCTTCTTCCCATAATAAAAGAATGAGGGGCTGTAAAACCTTGGATTAATCCTACTGCTTCGGTATACACTAAACATTGTGCTTTATACGCTGGATAACTTCCTGAATTTAGTAGATGTACACCGTCAGCCCTAAGAGGTAGAGTAGAGAATTTGATGTCTATAACAACATAGTGATAAGGCTTTCCAAGAGTTTTAGCGGACATAGAAGCCTCTTTTTCGGTTAAAGAAGTCTCATCTACTAATTTTGATAAATAATCACTACGTATTAAAATATCAATAACACCTTGTGTACCATTTCGATAATTTCTGACAGGAGCAGAATGTATAAGTGGAATTCCTTTAAACATAAGATCTTTTGTTTCTTTTAGAGATTCATCTGTAATATATTCAGAGACGCTTTTTACAGGAATTTTGTTAGCATTTATATATTTTATCAGTTCACCTTCAAACTCGATACCTCTATTCATAATAAACTCGGTAAAACCGTCAGCATTGTGTGTATATTCTGGTGATTTTCGAGTTCCGCGACGATGAGTAAGCTTTAACCAATCAACCAAAGGATCGTTCATCATATAATTATATAAATGACTTGCTGAAACCATATCTGTTATTGAAGATTTTTCTTTTACAACATCCGCAATTCCACAACAAAGTCTTGGTTTTTTAGATCTGGTGTTATCTGATACACCAGACAAAGTCCTTTTCATCTATTTAATTATATATATCTTACCGTTTAGATTAAAGAATATCTAAAAACCTACCATATTTTTCATATTCAACTTAAACATTTTAAAAGACACCTTTAAAATGGAAAACCTTGATTTTGCCGATTTTGACAAATATTTAGATAAAATGAAAGGTAAAATTATACATCAGATATGGTTTGGTACGATTCCAAACAAAAAAGTAGCTAAGAAAGCATTTGATAGTTTAAGAAAATATAGAGATAGTTGGTTGATTCAAAATCCATCATGGACTTATGTTTGTTGGGATTTGAAACGTTGTAAAGATTTAGTGAAAATGTTTTATCCTCAACACAAAGAGATGTACGACAAGTATCCTTACCAAATACAGAGATGTGACGTTGTTAGGTATTTTATATTGCATAGATACGGTGGTCTATACGCGGATATGGACTATTTTTGTAAAAGACCGTGGGATGAGGTAGTAAAAAATTACCAAAATGATATATATTTGGTAGAAACTCCTAATAAAATATATAGCAACACTCAGGTATCTAATTCTCTAATGTATTCAACACCTAATCATATTTTTTGGAGTAAACTTTTTATTTATTTGGAACAAAACCAAACAACTCCAATATATTATGGTAAACATCTGACTATTATGTTCACAACCGGACCAGGCATTTTAAATCGTGTCTTTTCTGATTATAGATCAAGATATCATTTAGATTACTACCCATATGAGCTTTTTCATCCATGTGGACTTAATTTAGATATACTTTCTGTTAAAGATAATTCAAATATATATGCTCTTCATATTGGTAAAGGGTCTTGGGAATCACATGATAGTAAAATCTTGATTTTTTTATACACAGAATATTCCATTATTATATTCACATTATTAACTCTGGTGATGCCTTCTTTTATTTTCTGGTTAGTATGTAGAATAAATAAACAATTCTGATAGTATTCATTTACATAATTTTATCAAAAAGACAATTTATAACAATATTTAAATATTCTTATAAATATTTATAAAATGTCAAGCGCAAGTATAAGGAAAACAATTAACCAATTTTTCTTGATAGATAGTGCTATATATTTAATAGGGTTTTTAATCTTATTTTTCATATGTAAAAAACCTGAAAAAACTAAATTTTTATACTCAGTTGCTTCTTTAATATTAATAGTACAATTATTTAAACTGGACGCTAAATTCGGTCTTAAGTTAGAAGGAAAAGATAATGATAAAATTTTACGTATAAATCCTATAAAATTAAAAGAAAATTGTTTTAGAGAGATTTATCGTTATGTAGATGACACTTGTTACTATAATAATATATGGAGAATATCCTTGTTATCAGCATTACTGATAGGGCTTTTAATATTACCTTTCGTAGGTTACGATAAAGTAAAATACTATCCTTATATTATAATATGTTTTGGGTGTGTTATATATCATCCATTGAATTGGAAATTAACACATTCGTATAATTTTGTGTTTAAGAGTATTAAACATGTATCTAAACATCTTGAAGATAAAGAGGATGAACTTTATAAACCTCTAACTCATTATTGTCATCCTCAGAAATCATAACAACAATTATATACGATTGTATACACATATAGTATGTTATTAAAACAATTAATTTGTATTTTTGTAGCAATTATAAATAAAGTGAATAAATTTTTAATAGTAGGTTTTTATAAATGAAATTCTTATATCATTATAGATATATATCAGCCTTAATAGGATTATTTATCATTGTATTTGGGGTAGTTAAAAAACACCCGTTTAGTATACTTTTAGGAGTATGTTTTGTATTATTGATTATTATAATTACAATAAGAGAGAAGATAACTACGAAAAAATGGGAACTTATAGTAAAGCCATTAATTGATGAAATACCTGAAAGAGAAGAATGCCAATTGTATTCTGGTAATAAAATGTATAGATTAGGTGATATGGTTGTTACATGTCATAGATTTGTAGAATCTGGTGAAACATATCATTTAAAAACATTTCCGGACTCTATAGCATCGGAATATATGAAAAAGAGTAAACGACAGAAGAAATATAATATTTTAGCAGATATTGTTAGAGAGAGAAGCAATAATACTGATGATTTACCAAATGATAAAGATTTGATTGTACACCTTAGAGTTGGAGACGTTGTTGAATATAATTCAAGTAATTTATCACAAATTCTTACAAATTATTCATATAACTTTCTACATAATTATACATGCCCAATTAGGAACATTCAAGATAAAATTAGCAAATCAAAAGAAAATTTTGATAAAATTATACTTGTTGCAGGAAGCCATAAAGATATATTATCTCCTAGAAGTTGTAAATACATTGATGTAGTCAAGAAATATTTTGAAAATAATGGTCACATAGTTGAACTCAGGCTTGGGAAAAACCCAGACGATGACTTTATCTTCATGTCGAACGCTAAATATTTTATACCATCTTGTAGCGGAAATTATACACTTCTGGTAAAAAAGATTGTAAAAATTTTAGGTGGAAAAGTACTTTAATATGTTTATACTAAATAGTTTTTAATATTTAGAAATTATATAAGATAATAATAAATGAAATTTAAACTTACTTTTACTTTAATATTACTAGTTATATTTTTATATATTATTTATTACTTAAAAGATTATATGGAAATTTCATCTCTTAACACAGATATTTCCAAAATGGAGTGCGATCCATTATCTTTAAAGTATATTAAAAACGGAAAAATAGACAAAAAATCTCTTTTTAGTAAAAAAACTATGAATCATGATATACAAAAAGAAAATTTATTACTCCTTAAACAATTTTTATATTCTCAAAATATCAGATATTATATAGATTGTGGAACAATGCTGGGTGCAGTTCGTGATAAAGATTTGATAAAAGGAGATACAGATGCAGACATCATGATTTCTAAACCTAGTGTAAAAGATATAAGAAACAAGAGACATCTTCTAGAAAAAATGGGGTTTATATCTTTTAGAAACTCAAATAGTTGGATGTCAATGTCTTTATTACGAAAAGGTGAATATATAGATTTATACTCGTTTTGGTGGCATATTCCATTTGAACTAATAGATTACCCGTTTTTAGGAACTTATTTTCCTGTACCTAAATTCTATGAAGAGTATTTAACAGAACAATACATTATCTGGAAGACACCATCAAACTCTAAAGGACCACTAAATTGGGAATGGGGTATGAAAAAATATGTAAAAAATCACACCATACCTATTTTAACAGATATTGTAGTACATTTTAGGTACAAGCCTTTTAAGTACAAACTAGAGAATATATTACATAAGAAAAATGGTTATATTATAGACGAATCTATTAATCTAAATAAATTACCACCTATTTTTCAAATATTTGATTATGAAATACATAGCTTTAATTCGATCTTGTTTAAAGAACGTTTGAAAGGGAATGCCAAGACTGCTAAATTGGTGTATTGCTATCCAGAAAGAGCTCTTACTAATAGTTTCAAAGAGTTTAGTGATTTGCAAAATGACGATAAACGAATTTTGGTAGTTATGGGAGGAGATACGCATTCTTCAAAATTAACAAGTACTCAAAAAAATAAGATATTCGATAAGTTTAGCACTGTTTTTTGGGAAGCGAATAATGATCCAAATTTTTTGACTCTTCCTATGGGTCTTATCTCTTGTTATATATCTCTAAATGGGTTAGAAAAGGCAGAGGATTCTATTAAACGATCTGTTAATAAAGAAAAAACAAGTCTAATGGTTATTCCTGAGTGGAATAAATTTAGCGTAAGTTTAAAAAATCCAAATAATGTGGTGAGTTCTAGAACAAGATTAGGTGAATTTGTAGATGAAACCAAAGAATATGGATTCTATGATTTTATAAAGATTGATCCAAGAGATTATTATGAAACTATTTCTAATTACAAATTTATGGTGTGTCCAACAGGAAATGGTATACAAGCGCCTAAAATATTTGAAGCAATACTTGTCAGGACAGTACCAATTGTGGAGAATGAATTATGCTTTCGTCAACTAAAAGAGTTGGGAGTTCCTCTGTTGATAGTTGAAAACTGGTATGACTTGACCGAGAAATTTCTGTCTAATATTGAGATAGATGTGGACTGGGAAAAAGCTATTCATTTATGCTCAGTAAAAGGAGTGACCGAAATAATAGAATCTAAACTTTAATTTGTTGAACTCGTCGATTGCTATTGAAATAAACTTCACCGACTTTATCACTCTTTTTTAAGTTGTCGCATCTGCACCAATCTACTTTTACATTATTAAGAGATTTGAACTTTGTACCATTCTTGCATATTTGAGCTGCTGTATGTAAGATAAAATGAGTTGGTTCAATCTTTTCATACTCTACAATTACGTAACCAGATGGAAACGATGAAAGATGAAAGAAAAGGTGATGAGCTTTGCTATTATCTAAAAGAAACCAATTTTCTTTTGCGCTCTCACCAAGTTTACACACAAAATCATCGAAGTAAAATGTTTTCATATTTGTATTCTAAAAATATTATTATAAAAATTGTCTGGTTTTTATAATATAAATTTTTATTAACAAAAAAGTAAAATTGGTTTTAAGATGCATTGTTTTTTAGATAAGTTAGACAATGGAGAAGCATAGATTTTTTCCATATAGTTGGCACGTAGATGACGAAGAAGAAGAAATTACTTCTATAAGAATATACGGAATTGACGAAGATGATTTGAATGTTTGTGTTCGTGTTGAAAATTTTACTCCTTATGTGTATATAGAGCTTCCAGATAGAATAAGATGGAATGCTGGAAATGCACAGCTTGTTGGAAACAAGCTTGATGAATTATTAGGAAAACAAAAACCTCTTAAGAAGGTTTTGATGATGAAAAAACGTCTTTACGGTGCTCATATCGAAGCTAATGGCGATGAAAAACTTTTTCCGTTTCTTTTTTGTTGTTTTTCTGCTAGAAAAGATATCAAATCTCTTGGCTTCAAACTTAGAAGCTCTATTAATGTGGTTGGTCTTGGAGCTCTCAAATTGAAAATGCACGAATCAGACGCAGATTGTATTCTACAACTTACTTGTTGCAGACAAATTTCGACAGCTGGTTGGGTTGAGTTTCTTGGAAAGCGTCAAGAAGAAGATCAAAAATTGACTCTTTGCGATCACGAATTTAAAGTAAAATGGAAGAATTTGATTCCTTACGACAGCAATGTAGTCTCTCGACCAAAGATAATGGGCTTTGATATTGAGGTTAATTCTTCAAATCCATCTGCTATGCCAAATCCACACAAACCGGGTGATAAAGTATTTCAGATCTCGTGTGTGATTTCTAGATATGGAGAAAGTCAAGATAAGTATGAAAAGTATTTGCTTACTTTAGGACAACCAGATCAACAAATTGTGGGAGAAGATGTGCTGATATATATGTACGATACAGAAGCAGATCTTTTGAATGGATTTACTCAGTTTATTAGAGATGAGAATCCAAATTTAATTGTTGGTTATAACATTCTTGGTTTTGATATTCCATATATGATCGACAGAGCCAAGTTCAATTTGTGTATTTTTAATTTTGATCAACAAGGTTTTCATAAATACGCGCATGCCAAAGAGAAAACAATCAAATGGTCTTCGTCAGCATACAAGAATCAAGAATTTTCTTTTCTAGACGCCGAAGGTCGTGTATATGTAGATTTGTTGCCTCTTGTGAAGCGTGATTTCAAATTTAGCAATTACAAATTAAAAACAATAGCTGAACATTTTATTGGTGAGACAAAGGATCCTCTCAGTGTGAAGGGTATATTCAAGTGCTATCGTATTGGCGTTACAAAGAACAAGGATGGTGAATATAGTAAAAAGGCCCAAAAAGCAATGGGGATTTGTGGCCGCTACTGTCACGGCGAAGGAACTCAAATCAGTTTAGTTCATGGTACTATTTCAATTGAACAAATGGTAAATGGAAATAACACACTTCTTTCTTGGAATGAAAAAACAGATACTATTGGAATTTCAGAACAACTTAAATTTTTTAATAACGGTGTTCAAGAATGTATTGAATTAGAACTTGAAGATGGTAGAAAAATAACATGTACACCAGATCATTTGATAGCAAATGAAAAAGGAGAATGGATCAAATCGGAAGATTCTCTTGGTATAAGAATTAAAGTAGGAGTTATTTTACCTAGCATTGGTATTGATACTAAAGATATGATATTAAGTAGAATACTTGGATATTTGTCTACAGATGGTCATATTGGAAAAGATCAATGTGTCGCATGTATTGGAAATTTAATGGATGCTACTATTTTAGCAAAAGATATAGAAACACTATGCGGAGTATTACCAAATATTAGAAAAGATAAAAATTGTTATACAATTAATATTCCTTCGTCATTAGCTAATAAGATTAGAAAAATTAGTGGAATAGAGTGTGGTAATCGAACAAATGGAAATCACGGTCTTCCTGATATGACATTATGGGATGATAATTCTATCAAAGAATTTTTAGGAGGCTTATTTGGAGGAGATGGGTGGTGTCCATCTTTAAGAAAAGAAAATAAATTTACAACAATAGGATTTACACAATCTCGAAATTTGCGAGAAAATATAGTAAATTATATGAATATTATTGTTGATTGTTTGTCTAAATTTAATATATCATCACATTATAGAATCAGTGAAAGAGTTACGGAAGTTAAATCATTATTTATTGGGCAATTAACCATACCGCAAAGTAGTTTAGAAACATTTGTAACTACTATAGGTTATAGATATTGTTATCACAAAACGTTAAGAGCATCGGTTGCAGTTATGTATTATAGAATTAGAGATAAGGCATATGTTACTCGCAAAAATTTATACGAGTCTGTTATGATTTTAGTTAATACAGGAATGTCTGTACAAAAAGCTTATAATAAATCAATGGAAACAATAAAAACACCAGAATATATGCCAAAATATGGAACTATAAAACAATGGGTTAAAAAGGGGTATTTAGATGGAAGACCTGATCAAGTCAGTAGACAATTTCCTAATGCTACTAAATTTGTAGATATAATTGGTGCTAAATGTATATTTGAAAAAACAGATAAAATGCATACATATTCAATGAGTAAAGAACAAACAACATTACCTGTATTTTCATTGAATGTTATTGGAATAAAACAAGTCGGTAAAAAACAAGTGTATGATATAGAAGTTAAGGATACACATTCATATATGGCTGAAGGTTTAGTAGTACATAATTGCGTACAAGATAGCGCTCTAACTGTGATGCTCATGGACAAGCTACAGACTTGGACAGGACTTACGGAGATGGCTGCAACGTGCTGTGTTCCTATTTTTACTTTATACACACAAGGTCAACAAATTAAGGTGTATAGTCAAATGTATAAGTATTGTATGTATGAAAATATTGTTGTTGAGAAGGATGCTTATCAAGTATCAGAAACGGAGCGTTATGTTGGTGCTCACGTATTTCCTCCTGTTCCGGGGCAATACAATCAAGTAGTTCCATTTGATTTTGCTTCTCTGTATCCAACAACTATTATTGCTTACAATATTGATTATCACACTTGGGTTTCTGACGATTCAGATATTCCGGATGAAAAATGTCACGTGATGCAATGGGAAGATCATATCGGTTGCGAACACGATCCGAAAGTGATTAGAAAGATGCAATTAAACAAAGTGATTGAGGTAGAGCAAGAAAAAATCAAGAAACTTCGCGATAAAAAGAATAAAACAACTGACAAATTTAGAAAGAAGGAATTAGGTGATGAAATACAAACTCTTGTAGATGATCTTAAACCTTATGTCAAAGAGCGTTCTGATCTTAACAAAAGCAAACCAAAAAATCCTATGTGTGCGAAGCGTTATTATCGGTTTTTGAAGGAGCCACGAGGAGTGTTACCAACTATTATTCAGAATCTTTTAGACGCTCGCGCGCACACACGTAATGTTGATATGGTTAAGACAAAGAAAAAGATAAATGAATTAGAAACAAATGGTGAAAATAACACTAAAGAAATTGAATCTCTGAATAGTTTATTAGGAGTTCTCGACAAACGCCAGCTAGCATATAAAGTTTCTGCAAATAGCATGTATGGTGCTATGGGCGTTAGGCGTGGGTACTTACCGTTTATGCCGGGTGCAATGTGTACGACTTATATGGGTAGAAAAAATATTGAGATTACAGCGGATACTATAGTAAAGAAATTTAACGGTCAATTGGTATATGGAGATACTGATTCAAATTATATCAACTTTCCTCTAATGGAAGGAAAGTCTGACGAAGAATTATGGGACTATTCCGAGTTTGTTGCCGACGAGCTCACAAAGTTGTTCCCGCCACCTATCAAGCTAGAATTTGAAGGGTGTATCTATAATTTCTTCTTCATTTTGACCAAAAAGCGTTATATGCACAGAAAGATTGAGAAAAAACGAGGTCAATTAATATATAGTGATAGCATTGGTAAAAAAGGAGTATTACTTGCCCGCCGTGACAACAGTAATTTTGTCAGAGTAATATATGAAGGAGTTATCAATCACATTGCAGATAAAACACCAAGAGATGATGTTTTGTATTGGGTTCTAGAACACATTAATAAAATGTTCTCTGGTTGTAATCCTTATACAGATTTTGTTGTTACCAAAGCTGTAGGAAATTCGGGAGGTCTTCAAGCTGAAGCATTTACAAATGAAAAAGGTGTTAGAAAAGCCAAGGTAGGTGATTATACTGTTCCTATACTCTCTTCAATTCTTTCTGAACGAGAAGAACAGTTAAAAAACAAAGGAGCTGAAAATCAAGAAGAATACTATCTTCTTTGTTTACCAGCTCAAGTTCAATTAGCAGAAAGAATGCAACAAAGAGGACAAAGAGTAGAAGCTGGAAGTCGTCTGGAATATTTGATCACTGGACCTGACAAACATACTGCAAAACAATATGAAAAAGTAGAATGTGCTGAATATTATTCTAGACACAAAAATGCTATCAAAATTGATTACTTTTATTACTTGAAAGCTCTTGCTAATCCATTGGATCAGGTATTATCTGTTGCATATCCTGGTGTTGTAGATTTTGTGTTGAATCAATACAAATTCAGATACAAGGTTCGACGTAATTTGTTGAATGAACTGACTGAGTTGTTTACACCTAAACTCAAGTTTGTAGAATAAGCAGGTAAATTGATAAATTTTACTTATATTATAAGTAAAATTTTTAGAAAAGAGATAAACTCATGTTTTATTATTAAAAAAAGATATGTAATAAAATGTACACAACTTTATTGTTCAATGAATCTCCTTTACTATCTTCAATATTAGTTCTATGTTTGGTTGCATCATTTATACGTGGGTCATATATTATTTTTGTTTTACTTCTAGTAACACTGATTTTTGTATGTATCTTTTATCGTTACAAACCACACACTAAAAGATATGCTGATAACTTCATTATATCTCCAGCAAATGGTACGGTGTCGTTCCTAGAGCAAAAAGATAACAAAATCAATATCTCTATATATCTAAATATTCTAAATAATCATACACAGATATACCCAGTTAACGGCGTCCTTTTAAAAACAATATATGACAAAACAGGTAAATTTGAGCTGGCTAATAACATAAGAAAAAGCCGTTTTAATGAAAAGAAAATACATACTATTCAGATGAAAAATGGTCGTCAAGTAGAAGTAATTCAAATAGCTGGATTCTTTCCAAGAAGGATTGTTTCAAGAAAAGAGGTGAATGAAAAAGTGATGGCCGGTGAGTATTTAGGAATCATAAAATTTGGTTCTAGAGTTGATTTGGAATTTGAGGGAGACATATCAAAAATTCTGATTAAAAAAGGTCAACAGATAAATATCGGTGATATGATATATTCTTTTATTGTTTAGACATTTGTTCACAATAAGTAAAAACAATTACTTATCAAATTAACTTTGGTTTGCACTAAAATTTAAAATATTTCGCTGCTTTCAGTAAATATTGGTTTATATGGCGTGTCATAATATAGATGGTCATCTTTTGGTGTATAAGAAAATAATGGTTGAGTGATACCAGTCATATCTAGACAATTTCGAGCACGAATAGGGTTTTCTACTGTATTTTGCTCTAATCTCTTGAAATATGCGACATCTTCTAAAAATTTTCGGCATCTATCTGCATGTGCATTTCCAGCGTATATTATAATATTATGGGGTTTTTCAGGTTCATCAAAATTGCGTTTTTTCACAGGATGTTCTGTTTTAGTGTCAAATTTTTTAAATATACGCGAGAGAAGATATGCATCTACAATTATACTATTTAGATTAACTAAAGCTTGATGAAATCTTGATACACATTTTACAAACTTATCAAAATGATCGACTTTGATCATCTTACCACTACGTGTGTAATTAGGTCTGCTTTTTTTAACCATAAGTTTGCCATCTCTAATTGTAAACAGTTCAAACTGTTCAAAAAGATTTTCGAGATTCGTTTGAATTCTTTCTTTAAGTGTTAACGCTGTTACTTTAATTTCATCTAGAATAAATGTGCGAATAGATTCCTTCATTGTTGATCTATCGATTTTGTCATTAAGAAATATGTACTTATTTATCAACTCTTCTTGCAAATAGGCAGCAAATTCTTTATCTTCCTCTTCAGAATTAATTTTATCTATAAACACTTTAAATATTTCATTCTCATATATTTCACTAAAATCTGTCACAAAATTTCTTTTAGGATTATTATTGTTTTTACTATTAAACTTATATTTATCAAACAACATACATAATGCAGAATTAATCTGAGACACTATATCAAAATTACCATTTACAACTCCTCGCCGAATATCAAAATAATGAGATCGTGAAAGTCGACAGTTCTGATTTGTGTTACGTATTCTTACATTTGATATACATTCTCTAAAACGATTTATCATTATAGTTATACGTTGATTATCAGTATAATCTGACAAATCTGGATCATAACCAAAGTGTGCTTTTTCTTCAATATAAAAATCTATATAAGAATCTGTATTAAGTATTAAATCTTTCATATAATCTTCTATAAACATTGATTTTACAGGAACAATTTTGCCATTTATGTATTTTTTTCGATGTAGACGAATACAGTCTGTGTTTGATGCATGAAATTCTCCAAATATGTATATCATCATTTTCATTTCAGAATGCCAATGAAAAGTAAGAGTTAAAGGACCTTTAATAAGATCGGCGACTGGTTTATTATTTAGTTGGTGATTATTGATAAGATGCATTAAAGTGGACCTATTCGTGCATCTCGCTGAATTGATCCGGCTTTCTGGATCTGTTAAACATTTATTGGCTTCTTTATATAAAGCATTTCGAAGATCTTCTGGTAAATTATTAAGTATTGAAGTATTGTAATTTAATAGCATTAAATCTAAATTAGAATCAAGAGTATGTGTGTTCATTTTATAATATAAAACATTCTAAATTACACATTTAATTAGTATAAATGAGCGATAATTTTTGAAATTGAGATAAATCAAATACAATATTGATTATCTATCTAAGATGACTGATCATGCTGGTTCTATAACAATTTTTTTATCTTATTAATAAAACCTACATTTTGCATTGATACAAAAATAATTATTCTATTTATAAAAGTAAGAATTAATATAAACAGACCTAATGTCTCGTGATTGTTTTTTATGTCTAGATACTACAAAGAACAAGGTATGTACTACTTGCCAGTGTTATGCTCACCATAGTTGTTGGGGTAAATACTTGGACAATTATACAAATGTAATTACCCATATTTACGAAGAAGAAATAATAATTACTGTTCCTCTATATGCTAGATGCCCACAATGCAGTGGTGATATAGCAAACTTAAAGCCAATAACTAGATCTGATACCAGATTTGGTCGGCGAATTATTTTGAGACTAAGATGTCAGCATATGTTTGAACAGGCTGAAAATCCTGAAAATCTATCGATTAGATTTGCTATTTTTAGAAACATATTTGAAATCATTGCACAAAATAAAAATTTACTTAGAAATGGAAGAGCTTTTAAAAATATGATAAAAACAAAGCTTTTACTTCTCCATAATTCTAGTGAGTGGAAATTTGCTAATTTTTACTATCTAAAAATATTTGGTAAACAAATAAAGTGAAATTATACTATTAGTATAATTTCTTTGCCGCTACTAGATTTATATGAATTTAAACCATGTGTCATTATGACTTCTGAAACATGACACCCCAATCCTCTTCAATAACTTGTTTTTTCTTAATTGGAGTTGCCATTTTGCCCCAACGACCCTTCTTTTCTTTCCAACACCAGCTTGAATGCCTTTTTAAATCTTTCCAGATTTCGTATACATGCTCTTTATTTGCATGTTCCTTAACCCATAAATTCATATCTGTATGTTTTTTCAAAAATACAACCGCCTTGCTTTGACGAGTTGTAACATTAATTTCATATACGATGCAATCCATTTTTATTATATGCTAGGATAATTTACTGTCATTTCTCCTCTAAATGTTTTTTCAATAAGCTGATATATTAGATTTGTATTTTTCACATTACTTAAGAGAAAATAAAGTTTTGCGTAAGCAGCTGGTGTTGTCATATCATTTCCTGATATAACTCCTGCTGCTAAAAGATTCTTACTGAGTTCAAATTTTAAAACTTCTTCGCATTGAGACACCGCTACTATTATAACGCCTTTTTTGATTAATTTCTTGATAGCATTTACCAAATTTTTTGAGTTAGGTGTATTTCCTGATTCATAAATTTCTAACACGATTCCGGAAACTATATCATCATCTGAAAAATTAAGAGATATATCGCTTATTCCTGGAAAAACTTTTACAATCAATATATTGATATTTGGATCTACAAATTTTATTTGAAAGTTTTCACGAGGATGTTCCAAGCAATTATATGTTTCAAGGTATGGGTAGTTGGGAGAAGTAAAATATTCTAGTGATTTGTGTATTGTACGGCAACCACGTAATAATTTTCCTTCATTTTCGATCATTACTTCTGGTATTTTAGTTTTTAAAGCCAATTTGACAGCCGATTTTACATTCCGATCTGTTATTATGACTGGTTTTGATAAATTTTCTAACATAAATGACAGAGCTGAAGCTGTGTACGCCATAGTATCCGAACCACATACTATTACAAAAGCACAATATTTATCGTATTTTTGAAATACATCTTTTGTTATTACATTCCAGTCATTTGGAGATATATCAGATGAATTCATTTGAGGTTGATACGAGTGAATATCATATTTTGCACTTTTAGAGTTTTCTTTAAAATTCTTATCGATATTGCCAGATGTATGAATAATATAGATTTTCTTAGAAACACGGTTTTCGTTCTTTTGATAACTGTTTAAACCAAGATATATTGTCACTACAATAGAAGCTAACGCTGCAGTGGTAAGAAAAACAAGAGCTTGCTTTTCTTGTTGAGATAGAAACTTCATTATTTATATTATGCCAGAATAAAAAGAGTAAAATAATGATACACCATTCATCAATAATAAATTATAACCAAAAACTTTCTTTAGAACTAGAATTTAAAAAAGGCGGAGGAGGAAGGAGGAGGAGGAGAAGAAAAAGATAATCCAAAGGAATTTTTTTACGATTTTTTGAAATTATTTAAAAAACAAAAAGCAAAATCTTTTTTCCTCCTCCTCATCCGGATTTTCAAAAAGTTCGGAGGAGGACGAAAAAAGATTTTTTTCGTGGAGATGGCTTTTTAAAAAGAGTCTTACACACACACATTTCAAATTTTGTAAAAAAATAAATTTAATCAGAGAATAGTGACTAATTTTTGATTTTTAAACGATTTTTAAACGATTTTTAAACTTTTTTAAACGTTTTTTATTTTATCAGAAAAAAGTGATATTTTATGTTAAAAAAGAATAACATTTTCATTCTCGGTTTAAACAAAAAGAATGAAAAGAATAAAGATGGAACAATGTCAATTTTGTAATAATATGTTTGGAGATACTAAGATGCTAAAACAACACCAGAAAAAAACAAAGTATTGTTTAAAAATCCAAGAAGATCAAGCTAAAAAAGTTGAAACAGCAAAGCTTCAACAGATAACTACCGAATTAACTTGTCAGTTTTGCAATAAGCAATTCAAAACAAAATACTTATTGCGTATTCATCAGACACAAACAAAATATTGTCTTAAGATACAAGAATCTCAAAATTCAGAAGAGATTATACCATCTTTGATTGTATGTATATATTGTTCTAAAAACTTTTCATCTGGAAGTTTTAACAGACATGATTTAATATGTAAGAAAAAAAATGCAAAAATAAAAGCTGATAAAGATGACGAAATTTCTAAGTTAAAGCATGAGAAAGTAGAGAAGGCTGAAGAAATCGCTAAGTTAAAGGCAGAAAAGGCAGAAGAAATCGCTAAGTTAAAGGCAGAAAAGGCAGAAGAAATTGCTAAGTTAAAGGCAGAAAAAGCCGAATCGATTAGTTTGATATATAAAGCATCTGCTGAACTAGCCCAAGCTACTATCAACGAGATAGCTAAACAACCAACTTATCAGAAAAACAGTACAAGAAATATTCAAAACAATTTGATGATCTCAAGTCTTACTCCTCTTGATTTAACTCAAGCTCGTGTTGACAGTATAATAGATGAAAAATATACAAAGAACGATTTCTATGAAGGTCAAAAAGGAGCAGCACAAATAATTCATAAACATATCCTCACAGACTCAAACGGTAAATCTCAAATCGTATGCACTGATACAGAACGTGGTACATTTCATCACAAAGATCTTAATGGTGAACACGTTGTTGATTATAAGAATGCTCATTTGATAGATAGAGTACATTTACCTCTTAAGAGAAAAGCAAGTAAAATTGCATCAGAAGAATGTGTCAAAAACCCAACTGCTTATAAAGATATTGTTATGAATGAGAGTTCTATCAGAGAACTAGAAGCGAAACCTGGTTTGTTCAATAGAACAATGGCACAACTTACAGGAAAAAATTGTGTAAGACCATTATTAGTAAAACCAGAATCAAATATTGATTTGACAATTACGGAAGAGTGGTTAATAGAAAATGCAAAGTTTTTAACGATAGATCATATATTAAGAGGAACAGAAGGATATGCGGATTATGCGTTGTCTTATCCTTTAAATGATCGGCTTATCGAAGAAGACTATTTAAATCCTACATTTATAAAGTATAAGGATAGAAAAGGTAATATAATAACAGACTATGGTGGAAAGATGTTGACAAAGATGCTAATTGATTCAGTAAGAGAAAGAACACATGAGTTAATAGAATCAAACGACAATGTAACATTTGAGTGTTCGGATATAGAAGATTCTATTTTTCAAGAAGAGTTTATAAGTATTGTTATGAGCAATATATAAAAAATGAAATTAAATTATAACTTTTATAATTTAATTTAACTTAACCATGAGTGACGAGTTTGATATCGATTCTGTTACTAATTACGCAAGTCTCACAACAACTTGTCCGAATATAGGAGAGATCTCAGGAATAGCAATTGAGGCTTTTTCACGTGTATGTAAATTTTCAATGTTTGAAATCACATCCATTTCTCAATGTAAGAAAAAGACTTACCTATTACAAAAGCTTTTCTAGAAGCTAAAACGATGATTGCATTAAAAGATATATGTAGAGAAAAGTCTCTCTCTGGATATTCTATAAAAAACAAAAGAATGAACTAATAGAATGGATGTTGACTAAGCTCTAAATTATAGAGTTTCATATTATAATAATATGAAACGACTATTGTAAATATCAGTTTAACAAATTATATATAATTTTAATTACTCTAATAAAATATGTATTTTCAGATGGCTACTGTTGCATTCAAGGCGCTTAAAGATATCGGAAATAATGTTAATAAAATGGACGTCAATCAAGAAATTGTCAGTAAACTAAAATTTATTGGTAAAATTAAAAAAGGTGAAAAAATCAATACTCGTCACATGTATGTGCAACCTGATGGTCTAGGCACTTCTATAATAAGAACCTTTATTTATCAGGATAATAGAGGAAATGTTCTTAATTTTTGCCAAGAAACAATCTCTCGCGCATTTGAGTTGTTAATTACTTACGAACGTTCTGAGAAGAATACTGAGCGTGTTTTGTTTGGTAATTTACTTGTTGACCTTCAACAGGCAACAACAGGACTTTCTAACCTAAAATTTACTTACATTGCCGATACTAAATTTTGTTGTGATATGGATACTTTACTACAAATAATATCAGCTAGGTTAGATGGATACGTAACTAAAGAAGAAGACATTGAATCATAGAAACTGTGGTCTAAAACACATTGCACAACATCATAAAAATGAGTGATTCCGATATTGTGTGGATCGCGAGCTTTGATATAGGTAAAAAAAATTTTGCTTTCTATATTGAGGAATTTGACAAATCAGAGATTATTAAATTACCTCGTATACAATCAAGCAAAAGATATAACTCTGATGGTACTACAACACCCGATTTTGAAAAAATAGTCAAAAAAGTTTGTACAAACGGCAAAAGTATTATTTTTGAAAATACAGACCTAACGGAAGGTTGTAAAAAAAGTTCGTATTTAGATCCAGAAACTTATCATAACATGACTGATCTACTTGATAGGTATATCGATTATTGGGATCAATGCGATGCTTTTGTGATAGAAAAACAAATGTCTTTTGGAAAACGACATAATACAATGGCTCTAAAATTAGGACAACATTGTTGGTCATATTTTGCATTTAAGTATGGAAGATTCAAAGAAATCGTAGAGTTTCCTGCATATCATAAAACACAAGTTTTGGGAGCTAAAAAGATAATATCAAAGGGAAGTACGAAATACAAAGCAATTGATAAACCCGCACGAAAAAAATGGAGTGTAGAAAAAGCCATTTCTATACTAAAAGAAAGAAATGATGACAAAACTATTTCTACTTTAACATCTGCAAGAAAAAGAGATGATTTAGCAGATGTACTATGTCAATTGCAAGCATTTAAGATTTTAGTATACATTGATAAAATAATCTAATTCTGATTTAATTCATATATATATGAATTAAAACATTACCAAAAGAAACTACTGAAAAAACCTCTTTTCGGCGGAGACTCTACAGGAGGAGTTGTTGGAGTTGTTGGAGGTGCATTTGTCTCTTTAACAATTTTTGTTTCAGTTGTAGTTTCAAATTCTTGTACGGCTGAAACAAGAAGCCGGCAAATAACACGATCTACCATAAATACACTAAATTTATTAGATCCAAGAATTTCAAGACGATTTTTATCCGGACAACCACGAATATAAGTATTATAATTAGTCTCTTGAATTCTCCTAAATTTTGCATAAGACCACATTTTATCCCTTGCTTCGTCAATTGTCTTTGTGTAGAAACGGGGCACTCCATCTACAGACAGAACAAAAAGCTCTGAATCATCCTTTAAAGAAAGTGACAAAAGTTCTTCTGTATTACTATCATCATCTTGAGAAGAATCGCTTTTTTCATTATTATCATCCCTAGTTAAATATTCTTCTTTAGTGTCATTAGGTTGAATATTTTCAGATTCTGTAGAATTATCTACAATCTCTTCTTCTGTCATGATTTAGATTTATATATTATGTAAAAGTTTTTAAATAAGAAATTAACAACTTACTTTTTTACGTAACCACAAATAAGAAAATGAAAAAACATTTATGGAGTTGAATAATAAGATAAATGATTTCATCGGTTGAACAAATACTCCGAGAGAACTATGTGGATGGCGTTTTCCACACTCACGTTTCTATGCTCCAACCGAGAGGAAAGTTTCAATTTAATCGTGAGAAACTAGAAAGCTTTTGGGAAGTGTATTGCGCAAAAATTCTTGAAGACGAAAATGCTATAGTTGGGGTTGCAGAAAAACCACAGCATTATATGCCAGTGCTAGCCGATGTAGATCTGAAAGTTAAAGAAACGGATGAAATAGAATTTGCAGAACACCTTTACACCGAATCACATGTTAAACAACTAATCGATGTATATCAATCAATTTTGAGAAATATTGTTGAAGGGTGTACGGATGATCACCTTCTTTGCGTACTGCTAGAAAAACCTATGTATTATATTTCAGCAGGTGCAACATCATATGCAAAAAATGGATTTCATTTGCACTTTCCAAATCTCTTTTTAAGCAAAGTAGATCAAGAGGTGCATTTGATTCCGAGAGTAAAAGAGGAAACGCAGAAATTAAAAATATTCTCTGAATTAGGATATGAAGATTCATCTGTTGTAATTGACAAAGCTTGTTGCACAGTACCATGGCTGATATATGGAAGTAGAAAATCCGAAGATATGGATCCTTACAAGGTTACTAAAGTTTTTACTTCTGATGGTGTTGAGATCACTTTCGAAGAAGCTTTTAAAAATTATAGAATTTATGATATGAGAGAAAAAACAATTGATATTAGAGGCAAAATTGAACTTTTTCTTCCTAGAATTCTTAGTATAATACCTTATGGTCGTCCGACACAAGAGGTTGTACAAGGTTTAGTTTCTCCATTGAAGGAAAAGATTCAGGATCAAAAAGTTAAGAATAAAAAACCTCTAAAAGTTTCAGTTGAAGAAGCTCTTAAAATATCAGAAAAGCTTCTTCCTATGCTGGCAGATTTTCGTGCGGAGGAGAGAAATGAATGGATAACAGTTGGATGGATTCTATATAATATTGGCGACGCGAGTGCTCAAGCAATGGAGCAATGGATGGATTTTTCAGCGCGATGTGAGGAAAAATACGATGAAGCAAACTGTATTTATGAGTGGGAGAGAATGTCGAAAAAGGATCTTACTCTCGGAACTTTAAAATATTTTGCAAGTATTGATAGCCCACATCTTTACAAAGAATTTAAGAAAGAGCAAGCAGAACATTATGTAAAAGAATCTTTGAACGGCTCTCATAATGACGTCGCAAAAGTTTTATTTTCAGAGTATGGAACAGAATTTGTTTGCGCATCAATTTCTGGGAAAACATGGTTTCAGTTTAGAGATCATAGGTGGGAAGAAATTGAGGAAGGTGTATTTTTACGAGAGAAAATTTCAGAAGATGTTGTTTTAAAGTATTCTGAGATGGGGTCAGATCTTTTTGCAAAGCTTGCAGGAAATCATGACAAAGGAGAGGAAGCAATGTTTAACGCGCGATTGAAACAAGTACAAAAGATTATAAATAATCTCAAGGCATCTCCTTACAAAAGCAATATTATGAAGGAAGCAATGGAAGTTTTTTATGACAGGCGATTTAAACAAAAATTGGATCAGAATCCGTACATAATTGGTTTCAAGAATGGAGTATACGATCTAAAATTGAATGAGTTTAGAGCTGGACGCCCTGAAGATTTTGTTAATAAAAATATGCCTATTGATTACAAGGAATATAATGAAACTGATGAGCCAGTGCAAGATGTAATTGAATTTTTGTTAAAAGTATTTCCAGATGAATCGATTCGAACATATTTTTTAGATACTTATTCTGATATTTTTGTAGGAGGAAACAAACAGAAAAAAGTATATATGTGGACAGGTGAGGGTGATAATGCAAAGTCTATTACTCAAAAATTCTTTGAATTAATGCTAGGTGAGTTGGCTATCAAATTCAACACACAGTATTTTACAGGAAAAAAGGTAGCATCTGGCTCTGCAAATCCAGAATTGTCGAGAGCCGCACCACCAGTTAGGCATGCAACAATGGAAGAACCAGACGCGGATGAACAGCTCAATATTGGTGAGTTGAAAAAGTTGAGTGGTGGTGATAGTTACTGGGCTCGAGACTTATTTGAGAGAGGAAAAAGTACACGTGAAGTTTTTCCAATGTTTACTTTAACATTTATCTGTAATAAACTTCCTAAATTAAAATATTCTGACAAGGCAACATGGAATCGTATTAGAGTTATTCCGTTTGAATCTACTTTTGTTGATCCAAGCGAACCATGCCCTTCAACTCTTGATGAACAACTTCGTCAAAAGCGTTTTCCTATGGACAAAGAATTTGGAAAGAAAATCCCAAACATGGTATCAGCATTCGCATGGTATTTGCTTCAGTGGAGGCAAAAAATCAGTGTACGCATTGAACCAGCTAAAGTACGAGAAGCAACCGCTGTATATCGTCGTCAAAACGATATTTATCGTCAATTTATCGAGGAGTCTATTATAGAAGACAAAAATTCTTGTCTAACAATAACAGAAATGTATGCTCAATTCAAAGAGTGGTTCAAAGAAGGATGGCCAAATATGTCTCTTCCTATTAAGAACGAGGTCAAAGAGTATTTTGATCGATTATGGGGAGATGCAGATCGCGGTGTCAAATGGACAGGTTATCGAATTCGTACTCTACAAGATGATGTTGATTCTGGTGAAGTTATTATTCTTGAAAAAGATGACTTGGTTAAATATCAAACAGATGGTGCGGCAGCACCTCCTATGTAAAAAAATTTTACTATACAATTGAAATTAGTTATATTAATTTATAAATTAATATAACATGAAAATTATACGTATTGTATTAACTGATAGGAGTTTAATAAAACCTCTGTATTTAGTTAATAAACCACGTCTCAAATTTATTGAATCTGTTTTCAACAAAAGTATCTTTACGTCGTTATTTTAGAAGGAGACTTGTTCTAACGGTTAAAGAACCCAGCTGCATAATTCTAATCGTCAATTGCACGAGCCACATAGTTTTATTTGAGCTTGTCAGCTGCTAACTTTGTATACTTTCTCAATTCATCGATGCGATCTTCGTCTGCCTTGAGCTCGTTCCACAAAATTGCGAGGACATCTTTGTCAAGATCTGCAGCCTCTTTGTTGTCTGCACAGAATAACATGAAAGCCAATTTTGATTGTCGTTCAGCTCGAAATTTTTCCTTCTCAATACGAATTTTCCCGATGACAGATTGAGCGAGAGAGTGACCTTTTTTAGTTGCTTCACAGTACCAATAATGGACAAGGACATCATTTTTTTCGATGCATACTCCTTTTGAGTACATGACTCCCAACAAATATTGTGCGTCTGGATCTCCTTTATTTGCAAGGAAGAATGTATTCTTAGTGTGAAAGTTATCTGTCATCATTTTCTGATTTTTCTTAGTTAGTTATCCGAAAAAATCAAATTTATTGAATCTGTTTTCAACAAAATTATCTTTACGTCGTTATATAGCTATCCAATATTCTTATAGTTTGTTCGATATAGCTATCCAATATTCTTATAGTTTGTTCGATAATTTGTCTAGTTGGAACACTCATTATTTTGTCAAAAAGACTTGAAATTGTTTTAATGTGATCTTTATATGCTACAAGAGATGTATTAATCTTAGACGCTAGTTCTAACTCTTTCATTGACTCTTTCGACCTAAGAAATTCTTGTGCTTGTGTAAGATAATCTAGTATAGTTTTACAATATTTTTCAATAATGGTATCCGTTATAATATACATCCGATCAGGATCCCTTTTAATCTTTAAGAATTTTAGTGTTTTTTCTTGTTCTAAAAGAACTAACCCCAAGTCACCTTCTAACAATTTGGTATTTTCAATATTTGGTAATTCTGTCACCTTTTTTTCAGCTTCAATAACATTTTTAAAATATAATTTAAATTTATCGTATTCAATATTAAAATCTGGTACAGATGTAATTTTTTGGAAATCTGTATACTTATCATAAATTAAATCTATTGCTTTCTGATAATAGGCAATAATACTACGAGCTTCACGACGTGATTCTCCTTGTACTCTTGATTTCGATTTGGAGTCAATTAACGGAATGTTAAGTGTAGGTTTTTCTCGTATTGCTGCTTCTTCAGCCTGTTCAAGTCTAGCCCGGTCCAGTTTAGACTGGACCAAAGCCCTTTTTAATAATAATGAGTTTTTATCATCTTCAGCTTTTTTAGCTAACTCAGCTTCAGCTTCAGCCGCTTTTTTAGCTAATGCAGCTTCAGCTGCTTTAGTTTTAGATAAAGCTTTAGCTTTAGCTTCAGAGGCTGCTTTAGCAGTTTCAGCTACAGCTTTAGCATTTTCAGCGGCAGCTTTAGCTAAAGCAGCTTCAGCTTTACCTTTAATAGAAGCTTCTTCAGCCGCCTTTAAAGCTAAAGAATCTGCTTTAGCTTTAAAGGCGGCATTTATCAACTTTCTTTCCCTTTTTTCTGCTTTTTGTTGCTCCATTATTCGTAGATTTTCCATTCGTCTTTGTTGTTTTATTACTTGTTCTGCTTTCATATATTCTTCTTGTTCTTTTCTTTGTTCTATTTCTTGTTCTACAAGTCTCTGATGTTCTTTTTGTTGTGTAGTTAATTCAATATTATGTTGACTTGCCTTAAGACCTTCCATCATTGTATCTTCATCATTTTTAAGTTTCTTAAGTCTTTTAAGAGTAACATTTGCGGGCTCATCGAAAACATTATATTCTTCACCCCATATTTGCTTAGGTGGCCATACTTTTTTTCTATAAAAAAATGTAATACAATCTTCAAAATGGCTTTTCATCATATCTAACAATTTTATATCATGTTGTGTAATCTTTTTAAAATTACCAAGTTTACTTACTGGTGTACTTCCTGCATCATATTGTGTTTGTCCGTCGACATAAGTCTGCCAATATTCAAGATTCAATCTGTCTGGTAAAGCACCTCTTGTTTTAACACCATAATGCCAAGTATAATCCTCCTCATTCAGACGAGATATAACCAATGTAACATGTCCAAAATACACATCCTCATGACCTGTAACTCTAACTATAGTACAATGCGTTTCAAGAGTAGCTGGATTACCTCTGAACTTTCCGTCATAAACTCTAACATCATCACTTAATAGTTCGGGACCATATTTACTTTCTAGTCTTTCTATATCTAATCTTAATTGATCATTATAAAGATATAACTCTATCACATTAATTTTATCTGTATTTTTTTTAATTTGCAATATATTTCTTTCAATTATCTCTTCATTTTTGGCAATTTCTCGTTTAGGTATCTCATTTTCATCTTGAATTATTTCTATTTGTTCTTCATAGTGCTTATTTTCTATTTTTAACGCTTCAATTTTATGTGTTACTATATCTAAATCTACATAATTATAAGTAGATAGATCTGGAAACATAGTTCTATTATAAAGAGCTCGCTCTAAAAAATCAAGTTCATATCTATTTCGGGTAATTTGAACTATATTTCTGTTAATGTTCTCTTCATTTTCGGTAATGTATCGTTTATTTATCTCATTTTGTTGTTGAATTATTTCTATTTGTTCTTCATAGTGCTGATTTTCTTTTTTTAACAATCCAATTTCTTCCTTGTTTCTATCCATAATGTTTTTTAAGTCCTGTCTCTGTTTAAGAGATTCGGCATGCTTTGTTTTAGCAATGCATCTTTGGCAATCTTTATTATATTTTTTATTTGCCTTGCATGATTCACATTGGACATAGGTTCCCGTTACGGATGTAAATCCTTCTGGATACAGAGATGACATTTATTATATAATATTTTTAAAAATATAATTTTTATAGATTAGATAACCTTCTATATAGTAGGAAAGATCAAGAGAGAAAATTTGTGTACATCCAAAAATTTCAACTTTTATTTGAAAATTGTACATAATCAATCTTAATTGTCCAAAAAGACTATAATCTTTTTGGATCTGTTTAAAAAGCTGATCTCGATACTTTTTTACTTTGTAAAGTCTATACATTCATTATTAGTCAATTTCCAATGTTTTTTCGGAAGCAAAGTTTGTTAATAAAACTAAAATTTCAGTTTTAGACGCATCATCATCAAATGTATGTTGTATTTCATTAATCAAATCATCAATATACACACTATATTCTAAATACATTTCGTCAAATTTTTTTATCAAATCATAATCGATCATCGGAGACATATTTTTTAATTTTACTTTAATATCATATTTTCTTTGTTTAAAAATATTTACAATATTTTTTGCATCTTCTCTAAGAAAAATCTTTCTTTCTTCTTTTTTATCATTAAAGTAGTCAGAATAAATCTTTAATAAAGTCTTCGTTGAACAAAATCCTTGTTGTGTTTTAAAACGGTCGATTAGATCAGATATTATCTCAGCTGTATCATTAGTAAGTAAACTTATATTGCTAATAATATTTTTTTTTGGTTCATCAAAATCATCTTCTATATCTGCAAAAATCTCTTTTATATTATGCGCTTGCATCATATATAACTCTTCTAAACGTCTTTCTGGATTTAATAGTTTGTTAAGATCTGATATATCAAGACCGATCTTAAGAGCATCTTCTTCATTTAAACTAGAAAGTTTTGAACTCCATTTCTTTGATACTTGCAGATAATTTCTGTAAGATTGTATTAAAGAATTTATATTTTGAATGGCTTCTTTTTCTCGTCGATAAAGAGTTTTTAAGAGTTTTTCTTTGGGTTCAATATCCTTATAATACATATTTTTCCACTTAATTATTTGCGTCAAAATTTTTAACTCTTTTAAACGTAGTTCTGCATCTACTATTTTGTCAAGACTTAATCTACTAGAGTCGATTTTTTTAGTATCTTTTTTGTTTAATATAGAACTAGACAATTGTTTACTTATCATAGTTGAATGACTTATATATTCTGTATAAAAATTTATTAATTCTTCTATAACAGACTCATCAAAGAGAGTTCGTCGATTATCAGTTAAGAATTTTTCTTTTATAATAATTTCTGAATAATATAAGTCTCTATCGTTTTTTAAGTATTTCAAAAATTTTAACTTTTCTAAATGTTGTTCTGGCTTTATCATTTCTTCAAAATTTGATATATCAGCCTTTATCTTAGCAGAATCTTTTGGCTTAAATTCAGAAAGATTTAAACTATTGTATTTCTGTATTCTTTCTTGATATCTAGTATAAAATCTAATTAACTCTTCTATGTCAGAAATGGTATTTGTATTTTTCAGATAGTCATACTCAGCTTGTAACAGTCTTTCTTCTTTCTCACGAAAAATTTTATATAGATTTTGACCCTTATCTATGCGTTGCAAAATATTTTTTTTATCTACTTCATTTTTAAGGTTCATTAAAGTTGCTCTAGAATTTTCTATTTTTAATAACTGTGCCTTTTTATCTTTTTCTTTTAACGTATTTATGTCTTTCATTATCTTGGGTATCATATTATCAAAAAATTCAATAAGATCATTATATGTTTCAATTAAACGATCTCTGTACTTAAAAGATTTGTATGAATTAATATCCTGAGTTTCTTCTATAACTAACCTAGTTGTTATAAGTTTTATATCTGTGTCTTTCTTTTCTTCTATTTCTTTTAAGAAATTTTCTACATTTTTTTCAATTTTTTCTTTATTTTCTTTGTAAAGACTTTCAACCATTGTATCTTCTGTTATATCAGATATTTTAGGAGTTCCAACTGATTTAGGTTGTTTATGAGATGTTTTAGCAACAGCTGGTTTAGAAGTTTCATCTGGTGTAGGTGCTGCTTTAGAAACAGCTGATTTAGGAGTTTCAACTACTTCTGTTAATTCATCTGGTTTAGAAGTTTCAACTGGTTTAGGTGCTGCTTTAGAAACAGCTTGTTTAGGAGTTTCAACTACTTTAGCTTGTTTAGGTGCTGCTTTAGAAACAGCTTGTTTAGGAGTTTCAACTACTTTCGCTTGTTTAGGTGCTTCTTTAGAAACAGCTTGTTTAGGAGTTTCAACTACTTTCGCTTGTTTAGGTGCTTCTTTAGAAACAGCTTGTTTAGGAGTTTCAACTACTTCTGTTAATTCAGCTTGTTTAGGTGCTTCTTTAGAAACAGCTTGTTTAGGAGTTTCAACTACTTCTGTTAATTCAGCTGGTTTAGGAGCTGCTTCAGTCGCTTGTTCTATTCTAGCGTTTATATCTTTCAAACGTCTTTCTCTGTCTTCTTGCTCTCTTTTAATGTTCTGTTCCTTTGCCTTTTGTTTTCTTTCTTCACGGTCTCTGTTTACTTTTTCTGTAGCTTCTGTATGAGAATATTTCTGCATAATTTCCTGATTTTTCAGTTGTTCCAGTTCTTCTAATTTTGAAAGAAGTCTTGAAAGACGATCAGTTGCTTTCTCACTTTCGTATTCAGAATCTTTACCCCATATTTGGTTAGGTGGCCATCCTCGTTTATTAAAAAATGTAATACACTCTTCAAAATGGATTTTCATCATATCTAACAATGTCATATCAGATGGAATATCTTCAAATCTACCCATATCACTTACATTTGTTTGTTCTGCATCATATTTTATTTGTCCGGCGACATAAGTCTGCCAAAATTTATGTTCCAAATTTTGTGGTAACTTATTATATACTTCAGCACCATAATGCCATTTATATACCTCTTTTGGATAAGTTATAACTAATGTAACATGTCCAAAATACACATCCTCTAAACTGTTGTCAATTCTAAATATAGTACAATGCGTTTCAAGTTCAACTGTTTTACCTTCATATGTTCCATAATGTTTTCTAATATTATCACTTATTATATGTTCCTGATATTTTCCTTGTAATTCATGTATTTTTAACTGAATTTTTTTAAGTTCAAGGTCGTTAAGTAAAAAATTTTTTTGAATTTCAAGGGCTGCCATTTTTTCTTGAACCATTCTATATTCTTCTTCTACACTTTGAATTGTTTCCATTCTTGTTAGTATAGAATTGTTTAACTCTAAACTTTTGTGTGCAAATTCTATTTCATATTCACTTTCTTTGCATTTTTTGCAAGCTTTGGTTCGCTTTTTTCTATTCCCGCATTTTGTACAAAAGATACTATATTTAGAGTCACCTTCTGTATATCCTGTTGGATAGTTCATTTTATTATATATATATATATATATATATAATTGAAATTATTTATTTTTTAAATTATATACCTAAAGCCTGTAATATATCCTTAGTTGAAAAATTTGTATTTCCACCTTTTAGTTTTAACTGTCTCTGCTCTTCAATAAACTTTGTCGCGTTTTCTTTTTTTATGTATTTTATTGGTTCAAGTACGTAAAGATTGTCCAAAATAATATCATCCGATTCATTATCGTTATAAGTACTTGTTCTATAAAAGTCTATTATATTAGGTTGTTCTGCTGTACAATATTCCAAATATTTTTTGTGTAAATTAAATTTATTACTGATACCAATAAGCTCACGCTCTAATGGCAAGAATCTTTCTATATCTACACCTGTTCTCTCAAATTTTTCTTGTATTCTTTTCATCGCTGTAATGACAGCCATATAGTATATAATAAAATCTCTGTATTTACCTATTAAAGAACGTCTATTTTTGGAAGCCTCTGTTTGATTAGTCGCACGTTCTAATTCTTGTTCGGTTTTAGTAATATTTTCAGATATCATTATTTGCAAATGTTTTATTTCAGTTATAAAATATCTTTCGTATAATAGAGGTACAATATGATTATTAAAGTGTTTTTTATTTTCACCTAATAATTCTAATGTTTCTTTTATAGTTTTTTGAGATTCAGGATCAACAATATCTCTAATTTGTTCCAAGCCCTGATTATATGAAATAAAAAGAGGCAGTATCTTAACGTTTTTTGTTATCAATAAAGCTATCTTATTAACTATCACTTTCGTATCTTCACTCTCTTCCCAATAATTACTAAACTCTGTTTTTAGGTTGGAAATATGGTGGGATATAATTCCACAATAATCTTGTACTTCATCCGTTTGTTTCATTTTTAAGAACTGTAATGTTTTTTCTTGATTTTTTTGAACTAAATCATAAGATGAAGAACATTCAGCCCTATTCACCTTTTTTTCCACATCTTTTATATATTTATCAATATTTTGAATATACTTTTGTATGTTGATCAATACCAAAGATATATCAGTAGTTTTTGAAGAAAGTTCTAGATTTTTTAACTCTAAATAAGTATCGTCTATCGCTTTCTGATAAGAGGTAATCAATTTACGAACAAAAGTAGATTTCACACCTCCAACTGGAGGCAAGTCGAGTTTAGGTTTTTCTTTTTCATCCGTATCCTGTTCAGACTCAGCCTTGTTTAGTATAAGTTTGTCTAATAATTCATTTTCTGTCTCTTGAGCCTGTCTAGCTGCCTGTATAGGAGTTAAATTTGTTTTACTATCGGAAGAAGAGTCTAAACTTTTAGTTTTATTAGCAACTTTTTTACCGGAGCCTGAGCTTTTAATCTCCTGTATAGGAGTTTTAGCTAAAGCAGCTTCAGCTTCAGCTTTAGCTTTAGCTTTATCACTCGCAGACTTTTCTAAACTCTGTTTTGCTCTCAATTGAGCCTGATCTGCATTCCATTTAGCTACCCTTTTTTTCTCATCTTTTTCTTTTTGTCTTTGAACTAAATTTTCTATGCGACTATCTTTTTCTCTTGTTTCTTCTTCTTTCCTAGATGTAATATATTGTGCTATTTTTTCTATTCTTAGTTTTTGACGTGCTTCACGTGCTTCATGTACCAATTTTTTTTGAGCTGTATCAATACTAGATTGTCTACTCTTAAAATCTTCTAGTTCTAAAGCTTCTTTAATATTAAGTTGCTTAAGTCTTTCAAGACGATTAGTTGCTTTCTCATTTTCGTATTCAGAATCTTCACCCCATATTTGGTTAGGTGGCCATTCTGGTTGATTAAAAAACGCAATACAATCTTTAAAATGGCTTTTCATCATATCTGACAATTTTGTATCCAATGGAATATTTTTAAATTTACCCAATTCACTTACATTTGTTTTTTCTGCATCATATTGTTTTTGTCCTTGATAATAAGTCTGCCAAAATTCATTATCTAATCTTTCAGGTAACGTACCTTTTGTTTTAACACCATAATGCCATATATATTCGCCAAGCTCCTTATTTGAATAAGTTATAATTAATGTAACATGTCCAAAATACACATCCTCATGACCGACAACTCTAACTATAGTACAATGCGTTTCAAGACGAGCTGTTGTATTAACATTTAACTTTCCGTTATGAACTCTAGCATTCTCACTTACTACCTCGACTCCAAATCTACTTTGTAGTTTTTGTATTTCTAAGCTTAAATTGTCACTTTCAAGAGAGAGTTCTAAAATTTTAATTCGTTCTTCATTTTTTTTAATTTGTTGTTCATTTTTGATATTATCTTCTATTAACTCTTTTATTTGTCTTTCTGTTTCTTTTATAGTATCTGTTAACTCTTGAATATCTTTAGCAGATTCCTCAAGATCTTGTTCGGATATGCATCTTTGGCAATCTTTATTAAATTTTTTTTTCTTTCCACACGTTGCACATAATTCAGTATAGGATCCCTTTTTCTCATCGTATACAACTGGATATTGATATTCCATTTTATTATATATAATATTTTTTTAAACATAAAATTTATCTAACAATATTTGTATTTTTGTATTTTAGATTAGATAACCTTCTATAGAGAGAAAATTTGTGTACAACCAAAAATGTACATCGAAACACTTTTGAAACTTTTAGAGTTTTGGCTATTCTCAATTCAAAGGATAATAGCCAAATATATATCTTCCTACTAAGAACTAAGTCAAATAATATTTTACTCAATTATATGGAGATACAAAAGGCTAATAACTGTTGCTCTTATTCGTATGAATTAGTAAGAATATTCTTTTTAAAAAATAAAAGAATACGCTTAAGCGTTTCGTAAGTTTTTTAATCAGAAAATTACTTTCATTACATATGAATTACTAATTTTAAAATAAATTCTTAGTTAAAGATAAGGTTCTTATATGTAAGAAGTATATTACGGCGAGGCGTAGCCGCTAGCGGTTAAGGGCTTAGTGACAGGATGAAAACCAAATCTTTTCGCAAACCCTAAAAAATACCATATCTCTTTTAGAGATTAGAAAATTACCTTTTAGTATTTTTCTAGCCTCGATTTACTTCTTACTAGCTTTGCTCTAGAGCTACACATGGTTTAGAAACTCGAAAGGGTTGCTCGAAAGAGTTGATTCGTATAAATTTAGTAGCGGCTGTATATTATAGAATTAGCACTATACAAGATAATGTTGATTATGGCGAAATTATTATTCTTGATTTGGTTAAATATGAAACGAGTGTTATATTAATTTATAAATTAATATAACAAAATTAGATGAATTTATATCTGAAATACTTAACCATGCAAATCAAACTTACGAGGATGATTTTGCTTCAAAAACGGCGCCATATTCTACCATTATACTCTTAGTTGATAATTTTTTTGATTTTCCCTCTTTTGCTTTTTTCTCTTTTAACACTTCAAGAAAATCTGTGGCTTTTTGCTCTGTAATAAAAAATTTTGGGTAAAGTATCGTAAGATTTTCTATAATAACTTGATTTAATTCATAATCATCATCTTTTTTCTTTTTATAAAATTCTTTTAAAATGTCCCCTTCAATTTGACATAAATCATCAAAACGTTTATCTGCTTGTACTATATTGAAACGAAAATCAAATATCTTACGACGGATATTCTGATATTCTTCCTTAGTTAAAAATGGTGGTATATCTTTAATATGTTCATCGCACATAAATTTAATAAATCGATAATATCTTATTAATTCACGTCTGATCCTAGTGGCGTCTCTTTCTCGTGTTTCTTGTGGATTAAGAGTTTTTAATTTTTCTTCTTTTGGAAGATGTTCTTTAATATATGTCTCTTTCCAAGAATCTATCAGATAGTTTTGATCTTTATTTGTTAATACATTTAAAACACCATATAGATATTCTTTTTGTGGACGTAAAGATTCTAAAATGGCAGTTTTATCCTCATCATTTATACGTGTATTCGATTTTACGTCAGTCATTAAATGATTAATTCTATTAAATAAGTTGTTGTATATATTGCCTAATTCTAATCTCAAGTCAAAAACATCTTTTGAAATAGGATTTTTAGTTTCTAGTTTGTTTATCTGTTCTTCCATTTTTATCCACTTATCTTTTTGTACAAGTTCTAATAATTTATTTGCATCACTGTTGGCCAAACGTTCTTGTTTATTTTTCGGCTTGACCTCTTGGACAGGTTTTAATTTAGCTTTTTCTTCCTTAACTTCTTCAATAGCTTTTTCAAGCGCTTCATTTGTTTCTTGGACTTTTTCTGCAGCAAGTCTAGCAGCATTTTCTGCAGCAAGTCTAGCAGCAGCAAGTCTAGCAGCTTTTGCCGCTGACAAACGTTCTTGTTCTTCAATATTAAATATTTCTTGTAATTGTTGATTTCGTTCTTGTTCTTCTGTATCTCTAAGACTTTGTTGTTCCCTTGCTTCTGCTTGTTGGGCTTTTATTCTTTTCAATTCTTCTGGTTCTAATTTTTCTTTTTCTTTTATAGGCGGTTTTGGTTTTGCTTCTTTTGCTTGGTTTGCTAGTTTTGTTTGTCTTGCTTCTTTTGCTAGTACACTACGGGCAGCTTCTTCTTGTAGTCTCTTTATTCGCAAAGATGTAAGATTCTCATGAGGGTTCCTTTCTCTATTCCCTTTTATCTCTTCAAGTCGATCAACAAGAGCAGTTGCTCTCTCTATCTTACCACCTACTTCTACTTGATCATCCTCATACCATACTTGACTAGGCCATCTTTGCTTTTGCTTCATAAAATACTCAGCGCATTTTTCAATATGGTGTTTCATCATATTTGCAAGTGTTGTTTGTTGCGGAATATGTTCAAAATAACCAAACCTTTTTACTTTTGTAGAAGAAGGAGGGAACCTTGTATTCTCATCATTCTTAGACCAAAAATCATGTACCAAATTTCTTCGATTGGGTATTGTATTCGGTGATACATAAGTACCATAATGCCATCTAAATTCTAACCCACTTAGATACCTTATAACTAATGTAACATGTCCAAAATACACATTCTTTGGACTCGTTTCAACTCTAACTATAGTACAATGCGTTTCAAGCTCTATATTGTATTCTCCATCACTGGCCGATGCATCACTTCCCTGATAAAATTTTTCATTTTCACTTACTACATCAACATCATATTTTATATGTATTTTTTCTAAGAATAATTCTTCCTTTAAATCCTTAACTTCTTTCTGTATGTTTGTTATTTTATTTTTAAGATCTTGTATATGTATTTCTTTTTCATTAATAGAGTCCTCTAAAAAATGAATATTTTTAAAAGTTTTTCTTAGAGAGTAGGTGTCTAAGCATTTCTGACAGTAGATATTAGTCGGACTAGTCAGACTAGTATAATTAGGAATTTTTACTTGATTTGTGCATTTATGAGTACTGCATTTAATAAAGTTTCTTTGATATTTTTGTCCTACTTGTTGTTCTTTGCTAAAATTTGGAAAAAGTTCTGTAATACCCATATCATCGTCTTCCATTTTATTCTAAGTAGATATTAATTAAAAATACAAAATTTTGTATTTTTAATTAAATAAGCTTCTATAGAGAAACTGGTATCTCTGTTCATTCAGAAATTAACTTTTATTTACAGAACTATACACATACAAGCGTTCGATACTTATTTGTTAAAAAATAATATCTTTACAGATGACCTTAAGATTACTGTATATATATGTACTGTAATAATCTTCATATTCGTTATCGTCCTCCTTTATTAAAAGACTCCTTAGAGATGATTTTGAGGAGTATAATGCACAGTAATAATTTTATTACAATAAATATTCTTCTATAATCCCGAACCAGTTGAAATAAACCATTTTTACATAAAAATATTAGTATACAATTGAAAATGAGTTATATTAATTTATAAATTAATATAATAGAAAATTAGATCTGTTTGTGTCTAAAATACTTAATCATACACTACGATAATAGTTCTTTGAGTTGTAATTAATCGTATTTTCTTAAAATCAGGCTAAATCTCAGTAACTTAGAATGTTGAATCATGTTTAACTGAATATACGGACAACTTTGTTAAAGCAATTTTAAAGCTTTTAATACATCCTTAGTTGATAAATCTCTAAGGCCGAGTATTTTTTCTTTCATATCTCTACTTTTGTTAATATAACCTTGAGCTTTATCTCTTGTGTATTCTAGACCTTGAATTATCAGAAGATTTTCTACAATAATTTCATCCTCTTCATTAATAATATCCTTATCTCTATAATATTCAATTAAATATGATTTTTCTTTAGCAACCAACAATTTTAAATTATATTCTGGTTGTAGTTTCTGATTAATATCAGATATCTGATCATAGTATTTTTGTTTATCTTCTTCTGATATATGTGGATTTTCCCCATAAAATATCATATCCTTATACATTATAAAAAAAGTTCGATATTCATCTATTAAATAGCGTCTATTTGTGGAAGCTTCTTTAGGATCATCATCTAAACTTTTTTGTACGCCATCAATCAAATCTACATATTTTTGAGTATTACGTAGTAAAAAAAGTTCAATTTTTTCATCTTTTATACGTAAGTTTTTTACATGATCTTTTATGTTTAGATTTTCAATAAGACCTATGGCATATATTGTAGAGTCTTTTTCAATTTTAACTTCGATGTTGCGAGATTTATTTTCTCTCAACTCAGTTAAATATGAATTAATTTTTTTGAGATATTCATCGTATTCACGCACTAAGTAATCTCTTAATTCAATAGCTTCTTCTGAAATGGGAATCATCTTATCTAACTCTCGTTCAAGCTCAGAATATTCAGTTATTTCTTTTTGCAATTCATCTTGTATTTCCTTGAAACGTCTAATTTGTTTAAATTCTCCCATTTTTAATTTTGGAGGCGGAGATTGAGATTGAGATTGAGATTGATTAGGTATACCACCATCATCTTCATCTTCTTCTTCTGAGTCTTTCTTTTTAACTACTCTAGGTTGTTGTTGACTAGGTTGCACTTTAAATACTCTAGGTTGTTGTTGACTAGGTTGCACTTTAACTACTCTAGGTTGTTGTTGACTAGGTTGTTGTTGACTAGGTTGTTGTTGACTAGGTTGTTGTTGACTAGGTTGCACTTTAGACATTTCTCTATCTCTTTGACTCTGTTCTGTTCTTTTACCTATTTCCTCTTCAGTTAACACTGGTCTAACTCTAGACTGTCTGTGTTCTTTTTTAATTTTAGGCTGTGGGTTAGAAACTTCTAACCGTATAGCTTCAGATAGACTGGAAGTACGCTTTTTAACTGTTTTTGCAATCTGTTCTTGTCTTCTTTGTATGTCTTCTTGTTTTTGTTTTTCTTCTGCCTCTGTTTGTAGACGTTTTTGTAGTCTAGTAAGAAATCCTACATTATTTCTTTTTAAGTGCTCTTGATGAAGTCGTTCAAGAAGTCTAGTTGGATCTTCCTCACCAATTGGAGTATAATCATTCCATATTTGCTTAGACCATTGTTGTTTGTCAAAAACTTCAAAACAATCATTAAAATGGCTTAGCATCATATCTTCAAGTGTTATGTCTTCTTGAATGTGATCAAAATAACCAAAACTATTTACATTATTTTTATATGAATAAGGATTATCAGCAGGCTTCCAAAAATTATGAGTCAAGGTTTCGGGTAAATCGTTGTATATTTCAACACCATAATGCCATTTATATTCTACAGAATTATTAGGAGTTATAACTAATGTAACATGTCCAAAATACACATTCTCTGGACTTTGAAAAACTCTAACTATGGTGCAATGCGTTTCAAGAAGTACTACATATCCATCATCATCTGTTCCTTTATGAATTCTACGATCATCACTTATTACATCAGAATGCAATTGTATTTTGAGTTTTTCCAAAGTTAACTTTAGTTTAAAATTAGTAAGCGACGAGCTTAATGTGCTAATTTTGTCTTTAATTTTTTGAATTTTTGTAGTATTTTCTTCGATTTGTGTTTCTAATTTGAGTTTATGTTTTTTTAATGCACGTTTTTGTTCTTCTGCTTCGCCTTGTTCTTGTTCTATTCTTGCAATATCACTTTCTAAAGTTGTAATATTTTTAAAATTTTGTCCAAACTCTTTACGATCTATGCAGTCTTGGCAAAACAGGAGATCTTCATGTTTATTTTTTCCACATTTGCATGTTTGAGTATAAAATCCATGTTCACTTATATAAGGTTTAGGATATTCTTTTTGCATTTATTCATAATAAATATTTTATTAATATTAAATAAGATCTTTACAACAGAATTTTTTTTGTATTTTAAATTAAATAAGATTTAAAGATAAGCTTCTATAGAGTAGAGAGGAAGAGCACAAGAGAGAAAGTGCGAACAAACTCTTACTTTAAATCTCCTGAAAGCTTATAAGCTCTCAGGATCTGTAGCTCAGCAGGTAGAGCGCGCGGCAGCACCTCCTATGTAAAAAAAACAAATATTTAGTATACAATTGAAATGAGTTATATTAATTTATAAATTAATATAACATACAAATCAGATCGCGACAGTAATTATTTAGTAGCAAATAATCTAGGGTCATATAAATTAATTGATCAGTTGATGAAAAAAAGTTCTTCACTTGGCTTTTTTATACTTAATTTTTGTTTATTTCTTTTAAGACAACTTTCGGTTATGCCAAGATCTTTTTCATACTTGACAAACCATTTTTTAAGAGCATTGTCAGACCTTTTATACATTTCCGCTAATTCAGTCATATTTTTACCACAATCTTCATATTGCTTTTTTAATGTTTCATAATCAGGTATAGGTATATCTTTTATACATAATTTGCTATAACACTTTTTACACCTAGCCGCTTTATAAGTTATTTCTACACCACAATCAATACAAAAATTTTGTTTTTCTTTTTCCATTACATTTGAAATATATTTTTCTACAATTGTCTTATTTTTCTTAGCATATTCACGAATTAGTGTCTTTTTTACATCCTTGGTACCCCACACTTTTAATTCAAATTGTAACAGCATTTTTGTTAATTGCTTTGCATCGTATTTTTTGATCTCCTCTATCATTTCTACTTGTTTTACATCTGATTCTTCACTGTCAATCTCTCCGTTATCCTCTTGTTCTGAATCTGTGTTTCCTTCATCCGTCTCTATAATTTTTATTGATGATTCTTTATCTCCTTCATCTTCTGAATCTATAATTTCTATTTCAGTAAACTTATCACTCAAAAGTTCTGTTTCTTCTTCTAACATAATATCCTCTTCATCCTCGTAATCCAATATTTTTCCATCATCTACAATATTTTTATTCTTCATTATACTGTGTTCTTTACATGGTAAACCAATATAATCAGTTAGATATCTAATAGACTTTATTATCTCTTCTAATTTTACACCTTTTATCCATTCTCCGTTGCTTGGATTACGCTGATCTTTGAATTTTAATTTGAGTATATCTTCAATTAATTTGTTATTCTCTACATATATCAAGTAATGAACTTTATAATCACAGGGAGCACCTTGCTTGTAGGATGCTAATCTAATTTTAAATGCTGGTGTTGTTTCTGTCATTGATTGAGTAGAGATACCTATTTTATAGTAGTCATCTTGGTAGTGACTAGTGAACGCTACATGAGACATTATATATACAACGTTACCAATCTCGTACACTCCTCTCCTACGTCTTTTAAGCATTTTATTATGATTTTGTGTTACTGATGAGAGACGACGAGTAATAGTCGCTTTTTCTAGTATAACTTGTTCTTTTTCTTCTATCGCTTGTTGTTTTTCTTGGGTCAATTGTTTAATTTGTTCTTGAAATTTATTTTCTAATTCTTTGTTAGATTTCTCTTGACCTAACTCAACTTTACCAAATAATAGGAGTTCTTCTGTCCAAGCTGCTACCTGTACTGCAAAATCAGGGCTTATCCACTGCGCTATTATAAGAGCTAATCTTCTATGAACAAAAGTACCTCTACTTTCATTTTTTCCAGTCTTAATATCTCTTATAATTAGGTCCCTCCGAATTCGGAGGGACCCTTCCAAAGCCTGAATTATAGCTTCTGAATTTTTATTTTCTTTCCATTTAAAATATTCTTTACCACCAGCTTTACATAATTTAGTTACATTAACATAACCATCTTTACTTACAGGTATAGACAATTCTGTGTTATTTTTCAGAGTAAGTTTGAATTCTACTATATATGAAGAAGATTCATCTGGTAGCTTTAGTGAGCAGTTAAACAATCCATCAAATGCTTTTACTAATTTAGTATTTGATTTAAAGACTTCGAGTCTATTATTTGACAAGAAAGAATCTTTGGTAGGAGGCGTTCTTGTCATTTCAGTTTTCTATTTATATAATATAAATAGAAATCTTTAGATTGGAGATGCTTAGTGAAAGCAAAGTGTGACATTATATAAACCACGTTGCCAATATCATACACGCCTCTTCTACGTCTTTTAAGCCATTGGTTTAATCACTACCAAGTTCATTTCAAAAAAAAAGTTTAGAATAATTCAGAAAACTTAATCATTGGTCGCTGGGATTGAACTCACAAGATTATTCAAAAACGAGTGGTCGTGAGTTCAACTCACCGATTTCATTTTTTAAAAATATTTAGTTTATGATTATTTTGTAATATTATAAGTTTATCAATAAGATAGTCGTAGTTGAAAAGACTTTTTTTCCTCATCAACGCTTTTTTGTTTAGCCTGTTCAACAATTCTTTTAGCAAACAGTATTTTAATTAAATAAGATTTAAAGATAAGCTTTTATAGAGTAGAGAGGAAGAGCACAGGAAAGAAAAAAGTGCAACTAAACTCTTTAAATTTTATTGTCCTGAGAGCTTATAAGCTCTCAGGATCTGTAGCTCAGCAGGTAGAGCGCGCGGCTTTTAACCGCGTGGGCGCCGGTTCAATCCCGGCCAGATCCGCCATTCCGAACAGTTTTTTGTTCGGAATGGCTTTACAAAGCAGTGTACACCCAGCAATTTAAAAATTTCAACTTTTATTTGAAAAAAAATGTACGCAGTCAAGCTTGAAAATGGGACTCTAAATTTAACAGATAGAGAAAATTTGACATATTTAATTAGGTCATGTATCAACCGCAAATTAATATTCACTTTTTATGAAAAAACAATGGTACTCAGTACGGCTGAAAAAATATGTTTAATTGATGTATTTGTAATGATAAAATCATTACAAAATGTAGAAAAGTTTTTTGGTCACAAAAAAAATCATTTGATAATTTTTTTTGTCTATATATTGCTAATAACAATACTTATAAACTCCTCCTGAAAATTAAAATCTTCTATATCTTCACACTCAAATCTTACATTATCATTTGATTCTATTAACTCGTATGTTCTTTTTCTTACTGAATCCAATAACATCTTTAACAACATCTTTCCACCATAATCTGTTATTATATCACCAGAACTATCCTTATACTTTATAAATGTAGTATTTGAATAATCTTCTTCGATAAGCCGATCATTTAAAGGATAAGATAACGCATAATCCGCATATCCTTCTGGTCCTCTTAATATATGTTCAATTGTTAAGAACTTTGCATTTTCTATTAACCACTCTTCCGTAATTGCCAAATTAATATTTGATTCTGATTTTACTAATAATGGTCTTACACATTTTTTTCCTGTAAGTTGTGCCATTGTTCTATTGAACAAACCTGGTTTTATTTCTAGTTCTCTAATAGAACTCTCATTCATAACAATATCTTTATAAGCAGTTGGGTTTTTGACACATTCTTCTGATGCAAATTTACTCGCTTTTCTCTTAAGAGGTAAATGCACTCTATCTATCAAATGAGAGTTCTTATAATCAACAACATGCTCACCATTAAGATCTTTGTGATGGAATGTACCACGTTCTGTATCAGTACATACTATTTGAGATTTTCCTGAATCATCTGTAAGAATATGTTTATGAATTACTTGTGCTGCTCCTTTTTGACCTTCATAGAAATCGTTCTTTGTATATTTTTCATCTATTATACTGTCAACACGAGCTTGAGATAAATCAAGAGGGGTAAGACTTGATATCATCAGATTATTTTGAATATTTCGTGTGCTGTGTTTCTGATAAGTCGGTCTTTTTGCTATTTCATCAATAATAGCCCGATCACGTTCGGCGGATTCTTTATATATTGAACCAATTTCAGCTTTCATTTTTAGCATAGCAATTTCTTCAGCATTTTCAGCTTTCATTTTTAGCATAGCAATTTCTTCAGTAAGAGATTGAATTTTCTTCTTACATGATAAACTATGTCTATTGAAATGAGAAGAAGAAAAATTCTTATTACAAAATTTGCATGTCACTAAAGCTACTATGATTTCTTCAGAATTTTGAGATTCTTGTATTTTTAGACAATATTTAGCTTGTGTCTGATGAATACGTAACAGATATTTGGTTTTAAACTCATTACTACAAAACTGACAAGTTAATTCTTTAGCCTTCTCTTTTAAAACTAGTTCTTCTTTAGCTTTAATTTCTTGTATTTTCAAACAATATTGTGTATTTTTTTGATGACGACGTAACATTTTTTTGTCACCAAACATGTTAGAACAAAACTCGCATTGCTCCATTTAGTTTTATGATTGACCCCTTATCCTTAAATTAGTGTTAATTTAAACATAAAAATATCACTTTTATCCTGATAAAATAAAAATGGCTAAAAAAGGCTAAAAATGGTATAAAAAGAATGAAAATAGTCACAAATCTCTGATAAAAGTCACTTTTTTGAAAAATTTTGAAATGTGTGTGTGTAAGACTCTTTTTAAAAACCCATCTCGCCGAAAAAAATCTTTTTACTCCGGATTTCGTCCAAACTTTTGAAAAAGGCGGAGGAGCAAAAAAAGTTTTCCTTTTACTTTTTTGTTTTCTAAATAATTTCAAAAATTCGTAAAAAATTTCCTTTGGATTATCTTTTTATTTTCCTCCTCCGCCTCCGCCTTTTTTAGAATTTTGGTTCTAAAGAAAGTTAAGTTTAGATTTCTTATTTATTTATGTCTCCATCTCATTCGGATGTAAAATAAAGGATTGCACCTACTCGGTGGTACTACACCGGAACTAGCAATTCCTATACTTTTAAAGTATAGACTATCCAAAATTTACATTGACACTGATGTATCCAACTTTGTATTAAAAATACCAAACCGGCATTTTTAATCTTCAAGGATGTAAAAAAGATGTTTAATTAATCTATTTGTAATGATAAAATCATTACAAAATTTATAATGTAGAAAGCCAATCTCTAGCTGTAGTTCTGTCTACATTATATTTACTACCTAATTGTGTATAATTTAGTTTTAACACGTTTTTATCATATAAAAGCTCTTTATCACTTGGTTTTGTTATAGTTGATTTTGGTTTGATTTTTTTACGGCAACTTTTAGTTATACAGAGTTCTTTTTCATACTTGTCAAACCATTTTGCAACAGCTTTATCAGAAACATTGTGAATCATTGCTAATTTTCTCATATTTTTACCACAATCTTCATATTGTTTTTTCAATGTTTGATAATCAGGTCTATCTATTACCACTCTAGATGATTTTTTAGAACAAGGATCACATCGTGCAGCCTTATAAGTTATCTCTACTCCGCAATCAATGCATAAAGTTTGTTTTGGTAATTCCATTGCATTTAAAATATATTCTTCTACAATTGCCCTATTTTTAACAGCATATTGACGAATACGTGTCTTCTTTGCATCCTTGTTTCCACTCACTGGTAATTTAAATTCTAATAGCATTTTTGTTAATTGTTTTGCATCGTACTTCTCAATCTCATCTATCATTTCTACTTGTTTTACTTCTGATTCTTCACTGTCAATCTTTACATCCTCCTCATCCTCCTCATCCTCATCCTCCTCATCCTCATCCTCCTCTTGTTCTGAATCTGTGTTTTCATCCGTCTCTATAATTTCTATTTCAGTAAACTTATCACTTAAAAGTTCTGTTTCCTCTTCGTCCTCATAATCCAATACTTTTCCATCATTTACAATATTTTTATGCTTCATTATACTGTGTTCTTTACATGGTAAACCAATATAATCACATAGATATCTAATAGACTTTATTATCTCTTCTAATTTTACACCTTTTATCCATTCTCCGTTGCTTGGATTAAGCTGATCTTTGAATTTTAATTTGAGTATATCTTCAATTAATTTGTTATTCTCTACATATATCAAGTAATGAACTTTATATTCACAAGGAGCACCTTGCTTGTATGATGCTAATCTATTTTTAAATGCAGGAGTTGTTTCTGTCATTGATTGTGTCGATATACCTATTTTATAGTAGTCATCTTGGTAGTAAGTAGTAAAAGCTACGTGTGACAATATATAGACCACATTGCCAATCTCATACACTCCTCGTCTACGTCTTTTAAGCATTTCATTATGATTCTTAGTTACTGATGTGAGTTGACGAGTAATAGTCGCTTTTTCTAGTATAACTTCTTCTTTTTCTTTTATAGCTTGTTGTTTTTCTTGCGTCAATAACTTAATTTGTTCTTGAAATTTATTCTCTAGTTCTTTATTAGATTTTTCTTGACCTAACTCAACTTTTCCTGTAATAAAAAGTTCATCAAGCCAATTTGATACTTGTACTGCAAAACTAGGTGATAACCATTGAGCCAAATGTATAGCGACTTTTCGATGAACCCAAGTTCCTTGTTGAAACTTAGAAGTATTTCCTTTGCAAACTTCTATTAATTGTGTTATGCTAATTCGCATATCACTAGATAATTCTTCTAAATATTCTTTTGTTTCTTTATTTCTAGTATAATTTGTTAATAATTTTTTACCATGTGCTTTACATAACATAGTTGCATTTATCATACCATCTTCTCTCATTGGAATGGTAATAGAAGATCCATCAAGTAGCTTTAGTGAGCAGTTAAACAAACCATCCGATGCTTTTACTAATTTAGTATTTGATTTAAAGACTTCAAGTCTGTTATTTGGCAACTGATCGTTTTTCAGGTCGACAGTTGTCATTTCAGTTTCTATTTTAATTATATAAATAGAAATCTTTAAGTTTATAGTTGTTATTTATTTTTAAAAACATTTAAATATGAGATTTCAAGTATCAAAATGGAGTGTGAGTACTGTGGAACTATTTTAAAAACAACATCGTCGTTAAATCAACACCAAAAGACCGCAAAATACTGCCTCGTTAAGCAAAATAAACCTATAAATACAGAATATACATGTTGTTTTTGTAGAACAGAATTTACGTTAAAATCATCTTTGCATAAACATGTAAGAATATGTAAAGCAAATACTCCTATGTTACGAGAACAGTTACAACTACTAAATGAACAATTTCATGAACTTTCTTTGATAAAAAAAGGTTTAGAACGTAGTTGTGAAATAGTAAAAATACCATATTCTATAGACGAATTTCAAGATGATAAACCAATTAAATCTAAAAGACTATTACATGAATTATACCCTATATCACCTGAATATTTTATCTCTTTTGATGAAGATTTTCATCGTGAGTGTATAAGAGTTGTTTTAAACGATTGTAGTAGACTTTGGGTTTGATTGAGACAATTCTATTTATTAAGATTTAAAGATAGTATTTCTATAGAGTAGTAGAGGAGGAGCAGAGAGAAAGTGTGTAGTCCCCAAAGTCGTGTACATCCAGCAAATTAAAAATTCAACTTTTATTTGAAAAAACTGTACACAGAAAGACTTTGGGGACTTGTAGCTCAGTCGGTAGAGCGTCGGTCTTATGAGCCGAAGGTCTTGGGTTCGAGCCCCAACAGGTCCACTCATTCCAAACATTGTTTTTGGAATGATTTTACTATTTGTTAAGAAACAATTTTTATAAATTATCTGAAACATTTATAAATAAAATGGAACAATCACTTGAGTCAAGTAAAAAGTATATAGGAAAAATTCCACGTGATAAGCAAAAAAGACAAGAACGTCGTAACCCAACAAAAACTCCTATATCTGATAGTTTATTAATATCAACTAAGTCATATATAATAATCAACACTCTTGATGGTCAAATAAAAATCAACGATAACGCTCTTTATTATTTGAGAACATGGTCGCACCGAATCAATATGCTTCCTCTTCTGACTGATGACATGAGTAACCCTTCTGAAACTATATCAACATTTAATGTGTCTACATCTTATCTATTGAGATTAATTTGTATTGCTATTGCATCTTATGAATGCTACCAATTTTCTACTGATCCAGATCCATCTCAAGAACAATTTATAGAAAAAAAAATTAAGCAAATCATTCGTATGTTTAATGCTTACAATCACGACGAGTTCACAAGTTGTTACAATGAGGAATTGGATATGATAATGGATGAACATGAAGATGAACTTGAACTTATAAAATTTATGAAAAGTATAGGTTTTACAAAACCTATTGAGTTTTCTAATAAATCGACTTTACCACGTATTATATCGTCGAGATATATATTATTTAATGTTTCTGATGGACAAATAAAAATTCCCAATGAGGCGCTCGAATATTTGCAAACATGGTTTAATAAAATCACAATATCTACAACATTGAATGTCTCTAAATCTTATTTAATGAGATTAATTTGTATTGCTCGTTCATCTTATCAATACAACCAATATTCTACTTTTTTAGACCCACTGATTCAAAATTTGGTAGAACAAAAGAAAGAGCAAATCTTTCGTATGTTTGATGCTCACAATTGTGACGAGTTGACAAGTTTTTACAATGAAGAAATGGAAATGGATGAACCTGAACTTACAAAATTTATGCAAAGTATAGGGTTGGCAAAACCGATTGATTATTCTGGCAAATGGATTTTACCAGCTAGTTTTTTAGAGAAGGTTGGTGTTCAAATAGATACGATGGATTCAAATTTTACTCTACCACAGTATACAGTAATTGCTATATTGTCATATTTTGAATATCTTAATAATACAGACCCTGAAAAAGTTGAAGGCCTTAAAATAGAGATTTCATTACTTGAAAATCCAAGCCAATATAAACTAACAACTTGGGTTCCAGAATCAACTATTAAAGTTGGAAACATATCTATTCAGTTGTATATACAGAATATTCTCTCTTACGAGATTAGATATCATAATATATATACTATATTGCAATCTCTACTATATGCATCCATGCATACACGAACAGAACAAGAAAACCGTTTTTTACAAGATATTGCTACTGTGTTTAATAACTGTTGGGAAAATCCTATTAATAGAAATTGGTCAATATGGAAAGATAAAGATGAGTTAAAAATGTAGTTTTTGCAATACTTAAAAAAATTGAATTTTATAGCAAAGAAATAAGAAAATAAGAAAATGACTACCAAACGTTCTTGTAATATATGTGCTGAATTTTATAACAAAGTTAATAGAAAAGAAGTAAAGTGTTGCGCCTGTGATTTTGAGCCGAAGGTCTTGGGTTCAAGCCCCTCCAAGTCCAGTCATTCCAAACATTTGTTTTTGGAATGATACAAAATAGCATCATACTCAAATTGTTTATGTTGAGGATTTAAAAAATCAGTTACTAAATAATTTATTTCTATCGTCCAAAATTTTTATACCACTCTCTTTCTTCTTTAAGAGATTTCTCCATTTCTCGTAATTGTTGTGGTGTCTTTCCGCCATACATTCGATCAATTTCCTTAGCTACTTCAAACGACCAATTTTGAGGTCTACTTTCTTCTTGTCTGCGTTGTAATTCGTCTTGACGTCTAACTTCTTCTTGTCTGCGTTGTAATTCGTCTTGACGTCTAACTTCTTCTTGTCTGCGTTGTAATTCGTCTTGACGTCTAACTTCTTCTTGTCTTCGTTGTAATTCGTTTTGACGTCTGAGCTCGTCTTTACGTCTACTTTCTTCGTATTGAAGTCTGAGCTCGTCTTGACGTCTACGATAAAAAGCAACTTGCCTTTGCTCTTCTTCTTGTCTACGTTGTAATTCGTCTTGACGTCTACTTTCTTCTTGTATACGTTTTAATTCGTCTTGACGTCTTTGCTCTTCTTCTACATGTTCAGGTGATTTTATCATAGCTATTTTCTCTCGTAATTCTTTTAGAAGTCTAACTTCATAATCTTGTATATGCTCTAATCCGTCGTATATACGTCTTCTTTGTTCTATTCTGTCTTGACTAATTGGTTCTGACAACCCATCCATTTCTAACTCTTCTTCTTCTTCTTCTTCTTCTTGTAATTCTGCTAACATTTCACGTATTTGTTCCTCTCTTTCCAGTAATCTGTTTACAAGTATACCCTCTTCTATTTGTAATTCAAGTAAAAGTTTATGTTCTTCCGCTTGTCTAAATCTTCTAATATTTTCTTCTGTTTGTTTAATTTTATCTCGTAATGACATTTTTTATATACAATATTATAAAAAAAATTGAATTTTATAGCAAAGAAATAAGAAATAATAAATGACTACCAAACGTTCTTGTAATATATGTGCTGAATTTTATAACAAAGTTAATAGAAAAGAAGTAAAGTGCTGCGCCTGTGATTTTGAGTCTTGTCGAGACTGCATAAAGAAGTATATGATGGGAAGCAAAGAAGAACCAGTATGTATGTCTTGCAAAGTTTCTTGGGACAGAAATTTTCTATTAGAACAGCTGGGTAAAACATTTATGACTAAAGATTACAGAAATTACCGCGAAGATTTGCTTATAGAACGTGAAATGGGATTTCTACAAGCAACACAGCCTCACGTCGAACGAGAGATTAGAATGGAAGAATTAAAGCAAGAAATTGCTATGATTCGAAAAAAATTACCTAAATTAGAGAAAGAATTGAAAGAATTAAAGGAAGGCGATGCTCTAGTTGAGAGAAAAAAGTTTGTAAGAAAATGTCCAAATGGTGATTGTCATGGATTTTTGTCTAGTGCGTTAAAGTGTGGATTATGTAATTGTTGGGTCTGTTCAGATTGTCGTGAGGTAAAGGGTTTTTCGACGGAAGAAAAAGAGGCTCACGAGTGTAACAAAGACACTATCGAATCAGTAAAATTACTGGAAAAAGATTCAAAGCCGTGTCCTAAATGTACATCACTAATATTTAAGATAGAAGGATGCGATCAGATGTATTGTGTAGAGTGCCACACAGCTTTTAGTTGGAATACGTTAAAGATTGAATCAGGTGTTATTCACAATCCTCATTACTTTGAATATCAACGTATGACGAACGGCGGAGTAGCTCCTAGAAATCCAATGGAGATACAATGCGGAAGAGAATTGGATAATGTTTTTGTATCAAGGTTGATTGACAAAATAATTCCTCTTCCTAGCAATTGGAGAAGACAAGAAATACATGGAGTAATTACGTATTACAACCAGCTCAATCAGCGTTGCTATAGTAAAGATATAAAGGATGAAGTTTTTTTAGATATCATTGAGACATGTAGACAAGTTATACATGTTAGATTTGTCGAACTACCGAGATTTGCAACAGAGGGAAGATTATATTCGAATATGCAGTTGCGAATTGATTTTATGAGGAATAAAATAACAAAAGATGGAATGAAAAAGATATTACAAAAAAGAGAGAAGGATAACACCAAGAAAGGGGAAATTTCTAATGTTTTAGGAATGTATGTGGCATGTATGACAGATTTATTTTACAGATTGTACGACGAGAATGAGTTAGTAAAAATAAACAAAGAGATGAATGCGTTAAAAAAATACGTAAACGATTGCTTAGAAAAAATAAGCAAGGTATATAGTTGTAAACAATATGCTATTGATGACAACTTTCACTTTTTGTAAAACAATTTCTTGCTATGTGTAACATTCTTCTGATTTTATCTCCATATTATTACTGAATATGGAGATTTTACTATGATTCAAATTCATATATCTGTTTGATAAGACGTAGAATTTCATTGTTAACTGTTTTAAGTTCTTCTATTTGTTGTTTCAAATTTTTGATTTCCAAACAACAATTACAATCTTTTGATGCTTTGGAGATTTTAAACATACGTTTTTCTTGTCTGGAAATAAGTGCCGATATTTCTTCTGCTTGTAATTTTGTTTTGCTCGCAATTTCTTCAATACTAGCTCCATTCATATGCATTTTATATACTATTTGTCTAATTCTACATTCAATACCGTGAGCTGTTCTACCATGAAGACTTGCAATTGTTGCAATACCCATAGAACTATTCAATTCTTCCATTAATACATTTTCCTCTTCTTCCGTCCATATTTTACCAACATTAGAAGGGTAAACTATGTCGGGATTTTTTTGTTTTAGCATCTTGAGCATATAACTTTGCACACGTTTAAAAATCAATTTTAAATTTAGTTAAAATAAATAGAAACACAAGAAGTAAATCCAAATGTTTGTATAAATGGAAATGATAAACCGCATTATCTCCATGATGGTTTTTAGTATGGACAGAATGTTATACAAAGCGGAGGATATGTAAAATTGATTACTATAATCAGTTAAATAAATTTTAGATTAATCATTTATTTGTTAAATAATATTTTTTCATAAGCTTAATCATATAACCATTGTGAATATTATCAGTCAAAAATGCAGATAATAAAATTGCAATTCCGCTACCCTTTTTGGTTGGAAATGCAAAGACTTCCCCATCTGAAGATAAAATGGATTGATCAGCCTCCCATTCTATCATTCCTAATTTTGGATTTTTACGAATTATAGCTCGAGCGGTAAAATCCCCTCGTATCAAACCTGATATTTTTCCACTTAACAAATCAGACAAATCTTCTTTTTCTGATTTTCCCTTTCTCAGAAATCTTTGTTTGTTAACACTTTTTAATAAAATTTTAGCATCATTCCATCCTGTGGAACCTTCTGTACCTAGTACAGTTTCATTCACATCATCAGGAAAAGATCTGATTGGATTTGATTTTTTAAAGAGGATACTTCTTTTTACATAAAAATAAGGGATAGACCATTCTGTTGCAACTCTAGTGCGCCCTTTAGAGTTTGCTATTCCTCCAATAGATATGTCCGCTTTGTCAATTGCAGGTTTATTCCATATTCCTTTGAATGAATTAAATTCTTTAAACACAATGTTAAGTTTTGCTTCTTTTGCAAACTTTTTCATGATATCTACGTCTAGACCTGCTAAATTTCCAGCTGAATTATAATAACAAATTGGGTAAAAATGAGGATACGCCGCAACTGTAAGAGTGTTTGGCTTAATTGTATTTATATCTCGGTGAGATATGATATAAGGAATGCTAATATTTTTATTATTCTGACTTTTAGTAGAATATCTTCGTGAGCTCTTCATTTAATAAATATTAGATAATAAAAAATATATTTTTTTACTCTCAAAAATGTATAATATACAAAAGAAAAATCAATTTTAAATTTAGTTAAAATAAATACAAACTCAACAAGTAAATACAAATATTTGTATAGATGGAAATGTTAAACTGCATTATCTCCATGATGGTTTTTAGTATGTCTCGTTAGAAATTGATTTATATGTTTTATAATTACTATATAACTATGATTCAATTATTTAAGACACCATCAAATGATAGTAAGTTGGTTGTAAATAATTTAGAACAATCGTCATTAATTAGAACACTTAGTTACATAGGTGGTGGATCTCATGGTAAAGTATATAAGATATATAATATGCTTGATGATCAAATATATAGTTTAAAGAAAATAGATTTGCTTGATGATATATCATCAGATGATAAACTTTTATCATTAAAGGATAACACCTCTTTACTTTTGAGGGAGATTCGTGTTCTTGCCAAGCTTGAACATCCAAATATTCTTAGATATAATACTTCATGGATAGAATTCAATAAAATAAATAGACCAATACTATGTATTCAAACAAAGTTCTATGATCACACACTTACAGATGTCATGTTTAATGAAAATCTAAACAAAGAAAATGTGTGGAAAGATATAGTTAGTGCTATAAAATATTTACATTCAAAAGGTATTATGCATAGAGATCTAAAACCTGATAATATATTTACTGATATGCAGCACGCATATGTTGGTGATTTTGGATTAGCAAAGTACTATGAAAATAATGATAGTCGTATTATGTCTGATTTGTATATGGGATCTGAACTTTATTTAGCACCAGAGGCAAAATCTGAGATACCTGTCTACACATTTGAATCTGATATTTATAGTTTAGGTGTTATTTATCTTCAGTTATTTAGTCATTGCAAATCATCTATGGAGTTTATTTCTATTTTTAAAACTGGTATTGAATCGTTTAATGTACCTGATAATGTTAAATTGATGTTATCGAATGAACCATCCAAAAGACCTAATCTATAAAGAAACAATCAGATCTTATACTTTTAGTATAAGATTTACATTTTCAAAAGTAAAATCGAAAATTTATAAGAAAAATCAAAAAAGATATAAATTATGGACCATGATACCAGAGAAATTGAATCAATAACATTTGGAATATATTCCCCTGAAGAAATATTAAGTATGGCTGTTTGCAAAGTTGATAGTGTAAAAAAGAGTGGTGCAGGAAGTGTTTATGATCCACGTATGGGTTCTACAGATTCTACAAAAAAGTGTGAAACATGTAAAGAAAGCGCAGTCGAATGCCCTGGACACTTTGGATATATTGAATTAAATGAACCTATAGTACATCCTCTATATTATAAGCGTGTTACAGCCTTTTTGAATTGTTTTTGTCTTAAATGTTATCGATTAGTACTTCAGCCTGAACAGATTTCTATTTCTGGGTTGAATAGGTATAAGGGCGAAGCACGTTTTGTCAAAATTCTTGAAAAGATAAAAAAAGTGGATATTTGCTGTCAACATACTGGAGAATTTGATGAAGATGGAGAACCAGTAATATGCGGAAAGGATTTACCAAAGATTAAGTTTACAGCCATAGACAGCAGTTTTTCTTTAATGTATGAAGACGGAAAGAAGAACAAGACCAGTATTGTACTTACCACAGAAGAAATCAAGAAAATTTTTGACAATATTACAAACGAAGACGTGGTGTTGTTAGGTTTTGATCCAGCTCTATGTCATCCAAGAAATTTTATCATTTCTGTTTTACCTGTTTTACCACCTTGTGACAGACCTTACGTTCGTGCGGACAACAAGATGTGCGATGACGATTTGACAATTCAATATATAGAAATTATCAAAGCCAATAACAATTTACTAGAAGAAGATGAAGGTGCTAAAAAGAACGACAAGCGTGAAACAATAAAACAACGCGCTTTAGCTAGCTTGCGATTTCGTATAATGACTACTTTTAACAATGGTCAAGGTAAGGCGAAACATACTACAAACGGGCGTCCAATCAAGGGTATTAAAGAACGTCTCACAGGAAAAGATGGGCAAATAAGAAATAACATGATGGGTAAGCGCTCGATCAGACCAGATACACCAGTATTAATGTATAACACCGGTTTACCTAAAAGAGCAGAAGAAATTAAAATAGGAGATGTAGTTATTGGAGATGATGGTGCTCCAAGAACTGTAATAGATACGGTTAGCGGTACTAGTCCACTTTATAAAGTTATACAATCAAATGGGGATGACTATGGTATTAGCTGCGAACATATTTTAACACTTAAATATTGTGGTCATGCGTGTATCAATTGGCGAGAAAATTTAGGTAAGAATGGGTCTTGGGTTATGAAATGGTATGAAAGAAGTGATCGGAAAATTCACGTAAAAAGAGTATCTATTATTCCACCAAAAACAAAAGAAGATGCGTTGAAAGAGGTAGAGGAAAGAAGAGATTTACTAAAACTAGATAAGGATAAAAAAATTACATGGAATGAGAAGAGAAAAACATATGGAACTTTTCGTTTAAATTATACAGATGGTAAGAGTAAAAAATCTATTGAAGTCGCTGTTGTTCTTGGATTAACGAAAGAGCAAGCATTAGAAGAGATGGAACAATTCAGAAACACTATAGATGTTAATCCTATTATTGATATTCATGTTAAAGATTATTTATCATTACCGGAGACTGATCGTCGTTTAATGCTAGGTGTTAAATTAAATACACCTATTCAATGGGAGCATAAACCTGTCAGTCTTGATCCACGAATTTTAGGAATGTGGTTAGGAGATGGTACTGCTAAAAAACCAGCATTTACTTCTGTAGACGAAGAATTAATAAATTATTGGAAAATATGGGCATCTAATAATGGTTCTAAGGTTCTTATTCATGACAAGAACGATAAATCTATACACTTTTATATATCTTCAATTTGTGTTAAGAAAGGATATGATTGTAATCCTTTGACACAAAAATTAAGAGAATATGATCTTGTTAGTAACAAGCATATCCCTGAAGATTATATTATTAATGATGTGAACACTAGACTTCTTGTTTTAGCTGGTTTAATTGACACAGATGGTTCGGTTGAAAATGATGGAACAACAATTGCGATAACTCAATGTTATGAGCATAAAGAAATTATTGATGGAGCACAGCGTATAGCAATGTCTCTAGGATTTAGAACATCAGTTACTGACAAGAAAACATCATGGACTAATAAAGATGGAAAACAACATGGAAACGCGTTGAAATTAGTTATATCAGGTGCTGGTATTGAAAATATTCCGACTCTTCTTCCACATAAGAAATGTTATGCGCCTTGTAAAAAAGATATGTCTTGTTATAATATCAAAATTGTTGAAGATGGTGTTGGAAAATATTATGGGTTTGAAGTAGATAAAAATAATCGTTTCTTGCTAGGAGATGCTACTATCACACATAATTGTGATCAAACCGCTCGTACTGTTATCGGTCCGGACCCAACTTTAAGAATGGGTTATCTTGGAGTTCCAGAAGAAATTGCCAAAATTTTGACATCACCGGTTCGTGTTACAGATTTTAACGCAGAAGAATTACAAGCTCTAGTTGATGGGGGAGATGTTAAATCTGTTTGGAAACCGGATAGCGAGACTGTAATTGATCTCAAGCGTTTTCGTCGAGGTACAAGATTGATGCATGGTGATGTCATTCACCGTGGTGGTGAGCTTATTAAAGTTATTGATGGTAGAGAACTTGTACAAGACGGTGATCAAGTTGAACGTGATGGAGAGTTTTTGACAAAGTTAAAAGTTGCTAATCGTAAGTACAAAGTACCTATTGGATGGGTAGTTGATCGTCCACTTCAAAATGGAGACTACGTTTTGTTAAATAGACAGCCCACATTACACAAATCAAGTATGCTTGCAATGCAAGTAATTATTATGCCTTTTAAGACGTTTAGAATAAATTTATCTGTTACCAAAGGTTTTAATGCCGATTTTGATTAGGTTTACCTCTGTCAAAAACAGGAGGCCTGAAAAGGGTGCTACCTCCTAGTGAGTATTTCCTAATACTTGCGAAACACCTTGATGCGGGAAACCCCTTAGAGCCCTAACTACCACCCAGTATGTGGAAACACTAACTGGGGAACACGGTTAATAGCCGTACCCAATGGTAATAATGTTAGGGATTGGGCAATCCGCAGCGTTACTGCCTACGTCCGTTATGGAAGGATATGGCAGGCGTTCAGAGACTGCACGGGTGTTGGTCGATAATGATGGACTACCAATCCTGAATCGGCTTAAGATACAGTCCGACCCTATGTGAAAGCATAGGGAGATCATCGGGAGATGAAATGAATATACACGTACCTCAATCGCTTGAGTCACAGGCAGAAATGAAATATCTATCTGCTGCGCAATGGAATATGATCTCTCCTCAAAGTAGTAAGCCAAATATGGCAATTGTTCAAGATTCTCTTCTTGGAGCATATAGAATGACTAGAAATTCCGTAAAATTAACATCAGGTCAGTTTTTTAATATTGCAATGTCACTTCCTCGAGCACCTTGGGTTAAAAAACCCACAATTGTAGAACAAACATCAAAATTTGTTCTGTTTGGAGTAGATTCTTATAGGGATGAATGGGCTAGATCAGGACCGTTAAATAAAGTATCTACAGATGGAACAATGACATCTGCTGAGATCATGGATAGAATTCAGCACATTAGGCGTATTTTGAAAGAAAAGGAAAAGAAAATTCAGTGTTTTAATGGTCATGGTTTAGTATCTCTATTTCTTCCAAAAGATTTTATATATGAAAGAACAAACGATGCTAATCCGGAAGAACCAACTGTTAAAATTTGGAGAGGGGTGATGTATGAAGGAACTCTCGATAAAGCAATTATTGGTGCATCTCACAGCTCTATTCATCACTTGCTTCACAAAGAGTATGGACCTGAAACAGCATCTTACTTTATAGACTGTATACAATTTGTAACGAATCAGTATCTTCTAGTAGATGGATTCTCAGTTGGTTTAGGTGATTGTTTAATTCCACAGACTGTTAATGAAGATGGTGTGACTAAAGAGGCAGAGATTAGAGACGTTGTTAGAAAGTGTTATATTGAAGCAGAAGCAATTAAACAAGCAACTTCTCACCCTAGTATTCGCGAAATTAGAATAAACGCATCGTTGAATAAAGCTAAGGACATTGGTTTGCGAATAGCAAAAGAAGCTCTCTCAGAAGATAACAACTTTCTTTCAACAGTTCTTTCTGGAAGCAAAGGAGACTTTTTTAACATTGCTCAAATTACTGGTCTTCTTGGTCAACAAAATTTGAAAGGTCAAAGAGTGCCTCTTTTGATAAATCACGGAAAACGTTCTCTTCCACATTACCCTTTTGGAGAACTAGCACCTGAAATGGAATATGAATCGCGTGGTTTTATTAGCAAAGGATTTCTTCGTGGATTAAATCCAAGACAGTTTTATTTTCACGCAATGTCAGGCAGAGAAGGTGTTTGTGACACAGCAATGGGAACAGCAACGTCTGGTTACATGCAAAGGAGAATTGTAAAACTCACAGAAGATATGAAGATACAACATGATGGAACTGTTAGAGATACTCCCGGAAAAATATACCAAATGTCTTATGGTCAACTTGGTTTTGATCCAACATGCACAGTAAAGGTGAAAAACGATCAAGAGATGTGTGATATAACAAGGATGGTCGCACGTCTAAATATGAAACATGAGTTGTCTGAAAAATAAAAGAAAAATTAAGAAATATAAAACCACACCAAAAAAGTGTGGTTTTTAATCTTTATGATTTTAGTTAAAGTAAAAACTTTATTATAATTCTATTTATATCAAATGATAATACACGAAGAGTCTGTTTTTGTAATAGGACGAGGAGTTGGTTGTTTTGGTATATACATTTGAATATCTTCTTCTTCTTCTTCGTCGAGATATTTAGAGTAAATCATTTTAAAATCAGAATCTTGCCTTATTTTAAGTTCTGCATAAGTAAATGCTTTGCATAAATGTATAGATATAGGATGTTTTGAATACGTTTTTTTATCATCAGATGGTTTTTTAACAGCCCAACCAAAATCAATTAGAACCAATTTTCCATCTTTATTAACCATTCTATTACATACAGATATGTCTAAATGTAACCACCCATATTCTTCTATTTTTTTCAGAGCATATTCCATTTCTTTACTTTTCATACCACAACAATCACGAAGTTTTTCTATTAAAAGATATCCATTTCCATCAAAAATCCAAGATGCATATAATTTAGGAACTACTCCTTTTTCTTTTAATAAAATTTGTTGTAAATCTGCGAGGGCTTTCCTTTCTGAAGAAAAAAGTCTACCAACTTTTTGTATTTTAACAGCGTATTCATAATCAGATCTGGTATAAACTGTACCTACCGCTCCCTGACCTGCTTGTTCCCAAACGTCAGAATTTCTTATATCAGATGAACATTCTATTGCTAGTTCAATTAATTCCTCTGGAATACCTATTCCTTTAGGAATAATGTTTAGTTCTTTAAAACGACTATTTATATTGTATTTCTTCTTCTTCTTTTTCATTTACATACTAATAATAAATTATTTTATTTTTAGATTCAATTTTTGAAAATGCTGTTTTTTCTATTAAAAATAATATTCTAATAGAATATTATTTTACCAAATCATTTGTATAAGTCTTCATACTCATACTCAAATAAAATTTGAAGACAATTCGTAAGATAACATACCATTGTAATTCTAAAATGTTCTATCTTTATTAAATCTAGAACTATAAAACATACATAAACTTAACTCGACTAATGTCCCACCTACTAATATCTTGATTAAATCTAGAAAGATAAAACATTCTAGTCATATCCTCTACACTACTAGTACACCAGTTTGAAATATTGTTTGAAATATTCCACGATTCAAAACGACTAAACATATTTGACATATTCTTAACTCTGCATGTATTCCAGTTTTTAATATTTAATAATATACCGTAAAAGTCATTAAACATCCAACTCATGTTAACAACGTTTGAAGTATCCCAATATTTAAGATCTATAGTTTCATAAAATCTTAAATCTTTTGGTATGCGATCAAATAAACTTGACATATTTGTGACTTTTCTGACATCAAAATATTTAATATTTACACTTTTGGGCGGACCACCCTTTAAGAATGTTATAAAATAGCTTTCTTCATCAGAATCATAGTTATTCGATCTCATAAAGTTAATAATACTTGTTGTTATAGTTTCATCTGTTTCGGGTAAAACTCTTTTTAAGCCACGTAAAAATTTTTTACCATAAGAATCTGTTTCATTTTCATACATTTTCCATAAAAGCAAATCAGCCATACGACTAAGACCAATTTCAGCTCCTGTACGAGATTTTGTAATTCTTAAAAAGTTAATGATACGTTGAGGTTTGGTTGGATTTCCTTGAAACATGTCTAACAAATCATGAACTCTACTCGTATACTTACAATCATTAATAACAATTTTTTGCGATTCAATAATTTCAGATTCCCATGGTAAACTTTTTTCGTCAGTAAAAGTACCATCATCTAAATTATAACCCATTGTTAATATCATACGAAGCCACAAACGTGTTCTCATAAAACACATCATATTAATATTATTTTTGAGCATAGCATTTATTAATTTAAAATACCCAGAATTAATGATAGCATTAATAGCTATCGAACCATCTTCTAGATTTTGTGTAAACATGCTTTCAATAATTTGAATTACCAAAGCATGTGGTAATGTTTGCAAGCCTCTTGTTATTACAGATAAACCATGATGTTCATCTGAATTTGTATCCCATTTAGAAGCACCTGTTTTTGTGTTAAATAAATATGTTTTACCAGTAGAACTAATTTCTTTTATCCACTCACTCATTTATATATAATAAAAAAATTTAAATATTATACTCAACCGCCACAACTTTGACTAGTATGTGTTTTTTAGATTTTCTCTCGACTTTTTAAATCTAGAAAATCTAAATGAAATATTTAACGATTATGTTAAAAGACAATAGATGTGTATCCTGATCACACGTCTAAAATATGAAACATTAGTTTTCTTCAAGTATTTTTAGCATAAATAAACTAAAATTTAACATTATAAATTTTACTTTAGAATTTAATCATAATCCTTAAAAAATAATATTTTATTAGAATATTATTTTATCAAATCACACTTCATTCATATTCAACATCGTCATCTTCATATTCTTCTTCCTCTTCCTCTTCATCTTCTATTAACTCTTCCTCAAGAACTTCTTCATCGCTTTCAAGAACCTCATCATCTTCACAATCAAGCTCGTCAACTTTTACATCATTCAAAGCAATTTTCTTGTCTAAATTACTTGGGAGAACGTACTGAAATTTCCATTTATTACAGATGTCAATGTCCTCTGGAGTAAGATCATCTATAGTACCATCTTGATTTTGCTTTCCAATTGCTTTCTTAGTCTTTTTATCAAAGACAAGAGATGTATCCGGATGTTCATGATTTCCATGTTGATTTCGACGAATAGCAACTGTTGGAATAGAAGACGTAAGTTTCTTTGCTACAGGAGTTGAAATGATCTTCTCTTCAATAACTTTCTTAACCGGTGCTTCTTTCTTAGAAGGTGAAGTGCTAGAATCCTTTCCAAGAAGATATCCAATGAGTTGTTCTTTTGTTCCAGTGCATTTAAGAGCTTTCTGTCGGCAAAGAGCCTGAAGATCAACCTTCTTATATTGAGATAGTGTAGCCTCATTCATATTATCATCAGTGTTTGATGCGATGTCTGGAGTTGAAGATTTCTTAATAGGTACTTTAATCTTAGATGTGGTTGTACCATCCCATTCCGACATAAGCTCGTTTTGATCCAAATTATATTTGATTGCAATCTGACGAATAAAATTATTAACGGCTTCATTTAAAGCCTTTGCAACAGTTTGATTCAACGACATTTTTAATTTTATCATCGATAATTATTCCTTAAACCTCAATTTTTTTTTTCTGCCTTTGGTAATGTTGTTTTGTGTTAGATAGAACTTTAAATATAATACAACTCGTTTAAGGAGATAATGGAAAGATTCTTTTTCTTGAATTATTTAATTAGAAAGGCTGCGGGTGATTTAAAATCTATTTACTACTAGAGAAAAAATTCACACGATTTCTTTTAATTTGTTCCGAAATTAGTCTGGTTTCGTTTTTAATAATTGCAACCGCTTGGTTAATATAAGTCGCTAGCTGTTGATAATCATCTGATTTAATCGCTTGAAATCCTTTCAAATAGTTAACAATTTTATCAATTTTATTATGTGGTGAATGTTCGTCACTGTTGTCAAATTCTTCAGACCCATAACCAGGTTCTCCCTCATCAGTTTCAATTTCTTCTTCTTCTTCACTTAATTCAAATTCAAGAGAATCTTTATCCGCATTGTCAGCAATCGCTTCAGCAATCGCTTCGTCAAGATCGTATTGAGTGAGATCTTCATCGACTTTTTTTCCATCTTTAGGAACTTTATCACCCTCAACAATTTCTTCTGCATCTTGTTTTGGTAATTTCTTACTTATTATACTCTCAAGAATTATAGATACTGCTGCTTGAACTTCAACTTTTGTAACATTGGTTTCTGTATTAGAATTTAATAAATTAAAATTAATTATTCCAATAATTAAATTAACCAGAGCAACTATAATACAATTTTCATATTCGTCTGAAACAATATTTTCACACTTAATTGGGTCGGATTTCAATACTTGAACCTTAGCTATTTGAGAACTGATATCGTGAATTTTTGCTCCCTTTTCTCCTAAATGTATTATTAAATAATAAATTATCACCGCAATACGTTTCCACAATACATCAATGATTTGTGAAGTTGCTGATTCCATACCAACACAATTTCTCACTATATCTACAAAATATTCAGGTGCTTGAACCTTAATATTATCAACTGCTCCGTAAATGTGAGAACACGGGTGATAAATATTATCAAGTATCATTTCCACAAATTTTGGAGACACACTGATTGTAGTGTCAAATTTTTCTTTTACATAATTATTAATTGTAACTATTGTTCTACACGAATCTTTTACTTTCTGGGTTACCCAATCTTTCATAAAATCATTCATAACTAATTTAATATCAGCAGGTGTTAGTAGGTTAAATTCTTCTTTATTCCTGTCCTGTGCAAATTTGGTTCTAAGGTTCATTAAATACTTTCCAACCTCATTATCACCCTCGTTTTTAGATCCAGATCCGAGAATAAAATCTTCACGATCATTATATATCAGATTAGCATCCCCTGTCGCTAAAAGATAATCTTGCAATATACGATTGTCAAATTTCATTTTCAAACCTTCTTTTGCATATTTTATTAATTTGTCTTTATAAAATTTATTATTAAGTTCCTCATAATCTTTTACAATAACAGGAAGATTTCTGAAAGCTCCTTCTGGGTTTAAAATATAAGAAGAATATACATCTGTGACACCTAATTGCAGCATGAGTTTTTCAATAATGTAATGATTTACAGTCAAGTATGTTCTTCCATTTATTTTAATGGGAGGTTTACATACACTATCAGGAGATAAAAGAACGTAATCAGCATTTTTGGTATACATTTCATTTCTTGTTGCATCTGAAGGTAATATATAAATAGGATCTGTATTTGAAGACACATATTCATACGGTTGTGCATCGACAGCTTTTTTAACAAGAGGTACGTAGTTTTCAGCATCATATATCTCTCTATCGCTAGGTATACTATATCTTTTTAAAAAATTATCAATATCTGTAGACAATCTGTCAGATAACATTCCTTTTCTATAAAGATTGTAAAGCCTGTCTTGAAGGTCACCGGCCTCGTTAAGAAATTTTTGACCAGAAAATTGTTCTTCTTTGGCTTTTGCAAAGTCTACAGGCGCTACACCTTTTTTCTCTAGAAGGTAGTCAGCATACATGTAGAAAATTTGCTTCTTTATTTCTTCGAGTTTTTTTTCTTTTAATTTGAGGAGATAATCTTTACGAATTAAACGAACCATATTTGTTGGATCTAGAATATATGAAGCAACTTGTTCGGAAATATGTCTTGGAATCTTTGGAAAATGTTCCAAAAAATCTTCCCGAGACATCGGCTTCAAATTCCTTGTAATATTTTCTCGATTAAATTTTTGCAAGATTTGATCTAAAGAAAGATCAATATAATTTTTTAAGTCATCTCCTCTTTTATCAATAGCATCTACCAGAGCTTTTTGAGCTAAATATGCGTTATACATAATATTTTTTTTATTTTCATTATCTTTTTGTGTTTGTTGTGTTCTTCTCTTAATAACTAAGTCCCGACGTTCCTGCTGTAAGCAAATTCCGTACCAATTATCACCTTGTTTGTCAGTTTCATTAATTCCAAGAAAGAGATCAGTATTTTTAGGTATATAAAATAGATCTCTGTTACCAGTTTTTAAAAGTAAGTCTGCCAACACAGTATTTTGATTAAACATATATTTTAAAGCTTCTTTAACAGCTTCTAATATTTTATCGTTCTTTTCATTTGTGGCTTGTTCATGATATTGGCCCTTCGCTTCTTTTGGGTCTGCATTACAAACTATTTTTTTTCTTGATCCATCTTGAAGAAGAGAAGCGTATATGTAATTCGTTAAAGTTTGACAAGCTTTTCCATTTCCAAATTTTAGATTTTGTATAACAGGTATTGATTGTTTAAAGCCTCGATTGTAGTTGCTATAGTTATTGCTAAGACACCCAAAAGGTTTGTCACGTGGGTTAAAAATTTTTATCTCTTTAGCCATTTTTCTTAATGTAAATGTTTTTTCAGTGTTTAAAAATTTACTTTTTTAAAATTTTGTTATGTATTAAAATTACATCTAAAAGATAAATAATTTAAATATGAATAGTTCTGATATTCAAAACTTTCCGGAAGTTCTTAACGACTAACAAAAAGTGTTATTCTATCATACACATCATTATTAGACAATTAACGTCTTTTCTAAACTAAATAAAAGACTAGAACAATATAATATAAGGTTATAAAATGAGTTTTAAGTTGTTATATTTCAGCTTAAATGCAATTCCACCATGGGATAAAAATGAGTGGATTACTTTTTCTCACTTCTGAAGACTTTAACATACAACGTGGTAATAAAGGTAATATCATGTGTACAAACTTACAAGGGTTTTCTCTAATTTTATTTTATTCTACAGAATGCGTTCATTGTCAATCTTTGATTCCTATTTTTAAGGGAATGCCTGGATCTGTAGGAGGTTGTCAGTTTGGTATGATCAACGTTAGTCACAACAAACAATGTGTAATGATGTCTAGAGAAACGATAGCTCCTATCAAGGTTGTGCCATATATTATTCTTTATATTAACGGAAAACCTCACATGAGGTATAACGGACCTTATATTGCAGAAGAGATTGGACGTTTTATAGTTGAAGTTGCTCGTAGTGTACAGTTACAGGAGAATTCTACAAAGGATGAGGTAATTAAAGAAGATTCTAGAGGAAGTATACCTGCTTATACAATCGGTCACCCACTTTGTGGTCCTGACGATAAAGTATGTTATCTAGATTTTGATGATGCATATGGAAAAGATAACGTTGGTCCAGAACGTTCTAAACAACAAAATAATCTTCCACGTAATTCTGGAATGGGATTAGCCGGAAGAGGTTCGGAACAATTCGGAGGTCGTTAAATTTTTAATCAGAAAATTGCTTTCCTTACATATGAATTACTAATTTTAAAAAAGAATATTCTTACTAATTCATACGAATAAGAGCAACAGTTATGAGCCTCCTCCGATTTTCCGGATCGATCTTTTCAAAAAATCGGTCGTTAAATTCAAAATGATTTTTAAAAGCAAATTGCTTTTAAAAATAAAATGATTAATTTTCCGCTTTTTGATAGTCTTAATAAGGATATACCAAAGAAAGATCTAACAATAAAAGAAAAAGAGGAATTTGTATCAAAGATTCAAGATATTGACACATCAGGTAATGATTTAATTTATGCACTTATCCAGATTTATCACAATGGAAAAGAAAAATGTTCAGATGAACTTCCCTATAAAGGAAAGAGATATTCATTGTGTAAAGGAAAGGAGGACTTGACTTGGTCATTTACAGATTTTCCTATACCTCTTAGACATATTTTATATAAATTTATCAAAATACATACACAGAGTATGGAGGAGGAAAAGGAACGTCAAAAAAAAATATTGTAAACTATTATGCTTGTAATTAGTATGATTATAATAATCATACTAATTATCTTTGTTTACAAGACTCGATTGGAAAAAACTATTTATCTGCCCGATAACAACCTGCTGCTAACTCTCTAATGAAGCCATAAAATAATTCTGGTCTCATACCATCTGCCATCTCATTTACCTGTCTTTTTTGAGATAATATATTCATTATAAATTCTAACGCATCGTTTGTTTTGGTAGAAAAATCAACAATTTCTTCCTCATTTCAGAAGGCCCTGATGTGTTTAGAGTTTTCCATTTTTCTTGTAATTCAGCTGAATATTCATTGATTAACTCCTCATTTCGCTCCTTAATAGCAGAAAACAATCTTTTTGTTATCTTTGTCATTTCTGGATCAGATACAACATTTCCATTTTCGTCCTTGTATTTACAACTTCTTCTCTGAAAATCAGTACATAAAATCATATCCTTTAGAGGATATTCGAGCGCATACTTTGCATAACCAGATGCTCCATTCTGTACATGAACAGTATTTAGATTATTGATATGTTCTTGTAAATGAACATCTGTTAGTGGCATCATATTGTTTATTATGTGGTTTGTGGTAGTTATGTTTTTATTAACCGTTGATGGTTTGGCGATCGCAATGACTGCAAGAGATTGTAAATCAAAATAAAAGCATTATTAACTTTTATTTTACAAACGCAATACAATGTTTGATTGTATCTGAAAAAAGATCAATACTATTTTCTT
>Ga0304730_1000024_pt1 | contig 199903 bp, 272 predicted proteins | sample M_130628_MF_Meta_FD_190474 | JGI IMG/M metagenome (GOLD analysis project Ga0304730, IMG submission 190474) | Freshwater microbial communities from Lake Montjoie, Canada to study carbon cycling - M_130628_MF_MetaG (v2) (version 2) | ecosystem: Environmental > Aquatic > Freshwater > Lake...
GAAGCTCAACCCCTGCTCATTGCAGATTGCTAAGTTGCTTTTAATATCTTCCCTTAATTTATCATATTTACGATTGACTATATATTTAGAAGGAATAACAAGATCAATAGTGTTTGCCCCAGCTTTTATCGCTTGTGACACCATCAGATTACGACTCTTTAGATCAGACATTCCACATGGGAAGTCAACCGGACAAGAGAATGAGAGAGTAGATAAATCAGGAAAAAGGTTTTTGATTAGAGGAAGATTGTTAGAATATGTAGCTATATTTTTAATTCCAAATTTAACAGCTGTTGTTACATTTGTTTTGATTTGTTCATCAGATAGAGTATAGTCATAGCAAGCATATTCTATATACATTTATTTTCTTTTTATATGTGTTTTTAAATAGTCTATATTTGGAAATTTTTTGCTACCAAGTACGCCATCTGCAAAACCATATTCTACCGCTTCTTCTGCTGTTAATATCCAATCGCACTTATTGGCTAATTGAGAAACAATGTGTTTTCTGGCCATCATTCTTTTCCAATTTTTTTGCTTATATATGCTACTATTTATACACCTATCAGTAAATATCTCAACCATCTTATCGCACTCTTCTTCATTCCATTTTATTGAACTAGCGGCAGCTTTTGAGTGTTCTCCATCAAGACTAAAAGAGCCATAATGAATCAAAACATTAGTGTTGGGCATCAATACTCTTAAATGACCAGCTTGCAATAAAACACTACTTGAAGATTCTGCTTTTGCATAAGCCAGAATAATAATTTGTGCTTTAGAATGTCTGATAGCGTCGTACATACCTAGACAATCTTGCCATTCTCCTCCTGGCAAATGCATGTGTACTAGTATAGGCTCTAGAGATAATAGATTAAGATATCTTAGATTTTTTTCAAAAGTAACAGAACACCTATAATCAACCCCAGGCTCTTGATCTGAATCACTAAAATAAGAATGTAAATAGATTTCTCTGTTTTGAACATCTATATTATTAGAATGTATATTTGCTAAGTCTGGATCGTGATTATTGATTACCATATATTTATCTCAAATATTCATAAACATTATTGTTTATATGTCTCATTACTTTAGAATCATCAAAAGCTTTTCCTATAGCCACTCTAAAACGATATCTAGTATAAATATCTAGACACTCTACTCCTTCGGTATCTTCAATTAAAGAAGCAACCTTCTTTGTAATATTAAAGTTAGTATGACCGACCCAAAAATTGAAAATTTTCCCACTAGCTGTATTCTCAGTTATAGGAATAATCCCCATTGGAGTTGACATAACTTTTATATTCTTTGTTTTTTTGTTAAAAAGTTCATCTTTTAATATAGATTCTACTTTTTCACTTATAGAAGAATCTCCTTCTTCAAGAAACTCTTCTTCATCTTCATATACAGGAGCTACCTCTATCATTTCGTCTTCTCCAAATGGATCAACCCACTTCTGCCAAATAATTGTATTTTCTGTGTAACTCATAGTAGATATTTTTTGTTAGAAGTATAGGCAGAAACACCCACTTATAATAATACAATCAGTCTCTATTGCAATCAGACTGTTCTAAAGACAGAAGTCGGCCTAACCATAGGTTGATCATATTTCTCTTTAAGAGCTTTTGTCTTTTTATATTCTGTACTTAACATAGTATAAAAAACCAAAAAATTCTCTAAAAATAAATGATCGTTAGGGTCGTCAGAAACTTTAACATTTTTCTTAAGAATTTTCATAATATCATCTTTAGCATATCCCTCGTTAATGAATAACAAAAATTCAGAATATTTCTCTGCAATAAGAGTTATTTGTTCGACAGGTTTTGTAGAGATATCAGGCAAAGAACAGCTAATATCTATCTCTCCATCCAGAGTTACTTTAAAAGAAAGACCTCCAATATATTCTTCTTCTAAAGAATTTTCAATATTATTTTTTAAATCCAAAGGAGTCTCCTTAGATTTTGGTTTTAAAAATAGATTTTTGATATAACTATAAACTTTTAAGATATTATGCATAAGTTTCATCGCAAGCTCTTATTAGTTCCAGTCCACGTTTGATATTCTGTCTTACTGCTTCCCTAGAGACTCCAAACTTATCTCCTATTGATGAAAGAGTTTCGTCATCAAAATAATACATCTCTATTTGTTGTTTCTGTTTATCGCTTAGAATATTATTATTCAGAAGTTCTTTGATATTAATCGAAAGATCTTTCTTATATTCATTGTCTATTAGAATATCTAATGGATTTTGAGCTTTAAGATCAGGTAATAGAGCGTCCAACTTCTGATCATTATCATTATCTTGATCTATGCTATAGTTTTTTCTCTGCTTATATTTGGTAGTAACATAAGTCTTTATAGCCCAAATAGCACACTGATTACGATAAGAATAAAGTGTTTTCTGTAAACCGGTTTTACCCTTTCTATTCTCATCAAATCTCCAATCGGCATACATCAAAGCCGTGGCAACATCTGAGATTGCTTCTTCATTTTTTAACATCTCTGTAGAAAGACCATTGTAAAATTTTGGTCCAAATTTAGAGATGGTTTTTTTAGCTAGAGATATATATGTAGACAATGAATCAAAACTTTTTTCCATTTTAGTTCCTTAGAGTTTCCTTTTAATTATTAAATACCAATATTACTTCTTATCGTCCTTAGTCAACTTATTCCATGTATCAGGATCTGGTCTATCTTTATCTCCGGGTTTTGCTGGTCTATATTTCTTACCTTCTTTTTCTTTCTTCTTACGAATATTATCCCACAAACCCGGTCTAGAACCAGCATCTATACTATCGTCAACCTTCTTAGAGAACATGAGGAAATCATGGATAGTCCTCACATAGTCCTCAGTTATGGCGATTTTACCTTGAAGCCAGGATTCTGTCAAGTTATCTTTTACTGACATGTTGTTATTATCAACAGCACTTAAAATAGCATTAACATGAGCGCTAATAGCTTCTAAAGAAGATAAAGACATACCATAAAGTTCTTGTATAGTTTGTTCATTTTCTACAACAGAAGAATCTTCTTCATTATCGAGAGGATCTTTAGATGGAGATACTACTAAATCAAAAACATCATCAGCATTAGTCTGATTATTAATTACTATTTTTTGTTCCGATATTGATTGCTCTATGTCTGTTAATAATCTATGAAAGTTATTCATTGTTAATCTTGCCTTTATGCTTGAATTGATAGGAAGTTATCTAGACCCATTTCTTCGATAATCTTAAGAAATCCTGTATATAGAACAATACCGTCTTCACTACCTTGTAGTAGAGGAATCATAACATTTGCTGTCATTTCATCTCCTACTGCTCTGGCAGCGGATATTGTTGCTCTTTCTGCTCTAGCTGCTTCTTGAACAGAATCTAGATTATATTGGATCATGGCAACCATATCATGTCGTTTCCATACTGGGGGCTGTACTACCAAAGGCTGATAATCTGCATCAAAAAATTCTAGTCTTGTTAAGTTAATCATAGCATGCTCATGTTCTTGTAAAGCATCTGCTTTAATTACTGCTGCTAGTTTTGAATAACCCCATCTTGCAAGATGAACAGCTTGTCCAGACAATACTGTGGTTTGCTGCCAATGAATATTCAAAGATTTCTTTAATAGTTCTACTACATTGTCGTTCTCTGCTTGTGTTTGATCTGAAGTATTCTCTTCCACAGTTGTTTCCTTTTTTTCTTGTTCTGGGCTTTGTTCTTGTGATGAAAGTAATTCTGAAATAGTACGATAGTCTTTTGACATAATAAATTCCTTATGTTAGATCTGAAACATTGGTTTTTGACCACATTTTGCAAGACCAGTAGTTGGCTTTCCATTTTGGTCCAGGATTGTCGCAGTTATGTCTTGCTCTGTAAGATTTTCTTCTTTCTGGATCGTCTCTTTTGATTTCCATATTTGGATCACCAAAATTAACTTTAACTACATTTCCTTTATCATTTTTCACATATACTGTGAACTTTTTTGGACCTCCAGGAGTTCTAGATGGTTTATTCAGAGTAACTTTTTGTTTTTTCTTTTCTGCTGCTGTTATTAGAGGCATACCATCTTCATCATAGATATCATCTATATCAATGTCTCTAGTAAATTCATCCCACTCATCATCCCATATTGCTACGGAAGCAAAGACTTGATCATCTATTTCTTGTAATAAAGAGCTAGATTTTTTGGTTTGTCCTAGACAAACTGCTACCCTTTGCTTGGTGTCTGTATAGTCTTTTTTCATTGTAGGATTACTCATACAACGAGAAACAAACTTCTCATTATTTTCATTATCATTTGGTTGTGGAATAGGCATAATTAAAACTCCTTTAACTTGATATACACCTAGAAATTATACTGGCTGAATTCTTCCATGATAATTTTTCAGCCGTTTTTATTCCATTAATATTTGTTATAATTCTATTATTATAAACATGTCTCATATATTCTATAGTTTGATCTATTTGTTTTTGGTCTATTTTTGCCCATCTTCCTTGTTTTTGAAAAGCCTTACCATCAAAAGCAAGCTCGGTATTATTTATTTCTACCAAGAAGGAATTTTCAGAATTACAATATTCTGTATGAGCAGAATAGTTTGTAGCTATAACTGGCTTATTCATACTCATACTTTCTAAGAGTTCAAGATTCCAGCCTTCTGCTCTACTGATATATAGCCCACAATCACTATTAGCAATCAGTTGTGCTACTTCATTCTTAGATTTGAGACCAGGAATAACTTTAATATTATCTGCTTTATAGAATTCTTTCCACTTAGCAATTTCTTCTTCACTAGAATATTGATGTTCAGCAGCTAAAATCCAAAGTTCTACTTCTTCATTATTAGCAAAAGCTTTTTTAAAGACAGAGGGTAGTAAATCATGAGCTTTTCTAATTTCCCATTTCCCTATTGTGAGAAAAACATATTTATTATCAGTTCTTGTTCTTAATATATTCTCATTAAAAATTTCTCTATTAACTCCCAATGGAACTATAGATACTGGAGTTTTAACTCCATTATTTTCTATAACTTCTTTAGCCCAATTACAAGAAGCAAAAATTCCGTCTGGAATAGACAAATGTGTTTTTTCTCTTTCGCTAAAATTATCTAATTCAAAAAAGGGATAAGCATAATATTTCCCTCTACCGACATGATCAGCCAAATCAAACTGATGCCATATTTTAATATACGGAGCATAAATATCCCAAGTATTTTGATTTTGTATCATCTGCATTAAAATATCATAATCTTCTCTACTATCTACAGAGGGGGTTCCTATAGGAAAATAAGTTAAATTATGATTTAGAGAATGTAGAGCTTTTAGGATATTGTATCCTGCAACTCCGTATCCTGTTTGGTTCAATGGTGCTGCGTAGTTTATATTCATTTATCGTATGTTTTTGTATGAGTATTGTTGACCATTATGAAAGTAGTTTTTTTACCAAAGTCTTTCATTCTTGACGCTCCAATATATGTACAAGCACTTCTTAATCCTCCAAATATATCTAATAAAACATCTTGTACTGGGCCTTTGTATGGGACGGTTACACATCTTCCTTCACTAGTTCTATAGTTAGCAACCCCATTACTATGTTTTTCCATGGCTTCTTTACTGCTCATCCCATAGAATTTAAGTTTAGTTTTTCTTTTTTCTGTTTCATATCCAGGATTAAATGGTTGCCAAAATTCAGATGTTAAACCAGCTCTTTTAGATTTAAATTCATACTCCCATTCTCCTTCACATTCTTCACATCCTGCAAAGAAATTTCCACACATTACAAAGTCAGCATTACTACCAAACACTTTACATATATCTCCAACATGCTTGCATCCGCCGTCTCCACAAATATGTCCACCAAGACCGTGAGCAGCATCAGAACATTCCAAACAGGCTGATATCTGTGCGTATCCTACGCCCGTTTTTAATCGTGTAGTACAAACAGACCCCGGACCTATACCAACCTTAACTATATCTACTTTTCCGTGAAGGATGAGTTCTTCTACCATTTCTGGAGTAACAACATTACCGGCCATTATTACTATTTCTTCGTATAGTTTTCGTATATGAGATACTGTCTTTACAAACTTTTCGCTATATCCATTAGCAACATCAACACAAATATTTGGTAATGAACATCCTCTTGTTTTTATGGCGTTAAAAACATATGTTAGTTTTTCTATATCAGAAGAAGATGTTCCGGTAGAATAAAATGTAAGGTCTTTATTGTCATTACTCTGCTCACAATAGTATTCTATGAGCTGGTCAGGCTTGTAGTGCTTATGTAGTGCTACCATAGCTTGTTGCTTACAAACAGTATTGGCCATATCAAAAGTTCCTGTAGTATCCATATTCGCTACAATAACAGGAATAGCAGAAAATTTACGTGGAGAATTCTTGAAATGAAAGTCCCTGACTAAACAAACCTCAGATCTACTGGATAATATTGATCGTTTAGGTCTGATTAATACGTCGTCAAAATCTAGTTTTATTTCGTTTATGATTTTTTGCATTATATTTCCTTTATATACTTGTCTGTATCATAGCATGTCCATTTATGAAAATCATCAAATCCATTCTCAGAAATACATATTTTAAGTCCTGTCATGACCCCTTTTCCTTCATAATGCTTAAGAGTTGCTAAAATAGCAGTTATATGATCTTTTGAATCTATAATAAATTTGATTTGACCAGACTTAACATAGTATTTTGGCATTGTTAGCCTATGTAGAAAAAAAATACCAGCGTCTATGAGTATCTATATTTTCTGATGAATCTATATGTATAAGATATGCTTTAATCTCATCCCATGTAGAAAAAATCATTTGGTGAGGAATAGTGCCAAATAACCAGTCGGGAGAATGCTTCTTGCCTTGCTCCATGTGAATAATAATTGGTTTTTTTTGCCTATTAGCCCAAAAGATCTCTTCATATGTTCCACAAGGATGAATATCTAAATTCATATTAACAACTAAAAAATCACTAATATCAACTAGCCTAAGATCAACGGCTCGTATTGTTTTCATCATGGATGCTAATTCATCATAATTTTCTTTATCTTTGAGTTTAGTTTTGATAGTATGAACATCCTTATCTTCTAAACCAATATTAGATGGTTTACTTATAGGATTAAATACTTCTATTCCTAAATCTTGTAGAAATGGAGTTATATTATCTCTCCAAGTAGCTCCTCTATCTGGAACTCTATCCATTGCCCCGGCCAAATATACTCTTTGATTTTTAAGTCTATTCATTGATATTAGTCTAGAAAGAGAAAAGATAATAAACCCTTAGACTGCTTAACTCCTAGAGAGGGATTGATAGCAACCAAAAACATCATAGCTATTCCATGGAAACAGCCTAGAACTAATGCCAAAGTAAATAATACTCCTAATGCAGTCATTGTTTCTCCAAATTATTTAATATACTTGCTTCTCATGCTATATACTTCTCTAATCATTTCCTGCAAAGTCTCAGGATTTGACGATCTACCTGTTGGGTTTTCGTAATACAGGCCGACAGGATGATTCACCATTTGTATTCTAGCTCCTCCGACGCATGAACGCAACCATAAATCTGCATCGGATGCTGTTTTATAAAATTCGTCAAAGTATCCAAACCTATCGTGAATACTAGCCTTCCATAAAGGCATACAGTGTGGAGAATTGTTTCTTATCAGGTTTTCAAATGAATGAGGTAGACATGGGTATATTTCTTGATAATCATTGTCTCTATAATTTTCATTAGCTATGCGGGAAACATATGTAAGACCATAAACAATATCCACTTCTGGATCTCTTTCAAAAGCTTTTAGTAATATTTCAAAACTATTTATTGATTTTTTATCATCAATATTCCAATTTCCTATAATTGGAGAAGTACACAACTTTACTGCCTCATTCCATCCAGCATATAATCCTGGGTCTTTATTTAGTTTGAAATATTTAATGTTTTCAAATTTTTCTGTTAATGGAAGAATGTACTCTTTTTCATTTTCTGGAGAAGCACAATCTAGAAAGATAAATTCTATCTTATTAAAAAGATTTTGTTCTAAAACATTGTCTAGATATGATTGAATAAATTTTTGCCCTTTAAAAAAAGAACAAAAAGAAGAGCATTTATATTTAGTATGTAATGTCATAATGTTTATCTATGATAAGTATATAGTCATTGGCAGTTTTATGCCATTCGTATTTGAAGTCTAAAGTATCAAGAAATTTAGAAATTTTCTTTTTGGAATAAATATTGTGATGTAATCCAGTTTTTTCCTCTACACTAATAGTATCAGATTCAGAATCTGTGTCTAAAAGAAAAAATATACAAACCACGTATTTATCTGATACTCTAATCATCTGATTTAGAGCTTCTATATAATATGGTATATGCTCAAAAACATGTCTACAATAGACTAAATCAAATTTATAATTACTATATAAGATATTATCTATAGAACCAAGATTAGATTTAATTCCTTTGTTAATTCCAAAATTTACAACCTGAGGAGTAATGTCAATTGAATAGTAGTCTATTTGTGGAAATTTAGAAAAAAAGACATCATAATCAAAAAAAATTCCTGGACCTATTTCTAGCACAGATTTAATAATTTCTGGCTTGTCTTTGATAAAACGAAATAAAAATTTTCTACTAGACTTATCAGATGTTGTAAGCCATGTAGCAAATTCACTCCAAGAATATCCGTCATTTAAGTTTTTTTGCCACCATAACATCATTTTATTTATGCTTAAAGACTATTTTAGGATTACCGCCATCTTCATCCTTTTGACTAAATAAGAAATACCCATATGAGGATAGGAACTTTTTATGATTGTTTATTTCTTCTTCTAATGAAATATCAATTAGACCAGCATGACATTCAATTTCTATTAAGTTAAATTTTCTCTTAGAAAAGTCTATCCCTTTTAAAACATTTAATTCATATCCTTCTACATCAAGATAAAATTCTTCAATATTATTAATGTTATTTTCTTCGAGAATAGATTCTAGAGTTCTAGCCGAAACTTTTTTTTTGTCATTATACAATTGGCTGTTAGACTTGATAAGGGTTGTCATAGCACTATGTAGAAAGTGAGGATGAATTTCTATCGTTGATCCTACATGATCAAAGTCTACTAAAGCACAGTTGTATATTTTTGTGTTATTTGGTCTATTTTGTAAACATCTTTCATACGAAGATGGTACTGGTTCTACTAATATTCCAAAATATTCATTATTATCAATAAGATCTAAAGTTCTAGATTGAAAAATTCCATCATGAGCTCCAGCTTCTATATATATCTTTTTATTATTCATAATTTCCCTTTTGAATTTTATTGATTAAAAATTATTTAATAACTCTTTCATTCATTATTTCTAATATTTTACATCTCTCTTTTGTTGGAAAGCCGCAAGGATGATATACAAAATCTCCAGGCTCCCATAAACATATATATGGAGAATCGCTAGAATTAAATGTACGCTTTGGACATATAGTTAATCGGTCTGAAAGCCTATCTCTATGTTTCGTAAACCAATCTTGCATATTAAACATTAGAGATTCCCATTCAGGTTTACTCTCTACAATTTCATTTATGAGTTCATGAGATTGTTTGGTCGATTTCCATACCATAGAACCACCATTAATGATAGAATGTGGACCAAGTCCTTCTTCGCAAATGCTTACATGGGGTCCAAGTTCAGGTATTTCTTCAATTTTTTTAGTTAAATCAGTAATTAAGCAATCAGCATCTAGTGTCCATACTAAATCATATTGATCTAGCAAATAATTCAATTTTCCAAATCCGTTAAGTGCCTGCTCGTATGATTCACAATTAAGAACCATTGAGTAGTTATGTCGAAGACAATACTCTAAACGATTTGATATGGTTGTTTTAATCCATGGAGTATTTTGACTAGCACTAGTATTTATTGCTATTTTCATACGTTTTTCCTTATTTATTCCTTTTCTATTTTAGATATCCAATAATTAATATTTAATATGGATAAGTCATATTTTTTATTAATACATTCTAAATATTTTTGTTCCAGAAGCTCTTGGTCCATAAGATCTTTTTGATTTTCTAATAATATTACAGGCAATTTATTATACACCTCATAAAGTTTATAGTTGGCAACTTTAAAAGTAATAGGTATTCTATTGCAATATAATATTTCCCATAATCTATGAGTATCCAAGCCATTTCCTGCTGGACATACTATCATTTTGTAATCTAATACTTTGTCAAAAAAAGAGTCTAATGAAAGATTTGGTTCTTCCCAATCAATAAAAGTTGCATTTTGACACATTTCCTTGATTAGATTTCTATAATTAGGATTGGTATTAGTATTAAAGTTAGCATATACAAATTTTGTTGGCTGTTTATTATTTGAATTAGTTTTCTCTAATAAAGATTCCTTTAGAGTTGCCCTATCAAAATAACCAATACCGTGACCTTCTCTCACTGACGGGAGTTTGTTCTCTAGTCCTATTGGTAGAGGTTCTAAAATAGAATTATTAGACAGGGCATTTTGAGCGTACCACTTTTTAATATTTCTGGGGGCAAGACTTATAATCTCGTCAGTAATAGCATAATCAGAATTTCCAGTAATTAAAATAACATTATTGTTCTGTTTTTTAATATTTTCAAATTCAGAAAGTAGATAGTCTGTTTTACAGAAATAGATTGAAAACCCATTATGAAGGTGTGACAGTTTATTGATCTCTATATATTTATGATTCATATGATTTCTCTTCAATCAAATATGATTTTGATTTAAGATTTATTTGTTTTTTAACTTTTGCTCGTTCATCATTGGTAATATATACTGATCTGGCAAGATCAATAAATTCAGAATCAAACTGTTGCAGCTTTTCTTTTTCTCTAATATTATCTTCTATAATCCAAAGTTTTTTGTTAATATCTTTAAGACTATTATATAGTGTCTCAATTTCTGAATCTCTACTAAGTATATCTAAGAAGATAGGTCTCAAATGATCAATCTCATTCTCTATGTTAGTCAATTTTATTTTATCGGATATATTTGATTGCTTAATGATTAGTATTGAAAATTTATCAAGTATTTCACCATTAGAAATTAAAATTTGTTGACTCATAAAATTATTTCTTTTTTAGGAACATAAAGCCATTTCTATCATTAGAATCTATAATTATTTCATAATAAGGATATTTTCCTGATATAATTTCTTGTTTAATCTTTTTACATTTTGTAGTATTAGTATCATCTAATGCAATAATTTTAGATCTGTTTTTTAATTTTAACCACTCAGAATATGTAGAGAACTCGCCACCATCTAGTAATAGAAAATCTATTTCTTCTGGAATAGAGGTTATTACATTAGGGGCTAATATTAGATTAGAAATATCCTCATTAAACCAGCCTTGTTCTTGATAAGTTAATTGATGAGATAAGACAAAGTTTTCAACATCAATAATTTCTACTATTCTTCCATAAATTAAATTAACATAGTTTGTATATTCATTTAGGTTTTGTTTTGCTTCATCATAGAATATCTTATTAGTTTCTAAGCTTATAAAATTAGAATTGATATTATTCTTAATAAGAGCATCAATTATTCTTTTTGTGGAACCAAGACCTTTCCACGTTCCAATTTCTACAATGTTTTTGGGAGAATATTTTTGTATTATTTGATCGATAAAATCTGCAAATAATGAATTTTCTAAAATTTGTCCTTTAATACTCATATGAAACAATCTCCCATTTTATTGGCTTATTGAAGTGTGTCGGAGGTTTTCTTATATCATGGAAATATAATTTATTTGTAGTGTTGGGGATACTATCTATAAGATGAAAAATAGAACTGTCAATACAATGTATTTCTTCAGCGTTTGTAATTATATCTATATAAGAAAGAAGGTGATATCCCTCTTGTTTATCCATACAAAATATTTCTAGATTTGTATTTATAGAAAGTTTGTATTTTTGTTCGCTGCTTTCGTTATGGACTAGTATATATGGGTAGTGTGGAGCTTCTATTAGGTTCTTAGGTTTTTGTTTGGGTAGCTTAAAGAATCTATATCTTTCTATAAAATCTATATTCAGCTGGTTATAGAATGAAATATCCCAATTTTTAAGATCACAATAATCAAATCCAATTCGTAAAACCTTATTATTGGTTTTTGAAGCATAATTATTAACTTCTGATATCTCATCGAATCCATCAATAGGAATAACTATTACTTTGTCATTTTCTGAATATAAGTATTTGACAGTATCTATGTTCTTTTTTTTGCAAATCAAATGAATAGGCTCTTTTGAAATTTTACAAATATAATTTACAAGACCATTACATACAAAATGATCTCCTAGTCCGAGATGATGATGAATAATCATAGTTATTTAGTTGTATTGTACTAGTTTTATAGGACAATAGATTCCTTGGTATCCATTAGTAACTAGGTCTTGGCAAAATTTCCCATCTTCTGTTCTATAAAATTCCCATGATTCATTGAATTTTAATTTGCTAAAAATAGATTTCTTAACACAAATATGAGATTGATGAATAGGATAGTCCTCTACTATAATATTAGTACACGATCTGTTTATATCTTTAATTTTATGTATTTCAATATTTTCTAAGTCCTCTGTCAAAAGTATTTTAGAAAAATCATCAGTAGAACTATAGTAGTTATGTACGAAAAAATCACATTCTGTATCTTTTATTATTTTTCTAGTAATTTCGATTTTTTGTTTATGGGGATAATCGTCAACATCAAAGAAAATAATAAAATCATATTTCGAAATAGAAGACCCTATATTTCTTGCTTTGGATTGAATTATTCTATTCGATATGCAACATGTCGTTATAGGTATTTCTTCTTTGTTTATCTTGATTATTTTAGGGATATCTAAATAGTCTTTTCCGCTACAAACTATTATGATTTCATTTGGATGTTCTGTCTGATGATTTTCTAATAAGTTTAATAAATTTGATAGTAGTTGATAATCCTCATCATAGCAAGTTATACATAAAGAGGTTGTGATCATTTCTTATTTGTTTCTTATTTGAGAGTAAATATTTTCTGCTTCCTTTAAATTTTTACATCCATGAAGTAGATAGAATCTTACTGGACAATCATTTTTTAAATATTGTTCCTGTAGATCTTTATCTTCTAGATTATTATTTAGGTAAGCTTTGAAGAATTTGTAATCTGGTAAGTAATTATATCCAATATCTTCACAAACTTGATATTTTGTTAAGAGAGCATTAAGAGTTCCTTCATCTTCAATATGAGATTTTATTCCTTGTTGATAGAAAAAAGAAAGATTAGATACCATTTCTGAAATAAACTCTTTATGATGTGGAGCTACTATACCACAAGCATAAACCCATTTCATTTTAGGGGTATTATCGGAAAAATATTTATTTAAATTCCTAAGAGCTTCCTCGTGTATAGGATTAGTGAAGGGATTATGTGGATGCTTTGCAAATAATGGGTATTTTGATTTTGTGATTTTTTCTTCATTGGTTTCAAAAAGTTGATCTATTTCTTTTGTTGCTATCATATCAGAATCTAATATTGCACAAATATCATACGGATTGTTTAAGAGAGATAGCCATTTAACCATACAAATAGCGTTGAAGGATATTGGATTGACTTCTATAGTATTGCTTGCAACTCTCTCCTGTTTAAAGTCATGAGCAAAATTAATACAATTAATTGTTATCTTATATTTACTAAATTGTAAAATAGACTCAACAAGAACTTGTGCTAATGGGAGGTGACTCAGAGTCGTGAAAGTAGTGAATCCATAGTTCTTAGTCATTTATAAATTTCCAGTATTCAGGATTTCTATTATTAAATTGATCAAAAACATCTCCAACAAATTCTTTATTTATTCTTGGTTTTGGAAAAGGTAGTCTATCAAAAAAAGGATCATGAACAACTTTATCTTCTGCAATTCTAGGATATAGAATGTTTCCTAAGAAATTATAATCAGTACCATAAGAATTATTTGGAGTAAAAGTATCAAATAATTTTTTTAGATCATACTTTGTATTTTTCTTATATCCCCACATACCTCCAAGAATTGGAAATCCATGATGAGGATGATCTCTCATTATATGAAAAGTTTTATCAGAATTGAGCCAGTCATCTACAGCATATTTTTCTCTATAATTAAGACGAGAGTCAGTATCTCTAAAAATAGAAATATCTATATCCGGATCATAAGAGGTTTCAAATCTCCAGAACATACCAGTCCAATCACAAGCTTCTGTTTTGTGGATAATACTAGTATTTGGAAATTTTTTGAGTTGAGCAATAATCTCTTGGCTTGTGTCTTCCCCCACAAAGAATAGACACTTCCATTCTGGATAAATAGATAATGCTAATTCTGCATTTTTTATAGCCCCAATAGTATATTTAGGATTATTGCCCCAAAGACTAAATGATATAACTTTATTCATATCGATGGAGACTATTTCTTATAATTATAGATATATACTGTATGGTTTCCCCAGATATCATCTATAAGATCACTGATAAAATTCCAGTTTCCACCAGCTAATCCACTACCGAATTTAGGGGCATGAATTTCAATCTGTTCATTCTTGTTTAGGAACCCTGTATTCTGATGAATGTATTGCTTAATTTCGACCATACACTTCACCAGTGCTGCATAATTTAACGGTCTTGTATTATTGCTGCCACGAACACCGTTCTGAGCAATCATATTTACAAAATAAAGTTTATGCTTATATTTTGGATCTTCATAGGTGTTTAGTATTTGAGAATATCCAAGTCCCCTATTTCCTTTGAGAAATGTTTTTCCTAGCATATGATAATTAGCTTTTACACTTGGGTACTCATTTGCTACTTGACCAGCAAATCCCGCACCGAATAGGTCTATATTATTACAAACATGAGGAACAAAAACAGTACAACCCCCATTGCCTGCTGAAACTCTTTTTCTTACAGATTCAAATATATCTTGGTTATTGATTATGTATTGATTACTATTTTGCGTTCTAGTAGCCATAATTATTTTTCCTTGTTTATTTTTGACCACTTATTTATGGGACACTCTTGGTCTGCCCAAGCTAATTTATTCATGAAAATTTTTCTATTATTAACAGAACATCCACAAATACCGCACTCAGACTTTGCTACTCTGAATTTTTCACAACTTAAACATATTAGATATCTAGAATCTATTTCTGACTGAGAACTCTTAGGCGACCCTGCCCAAATATGAAACATCAAAGACTTGAAGAATGTTTTAAGCTTGATTATCCACATGTTCTTTTTTGCTCTCTTTAATAGCTATAATATTATTATCTTTATCCATTATAAATAATTGTACAGCTTCTATCATTTCGTTTGGCTTAACCCATCTTGAATTACCGTCAGTAAGACTCACGCTAAGTCTATCTCCATTCTTCTTAAAATCTGAAGATAGAATATAAGTATTATTGTTCAATATAAAAGCATCCCCATTACTAAGCTCTTCTATATATTTAGTCATACTTATAGTTCTCCTTCCAATCTTCCCAAATTTCTTCTTCTTTCATATGCTCCTTTTTTCTTTTAAGTTCTTTATTGAACTTAGGAACACCTCTATCATCGAAAGATTTGTCTTTCTTGTCCAAGAATTTATTTTTAAGCTGTTTCCTTCTAAAATCCTTCCTATCTCCAGAATCCTCTTGAAAATTTTTAGCCATTTTATATCGAAATTAAACCTCAACGAAAAAGGGAATTAGATACTTACAAATTAGTATATGTCATAACTTCCATTTTGTCAAGATAGCCCATATGTTCTAAAATTTCCCTAAGTTGCCTACCAACAGGAACGATTTAATATTGATGCAGGTCGGTGGATATTACTTATACTTACTACTCCAATTACTCAATAATTCTAATGAATAAAACAACACTGGTCACGGGCATCTGGGATTTGGGTAGATCCGATTTATCGGAAGGTTGGAGTAGGAGTTTTGAGCATTATATAGATAAATTTAAAGCCCTCCTCTCTGTTAAAGATATTAATCTTGCTATTTTTATAGACCCAAGCTTAGAAAATTTAGTATGGGAATATAGAGATAAAAGTAATACTGCTGTTTATCACCACAGAAAAGAGAATTTTGCTGGTGATTTCTTTCCTTTTTTTGACAAAATACAAAAAATAAGGACAAATGAGAATTGGCTTAATCAAACAGGATGGTTAAAGGATAGTACCCAAGCAAAAATGGAATGGTACAATCCTATGGTTATGAGCAAAATGTTCCTTCTTAATAATGCTAGTATTTTTAATCCATTTGATAGTGACTATTTTTTCTGGATTGATGGTGGAATATCTAATACTGTTCACACTGGATATCTTAGTCATGATAAAGTAATAGATAAAATAGAAAAATTTACTAAAAAATTTCTTTTTGTTACTTTTCCTTACGAAACATCTTCAGAAATTCATGGCTTTGATATAAATGGAATGAGAAAATTTGCAAATTCTCCTTCTGTTAATAGAGTAGCTAGAGGTGGATTTTTTGGAGGTAGAAAAGAATATATAGCCGAAGCTAATACTTTGTATTATTCTCTATTAAATGAAACTTTAAATTCAGGCTTTATGGGTACTGAAGAGAGTATTTTTACATTAATGACATATCTTGACGAAGACATATACTCATATGAGCCAATCAATTCAGATGGACTGATTAATACTTTCTTTGAAAATGTAAAAAATAATACTACAAAAATTGAACAAGCGAATCAAAATCTATACAAAAATTCAAATGATGATATTATTTTATACATAAATGCTTTTAATTCTCCAGAACAATTACAAATGGTGCTTGATTCTTTTGAGCAATTTGATTCTAAATTTCTAAGCAAAACTAGAAAAATCCTAATCAATAACACAACAAAAACAGAACTATTCGAAAAATATGACGCTATTTCTCAAAAATATAATTTCGAAGAAATAAGAAAAGGAAATCTTGGAATCTGTAGAGCAAGACAATTAGCAGCAGAACATTTTGCAGAGTCTGGTTCTAAGTATATGTTATTTTTTGAAGATGATATGTTGCTAGATCTTCGTGTAGATACTTGTCAATTTGGTTTTTTGAAAAAGGTCAATAATCTATTTGATAATATTGTTAAAATTATGGATAATGAAAATTATGATTTTCTAAAATTAAGTTTTAGTGAATTCTTTGGACACAATGGGGAGCAATGGGCATGGCATAATGTTCCTCAACATCAAAGGATAGAATATTTTGGAGATATCAATAAAAAACCACCTACAAAGTACTCTTGCATAAAAACTTTTAATAACATACCCTTTGCAGAAGGGGAGGTTTACTACTCTAACTGGCCCCATATAATAAGTCAAGAAGGTAATACCAAGTTATTTTTAGATACAAAATGGGCTCATCCCTATGAGCAGACATGGATGAGTCATATCTACACATTAACAAAACAGAATAAAGTTAAGCCAGCAATTTTACTATCCAGCCCCATAACTCATAACAGAGTACATTTTTATGACGCAGAAGAACGAAGAGAAAATTAATACAATATTTGTACAAATAGCTTCTTATAGGGACCCTCAATTAGTCCCTACTATTGAAAATATGATAGAGAATGCTAAATTCCCTGAGAATTTAAGAATAGGTATTGCTAGACAATATAGTCCAGATGATAAATTTGATGATCTATCAAAATATAAAGAAGATACAAGATTTAGAATTCTAGACATTCCATACAAGGAATCTAAAGGAGTTTGTTGGGCAAGAAATCAAGTTCAACAACTATATGATGGAGAAACATATACTCTACAAATAGATTCTCACATGAGATTCGAAAAAGATTGGGATGTTGGATTTATCGAAATGATATTAGATTTACAGAGTAAAGGATTTAAGAAACCTCTTTTAACAGGATATGTCTCATCTTTTGATCCAGAAAATGATCCTGCTGGAAGAACAAAAGAACCTTGGAGAATGGGTTTTGATAGATTTATTCCAGAAGGTGCTGTTTTCTTCTTGCCAGAGACTATTGATGAATATCAGCAATTATCCTCCCCAGTTCCTGCAAGATTTTATTCAGCACATTTTTGTTTTACTTTAGGAGAATTCTCCAAAGAGGTACAACATAATCCAGAATACTATTTTCATGGAGAAGAAATAAGTGTTGGGGTAAGAGCATTTACTCATGGATACGATCTCTTCCATCCTCATAAGACTTTAATCTGGCATGAATATACCAGAAAAGGAAGAACCAAGCAATGGGATGATGATATTACTTGGGGTCAAAAAAATAGTCATTCACATCTTACTAATAGGAAACTATTCGGTATGGATGGAGAAACACAGGAAGGTCATGAGGGCAAATATGGCTTTGGAACAGAACGAACTTTAAGAGACTACGAAAGATATGCTGGTTTGTTGTTTTCTAAAAGAGCAGTACAACAACACACATTAGATAAAAAATATCCTCCCAACCCATATAACTATTCATCTGAAGACGAGTGGTTAAATAGTTTTTCTAGCATATTCAAACATTGTATAGATGTTGCCTACTCAAGTGTACCAGAAACAGATTATGAATATTGGGTTGTTGCATTTCATGATGAGCAAGACAATACTCTTTTCAGAAAAGATGCAGACCCAACAGAGATCAATAGTATGAAAAATGATCCTGATGGATATTGTAAGGTTTGGAGAGAATTTCCAACAGCAAATAAGCCTAAATACTGGGTAGTTTGGCCTTTTAGTAAATCTAAGGGTTGGTGTGAAAGACTCACGGGCAATCTATAATGATTATTACCCATAAAGATACTGGGACTCTTGGGGATTTTTCAACACAATTACCACTATTATCTTCTTTAAAACAAAGAGGAGAGTATATCCACTTATCATTGCCAAAAGCATATGAAAAATTTAATGGATTAAAAAATTTTTTATTATATCAAGAATTTATTGATGAAATAGATTTTTTAGATTTAATTGGAGATATAGATATACAAGCACATATATGCAATGAACCAAGACCATGTAGAGCAAGATACATGTCTAAAAAATTAGGATTTGATATAAATACCAAATTATCATTGTTTTGTCCAGACATATCCGTTTCTGATGAATATCTACAAAAACCTTTAATTATAGATAAAAATACTCCAGATAGAAATAGGCCAATAATGAAACGCTCTGGTCTATTTCCTGAAAATGAGTGTACTTATTTAAATTTTGATAATCATGATATCATATACAATATTAATATCTGTAGAAAAACAAAACAAAAGATATTCTGTTGTCTAACAGGATTTCCTGTATTATTGCAGTTTTTTAACGATATAAATTTTACTATTGTTTGGTTTTCAAGAGAAGATCAAGAAAATCTATCAATAACTTTTTATGGAGATGACTCGCCATATTATGAAACATATTTTGAAAACGAAAACATTAAATTAGAATACTGGAAAAATATAGAAAATGTTGCATAACTATTTGATACCAAAACAAATAAAAAATAAAATAAGATTTGGAGTCCCAAAAGATGGAGGATACGTACTATCTTTAGAGCATATATATGCAAAAAAACTTATTTCCTGCGGGTGTGATAATCAAACCTCTTTTGAAGAAGATTTTTTAAGATATAATCCAAATAGTCATATAGATATATATGATATTAATGACAAATGCGATTTAGCACAAACTAATAACTGTGTTAATTTCTATAATAGAAAAGTTATAGATTTGAACGAATTAAATATTTCTGAAGAATGTATTATTCAAATGGATATTGAGGGAGATGAATATAATATACTTAATGAATATACTGGAAATTTTAAAAATATAAAACAGTTTGTAGTAGAATTTCATTTATTCTGGAAAGACGATATAAGTATTTGGAAAAATATTTTTGAAAAACTTAATAGATATTTTTATCTTATTCATATTCATGGTAATAATTGTGAAACGATATCTAGATATCCTCCAGTTCCAGACGTTATAGAATGTACATACTTAAATAAAAATTATATAGATTACATACCAGAAAAAGAGACCTCTACATACCCACTTCAAAACTTAGATTTTCCTAATTGCATAAGCAATCCTGATTTAACTCTTAACTGGTGGAATACTTAAAAATTATGAATAAATTAGCAATTATTACAGTATTATTTGATTATCCTGAGCATTTTAAACCAACATTTGAAGATAAGCTTTTAAAAGATATAGATTCTAAAGACTACTATATTATTAGATATAGAAGTGATGATTATGGAATATCTAATGAAAGTTATTATTTCAAATTTACATTTTACAGAATCAAAGAGATAGTGAAATTTATAAAAGAGAATATTTTAAATCAATACAAATATTTTATTCTATTAGATGCTACAGATGTAGGCTATGTTGGAGGGATAAATAATGTTCCTGAGATTATGAAGAACTACGATTGCAATATTCTGTTTGGAGCAGAAAGAAATCTTTGGCCTGATACTCAGTACAGTCATCTTTATCCCAGTAAGAATGTGCAGAGTCCTTATAAATTTCTAAATGCCGGTGCTTTCTGTGCTAAAACAGATTCATTTCTAGAGCATATAGATAATATCTTAAAAAGAGGACTTATTCATTTGTGTGATCAAGGAAACTGGCAAATTGAATATTTACTAAATTCAGATATTCAAATAGATTATAAAAATCAATTGGTATTAAATACTTTCTTAGCCAAACCAGATATTATAGTTGATAATAGTAAAATTGAATTTTTAAATTCTATACCAATTTTTGTTCATGACAATGGGGGCTATAATGAAGATACTATTAAACTAATGGAGTACTTCAGATGAAAACTATCAGAATAACAAGACAAGGATTTCCTAATCACGGACAACATAGCTGGATTAATTATTTCAAGTTTATCTTGTCTAAAAGATATAATGTACTAATTGACTCAAAAAATCCAGATATTGTGATACAGACAAATCTTGGTTATAATGAAAATGAGATAGATTCATATACTAATCAAATGCCTCCCAAATTTTCTTTAGAAGAAGAAAAAAATATTAAATTTTTATATGTATCAGGAGAAGTTTCAGATTTTCATAGCATCGTAGAATCTAGTCCAAACAGGTGGTCTATTGGATATAGTAAATTTGATCATCAAAGATATTTGAGACAGCCATCTTGTGTTTTTGATATTTGGACATTATTTGATGAATCAAGACTAGTTGATTCTCCATTAAACTGGCTCACAGAAACAAGAAATTTTGATAAAATCTCAAAGAGAAATACAAGATTTTGCTCAATAACTCAAGCTTCTCATAATGACTTTAGAGAAATAATTTTCAATAAACTTTGCGAATATAAAACAGTAACTTCTTCTGGTCCTTGGAAACAAAATATTGATCAAAAAGAAGAATTGAATAAGTATAGATGGTTAGCTGCTGAATACATTGGAAGAAATGATGGACTTACTTATAGAGAGAAGATTGAATTTTTCCAAAAATATAAATTCAATATAGCTATACATTATACAAATACTGATTATATCGTACAAGAAAAAATTATACACGCTTTTTTTTCTGGTGCTATTCCTATTTTCTTTGGGAATAAGCTCATACTAGAAGAAGGATTTAATCCGGATAGCTTCATCAATCTGCATAATTTTGATGATTTAAATAGTTTTTTAGAGCTTGTCAAAAAAATAGATTCTGATCATAGTCTATATAGAAAATATATAGAAGCCCCAATCTTTTTAGATAATAAACTGCCAGAATATTATGATTTTGATTATACTCTTAATTTCTTAGAAAAAATAGTTGAGGCATAAATGAAATATTTTTTTACTACACTTGCAATAGGTCAAAAATATTACGACTCTGCTATAAACTTTAGTAATAAGCTTATGGATTTAGATCCAAATATTCTTAGAGTTATAGTGTCAGATATAGAAACAGAACATCCTTCTAATACAAAAATAATAAAAGTTGAAAACAATACTCAATTTACAGTACGTAATACATTTAATTACAATTTAAAATATTTAGCTATCAAAGAAGCTATTAACTTTGCCAGTGAATATATTATATTTACGGATGCAGATTGGATAATCTCTAATGAGTACGACAAAGCTAAAATTATTAAATTTTTAGAAGATAGTAGTCCAGAAATAGATTTTTTCTTTGAAAGACCGCACGCCATAGGAGACTCCAAAAGAGATTTGAACAATTGTTTTTGGAGACATAAGATAGAACCATATGGACTAGCAGATATTCATGACTATGATAAAGCACATGTTTGTAATGAGCAATTTATGATTTTCAAAAATAATGATAAACTTAAAAACTTTGTTAATTTTTGGTCATCTAGAAACCAATTTTGTATAGATAAAAATGTCTGGACTTTTGCAGAAGGTGTGGAGATAGGGATGAGTGCGATGGATGCAGATATGAAATCTGACTGGAGTTGTTTTCGTATCATTGAAAATTGTTTTGAATTTTACGATGTATGTGGTAATCACTATACAAGGTTTTAAATTATGATTAATACTAATAGTATAAATAAAAAAATAGATTTAGATAATAATGATGGATTATCTCAAGTAATGGGACTAGCTGCTCAACAGCATCACGAAGCTTTCTTTGTTTTTTATGATGTATTAAAAATGATACGACCATCTAATATTCTTGAAATAGGAACAGCCTTAGGTGGTTTTACTGAATTTTTATGTTTGGCTTGTAAAGATTTAAATATTGATTGTAAAATATTATCATATGACATAAATAATCATTCTTGGTATAATGAGATAGAACAAAAAGGAGCAACTATCAAAGTTGAAAATATTTTTTTTAATGACTATACAGAAGTAAAACAAGAAGCTATAGATTTTATTAAAAATGATGGACTGACTTTAGTTTTGTGTGATGGAGGGAACAAAATTGGAGAATTCAATATATTAAGCAAGTTTTTGAAGGAAAATGATATTATCATGGCCCATGACTATGCATCTTCTATAGAGTATTTTAATTCTGAAATAAGAGGAAAGAGATGGAATTGGCACGAAATAGAATATAGTCATATCAAAGAAGCATGTGAAAAGAATAACCTATCACCATTCATGAAGGAAAAATTTGATCCAATTGTTTGGTGTTGTTTTATGAAAGAAAAAACTTTATGATAAATTCAAAGATAGCAAATCTTCTACTCAATAGACCTAATAATTTTGTAGATTCTAGTATTATTTCTCTAGATCAAGTTAGAATATTAATATCTTTACTTGAAAATACTCTTGTAAATAAAATTCCAGGAGACATTACAGAATTCGGTTGTTATATAGGAGAATCATCAAAATACATACGAATGATGCTAGACTATTATAGGTCCCAAAAAGAACTATACGTGTACGATTCATTTGAAGGACTTCCTGCTTTAAGCAAATATGAAGAGAATACAGGGTGGAGAGAAGGAACTCTTAAAACTAGTCAAGAAGTATTAGAACAAAACTTTTTAAATAATGGACTTAGACCTCCAATATCTTTCAAGTCATGGTTCAAAGATGTTCCAGATAATAAAATTCCTGAAATTATTTCTTTTGCTTTCTTAGATGGAGATTTTTACGATAGTATTTACGATAGTTTGTCTAAGGTATTTGACAAAGTTTCTGCTGGAGGAATAATAGCATTTCATGATTATGAAAGAACAGATTTGCCTGGAGTAAAAGCTGCTGTAGATAATTTCTTAAAAGAAAAAAATATACCAACCAACTCATATCTACAATTTAAAATTTTCCACGAACTCGGAGTATTAATAAAAATATAAAACGTAAACATTGGCCCAGAGTAGATTTTCGTTTACAATGAGTCTGTGTATGTAGATAGGGTATTAAAAAATATTGGAAAGGTATTCATTATGTTTAGGGTTTTTTTGTTTTTATTCTTATTGAGTATTGCTAATATCTCATACTCTCAAAATCCTTATGATTCTATAGGGAACAGCTTGCAGGCAATACTAAATATAGCATCTACTGCGAATCAAGGAGCATCCAATGGACAAGCTGCTATAATTAATGCTCAAGGAAATTATGAATTAAAACATTCTCAAGCTCTTATTAATGTCGAAGAAGCCAGCACCCTGCATATGCAAAATAGAATAAGGTATGCTCAAACATATTTTGAAATGAGACAAATCAATAGATATTACAGAGACTTAGAAGCTTGGCAATATCAAGAGAAACAATATCTAAAAAGATATGGTATTTATGACAGAGAAAATATCGAAAAACTTTATGGAATTAGAAGATAGTTAAAGTACAGGATATAATATTCCATAACCTTCGTATTTTTTAATACCAGAATATTTAGGATCAGTTAGATGTTTAGCTTTATTCTTAAATACATTTACATAGTCTTCTGTTGAGTTTAACATTTCGCTTTGTGCTGAATATTTTATTTGTCTAGCATAGGATAAAAATAAAGCAGCACAACCAACCGCAAATGGATTGCTCATACTTGTACCACTCATCATAGCATAATTACCTCCAGGAACACAACTTATTATTTCATGTCCAGGAGCTAAAAAGTCTAAGGTTTCTCCGCTACAAGTAAAATTTGTTCTATTTAAATCTTTATCTATAGCCCCTATTGCTATGGTATGATTAAATTTTGCGGGATACATAATATCTGCTTGCTCTCCCGAGTTTCCTGCGGCACAAAAAATAATAACTCCTTTAGATGCAGCATAATTTATAGCACTCTCTAAATCTGGGTGAGGATTAGGAGATCCTAAAGACATAGTTATTAAATCGGCATTATTGTCAACGGACCACAAAATTGCGCTGACTACTGTTTGTATGTCTCCTGACCCATCATCTTTTAAAGCCTTTACTGGCATTATTTTTGCGTCTGGAGCTACTCCTACCATTCCTACTCCATTATTTTCAGCAGCTATCGTTCCTGCAACGTGTGTTCCATGACCATTTCTATCAATAGGATCTTTATTTTTTTCTACAAAATTTTTACCTTGGATTATATTATTCTTGATATCAGGATGATCAATATCACACCCAGTATCTATCACTGCAACAGTAACTCCTTTTCCAGTAGAATGTTTCCATTGATTTTCTATATTGAATTTTTTAATTTCCCAACCAATAAACTGACCAGAGTTAGTTGATAGTCCATAGATATTCTCTCTGATATAAGGCAATAGACCACATTTATTTTTATTGTTTCTTATCACTTACAAGCCTCCATTGTTTCTTTAATCCATTTAGAATATAGACTAACTCTAGTATGACAACTTTGATCTGTATATGTTCCATTTGGTTTTCCATCTTTTGCTATTATTGAAGAATGGATTCCAGCGAGTTTGCCGTCTATAAAAAGACCACCCCCACTGTCACCACTAGCAATTAAATACTCAAGCTCTGTGGCTTTCTCATGCTTCCTAGAAGGAGAACAGAGTAATACTCGTCGCTCAGTTCCATCAACAAAATTAGAACCAGCCCTACGCTTACGATCAGATATATTTGCTCCACTATCAAAAGTCCCAGTAAGACCCCAACCAGAAAGAGAACATACTTTACCCACTTCATCATCAGATTCATACAATAATGGATAGCTATTAAATACTAATTCTTTTTCGCTGTAACCTAAAGCAATATCATCATATCCAAAAAGTTCAGTTTGATAATTAGGATTTAAAATAACTTTAGACAAAGGATATTCTTCGCCATCAATAATTACTGTCCAAGTTTGGCAATTCTCTACAACATGAGCAGCAGTAATAATCCAATGACGATCTATAACAACAGCAGATCCGGAAGAATTACCCTTACCATCAAAACAAGAAATAGATACTGTATGTCTAAACTTTTCTCCGTACTCTAGATATTTAGAGTCTGGAGTATTTGGATCAATAGTTCCAGCGAAAGAAGAAGAAAAGAGAAAAATCCCCAGAAGAAAAGTGAATGCTTTCATGAGTCATTCCTTTGAACTATATAACTAAGGTCTATTTTTTACCTTACTTAAATACACCGAACAATCTTCGATGACCGATTTATTATAACTTTTGAAGTTCAGTAAATGACCAAATAATAGATGACAAGGATCAGCACACAAAGTAACCAGATTTGAAGGGTCCAATTCAAGTTCTGGACTAATATGTACTGGAGTTTTATGATGAACTTCTAATTTTTTATCTCTACCACAAGCTATACAACAAGGATTTTCTTTTAGATGTTGTTTTCTTACTTCAGTCCACTTAGATGATCTTGTTGCATATCTTAGTTTATTCAGAAAGCCAAACATTATAATACTTTAGCTGCTATTAAACAGCCTTTAGCAACAGCGTGTAATGGATCTGCTGCATGTTTTACTTCTTTAATTTGTAGAGGAAAACCATTTGCTTCTAATTTTTTAGCAAATAGTTCTATGTATCCCTTAGCTTGAGAAGTTCCTCCAGCAACTACTATAGTCAAAGGATTTTTAAATTTCGGTAATGACTTGTGGTTTGATAAAGCGTGTGATAATTGCTTTGTTGTATAATCTATTAATCTATCATAGTATGCAGACACGGCACCCAAAACAGGATTATCATTAGGTTCACCAATCGTGAAACCCCCAGCCTCTTTCTCTGCTTGTACAACACTATCTGGTTCTCCTGTGGCAACAGCACTCATACGATCAATCCAGTCTCCACTTTTAGTTGTGCTGAATACAACAGTAGGTTCACCATTTAACATTACACAAACATTTGTCATCCCAGCACCACAGCTAACTGCAATACCAGTATAATCTTCTGTATCTAATTCTGCATAGCAAAGAGCTTCCGCTTCATTAATAGCTTTTGCATTATAGCCACATTCACTTAGTATTGTTTTTACTACATCTTCATGATACCCAACATCAAAATCTTCATCTTCTTGATCAACTGGTTGAGCAGGGACGCAGAAAACAAGTTTTTCATTTTTCTTTGAAGCTTGTCCAGCTACTTCTTTAAGAATAAAAGCCAATACTTTCTTGGCATCTTTTTCTTTAGCGGAAACAACACCTTTATACATTGGTCTTTTTGCGGTATCATTTCTTTCAATTGCTTTTTCTATAGCGTCTTTTCCTAAAAGTATGAAAGCCCCATCGCTATCTTTGATAAATACTTTACCGGCTAATCCTTTTTCTATCATCTTTGTGGCAACTGGTGTGCTTGGCTTGATAACATAGAAAGCATCTCTAAAGTCTTTATAGACAATATTTTCTCCATCTTCTTTTGAAAGAACGATATAGCTTGTACCAACGTCTAATCCTGCTGCCATTTTTCACCTCTTCATATTCTTAAGTTTATTTATAGAGTCGCTTATATTTTCTTCAGATTTTTTAATATCTCCTAAAGACTCATACTTCTTTTCCATTCCTTCTGTTTTGATATCGACAACATATTTTGTATCGTCAATAGTTAAGGTCTTTTTATCCTTCTTTGATTCTTCAAAAAAACTAGTAGGTCTTGTGTTAGTCATATGATTAAATACACCAGTGTTTGACTGTTTTCCCATAAAATAGCCTATTAAAAACAAACACACCCCTAAAACTAGGAGTGTGCCTGTGAAAAAAATAATGGTTGGTAAATTTATTGATATTGATATTTCATTCATTTTTATATGAGCCTATCACTCTTCCCTTTTGGGTTCTAACAACAAAGCCTTTTCTTACCAAGTATGGTTCAATGCTATTTTCAATAGTCTCAATAGCAATTCCAGTCAAGGAAGAAATGCTCTTTAGACCCAAAGCTGTTCCTTTAGATTCCAGTAACACCTTCAAATACATCTTATCATACACATCCAAACCATCACGATCAACACCTTGGTTAACAAAAATATCATCAACTGTCATCTCTTTATCTGCATAATAAGAGACACAATTCTTATACCATTGAAGTCTACCATTTAGAATACGTGGAGTACCCTTGCTTCTTCGTGCAATTTCCAGTAGATCATTATCGTCTATCATTAGTCCGAGCTTTTCAGCGTTTAACCTTGCTAGTTTAGCTAGGTCATCATTACTATAAAAGCACAAATGTTCCTTAATTTGAAACCTATCATAAAAAGGCTGACTTAATGATCCACCACTAGTGGTTGCTCCTACCAAAGTAAATGTTGGCAACTCAATAGTTTCTGGCTTTTCTTTATCGTCATCTCCCTTAACAGTAATATTAAGAACAAAATCTTCCATCACAGGATAAAGAAATTCTTCGACAATCTTTGGTAGTCTATGGATCTCATCAATAAATAGAACAGACCTTTTCTCCATACCCATAATGTATGGTAAAAGATTCTTAATGCTACGAATAGTTGCTGCGTTTACAGTATATAGGTTAACGCCCATTTCGGTTGCAATAGCACTCGCTATAGTGGTCTTTCCTAGCCCCGGTGGGCCGTCTATTAAAACATGAGGCATCACACCAGCAGAGTTTTTACAACCGGCTACAATGATGCCTAGTCGCGTGACAACCTCTGACTGACCAATAATTTCACTAAAACGAGTAGGTCGAATTGTATTAGCCATTTTTTCTCCAAAGTTTAACTAATTAAAAACGTATATCCAAAATAAATATCAATCGGTCTCAGGCTTTTGATCTTTTTGATTAATCTCTTCTTTTACCCAAAAGATAAAATCATTTTGTTCACTATCATAAGCACTCTCCAAAACACCTTTATTCACCAAAACATTTAGTATATTACTAACCATCCTACCATTTAAATCTTCTATAATCTCACCTAAAATCTTATCATTAAGACAGTATCTAATTTCTTTGTTCTTCTTATTGATTTGCTTTTTTGCATGATTCTTGATTATGATAGATGCTTCTTCATGAGTTAAGGTTGCGTTCATTTCTTCTATTTCTGTCTTTGTCATATTAGATAAAGTAGCAGTTAAAGAATCACCAGCTATCTCATTTGTTTGTCCAAAAAATTTAAAGACTAAAGACCTAGCATGGTCAACAAATTCATTGAAATCATTTATAACAAACCAGTTTTCATTTTTCATTATACTAGTGTTTCTCCCTCATACTTGGGGATGCTTGTCCATTGTAGTTTAGCAGAAAAAGCTGTTTTGTACACAACAACAGTTCTGTCTGTTTTTTTATCTTTCTCTACTACCTTGAAGGGAATTCGCTTGTCCTCATTAATTGAGTTTTCTATGAAAGAAATACTATCAGACATAGTATTGCAAATCTTACTGACTATTTTTTCGTTAAAGTATATTTCAAAATATGTTGTCATTTTTTCTTATTAAGCTCTGTTTGACAGTTATTGTGTTTGTCTACAAAAGTTCTTTCAAAACCTAGCTCTGCCAGTATTGGCATCTTATGAAATGTAATAGTAAATCTTACATTATTCTCATCGTCTGTCATTTTTGTCCATTCTACTCTTTGTGCTTTGCTCATATGAGTAGCTAAATCATAAGCAACATATGGAGTTTCAGTTAATGAACTGAAAAACATTGCTAAATATAGTAGTGCTGCTGGTAACATCCTTGTCCTCTAATTTAGAATATCGAACAGTCCCATATAGTAATTGGGCTGTTTCAAAAAGTGAACGGCATTTGCCACTAAATGATTTTTGTACTGAGTCTCCAACTTGTCATGTACAAAGTATTTGGTTTTATAAACTGGTTCTTTGTAATGATTGTTCCCCAAATACAGGGAGTTTTTGAAGCTCCCTGCATTGGAGAAGTAATCATTCACAGGTAACGACTTATCAAATCCAGGCCCAATATACCATACGTTAGAAGGATATTCAACTATGTCATTTAGAGCTTCGTATAGCATTTTACCCCAAGCATCCCAAGCATCGGGATCAAACTTGAAATAATTTTTATGCTGACTCTCTAAATTATCCTGACTACTATCATCATAGTCATCTTCATAGTTATCATCTTCTTGGTGCATTTGATTTACCTTTTAGATTTTAGCAGAGTATCTTGATCCAGTATTAGCAATTACATATGGTCTTGTTGGTTTTCTTCCACGCATAGCACGAAAACCTATTCGACGTATAACATGACACATACTTTGGTATCCGGCATAGAAACTGACACCCCTAAAACCATTCTTTTTAATGTGTTCATATACATCGAAAGAGCAATTATATTTTTCCATCAGTTCAATAAATTCTTGTTTTGCTGATTCGTCATCAAGCAACATCTGTGTTAATTTATTAGTATGTCTGCCCATTTGTTTTCTCCTTATGTGGTTGTGTCAAAGGGTATGGAGTCTCCAATACCCCTGACACTAAACCCTCACCCGATACAAAACTTGTCACTAATTTGAGAAGCAAGGTCTTTAGCAGAGTTAGATAGGAATCTATTGTTGCTAAAGTAGAGCGGCGTTGAGACTTGATTAAGGAACTCTACGACCGTCTTTAAAAGCTTGGTCTGCTGACCGTCCAGACTCATATCTTCGTCCTCTACGGGCATCCTATCGTCTACCAGAGCATCCTCATCTTGGATGGGTTGAACTGGCATTGGATCACCATAAGCCTTTTGAAAAACTGTACTCTTAGCATGATCATAAACAGCCTTACAATAATCTGGACTACTATTATTATAGTTCTCAGAATTTGAAACTCGCATTTTATTGAGAATTTCTGTGGCAACATTAACTGATACTGGAACTCCAGTAATATCAGACTGCTTGTATGCCTTGGCATAACCCTTATACCATTCATCACTGCACTTATCAGCAATGATCTGCAAGGTAGCTGGTTGACCAGTAAGAGCAGACTTTAGATCAGCAACATTAATCGGTTGACCAGTGCTGCCGTTAAGCAGACTTGTGAAGTATGGGGCTTTCTTTTCCCACTCTTTACGCCACCAAGTGTAAGGAACACGATAAATTTGATTAGCCTTGATAGCTCTTGGATCACCACCAAAGTAATTTACCAGTTTCTTCTGTAGTCCATTCCAGAAAGTCTGGTTAGAACCAACAATGTTTCTTGAAGCATCATCAAAAATCCAGTAGCACTGATAGCCATTGCGAGTATCAACAACCCAACTTGGCTGAACAGGGAAACCGTTGATCTTATTTAGAAACTCCTTCTTCTTTTGCATTACAATACTGGGCTTAAAGTAACTACCTTGATCATCTCTACCAGCATCCATATCACAGAAACAACTGGTAAACTGTTTGATAGCATAAACCTTACGACCACCATTCACATAAAAATATGAATCCGAATGATTATTAATGTTTGCTTCAAGCATCTCATTAATATCATTAGTATGACTCATGCTGCTAATCTTCTTACGAGGATTACCATTATAGATAAAGATATGGTTCTGATTGAATGAATTCAAAAATCTTTGTCTATTCTGAGCATAACCATTAGCATGAACATTGTTGTCTTTATCAAACGGGTTGAAACCAATATTGTCGCTAAACATTTGTTTTCCTTTTTCCAACTTCCTATCTACAATTTTGATATTGGGACAGTAAACACTACCATCAAAAGCAATATCTAAAAAAGATGGTAACGGAATCGAACCGTTATTGTATGATAGTAGAAACTATATAGGTACTATCTTACAAGTTCCAAACACCACCTTGGCTTTTTACTTATAGAAACCGTTGCTCCCATCTTCATCATCCATCTCATCTTCTTCGTCACTATCAAGATCGTCCTCATCTTCATCTTCGTCATCAAACTGATCCCAATAGTTCTCATCATAATCATTCAGATAATCATCCTCATCATCTTCGTAATCATCTTCACTGAAATTGGCCTTATAAAGAGGCTTGAGAAGCTCACCCTCATACTGTCCAACCACTTCATAGCGACAAGTACGAAGCTTTTCACAATTAGAATCACTTGGAACACTAACTACATCTTTGGGGTTAATCTTAACGATCACAATACGGTCGCCAGCCTCCAGGCTACCATAATTAGCGACATAATTTAATGCTCCAGCATGAAGTCCATTAGAGCAACCACGACCACGATCATCGTCAACTTTTGCTCTTTGCATTTCGCAGACCTGACCAACACTGTTGTCAAAAACTCCTCTATACTTATCCTTAAAGTCTGAACGAACAGCCTTATAGGCGAGAAAGAAACCATCCTCAGTAATAGGAAGATGCTCATGCTCCAAGAAATCATAAAGTTCTTTCTGACTCTGCATACTTGGATTTTCCATGATATTATTCAGGAAATTAACAAGGGGCTGAAAAGGCAATCCCTTGCTCATAAACTCCAGAATACGCTTACTAATACTACCATGAACTTCCTCACCCTCGTAGAGAACCTGTCCATTCTTGATCTCCACAAGACCATCGCTAAAAGTAGCAACAGCTTTCTGAACATCAACAACTTCCAGTAGTTCATCTGCCGTAGCAGAGGGAAGTCTTTCCAGAATCAACTTATAGTTGATATGATCTGGCAACACCTGATAACTCTGATTATTAAGAACCAGTGTCAAATTACCATCCACAAACATAAACGGAACAGCCATAATCCAAACTCCTAGTTTTTAGTTACGATACCTGTGATACTGTCATTTTACACTAATCGGCAAGCTTGTCAAGGGGTCTTGAGAAATTTCTGACTACTTGACTAAACTACTCAACTGAATTCTAAATAGGTCAATATTATCTTGGCTCATCTGCATTATCCAATCCTTACCATCATTATTATAATACGAGTGACGTTCATCAAGTTGATTAATAGGATTTTTCTTGGCTCTTAGATCAGCAAGAACTCCAGTAACTTGATGACTACCAAGAATATACTTTAGCATAGGATTCTTATCAAGTTCAGTCCTGACGCTCTCTCTAATCTTAGAGATTGCTGGCAGTTTAAAACTTTCCTTAGACTCGCCCTTAATAATTTTCAGATAAGTTTCGGCTTTATCAGAATTAGATCCAGTATAAAGTGATCGACTAATCAAACTGGTCAAGACATTGTAGGCCAAACTAGCCTTACGAATATCCTTACTATCTACTGATCGGATATTGGCTTTGTCCATTAACTTTGAGATATGAGAGAAATAATCTGATTGAGAAAATCTTTCAATCCTAAAGTTACTATCATGAACAGTATTAGCAAAGAATTCCATAAGCATAGTAGTATCTATGCACTCAACTAGAGTCTTGCTACCAATAAACTTTTCATAATTCAACCCAAAGATATTCAGCATATGAAACATGAACTGCTTGTCCATAGTTCCGTGATTATAATATCTATAATGGTTATTCTTATGCTCTTCACTTGCATATTCTTTCTTACAGAAGTCAACAAGATCATTGAAAGAAGCCAAACTTGAAAAATGTTTCTGAGTAACAATCTTCAACTGACGCTTAAAGAACTCATTAAAACTGACAAGATTATACCCATCATTTTGAAGCTTTTTAACAAAAGCGTTTTTGATAGCATAAATCTTACTATCTCCCAGCAAATCCTTGACTATAAACTTCAAGCTATCATCACCAAGAGTCGTGGTAATATCATTAATCTCAGGATGACCGGATTCAGCCTCAGTCTTATATCGAAGCATGGGAACGTACACTATCTCATCCTGCTCTAGAAAATCTTCCAGTTGTTCTTCTGAAAGAACTCTAAGACAAGTAGCATCATTATAAGGATTAGTGATCTGCTTACTATCCTTGTCATAGCCATGAATAAAGAATACATCTTGATCGCTTACGCTACCATTAGAGTTTCTATTATAAGACTTTCTTGGGCCAGAACTTTGAGTAAGATGTTTGTAGTCTGAAACCTTGAGCAGATTTTCGGAACCAACATCTTCGATCAGCTTATCAAAACCTTTTTGACTATTAGTATAGTCTTTAGTATCAAGAAGCATATAAGCAAAGCAATCATTTTGATTGCAATACCTAGTGATAATCTTCTTTGCTGTTTCTTCACTCTTAACATCACACACAAAGAAAGCTATATTTCCTCGCTTCTTGACATTATTCCAATAATAAGAACCCTTACCCGTCAAAGTTCCATGATGAATTTTTTCTGTAAGAGCAACCAATCGACGAGAACGATAACCAGAACTTGTATAGTTAAAGACGTACAGACTCTTTCCAGCAGGAATTTTATATTCCAAATCTTTCCCAGAATTAATATCATGATCCTTACCATTAGCATCAGTCCAAGTTGCACCAACACCCCAACCTCCAGCCAATTCATTCATAGTATAATATGAACTAATTGCTTCTACCTTGGTCTTGGATTCTTTAATTTTCTTGGAGAATTCTTCCTTCATCTCCATGTAAATTTCTTGGGTCTTTTTACGCAGTGCCTTAATTACATCCTTAGTATACTGCAAACCTTCGCGGCTAACATCCATCTCAAGTTCACCGATACCAAAATCAAGTTCAAGATAAAGGCCAGAGTTAAGAATCTCTCCCACAAAACTCTTCCAAGAATCAATGTCTGCTTTCTGGAAAGCCCTATTCCACTTCTGAATATGGTCGGGCATTTCTTCCTTTTCTTGACCAACAATCTGTGCGGTTTGAACAGGATACGCGATATTCCCCATGATAGCGATGATACCACTATCAATTCGATGATAATTGCTGGGAAAATAACTGTTATCATTATTGAGTCGGCAAACTCTCCAACCCTCACCACTAATAACGATATTGGTATTGCTATACTTATGATCCATAAGATTACCACCAACACCACCCTCAATGATGGGTTTCATTCGGAAGTAGTGGAAAATTCTCTTAGCCTTATCGGTGAACTCTTGAAAGTCATGCTGCTTAACAGCAAAACTAATCTCAAGACCATTAAGCTCAGATGTTTCGGAAGTATTAAAAAGATTCAGAGTAGGAACACCACTCTCGTCAATTGCTGCAATATAGGTGTACTTCTTACCATTGTAATATGATGCAGTGGTGAAGCTCTTGGTATAAGCAAACGGACTCTTAGACCCTAGACCAAGACAACCAACAAAATCATTGCTATCATTCTTGTTGGATGCTCCGTAGGTTGTATACAAGTCCTCCATATCGGCCTGACTAAGACCAGTACCATAATCTCTCACCATAAAGGTAGGATTAGCAGCGGTGGGCAAAGTAACCTTAAAGGGATTCTTATTACCGGCAGAGATATGACTATCATAAGCATTAGTAGAAAGCTCACGAATTGCAGCCATAACCTTATCAGAATAGAGAGAGTCTGAAAGGATTTTAAACATCTTGCTCGTCTGAGCAATGTTAAACTGATTCCTGCTTGCAACACCAACGCTGTGAGTCTCAATCGTCCTATCTGCCAACTTCATCTTTATTCTCCAAAAGTGTTATCGTTCCTGTTATGGCTCAAGTATACCATCGGCAAATCGTCTTGTCAAGCACAACTTTTCTTTTGTTGTCTGTCGGAGATTATTTTAAAGCCTATGGCTATATCTATCAGACCCAAAACTTTTAAAAATACCACAGGCAAGGTAAATGTCATACCTCCAACTAATATGCACAGCAATCCCATAATCCATACGACAAATTTTGGCATCCAATCAAATAATGATAGCAAGTAACTCATTGGTCCTATAATCAGCACAGATAAAAATATTATAGTTACTAATAGTGCTAAACTAGCCATCAGTTTTCTTCATCTTCTTCTTCGTCTTTATCGTAAGAAAAGTTTCTCTCATCATAAGGAGTCCAATCTTCTTCTTCATTTTCTTCGTCATAATCTGCTTCTGAATCTGCCATCTCTACTTCGTCCATAACCATAGTTATTTCTTGTAGAATCTCAAATACTTTTTCTAAGGTATCATCTATCTTTTTTATTTTAGTTTCGATATTCTTAACACTTTTCTTAAGCTCATTAATGTCTTTAGATATGTGAGTATCCATATTATGAATATCTTTATTGCTTTTCATCACTTCCTTAATCACATCATCAATATTCTTGGACATTTTGGCCTCTTTATTTCAGGCGTTTATATTCTTTAATATCGCCATTTTCTACAATCTTTTTATCTTCGTATGGTTCCGCTACCCTACGATAAAATTCTTGCTTTATATTCTCTAATACACCAGTAACCATAGCGATTTTAGGATAGGAAGGATCGCCCATTAGAGAACTTACAATACGAGAAAAACAATAGTTTATATCTCCTAACAGAGTAACAAACTCATTGTTATCCATGTGGCCTTGCAATCCCTTTGGGGTATTTATGCAGTCCACTAGTTTATCTATACAAACATCTAGTTGTTTTCTTAAATCTTCTTTAATATATGGCACTTTAATCTCCAGTACATTTACATTTGTATCTTAAACAATAAGAACACTTAGGGCCAGGATCAGTATTTCCAAAATAATTAGAGTTTCCTTCCCAAGTTTCTTTACCAGTATCAATACATACCAATTTCTTTTTACCTTCTACTCTAATATAGCCAATGTTTTCCCAATGACAATCCCAAAATTTAAGTTTGGTTTTTATGTAAATCTCATCAACTAATTTTTGTATTCTAGTTAATGGTATAGAATTTTTATTCAGTGTTTTAGCTATCTCTGTAATATATCCCCAACCACTTCTTTGACCGGGAAACAATACATCATATTTCATCTTACATAGTTTAGAATATACTTTCGGTGCAAGATTATGTTTGCTTAATTTAAGCTGAACTTTCCTAGCATATTCAGCCCTAGATTTAGAGATAAATTCCTTAAAGGCTAAGTTCTTATGATTGAGGATACAATAAAATGTACAATATCCTCCTTGATCACTATATGAGTGTAGATCAATCTTATATTTGGTGTTTATCATCTCAATAAGAAACAACCTGCGCTTCTTCACCAGTTAAATAATATAGAAAATTAAGAGCTTTATCTAGATCATAAAACTCTCCAAGAAACATTGGGCCAGACATTACATCATCCATATATCTCTTGCCGTAAACTTGGTAGAATGGCTCATCATAAGCATCTCTCTCAGTTGAGAGAAATTCGGCAGCAGTATTTATCTGATCTATATAAGTCCCACCTTCATCATCATGGAACTCTCTTACTGTAACTAGAACAAAAGTGTCTATCGGAGATTTGGGATTATGATTTTTAATTGATGCCATACATAATCTATTTCCTCTAGATCTCATTTTTACTTCCTGTATAGTGGAACCACAGAACTTTGATCAACATGAATATTATTACATAAGCGAAGATCGAACAAATCTCCACGATCATTTATTCTAGCCCAAGCAACAGGATTAGCAAGATTATTTTCTTGAAATTTTTTTAATTCGTCTTTAGCATTATTTACCACAAAACGATCAGCACCATTTGCCCAAGCAAACTCAATCAGATACTCAATAGGATTAGAATTTTGTTTCATTAAGAATCTTTCTTTATAACAACTTCAGCACCAACAAACTCAGGCTTATAATAGCCAGTCAAACTATCTTTTTGATAAACATCATGAACCATAAATTTAACATCTAAACCATTGGGTGCTTTGATAATCTCACTATCAATATATCTTTCAATAGCTTTTCCGATATCGTCAGGAGTTAAAGTTATGTGCGTTCTATTGTGGATCTTCATAATAGTTCCTTCAAATTAGTAGGAGCGGTGAGAATCGAACTCACACTGGATGGATTTTCTTACCACTATAGTTTTCACTACCATTTCTGTTTGTGGTCTGGACTTTATCTTAACCATAACTTTCGTTTTAGGTTCCTGCCGTCAAGTCTCTACACCTTCATAATATTTCTATTAAGCTTGGCTCGGTATTAGCAGTTAAGCTTTCACCGAATTTGACAAGTTCTACATTAAAGATTTCTCTCTAAGCACTCAAATTGTATAAGTCCATTGTCTCTGCCGTTGGACTACGCTCCCATATACTTCCAAGCTACATATCATAACGATTAGTTAGATTGTGTCTATGTTGTCTCTACTAATTTTTATGAGGGATGTAGTTGGAAGTTTTGGGTTAACATCAGCCGTTAGAATGAGCGGCCTTTAGGCGGCGAACAGTCTCAGCCATAGCTTCGACATTATCCACAGTCTTAATGGGCTTTGCACGTTCCATAGCGGGCAGTTCCTCACCCTTCTTAGCCAGAGAAGCCTTTGTACGAGCATAACGAGCCATCGTACTAGCAATCTTCTGACCAGTCTTAGTAGCAATCTCAGCATAAGTCTTGCTGGAAAAAACTGCCTCAAGAAACTGGTCATCACTGCAACGAACACGACTCTGCTTCTCAGTAGTAGTAACTTCAGCCATAATAAAATCCTCCAAATTATTAACCAATCTTACAAGCTAGGCTCAGTCGAGCGACTGATCTTACCTCGCGTTGTTCCTTCGATTATACAGTATGGTATCGTCTATGTCAATGGGCGAACTTGAAATTTTTTTCGTTCTCGCCAGAAATTGCTGTTGAACGTCTTTAAAACTCCAAGGAGTACCAAACGCTACCCCATCTCTTTTATTATCGACTCCTACATCAAGCGTGAGACTGCCAGAAGCAACGTCCTCACGATGTAGTCTACCATGAACATGACCATATAGCATCCAGCTTTTCCTATAACTACCAGCCCAACTCCTCATAGGATAATGACACATGAATATTTTTTGATTAATATACAGAATCATTTTTTGATCAGAAACACTAGAGAATCCACTAGTGAACTTAGTCGGCTCATCATGATTACCAAGAATAATGTGAATATTTTCACAAACTATTCTTTCTCTATAAGCTAGAGCAGTCCCGCCTTTATGGCAGAAATCTCCTATAACGTAAAGAATATCCTTTTGTCCAACTGTTTCATTTATAGAAGAAATAATTTTCTCATCCATTTCTTTCCCGTTAGAGAATGGACGATCACAATATCCTATTATATTCCTATGTCCAAGATGAAGATCAGCAGTAAAGAATACTTTCTGACCAACTATCTTATCCATTATATCAGTCCTCTGTAGGCAACACTAAAGCAAAAAGTAAATAAACCCAAAACAAAATACTTCCGGTAAAAATTGCTCCAAGAACAAATCCCATTCTTAATATGGCAGCATCTACTCCTAGATTTTCTGCTAGTCCTCCACAAACACCGAATAAAACTCTGTTCTTATTACTTTTGTGAAGTTGGCTCATAGGTAGACCCTTTAATTATTTTTTGAATTTGATATTCATTATAGCCAGAGATCAACATGGCTTTATTAAATCCGATTACAGGAATCAATTCTTCTATCATTCTTTTTCCTTTGGAGAGTATAGAGTAACCTTAATTATTATATATCCGTCTCGTCCACTGTCAATATTTTGTATTGCTGATATTCTACCCTTACCCAAGAATGAATCTCCAACTAATAAAAATGGGCCACCATCTAAATTAGCAGAAGTTATGATTGAAATATCTGATTGACAACCAAATCTTGCCCAATCACTTTCTCCCTCAATCAAATATTCGTATTCACCAATTTGTGTAATTATTCTTTTATTTTTTTCTTTAGCTCGTAAACATTGGCTCATTAAAAGCCTCACTGTCAAGAACATAACCTTCGTTGTTTTCTGACGTTAGGCTATTAAGAACGTCTTTTAGATTATTGTTTTCTTTTTCTAGAGTGGTAATAATTTTTTCAGCTTGATTTAAAGCTTTTTGTAAGACCTTCACTCTATCAGCTAATTGATCATTCATATATTCTACTGTTGTTCTGACGACCATAATTAGCCTCCCTGTTATAAGTTAGGAAACCTTATAATATACACCTTAAAGGCTAAGTCCACTCAGGAATTTTTGTAAATCTTTTAATTGTTTTTTGTCTAGCACCATCTGATCAGAATAGGGTTTTTTATATACCAAAACCTGAAAACAATATCGTAGTCTCTGCCATAATGACATCTTATTGCTATAATTTGTATAATGTTCAAATATTGCCAGATCAGCCATATCTATTTCATGATCATATTCAATCACCAAGATTTCACTCTTGCATGAACAAGGAATGAAAATTGTTTTATTTTCTTTTAGATTCGTTACGCTTCCCATCTTTTTTCTTTCTAAAAATTCTTTCGTAGTTTTTGTCCCAAGTCTCTTGAGAAACCATACTAACTCGTCTTTTAGAACCCTTACCATTCTGCATAATTAGCTCTCCAGAACATAACTCCAGTAACGACTATCTTCCTTCTTTTGCAGATCATCCCAATAGATTGATCGGGCAACATACGATGGAACTTTAAGCTTTCCACAATTCACCATCCAGTGACGCTCCATCTTTTTATAAATCTCTGAGCCAGACTTACTCTTATTATACTTGAGAGCCTCAACATCGTAAAGCCTAAGTTGATGAATATCTCCACAGAGTACCCTTGCCTCATTAGGATGGATCATCTCAAGAGCAAAGCTAATCTTAGCCAGTCCAATACCACTAATCTTATTCAGAATACTATCACGCTTCTTAACATGATACTTCTTAGTGGTAAGATAAAAATCTTTAGGACTAGACCAAAACTTGGTACTAAAATCCCAAATATAAGTGGTACGATTATTGTGCAGACCAACGCCGCTCTTGTGGAGTTTTTCTAAAAGAATCTCTCTACTATCCACCCATTCGCTAAAATTCTTGATAGCATTATATCCTTTGACATTACCCTGCCAAGTGGTGTGAACGCTGCAAAAAGCAAAGAGATAGCGACGAAAAATATCTTCATCATTCTTAGGACGAACACTCTCCCAATAGTCTTTATAAGCAGCTACCTTGTCCTTGGGAAAATTCTTAAAAAACTCGTCGGCTTTACTGGTACTCATCACCACCGGCTTTTTCTCAACAACTGTCTCTGTCATAGTGTCCTCAAAGAGTTGGTTCCAAAGTGTATGCTGCGATTCTACACTAGTCCTATCGTCTTGTCAAGTCGCTGCTCTTTAGTTTTTCTTATCCAACTGAGCTTGTAGCATCTTCTCTTTTTTTTCTGCTATTATTTTATCAAACTCTTTAGTGTGATAATTATATTCCCAAGGTTTCCATCTTACTTTTGTACTAACTATAGTTTTAATTTGTTGTCCAGTTTTTACATCAGTATATTTAGCTATTGCCCAATAATACTCATGTCCTTTAACAACATCTTCAAGAATTTCAAAATCATGTGGATAACCTAATTCAGAATGTATTCTATTTTTACCCATCCATTTAACATAATTTTCGATATTTTCATCATATGCAATTGGAAAAAAGATATTATTAATTGATCTTTCTATAACAACAGCTTTTTCTCCAACATATTCTGAGTTACAGATAAATCCTATAGCAACACCGACAAATAAGAATAGCCAGTGATAAAAAATTGACCGGATAACAATCTTGTGCATGGGTAGGCTCCATTTAGGCGGGACTATACCATACACCAGAATATATTCTCGCCTTTGTTAGTAAAAGAGTTGAAATAATGGTGTGAATTCTTTTGGAATAACAGCCTGAATTCTTCTGCTATTACTAACAAAAACGAAAATACTTTAACTTAGTTATAGCACTGTGAATTCTTTTGGAATAATGATTTAAATACTAAGTTTATTTTATCAGAATAATGACCTAAATTCTTGTGGAATGACATTCTAAATTCTGATAAATATAATCTCAAAAATAATGAAAGGGTAAATATTTTTAGTAATGATTCTCTGAATTATTTAAGAGATTAAATGTTGTTTGAAAAAGTTAACAAGTTCAAAAATTGATCTATTGTATTGCTTTCTATAATTAAGGAAAACAGCATCTTCTTGTAGAGTAAAATGTCCTCTGCGAATTACTTTTTCAGACTTTTTTCCATCTTCATCTATTATGGATGTTTTTCTTTTAAGATCAAGCCCATACTCTTGATCAGCCTTTCTAATAATCCAATTCATAGCTCCATGGTAATATAGATTACTTCTTGCTACTCCTCCCCTCCAATGAAACGGAGTCATGCAAAGGACGTATCTCTTAATAAAATAATTGCTAGGAAAATTATTAGTATCTTTATACAGCCTTAACTGACCATCAAAATCTCTTAATATAGCCAAAATAGAATATATCTGACACATATTAATCTTATTTAGAATGATGTCTCCTTCTTTTCCGTGTTTAGATGTTTTCTTATACAACTGAAATCCAAAAACATCTCTAGCTACAGTAGAAAGATTATCATAAATATGTTGAATATTCTCTTTAATGAATACCGAGTTTTTGTCCTCGTCAGATTCATAAGAATATCGTCTAGCAACATTTAGTATTTTATTAGTTGTCTCTTTCCAGTCCCACCCTTCTTGGACAATATCCTCTACCTCAAATGAAGTTGGAGGATTCATTAATGCAATATTAGGGAAGTTATGTAGTAGCAAGTAGATAGCCTTTGGATCATTAAAATCAGATTTTGTTAATCCAGCAAAGCTTCTTGCTCTAGGAGTAGACTTTTGAGGAAATAGTTTAAAGTTGATATTCTTTGACTTAAACCTATCGTACAAATCAATTAAAAGATTTTCAGTAAATGGTTGAGACAAAGAATACTTTTGTCTTGGACAACCAAGATGAGCATATTCTCCAATCACAGTTGTTCCAGAATCTAATTCCTCTGGAAGTTTTAATACATCTAAATGACTAATGACTTTACAAGTATCTGTTTCTGAATTATAAATAGTGGCAGTGTTTTTACCGCAATCAAGAACTATCATATTGATCTATCATCTCCGTGTAGAATTTTAAATGTAGGAAACCTCAGACTAATACCACCCTTTTCGTTCTCTGTCTCTTCAAAATATTGGACAGTAATAATTTTCCCAAGAATCTTCTTGGGACTCTTATAAAACTCTTGTCTTTGTTCGATACTAAAACCAGAGCCTACCCTTACTGTATGACCCTTATGCTGAATCATAACGCAGCTCAACATAGTCTCCTCACATTCTGCACCATCCTTAACATAACGGAATGGCCCCATTTCTGTATCCAAAACTTCGTATTCGTCATCAAAGAACGATTTATACTTCAATAGGTCTTTGGATCGCTTGCCTTTATATGGAGCGTCAGATCGAAGCATAAGCCCCTCCCAGCCATTCTGAGTAGATTGTTCAACAAACTCTTGGAAATGACTTTCATTCTTAATTAGAGATTGCTCCAACAGTGTCAAGCATGGACACTCGTTCTTCTTCATAATCTCTGTAAGATTCTTGAGTCTGATACTAAAGGGTCTATTCTTTTCTCCCTTCTGACTATAAAACTCATCATGAGTAATCATATCAAAAATCTTATAGGAAGGATTAGGAATAGTATGATCTTTCTTACGAAGTTCTTTCATTACTCCTTGAAAATCCTCATTACCATCTTCATCAACCAGACAAAGCTCTCCATCAAGAACTACATTAGTAAGTCCCAAAGCTTTAATCCCACCGCTAACAATATCAAGAGTATCAAAGTTTTTTCCCGTGCGGGAATAAAAGGTAGAGTTACCATTATTATCAATAATAGCAATACATCTAGCACCGTCGATCTTCCTACTAACATACCATCCATCCTTCCAGTCTACAATTTTGGGAACATATTTATCAGCAAGAGCAACGCTGAATGTTGGAATATGATCTGGAATAGCCTTATTAATCAGTTTATCCCCAGCACGGGTTTTCAAGTCCTTATCAATAATACAGTGAACAAGCTCCTCAAATTCTGAATGATTATCAATAAAGGTGTTAACCGCACCAATAGCATCATGTCCTGTAATGTCTCTATTTTTCAAAGAATCTAGCAAATCAAAAATAGTCTTAAAAGACTTTCCTCTGAGGGAAGATTTCTTTTTAAGATTATCACTAGTCACATTATATTGCCAAAGAGGATGGTAGGTATAGAGTAGAATCTTTCTAATAAAGTCTGCTCCACTCTGATTAGAGGAGGTATAATCTTCAATAATGCCTACCTTATCAAGTGTACTACTAGTTGCTTTCAGATCACGAACAAAACCATTAAGATGCTCAAACGACATTTCCAATTTCTCCTGTGTTTTTCCAAGTATAGCATACGGTATCTGGTCTGTCAAGCATTTTTTCTAGCTCTAGCTCTAAGCAGATAATTTAAAGCTTTTACTACTCCTTCAATATCGTCTCCTAATTGTCCAATACCAAAATTACAATTTTCACAAACCCAACCACGAAATGTGTGATCATTATGATCATGATCTAGTCGCCATTTTTTCTTTAGAATTACTGGCAATAAACAACATTCGCATTTATCTGGTTTTGGTGGGGCTTGTTTGTGTAGCTTTGTTCTTACCTTAGCCTGAGTTCTAAGACATTTCCTACATCTAGTATCCAGCTTATCTGGTCTAAGTTTATGTTTAGGAAAAGATTTAGGATTTTTCCTTTTATTACAGTATATGCAGATTTTTCTCATAATATTAAGTGGACGATTGGGGAGTCGAACCCCGTCCAGAATAAACGTCTATATAAACTTCTACATTGTTAGTTGATTGTTATCACACTACCAACAAAGCTATCAGAATTATCTGCGTCAGATTGAGTACAATCATCAGTGATATTTATGTCTGGTTAAACTTCCATATCCGATTATCGGAGTCATCATGATTTGGTAATAAGGTTCATGCCACCCCACTCGTACCTAACTAATTAGGCAGCGAGAGCGAAAGTTCTTTCGCCAATTAACATTTTTTGAATAACTTTTATACTGGCCTGTTATTCAACCAGTCAATGCCGTTTATATTTCTTTTTATCTGTCGATACCAGTAATCGCCCGTTCTTTAGTATACCCCCAAACTTTTGGTTTGATGTTAAATTCTGGTGGTTGTTCTATAATAATAATTTTAGCTGGCTTGTTTGCCAATACCTTTAGTTTTTGTATCTCAATACTCAAAAGTATATTAAATCCTAATGATGTTAGAAATAATCCTGCAAAAATTACTGTTAGTGGCTGAAGTTTCATAATAAGTCCATTTATTAAAGTAGGGCGAGTTGGAGTCGAACCAACCTATGAACACCTTATAAGAGTGTCGGATGCAACCGGCTTACCTTCCGCCCCATGTTGTTTTCCTATTGTATCCTATCGACCAACCATTGTCAAGACCTTTAGGAATTTTGTTGAGACTCTAGTTGATCTAGTTTTTGGATAATTTTTTCCAATTCCAATGCCGCTTCTCCACAAGATTTACATAAATCAGAATACAAATATTCTCTTAGATCATGAATTTGTTCTTTAATTTCTTGTATTTCTTTTTGAGACATGATTACCTTATGGAGCTAAATATTTCTTTTGACTCTGGATGCCAAAATACCATTTCATTAATATCTTCATCCCATGAACACTCTATCTTTCCAGATGATGCTGCTTGGCTTAGACTACTATTGTAGATCCAGATTTTAATCTCATTGCAAAGAATTTCATAATTATCTTCAGAGATTATAAAATCATCATTATATGATGGCTCAATATATTTTCTAACCAAGCTTTCAGCTTGATCTAGAGAAATAAAAGTATCTACTAAATAGTAATACGATCTAGGAAAAATCATAACCACATTTTTTCTAACGCTTTTGGTAAAGAGCTTGATGTTTCTAATCTTAATGTAATTACTCATCATTTACCTCTGAAGGCTTAGTAGGAATATCTGTCTTGTCTTTATTGGCTAACCAAAATACCATCTCATTAGCCTCATCATCCCATGCACAATTTACAAAACCTTTTGCTGCCAGCTTTGAAAGTCCAACACCATAAAGCCAATCTCTGATCTCTCCAAAAACTTCGTCAAACATATCAGAGTTGATAACATAATTATCTTCTTCATCCTTGCCAAGATTATTCTTCTTGATAAGATTAATTACCTGTTGAATAGAGATAAAATCATCAAGATTTTCTGTATAGTCTTTTTCAAAAGAAGATGCAGCACCTTCCCTCATAGCTTTAGCATACCCCTCAAGATCAATAATACTGTAGGTTTCCATATTTTCCTCAATTAGAGATATTTCTGAATACTCTTGTCTACTTCTGTCATTTTAGCACATTCCAGCAGATTGTCAATCGTATTCTGCAAACTATACTCTCCTCTGTTTAGCCATTTTTTATCTTCATAAAGAGCAGTGGTAATTTGTGGCAGATAGAATTGAATTGCTCGTTCAAATTCTTCTGGAAAATATGTTTTCAAAATACGTTCAATATGAAACAAACTATTTACCATCTCATCACGATAGTCTACGAGCCTATTAATTTGATCTCGTTGTTCCTGTGTAAGAGACATTTATGCCTCCACTTTTTGTTTGAGTTTCATAAGTTTGTGCTTAATCTTCCATACTCCAGTTTCTTTGTTCTGAGCATCCGGCCCCATATAGATATGACAAAAGCCTTGGTGCTTGTCTAGACCCCAAGCTTTAATTCCATCGTGGTCAAGACCCTCAACAACAAAACGACCCCTATAACCCATAGGAACAAAGTCTCCCTTGGATACAAAGTATGGGCCTCCACCAACTCTGATACGATCTCCCTTTACCAGCTCTTTCCAATTAAAGTCACGAATAATCTTGGTATTCTTTGCTTCTTTGCTCTTTGCCTTAAAAACAAATGGAGCATTGCATTTGGGACACATATAAGCTCGCGGGCCTGTGGTAGCTCCACATTTATCACAAGCTTTTTGACCCTTACCCATCTTAGTTTCTCCTGTGTTTGTTGACGTTATGTTCTAAGTATAGCACAGTTATCGGCAGTGTCAAGTGGGATTCTTTAGTGGTTCTGAGAATTTTTCAAAAACTTACAGAACATCTACATAATTTATTTTAATGTGACCATCTTTAATTGATATATATGAACATGGATGATCTGTCCAACACCCGCTATTATAGTAGTTCGTTGATTCAGAGACATCTGTTGTTGCTAAATGTGTATGTCCACAAATGATTGAATCACACTTTTTTAACGAACAGTATAATTTAGCTCTTTCACAAACTTCCTGAGAACATCTTAAAAAGGTTTTGCTGCTACGTTTAGCAAGATTAGAATAGTATAGCCCGGCATATATCTGTAGCCACCTATAAATATAGTCAGCTATTTTCGTTAGTCTAGGATATTTAGAAATAACATTATCGAAAATATCTCCATGCAGGATCAATATCTTTTCATCTCCACTAATAAAACTATACTCATTCATGAAATCAACGCCAATCAAATGACTCACCATATCGGCAGGCCCATCGTGATTACCACTAATCCAGATAACTTTAATAGTGTCAGATATTTTACGGATTTGAGAAAGTATTTTCCAGTGATCCTTTTTCAGTTTACGAAAATCCCAACTATCAAACAAATCACCATTAATTATCAAAGTATCAGTATCGGTTTCTCCAAGTTCAATCCTAGACAGAAAAGATGCCAGAGTTTTAGCTTGACAAACATTGCTTCCCAAATGAATATCGCTAATAACTATAGCATCAAAAGTCATAGTATGTATCCTTGTCTTTCTGCTTCTTTATCTGAAAAAGTTTTCATCCAAGCTGGAATAATGTCTCCTGTTACCTCGTCTTTCTTTTGCTTTCTTAATTTGCCTTTTTCTCCAGTATGTTCGCAAATGCTATAACTCATACTTTCTGTCATCCATGTAGCTCCACGGATAAATTCATCACCACCATAATAGTAAGCTCGTAATCCACCAAACTTTTCTTTAATTTGACTCCACCAAAAAAAATCTAGCGAATCATTAATTCTTTTTTTATAGTCTAGGTGATTATTCACTATATAGCAAAGTTTATCCAAAATATCATACCAACCATCATCACACTCAATCCATTTAAGATTCTTGAATTGTTCTGGATATTTTTCTATTAGTTTATTTTGAAGATCAAGATTCATAATCTACCTTATGAATAATTTTTGTCCCTAAATGAGCATTACTAAGTTCTCCTTCATTATTTATGGCTTCTTTACAAAGTCTTTCAAATTCTTTTCGGTCAATCTTTCGACCGTCAACAATAGTTTCTTCAAGATGTTTCTGTGTTAATTCTTCTGGCTTATCACAGTAAACTGTATCATAAGCGTGTTCAAGACTCTTAGCCTCAATAACATACTTATGACGAAATAGAGAAACAGTATTAACTTCAAATAGTGGCATATTAAAATTTCCTTTTTTTATCTTCTGATTTTTTATCTGGATCTGGGATAATTGTTAGAATATCATTTCTAAAAGTTGTCATATAGCTTTGAGAAATTTTTCTTTTTACTAAACCTTCTTCTTCAATTTGAGTATAAACATTAATTCTAAAATAGTCATGAAAAACATTAACAAACTTAGTCATTAAATGATTCTTGGGCTTTTCTACCTGTAGAAACAAAAGGTTTTCAATCTCATACTCATTAAATGCTCTATTTGTCATCTAGCTCTCCTGTTTGCTCTATCTAAAATCCTAATAGTTTCTTTGGCATTACTTGGCACCATAACTAAACTTGGTGCAGTTTTGTGTCCCCAATCCATGAATCCAACAGCCTTCTTTTCTGCTGAACATTCCTTACAAACGATATTCCGATTAGTCTCAATCAAAAACTCGTATCTTTCAACACCAACACAATTCTTGCAATAAATACAGTTCATTAAGCCTCCAATAGAAAAGATCGGTGAACGCTCTCTTTTATATCATAGCTATCGGCGTTGTCAATGGTTCAATCTTAATAGTTTTGGTGGGACAGACAAAGTTTCCATTATCGTCACTATAATATATTTCATTAAGACCCACAGCATTTAATAGTTTAGAACAATTAATACACGGCTTACTTCCTAGAATCAGTCCTTGTCTGTTAATACGCAGTACACAAATTGCCCAATTAGGATCAATGGTATTATAGCGATCAAGTAGTTTAGATATAAGATGAGATTCACTGTGAACATAAGGATACTCCAGATATTTGGGGATATTAAATCTTTTCCCAATCCTAAATGCTTTGGTACTCATTTTAATGGGATTATTTTGTGCAAACTCAATCATTTTGGTTCCATCAAAAGCAGCAGCATAATGATAACAACGTACAAGAGAGTTAGGTTGCCAATTTTCGTATGATTTCTTAATTGTTTTTTGAATTATCTTCATGATTTTTTTTATCAAAAACTAACGGAGTATATATGTCATCATTATTTTGACCAGTAACTTCCAATTCTGTTTTATCAATTGGTAGTAGTCTATATCTGGGTGGTTCTTTTGGTACTGGCGTTTCTGGATTTAATTTGATTCTTTTTGGTTCTCTCATATTAGTCTCTCTTATTTAGAAGCCAACATATATAACCCGACATTTGCTGCTGCATATCCCATATACGCAATAAACATACCATAATTATTATGTAGATAACCTTGCTCTATAGCTATGTAAAGATAAATTACGCCAGTAATAAGAATAAGATTAGCTGACATTTGAAATCTCTCTTGTTAAAAGTTCACTATACTCTGCAATAGCCAAGTCTTTAGCTTTCAACTCCATATCAAGATCAAATTCTAATCCATAAGTATTTAGGGGTTTTACTGCATAATCTGCGTGTTTACGAGGATTATTTCCTAGTGAGGATTCACTATAATGAAAAAGAGGTTTAGTTTGCCAAGTTTCCCAACACATATTAATAGCATCATTTTCTGATAAATTATTAGGATGACATTTGTGATGCAGATAATCGAAACAGATGGGGATTCGTGTGATTGGATGAAAAATATCTACCAACTCTTTGACGCTCCAACAATTTAACTTATCATCGTTCTCTATAGTAATACGAGCCTGACAATTTTCGTCAAGTTTTTTGAAGTTATTATAAAACCTATGGGAGATTTCTTCCCTAGTACCATTATTATTATGGATATGAAAATTCATGGGTGATCTACGGTCTGCTGGCAATCCAATTCTGTCAAAGAAACTACTGTAGAAGTTGAGTTCTGTGATAGTTTTTTCTACAACCTTTTCATTTAGACTTGACAAACTATTAAACTCACTAGGATGAGCAGAAACCCGTACACTGGTAGAGGATATACTCTGTGCAATATTATCAAACTCGTCTTGAATAGAATCATAATTAGGCAAATCTTCAAGATTTACATTAGCTTCGTCATAAGTAATTAGTGGGAAAATATCACTACTAACACGATAAACATAGTTATTTTCTGCACAAAATTGGATAGTCTTGTCAGTAACCATCAGATTATTTTGGATTCTTGATCCAAGAATTTCTAATGCTTCTTCTCTTGGTAGAGAATTAAAACGCTTATAGGTCATAGTCTGATGACCAAAACCTTGATCTTTAAGTTTGAGCGAAATACAACACAATCCGAATCTCATAGTTCCTCCGTTTGCAAGATTATATCACAGTATCGTCAAATTGTCAACTGTGACTTGAGAATTATTCGTACTCAGCGAGTAATGCTTGTCGAATAGGATCGGTTAAATTATTTCTATCTAGATAGAAAGATAAATTAGGATTAAAAGTATTTGGCATATGCTCTAATACTCTTTGTGAATAGATAGGATTTTTAGGTCTAATCCTCAATTCTCTATTTAAATGATAAGACCATAAATAAGCATTAGACGCTCTAATGTATTTATCGACATCGAAATCTTCTATAGGACAATTCTTAACTAATTTCAAAACTCTTTTTTCACAGTCATGTTCTATTTCTAGAATATCATGTAAGCTTTGATCTAATTGTTCATTAGTAATCTTACAATCTTTAATAAAAGCATTATGAACCAATGATGGGAAACTGATCCAGTCAAAAAGAATATCATAGGTGGACATACTTCTATCCCATAGTTTACGATCTTCTTTCCATTGTAAAAAATGACAATATTCATGGATAAGGATTTCAAAACCCATATGGTGCTTCATAGCAACAGCAAATTCTCTTTCATGTTCATCTATAGAACACCAACCACCACAAGAATCTGGTAGCTGCTCTTTGTTATATAATAGCACAGAGAATCCATAGTCTAATAATTCTCTGACAATTTTGATTGTTAGATTAGATTTAGTTTCCATATTCAAATTGCTCTACAGAATGTATCTTAACTACTTGAAATTTAATACGATGTTGATCTTTAAATTGAAAAATAGCATCTTCTTCTGACGCTGCATCCATGACTTGATTAATTAAAAGATGTTGTCTTGAATGATCATGTAACTCATAAACTTGTGCTGTGATATTATACATTTTCATTTCTCCATCCTAATGCTTCTGATACTATTGGGAATTGTTGACAAAAAATTTCTTTAGCTTCATTCGCAATAATCATATGTTCTTTTTGAGTACCATGACCAGAACGAAGTTCAATATAATGAATCCATGAGCGGACTGATCCATTAATATAAAGCCTAGTTGGAGTAGATAATGGCAATACAAATCTAGCACATTCTTTAGCGATACCATCCGATATCATACCATCATAAATAGCCTTAGCTTTAGAAAAATGCTCACGAATTCTACTATTCCATTTAACTTTAATCTCATCGGATATGTCATCAATACTATTTTGACGATTCTTAGTATCTTGTCTCCTAAGTTCAAACAATGGAATATCTTCTGCCAATAATGTTGTATCGGCATATCTTTGTGAGAACTCTTGAAAATTAAAACTTCTATGTCTAAGAATTTGAGCGGCTATTCCTCTTGTTGTATTTAGTTCAAGACTCATGTTAGCCATTTCAAATATTGACCAATGTTTATTTTTTATACAGTATGCCAATAGCTTTGCATAATTATCTGAATCTTGATTGTTCGGGTTGCTGACCCTCGCACAATAGCTCATAAGTTTTTCTGCGTCGGGAGTGACGCTAATTAGTTTTACATTCATATTTGATCCTCTGTATATGATATTTCAAATTCTTCTAGTGGGCAAAGTTCTTCATCCCAAAACCCATTTTTTAGTCCGCGACCAAGAATATTTCCAGCTTTTAGCCAGATACTATTATAGTCATCAATAGTCATTCTCTTTATGGTTCTTCCCCAATCGCATATTGTAGCGTCAAAAACTTCTGTACCAGCATCAAACCATTCATCTGTCTTAGAAACAAACTTAATGTATTTCATTATTCTTCCAATAATTAGTAATCTTATTCCATATCGGAGTAAAAAAGTATACTGCAATAAAACTAACAATACCACTCACAGAAGCATTAATAATTCCAGACATAGTTAGTGCTGGAATTACTGGTATCATTTGAGTTTTAGTTTCGTCTTTATTTTCCATCTTTATTCCCTTACATCATGTATGATTCCCAAAGCTCTTTTGGGATCAATATTTTATAGTCAATAGTTAGTTCTTCATTTTGTTTGATATCCCTAGATGCAACACAAGAATTTTCATCTTGTTCTATGATATTAGGATCGTTTGAATGATTCACAAACCTACTATCGTCTATAGGAATTAAATAGTTTCCATCGTCATCTAGCCAATAATAATCTTTCTGTATTATAAAATCTTTTTCTATCTGTGATAATTCTTTATATTGGTTAGGACTAATTTTAAATGATGAAATACTGGTCATTTTCCATATTGAATCACCCTTTAGAATATCTTGATCTGCAAATAAGCCTATTCCAGATATTAAGCTTCTATCTAACTTAGTTTTTACTACTATCATAATCTATCAAACCTCTTTGTTTTAGTCTCCCACCAAAACGAAACCATATGCTCATCTCCATTAAAATATACTGGACAAAAATCTGGACGAAAAATACTATTAAGATCACAAGCTACACAAGTAAAAAATAATTGTGATCTTGGATAGCCATAATCTAAAAGCTTTTTCTCTATTTTTCTAAAGTTGTTTCCACTAAGACATCCACTATCTATTACTATTAATGAATAATATGGGTCTAATTGATCTGGATGAATAAAGGCTTCAAATTCATTTTTGTAAGGAATATTAACTGGCTCTACGTCTATTGGCTCATCTTTGTTAGATAGTTTATGAGCCATTAACTGTGCCATCAATCCAGAATATTCATAGCTTAACTGCAATATTGCTATTTTACTAGCTAAGTTAATAAGACTATTCTCACGAATTTCTTGACATATTTTATCTATGCATTTAGTTTCCCATTCTCTATCAATATATAAGCTTTTAGTAGCCATAATCACTCACTGTAAATTTAGCATATTCTTTTTCTTCTTTGAACTTAAGTTGATATTCAACAAACTTATCTTGTGTAATATGGTTGAAAATTGCAGTAGCTACTCTACTAACACTTTTTGCTACTCCACTAGCGTCAGGCCCATCGTTTAATTTAGCCCAATAATAAAGACCATCCTCCTTGTCTTTAATGATTTCATAGCCTTTTTCTTTAGCCCACTTTTTGATTTCTGAAATCATCATTTTTGCATTTGCTCCTCATAAGATATTCTTTTCTTATGTTCAAAACCCATAGAAAATCCTTGCATATAAACAGTCTTGAGTAGACGAGAATTTTCTCCAATAAATTGTCTGTTGTCTTTCGCCCAAAGAACAAAACTCTTTTCTTCGTCACAAATATCGGACAAATCTGGATAATAAATTTCATCAAACCACAAATAGTGTTTTTGTAGCATAGTATCCAATGCTATAAATACTGGTGGTTTTGGATCATAATTATGTTCTATTTGAGATATAACAAGTTCATCCATGAATACATTAACAATCTTGTCTCCAACCTTTAATCCCATAGCCAAATCAAGACGCATCACTAGTCTCCTTAGTAAATTGATCCATATAAGAATTGTAAGCATCTTCTAAGTTTTCAATAAGCTTAAATTTCCAGATAGGAGCATCTGCCCACTCTGTACTTTCATCAATACTTTCAATCAAACATTGAAGTGCTTTTTCTGTTCCTATTGTTTCTAGTGCTTTTTTAATTTGATCTTTGTTGGTCATTTTTTACCTCTTATACAAATAACTTCCTGCCCAATCACATTCTTCCAATAGTTTATCAAAATCAGCAAACAAATTATATCTAACATCTTTATATGGAGCAGAGTAACTTGCTGGCTTATATATGTCTCCAGTAATCTTATTCACAAAAGCATGGGTAGTTTCAACACCCTCCCATACCTGAGTAATCTTGTAATATTTGTTATTTTCCTTGAAAAAATAATAAACCGTTTGTTCATCACCATACGTTTGTTTCTTGGCTTTTTCTTCTAAAACATCTAGCCAAATATGTATACGATCATAAAAATTAAGTTGAGTTTTATTTGTAGTAATATTCACCAGAGTAATCCTAATAGATAACCTAGACTAAAAAACATAGTAATACTTAAAACAAGCTCAATTAGTAAAGCTAAATCCCATTTCATACAGTGTCTCCATTATATCTTATCGACTACCCTTTGTCAAGACTTCAAGCAAAACCAATTCTTTGCTTTGTCGTAGATAATGTACTCTCAATCTCATAGTCGGCAAAAGACTTGCAATCATAACTTCGCCCGTTCCACCAACCAATTTCATAACTAATAGAATTATTTCCACGAATATTGATTCCTGTTACTTTGCCGAATACATCTTCGGCTAACTTAACATCAGTACCAATAGCAAAAACTTCTGTCTTATCCTTCATTTGATTCTCCCTAAAAAGTAACTGAAACTACAACACCATGTAAAAAGAGTTAAACAAACTATTGTTCCTAAAATATGAATTGAGTAGTTATTGGGATTATTTAAAAGTCCAAGAACTAAGCTCACAAAACAACCAGTCATCATATAAACAAGAAAAGACTTTAAAGAAAAGTTAATAGATGAACCAAGAGCTTTAAAAATACTCAATAAAAAATTCACTGTTATGGTTCCATCTGTTCATTCAGAGAAATAATTTCGCTTTTAAGAGATTCTATCTCATCTTTTTGTTCTTCTATTATTTTTTCTAGATGATTAATATAGGTATCAATATCGAAAAATGGATTAGCTTTATCAGTCTGATTCATGTTCCCATATCCTCTCCAGATGATTTAGCAACCTATCTGCTTTGGTATCATTATAAAAGCAGTCTAGGTCTGTGGCAACAAATTCTTTATGTTTTTTAGGCCAAACCTCTGCCAAGCAATTCATTACTGTTTGACCATATCTTAACTGATATTTTTTAAGATCATTATCAATTTTATTCCTAAACTCAGAGTAACTCATGGTTTTTTCTTTTTCAAAAAGGAAACAATATCCCCAGCAGTATTAGGAACAGTATTACCACCAAGATAATATTGTCCAGTAATCTGAATCATTTCATCCAAAGTCTTTTGAGCATTATACATTCTCGCCCACTTTGGCTTGTATTCCATCTTCATATAATTCCACACACTATTATAGAAATCACAAATAGCTTGATTAACTGACTCGTTCATAATTTATTCCTGTACTTTAGTTCCCATATCATAAGGATATCCATCTTCTATTTCTTCACTATAAGTATCTTCGTAGTGATTATCCCACCAAGGAATTTTAGTATCTGGTAATTCGTTAAAGTTGAACATATTTTAGTATAGTTAGGATTCTTCGTGCCAACGCAGCCCCACCAACAATCCTACCATCATTATAATCTTCACCATATCCAGAAGTAGACTCATGATCTTTTTGTTCTTTAATCTTTCGATTACACAATTTGATAATTTCAAGTATATTAGCTTTTTCTATTTCGTTCATACAAATAGTCTATCTTGTAATAGCTTTCTAACGGTTTCTGTTACATTAATTCCATCAACAATAATATCGTTGTCTCCACCCTTGATAGGATTAGAAGGCATCGTTTTAGCTACTCTGTTGTATAGCCAAAATATAACAAATTTTTCATCCTTAGTCATTTATTACTCCTGTACTTTAGTACCAACATCATATGGATAACCATCTTCTACTTCTTCACTATAAGTATCTTCATAATGATTATCCCACCAAGGAATTTTGCTATCTGGTAATATTTGGCTCATACAAATAATTTCTTTATATTAAAGCGGAATTTCTCAGTATTACACAGAATCCCGCTAAGAGTCTACGGAAGTTGATTGTGGGAATACCCGCGATCCCTACCATTGTGGCATCAACATTGTTATTGTACCTCGTCAGAACTAAACTGTCAATAGTTCCGTTTCCAATTCGTTTAAACACCTAAAGTCTGTACCGCTTATATTCATATTCCAACTTTGATGCCAATGACCAAAACGCCAAATCTTTGGTTGGTGAATATTAAATAGCTCCTGCAAAGCCCATCCTGTTAAATTCTCATATTTCCTTTGAAAAGGTTTCAATAACCGAAAACCAACCTCGTCTGGGCAATCGTGTGTGATTACAATATCTGGCTTAACTATTCTATAAAGCTCTCTAGCTTTCATAAATTGATCTATAGTAACCTGTTCATCTTCCCACCAATCAATTCCTACTGTTCTATCTTGACGATCAATACTATATGCTCCCCTATAATAGAAAAATTTTACTCTATTTAGAGAAGTATATCCATAATCTCCTAGAAAATGAGAATGGTTATAGCAGTCATTGTAGTTGTCGTGATTGCCAGGCAATATTAAATGTCTGGTAGAGTCAATATTATTTAATGTATCATACTTAAATCCAAAATCTCCTAGCTGCAAGGTATATGGGTGACGATCTTTTTCTCTGATAATTTCATGATAGTTTTTATACTTACCATGAACATCACCAATGAGAGTAATTGAGTTGGTCATTTTTGGTGTATATTGTATTGTGAGAATGTGTTGCAGCCATCTTACAAAACCGTACAATAAATTATACCAGAAGCCTGAGTGTTTGTCAACTGCAACTTGACAACATTTGGGCTTTCTGTGTTATAGGTGTTAATATGAAAAAGAAAATTTGTGCTAAATGCAAAAACAAAAAACCTTTATCTGCATTTCATAAAAAGGCAACAGCTTTATCAGGTAGGGCTTCTCATTGTAAAGAATGTAGAAATACGTCCAATAGATCGAAATATAGAGATAATATAGACCTAATGAAAGAAAAAGCAAAACAATATCGCTCAAATAACAAATCAAGGATAAGAAAAAGTCAAATTAAATATTTAACGAAAAAACGTAAATCAGATCCAGTATTTAGAGCAAAGGATAATTGTAGAAGAAGAATTAATCAATTTTATAGAGGGATTGGTAAAAGTAAAAGAACAGACGAATTATTAGGATGCACTTGGGAGGAACTTATGATACATCTTGAAAACCAGTTTACAAAAGGTATGACTAGAAATAATTATGGTAAATGGGAAATAGATCATATTGTTCCTTTGTCCTTAGCAATAACAATAGAAGAAAGCGAAAAACTTTGTCATTATACTAATTTACAGCCATTATGGAAAAAAGATAATCGTACTAAAGGTTGCAGTTTATCCTATTCTCCATTAAGAGGGTCTATAGAAAAAGGATAACTAAATGGCCCTAGAACACTCTTTCTTTTTTGTTTTAGGAAATCTAGTGTATCGTCAAAACAGCTTTCACATATATGAATCTCGTATTTTGATCCATCATTAGTTGAACCATATCCCCAATATGATTCAAGAGTAGCAAAGTCTGGCCCAACTTCTTTATAGTTGGTTGTACTTTTACCACAGACATCGCAATTTATGTCATCGACAACTTTTCTTATTTCTTCTTTAAATGTTCTCATTTCCAACGTCGTGAAGGATCACGCCTTTTTGGTGGACTAAAATGTGTAGTTGTTTTTGTAATAGTAGTACAAGGTTGGAAAAATTTAATGGTTTGTTTTGGTTTAAAACCAGCAGGAAGAATTACATCGCTACTTTTAAAGAGATCAGGCATACCAATATATTCTGCCCAATAATCCATAGTTTTCCTGTATCCTGCAATAATAACATCTTTAGAACAAGTTTTCTTCAGTAAATCTTCAAAACTCTTAGCCATTATTAATAATCTCCAGAATAGTTTCTGCTAGTGTTGAACGTCCCATAACTTGCCCATCCTCATAAGGTCTGTCGTAAAAAGGTTCATTATATGAAGATTTTTGGCCCCATGTTTCCATGATGCCAGAGCATAGTCTTTTAATTTCTTCTAACTTTTCTTCATTACTCATCACGGTATGCAATCCCGGCAGCACTCCAGTCGGCCGGGAGTGGCGTTGCACAATTTGTTGCCTTCGTTTGAGAATATTGGGTGTAAAAAGTTTGGTTGACATTACATCGCCCAAGAGCAATTCTAACACCCAATTTCTTATTATAGTTCTCTTTCTTACTACAAATAGCTAATCCTTCATAGTGACTGCCATGTGGACTATCAATTATAATTTGGGTTGAACCACCTTTAGTATCTGGATCAATAGGCCCATAGCCATAACCCTCCACAGGTTTGCTTCCTACTTGCCATTTATAATAGCCATTGTAAAGGCGATTGTGAAGAACCCTCACTTTATATCCGCAATTACGCAATTCTTGAACTGTCATATTTTCTCCAATTAATTAGTGTAGGCCACAAACTTCCACAGTACGAGTAATAATAATCTTATTGTATTCTGACAAGAATTTGTCTAGGTTATCTTGTTTGATAGATAGCTCATAGTTATTCTGACCAATAAAATACTTGTCAATCAAATCTTGAACTTTTTGTTGAACTGTTGGACTCATAAAGTTTCTCCAAAGGATGCCCTCAGTATACTACGTTATCGGCGTTTGTCAACAGCCACTTTACAAATCATTCATGTTTGGACATTGTTTCTCTGATTGAACGCTTAATCCATTACAAAAACATACCGACTTATCCTGTCTAATTCTTACTTCGCATTGTTCTGGCTTGTATTCAGACTGATAAGATAAAACAGTTACAACAAAAATAATAAGAAATAGAGGGAACAGATTAATTAACTTTTCCATTTTAGGAGTTATCCTTATAAAGACCCACACTTATTCCAGAATCAGCATTTTGATAATATTCTCCCTTACGATATTCTGGGAAATCAACTTCATTGACCCCAAATTCTATCCTAAGATATTCATTAGTATAAGCCTCTCCTGCAAAATAATCATTAAAGACTTTAACTCTCTCTATAGTGCTATTTCTTGCTACAATAAAAACCCAATTCATTTTTGTTTCTCCATAAGACAGTTCTTAGCGTAAATTATACCACGTTTGGCAGGAGGGTCAATGGGATTTTTAAATTTTTTGACTGATTGTACGATCCATCCAAACTTAGGCTTATTATTCCAACAATACAGCTTATTATTAGTATCTACTTTATGCCTAGTCTCATCAGATTGCCATTGTTCTTTTGAGGAATATTGAATACAACTACTAAAAGTAATTGTTCCAATAATTCTACTCTTAAACTTAGCCGATTTCCCCGGAGTTTCAATAAGTGCCAACTCAACTCCCTCTAATCTTTGTGGGAGTGTATAGGAGCGAGTTTCGACCGTTTTCTGACCATTAATTAAAAGGGTAGACCACGGGGCTTGAATATTTAAACCAGTCACAAACTACGCCTCAAAAGGTTCAAAATTCACACTATAAAGCTTACCCTCTTTATTCTTGTATAACAACTGAGGGTTGTCTGGATCAGTATACAACCAGACGAATGTGTTGTCAATAGGTGGACTTTTCCAATCTTTGGGACTTGAGGCTGTTCTAGTTAGTCTTATTTTCATTGATCTATAAGAACCACCATTATTCATATAAAAACTTCCATCAAATCCAACCTCAATTGGTTTCATTAGATTTTGACTCCCATGAAGATATTATACTCCAAGTATTATTTAGTAATAGTCTATAGTGAGTATATTTTATATTGACAATTTCTCCTAATTTCACTTTTATGTGAGCTAATCTAAAATCCTCATAGGTTTCTGGTTTTTCTAAGGAACCAGTTTCGTAACCGCAATATTCAATCCATGTTTGAGTTAAATCTTTAACGTCAAGATTTAGTCTGCCCTTCATGACCGGCATAAAATAATCTTTACGACCAACAGGCTGAACTATATCTCCGTACATAACCCACTCATCACAATATTCAAAATATTCCAATTCTATACCTTTTATGGGAACAACTTCTGTACGTCCCCAAGGATGAATACTTTCTACAGTACCAATAATATTGTCGATGATAATTTTCTGTCTATCTGTTGGTTTGTTTGATTTTAGCTTTTCTATATTTTTCTTATGGATAGGATTAAGAAAAAGGGTACATAATACTGCTGTAACTACAACTAATCCCCCAAACAACATGATGTTGTCAACGGCTAATTCTTCTTTTCTCATGTATATTTCTCCCTTACTTCGCTCCATTTTGGATAATTACTATCCCACACATTAATATAACAGTCTGAATTTTTAGAGAAACTCATACAAGTAGTCCAATTTTCTCTAATCTTGGATATGCAAGCTATACAATATCCTTCTTTAAGATGTTCACAGTTTCCTTTATATGGTATACTCATTATTTATTGTCCATATCCAATAGGTCAGGATTAATAAGATCAATCATATAGTCCTTCATCAAATCATCAAGACAGTCATCGTCTGTTGCTGTATCCCAAATATCTTTTATGATTCTATCAACCAGATTACTGACTGCCATAAAATCATTACGGTCAAGATTTTGTAGTTCTATTTTGATGTTGATTGCCATTAAAATAAATCTCCATATCCATTCCACCAATCATAAATTCGTATACAAGCCATATATCCTAGTATACCAAATAATACTAAACCGGCCATTATTTATTCTCCTTTGAAAGATATTAATGTATACGATCTTCCCACGGTGGATCTTCTGGTGGATTATGTCCCCGATATTTTAGCTCATCAGTAATATATGATGGGCATTTATCAAGATTATTACAACACCACAACAGGTAATCAGATTCTATATCTGTAATAGAAATACCTTTATACTTGCCAAATGTTATCTTTTTAACCTCATCTGTTATTGGACGATTTTTCCTTGCATTTTCTTGCTCAATATTCCTTTCAAGAATATGTTCTCTGGCTGGTCTACCACCTTTAGTAGTGACTCTTATTCTCATTATTTATTCTCCACATACCATTTCTCAACAAATACTACACTATCCAAATATCTCGTTAACTTAATAATATCTGCATTAAGCTCAGTACCACTCACGCTATTTTTCTCAAGACTTTCCAAAGCCTCAAATAAAATATTAATCTGTCTAGTTGTCAAATCCAAATTTAATCTAGTCATTAATTTTCCTCACAAATTTAGCACTAGTTTCATGATCACAGCTAAAAGTTTGACTTACCCAATTTGACCCAACATCAATCTTTTCTTCCATACCATTATTCAAACCAATCATAAAATCATCAATTTGATCTTTATCCAGATCAAGGTCTGTTGTAATTTCAACAAGAAATTTCATTAGTTATTCTCCATAGTTGTCCAATAAGTATAAATCCAATTAGCTTCTTGATTACTGTTAAATGACCACAATATTCTAAATTGATGAGGACTAACTTCCCTCACAATATCTTTCCCATCAACACTCTCATTACCTTGAGGCTTGCCCAAAAGGTCTGTCCAAGTTTTTTGAATTACCATTAGTTTTCCTCCACAAACTTATTAAGAAAATTAGCCAGCCCCTTAACTTCTTCTTTGGTTAGTTTAAGTTTTTGCCAATCCCAACTAATCACATTATTAATTGTGAGGTTCAGAATAGACCCAAACTTCTCCATTTCAAAAGTAAAAATATCGGCCTTATAAGTATCTTTAGTCACAATGCTCATAACCATCTCCTTCAAAAAGTTCCAAATAATTATTGTCGTTAGTTTCGTATAAAAATTTATAGATGAAATCGGCCAAATCTTTTAGTTCATCCCTTTTCAAGACTGTCTCATACTTTTGATAAATATCATTCTTAATCCTGAGCATATAGTTACGCTTTGACAAGTTAGGATTGTATAACAATTCGACCAAATCTATGGTTAAGTTCAGATATTCTGATTTCATTTGATTTGTTTTTCATTTGGGCTTATCGCCCACTAAACACTATTTGATTTGAGCCTTTGCGGGAGTTAATCCCACTAATATGACGTAGCATGATATGAGCATTATTGATTTCAAAACCGGGTTTGTCCGATTTTTCACCAATATAATATCGAATCATGGACGCTAAAAGTTCTAGTTCCTTATCGGTTAGTTGAATCGTCTTGTACATTCAAAATCTCACTTTTTCAGCCTAAAATTAAACTTTCTCTCCCTACTACCAATAGCAGTATACATCAGAGAAACCACTGTGTCAAGTATCGGATAAACTGGCTTGACAACTTGAGTCATATCTGGTATAATTTCCCCTATGAGAACCCTATATTTCACCACGGGCGCATTTAATAAGTGAATAAGTGATCAATTAACTTATCAAAACCTTCATAAACACTGAAAAACCTATGGTTTCATCTCAGAGTAGGATTGGGCAGGCGGAAAAGTATATGATTTTAATGACTCTGGTAAGAAGTTTGTGAGAAATATACGCACAGAAATCATAGAAACTATAGTAACTAGCCCCACAAATGCTAGTTCCTTGATAAAAGGGATATGAAAATCCTTATTTTTTGAAAGTCTACTCATTATAGTCCTCATATAAAAAACGCTCTAAATACCAGATCAAAGCTGATCGAATGATGATGCAGGAGAAAATGATATGTGGGCCATATATAATCAGGTTATTATTTTCCATTATTATAATACCTAATTACCCTATATAGGGTGGCAGATAGAAGTAATAGTCCGGTGAGACAAATGAATATTCTTGTAAAGTCATCATGTACCAATACTGGAACTGGAAACTTAGTCGCTATGCTTATTAGAATCTGATTGATTAACATAACTAGTCCAGTAATATGATAATAGGGGAATTAAAATTTCCACAAAAATAAAACATATTATAAAAAACCCAATGAAATCAAAACCATTACTCATAACCAAATGCCTTCTTGATCATAGTAAAAAGTAGAGCAGTTTTAGATAGTGGTTTAATCTCTTCTATTGGAGCCTCAACCTCTTTCTTTGCAACACTCTTTTTAGTAACTTTTTTGATCGGCTTCTTTTTTGCCATAATATCCTCGCTGACTGTTTCCATAAATTCCAAACCCGGAATTTTAGGTGAGACAAAAATACACTACTATCTCATTGGTATAGTAAAATGGCCGGACTACTCTAACAAGATTTAATTGGTATTAAAGGTTAATTTTGGAATAAGATCAATATCGCTACTAGGTTTCCTAATATCTATTACTACCATAGTATCGGTCATATCTTCTGACTGTATTTGATTATCCAACTGATACTTCACAATTGCATCATGAACTCTTTTGCAGATATATGCGCAGTCCATTTGGGATTCTATTTTAATGGTAGTTATCATAATAAGTTCTCACTGACTGTTACCATAAAAACCGACCCGACCATATTAGCTGAAACAAAATCTTAACAATCATCATAATTTACTTATAAAAAGCAAGAGAAGAGACTCGAACTCTCAACATTCAGGTTGGAAACCTAACGCTCTACCATTGAGCTACTCTTGCCTGAAGGACTTACCTCCACGACCTTACTCGATACCACTTACCATTACGACCTTGTGCTGACGCATCTCCTGTTAGTCTCATATTGTTTCTTGGAGTACAAGTGTTACAATTGGGACTAGAACCATAACCTACACCTTCAAAACTACCAATACAACTCCACACATGACCAGTAATGTTATTAGCTGCCATATAATTTGCTTCAGCCTGACAACGATCTTGATCACTGCTTGAACTATAACTGTTAGTATAACTCTGTACCATTTTTGGCCCAGCAGCGTGTGCGGCAAAAGTAGTCACAAAAATTAGGGCAACTGCAATCATAAAATTCTTCATAAGTTCCTCCTTGAGTAAAGTAAATCCTATTAGAAAAACCCCCGAGTTTATTCGGGGGAGTTTCCTTGAGACCTATAATCTAACAAATCTTTATGATCCTTCAGATTATCAATCAATAATATTTAACGAACAACACTACGAACGCGAGCAACAGTTCTACGGCCCACATTTCGTGTAGCCTCAACAGTTCGGCGAGTTACCATAACTGGAACATTAATAACTTCGCGTGTTACATTTACAGCACGACTGCGTAGAGAACAGGTGCCATTAGCACATTCACCAGCAAAAGAAGTTGAACCAACAATCATTAGAGCTACCACTAGAGCATACTTAATCATAAAATCTCTCCTGTTAAAGTAATGTCGCATCCCTGCGACTGTCGTTTAACCTATAATAGTTTTGGAGGATTTGCGGTCAAGTTGCCACTTCTTACAATCTCACTGACTCCCGAAAACTCGCTGACTATAACCACAAAAACCAAATCCCGCAGATTAGCTGATACTAACCTACCGGACTTAATTAGTAATTATTTAATAGTTGGAGGAGAACAATGACATGAGTAGTAATATAATGATACTAACGCTATCAATGCTATAACTCCACCAAGACCCCAATACAATAATTGATAATTCATAAATCACCTCATTGGTTAATTGTAAAAGTTTCTGTGTCTGCTTTATCGGTTTTTCCGATTTTATTCTTTCGCACTATTTTAGTAATGCGTCCACGACTGTCATCATGAGATGATTCTAGGAAACATTTATCCTCATGATTGTCATGAAATCCTTTAAAGTGCCACTCATAGCTTCTTAGAATATCTTCTGGAGATGTAGAATGGTCATAAAGTTCACCTTCTACCTCAAAAGAAATTATTCTATGGAATTTTTTAGGCATGATAATGCTCCTCTTCTGTGAGAGTAGCAGGCCCATTAAAATCTTCCCAATTTTCCACTAGCACTTCTGGTGCTTCTTTTCGTATCTCTGCTTCTAAGGCATAATTAGATTCTTTATCTTTTTCATGTTCAAGATAGTCTCTTAATCTATCTTTGATTTGCATGAAGTCTAATTCACCCAGAATCTGATCAATATACTTTCTTTGAACTTCCTTACGATTGTTCTCACTAACATATCTAGTACGCATATTACACCTCATGGTTAAAAGTTAAAAACAACTCTTTGCCCATGATTCCACTAGTCCTGCATCTGTCTCACCACATGCTTGGCTACTGGCTTCGTTGACTATTGTATTATACCAGAGAGAGGTGGTGGAGACAAATACTATTTCTTATTTGGGCCGCATAAACTCGCTGACTATAGCCACCTTCGCCAAATCTATAGTATTAGGTGAGACTAAAAGCCAAGTCCTGTATCTTCATCATCCATATAATTATCTGCTATGAAATTAGTAAAATTTTCTTGCTGAATTGGTTTCTTAATAAAAACTATTTCTTCTTCGGTATTAAAAATAATATCACAAACTATACTTCCAATACCAATAAGAAATAAGAATAAGATGCCAACTAGTATGTAATAACCTTCCATAAGATTTTTCTTTCTTGACAGACCCCCTTGGAAATGGTATATATTATGCAGGTGCGTATGATTAATAGAGTTAAGAAGTTAGAGAAGAGTATACTACAAGTAGTAGCTTCTATGATTCTAGAGTATCTACCTTAACAATATTCTCAGGACCTATCTCACCAAAAAACTCAGGGTCTTCATACATTTTAATATTTAGATAATTGCAAATCTCATTTCTGCTCAAGCATTCACAATCATCATTTGGTATGGCCAATTCCATTTGTATGGTAACAACCCGGATATTCTGATTTTTATTCATAGATATTTAGTTACTAAACCCCTGAGTTACTCCAAAGAAAATAGCGGCACAAAAGAAGATTCCAATCATAATGTTAATCCTAAGAAGAGGAAGTTGACCGCTCGCGCCATCGACCTTAGTATACCATATCGTCACATTCGACGCAAATCCTTGAGACCAAACAACTTACAATACTAACTGATCTCTCACCGCCAGTTACTATTCTTTGACTACCTCCTTTAATTTTTTAGTAATAGTATCGAAAGTTTTATGAACAGGCCCAGTAACAGTATAGTCACTCATATAAGCTTTGATAGCATCCATTAGTTTCCATGCTTCTTGTTTTGTAATATCTATTTGCATTAATAGTCTCCTTAAAAATTCCTAATATCAATATCCCAATTACTCTTAGCAAATCGTCTAAGAGGATGAATAGCCTTTTCACCAATATGTAGTGAATAAAATGGCTTACTCTTATCTGATGGATATAGTTTAGCAATACTACCATCACCATGTTCGATAGTAAAACCTAGCTTCTTAAACTTCCGCATGATCTTATCAATGTTCATCTTTAGTTCTCCAGAAGGTCAGGATAATAATCAACAATCTGTTCTTCCAACATCTTATTAGTCAACCCACTCTTATTATCCACAAGCATCTGATAAGCAAAAGTATACAGAGTATTAAAGTCCATATCATCTAAAAGCCTATGGCAATAGACTGTTGTAATATCACCCCTATTCTCATCAGTAATCTTAGAGCAACTCATTATTAGTCTCCAATACTTGTGGGTTATATTCACTAAATAACTTTTTCAACTCTTTATTAGTCATACTAGATAATTTATTCTCAATACCCTCCCTAACAATACTCCTAAGAGTACCCATATCCATCTGATCCACAACAGATTCAGCATGTTTTGATATGAGAAAATTCCTGGTATTATTATCTACCTTAATTTTTTCTTTCTGCATAAATATCTCCTGCCCAAAGGGGTCTGGAATTCTCGCTGACTATCGCCACGACCGCAATTCTGAAGGATAAGCTGGTACAGAAGATAGGTCACAAATAAACTGATGATTAATCTCTTTATCACCACTTATATCAATCTGGCTGTTCATAAGTCAAATATGATTTTAACGTAAGTCCTTACCAGCACACCACTTACGTCTCATTGTATCGTCACTTACGTCAAGTGTCTACACCCTAAGTACGAGATTCTTTGACAAACTTTCCGTAAGTCGTTGGTACCAAATAACTTACAAAAATCGCGGCGGGCCGGGTTTTCCCTAAGTGCTTTATTGATAAGGGTTTACGTCAAGTGGTCTAGGTACAAAAAAAGAACCGCCACCCATTGCTGAGTGGCGGCTCCCAAGTCAACCCCCATTGCGAGGGATTAGAGTGCCTGAGCGAACTCCATAGCCTTCTCCAACGCTTTCGTGTTGTCGTTGGCGTTGAGTCCGAACCACAGGCTGTCGAGACGGTTATCTTCCGTTCGACCCTTGTTGTAATTCAGATACTCGTTGTAGCCGTTGTACGCGGCCCACCAAGTTCCACGAACACCCGTCGCACTCTGCTTCGGGCCTTCGACCAGATTCAGAATCTCGTCCATAATATTACGGGTACGAGTCTTGATCTGATCGTCCGGCGTACCGTCAATGTCGAGCATCGCCTTGACATAGCGACGAACGTCGGCCTGATTGAAATTCTTGGACGCAAGGAATTTGAACTGCTCCGCAGTCGCTTCAAACTCCATGTTGATGTTGTCCATAATATCTCGCACATTTTCCAGATTGGTCTTGCTGGAACGGGTGTGACGAATACGAATCAGCTTGGAACCACTGCTCTTGCTATGGGCCATTGCCATAGTATTAGCACACACAACGCGGATCGGCGTATAGCCAACCCGAATAGCAGTCGTGCCATCGTGCGAGTTGCTGAGAAGAATAAACTTCCCAACCTCGTCACCCTTCACGATCTCGCTATTGTCGCGGTTCAGTTGGGCCAGCACCCAAACCTTCTGACCGCTGTGGAGCGAACCAGCAGTATGCAACGCACACTCGCCAGCGTCCAGAAACGGCTGGAACCAATCGAACGCTTCGCTGTTTTGCAGCGGAGTGTATCGTGGGCCGACAACGCCCAGAATACTATCGTCGGTCTTGCGATAGGTTGCACGAGCCGGAACGGGTTGATTCGTTTCCAGCGTGATCAAATCTCGCAGACCAACTTCCCAATCCAAACCGGCGGCAGTCATCGCCTCCGAAACCGTGGGAGCCTCGTCGAGCTTGTTGCCCAAACCGTGCCACGGGGTCGCACCAACAAACATCATCTGTTCAACTGCATGAGCCATAATCATCCCTTTCGTGTTACTGTTCAATCGTTCTACTCCACTCATTCTACAGTATGTTATCGTCACTGTCAAGCGAAAACTTTGGAAAAATTCTTTTTGCCGTAAGTCGTTGGTGTGTAAGCACTTGCGTCAAACGCGGCCGGCCGACCTTTCCCTAAGTCTAATCAGGATAAGGGTTTACGTAAGGGTTTAGAATAACTGTCCCAAACTGCTTCTCAAAAAGTTTAGAATTGGAAGCATTGTAGGCACACTCCTCACCCATGTAGAAATATGCACCAATACACTTTGCTCGTGGAACATCATCATGAATATTATTCATAATGCGTTTGATTGTGCCGCCCGAACAAATCAGATCATCTAAAATAACATAATTAGATGGAGCAACACCTTCAATAAAAAATTCACTATATCGTCGCTCACCTTTACGAACAACAATAATATTCTTATTTAGAATCTCTGCAATCTGTGGCACTACCATAAGACCACTCACCCCACAGCAGGCGATACTATCAAAATCTTTTTCTATCTTACGCAGAGAACAGATAGCCTTGATAATCACACTATTTCTATATTTGTGATTTAATACTCTACTAGTATGAGCAGCACCTTGAATGATCTTACCATCTGGGGTACGACGAAAATCATCAAGCTCTTGCTGGAAAGCGTTCATAAAAGTGTGTGGCCGGATTTGAACCGACAATCCCGAGAAGAAGAAAGGAATAAAGAATAGGGTCTAGTCCCACCTAGAAGCACACACAAAAATCAATCTTGTTCATCTTCAATACTAGGATAGTAATTCCTACCATATGAAGGAACCTCATCATCTTCCTCAGAATCTTCATAACCATCCATCCAAGGTTCTTCGTCCAGACCAAGATCCTCGGTATTTTCTACCAATTCATCGTAGTCATAATTATAACCATCGTAGTGATCTTCATATCTCATAATCATTCCCTTTCTTACCTCTATTCTACACCAACAATCAACAACTGTCAAGTGGGCCCTCGGGGATTTGAACCCCGAACCTAAGAGTTAAAAGCTCCTTGCTCTGCCAATTGAGCTAAAGGCCCATCTAGTTATTCGTTTACGGTAATTTCCTCGTAAGAATAACTTTGGACACTCTCGGTTGTAAAATCATAGAGCTTATCGAATACATCCGACCATTCAAAATCCTCTTGCATGGATAGTTGAATGTCTGCCAGAGTTTTACCATCCTCGGTCACAATGTCGTAGATACGAAGATTCTTCATACAGTTTCCTTTCTTGTTCCAACAGTCTACCATACCAATATCGTCCTGTCAACACCCAAAACTTTAGGATTCTCGCTGACTATTCCCACAGCTTCCAAATCCGCAGGATTAGCAGAAACAAATGACCCCACGGAGAATCGAACTCCGATCTCCACCGTGAAAGGGTGGCGTACTAGCCGTTATACAATGGGGCCACACTCGCAACTCAACATCAGCCTCCGATTCTTAAAAGCGGCTGGAACAGGATTCGAACCTGTGGAGGATTTCTCCTCGTCGGTTTAGTAAACCGGTGCATTAGACCGCTCTGCCATCCAGCCAAAACTGCCCCGGTAGGATTCGAACCTACAACCTCGATGTTAACAGCATCTTGCACAACCGTTGTGCTACAGGGCATCATGTATTTCTTTATGACAGTTAGAGCATACTAAAATGCACTTGTCTGCCTCTTCTTTCATTCTATCTAGTTTTAATGTATTGCCAGTGCTTCCAATCCCAAAGTCTTTCTTAGATGGGTCTAAGTGATGAAACTCTAATGCGGCTAGACATTTGTTATATCCGCACCTCTCACACTTACCTCCTTTATATTCAACTAATAATGATTTGACTTTTCTTCTTCTTTTAGATACGGCATCTGAGCGACATTTTGTACAGCGATATGCACCACGACCCTCAAGCACATACTTGCATGAGCCGTGTGTTTTACACTGTTTTTCTATATATTTTTCCATGGTATAACTCCGGTTGTTATACCATTTAATACACCAAATAATTCCGGGACTAGGATTCGAACCCAGACAAAGAGAACCAAAATCTCTGGTGCTACCGTTACACTATCCCGGAGAGCCGACAACAGGACTTGAACCTGTAACCTACTGATTACAAATCAGTGGCTCTACCATTGAGCTATGTCGGCAGTCTATGTATTATAATCAATAGTCTCCATAATCGCAAGCCCTACGCTTTTCAGCGGATCGGGTTCGCAGACGCTTGGGGCGATTGTCCATAATAGTATTGCGGTGTTCCTTGTGACCCGTAGGAACTTGCCACTGCGGCCTGACCTTGATCTTGATATGGTTGCGGCGTGGTCTGGTATCGTCGTTGTTGTGGAGCGTAATCATGCCATTGTCCGTTTTCGTGTAGGTAAAAAACTTTGTCAATATTAGGGTCGTAAGCCATCAGACAGTATTGTACCGGATAAGTTGGTTTTGTCAATACCTGTTTTTGTTGAGAGGGATGACGCAGTGGCGGAATTTTAATATCACCTTTTTGATAATCTTTTACACCAGTATACGCCAAACCAACAATCGTAATCAGAATCCCGATCCATTGTATCATAATCTCAGTCCTTGTCAATATCCTTCTCGTTCTCATATCTATATTATCGACCAACCACCACCAAATACTTTAGAAGTTTTTTGGAATTTCTCTAAGTCCTTATGCTGCAACAACTTACGTCAAAACCGGGCGGCCCCGCTTGCCCTAAGTGCTTACGCACCAAGGGTTTGCGGCGAGTCTTATTCAATACTCCATCCTGCGTCTTTTAGAATATGGCTAGTATGCAACACACAAGTTTTACCATCAGCATTTTTATAGTCTCTATATCCACGCTCATCAAGATAGATATACTCATCTAGTGTATCATTTTCATTTGTTTCCCAGATAGCATCCATAGCAGCATATCGTGGAGCCTTATCACAAGAGTAAATTAGTTCCAGAGTTCCACACTTGATATAGTATTTGCTCATTATTGTTCCTCCCGGAACTTTTGACATAGAACACAATTACATCCCCCGTAATCATCAAACTCGACAGCATCATCAGCATCATAATCAAACTTCCCATAAATATCTTCATCCCATTCAGTAAAACTCTCAATACCAAGATCGATAACAACCGCTACCCATTTTCCCTTGCGTCGAATATAACCAAAATTACCACTATGGGCATCATTATAGTCTAATCCGTGTTCACTCAAATCATGAACTACTTCAGAGATAGCAGTACCGTTTTTACATTCAGACCACTGAAAACAATCACCAGAACAATCTTCATCATTACACTCTGGCATAGGCCGAGCAACTTCGGTCAAATAACCATAAAAAGTCATTTCGCCATCATGTTTACGAATAAAACCAACATCCCCATATACCATAGGGGCCAAATCAAACTGAGCCAGATGCTTTTGAACCCGATGGGCAAACTTAGCTTCCTGCTCATTCTCAAACTCTTTGAAGCCCACACGCTTCCGGCCAATCTTTTTATCTTTGATAATATAGAAAGCGTTCTTGCTTCCTGCATCATCATACAATCCAACGTAGCTCATTTTTATTCCTTTCAATGGGCTGGAAACAAGACATTAGCTAAACCACGAACACACAAGTCACATGATATACTATCTTTGGTTCCGGTGCAAGTGATTTCTGCACGACCACGACGGATTTCGGGGCATACCACAAACTTTGTAGCATTGAGAACAACCAGCTTGGGCAGTGCTTTTCGCCATGCTTCGGCCTTGACTTTGCTCTTAGGACGCTTGGGAGCAACTTTCATGTCACTATCGCACCATGCAAACAACTTGAAACCTTGTGCCAATGCTTCGCCCATATCATTATCGTCATGCACACTAGCATATACATTCATATACTTTTCCAGACTCACAAGCCGAGCATCGTAGATATGAGTATAAAACCACATATCGGGCAAAGTATTACCATCGGCCAGAATACTCTCACAAGCCCATGTTACATTCGCAACATAGTCTAGGTCAAGTTCTCCATTGAGAAACCAGTCGCCACGTTCATGCCAGCGAATAGACTTCTCACGACGCTTTGCTTCCAGAATCATAGCACGGATTTTATTCTTCTCCGTGATAACATTAGCAAACCCGGCAGTACGAGCATTTTTATACTGATTCTCGGTCGCTTCGGCATAACAGCCGTTACCAAGATAGTCACAATCGGGAGGACAAGTATCGCCAACCGGACGCGAAACTACAATACAACCCTTACCCAACTTATCATTACCATCAGCAGTTTTCATGTTCTTCTCCTGTGTCTACCGATTCTACACTATAGTATCGGCATAGTCAAGCGAAAAACTTGGAAAAATTATTCTTGATGCAAGTCGTTGGTAGATAAGGACTTACGACGAACCGGGGCGGCCGGACTTGTCCTAAGTGCTTATGCAGTAAGGGTTTATGACAAATAGCCCCAAGAGGAATCGAACCTCTAATAATTCTTTAGAAGAGAATTGTTATGTCCATTTAACTATGGGGCCGTCAATACCGCAAGCCCCCACAGCGTCCTGTGGAGGCTCGCAGTCATTATAACTCCATAGAGTCGATCACGCAACCGTCTCGACTTCCTTCTCTACCTTACCATCATGGGCATCACCCGCAGCTTCCGCAGTCACACCCGTAACCCTAGCTCGCCACACCTTATACCCCTGCTCACTAAAAGCCTTGATACCAGCGGGCTTGACATTCGCATGAACATCACCAGGAAGCTCATCATTCAACGCCTTGGTCAGCGTAGCCACAACATCAGCCGAATCAATCTCGTCGCCAACAATATCAACCGCAAAGCTAAACTTCTTCATCTTACGTTCTCCAAAAAGTGTTACAGTTACCAATCGTTCTAGTATCAGTATACGTTACTGTTACCCACTTGTCAAGTCCGTCGTGATGGTTTCTAGTGTTGGCATCATCGCGGAGTCTTGTCTCGTGATACTCCCATTCTACAGTATAGTATCGTCATTGTCAAGCAGGAACTTGAGTGAGCCTCAAAGATTTTTGATTTTGTCCTAAGTTCTTTCCAGATAAGGACTTACATCAAATTCGGCGGGCCGGCCTCTCCCTAAGTTCTTTAGGGACAAGGCTTTAGGTCATGAGAGAAAACCCTCACAACCCAAGGTGGTCAACTCACGCAGCAGTGCCTCTGCCGCTTCCGGCGTTTTCAGAGTCATGCTGTGCTTAACGCCTGCTGGTGCTGGATGCCACTTGTCGTACTTCCAGCCACCAACCAGATAATCACTCCAATCCTTGGCTTCCTTCAGACCCCATCCGGTGTGGAGGCGAATAGCCTTGATGCAAGGGATGCGATTGTCCAGATTCATACCACCCGTGATCGTCACAACACGTCGCTGGTTCACACCCAGTGCCACCTCCAACGCACACACAATCTTGTCGAACATATCCAGACTGCAACCGTTTGCAATCATGTTCAACGACTCACGGACGCTCAGTTCGATCTTGATCATAAATTCCAAAACTTTCTGTATACTTAGGGTCTATCTCGTAAATACCGTCAAAATTTCCGTCACGTTCTTCCAGAATATGTACCTGTCGCCCATCGGTAACTAAGGTATCATACTCACTGTTATCCCAAACAAACTCACCACCATCACTCTCCCTACGCCAATGTACGTCTTTGATTGGGTTATAATACAACTTCTCAAGATTGTCAATAGGTAAAGAGGGATAAAAATCCTTGCGAAGCATAACCTCCTCGCATTGTACCCAACCACTAACATTCTTTTTCTGTTTCTTATTGACCCATTTTGCCCTAGCTACCTTATTTACCAGTTTGCAACCACGCATCTCCAACTGGTATTCTGTAGGGTCTACATAAAATTGGTCAACCCTTTTCTTACCTTGCATCACGTTTACCTGCCATTTTTTATAATTAGGCCCGTTTAGTAGATGAAATCGTACTTCGGCGTGTTTTTCTACCGTTTTCATTTACCTCTCCAAAGAACAACACAATGCGTAATCTCATCTTCAGTAGGACCGAAAGACATAGAATGTCGTCCATTATACCAGCTAATCTTCTCTTGTCCATCCCAATTATCATTTAGACGAACAGCAGTATTAGGTCTAATTTCAACATTATCATATCCACACTCATAACCCGGCACCAGTACAAGCATATCTTGGGGTAGCTTGTTAAGTTCTTCGATCAATTCAGCAACAGTCATCATATTCCCTTTCGTGTTACCACTATCTTACACTACTATTATCGACAAGTCAAGAGGAAATCTTGAAAAAATATGGCTAATCGTAAAGTCTTTAGAGATAAGGACTTACGGCAGATTTGGCCGCCCGCCCTTGAGCTAAGTTCTTTAGCACCAAGGACTTATGTCAACCACTAGGATAATCGGGTGGAACTGGTCGGCTAGGCTTTTCTGGCTTCTTAGTAATACCTTCCTCATAAGGCATCCACCACGGAGCATCCATACGGTCTACAAGACCAATAGATTCATGGCAAATTAAAATATGAGGACTAACAGGATCGTCAGCATGATATTCATAATGACCAAGCCACACACCAATATGTTGCCCGTAATAGAATATCTCTTGATAATCTTTTGGTTGCTTCTCAAAAAAACTAATCCATTCCATTATTTATATACCTCTATTTGCCACCGATCATACTTCAATTCAGCCGTTACACTCATGCCCAACTTAACCAGTTCAGCCACAATTTCGGCCAAACGCTCAATCTCATTAATATTTAAGTAGATCATTATATCCTCAATGTCATCTTTTCCCACACTTCGATCAAATCTTTAGCAGTTATACCATGCTCCTCTGCTAAAGTCAATGCTTCATCCCTATTAGGTTTACACATCACCATCATGGCGCTTTTCAAAACTTTCAGAATCTTAATAATCGCTTCATCCTTGCTCATAGAAAGCCTCCCTCTCTGCATATACTTCTGCCACTGCAATTCTAACTTCTATCCAATCTTCTAGAGTATCAAAACTCTCAAGGCTTTCGGCCAACTCACTATCCTCATAGCATTCCACTATGTATTGGCCCCAACTCGTATAATTATCTTGGGCGAGTTGTTTTGCTTCAGCAATCAGTTCTTTTGTAGCAATCATTATCTTTCTCCTTTGTATTGTATACCGGGTGTTAATGGATCGACTTATCGAAGCGACGGGACTTGAACCCGCAACACCGCCACATATAGTGTGGAACTCTACCAATTGAGTTACGCCCGACGATAGTTTTACGAATAATGTCCGGTATCACGCATTATCCAACCCAGCCAGTAAACTTGGTTTCTATCCGACCCCTGTTTGTAAACGTGGTGAGGACGCGATCCCCCATAGATTGGTACTACTATCCAACGTACAGCCCCGTTGGCAACCAACTATAGACATTATCCATAGCCGGTTTATCGTAGTAGGCTATCCCAACCTAGTCCAAGGCATGGACCCACGAGTTTTGTATTGTAAAGCAGATAGGGTTGAGCCATACTCGACAGCCATTTAACCGTGGCTACTTTGATATCATTCTGCCAGCGGCCGCTATCTGCTTATGTGCTAAGTATACATCTATTATCGTCACTTGTCAAGAGCTATCTATAGGAATTCCAAAAATTTTTTAGAGTTGATGTAACCCTATGATACACAAGCACTTACGTCAAATTCGGCCGCCCCGCCTTACCCTAAGTTCTTTAACTATAAGGGTTTATGTCAAGGGTCCCATGTTCTGGCTGACTATACCCACTCAGCCCAAATCCGTAGGATTAGGCGGGACAAACTTTAGAGATTCGCTCAATGAGCAAATTATTTCCATAAAGTTTCTCAGCCTGACGCAAAGCATGGTAGGTACTGTACGCTTGAACATACCCAACAATCTTGCTGCCCTTCATTACCATGTAGGTATCGGTACTCATTCGTCCTCCACTAGTGCAGGAAACATTCTATCCCAAGACTCACTATCAATTCCCGTTTTGAGAATCTCACGATCATCAGCATTGAGATACGGGAAAGCAGTTTGAATCAACTCTCCATTGACCCAACGCTGGGCATCTTCAAGCTTAGTGACTATGGAAAACTCACGAAGGCCAGTAGACAACCCACTGAACTCAATCATATCCACACCGTCCACAGTCTTGATCGTTCGCGTTGTCCGATTTGTCAAAGCATATGGCGTAAACAGCATCTTTTTCTCCTTTAGGTTCCTCGTATTGTACACTACTAATATCGGCGTGTCAAGAGAAAAACTTTGAGAAAAATTATGTGACGTAAAGTGTTGATGAATAAGGACTTACATCAAACGCGGCCCGCCGGCCTCGCCCTAAGTGCTTTCGCAGCAACGACTTAGGGGTTGGTCAGCTTTTAGGCAGTACCTGCTATCTTTTAGAGCAGGCTAGCGACTCCACTCTTGAACAGAACCTTAGCAAGCAAAGGCTTTCGGCAGTTGCTCACACGCTCTGCATAAAAGTTACGAATCTTACCGTCAGGAGTCTGGCAAGTCACCAGATTCGCAGTACGAATGAACTCAGGATCACCGATACGATATCGGCTCTTGCGATTCAACCTCGCAATCTGGTCAGCAGTCAACGTCTGCTTGCCAACAACCTTAGCAAGAAAACGCTCATGCGTTCCATGCAACGGCTGCTGATAAACAAAGTTGTAAACCTGACCATCCTTAGCATTCGCCAAGCTGGCCTTGCTTCCACCGTAAACGGAATAGAAGACAAACCCTACAACAGCACAAGTAACCGCAAACAGAATACCAGTCAACACAACAAAATCACTCATAAGAAACCCTTTCAAATTGAAAACCAATCTAACATCCATGCCACAAGTCTACACTATATATCGACCGTTGTCAAGCAGAAACTTTAGAAAAATTTTCTTCCCAGTATTCTGCCATTTCAGCCATGTTGATACCGCTATCGTTCCAAGCAACTCCATCCGAAGTTTCATATCGGATTCTGGTCTTTTCAAACATTTCACGAAGAACAATTCTGAAATGACTGAAACATTCGCATTGTTTAGCGATACCGTACAACATTTCATCATTACTGATCCACAAGCAAACATTCCACGTTTGATAGTTTGCGTAACCGTTATAGCTTCCGTCCGGACTCATGCTTCACTCTCTCTTTCTTGTATACGTCATTCTACTATACAATATCGTCTAATGCAAGGGCTAAACTTGAATCTTACAAGATTGTAAGGATCGACGTAAAGCGTTGATACATAAGTACTTACGACGAAGCCGGCCCGCCGCGTCGGCCCTAAGTGCTTGAACACAAAGGGTTTACGACGAGTGATAGTTTACTCAAAATCAACAAAGATAATTTGAGCATAACCGCGAGGCTTGACGGTATATCCGTCTCCGTAATCGCACGTATCAGCCTTGACCGCTGTCATACCAGCCAGAGCCTTAGCCTTACGAACAACGCTACGCTGGCTAGCATTCTTCTTGGGGATAAACTCGTAACGATTCACCCAGCCATAGTTAGCTTCGCCACCAAACGTATCCGTATGAGTCACAACACACTTCATTTTGCCAATTCCTTTGCTTTCATGGTTTCAAAATACAACTGTTCCAACAACTTAACTCTACTTACTGCACGACCAGCTTCACGATTCATGAGTATAACAGCTTTTTCGTGTGCTGTCAATACCTTCTTTTTCGTTTTCATTTCAGTCTCCGTAAGTATCAGAATCGTTCATGTAAATTAATCGACCAACTCGGTTAGAACAATTATATTCCTTATTCCAACCAGCTTCAATTTCTGGAGACTTTTCAGGCAAGCCTACAGACTTACGATATTCAATCCATTTTTCTTCATTAGTCATTTCTGCTCTTCATCTTTCTTTAATGGGCCACGATAGCCTTTAAATCTTTTCAACTCACCATAGTAATTACGACCAGCAGAACCGTGTTGAGTCTTTTTCTTTTTAGGCTTTTCGTACATAACCTTCAACAAAAATTCATAGTGTAAATCCATTTTATACTCCTAACCAAACATCTCATATTCTTCATCAGTCAATGCTACCTCATCTGGACGATAACAATTGTTGCCATACAGATCACGATTCTTAGGACGCTTTTCCCATTCATCCATGAATCGGTTATACTCTTCGATACGCTTTTCTTCTTCACTTTTCATCATTCACTTTTTCTTTCTCTAATACCTTATATCGACAAGTATAGCAGACAATCTTTAGCTGTCAAACAGAAAGTTTTCTTACAATATCGTAAGGTTGGCGTAAAGTGTTGGCATATAACGACTTATGTCAAATTCGGCCCGCCGCGCCGGCCCTAAGTGCTTATGCACAAAGGGTTTACGGCGAATTTTCAATCGTCGTATGGGCCATCATCATTATAATCAACAAATCCGACAGCTTCATCAGCGTGGAAATCTTCCTGGTAATCTAAATCTTCCCCGTAATAGCCGTAGGACTCATCCATTCCATGTCCTGCGGAAGCCAACGCAGATTCAGCATCACCATCCATACTATCATCAAACGAATCATCCTCAACCTCATAATCGGAAAGGTCAGTGTCCATGCACTCACCGTAGAAATCTTCAACATCGTCGTATTCGTAGCTCATGGTCAATCCTTCACAATGGTAGTAATGTAGAGCAGGCCAACATAGGACGCAACGAACGCAATCGCACTAAGCATCAATATACTCCTCTGGAATGAAATCGTCAACAGCACCCACCACTTCTGCCCAATCCCAAAAATTCACTTCCACGCTGGGATCGTCAATCGGCTCGACCATCGGTTCCACAATCCCCTTTTCGGCCATGTCGTTCAGAATGTCATTGATCTCGTCGAAGTTCAGCATGATTCTGTTTCCTATGGGTTTCCTTGTGATGCTTCGATTATACACTTATCATCGACATATTGCAAGCCCCCCATAAAATTTCTTTCCTTATATTTTTGTAAGGTTCGCCGGCTATCGTTTGGCACGGCATTTGCTGTTGGGGGGTTTTCGTAAAGTGTTGCAGGATAAGCACTTATGGCTCGCTGGGCCGGCCGAACTCGACGTAAGTCCTTATGAGTTAAGGAGATACGTCAAGCCACACCCAAGAACAAAAGCTGTACCTAATAGAATATAATCACTAATTTTCATCATTTTCCTCCATATACATGATATGTGACATACTAGCAGAGAGTAAGATACCGACAATATAACCAAAAGCAACGCTAATAAAATCAAATTGATACATCCCTGTATCTCCAGTGTTATTGGGTCAATCCCCATATCCTACCCAGAACTCATCACCATTTTCATCTTTCATAAGAGTAAAGCCCCTAGACTTCATCCTCTCATATTCACCAAATCTCTGCCAGACTTCACAAATCGTTTCCATACACTTGAGCATCATCCCCATAACCCACACAAACGGATATTGAATCATTCTCATAACCCTCTCCTATTCTGCACCATTCTACACTATTGTTATCGACCCGTCAAGGGCCCCGACTTTAGGCTGACTATACCCACCCTACCCAAATCCGTAGGATTAGCTCGGACAGTTATCTGTCCTTACTTGACAGACTCCATGTGTTCAAACGTGATGCACTTGTCCAGATAGATCGACCGATACCCCTGTTCGGCCTTGACCGTCAGGAGAACACGATCTCCAAACCCACGCACATTGACAACTTCACCATTGACGATTTCACCGTTGTCATAATCCGCAAAAACAAAGTCACCGATTTTCATTGTTCTACCCTTTTCCTTTTCTCTTACTTGTTATATCGACATTATACCAAAGGATATTTAGCTTGCAAGCGAAAAGTTTCCTTACAATTCCGTAAGGTTCGCGGAGAAAGTTTGGCACACCATTTGCTATAGAGACTCGACGTAAAGTGTTGGCACATAAGCACTTAGAGCAAATTCGGCCCGCAAAATTCGTCGTAAGTGCTTTAGCAGCAAGGGTTTACGACAAGTTTTTGAGTTTGCGCCTGTACACCCGTTTACCATCCACCCAAATGGGGAGGTATAGCTTAGGGTACAACTGAACATATGTATTCTTTACTAGACGCTCAGTCTCTAGTGTAACGTCGTACACTAGTATACAGTTGTTCATTCTTCCCCCTTGAAGCTGAACGGGCTGATTTCGAGATGAGCAACAACACCGTATTGCTTGGTCAGTTCCTCGACACGTTCACGGCTACCCGGCTTACCAACCGGAACGATCATGGTATCCTCGCTACCGATCATCCGCGGGTCAACCTTTTCCATCTTGCTCTTGCCCATATTCTTCAATGCTGTCCGATTGAACTTCAGAACCTTTTCCACTTGGATCATCTCACCGTCGATGTCTTTCACTTCGGTAGGAATCGCCATACCAAGAAAGCACAGACGGGCTTGACGCTTGGCAGCTTGAATGATCGGGAACTTGGTAGCCATGTTTCTTATCCTCTAGGGTTATCGTTCTCTTGTGAGTGTATTATACCAAACTGATTTTCAATGTCCAGCAAAATCTTTCCTTACATTTTCGTAAGGTTTCTCGTCTCTCACACAGGAGTCGGATTCGACCGGTAGTATTTTGCCCACAGATCATCGATCACGAACTGGACAACGCGATCATGTGAACCACGGCAGACATAGTAGCCCATGTGGATATCGAACAGAGCAAACGATCCATCCTCTTTCGGATGAAACGTAAACCCACACTTGTAGGCGTAGGCGTTGATCTTACCCTTGACAGTCGAACTTTTCGGAGGCTTTCTCATTTTCATTCCTTCTTTCTTCTCTTGTTCTTATATCGACATTATACCATACCCTCTTTAGGTTGCAAGCAAAATCTTTCCTTACAAAGTCGTAAGGTTTGCCGGCCGTATTGGCACAGCATTTGCTATATGCAATTATCATGCCAAACTTTTTTGGCACAGCATTTGCGTTACCGCTTGACGTAAAGTGTTGGTATATAAGCACTTATGGCAAATTCGGCCCCGAAAATTCGTCGTAAGTCCTTTGGTATCAAGGGTTTACGTCGAATCTTTTGTACACTACTATACTACTGTATAGTCATCCCCTCGATATAGGGGAATACCTTACCATTTGTATGTACGTTCCACTCTCCCTTTACTTGTCGAACATATCCCGGAATATACTGATTTATCCTATCCTTAGTCGTTGGGGTATACCATCCCCCTGTTCGTAGGGTATAGGTATTATCCTCATGGATTGTGACCACATATGTACTGTGGAGCATTACCCCTACGCTACCATCTGGCATAATCTCAGCATATGTATTGTTACCAATCTTTCGGGATTGCCGGCCCGTCTTACCATGTACCATCTTTACTGCTTCAGTGTGTGTCATTTTGCTCACCAGCTTTCGCTGATCATCCCTAGTAATTGTTGAAGAAACTGTAGAATCTCTTTTATGTTATATGTGGCATAATCCACATAACCATCGGGCAGATACCTAGACATAATTTTCTCAGTCGTTGTCGTGAAGGATGGAATGGATAGCGTTACCTACCTCGTGGGCAGTGTAAGACATGAAACCAGCAAAACTAATCAGGGCAAACAGCTGAACGTATTCGATAGGCGTAATCATTTAGGAGTCTCTCTTTCTTGTTTGTCTATTATACAGTATCGGCTATTCTCTTGTCAACCACTTAGAAATTCCAAATGCTTTTTGAATTATAGGGGAGCAGATCGTCAATCGGGAAGCCCGTAGCTTCTGCAACAATCTTTCGGGCTACCATCCAATCGGCGGCGGATGCTTGACCGATAAACTTGTGATCACCATAGCTGAAGAAGTAAAACGTTTTCATTTTCTTTTTTCCTTTTCTCTTGTTTCTCTATTATACTCTATCGGTTATTGTCTTGTCAACTCTTGAACCTTGCAATGTCGTAAGGTTCAGGCAAAATCCTCTTCACCAAAGAAATCATCGAGCCATTGGTCATCAGTCTCGATATGATCCTCAGTATCCCCCATAATGGGGTCCCAACCTTCCCCATCGTCAAGGCCCGGAATGTAGTCGGCTTCCATGCTATCGTCTGCAATGATCGTGCAATGCTCACCACACTGGGAGCAAATCTCATGATCGACATTGCTTTCAGCATTGCAGCAATCGGAAACGTATAAGGTATTCTTTTCCATTTTCTTATCCTCTTTTCTTTCTTGTTCTCTTTTCTCTTATATCGACATTATACAGTAGATTCTGAAACATTCAAGCAAAATCCAAAAAGATTTATGTCAAGAGATTTTGACAAAACTTTTCATCATTTTCTATACGATTGGCATACCATTTGCTCTATGCAATTATCGTGCCAAACTTTTTTGGCATGAAATTTGCTGTGTGTTAAGATAGGTAAGATTGGGCCAAAAACGTGTCGTAAGTCATTGCAGCATAAGCACTTACGACGAGCCGGCCGCCGCGAATTTGACGTAAGTCCTTTATCCATAAGGGTTTGCATCAAGCCGGCCAGTATACAAGCGTATACCCTACAGAATAGAGTATAATTCCCCTACGATCACAAAGAACCTATACGCTAGAACAGTTAGCAGTATACAAGCGATCAGGTCTACAATTATCATGATACCAATTCCTCTTTTGCTTGAAGTGATTCCACAAGAGCCCAACATTCATTGAACGTAATATGTCGGGCGATTACCACCCCACCATACCATACCTCATACCGATCCCCTGTCCGATTGGAAGTATTCCAGTAGATCATTTTCTTTTGCATGGCTTGTATCCTCTTTTCCGTATTGTATACGTTGTCCGTTTAGGTGTCAAGCGGTAGCCAAATAATTGCAAGAAACACACTTGTCGAGATACATTGAACGATATCCAACATTCTCGATTTTCAACGTGAACAGGAGTCGATACCCTTCCATATACTTGACGCTCACGATTTCCCCAACAAACTTTTCACCCGTAGCATATTCGACCGAGACGTTGTATCCGATTTCCATTTTCATTTCCTTTTCTTTATCGTTCGTTTCTTGTTTCTGTATTATACTGATCGGCTTTTTTGTTGTCAATACCTTAGAAAATATTTTTACCGATAGATTCCATCGTTGATAACGTATCCGTCATTATCCACTTCGATGAACTCTCCTTCATCACCCATCGGAAAGAAATATTCGATCATGTTTCGATTATTCTTCGCTTCGTCAAGCAGTTCTCCACCGATTGCATATTCGGTACCAACCAGAGTATCCAGTTCAATCGAATTGTTGTAGAGCACTTCGTTCAGTTCTTCCCGATTCATGATGATTTTCGTATTCTTCATTTTCTTATCCTTTTCTTTCCTTGTTTTCTCTTGTGCTTTCATTATACAGTATTTATCGACCACTTCAATAGGAAAAATAAAAAAATCCAAAATATATTTTCATGCCAAATAACTTTTTTCTTTTTGGCACACCACTTGCGTTAAAACTTGACGTAAACCGTTGGCACATAAGCACTTACGACGAATTTTCGGGAGAGAGATCATCATAAGTTGTTTATTTTCATATACTTACAGCTTAGGGGGTTTTTTTGTTTTAAATAGGCTAGGTAAATTGGGGAAGAAAAACCTGGGGTGGTCCAAACATAGTAAGCGACCTCCAGTATAATTGGCCAGTTTAATGACCACTTATTCTTTATTATATACTGATCCCATTAATCATATATCAAAAGCCCCCAATCTTTCTAGAATATCATCGATCAACAGGGGGTATTTTACCAGCTAATTGAAAAACTAGAACGACCCATCTCTGATCCATAAAATAAAAAAAAGAGGCAAGCATTTCTGCCTGCCCCTTTTAAAAGCCAGTAAGCTTTGATAGATTTCAGTAATTATAGACTCTATAACTCTGATAATTCACAACCGGAGTTGTTACATATTGAATATTAGGAACCACCACATCAGTATAATATACTGGTCTAGTAACCATTACCTGAACAGGAACCATAACCACCATTGGAACTTGAACAGCCCCATAATAAACTGGAGGTTGAGCAACCAATGGAGCAGAGTATACAGGAGGTCTAGGATGATGCTTTTGCCAACAACTTTCAAAACCAAAAGTTTCATTCCCATAACATAACCCACCTAACACTGCACAAATTAATAAAATCTTTTTAGTCATTGTTTCAACCTTCTGAGTTGATTTGGATTGTACTATTCTTCCTTGGACGACCACGTTCCTTTTTCAAACTCAACTTCCTACGTTGACGACGAACCATAGCTGTTGTTACAGATTGTCCCGTCATCTGACTAAGCTTACCAGCTAAAGCCTCATCGTTAAACAAAAGATGGTTATTTTGAATATAGTCTGTTTCTGTACTTGTCCACTTTTTATAATTGGCCATAAATTTTGATCCTTTTCTAAATATTGACTAAAACCATATTGACATTATTATATTAGGTATTGACAAGTTTCGCGCAAGGAGATTTTATGACAAGCAACGACCTTAATCTGATAGATTCCATTTTGACAGTAAAGGCTTCTGGCGTAGAGGATGTTTCTAAGGATTTGAACCTCCCCGAAGGAAAGAGTATAGCAGAACTATTACATGACCAACAAAAAACCGACAAAATCGACCAAACCTAAAATATCAGATAAAAATAATAGTGATTTACCAAATGGCGTTTCTCAAGAAGAATTTCTCATAGTATTGGATAACATAAGCAAAAGACTTGGCCACAAATTCCGCTTCGGTTATCACGACTTTGATGATATGAAACAACAAGCTGCCATATTCGCTATGGAAGGCTTGGAAAAATACGATAATAGTCGCCCATTAGAGAATTTCTTATGGACCCACGTAAGAAATCGCCTCTTTAATTTTAAACGTAATAATTATCAAAGGCCCGACAAACCCTGTTTTACCTGTCCATTATTTGATAAAGCCTATAAATGCTCTAACAATCAGTGTTCAAAATACACAGATAAGAGTGAGTGTGAATTATATTCATCTTGGGCAACACGAAATGATGCCAAGAAGAATATTATGCAACCTTCCCATATCGAACATGACATCCACCACTGCAAAAACCAAAATTTCACCACATTAATTCAAAATCAAGAGATTATTAAATTTCTAGATCAGAATATCCAGTCAGAACATAGAGAATGTTATCTCAAATTGAAGCATGGACACAAAATTCCCAAGCAACAGCTTAATAAATTACAAAAACATATCTCAGAACTAATGGAGAAAAAAGAGTGGCAACAAATAACGCCCCCCGAAAACGAGGACAATTAAGCTTAGAAGAAGAAAAGTTTATAAGAGACCATTTTGACAAGTTATCTATTGAACAAATCTCAGAAGTTTTAAATCGAAATCCCCCTCCAATCAAAAGATATATAGAGGAGAGCCGATTAACTGTACCCACCGAAGAAAAGAACGACAATGCTTTCTTAAAACAAAAACTCCACACCAAAACATTCTGGACCGAAGTTCAAAGACAATTTGATGAAGAGTCTGGGGAGTTAGCCTATTTTGAAGATACTTGGGTTGGCCTAATTAAACAGTTTAGAGAGGATGTTCTACCCGCCGAAGAACTTCAAATTAAACAATTCATCACTATAGATATTCTTATCAATAGAAGTATGAAAGAACGTAAACGTCATATTAGCGAAACCGACAAGCTACAACGTTTAGTTGATAAAGAATATGATAAGTCTGAAGACCAAAGAGATGCCGCCAGACTCATGAATTTAGAAACTCAATTAAGTTTTGCCCGTAATAGTATAGCCAATTATACAAATGAATATACTAAACTGCTTAACGAACAACAAAAAATAAGCAAAGACTTAAAGGCCACACGAGAGCAAAGAATTAAAAGAATCGAAGATGGCAAAAGCTCATGGACCGGATTAATAAGAATGTTAGAGGACGAAGTTATTAGAGAACGTGAAGGCCGTGAGATGGAAATATTAGCATTAGCCACCGACAAAGCCAAGAAAACTCTTCAAGGATATCACTCATACGAAGATCGAACATTAGACCGCCCCTTTTTAACCCCCGACAGTGTAGAGGACAATAATGAATAAAGTAGCTATGGTAACAGGAGTAACCGGCCAAGACGGATCTTATTTAAGTGAACTATTACTTAATCAAAATTATACAGTGATAGGACTTCATCGTAGAAGTAGTGTTAATAACTTTGAAAGAATTAACCACCTATTAAATAATCCCCGTTTTAAGCTAGAAGAATTTGATCTAACTGACCCTAGCGATTGTTCATATGTTATAGAGTCCTATAGCCCCAACGAGCTTTACAATCTTGCTGCACAAAGCCATGTGGCCACCAGTTTTAAACAACCCACAACCACCATGGAGATTAATACAATAGGAGTTATCAATCTTCTAGAGACCATAAGAGCCCGATCTCCAAAGACTCGTTTTTATCAGGCTAGTACTAGTGAGATGTTTGGGGCAAATTATACTTCGGGAGATTTTGGTGGAAAATATCAAAATGAGGATACTCCATTTCTTCCTCAAAGTCCTTATGCTGTTGGTAAGTTGTCTAGTCATAGGATGGTGCAGATTTATAGAGAGGCATATAATATGTATGCTTGTTCTGGTATTCTATTTAATCATGAAAGTCCCCGCCGTGGTGAAAACTTTGTTACTCGAAAAATCACGAGATATCTAGGCCGTTTAATTAATGGTGTAATTTCTAAAGAGAATAAACTCAAGCTTGGTAATTTAGATGCGACAAGAGACTGGGGCCATGCTAAAGATTATGTTGAGGCTATGTATTTAATGATGACTCAACAAAAAGCAGACGATTACGTTATTGCAACAGGGTCAGCATATACTGTACGAAACTTTTTAGAAAAAGCTTTTGGTCTTGTTAATCTAGATTATAAAGACTATGTAGAAATTGATCCTGAACTGTATAGGCCCGCTGAAGTTACTTATCTTAAGGGAGATTATTCCAAAGCTAAAAAACAATTAGGATGGACTCCAACATCTTCTTTGGATGATCTCGTTAAGGATATGGTAAATAGTGACATTGAGGCATATTCAAATGCTAAGAAACTTTAATGATCCAACATATAAAAAATGGCGCAAAGCTGTATATTCTAGAGATGGTCACAAGTGTCAGTGGCCAGGATGTTCAATTAGGAAAAAGTTAAATGCTCATCATATAAAAACTTGGGCTGAATTTCCAGCATTAAGATACTGTACTCAAAATGGTATAACATTATGTTATAATCATCATAAAATGATTAAAGGAATGGAAAGCATCTATGAGGGCATCTTTTTAAAGATTGCAAATGAAAATGACAAATCACTCTGACTTTACCATCATAATAGATACCCGCGAACAACAACCGTGGACTTTTGATAATTATGCTACAGCCCACAAGAAGCTGGATACTGGGGACTATAGTATTGAGGGACTAGAAACAATATTAGGCATCGAAAGAAAAAAGAGCGTTAGCGAGTTTGCAAACAATATCATAGAAAGCAGATTTAAAGATGTTGTATTCAGAATGAGTCAGCTTAAATACTCATTTTTATTACTTGAATTTGACTTAGAAGATATTCTTATTTATCCAGTAGGATCAACAGTTCCTAAGAAGATGTGGGACAAAATTAAAATATCTCCAGCCTTTATTCTTAAACATATTCTAGAGTTGCAGTTAAATCATAACATCAAAGTTTTATTTTGCGGAGATTCTGATAGCGCAAGTAAAATGGCAGAACATATTCTTAAAAAGGTTCATTACATTGAAAGATTTACAAAAAAAGACATTTGAAGATGCATGGTTAGGATTAGGAGATCTGAGCCTAATAGACATATCTAAAAACCTTATGATCAATAGATCAGAGGAAGACATAGAGAATCCGGATCTTCATTTGATGAGACTATTACGCAATCCTAAATACTTTGCTATCTCATGCAAATTACTCTTTAACATAGAACTCCACCCTATACAAGTAGCAGTGTTGCAGGAATTCTGGAATCGACCGTTCCCCATGTTTATAGCCAGCCGCGGATTCGGTAAGTCTTTTATTCTGGCTCTTTACTCCGTTTTGAAATGTGTTTTCGTCCCTGGCACCAAAATCGTGATTGTTGGTGCTGCCTTCAGACAGAGTAAAATTATCTTTGAGTATATGGAGACCATCTGGAGGAATAGTCCAATACTAAGAAGTATTTTTAATGGAAATGATGATGGTCCAAGAAGAGACGTAGATCGTTGCACTATTAGATTAGGAGATAGTTGGGCATGTGCTATTCCTATGGGTGATGGAAGTAAGATCAGAGGATTGAGAGCACATATTATTATTGCTGACGAATTTGCATCTATCAGTCCAGATATTTATGAAACAGTAGTCGCCGGGTTCGCGGCTGTTTCTGCTAGTCCAATACAGAATGTAAAAGAACAAGCAAAGAAAAAAGCAATGACAGAAGCTGGATTATGGAATGAAGAATTAGAAGCTCTAGATACTAAAATGGGAAATCAAGCAATAATATCAGGAACAGCAGACTACGCTTTCAAACACTTTGCATCATACTGGAAAAGATACAAGGGAATAATAGAGAGCAAGGGAGAGAAAAGAGTCTTAGAAGATTTATTCAAAGGAGATGTTCCAGCCAACTTTAATTGGAGAGACTACTCAATCATTAGAATGCCTTATGAATTAATTCCAAAAGGCTTCATGGATGATAAACAGGTAGCTAGAGCCAAGGCAACAATCCATACAGGCATTTATAATATGGAGTATGCCGCCTGCTTCGTTACAGATAGTGAAGGCTTTTTCAGAAGAAGTTTAATAGAGAACTGTGTTACGTCAGACTCCAAACCTATCGTTATCAACGAGAAAAGAATAATATTCGATGTCTCAGTGTCAGGTAATAGCTCTGCACAATATATTTATGGAATTGACCCAGCCTCAGAGCAAGATAATTTTAGTATTACCGTACTAGAAGTTCATCCAGACCACTCTCGTATCGTCTATTGCTGGACAACTAATAGAAATAACTTTAAAGAAAGACAAAAAACTGGTCTAGTAAAAGATCATGACTTTTATGGATTCTGTGCTAGGAAAATTAGAAACCTAATGAAAACCTTCCCATGCGCTAGAATAGGAATGGACGCACAAGGAGGAGGAGTAGCAATAGAAGAAGCTTTGCATGATCCTTCTAAATTGGAAGATGGAGAAAATCTAATTTGGCCAGTAATAGACCCTAATAAAAAATCTGAAACTGATGACCAAGCTGGCCTTCATTTGATTGAGCTTGTGCAGTTTGCCAAGGCAGATTGGACTAGTCAAGCAAATCATGGATTAAGAAAAGATTTAGAAGATAAAGTATTATTATTCCCTAGGTTTGATAGTTTAACTCTAGGATTAGCCTTAGATAAAGAAGGTAAAGATATATTAGAAACAGATTTAAATCCAATATACGATAGTGTTAGTGAATGTATTTTAGAAATAGAAGAACTAAAGAACGAATTGACCACTATTGTTATGACACAAACAAGTAATGGTCCTAATGCTAGAGATAGATGGGATACTCCTGAAATCAAATTACAGAATGGCAAAAAGGGAAGACTCAGAAAAGACCGATATAGTTCATTAATAATAGCAAACATGCTAGCAAGACAAATGAATAGGACTTTAAAAAATATCTCCTATGATATAGTCGGTGGAAATGCCAGGAATATGGTTGGACAGACAGGAGATATGTATAAGGGACCAGAATGGTTTACTTCTTCTGCTAACGATGAGATTTATAAGGGCATTTATAGATAAAAGTGTATTTAAAGTTAGTAATATAAACGTATTCCCATTACAATTCTATTGAAATAATATGGCTAAAAAATATTCGAAAAACGACGTAATCCAGAATGCCCGAACTGTTCCAGAAAATGCTTACGTTACTTGGGGAGATGATCTTTCCAGCAAGCAGGAGGCCCTAAAAGAATCTTCTGCTTCTTTGGATGAATTTACAATGGTTGAAAAAGCCCAAGGAGGCAGGCGTTTTGGTTTGGATTATTCCAATCTAGACGGAGTTTCTGGAGGTCGTCCAGGATTAACTCGATCTGATTATTACTACTTTAGACCAGATGAAGCTCCTCCTCAGAAGATCAAAGAGATAATTCGTAGATCAGAAGATATTTATCAAAGAGTAGGTCTTGTTAAAAACGTTATAGATCTTATGGGTGATTTTGCAAGTCAGGGAATTCGTATAGTTCATAAAAATAAGAGAATAGAGAGATTCTATAGAAGATGGTTTAAAAAGATAGAAGGCAAAGATAGATCAGAAAGATTTCTTAATAATATTTATAAGACTGGGAATATTGTTATTGATCGAAGAACAGCAAAATTAAGTTTAAAAGTAACAGATAAGCTTTATCAAAGTATGGGATCTGCTGATCTTCAGATTTCAGATATTGATGTTGTTCCAGTTGTTGAAAAAAGAGAAGTCCCTTGGAAATATACTTTCATAGATCCAGCATATGTAGATGTTGCAGCAGGCTCTTTATCCTCCTTTGTTTCTAGTTCAAATAAAACATATGAATTACAACTTCCTGCATCTCTTAGAAAAGTTATAAATACTCCAAAAACAGATGCTGAAAAACAAATAGTAGCATCTCTACCCTTAGAGATTATTCAAGCAGCCAAAAGCAAGAAACCATATTCATTAGACCCAAACAAAACTCTTGTTTTCCATTATAAGAAAGATGACTGGCAGGCTTGGGCATATCCTATGATATATGCTATCATGGATGATATTACAGTTATTGAAAAACTAAAATTAGCAGATATGGCAGCTTTAGATGGAGCCATATCAAATATTAGAATTTTTAAGTTAGGAAATCTAGAACACAGAATAGCTCCCACAAAAGCAGCTACTGCAAAACTAGCTCAAATTCTAGGAAATAATGTTGGCGGTGGAACAATGGATCTTGTTTGGGGTCCAGATATTGAGCTTATTGAATCCAAGACCAATGTTCATCAATTCTTGGGTGAAGGTAAGTACGTTCCTCATATGAATAGCGTCTATGCTGGCTTAGGTATTCCTCCCACATTAACTGGAACATTCGGAGCTGCTGGTACTACAAATAACTTTATTTCTCTTAAGACACTAACTCAAAGACTACAGTATGGTAGAGATGTTTTAATTGAATTCTGGGAGCAGGAAATAGCTTTAGTCCAAAAGGCTATGGGATTTAAACATCCAGCTAAAGTAGAATTTGATAGAATGGATCTTAGTAATGAAGATACTGAAAAAGCTTTGTTGATACAACTTGCTGATAGAAATCTAATTAGTGATGAGCTTATTCAAACAAGATTTGGTTTTGATCCAGATATGGAGAAGTCTAGACTTAATAGAGAGTATAGAGAAAGAAAAACTGATCGCATGATTAATAAGGCAGGACCATGGCATGATCCACAATTTACTAATGCTCTTAAAAAGATTGCTCTTCAAGCAGGAGTAGTATCTCCAAGTCAAGTAGGTTTAGATTTAGAAAAGAAAAAGTCTGGAGAGAAGAGTGCTTTAGAGATGAGACAACAGGCTATTCCTCCAAAATTAGGTACTGGTCCTAACCCTACTCAATCACTACCAAAAGAACCTGGAGAAGGAAGGCCTAAACTATCCAACGATAAAGAAAAAAGAAAAACAAAAGTTTTCAAACCTCAGACTGGTGCTAGCCTAATGATCTGGGCAAATAAAGCTCAAGATAATATTTCAGAGATAATGAATCCAATATTGCTAGAATTTTATAACAAGAAAAACTTAAGAAGCATGTCTTCTTTAGAATCTCAAGAAGCAGAAATTATTAAAACAAAAATGCTATTCAGTTTTCAACCATATGTAAAAATAGACGAAAATTCAGTATTAGCTGCTTTTAATAATATAGATAAAAAAGAACATAATCATATTATTGAAACCTATAAAAATTGGCTAAAAGAAATAGCTAATGAATTAAATACCCAGTTATCCGTAGAAGAACAAAAACAGGCTAAGGCTTCTTTTTACTCAATGGTGTATTCATCTACATAAAATAGGAGTATATAATGCAAATTTTTAAACAAGAAATTGAAGATGGTTTAGAGGCTAAAGTAGCAGCATCTGCATCGATAACCTATGCTGCTTTTGCCCAGCCTTGTGATAAAAATACTAAAAATGCTATGAAACATATTAAGAGTTTAGCTTCTCTTAATGATAGTGATTTATACTATGTTCAGTCTATTTTAGTTAGTTCATCATGGAATAAAAATGATGACATCTTCGATAAAACCGAAGTTTGGCTAGCTAAAAATACTCCAGAAGATAAGCCCACAAATCTAGAGCATGATGAAAATCTTATTATCGGACATATTACATCAAACTGGCCAATCACAGAAGATGGAATACTAATTGATGCAAATACTCCTATGGAGAATTTGCCAGAAAAGTATCACATTCTAACAGGCTCAGTTATCTATAAGGCTTTTTCTAATCCTGAGCTTAAGGACAGATCAGACAAGCTTATTGCAGAAATAGAAAATGGTCAAAAGTATGTTAGTATGGAGTGCTTTTTTAAGGGATTTGATTATGGTGTCCAAGATAAAAGCAGTGGAGAATATAAAGTTTTAGCAAGAAATGAGGAAACAGCATATCTTACTAAATATTTAAGAGCCTACGGTGGACTAGGCGAACATGATAATTATAAGATTGGTAGAGTATTACGAAATATTACGTTTTCTGGTAAAGGCTTTGTTGATAGACCAGCCAATCCAGATAGTATTATTTTTAAGAAAAACATTTTTAGTGAATCACCAGAAAATATTTCTGATGAAAAAATTGAAGATTTATCAATATCAGGTGTATCAAATAATCAGTCAACCTCTAACGTGGAGAATCATACTATGAGTTTAGAAAAAGAAGTTGTAGAAGCCGCCGAAATAGTCGCTGAACAACTCACAGAAAATACAAAAGAATTAGAAGCAACAGTACTAGCTAAAGAAGAAGAAATTGCAAAGCTAAAAGCAGAGCTAGATCTTCTAAAGAGCGAAAAAGAAGAAGCTGCTAAAAAGATTAAAGAAGATGAAGACTCTAAGGATGAAGAGAACAAGAACCTCAAGGCTGCTTTAGAAGCTGCTAATGAGACAATTGCTGGCTACAAGATGAAAGAAGAAGAAATGGCTAAAAAAGAAAAAAAGATGAAAAGAGTAGCCTCTCTTGTTGAAGTAGGTGTTGATACCGAAACAGCAACATCCACAGTAGAAAAATTTGAATCTCTAGATGATGAAGCTTTTGATGCTATGACTTCACTATTTGCTGGCAAAATGCCACCATGGTTGGAGAAGATTAAAAAGGGAGATGACGAAGAAGATACAAAGACTAAAGAAAAGAAAAAGGCTTCAGAAGAGATTACTGATCCTTCAATTCTAGAAACAGCAGAAGTAGAAGAAACAGTTAATCTAAGTGTTGGCGGCGAAACTGCTGAATCAGCTATCGAAGCCACACGTGCAGATTTGGTAGCATTTGTTTATAGCAGATTAGGCAAGAAACTCTAAAAACCTTTATAAGGGAGAACTGAAATGGCTCTTAAACCACATCGTATCGAATCATACCAAGACGTATCCTTCTTCATGGATACAGTAGGCGAAAGAGGCGGTATTGTTGTTCACAATACTTCCGGTAGCGGCGTTGCTATGGATGATGGCAATGCAGTAGTAATGTATCCAACAGGCGTTGTTTCTGGTACCAAGCCAGCCGGTTTGTTACTAAATGATGTTGTTAGTCTTGATCTAACAAGACAGCACATCAACTGGTTCCGTGACGAAGTACAAGTTGGCGGCAAGGTCTGCCTACTCCGTCAAGGTCAAGTAACAACCGATAGACTCGCTTCTGGTCAATCACCAACCGCCGGTGTTGACGCTTATTATGATGCCACTGGTCTTCTAACAACAGTTAGCACTAACAGTGTTAAGGTTGGCAGATTCCTAGGCGCCAAAGATTCCGACGGCTATGTCAAAGTAGATATCAATATCACCTGAAAACCTGATTAAGGGAGAAAAAAATGTCAGCTAATACTAAATTTCAACCATCGCCCGAACTAACAGATCTTCTTGTTCGTTCAGGCTCGCCAAATCGTGAAGTTGCTCTAGCAGCCAATGCAGAATTTGCAAAAGCTCTTGAGCTTCCATTGAGAAAAGGTCTACTAAGTGGTGATATTCTTGATGGTATCTTCGAGCCAATTCAACTTGCTCAAAGTGCCACTCCAGAGTTCCCCTTGGATTTCCTTGCTCCTGGAACTGAAAAAGACTTTGTGGCATATACCATTCCAAACCATGGATATATTCCAGAACGTCACGTCGAGAGTGATTACGTCATGGTCCCAACATACGACATTGGATCGTCAATTGACTATCTTCTAAAGTATGCTCGTGACGCTCGCTGGGACGTTGTTGGTCGTGCTATGGAAGTGCTCGAAGGTTCATTCGTCAAGAAGATGAATGATGACGGATGGCACACACTACTAGCCGCTGGTGTTGACCGCAATATCGTCGTATACGATAGTGATGCTAGCACCAACCAGTTTACAAAGCGTCTAGTAAGTCTAATGAAGACAGTTATGCGTCGCAACGGCGGTGGTAACAGCGCTTCAAATAACCGTGGTATGCTAACTGATCTCTATGTTTCACCAGAAAGCATGGAAGACATTCGTAACTGGGGTATTGATCAAGTTGACGAGGTTACTCGTCGTGAGATCTACACTTCCAACGACGGTGTTCTAAACCGCGTTTTCGGCATTAATCTCCACGACCTAGATGAACTAGGTGTCGGTCAAGAGTACCAACTATTCTATAGTAGTACACTTGCTGGCTCACTACCATCTGGCAAGACAGAGATTGTTGTTGGTCTTGATCAGCGTAAGAGCGATAGCTTCATTATGCCAGTCCGTGAGCAAGTTCAAATCTTCGAAGACGACACACTACATCGTCAGAAGAGAGCTGGTTTCTACGGATGGGCAGAGCAAGGCTTTGCAGTTCTTGACAACCGCAGAGTAATGCTCGGCGCTGTCTGATCTACAATACCACAATCCCAAATAAAAGAGGCTAGCCTAACGGCTGGCCTTTTTTTTTAGGTGTATTTAATCGTATACAAACACATTCCATAAGGTATTACTACTATGGCAGCAAGTAAATATGATTTTGCTATAGAACAAGGAACTTCTTTTAGATTAGCTTTAATCTATAAAGATTCCTCTGGCAATCCAGTAAATCTAACAAATTGGTGTGCTAGAATAATTTGGAAAACTAATACTAATGATACTCAGATATTTAGTTCTAAAAATACTGATTATAGTACATATAAATTTACTATAGACGGCCCAAACGCTAAATTGATGCTGTTATTACCAGCTAGCACCACAAATAACTTTAATTTCAATACGGCTAAATATGACTTAGAGTTAAAGTCTCCTGATCTTTTATATTCTGGAAATCCCGATACATATACTACCAGAATTTTATTTGGGACAATTACTATAGTTAAACGATTTAGTCAATCTAATATAGGATTAGGGTGCTCTTCATGAGTGACTTTACTATAGAAATAACTGATGTTCAGAGTAATATTATACAAATAGAAACTAGTTTTGTAGAGAATATTAATAATATTGAAATTGAAAGATATGAAAGCTATAATGTTGAAGTAGTTAATACAGAAAAGATATTACCAAGCGATTTTCCAGATACTTATCCGATAGATAAGATTATAGGTAATTTACCAGTATCTAGAGTCTCAGGTCTTAATGATTATTTAAACCACTATACTTTTGACTGTGGTACCCCATAACTTTTAAACAAGGGCTTATACAGATGCCAGCACTTACTAGAATTCAACTTCGTAGAGGAACAGCAGCTTCCGGAAGTGACCAATGGACTAATCAAGTTCTATATGCTGGAGAAATCGGATATGAAACAGACACAGGAAAATTTAAGATTGGTAATGGTTCAACAATATGGTCATCTTTACCATACTCTGCTGTTTTACCTTCTGAATTAAATGAGAGTATTGATGATAGAGTAGCGGCCTTACTATCTGCCGGAACGAATCTTCAAATTACCTATAATGATTCTTCCAACTCCTTATCGTTAGCTGTTACAGGAGTTAGTTTACCAGGACATACTCATACAGCTTCTAATATAACAGACTTTAATAGTGCTGTTAGACTAAACACTCTTGATCAATTAGGAGCCCCAACCTCTTCTGTATCACTAAATAGTCAAAGAATAACAAATCTAGCTACTCCCACAGGAGACGCAGACGCTGCAACAAAATCTTATGTAGATGCTTTTAAGCAAGGATTGGATGTTAAACAAAGCGTGCGGGTTGCTACAACAGAAAATATAACTTTAAGTGGAACTCAAACAATAGATGGAGTTTCCTTGTCTGTTGGAGATAGAGTTTTAGTTAAAGACCAATCCCTTGCTAATTTAAATGGTATATATGCTGTTGCCTCTGGTTCTTGGTCACGAGATACAGATACTGATACTAGTGCCAAAGTTACTGCTGGTATGTTTACTTTTGTTACTGAAGGAACGACCAATGCAGATTCTGGATGGGTACTAACAACTAATGACACTATAAACTTAGGATCAACCTTCTTATCTTTTTCTCAATTTAGTGTTGCAGGACAAATAACTCCGGGTGCTGGTCTTACTAAGACTGGTAATACAATAGATATTGGAACTGCTAGTTCTTCTAGAATAGTAGTAAATGCTGATAGTATAGATTTAGCAACAGTATCTCAAAGCAACTCTACAGGATCTTCTGGAGCATCTTTTGTACAGAGTGTGGGTGTGGACTCTTATGGAAGAGTAACGGGAATAGTTACTGGTCCTATTAATGTAGTCGATGCTACATCTTCAGTAAAAGGCATAGCTACTTTTGATAGTGGTGATTTTGTAGTTACTACTGGTAATGTTTCAATTAAGCTTGGTGGTGTTGATAATCTCCAATTAGCTAATAGTACAGTAACTGTTGGATCAACAGCTATTTCGCTGGGAGCTTCTGCTACGACTTTAACTGGGCTTTCTTCAGTTTCAAGTTCATCTTTTGTTGGGGCTTTAACTGGTAATTCTAGTAGTGCGACTGCACTTCAAACTGCTCGTACAATCAACGGAACTAGTTTTGATGGAACAGCTAATATTACAATAGCTTCTGTTGATGGCGGCACTCCCTGAATTTAATTAGGATTTATTAATGACTACATTTAATGTTTATTATTCAGGAGGAGTAGTAAAATTATATAGAGATACTAACTCTAATTATAAAATATTGTCTATAAATGATGGAGTTTCTCCAACACCTACTCCAACTAATACTCCAACAGCAGTAGTATCATTTACTCCAATGGCTGTGCTATTAACTAGTGGGTCATCATATACAGTTCCAGCTAATGCAACCACCATGAAAGCGTGGGTAATTGGCGGTGGCGGCTCTAATGGAAGTACAAACTGGGGAGGCGCTGGTGGTTGTGCATATAAAACATGGTCTGTTACTGGTGGTAGTACTTTAGCAATGACTATAGGTTCTGGAGGACCAAAGTGGGGCGCAAATACATCTGTATCTGGCGCTGGCGGAAATACCACTGTTACTTATGGCGGTGTGACAATTACCGGCCAAGGCGGGACGCAAGGCGGTGGCGGCGCAAGCGGCAACAATTACAGCGGTGGTAGTTTTAGCGGCGGAGACGGTGGTGCTGCTGGTGGAACAGGTAGCGGCAGTATTTACACGGGCGACGGCGACTATTACGGCGGCGCTGTCGGTGGTAATGGAGCATCCACGGGGTCTTGCAAGAGAAGAGTTATGACTGATATATCTGGATTAAAAGCAGCATTAACTCTTGCTGGAATATCAACCACAGAAACTTGTGCAGCTTCTGCTGCTTTTGGTTCTGGGGGTGCTGGTAATAAATATGGGAGTGTTGCGGCTGGCTATGGCGGCGGTGGAGCAATGGATAATACAATCGGCAATTGGGGAACGGCACAAGCTGGTGGTAATGGAGCTATTGTATTATATTTTACATAGGAGTAATTTAATGGGCGAAATTTTAAGAACACCTTCTAATAAAGCAATTTTATTAATGCCACGATCTGCTAGTCATTCAATTGGATTAGCAGCTTTAGAAGCATTTTGGCCAGATCAGCTATTTCAATACAATCAACAGCTTTCTAATAATATTTCAACAAAAATTCCACATCCTGCAGCATGTTTTCCACAATATGAAGCATTTATAGGACAAAATGATTTAGCTATAGTGTTAAGAAATCCTATCGAAAGATTTCGATCCATGTGTTCCCATAGGCCAGATATATCTATTGATCAACATTTATCTAATCCAATGTATGGCCCATTACCAAAAGGTCAATGGTTAAAAGTATTTTTATTTGAAATTCAGTTACAGGAATGTATTGATTGGTTAGGAATTACTTTACCACTTAAAAAAATAGATCCTACAGAAGAAAGTGATAAACCAATTTTAACACCACAGCAAGAAGATAAAATTAGAGAAATATATAATGATGATATAATATTATGGAATTCTTTACAAAATTAGATTAATTTTATTATTAGCCTCATTTTAATGGACAATCATAGTATATTGATTCAGTGTATATCATAGTATACTTGACTACCTTTATAAATGGATCAATTATGCCAGCAATTACGAATATTATTCTACGCAAAGGACCAGCCTCTGAGTGGGTATCTGTGGACCCAGTTCTGAATAATGGAGAACCAGGATATGATACTACAAATAATATTCTAAAAATTGGAAATGGTACTCTTAGATGGTCATTATTGCCAATTGCTGGGGTCCAAGGTATTCAAGGATTGCAGGGTTTACAAGGAATATCTGGAAGTCAAGGCTTGACGGGTCTCCAGGGAATATCTGGTACTCAAGGAATTACTGGAAGTGGTAGTCAAGGTATATCTGGAAGTAACGGCAGCCAAGGCACACAGGGTATTTCTGGAAATAGCGGAAACAACGGTAGCCAAGGTACTCAGGGCATTACCGGAAATAGTGGAAGTAATGGAAGTCAAGGAATATCTGGTAGTAACGGTAGTCAAGGCATTTCTGGAAATAATGGTAGTCAGGGTATTCAGGGAATTACTGGTAATATTGGAAGCAATGGAAGTCAAGGCATAGCAGGAAATGATGGAGCTCAAGGAGCTAATGGAAGTGCTGGTAGTCAGGGAGCTCAAGGGATTACTGGGAGTCAAGGAACTAGCGGAAGCAATGGAAGTCAAGGCATAGCAGGAAATAATGGTTCCCAAGGCATTTCTGGAATCAATGGCAGTCAAGGAACTATCGGAAGTCAAGGGATTACAGGAAGCGGAAGTCAAGGTTTACAAGGTGTCCAAGGATTAGGAGGTAATCAAGGCGTTCAAGGATTGGAAGGTAGTCAAGGTGTCCAAGGGACAAACTTTACAGGATATGATAATGAAATCCATGTTAGTCAAGTAGATGGAAATGATACTACTGGTAATGGTGACTTATTAAATCCAGTTGCTAGTATTACCAAGGCTTTAACTTTAGTAGGATCTCAACGCAAAACAATTATTGTTCATCCCGGTGGTTATACTGAAAATCCATCAATAACAGTTCCATATACAACTATAACTGGTCCGGGGCTTATTGGCGGTAATATAGTACTTTATGGAACATTAAGCACAAATACTGGTTGTACAATTGCTGGAATAAAGATGACAAACCTGACCATAGCTACGCCAACTGGTGCAGGAAATGTAAATATTTTAAATTGTGAGATTTCTGGCACATTTACAAAAAGCAGTAACGCCGACTACACTGTTCTTCGTTTATGTGACTATGGCTCCGCAAGTATTACTGGTGCAGGTTTAGTTGCTATTTTTGGTGGTAATCCAAATTTTACAACAGTAAATAATGCTAGCGCAAATATAATTATTAAAAGCGCTGTTACTGTGGCTCCAGTTTTAACTTCTGGAACTTTAAGTCTTGTAGATTCTGTAGTAGTTGCTGCTGTGACAAATGCTATCACATCAGCCTCTTCAAGTATCATTACTTTAGCCAACTGTCAAATGCTAACTTCGGCATTAAGTAATGTCGCCCCAGTTGTACTAAGTGGATTTTATTCAATATTAAATTGCGTATATGATAAAACAAACTCAACACTAATAGCATTGTCTGCAACTGGCGGGCCTACTAATTCTATTGATTACTTTCAATATATTAATGCAGACAAGTTCATTACTCAGGGTGGGTCTTCTACCCAATTTGTGAAGGGAGACGGTTCTCTTGATGCTACAGGACCAGTAGGTCCAACAGGATCTCAAGGCATAATGGGCGCTCAAGGTATTACTGGAAATAACGGAAGTCAAGGTGTCACCGGAAGTTCTGGGAGTCAAGGAATCTCTGGGAATACTGGAAGTCAAGGAATAACGGGTAGTCAAGGTTCTTCTGGAAGCAACGGCAGTCAGGGTATTACTGGAAGTGCTGGTAGTCAAGGAATAATAGGTAGTCAAGGAACCCAAGGCATTCAAGGATCGTACGCAAATTTAACTACATCTTTAGTTGCAGGAAGTAACATAACATTTACCTACAACTCGGGAACAGACACTCTAACACTCAGCACAACAGTAGCACAAGGAACGCAAGGAGTTCAAGGAGTTACTGGTAGTGGCAGTCAAGGTGCCTCCGGTAGTAATGGTAGTCAAGGAGCACAGGGTATTACAGGTAATAGCGGCAGTAACGGTAGTCAAGGAACAGCTGGTAGTAATGGTAGTCAGGGAATTAGTGGAAGCAATGGCGTTCAAGGCACCCAAGGTATTACTGGAAATAGTGGAAGTAATGGGAGTCAAGGAGTTCAAGGAGTCACCGGAAATTCTGGTAGTCAAGGGAGTCAAGGAGTTCAAGGAACACAAGGATCATATGCTAATTTGACAACATCATTGGTAGCAGGAAGCAATATTTCTTTTAGCTATAATTCAGGAACAGATACTTTAACTCTTAGTACAACGGTAGCTCAAGGAACTCAGGGTATTCAAGGAATTACTGGTAGTGGTAGTCAGGGAACCTCTGGCAGCAACGGGACTCAGGGTACAACAGGCAGTCAAGGTACTACCGGAAGTAACGGTAGTCAAGGCACAGCCGGAAGTAACGGCAGTCAAGGAATTACAGGAAGTCAAGGTATCTCTGGCAGCAACGGCAGTCAGGGAACAACAGGTACTACTGGAAGCCAAGGAACTACTGGTAGTCAAGGTACTACCGGAAGCAACGGTAGTCAAGGCACTTCCGGAAGTAATGGCAGTCAGGGTACCTCTGGTAGCAATGGCAGTCAAGGTACTATCGGAAGTCAGGGTATATCTGGAAGTAACGGAAGTCAAGGTTTAACTGGTACTCAGGGAACACAAGGCATTACCGGACCAGTTGCTGGTTCAGCAAATCAGGTTGTTTACAAAAACTCAAGCAATATTGCATCTGGAGTTTCTGATTTTGTGTTCGATGGAACTAATTTGGGTGTTGGAATAGCTTCACCAACTAGCAAATTACACGTAGTAGGAAATACTAATTTAGCCGGAACTTTAACCTTTAACGATTTTACTGAAAGTGTCGTAGCTATAGGCAACAGCTCTACTGCTAAAACAATAGCTTTAACAAATGGAACTGTTCAAACTTGTACTCTTACTGGTAATTGTACATTTACTATGCCAACTGCTACTGCTGGAAAAAGCTTTACCTTATTTCTAAATACTGGATCTGGTTCTTTTACATCGACTTTTACTGGCGTTAAGTGGTCAGGAGGCGTAGCTCCCACAGTCACTGTAACAGCTAGTAAAGTAGACATTTTAAGTTTTGTTAGTGATGGAACTTCATGGTATGGAGCATATAGTCAAAACTATTAATCTTTATGTTTAGCTCTAGATTTAATCACTTTAAGAAAATATCTTTAGTGTCATCACCGACACCAACGCCAACATCTAGTGCTATCCCAGTTACTCCAACAAAAACACCCACACCAACACCAACACGAGCTGGTTCTTTTACTCCAGTAGCTTTTGTTATAACTACCGGAACTAGTCGATCAGTACCAACAGGAGCCACAAGTATGAAAGCTTGGGTTATTGGTGGCGGTGGTGGCGGAGCATATGATCCTAGTGGGTGTGAAGGTAATTCAGATGGATTTTACGGAGGAGAAGCTGTGAAAACTTATTCTGTGACGGGAGGAGCGACGGTTACTTATGTTGTTGGAGCAGCAGGAGTGGGAGGTGTCACCGATGGAGCAACACAAGGAGGTACCACAACATTAACTTATGGAGGAGTTACAATCACAGCAACTGGTGGTGGAACAGGTTGGATAGGATTTGCGGACGGAACAGGCTCTGGTGGTAATTTTAATCGTTCATTTCTTGCAGGTGGTGTACTGGATTTTCAAGGACGAGTAGCTGCCGTTACTCTTTCTGGAAGTAATCTCAATGCTGGGTTTAAAGGAACTTCAACCTCAGTATCTGCAACTAACGGTGCAGCTGGTGGTATAGTATTATATTTTACTTAATTAGGTAAAGAGACATAATCTGGAACGCTAGTAAAATTATAAATCTTAACTTCTCTAAAGACATCTTGTAAGATTTGATCATCATATAATTCTACTGCTGCTTGTAGCCATGATCGTGTCATGGCAGAATTATTAGCTTCATCAGAAGTAGTCCATTCTGTAGGATGGAGATAATAATAGGCTAAATATTTCATAGCTTTCTTAATACTTCCTTTACCTTCGCTATCTTCGTAATTCCAAACGTCGATCCCCAAAGATTTTGCTATAGTAGCTAGATTTACTAGTAGTATTAGATTAAAATTACTATAGTGCCTATTTTTTACTCTGTTCATCTCTAAGACCTGTTTGCCGTCCATGTCTATTTGAGCACTTAATAAAGAGGTTAAATTATTTTCTAGATAAGTTCGTGCTTCAACTTCTTTTCCACAAGCACAAAGATAAGAACATAATTGTTTCATATAAGATGTTTTAATATTGTGGCTATAGCTAGCTTGCAATACTCCTCTAGGGTTAGTTTTGAACCAATCACTTAGTGAATCAAACCATGAAACCATTCCACTTTCTAGTTCATTTTTCCAATGTGAACTAAGTTTGATTAGTTCAATAAAGTCTGGTAATATAGACAGCATATTGCTATCAATAATTGCTCCTCTAATACGCAGATCATCCATACTATCTCCGATAACTATTCCACTGTATGTCATACTAGGATTCATTTTAGTATTTTCATTAATAAAAAAAGTTTGAAGAGCTTCCATAGCTTTAATGGCATAGTCTTCAGATTTAGTGTAGTGATACAAAATAGAACATGAAGATACTAAAGATAATAGAGAATTTAAATATGGGCTATCAGAACTTTTTCTAGATTCAAGATTTCTAGTTCCATCAATTCGAATATAAGGAAATCCTGTTGGAGAGTTTGGATCTGGGTGATAGTATGGAGCTAAACTTGTAAAATTATTAACTCCTGTTTTTTGTTTTAGTTCAGCAGAGCTTTGTGTGATACTTGGTAGTGGAGCATTGAGAATGTCTCCGCATTGTCCTTGATAAAACGCTATTTGATCCGGGGCTAGTTGGTCCATTCTATTCTTATTTAATATTAATAGCATTATATTATCTCCTCAGATAGTGTAATTTTTTTAGTAAAATTGTATTCTAAATCGCAGCTTGTAAATTTTTTATTTGGGCAGTGTATTTTATTCTTTATATTATATTTCATTTTTTCTCCATTCAGATCATTCATATTATCCCAATTCAAATCACTACCAGTATTAAGGGTGGTTTCTATTTTAGAGTTTGAGATTGGATTAATCATACATGGAATATGTTTAAAATAATAATTAATTAATTTGCATCTAGATATAAAATCAGTATCGTGTTTTCCAGCCGGTAAAAAAGATTCATCATAACCCCCGACTATATTAAAAATTTTTCTAGAACATCCTATCCTACCATAAACTCCACGCTTAAAAATATCACAACATACGCCAATTTTTGTTCCCAGGCTTTTTATTTGACTTGTGGCATTTCCAATATAGTTGTCAATATCTAAATTAAACACATAATCCCCAGAACTCAACCGCACGGCTAAATTCTTAGCAACTGGAATTGAATAACTATGATAATTTAATGTTCTATGATAATGAACTCTATCGGAGATTCCAAATTTTGACATATACTGATACAATCCATCTCTTGAATCACAATCCACAATGATCCATTCAGTGTCTGGATTATTCTTAATATGATTTATATTATGAAAAAAAGTTTGTTGAAACTGATAAAATCTATTTTTAACTTGAGAACAATATGAAATAATCATAATTCCCCTTTAATCATTAGATCTTTTGCTAGATTTATTTCTTGTTTTTGATAAGACATTAGATTTTGCAAAGTATTCTGGTCTACAAGATCAGCCTTTACCCACCAATCTTCAAAAGTACATCCCTCATTAGGGGCTATATCATTAAACACTAGAGTATATCCTATGCTCTTTAAATATCTTCTACTCTTTTCTCGGTATGATCTACTCATATCTACATAATGATCATGCTCATAAGTTATTACCCTAAATTGATATTTATCAAAAGGAATCAATAGCAGAGCCTCAAACGTATTACTAGATGGTTCAATATCTAGTTGCAAGTAATCAATAGTATTATCTGTAAAGTTTTCAACTAATAGCTTTTCATAGTCTATCTTTAGTGCATTCTCACACAAGACAGTATTCTTTCTTTCTTTTTTATGCATATCTGCTAGCTCTGGATTCATTTCTAGTCCTATGCCTGTCCATCCAAGATTTTCTAATAGCGCCGTGTTGCTATTGTGATAAGAATGAGCAGAACCTATTTCCAGGTATGTTCCATTCTTTTTCCCGTTCAGAGCAGAAAGAACGAACAGATCCTGACAAACCTGAGAAAAATTTTCTTCAATATTCTCACAACCCTCGAACTTAAACCTAAGATCGTACTTTGATTTTTTATATCGAACAGAACTTTCAGCATCTGACCCAGAACCTAAATTTATAAGATTTTTTTCAATTAGTTTGAAATAGTAATCATTAAGAACATCACCATACTCATCCTTTAATTGTCTAAAAAGCATCCTCGATTCCTTTGGCTTTCCATACCACCATGAACTTACGGCTTTTTGAAAAAGAAGCATATATTTCGATTCATAACCCAAGTTCTTTTTAAGGTTTGAAGGCTCACAATCAGAAAGCTCTAATCCTAATGATGAGTATAAATAGGAGTCCATCCAATTACTTTTATATTCATAGAATTGACTTAGGAAGAAATAAGCTTCTGGTTTTTGTGGACATAAATGAAGAGCACTTTTTAATAAATTTTCACATGTATAGTCTCTATTAGATAGGTTTCTATAACAGAGATATAATCTCAATAAGCACTCATATGCTAAAGATTTATCTTCTGTTAGTTCTGAGCATCTTAGATAATAGCTACAAGCAGGAGAGGCATGGGACTGTTCATCATACCAGTTAGCTAAATAAAAATTAACCAGAGCATTTTTTGGATCATTAATATAATCGATTAGTTCTTTATTCATATATTTTTAAAAATTGTCCTAAGAGATTTTTAGGCATACCCAAGAGATATGCTGCATTATCTTGAAATCCGAAAGTGATCAATAATTTATCAGCAACTTCTGCTAATCCACAACAAAACTCAATCTTGGCCCCCATAAACTTAAATGAGTCAGATACCTCAACTAGTTCAAAACTATCATTCCAGACAACAAATCTATGACTATAATCAGCATTCTTTCTCCCTGCTTCAGAGTTGTACAAGACCACTTCATGAACTATAGCTAAATAATATCCATTTAAAAATATAACCTGAGATCCTCCACGTAAATCTAAGTTGGTATCCACAGACTTCCTGTCTGTGATCACAATAGTTTTACAGGTCTTATCTTGTGGATTAACCTCAACCACTTCTGTAGGATTAGTCCATTTAATATAGGTATATGGCTTATTTAATATTGGCATCCAATTTTTTTCGCAATAACTATCGTTATTTCCCGGTGCTGGTATTCTCAATCTACTTTTTTCTATGGTTTTATCTTTCTTATGTACTATCTCCGATAGTTCCATTCTTCCAACACCATTAGTTGTAGTATCTCTCCTTACTCCACTCAAAAATAATTTATTCTCCCATTCAACTAACCTACCATCCTCTAAGCCAACAAATTCCCACATAGGAGTTTCGTCTAAAAAGGAGGTATCAATAGTCTGATGAGATACTATATTGTAGTCAGAATCTAATTTACATAAAATATTATTAGTAACTAGTCTTTGATCATTTTCTTTATGTAAATAGCACAAAGGCCCCCAGCTATGCTCAAATAGTCCATTTTCACTATGATAAAGAACATAGTTTAAATTTCTGATATTTACAAGAATTTCATCATTTCTAGAAACCAAGATGCTAGGATTGCTTAAAGAGGGGCCAATAGAATCTGGCAGAGGAACAAGTAAAGGATTAACGAATCCTTGATTTTTTAATGATAGTTGACAAAGCATATAGGTTACTTAAAAGTATTTTTAACATGATCTTTCTTATAGTAGAAAGAAATCAATAAAAAGTCTACCAGATTTTATAAGGAATTCACTATTAGCCAATTAATTTTAAATAGTACACCAATCATGATCAGGTGTATTAAAGACTAGAGATTATATTACTTAAAAGGGTCAAACCATGAGTTGGCAAATTGAGATCCCTATTATAGTCAGATCATTAATAAATGACTTAAGTGATCAACCCACATATAGCGACGAAAGAGTTCAGCAATTAATAGTTGTCGCCGCTCAGTATGTAACAAGAGAAATAAATTTGGTCAATACTTACATTATAGATATTGCCAATCCTAATATTTCTCCCGACCCAACAACCATGCAAGCCAAAGATGTTGACTTTATTGGTTTCGTTGCACTCAAAGCTTCGTGTTTGCTAGACCATAGCTCTTTAAGAACCAAAGCAGCAATGGAAGGCATCAGAGCATCTCTAGGATCTGCCAATTTAAGTGTTGCTGGAAGCTTAAGAGGTTACGAGACTATTATAAACCAAGGCCCCTGCGCCCTGTATCAAGAACTGAGAAGTCAGTATGAATTTGGTAATGCTAATACTGTCAGATCTATCCTCAGTCCCTTTGTGGGTAATAAGTTTGATCCAAGATCAATACAAATGAGTCCATACCGAAGTAGAGATCTTTATTCTTAAAGGAAATTTATGCCAGCTATCAATTATAATTTTGTTATCGAACAAGGATCTGCTTTTGAGATTATCTTTCAGTACTATGATAGTAATGGAGCCTCAGTAGATCTAACAAACTGGTGTGTTTTACTACAATACAGAACAGATGCTAACAATATCCTCTCTTTCTCCAACAAGTACGACGGTTCTGCTTATAGTATGACCACAGATACTTTGGGACAAATCATACTCAGGATACCTTCAAAAACAACAACAACATATGCTTTTGGTAGTGCTGTCTATGATTTGGATTTACAAGAGCCAAATGAGCAATATCCTAATAGTGGATTAAAAACCTACAGGCTAGCTACAGGAACTATTTCTATTGCAAGAAGAAATATTGATCCAGCATTATCTGACTGTGCCAGTACCACGGCGGGATTTCAAGCTAATGTTTGTAATATTGAATGTGGTAAATTAGATATCTATTCAGCAGTTTATGATGGTGGTTCTTTAACTATTCCAGATATGGGAGCTGTGAGCGGAAGCATAAGCACAAATGACACTAGACTTATTGAAAATATAGAGCTTGCTATCAACGGACTAAGACACAATAGTCCACAAGATCTTACTCTTCTTTTAGCTCCTCCTTCTGGCAATAAAATTTTATTATCGTCTCATAATAAGATAAAAAATTATGCTCCTGGTTTTAGCTTTATGTTTTCTAATAAAGCAGCATCAGGGACTTACATTAATAATATCAATAGTGGAGCATATTGTAATATTTCTAATAAGACTAATACCACTCGATATAATGGAGAAACACTATTAAGTAGTTTCGATCATCTTTTTAATAATGCTGTTAATGGACAATGGAAGTTTTGCGTTATTGATGATGATATTGGAACATCTGGTACTATTGACTCTTGGAAATTAATTATCACCTACAAATAATGAACATATCACAGATTCTTACAACCAATAATCCGATCTCTATACGAGTTAATAGTCTATATATCAAAGAATATAGTACTATAAGAAACCATGTTAAAATTCAACAAAGCAATAGTCCGTATAGAACTCCTTCTAATGAAAAACAAAAAATATCAATAAATGACTCAGCCCCGATCTCTGTAAAAGTAGGTTCATAATGAGTAATCTTTTTAGTGGAATAATCTCTTCTGATTTTAAAAAGGTATTTAATGATGCTATTGACAGTCTTTTAGAGCAAAATTCTCTAACCGTCAAGTGTTCTGTAAAATATAGTAGCACAGAACAGAAGTTATGTAATAATTGTTTATTTGATAGCATTAGTAGACTCTCAGCAAATCTCTACAATGGAACAGGACCAGTACGTTTTCCAGATAATACTATTTGTCCAGTATGCGGGGGGATGGGAGTCTCGACAAATGATACTCAAGACATTATATATCTTGGAGTAATTTTTGATAGTAAGTATTTCTTAAATAATGCTAATGTTAATATTGTAGATGGTATGGTTCAGACTTATTGTAATATTTCATTAATGCCAAAGATTCGAGATGCTAATGAAATAGTTTTTGATTCTGCTATTGAAAAATATGGATCTTATGTTTATCAAAGAGCTGGAGATCCTCAACCTTGCGGATTTGGAGATAATAGATATATCATTACTCTTTGGAAAAGAAAATGAAAATAACAGTTAGCTTATTAGAATCTGATGCTGTTATCAGACAACAAATATTTCAAAGTCTTAAAAAAGATTTAGATATTGTTATGGCAAAATCTAGACCTGGTATTTTAGATAAAATTAAAATAGCTTTAGCTCAAGCTCTAAAACAAGAACCTGAGTATGAGTCTTTAGCTCATGGAGATCTTAGACTACAGTTTGGAATACCAGACCCAACTGCTGTAGATCAGGTGGTACAGAAGTTAGCAGAGAGTACTAATATAGATATGATACCGATTGCAATATCTAGTTTAGGACTTAAGGGAGGATTTAAGCTAACTGCTTTGAAGGCTGATGATATGGGAGGAGTAGTATCAGATAATAGCGCTATAGTAACTGATAATGAAAGAGGATATTCCTTGCCTTGGTTAGAGTGGCTACTATATAAAGGTAATGAAATTATTGTTAGAAAATTCGACGTGGAGCTTGGACCTAATCCCAATTCTAGAACAGGTATGGCTGTTATGGTTGGGTCTAATAATAACTGGAGAGTTCCACCAGCATTCGTAGGAACCATAACGAATAACTGGACAACAAGAGCAATAGACAGGATAGAAAAACAGGTTGGAGATATTATACAAAAAACGATAGAGAATAATATATGACATCATTCCATAATGTATCAGATATAGGACAAAGAAATGTTATTTCTTCATTAGAAGATAATATAAAGAGCTTTTTAGATTGGTCCTTTCTTAATATTGGAGGATTTATCAATGTTAATATTCCTACTAGTGGTTTTTTAGGTGGTAATTTTCACCAGATGAAAACTGTAGTAGATCCAGCAAAACCAGCAAATAAGGTATGGGAGACACAGAGAAAAGAGTGGGTTTATGAGAGTGGAGTGGTTCATAACAATTCTTCCCCAGTAAGAATATCGGGAATTTACCTAAATAATACTTTTTTACCAGCACCAACAGGTAGCGGCAATTATACATATCGCATGAATTATCCTTTGGGTAGAGTAACATTTGATAATCCAGTATCTTCAAATAGTAATGTCTCATTAAATTATTCATATAGATATGTTCAAGTATATAAAGCTAATGAATCAGTTTGGTGGAAAGAATTGCAAACAGAAACTTACAATTCGGCTAATTTCAAAACTGATCCTGATCTTAGCATAACATCAAATCATAGAATACAATTACCAGCAATCATCATAGAAACCACCCCAAGAACAGTCTTAACCCCATACGAATTAGGAACAACAGAGAATATCATCCAACAGGATCTTCTGCTCCATGTTTTTACCGAAAATCCTGTTCATAGAAATTCTATAATAGATACTCTTTTATTACAAAAAGATAAAGTTCTATATCTATACAATATAAATAAAGTTATCAAAAATAATGTGAATAGTTTAAACTTTAGCGGAGAACCCAACCCAAATCGGCTAAATTATGATAAGCTATCTACAAATCCTCTTTATATTCTTAAAAAATGCAATATTAAACAATCATCATTATCAGAACTAAATGCTTTTAGTCATAGTTTGTATAATGGAGTTGTTCGTTGGACTATTGAAATTTTTCCTTGATCCTTATTAATATTGGTGTATCTCTAACTAGATGTTTAAACTCAAAATATAAGGCCATATAACCCACATCTTATTCTCAATTTCATTAACGGAGAAGAGTCATGCCAGCAAATAATAGAATTTATTACGCCAGTCAAGCAGTTCTTTTACAGCCACAAAATAGCGACGGGTCATCTGTCTATAACGGATGGGTCGCTCCACAAGGCTTACAAAGCGTAGGTATGACCACAAATTTCAACTTACAGCAAGTTTTCCAGCTTGGTCAGCTAGAACTTTATGACAATCTAGAAAATGTTCCAGAAGTTGAAGTTACTCTCAATAAGGTTCTTGATGGAACTCCTCCGCTATATTTAATTTGCATGGGAGGAAGCGGCTCTGTTGCCGGAGCTAATGCGAAGGATATGGCAGAAATTGTTAATAATCGTGTTAATTTCCGTCTTGGTATCTATGCTGATAGTGTTACAGCAGCAACAGGAAATGCTAGTCACTATGTTGATTGTAGTGGTATGTATCTTTCAAGATTTAGCTATACACTACCAGTCGAAGGTAATGCCACAGAAGAAGTTACTCTAGTAGGCAATAATAAAGTATGGAATACTGGAAGTGTTTTTAGTATGTCAGAATTTAATCCAACAGGAACTAATCCAACAAAATGGAGTAAGGCTCCATCAGTTGTTAAGAGATATAATGTTAATATTGCTGGTTCAACTCTACCAACTGGTACTGCTGGTATCCCAATTCCATCTGGTCGTAGTGTTAATAGACCATATGTACAACAGGTGACTATTAGTTCTGACCTTGGTCGTGAAGCTATCTATGAACTAGGTCGTATGGCTCCATACTTCCGCTATGTTAACTTCCCAGTACAAGTAACATCAGAATTTTCTGTTACCGCTAGTGATGGAGATTATGTAAATGCTGATGACTTTGCATCGAAGACTGGTTGTGGTCAGACTTATACAAATCTAACTGACAAGACTATCATTATTAATCTATGTGGTACCGGAGTAAATGATTATCTAACACTAGATCTTGGAGGCAAGAATAAGCTAACATCAGTAAACTACAGTGGTGGAGATACTGGCGGTGGCAATGCCACAATCAGCTATAGCTTCCAAACCTTCAATAAGTTTAAGATGACAGCTAGCGGAACATATTCCGAGACCAAGTGGATTGATAATACTGCTGATGATAATAACTACTTTTAATCAGTAGTTGTCAATTATAATTAAAGACCGAGGAATTTTAATAGATAAAGGAAACAGGAATGGAAGATCTATTCAATATGATAGGAAAGCTGTACGTTGATGTATATAATAGTCAAAAGATCATAGAGATGCTACAAAAGCAACTCAAGGAAAAAGACCAGGAACTTGCGGAATTAAAAATACCCAAGGCTAAGGATGAATGATGCCGAAAAAGAACTTCTTCTTCATAGGATATTATGTGGTTCTTTACTTTTTTACTTTCGTAATGAAAAGTATGAGCTAAAAAAGATTACTAATCACATAAGGTATGAAGCAGATTTACTTTATAATAGAATTATGAATGATGAAAAATATGAGGAATGGATAAGAGAAGCTAATATGGTTCCTCATATGATTAGTTTAGGACTATGGACAAAAGACTCTGACCAAATGATAACACAGATGGAAAAAAGAATAGACAATCTAAAAGTAGAACTTTTTCAAAACCTAGTATCTTCTGATAATCAAAAGAAAATCAGAAAAAATCTAACTATCGCCAAAAATGCTCTCAATCGAATTCTTAATGCTAGATCTGAATTCAGAGTTAATACTCTTGAAGGATATGCTGAATCAATTAAGAATGAATACATAATATGTAAAAGTCTATATAAAAAAGGAATGAGGGTTTTTGATGCTGAAGATACATCATCATCTTCCTATACTTATTTTAATGATCTTGTCAATATTATAAATCGTCATATTATAAAGCTAGAAGACTTTAAACTTTTATCAAGAAGTAATATTTGGAGAGCTTATTGGAATGCTAATAAAGAACATATATTTCCTGGATCTGTAAGTGAGTGGACCGATGATCAAAGAGGATTGGTTAATATTACAAAAATGTATGATAGTGTTTATGAACATCCAGAATGTCCAAATGAAAAAGTTATAGAAGATGACGATATGCTGGACGGATGGATGATACTACAAAAAAGAAAAGCAGATAAAACAAAAAACCAAAAGAGTATTGATGAAATTAATCCAAATTTGAAAAATGCTCAAGAAGTATTTTTAATGAGCAGAAATACCCAAGATTTTGAAAGTATTATGGATCTTAATAGTGAAGAATCAAAACGAAGATTACAAGAAAAAATGGCAGTTATTAATCGGTCTGGAGAAGTAGAAGATGCTCAACTGCCGGATGTTCAAAGAGAACTATTAGCACAATCTAATGAATTATTTAAAAATAGGAAATAACAATGAAAGATAAAGATCAACTAATGTATGATATGGAAAAAAGACTAAAGACAACCATGATTGGAGCTATAGCTAAATTTGAAGAATCATTTGGATATTTATGGGAAGAGGAAAGTGATAAAAGATTAATTTATGATAGCTTGTGGGAACAAACTCGTAATAATATCCTAAATCACGGCAATCACCAAATAAGATTGGCTCTAAAAGAATTAGGAGAAGCTTTATACAACCAACCGGCCTTTAAAGAAAAATATCACTATAAGTTCTATTTTAACAAGAATGACAGAGGAGACTCATATGAAAACTAAGACATTTACAGCAGAAGTAGGAACAGAGAAGACAGAGAAGGAATTTTTAGTTCGTTCACCATCATTAACTGATCAAAGAGAAGCCCAGAAGGTTTATAATCAGGCCTTTACAGACGCTATTAAGAGCAAGAGCGTGGTAAGAGCAAAGCTAGATGATCTTCTTGCAGATCAGGGACTATGGAATGATGAGAAACAGGCTAAGTTCTCTCTTCTGCAAAAAGAACTGCTAGATGGAGAAAAGCAATTAGCAAAGGGTGGTTTTAGTTTAAATGAGGCCAAAGACCTTGCTATTAAAATGAAAGGTGTACGAGATGAAATCCGAGACCTAATTAGTGTTCGTACATCATTAGATAATCATAGTGCAGAAGGTCAAGCGGATAATGCTAGATTTAACTATTTAGTCTCAGCTTGCTTGGTGTATAATGATACTAAACAGCCATACTTTAGTAGTATGGAGGACTACCTTAATAGGGCAACGGAACCGGCAGCAATATTGGGTGCTCAGAATTTGGCTAATATGTTATATGGTTTGGATAATGATTACGAAAGTGGATTACCAGAAAACAAATTTTTAAAGAAATATAAGTTTGTTGATGATAAACTAAGGTTGATTGATAAAAAGGGTCGTCTAATTGATTCTGAAAATAGACTAGTTGATGATAGTGGTCGTTTTATTGATGAACAAGGTAATTTTGTTGATAAGTACGGCAATAGAGTTGATAAAGAAGGAGATTATGTTGTTGAGACTAAACCCTTTTTGGACGATAATGGAAACCCTATTATTCTCGATGAAGAAGCCAATGAAACTAAACAACAGGAACAACCAGCCGAAGCTCCAGCAGTACCAACACCAGAGCCCAAAGTCTCTGAAGAATAATTGGTTTGTTATTTATATCACTCCTAAGAAGTCCCCAGGTATAGAAAATATGCTTGGGGATTTTCTTTTGGCTACATACTAGGATAAAATATGGCATCAGCATTTAACTTAACAGCTCAATTAAATCTACGAGGTCCATCTAATGTTAGTGCTATTGTATCTAATATTAGAAGACAGCTTGGTACCATTAGTGCAAATGTTAATGTAAATATTAATCCAACAACAACCAGAAATGTAGCACAGCTTAGTGCCTCTTTAAATAATCTTAATAGAACATTTGGAACTACCACGACATCAGCTAATAATGCTGCAAGAGCACTACAAAATTTTGGCAATTCTGTTGCTCAATTTAGTAATAATATCCGCAATGTTCCTCAACAAATCAATAATACTACCAGTTCAATTGCAAGATTAAATGCTGCTATGACTTCCTCTAGAGCCACCTCGGCGGCTGCTGGAACAGAAATGCAAGAGTTCGGTAGACAAGCAGGATTAGCCGCCAGAAGATTTGCTGCTATTTCAACGGTAACAAGTGTTATCTTTGGATTAACTAGCGCTATTAAAGCAGGTGTTCAAGCCTTTATTGACTATGATAGAGAGTTCATTAAGCTGCAACAGGTTACTGGTGAATCTGCTGCTGGACTAAAGGGCCTTAGTGATACTATTGGTAGTTTATCTACTAGTCTTGGAGTATCATCTAAAGAATTAGTAGACGTATCTAGTACTTTAGCTCAGGCTGGTTTAAGTGCAAGAGATACAGAGAAAGCATTAAAGGCTTTAGCATTAAGTGCATTAGCTCCATCCTTCGATGATATGAATAAAACGGTAGAAGGATCTATTGCTTTGATGAGACAGTTCGGAATTAGTGCTGGAGATTTAGATAAAGCTTTAGGTTCGGTTAATGCTGTTGCTGCTAAGTTTGCTGTTGAAGCTAGTGATATTATTACTGCCATTCAGCGTACTGGTGGTGTGTTCGCTACTGCAAGTAAGGGAGTAAGTGAAGGAACAGATGCTTTAAATGAATTTATTTCAGTATTTACTAGCGTAAGAGCAACAACTCGTGAAAGCGCTGAAACAATTGCTACCGGTTTAAGAACAATCTTTACCAGAATTCAAAGAGGAGATACAATAGAGGCCCTTAAAGAGTATGGTGTTAATTTACAAGATCTAGATGGTAAATTCGTTGGGGCATTTAAGGCTGTTCAGCTTTTAAGTCAGGGATTAAGTAAATTAGATCCTAGAGATTTAAGTTTCTCAAAAATTGTTGAAGAGCTTGGTGGATTCAGACAGATCGGTAAGGTTATTCCATTAATTCAGCAGTTTGCCACAGCACAAGACGCATTAAAGGTTGCACAAGCTGGACAAGGCTCGTTAGCCGCCGACGCTGCAAAAGCACAACAATCTTTAGCAAATCAGATTAGTAAAGTTCGAGAAGAATTTTTATCATTGTTTAGAGAGATTGGTAGCTCTGACGGTTTTCAAACTATTATTAAAGGAGCATTAACATTAACTAGTACTTTAATTAAAGTAGCAGATAGTGTTAAGGGAATTTTACCCGCTCTTGCAGCTATGTTGGCTTTTAAAGGAGCTTCTTCATTAGTTCAGTTCGGTGCAGGCTTTGTTGGAGCAGTAAGAGGACAAAGAAGAGCAGAGGGTGGTACTATCAGAAGATATGCTGCTGGTGGACATGTTCCTGGTTCTGGAGATGGAGATACTGTTCCTGCAATGTTAACTCCTGGCGAATTTGTCATGAGAAAACAAGCTGTTCGCAGTATTGGAGTAAATAATCTTCATAGTTTAAATAGGAATGGTGGAGGACTAATACAAAGATTTGCTAATGCTGGAGAAGTATCTGATTTATCTAAGACAGAAAGGACACACATAGGACCAAAGATCCAGATATCTGCAAAAGAAGCAAAAGAAGCTAGAACTTATGGATACAAACAGGCATATGCATCTTTAGGAGTAGAAAGACAAATTGATTTTAAGCCTCATCTTCCAGCTGAATGGAATCAAAGATGGAGAAGAATTGGCTCAGGAGAACCAGTCCCGTCTAAAGATATTATAGACTATGTAGCCTCAAGAACTCCTCCTCAATTATTCGGTAATCAAGGGATCCCTCTGAGACTATATCAAAAACTATCAAGTATAAATAAGCTATCATCACTTAAACAAACTTTTTTAACTGGTTTGTCTAAACTTCCACCGACGGTATCAAAAGATCCACAATTAGATTTTATTTTACCGCAGTATATTAAACCATTTTTAGAATCACTAGATTTATGGGGACAATTATCTAAATCACAGACACTAAGCGTTCCAAAAGAATTCTCTGGAGTTAGTGTTTTTGATAGATTAAGAATGAAAGGTGTTCCAAGAGAAAAAAGACGAACTACAACTAAGGTACGATCTGCTTTGGCAGAAAAATTTGGTGATACCTTTGCTGATGGTGGTTCGGTTCGTAAATTCGTTGATGCTGGTATGGTGACACCAACATCAGGCAGAGCAGCTACTTCTACTGATATCTTCAGAGTTCTTACTCTAGATGAAGTTATTAAAGATACTGGATCAAATCCTGGAGATATACAAAGAATATTAAAGAAAAGAAATGCACTAAGTCCATCAGAACAAGCTATCAAAGATAAAATTTTAGCAAAATACACAGAGAAAACTTCTGGTATTAAAAAAGCAAATAATCTTGATATAGAAAAAGCAACTACAGAGGGTCTTTTGTTCGGAGCTGCTGGGTTTAAGGGCAAAGCTTTTGCTACAACTCCAAGAATAGATATTCCAGGACTACAAAATCCAGTTAAAGTTAGAATTACTAGTGGTGTTTTAGATTCTGAAATGTCAAAGAAGCTATTAAAGAAGATGAGTGGTGGACTAAATGACATAGCAAATAAAGCCTCAAGAAATATGATGATCAAGGATATCTTGAAGCAAACTGGTCCAATATATGCTGATTTTGATAGAACATTAGCTTTCGGTGCTGACAAGATTTTAGCAGATCCAAGAAAACCCAAATATAGTGAGTTCTCTGATAGAAATAAAGTTCAGGGAGCCCTAGGAAAAGCCAAACTTAGTGCTCTAGGAGCAGCTATTGTTAGTACAATAAAACAAGCTCCGGAGTTTGCCAATAACCTAAATATTATTTCTGCTAGACCACAATCTACTATGGATTTGGTGGCCGGATGGTTAGCCCAAAAGGGTATTCCAATTCCTCTTAGTAGAATTAAGGGTGTTGGTGGAGAGAATGTCACAGCAGAACAAATTGCCGTTCTCAAAGCAGACTTGATGAATCCAGAGGGAGCTTTTGTTGACGACGATGATAGAAATGTTGCAGAAGCTGAGAAGAGAGGTATTCGATCATATCTATATAAAAAGAAAAATGTTGGATCGGTATCAAGAAAGAAGCTTGGAGAAGCGAATGCACAAGGTTATTTAGCTGAGAGAATTATTCACGAGCTAGGTGGTCCAATAGCTAATAAGGCCACAACAAACTACGGCATAGACTTTCCAGATGGCCTACAAAGTGCTGCTAAATACTTTAATCTTCCTTCAAATATTCCAACAGACGCTAAATTAACTCTTAATGGCCCAGCAGAACTAAAGGGTCAGATTGGCAATTATCTTAAAGCCAGAGGCTATGCATCAGGTGGACATGTTCAAGCTATGGTTTCTGCTGGCGAAGCTTTTGTTCCACCAGAAGAAGCAAGGCAAATAGGATATGGCAAATTAAATCGAATGAATCAAGCAGATCGTAATGGAATGGGTTCATTTTCGTCCGGAGGCATTAGTGTTTTTAAAGGACCAGGAACAGGAACTAGTGATAGTATCGGACCAGTATCTTTACCAGTAGGTGGTTTTGTCCTTCGTGAAAAAGCAACAAAGGCTTTAGGTTTACGTTCTGGTGGTTCTGTTGGAGGAGTTAAAAGATTTCTCACTGGAGGAACAATAGAAGACGCTTCTGATGCGCTAGTTAATGCTAATAATAGAGCTATAAGACCAAGCGTTAGAAGTTTAGATAGTCGTTTAAATATTCCAACAGCACAATTAAATGAACTAGGAGCTGCTTTAAGAGCAAGTGGAGTTCAGATGACTCAATTTGCTCAATTAGCAAGTAGAGGAGGAGATGTCTCTGTAGCTGCTGCAAAAAGAGCAATAGAAGCAGATATTAGACATTCTGCCTCTCTTGGAACAGCAACAGTATCTACAACAGCACTTACAGCAGCTAGAGAAGTATTAACTAGAGTTCAAAGTGTAGAGGCAGCTTCTGCTGAAAATGTTTCAAGAACAAGACAATCGATAGTTGCTCAAAGATTTCAAAATATAGGAAATACTGTTTCAAACGTCCCTGTTGTTGGAGGTGCAGTTCGAGGATTAGGTCGTGTTGGAAATGGATTAAACGGTCAAGGAGGATTTATTGCTTCTATGGCAGTAGGAGCTTTGGCTGGACAAGGGGAAAATATTTTTGGTAAAAAAGACTCAAGCGAAGGAGCAGCTAGAAGTAATGCCAAGCTTGAATCAGGAGCTACTGCATTATCAACAGGATTAGGTTTAGCTAGTTCAGTAGCTATGATTCCTGGTGTAGGCCCAGCATTAGCTGGAACCATAGCAATAGGAACAGCATTAGCAGTCGCTGCTGATTCTGTTTATGACTTCTCAGGAACAGCACAGAAAGCTAGTCAAGAATTTAAACAAGGAAAAAGAACTAAAAATATAGAAGATCTTGGAGAGAGAGTTGGTAAGTCTATGGAGGCTTATCAAAAAAATCCAAGTGGAGCTAAAGAAAGAGCAGCCCTTATATCTGATTCATTACAACAAAGTAGAGCAATATCAAATGACTCTACAGAAAGAGTTAAAGACCTAAAAGCTTCAAGAGCACCGAATATCTTCCAAAGAGGACTAATAGGTCTCGGACTATCTTCTGCTAAAGGGATTGGCAATGAAGATTTAATGCAGATCTCAAAAGAGAGTGCCAAAAAAGCAGAACCCGCTGCTGATGCTGCTAGAAAAATAATCGAACAAAGAGTAGATTCTGGAGAAAAATTATCAGATATTACTAATCCAGCAAGCAAAGAGTTTCAACAATTAACAGAAATTATCGCCTCTGCTAATCCAGAATTTATTAATGCTAGAGATAGAATCATGGAGATGAGCGATGCTGCTGTCGCTACCACGGGAAAAACTAAAGAGGGATTAATTGCTGAAAGATTAAGAATTGAAGGAGCAAAAATTGCTAATGATGGCTATTTAACAGCTAAGGAAAAAACAGCAGCAGCTGCTAAAGCTATGGAGGAGGCTGATAAGGCCGGACGTCAGCTTGCCCAAAGTTTCCAAAGAATGGTTAATACATTTAATCAGGCTTTAGGCAAGGTAACATTTAATTTGGAAAAAATGGAAAATGCTAGTCAAGCTAATATAGCAGCTCTTAATGGTAATGCAAAAGTTAGTCAGGTTGTTTCTAAGAACTTAAATGTACTATCTAATCCTAGAGCTTATTCTCAAAATGAAAGAAATACTGCATACGATAATGTTTCTGCTCCTTTTGGTCAAGATAAAGATTCAGTAAGAAAGCTATTAAATTTAGATAGTGAGAATTTAGGATTCTCTGTTAGAAACAATATAAATTCATCTCTACAAGATAGGGCTGGACTAACTCTTGATAAAGCAGCATCAAGTAGCAGAAAAAACCTAGAACAAGAAATATCAAATCTTCCAGAGATTGTTAGAAATGAAATTTTAGGTAAATTTGATGCTATTGCAGGAAAGGTTGCTTCTGATACTACTCCAGGTATGAGTGAACAAGATAAAGTAAATAAATTAGCAAACCTATTAGAAGAAGAACTAGGTAAAGCGGCCTCAGAATCTGCTCAAAATGTTAGAAATATGGCTATCGAGTTTGAGAAAGCCAGAGTGGGAGCTCTTAATAACTTTATAGATAGTATCAATAATGCAGCAGAAGCACAAAGAAAAGCACAGAAATCTATGGCTGATGCTAGAGAAACAAGAATTGCTGGAGGAGATGCTATTAATGAAGTTCTTGGTGGTGCTCCAAGATCAGTAGCAACTCTACAAGGAAGACAAAACTTTAATATTGGACAATTAACTGGAGGAATAACTGATCCAGTTAAGATTAGAGAAAACATAGAAAGAAAAAATGCACGAAGAAGCCAACTAGAAGAACAAAAACAACAATTAGCAGAAGCAAAAGGAAATAATGATCCTGGAGTTATACAGCTTAGTGGTCAAATTGCTGGACTAAATACTGAAATAGCTAATAGTAGTGATGCTCTTGGTCAATTAGCTAATAGTACAGAAATAGCAACAGCTGCTTTGAATAAAATCAAAGATATTCAACAGCAAATGTCTGCCCAGGGAGATTTCTTAGATCGACTAGCAACCTCAACTCCAGAAGAAGCAGATAAGCTAGCTAAAACTTTCCAAAGACTACAAAATAATTTGGCTGGAGGATTTAATGACGCTAGAGGCTCGCAAGCTGCACAAGAAGCATATTCAAACGCATTGCAGTCTGGAAGTAGTCATGATCAGGCAAAAATGGCAGGTGATGCTGTTCTTGCCCAAGAGAGAGCAGAAGTATTGTCTCTGTTTAAAGACCTAAAGCCATTATTGTCTCTCTCAGGTAAGTCTGATGCTCAAATTAATGCAATGCAAGGAACAGTACGACAAGGAGTTTATACTGAAAGTGGACTACTTAATAATCCTATGTTAGGAGGAATAGCTCAAGGACAAATAAACTATGATAGAAACCCACTTAATAATCCCGCACTACGCCAAGCGGTCGCCGAACACGATGCCGCAATCGAGAATAGAGCAGTTGCTCAAGAACAAGAAGGAAAACTTCAACTTAAAGTTGCTTCTGAGACTATGGCCTCTGCCGCCGCCAAATTTGCAGAAGCAACCCAGAATTTTGCAAAAATATTTGAGGAAATGAGAAATGGAGATAGAAAGGTTGAACCTCCACAAAGACCCGCGCCAGGACTACCAAGAGTAGCAAATGCTCCAGCAAAAGCAAAGGGAGGATTAATATATGCTAGTGAAGGCATGTTGGTTAATTTTAAACCAAAAGGTCCAGATGTTATTCCTGCAATGCTAGCTAAGAACGAATATGTAATTAATGCTAAAGATACTATGAGAAATCTTCCTTTATTAGAAGCTATTAATAGTGGAGAAAAAATACAATATGCATCTAAGGGAGGTAAAGTAGGATATCATGCTAATGGTGGTGGTCCAATTAGCGCCTCTCGTGAATTTGCTTTACTTGATAAAAACAAAGATGGAATTTTAAGCCTACAAGAAGCTGGCGAGTATATTAAATTTGACACTAATAAAGACAAAAGAATTACTATAAGCGAATTTAATTCTCAATTTATGGCAGACAAGGAGGAAGGAAATAGAGTTAATAGAGGTGTTTCTGTTCTTAGAAGCAAAGAACATTCTAGAAATGAAGCATTTAGAAGAGGAGTATCAGAATCTCAAGTAAGATATGAAAGAAGAGCATTATTTGCTGAGAGTAAACCAGTTAAACCTAATGCTGCTACTAGACCAGGAATGGATCAAGCTCCACCAAAAGAAAATCCTGTAGATAATGTTCCTCCTGTTCCTAAGCCTTCACCATCTAGTTCTCCACGCGGAGCTGAAAGAGAAGATCCGGCAGTTACAGCAGCTAAGAGACAACAGAGGGAAATGGATGAAGTAAGAGAAATACAAAGAAAATGGCAGGAGGATCGTGTTCTGCCTAATGCTAGAGAAGAAGCATTATTAAAAAAATATGAACAGAGACAAAGAGAAGAATCATTAAGTGAAAATCGAAGTAAAAATGAAGAAGGAAGAGTTATTGATCAAGGAGGAGCTCCAACAACAGAATGGGGAAGAAAATATAAAGCACAGCAAGATGCAAGAAGACAAAAAAGAGAAGAAAAACTAAGAGAAGAACAGAAAAAACAAGATGATGATATGGCAGCTAGAAGAAAAGCAACAGAAAAAGCTGCTGAAGCTGCAAATAACGATCCTGAGGTACAAAAAGAAAGAGCAGAACGAGATGCTCGCTACAAAGCAGAAGCCGAAGCTGCAAAAGCAGATGCAGCCAAATGGGCAGCAGAGAATCCAGAAGAAGCTAATAAGCTTCTGAAAAGGAATCCAGAAACTGGTTTGATAAGTCCAGCAGAAGACAGACCTACTACTGGAGACTCATATACAGATAGATTAAGATACAGAGCTGCTGCTGATGCTCTCTATAAAAGAGAAGAAGAAAAGAAACTTCAAAAAGAAGCAGAGGATGCTGATAAAAAAGAAAAAGCTAGTCTTGAGTCTGCATTTAAGATGGGAGAAAAAATTTACGAGAGAGAGGAAGCAGAAAGAAAACAGAAAGTACAAGAAGCAAGAGATGCAGAAGAAGAAAGACAATATCTTGCAACTCCAGAAGGACAAGAAAGAGCAAGAAGAAGCCAGGAGCAAGTAGAGCAACAAAATCTTGAGGCTTTTAGAGCAAGAAAACAGAAAGAAAAAGATGATAATGAAGCGGAGCGTGCTCGTCGTGGAGGCGGATTAGGAGGAATGACACAAAAAGATGTTGATGATGCTAATAAAACATATCAAGAATATACAGATTATGCTGGGGCAGTAGCTGGAGGGTTTTTTGAGGGATTAACAAATAATCCAATGACAAGAGTTTTATCTGGTGTTGGTTCAGCAGGAAGATATGCTGTTCAAACAGGAGCGGTAGCATTAACTACAGCAGCATCCCGAGCTATTGATCAACAAGCTAGAACACAGGCTAATTATGGTAGTCTTGGATCTTCTTCTGATGATAAACCATTAGATATTAATGGTCCAGAATACAGAGCATATTATGATAGTCTTGGTAAATTACAAGATGCTAGTGCGGCAGGATTACAAGCAGGAGTAGTTGAGACAGCAGGAGGATTAACATCATATGTAGATAAAAAAACGGGTAATCAACTCCTAAATTATTCAGATAGACTTAATGCACAAAGACAAGGATTAGAAGATCAATATTTGGAAGGGGCTGATGAAACAACTAGAAGAACATATTCTTATGCTAATGAGGCAGCAAATTATACTCTTGACCCAACTCTTACTGCCGGAGCAGGAGTTGCAGCAAAAGGAGCTAGTAGAGTAGCTGGAGCAATAGATGCAGCAGATACTGCAAGGAGAGCAGCAGCTGAAGCAGCAGCCAAAGCAGCTGACGACGCAGCTAAAGCAGTAGCAACAAGAACAGCAGAAAGAACAGCAGCAGCAGCTAAAGCAGCTGACGATGCAGCTGCAAGAACAGCGGCAGTAGTACGAAAAGAAGAGAAAGCAGCATCAGAAGCATTAGCTATGGCTGACAGCACTCCAGATTTCACTCCTCCGAGAGCAACAGATGGAGGCCCCCCACAAGTTCATGGTGAAGATTTTTATGTTAATCCTGGAGAAGCAGAACAAGCGGCTGTCATGAAGAAAGCGGCAGATGAAGCAGCAGCAAGAACAGCAGCAAGAGCAGCAGAAAAAGAAGCAGCAGAAAAAGCAGCTAGACAAGCAGAAACAAAATATCCTGTTAAGAATCCTTCACAAGAATTTAAAGACGCATATGATAAAGCAACAGCTGAAGCAGCAGCAAGGGAAGCTAGTAGACCAAAGCCACAGACAGTAACTAATAATCAACCAGATTTAGATAAATCTTTAGATGATTATAGTAAAATTAAAGGAAATGACCCAGCAGCGCCAGCAACAAAACCAAGATACGACTTAGACGCAGCTGTAAAACAAGATAAATTTGGCACTACTGCAACCAAAGATCAAACAGGACAAGTAGCTTCTCAACGAGCAATGGAAGGAACCGCACCAACAGCTCCAACATATCCGGCGACTCCAACAACTTCAACATATCCAAGTCCAACCCCAAGAATAAAACCAGCTGTTCGTCCATTTAGTAGAAGAGCTGGAGAATTAGCTTTAGTTGGAGGAACAACTTCAGCTGCTACTTATTTTGGAGATACTATGGGTAGGCAGATATTTACCCCGGTAGCAGAGATGAATGATGGACTACCTCCTCTTCCTAATACTCCCCCTCAGCCAGCATTTATGCAAAATAGAGTGCCTATGGGACAAGGAGAAGTAGGAAGAGGAGGGGATGATCTTCCAAGAGCAAATGAAGAAGACTTAGACAGAAAAAAGAAAAATGCAAAACCTAAATCTTTAGGTGGTTTAATTTATGCTAGTAATGGAGCACTGATATCTGCCAAAAAGTCTGGTGCTGATAGGCATTTAGCAATGTTGTCTGATAATGAATATGTGGTCAATAATAAAGATTCACTAAGACACAGAGGATTGTTAGACGCTATTAATAGTGGTAATTATAGTCGTGGGGGTATAGTTAATTACATGGCTAATGGTGGAGTTGTAGGGGCAAAATATTATCAAAAAGCTGGTTTAGTAGATCATAGTGGTAATGTTCCTAGTGGAGGATCCTCCGGTGTATCTAGTAATAGTCAAATGTCGGCTGATGCTCTTAGTTCTGTTGTGGATAAATTTGGACAGCATGTGAATAATATTGCTCCTGCAATTAGCCAATTTGGAGAACACGTTGGTCAAGTATCTCCAGCGTTGATGTCTTTTGGTGGAATGGTTGGTGCTTTCGGAGGTCATGTAGAAGCTATGAGCGCTGGAGGAACTGTTAGCCATACTCATAGTGTAGAAAATAATCATAGATTTATTGGTGGTGAAAGTATTAATAATGTATTGAACACTATGGGTGATGGTCTTAAGATAGCAGCTGATAATAGATTAAAGGATACTCTAAGAAATATTGATACATATAACGAAAATTCACTATTAAGAGGCACAGACGCTCAAAGTATTATGGGTAAAAACAATAATATAGCATAACATAAGGTTCATTATGATAAAATCTCCTATTCATATATTTGATAATATTGGTGCAAATTGTTCTATTGATAATAATAGTTTTGTTATAGGACAGAATTTAACAGGATATAAGACCTTATCTAGTGAGCATGTTGGCCACTATGTCTCCTATCTTGTTAAAAATGGTGGATCATGGGAAGTTGGACTAGGTTTAGTAAAGTATGATAATACAAAAATTGTTGTTGAAAGAACAAAAGTTACCAGATCTTCTGATAGTGATAATCAAGTAGTATTCTCTGGTAGTATCAACCAGTTTTATGTTTTTGCCAATGAGTATAACTTCAATGTGGGTTTAAATAATTGTATATCTCTTAATAAAGATACAGATATAGAGAATATTCGTGCCACCTATCTAGTAGACCTCTCAGATAAAAATATTCAAGTCAACTTACCTTCTGCAACAGAAAACCAAGGACTAGTATTAGAATTCAAAGGGTCGGGAAGTAAATATTTACAAGTTAAATCTGATAATACTACAGTATGTATCTTATCTGATCAACAATATATTAAACTTATTTCTAACGGAGAATCTTGGATCAGTTTAGTTTCAAATTCTCAAAATGATTCTGTTTCATCTCAGGCAGCAATTACGGGAATTAGTACCGATATTGCATATAATGCTTTATTAGAAAATATTAGTGGATTAATTAGTGGATCTAATCTTTATCTAGGTAATAATGGAAAGCTATTAATTGGTGCTTCTGGAGAAGCTGATGCTGCTAATATAATCCCAACATCTGGTAATTATCCAGTAGTCTTTAATAATACAAGAGTTGGTTCTGATTTTTGGGTTAAGGGTAGCGGAGATAAGAGTTTATACTTTTCATATACAGGAAAGGTTGGGATTAATGTTCCAACAACAGTGTCTTCTGATTCACTCTCTACTCTTCATGTTGTTAATACTCTTTGTGGAGAAGGTATTCGTTTAGAAAATAGAAATCAATGTTCTCCAGCAAATATTACTTTATATCATAAGCCCTCCACCGTACCAGCAAATAATGATATAGTAAGCACAATTAATCTATCTTCTAAAAATTCAACTAATAATCAGATTGATTATGCTCAGATTAGATCACGAGCATTAAATGCTACCTCTCCTTCTACTAGTGGAGAATTCTCAATAGCTGTTAATAATACTAGTAATAATTTAATAGAAATATTTAAAGCAAATAGAGATGGCTGTTACGTTAGTGGAGTAGTTTCGGCTTCTTCCTTTAGACTTAGCGTTCCAACAACTAGTGGCAATCTTTTAATGTCAGATAGTAATGGAAATATAATGTTGACAAGTGTTGCAAATAGCCCCATTATTAATTTGATAGATGGTGGTGTTGTTGTCTTTACTGGAGTTTTGACATAATGAAAATTAAACGAGACATATCATCGACTGCCGCCCCATCTGCCGAACAATTAGAAGTTGGAGAATTAGCTATTAATGCTAAAACTGGTATTCTATATACTAAATTAGTAGACGGATCAGTTGTCAAATATCTAGGATCCCCAGTAGGAGCCTCATCTGCTAACCCTGGTGTTTACTCCCCTACTCCTGTTATAACATTCTCAGATACCACTAGTTTTTGCTGTAATGGTACTAGTTTGATAGTTACTGTTAATAATCTCTTAGTAGATTCTATTTATTCTTATTCTATAGTTGATCTTACAGGAAACTCTACTGTTTCCTTTAGTCAAACAAGTGCCCAACTATTCCCATTAAATAGCTCGCAAAGATCTGCTGTACTAAATATTAGTATAGGAACCTCTCAGCCTAATGCTACTTTAAAATTTAGTATTTATGAAATAGTTACAGTGGGAAGTTCAACAACCAGCATTATTCGTTCAGAAAAATTATTACCCATTTGTTGTCAGAATTGCACAGGATAAACTATGCCAAATAAGATATACTATGCAGGAAATCTATGTTCTGGCGGAGTTGTGGTACCCTTCAGTGGCATAAATCTATCTCTTAATCAAACATATAGAATTAACTTTTCTTGTATTAGTACTATTTCTCCTAATAGTCAGGTTACTTTAAATCCTACTGGATATATGTTAACTCCTTCAGAAAGAGAATTAAAACTACAAACCAATTTATTAGTTAAAAACGGATATAATATAGATAACAGTAGCTCTAATATTGTTCAATTATCTATTTTTAATAGTAATAATACTGAAATATATAGAGATTATGTTGCTGTTACTTGTGGAGATTTATGTGGGGCTAATGGGATACCAGCTTCTACAGCTACTCCCACCATAACTCCATCACAAACTAGTACTCCTCCTCTAGTTACTCCGTCAGTTACCCCAACAATAACTCCAACAATAACACTAACCCCCACCCCAACAAGAACTAGGGCTTTAACCTTCAAAGTAGAGTTTGATAGCAAAGAGTTTATTACAAATCTTCCTGCTTGTAATCAAGCTATTGTTAAAGCAAATATATATGGCTTAGTAAATGAATACTATCAATATCGTTTTAGTACAGATATGGTTGGAACTGATTTAGGTTTATCTAATCCTTCTGGAACCGTCCTCTTGACTAGTAATCCAACAACAGTTGTAACCACCGTTAGTATGCCTCGTCCATGCACCAATTATTCATTAAAATTTGGAGTTACTAATACTGGCCATACTGTAGAGACCATAGGCTTTTTTAATTGCGGTAATTGTTCATAAGTCGTCTTTTAGTGTATATTATTTTATATATTGACCTTTTAGGATTTCATTCATGTCCATAACCATTAATCTTGATTTTAGGAACTATACCAAAAAAACGAATCTAGAACAAGTCGTTGTATTAACGGCTAATGACTCACTACAAGGATTCTTTATTGCTTCTGTTTATTGTACTAATTTAATTGTAGGAAATAAATATCAAATAAATTATTCAGTATTACAAAATAATAATAATGCTATTTTCGACCCAGCTCAACAAACAATATATGCATCTTATCAGACACAAAATTTTGCAACATTAATTAAAGTACCTACCCAAGGACTATATACGTTATCGGCAACAATAAGAGATATTACTCTTGGACCAACTGGTGGGGATGTTGGTACTGATACTATTACTGTTCAGTGTGGGCCTTTTCCAGTAACTCCTACTCCGACCCCAACAGTTACTCCTAGCTCTCTATATAGAGAGAATAAATTAAATGTAATTTTATTAGATTCTGATTTAGTAGAAGATTCTATTATAAATTTTGATAGTTGTTCTCAAGACTTAGTTTTAGTAACATTAGCCAGCGGTGCTATTGTAGGGAATAAATATTCATACAATTTTAAAGATTATCCTCAAAATTCAGTTTCTATTGAGAATAGGCAGGGAGAAATTTTTGCCGGGTCTGAGATTCAAAATATCAATACAAAAATAGCCCTTACTGGAATTCCTTATGCTTTTATTGTTTCTGAAATTACAGATATCAATACTGGCTTCAAAAAACAAAGTCAACCAATACTTTTAAGATGTTCTCAAGGAGGATCTTGCTCTACTACTATTCTACCAGTAGGAATAGATATTAATTTTGGAGCACCAACCTTCAAAAGTTGTAATTCCCGAGGATTAACTTTAGCTAGTATATCATACCTCAAAGGAGGTACTGGTTTTTCTATTGGAGATAAACTAACAACAAAGGATGCGGGAGGATATGGAGCAGAAATAACTATCAATTCTGGTGGAATTACTGTTGATACTATTACCTCTATTTCTGGGGGTACAGGTTTTAATATTGGGGACTATGTATCTGTTACTGGGTCAGATGGAAATGGAGCTTTACTAAAAGTAGTATCAGGAGGAATAACTGCTCAATCTATTGATGCTACTTCAAATAATTGCACAGGCTTTAGTATTGGAGAGTTGATAACTACTATAGGAGGCGGAGGAAGTGACGCTCTCATTTCTGTTACATCTACAGGAATAAATGGATCTATAACAAATTTTTCCATTCTCAATAATGGTTACGGTTACACCTATGCTCCAAACGGAATTAAATCTTTAACCTCTAATAGAGTATGTACATCTCTATCATTCAATGCTAATAATTTTACTATTCCTCCTGTTGGAGGAGTAACAAATGATTCTCTTAATTTATCAGGAGGTACTGGTTTTGACATAGGAGAGATAATTAGTATCTCTGGAGCAGAAAGTACCAGTGGTGGAGCAAAAGTAAGAATATTATCTGGATCTCTTAGTGCTGCCTCTATAAATATAGCTAGTGGAACAGGATATGTTGTAGGAGATTTATTAACAACTACTGGTGGAAATGGAGCAGACGTTGTTATTAGAGTAACCTCCGTGAGTAGTGGAGCTATTACTGGTTGGGAAATATTGAATGGAGGCTATGGATTTACTAGTGCTCCAACAGGACTTGTTAGACTAACAGGAGCAGGTACCTCAGCAACATTTACTGGTAATGCAACGAATTTTGCTATTACTCCTGCCGGAGAAATTACATCAAGTTCAATTTCTGGATTAATAGGAACTGGACCATTTTCCGTTAATGATATTATATTGGTAGCTGGAGGAGATGGTAATGGAGCAACAATACAAGTAACAAAAATAGATAGTAATCAAAAAATTCTAGAATATGTAATAACTAATCCTGGTTCTAGTTACACAAAGACTCCAATATTAGCCAACCCTAATGGATTAGCTTTAACAATACAACCAACATTTAATATTGATAATTTTACAGACGCTGGGTATGTTGTAACCAATGCTGGATGTTGTTATAAAAATACTCCAACAGCTATTTCTTCAGACGGTAATGGCTCTGGGATGATAGTTCAATATGATACAAAAAACTTTATAGATCCTGCTTTAGCCGTTGTTAATCCCGGAGCAGGATATACTCGTCCTCCTACTGGTCTTAATGTTGTGACTGGAGATGGTTCAGTAGCGTCTGTTACAGCTTCTTTCAATGGAAATAATTTTACCATCCCTGCTGCTGGATCAATAACATATTCTTCAATGAGTAGTTTGATAGGAAAATCAGGATTCTCTAATGGAGAAGAACTCCTACTAGCTGGAGCAGATGGGACTGGCGGAAGAATACAAGTATTTACGAATAGTTCTGGAATTATTACTAAGTACGTAATACTAGATCCAGGTTCTGGATATACTATTTCTCCAACTCTAACTAAAATAAATGGGACAGTTATTCCTGGTATTCTTTTCGATCCATCTCTATTTACAACACCAGCAATTTCGGTTACAAATCCTGGTTATGGATATTTTGATAAGCCATCAGCACTAGAAGTTACAACAGGATATGGTAATCTAGATACTGCTGTTGTAGTATTTAACGATAATCATTTCATTGAGATTATTGGGCCACAACCAACACCATCTAATACTCCCCCAAATACTCCAACACCAACACCAACCCTGCCCGCTCTATGTAACGATTTACAATTCGCTGGTGGACAGAATGATAGATATGATCTTACAGTTAGTCTTCCAGCAATTAGTGGTCAAAATTTCTTGATAGTTGAAAATTCTCCAGCAGCAAGTATGCATTCAATTCTACAAGGAGCTGGTTTGGTAAATGGAACAGCTATCATTAGTGTTGAAAATTATTATACGACTTTTATGAATGATACTAATTTAAGAAAAATTTATTTGGATCGTAATTTAACAGCAAATATTGATGGAGATACACAGGTCACTGGCTTTACTGTAGATGCCAGAATTATTAAAACATCATATTGGCCTGGATATATGAGATTTGATTATGATGCTTATCAAATCCCTGACAGATTTAAAATAATTGGTATTCCATTAGATTCCAATAAACCACAAACATTACTATGGGATAGTGATTATAGAGGAGAGACTAATAGCTGCGGATTTGCTGTTCCTGTCGCTTTAGGAAAAGGAACCACGACCATATACAAACCAGAAGGTGTTACTAATGTTAAAGTTATAGTAGAGGCCCCATGTGTAGGTACGGCTTGGGAGTATATCCTATACTGTCCAATCAGAACTCTCATGAGTCCAACACCAACTATTACTCCAACTATAAGTTTAACTCCCTCTATAACTCCAACTATAAGCTTAACCCCCTCTATAACTCCAACCAAAACTGTTACGCCCACAATAACATTAACTCCATCCAGAAGTCGTTAATAGGATAAAATATAGATGGCTACTAATAATAATTTACTTTTTAAAATTACTATACTAGAACAAGTATCTTCGAATGAAGCTTGTAAAACAGCAGAAGATATTATCTCTATAGTCTGTCTGCCTATAGCAACCCCAACACCAACTCCAACTAATACTATTACTCCATCAGTAACTCCTACAATATCATTAACTCCATCTATAACTCCAACTATTTCGTTAACTCCATCTATAACCCCCACTATTTCATTAACTCCATCAATAACACCAACAATAACTCCTACAGTAACAGCTACGGTTACGGTAACTCCATCAATTACTCCTACTAAAACTTTGACTCCTACTCCGACTAATACTGTAACTCCAACAATGTCGGTTACCCCAACAATGACCCCAACGCCTTCTGGTCCTAACTCTATTCAATTAAATCAGGCTAATAATTGGACATATAATTTGAATAATGAACCATTAGTCAGGTTTGTTCCACAAGACAATACTCGTTATTCGGTATCTATGAAAATACTAGTAACATCAACAGATTTAACCTCCTCATCCTCCATTCCTAGTGTATCTAATATTATGGCTGGAGGTTCTTTACTTGGACAGGTAATATATAGTGCTTCTAATTTTGATAATAAATCGATAATTCTTTATTATAATGGACTTACTTATACTGGCCGAATTACTAATCCATCTACCAATTTATCTTAACTAAGGTGATCTAATGATAATTGATAATGTCTTTAATATTAAAACATATCTTGGTAGTCAAGCACTACCTGTGGTTAATCCTCCAGCTTCATTGGCTTCTGATGCCACATATTCGACATTCATAAGCAATATCAGCTCCATCTATGGGACACAGGCAATTAATGGATCTATACCGTACCTATTTAAAACAGGTGGTGTGGTTGATGTTAACTCAACTTTAAAAACACTAGAGCCCAAACAGTCATACTATTTTGTATCCAAATCAAATGCTGTATTCCCATATAACATCCCATATTCTGGATCATTAATGCCATTTACTACTTACGGAAATTGTCCAGTAGTTAATTTATCAAGTGATATTGTGGTATTAACATCGACTAGTGGTAATCATTATTATTGTAATCAAAATATTAGTAATCTGAATATTGGAGAAAATTATACATATAGCTTTAGGGTGGTTGATAGTAATTGGCCAGTTACTATTTTCCCATCTTCTGGTAGTCTTCAAAGTTCTCAAAATGTTAATAATATTGGAGCTTTAATCCGCTTCGATAATGATTCTGGAGTTACTGACTACAGCACATTCTTACCACCAAGAACATCCTTAAGCCAATTAGACAAAAAGAATTTATTTGCAGTTATAGAAGTTTCTGTAACGGCTCCATCAAATATAGGCTGTCCAAAAGTATTAGATACATTCATGATGCAATGTAATAGTTGTGTACCATTACCCACCCCAACCCCATCAGTTACCCCAACCCCAACTCCAACCCCTGTCCCAACATTTGCTTCAGCTATAATAATTTTAGCTGGAGCCACCTCTATAATATCCAATGGAATAACATTTGTTGGTAATCCTGGAGATAAATTAGAAGTAACGCATCCCAGTCCTTTCACTGGAACACCAAAGACCATGATTGTAAATATCGGAGGAACTCAGGTTTGTCAAATAACCTTTAATGATCCTTATACTGGCAGATCTTTTAAGTTTACCAGATCAGGATCGTCAACATCATATATTGGGACATTTGTGGATGGAACGGTTAACTTTTAATTTTTAATAGGACTTATTGATGTCATTAACTATAAATAAAAAAATAGCATTAGTAGAATATTTAGGTCCTACAAAAAATATTTCTGCTCTTACTAATGTTTCTGAAATTGACATAATATATAAAGTCAATCCTAATGGTAATGGATACGTTTCTTGGAAGAGTGGTAGTCTTTTTAATTTTCTTTCGACATTAGATGGCCCAGCTGCTGCAACCGTTGGTGGATCAGTAGAAACTTCTTATTATATCATAATTAGCAAAAGTGACAACCCTAATTATGAACTATATAGTGAATCAGATAGATTAAATAGTAAAGATACTATAAATATAGATAAACAAATAGTTATTGTCAAATATCCAGGATCCACAGATTTAACTTTATCTATAGCTCCTTTTAAAAATTATGTATCAAAAATATACAAAGTTGGAGATACCGGTACTTCTTGGCAAGTTTGGGATCCTAATTCTAATTTTAATGCAATTACAGCCCTTAATACAAATACTATCTATTTATTTCTGTCACAAAGTTTTCCTTATAATTTATGGACGATTGCCACCCCAACACCAACACCAACGTTAACTCCAACGCCAACAAAGACTCCAACAGTTACTCCAACAATAACACTAACTCCTACAATAACACTAACTCCTACTCAGACACAAACCCCATCAATAACTCCAACAAAAACTGTTACTCCAACAGTTACTCTTACTCCAGGAATTTCTCCTTCTCCAACTCCTACGATAACCCCTACTATAAGTGTAACAGCTACTAGAACCCCCACAGTAACCCCTACAGTAACCCCAACACAAAGTCAAGATATTTGTATAACTGCTCCTGATAGAGCTATTTACTTTGGAGATCAAGAAAGTATTGGAAAAACTTATGGAGGAGGATATCTTGCTGGATATATATTAGATCCAACAAATGCTACTCGTGGATGGGCTTTGATTGTTGCCGAAATAACTGGGTATGCAGAAGGTAATCATTTAAACTTAGGAACCACTTTACTTCAACCATTACCAGCTAGTGGTCATTTTTATGATGGGTCTGCTGTTATGGCAAGTGGTCTAGCAGCAGCTAGTGCACAAGGTGTTGATTTTGATACAGCATTGCCAGGTATGGCTTTTTGTAATAATCTAAATATAGGATTCACACCCTATCAAGGATATGCTGACTGGTATTTACCATCAATATATGAATTAGAATTAATATATAGAAATTTTAAACCAACAACAAATATTAATGATATTTTAAATTCTAATGGATTTAATAGATATAGTATTCCAGAAGGAGCAGCATACTCCCTCTCAGATCCCGCACAAACTTCTTGTCGTTCTTGGCAAAATAACGGTGCTGGTTTTATAGGCAATAATTCTTTGATTGATACTAGCAAATATGCAAACAGTAGTCTATTATCTTCTACTCAAACAGCTACTCCTCAATTTGCTGGCGCTGGAACTAATGTTTGGAGAATTGCTTATATTGATCCTAATAATGGAAATTTCCGCAATTGGGATATATATGAAAATATTAATACTAGTTCTCCTTTTACAGTCAAGCCTATCAGAAGAATAAGTCTACTTACGAATATTACCCCAACTCCAACAAAAACTCAAACTCCAACCCCAACAGTTACTCCAACTATCACAATAACTCCGACGACAACAGTAACTCCATCGGTAACTCCAACAAAAACAGTAACTCCTAGCGTAACTCCGACAATTACTCCAACTATTAGTGTTACTCCCACACTAACTCCAACTGTGAGTATAAGTCTCTCACCAACCCCAACACTAACTCCTAGTCCTACAAAAACAGTAACTCCTACAATAAGTCTAACTCCCACAATAACCCCAACAGTATCTATTACTCCTACTATTACTCCTAGTTTACCAGCTGATTTAAATACAGTAAACTATAATAATCTTGCTATTTTTAATGGAGCAGCAAACTTAACTACGGTAGGTAGTAATGGAGGACAATCATATTATGGACTATATGATATGTCTGGAAATGGATCAGAATATATCGGAGATGGATCTAACACATATGTTATTGGTGGATGCTATAACTCATCAGCAACAGATATTAGTAAAAATGCATTATTGAGCGCAACATATTCTATAGCAGATGCTTCCACTAGTTTTAGAATAGCTTCTATTAATGATGAGGTTTCTGTTGGAAATTTTGTGACTATTGGAGACGCCGGTAATAATAATGATGCTAATGGTAGAGGTGGCGTATCTTATGTTTATAGACTTGGTAAATATCTAGTAACTAATGATGAATATTGTGCTTTCTTAAATAGTGTAGCTAGAAATTCTGACAATAGAGCTCTTTATAATCCTAGTATGAATTCTGATGCTGTTCGTGGAGGAATATTCAGAATATCTACTATTAGTGGATCAACAGTGACCTACACCTACGTTTGTAAAACAAATTTTGGAAATAAACCAGTAAATTATGTTTCTTGGTTTGATTGTGCTAGATATTGCAATTGGTTACATAATGGAGCACTATCTTCTAGCGATACTGAGACTGGGGCTTATACTTTAACCTCTTTAGTTCCACCAACCAAAAATTCTGGGGCTAGATATTGGCTTCCATCATTAAATGAATGGTATAAAGCAGCATATTTTAAAGGAGCAGCACCCGGAGCAGGATATTGGACATATGGAACTAAATATGATACAGTCCCATCTTCAGTAATAGCAAATTCTATTGGAGAAGGCCCGTATACCACAGAGAATGAGACATTCCCTCCTGGAAAAATATTCATTTTAACAAACTCTAGGCTTGTTAGTATTGATAATACTAATAACTCTATTAAATTTATTGATGGTATTAATTCTACAACAGATTCTATCGTTCTTAGTAGAGATCAAAAATTAGCATTCATATCCAATAATACAATCGGTGTTGATGTTGTTGATATTTCTTCTTCTAATCAATCAGATTTTTCTGTTATAGCTGGCATAGGAGCAGGATCAAATCCAACAAAACTATTAGTTAATGATGATGGTAATAGACTTCTTATTGTAGGAAACGGATCAAATACAATAAGACTAGTAGATATTACAAACACTCTGTTTTCAACTACAAATATTATACCAAATCCTTTTACTTCTAATTCCTATATAGATGCATGTTATGGATCTGATTCCAATACTATTTATTTGTTGTCTTATAAAGGTTTTCCAGATTATAGTAATTCTCTTTATCTATTAACCATGAATAGTGATGGGACAGTAGCTCAGAATATACTAATAAGGACAATATCCTCTGTATCTTCTCCAGAATTATCAAAGATATTTTTCATAGATAATAAGATATACTACTATTCTACTCAAAGCAGTGCTATTAATGTATATAGTTCAACTGGATCTCCACTAGGTTCTATTCCTCTATATATTTTTAATTCTGGTTCACTAAGTTCATATAATATAATCTTATTAAAAGCATATACAGATACTATTAAACATAGACTGTATTTATATTGTCGTTCAGCATCTACTACTGTTACTAATGTTTTTACTATTAATACTATTAATGATACTGTTATAGGATCGACTGTTGTTAATGGTTCCACTAATTTTGCTGGAATAGTTAGTGGAGATGTTTTATCTATTGTTTCTGATAAATATCTCCGAGCAGTAGATACTACAAATAGACAAATTATCAATAATATTGATTTGACTCAATATGGATTAACAAATACAGAAATCTCTAATATAAAAGGTCTTGCTTTCAAATCTAATGATCCTCCAAAGTTCACCCCAACAGCAACAAGAACGCCAACTCCAACTCCAACACTAACCCCATCAGTAACAGCAACACAAACCCCGACACCCACAATAACTCCAACTAAGACAGTAACACCGACCCCATCATTAACTCCTCCAGAGACACCACCAGCATTCGTAAACAATATACTGTCTGCTGTAGGGTTAAATAATCTAGGACAATTAGGAGATGGTACATATAAATCTAAAAATAGATTCATAACTATAACTGCTCCTTCTGGAGATATTACTTCCACTAATTATCCAATTAGAGCTAGTGCTTTAGGTGACCATAATCTGATTATAGATTCAAATAATAGAATGTGGGGCTGGGGGGCTAATGATAAAGGACAGGTTGGAACAGCTAATTGGAAAGCAACGTCTATCTTTAATAACGGAAATACTCCCGACAATATCATCTATGATGGAATTGCTAATAAGTATACATTGTTCAGTTCCAATATATCAAACACTGCCCTTATGTCTAGTGACGGTTTGAGTTGGGGACCAACATCTCTTCCTTCAAACTCCTTATGGTCAGCTTCTGCTGGATTTAATACAAAAATAGCAGGAATTCCAGCAAATATAGAAGCATCATCGTTCGTGGCTGCAAATGCATCAAACGTACTGGCTCAATATAGTATGAGTACAAATGCTTGGACAACAAAGACATTGCCATCTGCAAATAATTGGACAACAATGACTCAAAATGGATCAAGATTCTTTATCTTCTCTAGCAATTCTTCTAAAGTAGTATATTTTGTTCCAGCTATTAATCTAGCTTCATTTTCTACAGGAGAAATTAGTCTTGGTACAACCTCTAATAGTATATATTGGAAATCAGCAGCATCATATAGCAAAAATATTGTTGCCATATCTTATAACAATAATATTATAACTAGAAGCTTAGACTCAGGAAATACTTGGACTATTACTAATATGCCGGTATCTGCAAATTGGGAGCAGATTATTTATGTTGGACCTAGATTAATAGCAATTGCCTCAAATTTAGACGCAATCTATATTAGCGAAGATAACGGAACAACATGGACACAGAAAAATTTACAAGTTTTTGGTGGATGGTCAAGTATAACCTACTTTAATAATACATTAATTTTAGTTGCAAAAAATGGCCTATACTACTTGATTAGTTCAGATAGTGGAAATACTTGGAGCAAAAAAATCCTTCCGTCAGGACTATATGTCACACCAACGCCAACCGCTACCTTAACTCCAACACCGAGTAAGGGTGTATAGAATAATACATAATTTATTTAGGATTAAACATGGTTAATTTCAGAAAATTAATAACTGGTAATGGTTTTGTACTAGGTATCGGAGACGAAAACGATAAATTATACGTTTTTGGGGACGAAATCAATAAAAATTCTATTAGTAGAATGGGAAATGATGGTGATTTATATGGGAGTAGATGGTCTTCAATTGCTGTAAATTATAAGCATTCCGCCGCTATTGATATTAATAATAAGCTATATATATGGGGAGATAATTATTACGGTCAATTAGGACTTGGTGGTAGTATATCAAATGCAGTTGACCCACAGCTTCTTAATAATGATTTATGGTCATCGGTTAGTTGTGGAGCGTTTCATACGTCTGCCATTAAAGGAGATGGATCTTTATGGACTTGGGGAGATAATACTTTCGGACAAATAGGAAACGGAACAGTGGGTGGGAATTTTTCAAAATTCTTCCCTGTACAAATTTCTTCATATGATTTTAATACTGTCTCTCTTCTTATGCATATGGATGGAATTGATGGAAGTTCAGTATTCACAGATAGTTCATTCAGAAATTTCACCTTGAACAAAGTTGGATCTCCTGTGATCTCTACAGTTCAAAGTAAGTTTGGAAATTCTTCTTATTACAAGGGAACATCATCTTCTTCTTGTCTTTATACTATAGATGATGCTTTTAAGTTTGGATCTGAAGACTTTACTGTAGAAGCATATGTATATTTGATTGGAGGAAGTTTAGGCTACAATATTTTAATGGATACTCGGAAAACTAGCGATGGTTCTGGAGGTTCTTGGTTTGGAGTCTATAATGGTATGCTCTATTATGAAGATAAACCAACAATTAGTATGCCTACTAATAAATGGGTTCATGTTGCTTTTGTTAGAAGCTCAGGATCTTTAAAGCTATATCTAGATGGAGTTTTAGTTTATACCATAACTTCTACTATAGATTATAGTTCAGGATATTTTTCTCTAGGAGGAGCCAGCTACTCTTCGTTAGGAGCAACTCCATTTAATGGATATATTGACGAAGTAAGAATAAGCAAAGGAGTTCCAAGATACTTAACCAACTTTACTCCAACAACAGTCCCATTTACCAATATTAATGAAGTTTATACTAAGGTAGTTAGTGGTACAAATTTTAATATTGCTATTAAAAATGACGGGACTTTATGGTCATGGGGAAATAATACCTATGGTCAATTAGGACTATCAGATAATCTTTCTAGATATATTCCAACTCAAATAACAGGAACTAACTGGGCAGATATTTCTTGTGGGGATGGGCATGTTATTGCTATAAAATCTAATGGAGAACTATATTCTTGGGGATATAATCAAAATGGAGAATGTGGATTAGGAGATAATTCAAATAAAAATGCACCTAATAAAATCACACTCCTTAAAGCGAATGATAGTCCAATTAACTTAGTTGGAATAACTGTAGACAATCAAAAAAGAATAGCCTGTGGAAGAAACCACAGTTTTATCATCGCAAATACTGCTGGTGTAAATAATGTTTTATATGGAACAGGAAAGAATGATAATGGACAATTAGGAACAGGAGACAGTATAGCGAAAAATTTCTTTACTGCTATAGACTTGAGTAAACGACATCTTTCTGTTAATGCTGGAGCAAGTCATAGTATTGTTAAGCTAGATATTCCTGCTAATCAGCCTACTCCATCTCCAACCCCTACATCTACCGTTACTCCTACTGTAACTCAAACAATTACTCCTACAGTAACACCAACTGTTAGTATTACTCCAACAATAACTCCAACTAAGAGTGTTACTCCAACGGTAACCCCAACAATATCGTCATCCCCAATACTTACCAGAACTCCTACTCCAACAGTAACTCCTTCTCAAACTCCGCCCTCAAGAATTGGTAAATTTTGGATACCAATGACCGCTCTAAGTAAAGTTTGGAGCGGTATAGCCTACTCATCATCTCTAAATAAATTTATAGGGGTTCCTATTGGAAATATAGGCATGGTTAGTTCGGTTGGCGTAGGCAATTCTTGGCAAGAATCCAATCTTCTGCCTAACTCCATAATATGGAATGTAATTGACGGAGGAGACTTTATCTTAGGATATGGACCTAACACACTATATACTGCAATAAGTAATGATGGATTTACTTGGGCTCCTGGTCCTAATTCTCGTCAAGATACTCAGTCTCAAGAAGGATCAATTATTAGTACCTCTAAAGTAGGAAATCAGATAATATCTCTTACATATCCGCTTGATGCTATTTCTCCATTAGGTTATAGAATTCTCAAAAAAGACAATTCATCTTTAGTTTTTTCAAATAGAATATACCATAAAGACTCTAATAATAAGAATATTATCTATAAAGATAGTGCTAATTGCAATAATGTTGCTAAAACACTAACTGACGTAAGATACAATGGAGGACCCGGACCATATGGTACTTATGATATGGGAGGGAACGTTTATAATTGGACAGATACTACAGCAGGATCTTATAAAGTTTATAGAGGTAACAATTATCTCAGTAATTTTAATACCTCTAGAAATTATAGTGTATCCCCAACAACAACTGATGGTAGCATAGGAGTTAGATTTGTTACAACTCAAAGCTCTCCATCTTATAGTTCTTTTGTTTCTGTCGGAGATGCTGGAAATAGCGGAAATTCTGGATATGGTGCCGTCTCATATAACTATAAGATTCAAAAATATCCAGTAACGTGTTCTGAATATGTTGAATTTTTAAATGCTGTTGCTTTAAATGGTGATCCAAACTCATTATACGATCCCTTGATGAGTGAATACTCCGTACCATATGGAGTAAAGAGTCAAATAAACTTATCTTCTGGAACTTCAGGATATCCTAGAGTACTTTTAGTTAAAGATGTTTTTCTTTATGTTATTCATTATCCTATTGGTGGTTCGTATATAGAAGTTATAGATACTAGCACAGATACTATCGTTAAACAAATTCCATTCGGAGGAGGCGGGGCATCTGATATTTTTGCAGTATTTAATTCAGATAAGACTAAGATATATATTCATCCTTATGGAAGTTATTTTATTTATGAACTAGATACAACGACTAACACAGTATCTACTATGACTAGTCTTTTCCAAAGTTCTACTTTTAGTAATGTTTGGTCTGACATGATATATGATCAAACAAATGACAGACTTTTATTTTTATCTTGGGGAGCTTTTGAGGTCAAAGCATTTAATTTAGCTACAAAAACTGCTACTACCATAATTAAAAATTCAACCACAACTTTAGGTTTTATTTATAGATCCAATGCGTTTTTGTATAATAATAAACTATATGCATTAAGTTCTACATATAGTAGTCTTAATACAACTTCTGGAACATTATCAGTAATTAATTTATCAAATAATACATCAACAAACTATGCAATAGATAGCGGACCACTCAGCTCAGGCTTTAATGAAACAACAGGCAAAATATATATTGGTTGTAATAATTATTCTACTACTACAAATAAAATAAAAGTATTTGATATTGCTCAAAACTTATTCGAAACAGATATTAGTTTAAATTTAGGATCTAGAAGAATATATAAATTCTTAGTAGATAAAACTAATAATAAAATTTATGTATGTGGAGGAAATACTAGTGGAGGCTTTGTTATTACTATTGTTCCAGGTCCTGTTTCTGCTTCTGTTTCTTTATTAGATATTAATTCTAATATAGAGTCTATAGCACTAGATAGCACAAAGAATAAACTGTTCGTTTCTTCACAATCTTTGACAGGTATCGGGGGAGGCAGATATCCAGTAATAGTATCTGTTATAGATACAAGCAATACTACTCTATTAAAAACAACACAACTACCAATAATATTAGGAGCCCATTTAGTTTCAATTGATTCTTTAAATAAAATATATATTGCAGGAAGTACATTTTCGAGTTTTTTTACTGGTTCTGTGGTATCAATTTCTTCATTATCAGGGACCTACTCAGTAAAGAGTGGATTAGATTATTATCCAGCAAGATACATAAATTTCTACAATGCTGCAAGAATGGCTAATTGGCTTAGTAATGGAAAACCAACAGGTACCCAAACAGCATCGACAACAGAAAACGGGGCTTATAATTTAAGTGCAGGAAATACTGGGACACCAGAAAGGAATACTGCTAATCCTAATACTGGAGGAGGAGCGCCTTTATATTATATAGCAAATGAGAACGAATGGTACAAAGCAGCTGCTTATAAGGGAGGAAGTACTAATGCTGGTTATTGGAATTATTATACGGCTAGTGACAAAGCTCCAAAAGCTATTTCTTTAGACTCTAATGGAGAGTCTATTAATTTAGTTCTAAACTCAGTAGCATCAAGAGAAAAAGATGGACTAACAGTTATGGTTGGAGATGATATTGTTTTAGTTGGTAATCCTATAACAAATGTTTGGACCAAAACAGACATAGCTTTTGCCAGTACCAATAATAGCAATAGCTATAAGAGTCCTTACCACATACTAATGAATAATTCAAGCACTATAGTAGTGATTCCTAAGAGTGTCTGGCCAAACCCATTACCAACTACTACCTATATTTATAGTACAGATAATGGAGTTACTTGGACAGCCGCAACCCTATTTGTTCCGTCTGGGACAACAATAGGGGCTGCAATCTATAGTAATGGATATTTTGTTCTTATTCCAATAACCACGACAAGTAGAACTGACTCGGTATATTTATCGACAGATGGAATTAATTGGACATCTTATGATGTCCCTTACCTAAAAGGTAAAACCTGGATAGGAATGGCTAGTAAAGAAAATCTAATTGTTCTACTGTCAAATAGTTCTGCTGGGGCAATAAGTTATAGTGACGATATTTTAATAACAAGTCCAACTCCAACCCCAACAATCACAACGACACCCTCATCCCTTAGCATTTCCATTACTGAACAACCTTTAGACCAGTCCGTTCAACTAAATGTGGATAGTACCTCTGGACCAACAGTTATTTTTTCTGTTTCTGCTATTAGCAGAGCTCAAATCTCATATCAATGGCAGCAATCAATTGATAATGGAGTATCTTTTAGCAATATAGTTGGAGAAAATAGTTCAAGTTTAACCATATCAGATATTACATTAGATGATAATAATTCTAAATATAGAGTAGTATTAACCTCTCCGGGTCTTCAAACAGTTACTAGTTCAATAGCAACACTAAAAGTATTAACTGGTTCGTGTATAACTATATCTCAACAGCCTGTTGATACGATAGCTTCTAATGCTTCTGTCACATTAACTGTGAATGCTCGTATTCCTTGTGCTGAAACTCCAACTCCAACTCCTACTCCAACCGTAACACCATCAGCAACTCGAAGGATTTAACAAATGAGTCTAGCATATCAATGGCAAGTTTCAACAGATGGCGGGGTAACATATTCAGATATACCAGCAAATACTCCTGGTGTTACTGGAGAAACTTCTTCTTCTTTGATATTAACTGGACTTACAGCCTCTAATAATAAATCTAAATATAGAGTTAGATTATCAGACACCGATGCGGTAACATCTCCTACAAACAGCAAACCAGCAACAATAACAACCGCCCCATCGGTATCGATTGCTAACCTATCAAACGCTTTTTCTTCAAATGGATCTGCAACTATTACTGTTAGTGCAACATCTGATATTGGTAGTTTATCTTATCAATGGCAAAAGTCAACAGACGGAATTAGCTTTATTAATCTTAATGATGTTACTGGATCAGTTTCTGGTTCTAATACAAGCTCTTTGGTTCTAAGTAATCTTGTTCCAGCTATCGATAATAATACTAAATATAGAGTTGTTGTTGGAGGACAATGTTGTGGTACCACAACTCTTTATAGTAATAGTACCATATCAACATTAACAGTTCAATCTACTAATCAAACAATAAGAATAATTGCTCATCCAACAGACGAACTGATTATCAATGGATTAGCAACCTTTACAGTTTCTGCAACAACAACTAGTGATATCGGTCTTATTAATACTGGATCTGTTATTGGATATCAATGGCAAAAATTTATTAATAATGCTTGGACAAATATTTTAGGTGCTACAAAGAGTAGCTTAAATTTATCTGGACTAGTAAAAGCAGATGCTAATTCTCAATATAGAGTTGTGGTTTATGACTTCAATGGGTCAATATCCTCTAATATTGCACAAATCTTTAATAGTAGTACTGTTCCTCCATGCTATCCTCAATGTGGTGGTCAAGGATGGGGAGACGTTCATTATTATATAGAAGGTCCAGGGCGCTCATTTTTAGCTAGATTAGATGATAATCCACCAGGAGCTAAAAACGAACACCTAATATTGTATATTAAAAATAACAAAACAAATAATGAATATAGATTATCGGCAACATTAAAGGGGTGGCCGGTAGTAAGTAATCCCAATCCTTTAATATTTGACAAAATTTACTTTAAAACTTTTGATGGACAACAAAATACAACTAAAATTGAAGAGCTGTCATTAGGATCAAAAAAAGTTATAGAAAATATAGTCTCTTTTACCACCTCTCCTCTAGTTATGCCTTTTGTATGGGAAATATTGAATCCGACTAATATTGCTGAAATTAATAATTTAGATATTACTATAGGAGGAGTTTGGTATTGGATTAATAAATCTTTCATAGAATATAAAAAATCAAATCCTAAATTTGCAAAATTAGGCTGGCCTAATATTTCGGGAGCAGCAGTTGATGGAATAGGCATGGTTTTAAAACCATATTCTATAGTTAGGTCGGATTTTGAAAAAGCAGCATCAGCACAAGCTGGATCAGCAGAGTTATCTAAGGTTTGTGAAACTCTTGTTAATGATGATGGTGTTAAAAATTTCTGGCAGGATCTAACAGGAGTATTAAATCAAATTCCATATGATCCAACTACTGGAAAATGGAAAAATCAAGTAGAAAAAATTATTTGTATAACATCAAACCCGATATCTGCAATAGCTCAGAATGGATCAGCAACATTTTATTGTTCTAGCAATTACTCTACTGATTTCGTTTGGCAAAAATCTAAAGACAACGGTATTTCTTGGACTGATATAACGTCAAATAATGATACAAATTTTATTATATCTGGAGACAAAAACTCAGTACAATCTTCTCTTCAAAAGTATAATTTGACAGTATCAAATAATGGAGAACTATATAGAGCATTATTACAGAATAAGAGTATCACAAGCAATTCAGCTAAATTAACCTATACTGCTTCTAATCTTTCTATCCTAACAGAACCAGTTAATCAAAATAGTATTAATTTACAAGCTACATTTACTAGTTATGCTAGTGGAACAGCTCCTATTAGTTATCAGTGGTATAAATCTGATAATAATGGTGAAATATTTGATAAAATATCTGGAGCAGTTAGTTCTGGAATATCTCTTACTAATCTTAATATGAATGATGACGGAGATCTTTATAGAGTAAATATCAAAGACGGAGCAGGAAACTCCTACGATTCAAAAATAGCAAAACTAACAATTAATCCAGTTATAACAATAACAAATCAGCCAACTAATCAAACAGCTTCAAATGAAGAGACCGCCACCTTCATAACATCTGCAACCTGCAATAACGGAGATATCTCTTATATCTGGGAAATGTCTCATGATGGAAAACAGTTTTCTCCCGTTGGAGGGGGTAGTCCTAGTGGAGTATTAGCTTTATCTGGGCTTAAAAGCTATAACAATGGAGATATATATAGGGCAAAAATAATATCTTTACTTAAATCAAATTCTGTTTATACTAACAATGTTACTCTTAGTGTTCCAAGAAGCTTATCTATAGCTACCCAACCAACTGATCAATTAGCTATAAATGGAACTGCAACTTTTAGTATAAATGCTTCTACTACACAATCTAGTATAACATACCAGTGGCAAAAATCAACAGACGGTATAAACTATACCAATATAGCCCAAGCAACCGGATCTTCTCTTGTTCTTAGTAATCTTACTTTACAAGATGACAATACTAAATTTAGAGTTATTTTACAAGATGACAGGGATTACTTAGTAAGTAATACTGCTAATCTAGATACTACTCCCCAAATAACTATTACTCAACAACCAACAAGCTACACAGCAACTAATTATAGTGTTGATTTAACCTGTAATGCCACAACTACTGGTGGAGCTATCGCTATTCAGTGGCAACAAAGTAGAGGAGATTATGAGTATTATACCAATATTTCTGGAGTAACAGCAACAACAAATAGACTAATACAACAGATTACTCCTGATGAAAATGGCAAGAAATTCAGAGCCAAATTAGATGTAACAGGAGCACGAACAGTATTCTCAGATATTGCTACAATAACTGTTCCTCAGAGTATATCTATTAATACTTCTAATACTGATGTTCCAGTATCTAAAAAGGTTAACTATCCAAACAAAGATATAATCCTCTCTATTGATGCTTCTTCAGTCAAACCTCCACTAACTTATCAGTGGCAAAAATCAACACCAAGTGGATCAGTCGTAGCCTTTAGCTTTGCCAATAACGATATTCTATCTAATAAGGTTCAATTATTGTTAGAGTTTGATGGAACAATTAATACTCAAAATTTTGTTGATAGTAGTCAAAATGCTTTAACAGTTAAAGTATACTCAAATAATACTGAAACAACTTCGGCTAATACTTCTTTAAACACTATTGTCAAAAAATTTGGATCTGCTAGTGCTAAATTTGATACTACTGGAAAATTAAGAGTGATTGACACAAATGATAAGTTAAAATTTCAAAATAATTTTACCATAGAATGCTGGTACTATACCTCTTTGCCCCAAGATATGTGTTTGATTAGCAGGAGATTGACTACTACCACATCTAATGGTCAAGAAGGTTGGTTTTTAACTCCATTCAGATTTGCTGCTAGATTAGGTTCTGTTTGGAAAGACAATCTAATAGACGATAGAATTTCTATTGATAATATGGATATTAATACATGGACACATATAGCACTCACCAGATCAAATAATACTTATAGACTGTTTCGAAATGGATTATTGGTTGGTTCATTTTATAGCTTTTTACCGCTAGATGAAAATTCTGGATCTATTCATATAGGAGATGCTTCAGGAGAAAGCACACAACTACAATGGATTGGCTATATAGACCGATTAAAAATTACAAATGGAGTTGCTAGATATACTTCTAGTTTTGATCCTAATGCTTCTATTGATAGTAACTATACTTCTTATGGCAATTATGGAGCATATACAGATATATCTGGGGCCAATTCTAATACGTTAAACTTAACTAATTTATCTGATATTAATAATGGTGAAAAATATAGGGTTATTTTAACGGATCAAGTTTCTCAAATAATTACAGAGGCAACATAATGACTAAGATATATACTATTAATACCCTAGAAGTATATGCTAATTCCCAACACATAGACGCAAAAGTAGGAGAACCGTTGTCTCTTGTTGTTGATATAAAAATTAATTGGGTAGATCAAAGTAGTGCTCAAAGAATATTATTTTATCAATGGGAACAATCTTTAGATAGGGGAGTTTCATGGACACAGATTTTATTTGATAAAAATGTTAGTATGTTTGATGATAGGTCTTCTAATACTATTTATACTAATTCATATCTAGTTAACGGAGAGTTTGATTTTAAATGGGCAAATTTTAACATATTTAGTGATCAATCTCCAAAAGCTTATCTTGATACCACTAGAGTTGTAGCTGCTCAAAACCAAGCAAGATATCGATGTAATGTTTTCTTGTATAATGTTGATTCTAATACTATAGAGTCTGTTGCAACCTCAGATACTATGACTTTATATGTTGTAGATGCCAACAATAATCCTATTAAGGATACTGATATTTTATGGGATGGTATTCCTAATAAAAGACCAAGCAAGGATACTATCTTAGACCAAAATACAGTTATTAAACTATTTAATCCTAATGGAGTTACAAATAACGTTGATATATTATTGAATGGAATAAAAATAATTTCAAATGCTGTTTTACCAACATCTTCTAGTAATGCTTTGTCTATAAATCTTGGTAACTATGTAGATTCATTTGATCCCTCAAATATAACGACAGATACAAATTTAGGACAAATTAATGCTGGTCTTAATAGTTTAACTATTCAACAATCTCAAAAAACTACTACTTTTAGTGTTAATCCACGAAGTAGTTGGCAGTCAACAGGATTGTCTGTAACTAATGGAATGAAGTTAGTAATTTCTGCTGAGGGTTCGGTAGTATGGGGTGGTGGAGGATCCGTTGGACCAGATGGTGTCTATAATTCTGTATCTCTTGGTCTTGGTGGAGTAAGTGTTGATGCTAGATTTAAACATGAGGCTTTGCTAGGAAAAGTTGGTAGTAATATATTTTTGATTGGAAGCTATTATGTTGGAACTATGTCAAGCGCAGGAACTTTAGAAGTAGCTACTAATGATACTGCGAGATCAGACAACTCCGGAAGTTTTGATATGACAATCAGTAGTTCTACGATTAAAACTACTCCTATCAGCGTCTTGGCTGTTAAATCTGATGGAGCACTAGCAGACTTATCAACAACGCAAAAAGGAGTAGCTTCAACTCTTGATGCTAATGGTAATTTAGTATCTAATACTATTAATCCTCCAACTATTGTTAATAGCGATCCATTTACAGCTACTGGAGGTATGGCATTATTATTCAACTTTAAACCAGCACCACCAGCTTCACCAACTCCCACAGCAACAATAACACCAACAGTAACACCAACTAGCGTAACACCAACACCAACAGTTAGTCCTGGAACTTCATCTACCCCAACGCCAACTATTACTACGAGCGTAACCCCAACCTTAACTCCAACAATAACTCCAACAATAACTACATCACCGACCAATAATAACAACCCAGGAGTTAATAGCGCTAATTGGAAGGCTAGTTCAAATTGGGATGGTACAGATGTTCTTAATCCTTCTGGTAATGTTACTTCAGTAGGTACTAATGGTGGTCCAAGCGCATATGGAACTTATGATATGGGAGGAAATGTTAGAGAATGGGCTAGTGATCTTTGTACTTGGTCAAATGGAAACAATAGTTCAGATATGACAAGATCAATATTTGGATGGGCTTATGCTTCATCAATTTGTCTTTCTAGAAATAAATCAGTAGATTATAGTGCTGGAGATACTTATTATAGTAATTCTCTGGGTTTTAGAGTTGTTACTATAGACAATCCGTATAATTTAAGTAATTTTGTTCCAGTGTCGGATACTAATAATACTCCAGACACTAGAGATTTTAATTCAGCATATCAAGTAGGAAATGTTTCTTATGCCTATAAAATTAATAAATACAAAGTAACAAATACTGAATACGTTGCATTTTTAAATAGTGTTGCTGTAACTGATACTAATGGTCTTTATGTTGCTGAAATGGGTGTTGTTAGAGGAGGAATAAGTAGAACCGGATCAAGCGGAAGCTACTCATACTCTGTTAAAACTAATTATGGAAATAAACCTGTAAATAATGTAACTTGGCTCAATGCTGTAAGATATTGTAATTGGCTTCATAATAATAAACCTATTGGAGCTCAAAGTTCGACTACTACTGAAGGAGGAGCATATACAATAGTATTGCCTCTAGATCCCAATGGAGATAACGGAGATCCCGTTATTCTTCCAACAGCTAATTCTGGAGCAAAGTATCGTTTACCAACATCAACAGAATGGTGGAAAGCGGCTTATTATGCTGGTGGAGGAACAAGTTCTGGATACTGGGAATATGCTACACAATCTAATACTGAACCATCAGCAGCAGGCTGTAATAGTTTTGGAGTAGGACCTACATAATAAAAAAGGAGAATACCAATGTTTGATCCATTAATACAATCTTGCCTTCCTATTTCAAAGTGGATAAATGAATGGAAAGATCGTCTACCTTCTATTACTTATCGTGGAGAAATGGCATCTCAAATATTTTCTATTAGAAAAATTCATGGATATTCAGTTGCCAAGAGCTATGCTTACTATATTAGAGATCTTGGACATTATCCTACAGAGCTTCCACGCAATTGACCTAATTACCGTTTGGTGTACTATATTATAGGTTTCATATTTTAGGAGATTTACTATGGCAGACAGAGATTTAAAGGTCGTTTTTCGTGATGGGAATACTATTTCTTTACCTAATAGTTCTTGTAATTGTCCTAATAGTATAAATATTGATGTTACTGATATGATGCCAGGTAAAAAATATACGGTTTTTATTAAAAACTTGAATAGTACTCCGGTTAGAACATTTCCAGAAAGCTATAGTTTTATAGCAGAAGCTTCAAGCAAAACACTATCATTCTATTATCAGTTTAGCTAGTTTAAATCAAAGGAAACAATTTAAGGAAAACTGAATGGTATATTCTAGTCCATTTTCTAATGACGATTTATCAATACTAGCTGGTCCCCCTGCTACTACCACATCTAATGATAGAGCAGTTTCTATCTATTATAATGGTACCGGCCTTCATAATATTACTGGACCAACACCATTCATCAATATCAATAAGAAATTCAATAGAGATAATGCTGGAACTATTGAAAATATCTTAACATCAATGACTCTAAGTGGTAAAATTGTAAGAGGAAATACAGACAATTCTAAATTAACACCATCAGGAACAGGAACGGCATCTATTATCGGAGCAGTAGACACTTTACAAAAACTATTTAGTTGTGGTGTGGGAAATTTGATAGTATCCTGTGGAGATAAGGATATAATTACTGCTACAGGAGTAAGAGTCGAAGCATTTAGTGCAAGTAAATCTAATGATAATTGGATTTTTAGTGCCGACTATGAAATAGCATTAGAATATAATGAGCCTGTTCGTACTGGAGGATATAAAGTAAAGAATACATCAGATTCATGGACCATAGAACCATTAGAAGACTATGCTTATACTTCTTTCAAGATTCCAATAACTCAGAAACAAGAATATCATAATCCTAAACTTAAACCAACGACCCCAACAGATAATAATCCTCAACCAAATAGTTCAACAACATCACAAACTGGCCCAATTAGGCTGTCAGATATTGATCTTCAGGTAACAAATATTCCACAATTTAGAATTAGTCGTAAATTATCAGCAGTTGGATTTCCTACATCTCCTGGTACTGGAAATATTTGTGCTAGTGGTAATGCTGGTGTAGGATCTTATTTGGAAGCTAAAGGATGGGTTATGGAAAGATTGGCTACTACTTTTCATGGAAGCGCATCAGTATCTGGTATGCCATATTTTACTAGAGATACTACTGCGGGATCTTTATCTAATTTTGAAAAAACATTCGTATATAATCATTTAAGATCAACAGAATTTAGTATTACTGATGGTTCATATTCTGTTAATGAAACATGGTTAGCTATGCCAACAGGAATAAAATATATAGAAGATTATACTATAGAAGCATCAACAGATACAAATTTTATTAAAACAGTTAGAGTTCAAGGAAGTGTAAAAGGTTTGAATATAGCATCTTTTCCAATGATGGAAGGAGGCTCAGGTAAATCTCCAACAGGCATTATTCCTAGTGGAAATAGTGGATATATTGATCTTTCATATAGTGTAAACCCAGACATCTTTGCTAGTGGAACATTTATTGCTGATCAGCATCCAATATTAGATATTGTAAAAACAGCAACTATTGCAGATTCGCAATCGTATGTTACGACTATGTCTGCTAGCAAATATGTAAATGCTTCTAGTGGATGGTTAAATGACATTAAACCATATCTTTATAGAAGAGCTCATATTGCAGTTAACAGTCCAGATAGAGGAAATGAGCTATATATTAATCCAGCAGCTAGTCCACCTCCTGCTCCTAGAAATCCAGCTTATTGTAGAGAAAATATCTTAAATATTATTCCAGTTAGCACCACAGAAGCTCATGATCCTAGAAAAGGCAGTATTAATTATACATACGAATTTAATAATAAATTTACTCTTATAAGTGGAGTATTAGCAGAAAGTATTAATATTAATGATACTGGACCAATTGATGTTATTAATGAAGCTTTCGTACTAGGAAGAAGACTAGGGCCAGTGCTTCAGTCTTTAGGATCAAAAACTAGTTCCAAAAAAGATATTACTGTCGAAGTTATTGTTATGCCACCCACAGGTTTAGCCGGTTTCACCATGACCAATAAGGAGTGTCCATTATGGACAGGTGGTACGGTGTATACTACTATAATTGGTATTATAGAAGGATTAAAACCATTTGGAGATAGAACCACATCAATATTTGGTAATTTAGGTAATGAGACTAGGACCGGAGGAACTATTAATGTTGCTGGTCAAGTATATACCACTCAGGACAATCAAACATGGAATCCAACCGAAGGAAGATTTTCTAGAAGTGTTTCGTGGACATATCAGACTTGTAGTAATGCAAGAAGTTATCTGGATAATTAATTATGCCAACTCAGCCTTGTACCTATGATAAATTAATAGCTCAAACACTATTTTTAGGAGCTAGCGTTTCTAGTTTTAATACTAGTGTTGGATGGGGAAGTCAAGCGTCTCAGCTTACAGTTAATCTAATAGAGGATAACGAATCAGTCCCAAACTGCTTACATCCATCAGGTAATGCGGATCCCAGCTATTTGTCTCAACAATTTGGAAATGGAAATATTATTCCAAACTTGATTCAGGCTGATACTGGACAAGATTATGCTAGATTTTCAGATAATCACTATGAGGATTGTGTTGGAAATGCTTGTTATGTAAATACTTATGGAGAACCTTTTACTTCAACCATGAGATTAGAAGATCGAATGATACCAGGAAAAGTTTATTATCGATTTCCTGGAGGTATTGGTAATGGATCAATATTACAAACCGCCACGGCAGCTGCAACATACGGTTTACGAAAACCAGCACTTCAATCTCAATACTGGTATAATCCTGATCCTGGATTTTTTGGTGTTCCCAACAGAATAAACCCAGATAACTCATATTTACGACAGTATTCTGGTACTGCTCTAAATAATGGATATGATATAATTGATACTCCTGTTATTTTTAAAATGGGAGATTTCTCTTTTGGTGGAGTGGTTCAATCTTGGAATAAAAATTTGAGTGCTGGCGGACGGAGCTATAGCGTTGTTATTAATAGTATGACTAGCGTATTAAATAATTGCTATATTATTCTTTCTCAATATGCTGGATCTCTTTATAGTAAACTGCACTCTGCTACATTTAATATTGATTTAACAAGAACTGAAGTCAATTCTATTTTTGGAGGACCAAGAAACTATACCGGACATGCTTCTGGGAATATTGATTATTTTGGACAAATATATGAAGGCAATCTTCCAAATGTATTTAATGTTTATGGATTTTTAGAGTCTATGGGTATGGACCACTTTGGAGGTTCAAGATCCACCAGTGACGGCATTTCTGCTAATAGTGTTTTGGATGCTTTGAGCGTATTAACTTCAACTTTCCCATCTGACGATGGAGGAGGTCCTCTTTTAACTTATAGAGCAGGGAACTCTCTTGTTGACTCTCATGGAGAGGTTGGAAAAAGAACAGCTTTTTCTCCTTTTGGTAGAATAATAACAAAGTGTATGCAAGAAAATGATACCTATACTCAAATTACTAGTGCTTTTAATAGATTTGGAGTTATTCCTCCTACAACAGTATTAAACGATGAAACAAATACCTCTGTTTCTCAGAGTGCTAAAAGTGATAGATGTCAATTTGTTTTAGACCTAAGTGAAATCCCCAGACTTCCAAATGATTTTAGAGTCCCAGGTCCTGTAATAAGTATTACTGATTTAATCAATTTAGTTACTGAACAAATGGGCTGTGACTATTATGTTGATTTGGTTCCACTATCTATTAACGATATTTTATACAATGTCATTAAGATTAAAATAATATCTAGACTAAAACAACCAAGACAAAATGAAATTAGCAATACTATTAAAAAACTTCAATGTGCTGGTTATGCTATTAGTTCAGCAACAACAGGAAAAGAAAAAAACGAAACTAATGCTCGTAGTATGATAGTTGGAGGTCCTCAACAAAGACTATATCAAGCTAAGAGTTATAGACTAGCATATACTCAAAATAATTTTATTTTTAATCCTAGAACATATCAATTCGTTGATTATATGCAGTTGGGGACTTTTGATGCTTTAAATAATATGACTAGATCAACCCATATTACGGGAAGAAAACAATTCCATTATGGGAAGATAAAAACCCCAACAGCTTTTTCAGTTAGAAATAAACAGCTATCTGATATTATCAATCCTGCTTATAGTGGGTTATACAAGCACGAAGAAGAAGTAAAAAAAATAATTCCTGGAATAACATATGATTTTAGTACTAAAGACCCCAAATGGAGTGATCGTAACCAAATATTAGGAAATCAATCAAGTAAATTAACAGGAAACTATGCAGAAGGAATTATAGTAAAGCAGGAAGAAGTGGGAGCTAATGCTGAAGACGTTAGTACATGGGGGGATGCAAGAAATCAAAGATATTTCCCTATTCATAGAGATGTTATTTGTCCATTCTTTGGTTTTGTAATGGAAAATGAGCTACAGCTTAATACTAGTGGAGACAATAATGATTTTAGAAGAATTAGACCAGTATGGTTTGATACATGGACTGGGCAGATAGTTGTAGTTTTAAGAGTCGATGAACTTCCAGTAACATCAGCAAATTTAGAGGGTATTTATGGTAGTGGAACAAAATATTTCTTATTAACAGAATCCGAAATAAGAGCAGCTATTGCTGGTTTTGATAACTTTGTTGTTTATTGTTTATCCAAAGACTATAAGCCAGATCTTATAGAAATGCTAAGAAATGCTTACGTTATAAAAACCGCAAAACAACTGAAAATAGCAAATCCTAGCTGGTCATCCTCATATGCTTGGAAGGCTGCTGAAGATGAACACAATTGGTATTGGAACTTGATGAATGGAAATATTTCTGGACCTTTCGGAAATTCTATTAGAGTTGTTCCTGATAAGTCTGATGGGTCGAGTAAGCTTGGTGAAGAAGTAACAATGGATTTACAAATTCTTCATTCGTTCATTAATGATATAGCAAAATATTATGGTAAAAAATATATGGTAATGGCTCCTATGGTCAAATCATATAGAGATGATAGTTTTGCAGATATTGTTTTGCCCACACAAGCCGGAGATGCTTATGTTTTTAGCGGTGGAGGCTCTCTTCATTACAATTATCAGCCTACTAATGACGGAGCATGGGAAGAACCAGGAAATATTATTGATGATAGTATCGCTGTTGGCAGCAAAAATGGATTTGCTCTTAGTGATGACTCCGGGAAAATTAAGCCAATATTAGGATATAATGCTAGTGAAACCTTTGATTACATAAGATATAATATTTGCAAAATGGAAATTGCTTCTTTTGAAAAATATAAAAAGGACCGAGCTAATCCATACTGGAGTTATAAAAATTGGAAATTTTTATTAGACAAAAGAGACGGGGAGTGTAATCTTGGTAATTTCGTTATTCCTTCTATTGATATTTCTAATTTAAGTGCTACTGATTATATCATAACCGAAGTTTCTGGTATGGCAGAAGAGACACAGCTTCCTGGAACATATAATCAATTTGGTCTTCCATCTCCAAGTCGATTTATGCCTTTAAGTTATACTTGGACTAATACACAAGCTAAAGATGCTTGGGGTAGTGGACTAGTTAATTTAAGTGGAAATCCAATTCCTGTTAAAAAACTTTATTTAACTACCAGTGTTGATGAAAAATTTGTTTATTTAGACCCAGAGAAGCTGGAAGGTCCAAGAATATTAATAGATTCACCAGGAATTAACTTAACAGCTAGCACAAGCTCAAACCAATATGCTAAAGATCCAAATAGAACAGTAATTTCAAATATAGCTATTGAAGATTTGGCTATTTATTTGAAAAGCACAGAGGTTAGGTATTGGAACTTTGACAGAATAGACTTATGGTTATATTATGTTGCTCCAGTAGCAGGTCCGAGAGGAGGAATAACTCCACTGAAGGGAAATCTTGCTGCTTCAGCTAATCGTGCTTCTAGTCATGTTGAAATAGCACCAAAAGCAGCTCATCCTTTTTTTGCTGGTATTCCATTAAGATCTAATCAATTTACATATGGTCCTTGGACCAATTATCCATATGTAGAATATTTAATTAATCCAGAAAGCATATTGCCTAGCGGCGAAACAATTACATTAAGTAATGATATTAATCCAATTTGCTCTAGTAGTGGTCTAGACGTATCAGCAGCAGCTGCTAAAAGAGCCATTAATAATTGGATAACTCCAACCTCAATAGAAGTTAGAGATGATTTTGTTCCATGGAATTATGGAGGCATTTCTTTTTTAGATAGAGTTGCTTTTAGTGAAATTCAAACCAAAATCAATTATCAAAATATTATTGAGACAGCACAATTGGAGATGCCCGGATTACCAATATTTAATCTTGGAGGATCTTTTTCTTATGGAAATTTTGCTTTTGTTCCAACAGGAGTTTATGCTCAAAAGTTTACTTATTTAGACAAGAAAAGACGAGCAGATCCGTTAGCTGCTTTGCCTTCTAATTTAGCAAGACTATATAGTGGAGTAATTTCTACAACAGGAATAGACGTTATTGAATATAAAACTATTGCTCTAGCATTAGATAATAGTTCTAATAGCGGTCCTATTATTACTAATATACAAACTAATATAGGACAAGGAGGGATATCTACAACATACTCATTTAGAACATATACTCGTAAACTTGGGTTGTTTAATAAAGAAAATAGTGATCGAATTAAAAAATTGGCTGCTGATAATATTAAAAGAAGTAAACAAATTTCTAGTTTGGCTCAACAATCAACAAATATTATCAATACACAGTCTAAGTTTTTAGAAGAGCAAAGATTAGCCAAGGCTAATTTTAGTGGTAAAGACTTAAGAAGCAAACTATTTGGTTGGAGTCCTTCAACAGTATTAATAGGCCAATCACATCCATATATAGAGTACCTTGAACCACCAACACCAACAAATACCGATATCATTGTTCCAAGAGAATTAACTAGAACATATTTAAGTAAAAGTCCTCCTCAGATACAACCTGAGATAACAATAAAAGCTTGGGCATCTGGAATTGAGGATAAAGCATTAATTGGAAAAGGAGAATTATTACTCACGTTGGAAGTACTCGGAGATAATTTCCCCGTTGTTAACGGAGAAAAACAAAAAATAGCAATAAGAGCTGAAAGACAAGGAGTATTTAATGGAAATAGATTGAAAGAAGATGGGGAGACTGTAGTTGCTGGAGATAAATTAGGATCACTAGTAGACGCATTAACATTACCAACAGGATTAGATCCTGGAGATGATGCCAAGACAAAAGATGCAGAACAGTATTTAACCGCTCAAGCTAGCATTGCCACATTAGCAAATACTCGTAGAGTTAAAACTAGTGTTGGTCTTTATGAGCTTAAAGAAGTAGAAGCTCAATTAAATAATGATCATGGTTTACAGTCAGTAATGAGTATTGATGGAATTTTTTCTCCAGTTTCTTTTTATCCAACTCTTAAAGATAGTACATATAGCTTTAGTGTTTATGATACTGATAAGTGTCCGTTCTGTACTGGAACCAAAAAGATTAATTTTTTCGTTAATAAATATTCATATAGACCAGTTGCTAGGGGAGATGGAACAACAGGATATATTAGTCTAGATGATGATAAATATTTATACTGTGATAAATGTGGAACTCCAGATGAAAAACTTAACGTTAAACTTAAAGGAAGCGTAACTTCAGTATCTTCTGTACAGTCTATTGAAAGTTTACCTCCTTATATCATAACAAATTCAACAGACATTGGTACTTTATTAGAATTTAATTCTAATATTGGATCAACAGTATCAATTAGCACAACACAAGCAGCAAGTACCAGTTCAGCTTCGTCCTCAGCAGCAGGAGTTTCTATTCCAATTAATTTGGTAAGTTTAAATCCTATTGTTGTTCCTTATAGTGAATTTAAAAACCCCAATACTCAATCTTATAGTGGAATTTATCCATATGCTCCTAATAGTGGTATTCATGGAGTTCTTTCTGGAAAACCCGGATCAGCATATGAGTCAACTAGTAGGCCTTTTTATGACAGAATGAGACATAGTATTGAAATTGTCGGTAGAGGAGCTGTGAATCCTGGAGAGGTAACAACTGGAGGAGTAGAAACGGACACTATTCTTCATAATAATTTAACAAAGTATAAAGATGGAAGAAATATAGATTTTTATCATAGAGATCTTCATCTTCAAGCAGAAAGAAAAAAGAGAGAAAATATTGATGTAAATTATATGATGAATCAAAGATTCCTTGGATTAAGGGGGCCTTTGGTTCTTCATGGTTGGGGATATGATTTAGAAGGATATCCTGTTCCTAATGCTGCTGATGAACCAGCTGATATTGATACCTGGGGAAGACCAAAAAGATTTAAGATTAAAGTGACAGAAACACCTAATTTAAAATATCCAGATATTAAAATTAATGAGTTTTTCAAAACCTCCAATGATCCAAAAGTATACTGTAAGACTATTGATTTTGTGATTCCTAAAGATAGTAACAATAATCCTTTATTCAACGACACTACTGCACTAATAAAATTAGTATACGCAGATGATCTAACTGTTCCCGGAGGATTTATGGACAATGATGCTCCAACTGGGGCAGAAACATATAAAAATGATAGAACAGTTGGTTATCAAGGTAGTATTATTAGTAAAACTCAAAAATTTACTCCTACAGACCCAAATAATCCAACTGGAGCAGGAAAGTGGTCGGCTAAAAAGAAGTTGGGTCAGTTTTATTTAAACTGGGCAGAACGAACTGATCTTTGGCCTGTTGGACCGATAGATTTAAGATGGGACGAAAGTCGTAAAGTGTGGGCCACAAAGTCTGATTCTGCTGCTAGCATATACAAAATGGTATACGTCACTTTAGAAGAAGATTTAGTAAAAGATGAAAATATGGACGAGACTTATCCTACCAGAGGATTTTTGGATGACTTAGAATATTCAACGGACCCACTGGAAGCTGGATATAGGAGATTGGTGTATGTAAAAGACAAAGTAGGATATACTGCTCCAAGAGGAGCAAAAATATTATGTAGATACGATAAAGATGCTGGATTTTATGAGCCAGTCAGCAAGCCTTCATATGTGGCCAAAGGAACAATTACTCCTGGATCATCACAAGCAAATATAGAAATGACATTTGTTCAAGGAAAGAAGAGGGGAGAATCCGCACCAACAATGTTAGTTAATTTTGATAATCCTTTTTCTCTATCTACTATTGGAGGAATTGGATTATTTACTTTTATTAATGGAAAATGGACATTAACAGCAAGTAGCTAATTATGTACTCGATAAACAATACTAAAAAATGTTCTATTTTTAGCAAATCTCTGTATCAGGATTTGGAACCCTATAATATAATGGATGAGGTTTCATCATTTAATGATACTTCTTTACCTGATCAAATTAGCAGCACTTCCAAAGCTTACTTGTTTTTTAAATATCAGTCCGGATATTCTGCTCGTTGTGATATATCTAAAAATTATTTAATAGATATGATAGATAGTTCTATCTCTTATGATATTTGGACACCAGCAATAATAACTCCAGAAGATATAACAAGAATAAAGAGTCCGATTTTAAATAAAAGAAATATAAGAGATCCTATTCTAGGAATAAGTGATTTTATTCAATTTGAGCCTAGATTCCAAAATTGGTGGATCACCAAACCTAATGATACTAATCGTTTTCAAAATCATGAGATAACTAATAGTGATCCCAGGCCGGTTGGTAAAATGACAGCAAGTTGGGATATTAGTTCTTCTTTTCCAACAAAACTAGCAGAGTATGGGATCTTATTCTGGTATAAAAAAACATCCAATGGCGCTGATTTTAGTTCAAATAATATTAGAAGATCCATATCTAAAGAATTTTTATTATCAGAGCTACCAGTTAATTCTGTTGTTAGGTCCAAAAAACCACTAACGTACTCAGATGGTTCTCAATCAATAACTGCTAATACTATCTTAATAAAAATAACAGATACTATCTTGAAAAGAACAGATAGAGACGCTAGTTTAATAACTAGTAACGATACAGTATTTAATGGGGAAAGTGAAATATTTGATTTATCTAAAGTAAATACTACTAATGATCCGACAAATAATCCTCCTAAATTTTATCTTTATAAGAACAACGTTATAAAAAATAATTTTCTCTTTGATATATGGATTAGTGATGGTGAATGTTTTTCTTATTATGATAATATTATCGATAAAAGAAGATCAAAATTAAAACAACAACAATCAAAAACATATCTATCTCCAGCTTTATTCAATATCTATAGAGAAATATATAATACATTAACTTTAAGAAGAATTAAAAGTAATTCTGGATTGAATAAGACTAAAAGTTTAAATTTTCAAAAACTTTGTTATTTCCTAAGTTCTTCTCCATTAATAGATCGAACAACTATAGATCTTTTAGATACTGAAGAAATTTATAATAGAGTTCAAGAATATATTAATATAAACCCAATTCCACAGAATAGAGCAACAGAAATAACTAAACTCAAAGAAATTCTTAATTTTATATTGAGTAAGTATGCTAAATTTAATTTTTACTTTAGCAAACAAAATATTTCTGGAAATTATATACAAAGCTATACTGCTCTTACTCAAAAAATCTTAAATAAGTATCCTGTTCAATTATCTATTGGTGATCTGAGCGAAACAGACTCTTCTAAGATTTATAATAATGGACTTGTTTTAACATATAAAAAACCCCTAGCTAATGGCCCTCATGCTCTTATTGGAGTAAATAGTACCTCTTTATACAATAATTCTATTGAAGCAGAAGATATAGCTCTTGGAAAACAACCAAATACTATATTCTATAATAATCACAAAATAGAAATTGGTAATTTCACTTACGAAACAGATATTAGCTCAACAGGATCCATATCAAGATTCAAAACTTATGATCCAACAAGTGATACTCCCAATATTCTGGCAACTTCTGATTTGCCATTTGCAGATATTTCTTTGACTAGAGATGAACCCGCTCCATTTTATTTGGGAAGCGGAATTTATAAACAGTTTTTATCAACAGATAGAGAAATATCTATTCCTGGTACTGATATAAACCAAGATAGTAATCCTGATTTTTCTTATAGCTGGGAACAAACTGGAGGATCGCAATGTTTAAGATTCCAAGATTTTAGTAGAAATCCAAATAGACAAAAGAGATATCCTGATTCTTTAGACTCATCTCCAGTAGTCTATATTAGAAGCTCAGGAACCTATGAGCTTAAATGTACAAGATCTTTAAATGGACTAATACAATCAGATACCATTAAAATTACCAATGACCCCAACGAACAACTAGACCCAGATATTGATCTGCAAAATAATCCTATTACAGTTCTGAAAAATAATAAGAATATTTTTTCTAACATTAAACAAATAGCTTTTAATAAAAGGGGCTTGGTTTGGTTTCTTGATTCAGAAAATTATATAGATACTCAAAATATCTATTATCAGCAAGAGGGTTATGGTCTTGGTATTTTCAAAATTAAGGATATAAAATTTGATTTTTTAAGTAATAATAGATCAACAGACATTCCTGTTCAAGATAGCGATGCTGATCTAAAACTATATTTTATTCCAGGAAAGTATACAGAGATTCTATTAAACTATATTGATTTACAGAACATGAGAGATTCTGATTATGATTTTGGTCAATGTCAATCATTTTTTCGTCATAAAATTTCTCATGAAAGTGCAAAGCCATTTGATGTAATTTTAGGAAATAGTGATTTTAACCGATCTTATAGAGATAGCTATGATTTTTACTATCATACATTGGCTGGCTATGATCGTAATAGAAAAATAACATATCAAGAACCAGAGATTTCTACAGCATTTGCTCCTTCTATCAAAGCTTATGGAGGATATAAAAAAGCAGTTATTGATACTATAGGCATCAAAATGTCGGGACATCCCGAACCATGTGATAACATTGAGTCTATTATGCCTACTCTTTGGACTAGGAATAGTGTAAATAAACCTTCTGTGGAAAGTTCTAGTGGGATATATTGTCACTTAAGAGAGGTTCTTCCTACTGGAAATGGAACAACTATTAATTTCTCTAGAGGACTATTCGTTCCACAGTCTGGATGGATACCATATAGTAGTAGTTATTATCCTAGAAATAATGGAGTTAAAATTAGTGGAACAACTTATATTGGAGATGATTATCATATATTTAGTGCTTACCATTCAACTTCTTTAACTTTTAAAGGACCAGGATTAGTAGATATTAGACCATCACTTACTAGTTCTTCTAATATTTATCAAAGTAGAATATATGTTACTTCAGATACTACGATACCAATATCTGTAGATCGTAGATATGGATATAAGAATCTTTTAACGTTTGATGAGCCTAATTTTATTACAGAAGATATTAGGAATCAATGGTCAGTTAATGGTGAGGTTGATGAATTTACTGGAACTGAGAGTTGCGTACTACCAACAAAGAAATACATCTTTCCCACAGATATTACAGATAATACTACAATCAGAGATATAGAAATTAAAATTAATTTTTTAAACTATCCTAATCCTAAAAATTTGATAATTTGGTTAGATGTTAAAAATCCCAAAATGCCTCGTGAGGGGTCTTCCTATAGAGATTCTATTAATAATCCAGATTTAACTAAGTTTATTTCTGATGTTGAAAATCTCAATACTACTACATCTCCAGATACTCTAAGACTATATCTATTAAATCAAGAGAATATAGCAAATTACAAATATAATTTTAGCTTTAAGTTCTCAGACTTTGCAAACAAATTTATTTCTCCAGATAATAATACTTCTAATTCTTTAGGATATTTAAGTCCTAATAATGAAACCTTAAAAGATAAAGAACTATGTCTACCCTCATTAGCTTGTTCTGGATATAATGATATAGAAATTTCTAAATACAAAAATGCTATAAAAATCAATCAATTAAATCAAATCAAAAATAGCTTGGGCAAATTTTATAATGTCCCACTTAAAAATACTCAATTTATACTAAATATTGCTGTTGTAGACTCTATATCTCATGAAATATCAGTATTAGATAATTTGTATATTAATGATTTAGTATCTGGTCTACAAAAAACTGAGAAAGTAGAGAAGTCTAATGCTTTATCAAATAGTATATGCAGTTGGGAAGTAATAATTAATGCGGATGATCGACGTTCTACTATTCAGAATAAATCTGATGTTTTGGGAAAAATTGATTATAATCTTGTTAATATGCCATTTTATTTACCAACTATTCAAGATAGTATAATACCATATACTAACTCTATTGGTTTTCAGTTTATTGGTGATTTTACCAATAAGAATTATTTAATTCCACAAGCTAATATTAATGCTCCTTATCATTATTTTGCTAATACTAGCTCTTGTATATATGATGATGATGAGTTAACTAAAAATATAACTTATGTACCACCTACTTTTCCTAGTTTAATTCCTTATTTATTAATGCCTATAGTTTTTGGTGGCCTGATGACAGGAGCTGGTTTGGCCGGTAGTATGGTTACAATGGAATTAATGGCAAGTTTGTATGGTACTGGAGGAAGAAATGATCCAATCATAAATTATTTCATTGAAACCAAATTATCTAATCAAACTCAAGCTCTTAATTCACAAGTTTACAAGCCAGTATATAGGAAGCAAAATTTTGGATCTGCTGAAAGAGCGATTATTTGTGCTAGCAATGATGGAGCTATTTGGTGGAAGTTTGAAACTCCAATTTTTAGATATACAAATACTCCAATTCTTAAAAAGAATGTATACAAATATATTAGACTAGATTCTGATATAGCTGAAAAAATATCTCCATCGCTCAAAAATAATAGTATTTCGAATTTTTCTTTTTCTCTTCTAGCTTCTCCTACTGGTACTGATTTAGAAGTAGCCAAAGGCATGACCTCTGCTAGTGGTTTAAAATTAGCTCAAAGTATAACTTCTACTACTGGAAATATATCATTAGTAGGTATTCAAACAATAAATAATATTATCCTTAAAAAAGACAATTTAATATCTGTTGAAAAACAAACTAATAAAGATGAAAATGGATATTATTTTGTTAAAGAAAATGCTTGGATAAAGGGTCCTAACCAAGATTCTTTAGAATTTTTACAATATAATAATGTTGATAGAGATTTTACCTCAGAATGTTTTAAAGATAATAAATCTATAGTTATTAATGGCATAAGACCATATCGTTTTTTTGATGTTAATGAGACTATTGGTTTTAATATTGATGGGACTAAATCTACTAAAAAAATATTAGGAAAATCTTATTTTTTAACTAAGAACGGAATAAAAACAATTTTACAAGTAGACTCTGAACTTAAAGATAAGGATGAAAAACCTATCCCCTCTGGTTTTGTTTATTTGGATGGACCTTCTAGTGTTATCTGGCTTTATAAAGATGATAGAACAACAGTCTCTGATAATGATATTAATAAATGGACTTTTTATAAGAGCTCTTCTGAAAAAATAGTTAATAAAGATCCTGAAAGCCATTTTTCAGCCTATGGAGAAGGTTCTATTGGTGCTGGTACTAATCTAACAACTGCCGATACTCTATATAAGATTGGTTTAAAAGATAATAAATTATTAGATACTCAAGAAATGATAAATAATCAGATTTCTGATACAATCTTAACATATCAACTTATACGAGCAGATATTGGTCAGGATATAGATAATGAAAATATTTCTGATAGTAATAGAGCAATAATAGGACAAGGAAATTTTAAAGGATGGTCTTATTCTTCTGATGATTATGTTTATAAATTTGATAATGAAAATTATAATCTAATAACAAATGAAGCTGATGATAGTGTTAATGTCCAAAAGCTAAAGAGTGCTTTGGGTATTGGTTCCATGATTAAAAATAGAAAAGACAATACTTATATAGAATTAAAATACTCTGAGTTTAAAACTGATTTTGTTGGACTTTCTGGACAAATAAAAATATTTGATGATTTTTTAAATACTACTTCTATCAAGTTTAATCAGGAAGATATAAATAGGATTAGATCAAGATTAAGTTTTATTCAAGAAGTTGATGCTGATCATGTCTCTATTAAAATTACAGGAATTGATCAAGTTGAATATGCTATGGGTATTAATTCATTAATCTCTTATTATGATGAGTTACAAGCAGATGATAATATATGCTTTAGTCGTGGATATCCTATAACTACTGGTTGTCCAAAGCAATATACTAAACAAAGACTATCTTCCTTATATGCAGAAAGGGATGAATTAAGTAGAGTTTTAACTATACAAAATGAAATAAGTGATCTAATACCACATATTAGCGGGAGTATTTTTGTTTATGGAATTCCTGATGTTATTAAACCTAAAATATCTGCTAATTCTAATGTTATTGGAGATATTAAAGTATCATATAAAGAAAATAAAGACCTATATTGGATTAATATAGACCCAGAACAAAAATGTAGTATTGCTGATGAATTGACAGTTAGGGTTTTAAATAAAGTCACTTCTCAAGCAACACCAATTGTTGATAAATTTGTATACAAGTCACATATTACTCCACAACCACCAGCAGCAGAGTCTATAATAAATAGTGTTGGTGCTGATGAATATTATCAGCATGATGGTGGAAAAGATATATATTTTAATCCTAAAAAAGAACAAGAAAAAACTGCTATTAAAACTAAATTTCCTAATTTGGTTTGGGATAACGATGAAATTTTTCGTTATGGAAGCATACAGGGAGATAATAAAGATGATTGTAAAAAATTAATGATAGCTTTTGATCAGCTTCCTAATGATACTTTGTTTGACGTTGAAGAAGAATATATAAGACCGTATGGAATATCTACAACGGGAGTCAAAAAGATTCGTGAAGTATTAGACTTACACTCAAATAATTTGAAGATTCAATTCCGAAATCTACCAAGAAAAATTAAAGGAATAGATACAGAATTTTTTGATAGATATACTTATGATAATAAAGGGAATCTTATATTAGCCAGTCCAAATATTGAGAAGTCAGTCGGCTATATTGCAAATAATTTTACATGTTGGCATTGTATAGATAAACAAGGTAGGTTTGTTATTCCTCCAGATTTTTATAAAGCACAAAATGAAATGCTTTATAGAGCATTCTTTGGAAGTACTGATGGTATAGAAAATAAAGATAAATATACAGATAGTCAGAATGCTTGGGAGTGGATTCCATATGAGTATTTTACTACTCCATGTGTTCTTAATATACCGTTTAATATTGATCATTCCGAAGGAAAAAGTATAGATTTTGCTGGAGGTGGTTATTGTCCTCTTGTTGAACCACCAGACGAAGGAGACCCACCAACATTAAGATGGTTTAGAACCTATACTCAAGTTGAAGGAGAAACAATTACTGGTATAGAAACAGATTTTGAATATTATTGGAATGAAGGTGGAAGTAGCATGACTCATACTCCTGGAGGATTGTATTCGATAGAAGATGGAATATTAAAAACTATTGTAGATTATAAATTTGAGAAATGGGAGATTAGACCAGGTGAGCTACCACCTTTACTTATCATGAGCAGAACACTCGGATCAGTAGGCGGACGGCCAGAATTTCAAAATTGTTCTCCACAAAGCGAAGAGGACAAAACCAAATTTAGATACTGGACAATACACTCAGCATGGAATAGATGTAATGATTCACCAGTTATTTTAGATGATAAATCTGACTATGCAGAAATAATGTGTAGTTTAGGATGTTTAGATCCTGGAAATACTACTGCTGATTTTAATGGGGCTGTAATTGCAACTCAAACGGAAGTGATAATGACATATAATGCAGATGTTGGTCAAAAAGTGCCAAAAAAATATGAGTATATATGGAAAGTACGTCAGGCTATGAAGTATAGTTACTCTGGGTCACTACCATCTTATGGATTAGGAGGTGGAGGAGGAGGGACTATTGAAGATAAATATTATCATATAGAGAAAGAAGAGGGAGACCCGATAGAACTTCCCGTTGGATATAGAAAAAGAACTATCTCTTTTCTTTCCACCCATAATCTTAATGTTTTTCCTCCAATTAAACCAAAACAAACTTTTACTGTAAATCCTTTAGGGGTCTATAGCTTTTCTCAAAAATCTTCTGGAGAAGGTCTTATTAAGACTAGATTAATTACTAAAGATGTTGCGTGCTTAAGAGATTCTACCAGTTGTTCTACAGAAGAACCCCCAACAGTTTTTAAAACTTTCAAAGACGAAGGAGAAGAGGGAGTACCTACAATAGAACTTATTGAACCAGAAGGAGATCGGGATGTTAATATTATTATAACGTCAAATAAAACTATTAGTAAAGGTATGGCAACTTTTATAAGATTGCCTTGTGAAGGCAATTAATTCATTCTTTCTTATATTTATGCCAACCCTTATTTGGAAGATAATTATTTTCATCATCTTTTCTCTTGGGAAATAATGTTCCACCCTTCTTGTGTTGACCAAAAGAAAGAGTAGCACCACACTTAGGTTCTGTGCATCTTAGCTCATAATAATCATTAGCATCAACATTCCTAACAACGAACTTAATGCTGGAACATCCACAAAGTCCGCACTTATCTTCAGAGAAGATCTCTTGAATTAGTGCCAATTCCTTAAATACTTCCTTTTGACCAGAACCTTCTAGTTCAAATTCCAACTTATCATTAGCCTTATATTTTACTTTCATAGTTATTTCCATTCATTATTATAGCCAGATAATTCTTGTGGTATTTTATCCATATTCTGCTGATAAGATGATAGCAATCGTATAACCGTTACAGCATCTTCATGAGACAAAACATAGATATTCTTAAACTCCAGAGAGTTAGTCTCCAAGAGCTTACTAACATTTATATTAAGCCTTTTTGCCATTACGTCAATGAAATTTATCTGATTATTTGTAATTTTAGATACAGAATTTTCATCAGGATGATCCTCAATATCCTTGGCAATCTCTTCTGCTGCAACAACTTTCCTAAGCTTTAAAGCTCGACGTAATGCTCGTCCCTCTGCTCGTGTTTCTGCTACAGCAGTAGGATGATTACGGTAGATCTTGTCACAGTTGCCCCAATAAACGTCAGCAGCGCCTGTGACAGCCCGATATTTAACGTTCATGTCATCTGAGACATCTCCTTTTAATACATAGCGTATGGTGTGAGTGGCGGTAGCTCTTTTTTCGTTCTCTGGAGTTGGAGCTTGAACTATTTCTGTGATAGCTTCAATAACATCACAATTTAATGCCACTTCAAATATACGTCTTAATCCGTCTGTTGTAGGATTTCCGGCTATCTTTTCATCGTCGCTCAATAAACCTAGAACATGATCTGTCCACTCTAAATCATTAGGAGAGACAACCCTAACCACTACATCTGCCTCCTCTTTTTCTGGAACAATCTTTTCTTCAGTTTCTTTCTTATTTTTTGCCATCATAATTATTAATCCTCTATTTGGAAATTCCTATTGTCTGGTTCTGGAAATTTATTTGAAATTTTAATCAAGAGTTCTTTAAGTCCGCTATACAATAATGAAGCTCTGGTCTTTGAAAAATCTTTAGTTTGTTTGATTCTTATAAGAGCTAAACCTTTTCCTAAAATCAGTCCTTGCTTTTTTTGATCATAAGATATATTCTTAGCCAAGGCATCTTCTCCCCAAACTGGAAGAAAGTGAGATGGGCCGTCTATTTCTATAGCTGTATTCATTGTAGGAAGAAACAGGTCTATTTGCAACTTGGTATTTGATAGAGTTTGCTCTTTATGAAAATCAACTCTGAATCCATCAGCTATCAGATTTTGCAACATGAACTTCTCTAGTTTTGAACCAGCCTTACTACTTTCTCTAACTGCATTATTTGCCAACCTTATAATATTTTGCTTAGTGTCTTGATCCATTTTTTCCCAAGACTCTTTGCTTTTTTGCTTGCGACTCTCTAGTGTTGCATCATCCAAATCCTCCCAAGATTTCATAACCCCCAAACCTATTTTGTTCTTTTCATCATCTGTTCTTTTTTGTCCTTTGGTTGGGTGCTTGTGTTTGCCTGTTTTTAGTGCGTTCTTTTGAGCAGCCGACTTGTCTCTGATTGGAAGATTAAAAGATACAGCATCTCTCCTAATTTTATTAGCATAAGTCCCATATTCTTTAGCAATATCAGCAAAACTTTTTTGCTTATCTACATATAATTGAGTAATAATCTTTTTCTTTTCAGGATCTGAAAGATGATTATAGGAAGTGTTTGATGTCGTCATAATCTAAGTTCTCCGATATTCCTAAAGGCTTGGTCCAACAAATTTCATATATATCGCTAAGTGTTTGATTCTTGGTTATAATTTTTAAATTTGGATGCTTAAAAATAGATTCCCAATAACTGTAATCTTCATAAGATTCAGTCCAAGGAATATTTTCAGCATAAAAAAATCTATTTTGAATATTAGGAAAATTTTTGGATAAAATTAAAGAGGGGATGTCTAATACTAGTAAGTTGCCATTAAAAAATTTACTATCACTAATATGTAGTATCGGTATATTTTTATTATCTATAAGCTCAGAATAGCTATTAAAAATACACACCTGAGAATACGGATTATTTTCATATATTTTTTTAGCAGTATCTAGTATTCTGCTATTTCTTTGATTGTTCTCTAGCTTGATCATTAACAAACCTAGGTCGTTCATATTTTGTTTCATACTAAAAGATCTCTAAAAAAGTTTTGATAAGATTGAACATTTTCGAGACTAATATTTTTTGATTCTAGAGTTTCTACTGATTCAATATCAATCACTTTAGCTCCACAACAAAAGGCTTCTGTCTCATAAAATCCATCTAAAGAAAGGAAAAATTCAGATTTATTTAAAATTTCTGCTTTTTCTTTTTCTTGTAGTTTTCCTATATTAAGAGGGTGTTTGATTTTTTCATTATTAAAAAGCTTGATTTCAAGCTTAGAGTTAGGATATATTTTCTTTAAAAGTTGTTCTGGTATTTCTTCTATCTTATCAATAAAACAAGATATTTTGTGAAAACGTTCAAGTTTTTGATTGTTAAAAATTTCTCTATTAACTAATGTTGGAATTAGAATAGTATTATCAATTCCTTTTTCGTTTACAAGATGCTTACAGAGCCCTTTATTATTTTCTATAATTTCTGGTCTAAAAATATCATGGTAAATAAAACACTTTGTTTTTTGACCAAATTCTAAAATGAATTGAAAAGTTTCTTTGTGGAATTTAGAAGCTAAAAAGATATAACAGTCAAATCCATACCTATAATAAATTTGATAAAGATTGTCTTGTATATCTCCACAAGCAATTAAATTTTCATCATCCTTAATAAGACTTAAATTATTAATAAACTTATCGTCGGCGTTCTGTATAAAAATTTTCATATAAAGATTTTAGCCCTAGAGATATCCTTGGTCCCATTGATTTTCATAATATTTTTTTTCGATAGTATATTTTTATCAAAATGTATATTATGAGATATTAAAGTATTTAGTAGTTCAAAGAGATACATTTGATCATAGAGATGCTTATCAAACATATCTTTTAATGTGCTAGTTGCTTCTTGATTCAAAAATACGCACTCAGACCATTGCGTAGGTAAATCGTAGAATAGATATTCTATCTTTTCAGATTCACTACAACCTATGGTAAAATTAGCTTTTGGTTTGTCTATCAAGAAAATTTTAGATCTATCGGTATCGAAGAAGGGAAAGTTTTTAAATAGAACCCCATTACTAATAACTAGCAAAGGCTTTGGGCCATATTGTTCTAAAAATAAACCCAAACATTTTGCTTGATTGGTTTTTTGATAATGTTCATTATAGATAATGTCTATTCTTGGTTGGGTCCCGAATATTTTCTTGATCTTATCTGACTCAAAACCAGTAGCTATGGTTATGTTTATTTTCTTATCTAACTTTTTAAGCTGTTGTATTTGATATTCTAAAACGAACAAAGAACTGCGTATTTTTAGTAATGCTTTGGATCCTACTGATTTCATTCCTTTAGTAATTTCTGGGGCTATTATTAAAGCATCAAGCATAGTATATGATTCTTGGATTTTTAATTAAGGATATAGCTTTGGAGATGTCAGGATCTAATTCTTGGATCAAAGTCCTATAATTATCAAAAGGTAAAAATAAACCATCCAAACTATCTGATGGATTTCTTAATAAAACATGACATACAGGCTGTTTAATAGTAATGTAATCGCTAATATTTTCAATATCTTTATTCCATGAGGAGTAATCATTATTACAATTTACCCAAAAATAAACAGATTGATTTTTATTCATATTTGTATCCAGTATCGTATAAATAGCTTCTGCTAAAGATATTTCTTCTAAGAAATTATGAATTTTCCATTCTATCTCTTTATTAATTTTTGTTTTTAGAGTTTGAATAGTTTGGTCAGTATTATCATTTTTGTGCATTATCAGAGATACGCACCTTGGAGGAATAGTCAAAGAATTTATACTATCGCATAATTCTTCTATTTTTGATAGATCTGTTTCTATTATTAGATAATAAGAGATAATGTTATTGTTTTTAATGGTTTTTTTAAGATCTTCTATAGATCCAATTTTATTTTTATTTTCATCGTATGTTTTCAAATCAAACCCATAATGACACTTATAATTTTGGATATAATAGAAGTTATTTTTTACAGAAGTGGCATGTTCATCTTTTATCATATCTATGATATGAATTTTGCATGGTTCAGCACTATCGGCGTAATCTGCAAACAAACATTTTTCACAATTAGTATTACTCATATAGATATTCTCTGTAGGGTGAGATTAATTTTAAGATTTTGATGATCGTAATCAATTTTTACTATTTTAACAGAGGGGTCGTCTTCTATCATCTTTTTAATTGCTGATATAGAAAGAATGGATTTGTGACTTAAAAGATTCTCCATCAATTGCTCGTCACTGATACTATTCTCGTAATATCTTTTTGAGGATTCTTTTAAATCAGTAAAACTGATAACAAGAAGACCCTCTGGCTTTAGTTTTTTAAAGAGCAACACTAAAATAGCATTAATTATAGATTTTTCAAAATAGTTCAAGCATGAACAATAGATATTAGAGACAGAAAAATTTACTAAATTTTCAATATCGTTAATCTCTATGTTGTCAAATTCCTGTATAATATTTTTATGTTTATTGTAGTAGATATTAATTGGCTTATTCATATACAAAAGATTCCTTAATTAAATCATTAAATATAGAGAGAAAAGAATTATTAAAAGTTTGGAAATTATATTTTTCTAATATAGTATTTTGATTTTCGAGACTTTTTTCTAGAGAGTATGATTCTATTTCTTTACTAAGAATCTCAACTATATTATTATAGTCATCTAAAACTAAAGCGCCAGACTCAAACATATTGGCTGATGAAATAGTCTTACATCCACAATATATAGCAATTAAACAATTAATCTCTGATTTTATATCTATACATACCTTATATTGACTTAAAACACTATAAATTTCTTCTAGTGAAGAGTTACTAATATCTTTAATCATATCAACATTAGGAATATAATTTTTTATATGATGATATAGCATATCTATTGACCTGGACTGTTCTAAATTTAATAGAATAACAGATTTCTTGATTGGTGATGATATGTCTAGCCTATCTGATTTTGGAATACCATACTTTATAACCTCTGAATTTGGTATTTCCCAACTATCCTTTATATCTTCTTTAGTTGATATTGTTTTACTATTTTTGAAGGTTTGACGAATTAGAAATTTGTCCTCTTTTTTTACTGAACTATCAGGGAAAGAATGGAACAGTACAATATCTTTAAGATGGAAATTTTTGATAGTAGGTAGAAGGTCTGAGTATTCTATAGGATTATTAGATAGAAAAAAATCATATGAAAAACTATATAGTATATTTTCTGGTAGTTTTGATATCTCTGTAAGACAAATACCGTCTACTTGAGATAATAACATATCAAATAAAGTATTAGATTTCGTATATAGAATATTAAAATTTTTATACTTAGAAGTATTAGATATTGCTGCCTTAATAATATTATTAGTTATAAAGGATTTTTGCATATAAATCCTCCTAGTTTTGGGTAATCTGGAGACTTGCTCCTCTTATGGTTATTGTTCGCTGCTAGTAGCATTTTCTGCATAATATCTTCTGTTGTTAGAGAGCCTATAATATTTCCGCTAAAATAGTGATCACCAATATCAATAGCTGGCGTTTTAATAATAGAAATATCTTTGTTGGATAAAACTAGCTTTTTTGAACTCATTGCATAGTTTTCATATAAAACATATTGAATATCATCATTGATTGATAAGTAACAATCTATACTATTTATAGCTACAAAACTTTCGGTTTCATTTAGGTCGCTAAAAATAAAAGATATTCTATTTTCATCATTTACTATATTCAGTCTTTTCAGAGTATTTTTATAGAATGTTTCTATATCAGATTTATCTTGGGCTGTTCCTCTTAAAAATAAAACTAAATGAGTCTTTATATCTGATCTAAAAGCAATAGTATAGGCTATGATAAGTTTTTGAATAATTTGTTCATTTTTTTTATATGGTCCTATAAATCCAAACTTAAATAAGTCATTAGCCTCTCCTAGATTGTATCTTTGATTGAGAGTTCTGGGATCTGGTATAAGATGTTCTGAAAAAATATCTAGTTTAGTTTTTATATTAGATCTTTTTAAGAACTCTTTAGTTCTAATACTATCTATTAATAGATAATCAAACTCATTCAGTTTAGAATAATGATTATTATTGGAAGCATCAACTAATCTAGCATCCACTATAGGTATTGCTATATTATAGCAGTTTTTATATACAGATAAATATTCCAAAGGGAGATGCTGAACAATTATAGAATACTTTTCTACTGATTCATCAAATTTTTCATAAAGACTAGAATAGTCCTTAATTATTAAGTTTGATTCGATACAAATAGGTCTTGTATGTAGTTTAAGAATCTCATTTTTCTTTTTTGTTTGATCTAAAAGAGATTGAATATATCTTCTAGAAGCTTGTCCTATATAATCCAACTGTCTATATGGTCCTATATAAAGTATATTCATTTTGTTTGTTCTTTAATGTGGGCATATTCAATAAAATCATCACTAAATTTTAGCTTATTAGATCTGACCTGTTCTGCCTGATTATTATTGTCTATAACTGTTTTAATGTAATCCAAGATATTCGTATAGGGATATTTTTGTATATTAGTTCCATGCAAAGAGAAACCATAATCAGCTTCTTTCAACATGGTTAAAAAAGACATGGAACTCATTTGTGAAGGATCTTTTAAAGACAAAGAACATATTTTATTGGTTGTCTCGAAAAAACTCTTGTGATCAGGTTTAATATCATCAGGAATCTGTAAAAGATATTGAGGATTAGTATTCCAGTCTGCTCTGTAACTTGAGTCAATTTTATCAAGATGCTTTTCCCATTTTGAAGCTATTGTATCCCAGTTATAGTGTTTCTCAGTTAAACTTCTAGTTTCTTGTCCCTTTTTAGAAAGTACTGGTTTTGGCATAGTAGCATACTTGATAATTTCTTGAGTTAGCTGATCATTGTCTGGATATACCCTTATTGCTTTTGTCTCCAGCTCTTTAAACTTTGTTTTTGGTACAATAGGGGTTGCTTCTAACTTGTCAACAATATCACACATAGCGCTATAATCTACTGTTATAATTGGAAGGCCGCAAGCACCAGCTTCCACCTGTGGCATACCAAAACCTTCGCATATAGAATATTGAACATAGATATCAAATAAATTATATACCATGCTCAATTGCGTTGTATTAATACCATTAGTAACAGACGGCATAACCATAGACTTTTCTAAACACTTACCACAAACTTTTGAAGCTCCAACAAAAGTACTACAATTAATAGTATTGCATTTTTTACAAACATATGTAAATAAAACCTTATTTGTTAGTCTGTTTTCTTTTAGTAGCTCTGGGATATCCCAGCCTGCATCTGGATAACTTGTGTGTAGATATAGAAATAGTTTACTTCCAAGCTCTGGATTGCTATCTTCTAGTAGGTCTAGGGACTTTCTAAAAGAAGACATGAGTTCTGGAATTAGTTTTCTTTTTTGATTACGCATCACGGATCCAACAATAAAACTATCCGAAGGAATATTGAACATTCCTCTTAGTTCTGTTTTTTCTGGGATTATTTTGAAAGTGTCTAGATCAACACCCGGAGAAGTTGTATCTATATAGTTTATGCGATTAGAGCTTTGTCTTTTTAATACGTCTGCACCCCAATCAGAATAGGTAAAAACACTGTCGGCAGATATGAAGGTGTCTATCCATTCTTCTTGTTGTGGCTCTGAATCTACAGTTGGCATCAAGATCCAGTGAAAATATTTCCTTAATGGAGATTGTGCTTGGTAAGCAGTCATCCAATAGTCTCTAACGTCTATTACTACGTCTGGTTGAAAGTCTAATAAAACCTTTTCAAACCTCCATCGTCCAAACTGATTCTCTCCTCTAGACATATACTCTTTATGTCTTGGATCAGTATCTCTAACAGCATTAGCATAGTATCTCCAAGGAATCTCCCTGTCTCTTGGATCATTTACTATCCCATAAGAAGCAAATTCTGCAATATCATATTTACCAGTTTTATATAGTCGATTTAATATTTCTTTAACATAAGTGGCAAAACCAGAACTTAAGAAACTAGCTTCGGAACACATCAAGATTTTTAATTTTTGTTTCATATGATATTAATAAGAAGCAGGGGGCATTTAGCCCCCTTTTTCTTGTTTGAGATATTGAGAATAATAAATCAGAAAGCTACTGCTTCTGATTCCTCTGTCTTGGTATTCTTAGAAAGCTTAGTAATCTTCGAGAAATTATTTACTCGAACCTTCAAACTACTATGCTTAACACCGTCCTTCTCCCATGTGTCGTTTCTCAAAGAGCCTTCAACTAGGACCAGATCACCCTTCCTAAAAGAAGAGCCAATCATCTCAGCACCAGTATCCCATGCTTCGCAGTTAATAAAAGATGTGACCTTATCCTTATCTCCACTAGCCTTGGTATATTCCCTAGATACAGCAATAGTAAAATTCACTACTGATGTCTGCTTACCTCCAGTATTCACAACGCGAAGTTCTGGATCCCTAGCTAGATTTCCTCTCAAAATAGTAATATTCATTATCAAACTCCTTGGTAAAACAAAAAACGTCCGCAACAACATATCATAAACTCAGGGTGTTCAGTGTCAAGAGACTGGATTAAAGCATTTTTCAACAATCAAACCATCCTTATTCTTGGCCTTATTTCCTGTAAAAATCAGAATATTTCCAATGAACATATGAGTCTTGTACTTTGTCCACTGCTCAGGAAACATAATAATAGAATCCAACATTCCTGTTTGATCTTCTATACTAATAAAAGCCATATCAAGCCCAGGAGTTTTTCCTGTTTTAGTCTTCACGACATTAATATTACAAATTTCTCCTGCAATAATAATATTAGAAGATAAGCCAGAATTTTTAAAGGTTTTACAATCGGTATTTGCCATGCTTATATCGTAAGAATCTAACTTGGAACATGTAATTGCTGCTCCAAGCAAAGAGTTCTCAGAATCAGACAACCACTCTATTTTATCTATAAGAGAGTATGGTGGATGGTCTATGGATTTAATCAGATTGATCAGTACCTCTAATCTCTTTTTAGTAGCCAGCTTAGTAGTAACCATATGAACTAATACATCTTTAATAGATTTGAATGTTCCTTGGTTGACTAAATTCTGAAAATTCTCTAATTCTTTGGTAGTTAAACTTGAACATATTTCATACTCAAATAACATCTCTGTTCTATTCATCTTAACAAAGTCTAATGCTCCACAAGAAATGAGAGATTTGGTTGCTGTAGAGTTAATTCTTAATAAGATTTTTAAGAGAACCTCCATCCAAGACATTTTATACATATCTTTGTCTTGAGATAGCTCTTTTATCTTCTTATAAACAGATGCTCCAACTCCTTTTATATCTGTTAATCCAAAAAAGATTTTTTTGTCATGTATTGTAAAATACTCATTAAGTAATCTTATATCAGGAATATGAACATCCACACTCATTTCGTTGGCATTTCTGACCAATTCTTTTATCTCTTGCTGTGGATCTATTTTATCTTTAGCAAATTTTAAGTATGAAGCAAAGAACACCTTTGGAAAATGAGCTTTTGTATATGCTGATAAATAAGCATTAATAGCATATGAAACAGCATGGGATTTGTTAAAGGAGTATCTTTGGCTTTTTTCAATCCAGCTAAATATCTCTTCTGCTTGAGATTCAGAGACAATATTTAGAGATTTAGAACCATCTAAAAACTTTTTCTTAACCTTTGCCATTTCTTCTGGTTTCTTTTTACCAATAGCTTTTCTGAGCATATCGGCTTCTTTAAGATCAAAACCAGCAACATTCTTGGCTATTTCCATTGCCTGTTCCTGATAAATCATTTCTCCATAACTTGACTTTAATGAAGATTCTAGAGCGGGATGAAAATAGTCAACACTCTCTAGACCATTCTTTTTGTCCATAAAGTGATTGGATACAGATTTACCATCTCTAAAAGCTTCCAAGCAGCCCGGCCTCATAATACTAATGAGGGCAGAAAGTTGCTCTATATTTTCTGGCTTAAGTTTTTTGGCCATAGATTGGCCCAGTCTAGACTCCAACTGAAAACAACCCTTAGTGTTGCCTGATGAGATTAATTCCCATGTTCTTGAACACTCCAAATTAATAGTTTCGATTTTAGGAGAAAAATCTATTCTTGGAAAATCTTCGTTCTTCTTCTCTAAAACACGAAATCTACAACCACAATCAAAACCAAAATACTCAGTCATTTAAAAATGATCCTCTAAACTTTACTTTTGCAGAAACTGTCCTGTGTAGCTTTAGAAACCTAATCAAAATTTGAGCAGTATCCTTAACGTCTTTTAGAGCGTCATGGGCACCTTCTTTATCTATTCCTAGATAGTCTCTCAAATTATCTAACGTATAGTTCTTAAGCTCGTTTGAATTTTCAAACCAATAAAAAATAACATTCATAACATCAATAACATCTCTTGGATAAAAGATGCTTGATCGTCCTTCTTTGTTGGTATTATTATACTTGACACTTAGTCTTTCAATAATCCTTAAGTCGAACCTATTAATGTTATATCCAGCAGCTATGGGAGCACTAAAGCAAGACTTCTTTTCCGATCTTGTATGATACATATCAAGATAAGAAACGAACATTTTCCAACCCTGATCCTGCTTTTGATATTCGTGCCAACCTTTAAGAATTTCTTCTTTTGAAGATCCTCTTACTTTGGCATGAAAATCTAAAACATCACTATCTGAATAATCATATTTAGGATTATCCTGAATAGCGAGAGGTCTTAAGTTAGTATTAAACTCTGAGTCTGGTATAACCTCTAATTTAAGAGGATCCACCATAACAGCAGCAATTTGAACCGGACTACAAACGTCTGGATTAATTCCATCCGTTTCTAGATCAAAAACACAGATTTTTTGGAAATTAGGCATTTACGGTAACTATAGTTTCATCCTGGATAAATGGACGGTTATTAGAATTGTCAACAGCCTGAGCGTTAACAGATTGACAACAACTGACTCGTACTGACTCAGTTTTGATGAACTCGACACCACCTATAATAAATCGGCCACCGACAGGTACATCAACAAACTTTTTATCCATGGTTATTCTCCGTTTTTTAGGATATCTGATATGTTCATAATTTTATCTAGCATCGCTACACCCAAAATATCAAACTTAATAATCCCCAAAGACTCTAAATCTTGCATTTCCATACCAGCAATACTTTGTTGGTTTTTGGAATCGTATATCATAGGACAAACTGAGGATAAATCTTCACTACTAATAACCACACCAGCGGCGTGTTTAGATTGATTAGATTTGGTTCCTTCAAGTCTGATTGCCTGTTCAAACCTCTTTGCTAAAGGCCCTGCCAATTCATTGTCCTCATTAATATAACACCATTCTTTTAGCTTGTCAATATTGTTTTCTAGCGCCCAACGAATAATAGAAGCTTCTCCGGTATCTTCCTTCATTTCTTGTAATTCGTCTGCAATTTTAGCTTCATCTGGTATATTCTTTGTTATTCTGTTCATTTCTTCAAAAGAAATGTTGTCATATACTCTTAAAACTTCTTTTAAAGCCCCTCTTCCCTTCATAGTATTATATGTAATCATTTGAGAAACTTTATTTTGACCATATTTTTCTTTAATATACTCAATAATAGCTTCTCTTTTATTAATTGGTACGTCAACATCAATATCTGGCATGGAAATACGATCTTTTGTATTTCGGCCAGAATTATAAAATCTCTCGAAAATTAAATTATACCGGATCGGGTCAATGGATGTGATACCAATTAAATAAGAGACCAGACAGCCCGCAGCAGAGCCTCTGCCGGGGCCGGGAAGCCAGCCAGACCTACGAACTTGATCAACTATGTCTGACACTATCAAGAAGTAGCTAGACAGACCAGCACCCTGCAATACTTCTAGTTCGTATTTGATTCGGTCTACATATTGAGTTTGTTCTTCAACAGATATACTATTAGCTATTTTCTCTCTCCATCCATTACGGCATAATTGTCTCAAATATTCGTCTGGATTATATCCTTCTGGACATTTGAATGGTGGCAATGCTGGCTTTTGCAGAATATCGTATTCTTCACACAAACTATCTACATAGTTGGTATTCTCTATCTCCTCAGAAGTATGAATTTCGGCCATTTCTTCTGGAGACAGAATATGGAATTTATCAGACTTAAAAAAGCATCCCATGGGGATATTTTCATTGTTCAATAATTTTTTATTAATATCTACCAATGTAGTCTTGAGATTATTACATAACAGGATTCTTTGATCTATAGAATCTGACTGTTCACAATAATGAGCATCTGGTGTGCAGATTACTTTTGTATTAGTAATCCTACCAATCCTTCTAATATGTTCTGTCATTTCAATTTGGTCTGGGGAATTCTCTTGATCCATTAATTGTGTTTCAAGGAAAAAATTCTCTTTACCAAACATTGACTTCATTTTACTAACAAATTCTGTTCCAGCTTTATCTATTTCCGTTTTGGTATCTTGAATTAAATCAGACAAAGAAGATCCTAGATGTCCACAGAAGCCAATTATATTTCCATCTAAAAGAGGAGCTAACTTATCAAGACTAAGTCTTGGCTTATGATAAAAATTATCCTTATTATTAGTTTCAGAAACTATCTTGATTAGAGTTTTCCAACCATCATAGTTTTTTGCTAATAATAGAAAATGACTCAGATCATTATTCTCTTTGGTCTTGATTGTTGAATCATTCTTACTAACATAGATTTCACAACCTATGATTGGTTTAATGCCTTTGCTCTTGACTGCTTGATAAAATTGTACAGAACCTGAGATAGTTCCGTGATCTGTGATAGCACAAGACTTTACTCCTATCTTGGAGCATCTTTCTGCTATTTGACTAGGCTTACTAAGACCATCAAGCAAACTGTAATGTGAGTGTACATGCAAAGGTATATAGTTTTTCATTCTGTACTTCCGGGAGCTTTATACTTTCCAAATGAGTGATTGGTGTGTTTATATTCTTCAATAACTTTATTCATACCATTCATGTCGATATCGTGCTTAATCTGTTCACATTTAGTCATAACAGAACCAACTGAACATTGTTGATTTTCTCGATATTCGATCTGTGGTAATATATTAGAATTTTCAAAAGTAGTTTTACCAAAATGACATAGCTTACTGCACATCCAGCTTTTATTTAGTTTAGGCTTTCTGGTATTTTTAACAATCTCAAACTTCTTTCTTAGCATTTCTTCTGTTTTTGGCAAATCACTTTTATCGAAACAAATTGAAAAGGGACCACCATCATTGATGAAGTATATTGAAAATATAATATGATCTATCTTAGGATATAGATTACTAATAGCATAATGGTATATTCTTAACTGAGGATCATCTTGTAATTTCTCTAAGGTTTTTTCTTGTCCTGTCGCCCAATCCAAGCGTCGGCCAGTTTTCCAGTCGATGATCTCAATCGTATTGTCGTTGACGAGGGTGATCAAGTCAATAGTTCCTTTTAAAGCTAAGTGTCCTTCAAGCTTCCCTTCGTCTGTGTCATAAGAATACTTTGCCCAAGGCTTTTTTATCTCTATATCAAAACGCTGTTCTGGACATAGGATATTCCTATTTCTTGGATCAAACATCCCACTGTTAAATTCTATTGCTTTGTAAACCCATGCGTGACAGTCCTTGTAATCTTTAACGGCCCATTTATGGTGAGGATTAGCTTCAGAATAGTATTTATAAACTTGTTCTATAATAGTATTTAGATTATATTTTTTGGTGCTTAATTTACCAATAATATCATCGTCAATGTGGTCTTGGTTGTCTTGGAGAGCTTTTTTAATAACTGCTAAGATTTCTAATACTTTATGTACTATAGTCCCCTTATCTGCTTTTAATCCGGATGGCCCTCTCCAACCAAGCACGTATTCTGCAAAATATTGCTGTTCACACATACTATGAGTATTATATGAGCTACTACGAAAATATGTTACTATAATGAGGACACCTCTTTTAGAATTTTTTGTATTTCCATACATTGATCATATATATTCATATCTTCATTAGAACATATATAATCGAAATTAGACCAGTCATAATTTTCTTTATCTAAAGCTACTTCTGCCGCAGCATCAGAATTGAATAGATTTCTTGTTAGTCTTATCACTTTTCCATCAGCATTTTTAATACTTTCTACCTCATTAGGAAATCTACAATCCACAATAAGAGCTAGTTTTGGTTTGTCTTTTTTGATCTTATTAATGGTTGCTTCTATCCAGACATTATTTTTAAGAGTGCGAAAAATATTTGTTCCAACAATCTCCATAACTTCTCTAGCAGTTAATTGTTTATTATCCCATGTGATTTCTGTGAGATTATTTTTATCTTCATCAGAACCATAGCACTGTTGATAAGTTAATCCTAGTATATTAATACAAATATCTTGCTTTAATGTATCTGCAAAACTATATAGTCTAATATGGGGATGTAACATATCTAATGTTTTATTGAACATATAGTCATTAGAAGTATTGGGTTTTGTTATATCAAATACTCCAGCATAATTTTTATCCCCAAATAAATCTGAAACAACAATTTCTCCATTATTATTTATGGAAATCTTTTCAGCTATTTTAAGATGAGCCATATAAACAGACAAAATAAAATTGCCAGAAGTAGATTTTCCAGACTGCTTCTTTCCTGAAATTCCTAATATCATATATAGTCTTTAATTAAAGGTAGTATTTCCTGATTAATTTGTTCAACAGTCATTGATCCTATATCGTCATGATTGATTTTGATAGTCTTGATATTATAAGTCTTTTCACACTTTTTGTAAATCTGTTCAGCTGCTTTGTGACCAGCGCTATCATTGTCCATCATAACTACAATAGTCATAGCTCCAGAAGTGTCCAGAATCATTTTTTGTCTATCGCTTAATGAAGCTCCAAATACAGCCACCGAATTATTTATTCCCGACTCCTCTAGTCTCCAAACATTTCCCGGACTCTCAACAAGTATTACAGAATGTGAGCTTTTGATTTTTTCTTTAGCTCTACAAAAGTTGTATAAATGTTCTTGTGTTTTAAATCCTGAGCTATGTCTCCATTTAGAGAATAGCCATAATTTTTCTTCTGGTGGACATTCTTGTGCAGAATCGTGAAAAGATGAACATTTTGTACACTTTTCAAAAATACTACGTCCAGTACATCCGACCATATAGGAATTTTCCATATCATATACTGGAACTACCGCCCTATTATACATCTCTTTATTTGGATTACTACACTCTCCTACATCATATGTTTTTAATATTCCAGGACTAAATCCTCTAGAAATAAAATATGTTGATGGTATATCTAAACTTTTCTTAATAAGTTCTTTGGTGACTCTAGGAGAGTTATCAACCACTTCTGTATTTATATACTTGATACTATTAACAAAAATATTCTTCTCTTTTTGCTTTTTACAAACCTTTATTTCTGATATGTCTTGTTTAAGAAAGCTTGAGGCAAAATCAACAGCTTCTTGGAATGAACATAGTTTGTCTCCGGGACTACTCCAGTTATGCTCGTTATGAGATAAACAACCTCTAATGAATCCTATGATAGAAGACTTAAATGTTTCTTCACATTGATGAGTTCTACATTTCCAATTTCCTCTATAAGAATCTCCTTGATGGTATAGATTACAAGCCGAGTCATTATCTCCTCCATGTATAGGACAGCTCATTGAGACCATCTTATCCATAAGCTTATAAGATTCAACTCCTAAAACAGCCAATAGCTCTTCTATGTTGTCGCATAGAGTATCTGAAATATGTTTAAGTTGAGATTGATCATACGAATGGTATTTCTTCTTTTTCGTCATTTGTGTCGTTTTCATTGACTATAAAACCAGCCTTATCTGATTGGGTATTATGAACAATTTCTAGTTTGGTTCTGCCTTCTTCTATCTTGGCACACCAACCCTTCATATGACAATTGATATAATCATTGTCATCCAAGCCCCCACCATGTCTGCTAATAATAGGAATTAGCTTCCTATTTCCAGACTTACCAGCATCTTCCGCTATCTCCTCATCTGATTTTCTCTTAAAGATTGTAAAGTTACTACAAAGCCAAATAATCCTATCTGAACCGCTTGCAGTATCGGTACTCTCTTTTGTAATTCCATCTCTATTAAGCTGAATAAAAGCTACAATTGGAATCCTGTACTTAACTGCAAAATTATGAAGTGCTGTCATCATGAAACCTAAAACCTGATACTCTTTCATATCCTGAGATATTCCAGCAGAATCCATGAGTTTTAAATAGTCATAAAATATAACACAGTCTTTTGCGGTTCCATCATCATTTAATCCAACATCCTTTACTATCCACCTTCTCATGATCGACAACTGCTCATCAAATGGTTTTCCTGCAATAATCTTATATGATAGTGGAGTTTCTTTTAGTTCTTTGGCAACATTCTCTATCTTTCTAAGATTAATAGGAGAATCAGCAAACTTACCAGTTTCAATATGATTAATCTCAATCTCTGTAGACATTGCCATAATACGATTAAGATGATCTTCTTTACTCATTTCAGTATCCATATTAAGAACCGGAATTTTTAATTTATTAGCAATATAGTATCCCATATTATCTGCTAATAGTGTTTTTCCAGTCTTAGGTCTGGCAGCAATTACATTGACCGTTCCTTTTCTTAATCCCCCACCAATAGCTTGATCATAAACTGGAAATCCTGTTGAAATACCAACTTGATCTACTCTATTAGTTTGTAGAAATTGAATATACTCTTCTATGCCCTCACCAACAGACATTGGAGCATTATCTCCATCATTGTTTAATGATGATGCAAAATTGAAAATAGAGTCTTCAGCTATTCCAAGGATGGATGATATTGGTTCTGAACCATTTACATCAAGAAGCTTTTCTTGGGTGGTTTCTAGTTCTTTATGTAATAGTCTTGCTATTTCTAGCTTCTTAATTTTAGCTGCAAACTTACGAATATTGTCAAGATTAACAGGAAAATCCTTTACTGCTCTTAAATGTTGAGCCTCCTCTTTCTTTGCAAAAACATGAGAAAAACCAAGTTCTTGAGCAGCAGAGTAAACCGATGCTATATCTATTGAGGTTTTTTGTTGTTGTTTTTCACAAATATTTTTAATACATTGATATATGATTTGATTACTATCAATAGTAAAAGTAGACTCTTGAATCAAGTCTGCTATGTCAAGGAAGGCATTTTCACCATATTGGAGAATACCACTTAGTACGGCTCTTTCTGCCGAAGGATCGCATAAAATCATATTATTACTTTATTTAGCCCGCAGAGGTTGAACAGTTGTTGCACTTATATCTAGTAGGGGAGTCTGAGATCAAAGCAGGGTTGATTTCTTCCGTTTTTCCGCAAACCCTACACTTAACAGAAATAGGCTCAAATTCTCTTGACCTAGCTACCGGAGGATGCTTTGTTAAAAGCTTATCTATAACGGAATCATCTTTGTGCATATCCTTTTCAGGCATATCTAAAAACTTATTAGGTCTTTGCTTTTTAGGATCTCTTTTGGGGTTTTTTGTTCTAACAGGACTGACAAATTCCTCCTCATTTTTTTCTGGAGGATCATATTTATCATCTTTTGGTAGTAAGCCCTGTAAAAGAGCTATAAACTGTTTTAGTTGCTCTGGATTTTTTGTTATATCATTAAGATCCATGTGTTTTCACCTTAGTCTTTTGAATAGAGAGTAGAATACTAGAAAGATTATTTAAACTATTAGCGATATAAGAGAGTCTATCTATTCTTTGTTTGGCATATTTTCTAATACTACTGAGAGTAGTAGCTTTATCATTATGTTTAATTGCCTGAAGAGACTTCTCTATATATCCATATCCTTTATAGTTGTTAATTTCATCGGCTATGGTCTCTTTAATTGTTTCTTCGGCCCAATTATGTCTGGCAGTTTCTCTATTAATAGTTCTTTGGATATGAAATGAGAACTGAGCCAACCTATATGCTATTTGAGCACAATCTTCTGGAGAGAGTTTTTCTAACTGATCTCTATCCATAGTCAAATAATTATTCAGTTCTTCTTCTTGCAAAACAGAAGCAGAATATGATGGTAGAGAAATGCTCTTTTCATAGTCATCAAGAATAGTATCCCAATGTTGTAGTTCTTCTTTTGATGTCTTAGCCATTATTCAATCTTTCTTGCCACTGTTCTATAGTTTCATTATAAGGTAGTACAATTTGTCTAATATTATTAATCTCACACCATTCAGTCTTTTCTCTGTCTCTTTTTTGAGACTTTAAAAATCCTAATTGGGTATTATGATAAAATCCAACGAATTTATAATGTTGCTCTCCATGTACTTCTATACAGGTTTTAATTAATGGCAAATAAAAGTCTAAATATAGACTTTCAGATTTTCTTAATTGTATTGGAACTTCTTCCAAGATTTGTAGAGTAGGAAAATGGTTAGTTATTAGATCCCTAGCTTTGATATGGAACTGAGACTTGTGATCTATTTTACCCTTTGCCATGTGTCCTGTCAAGTGCCAAGAATGGGAATTTCCATCTAGATCTCTGATAGTCATTTTATTCCCATAGTCTCCTTAACTGACTTCCATAATTCTTCATATACCTTTGGGTTTTCTAATAGATATGCTCTAACTTTTTCAGTTCCTTGAAATTTCGGTTTGTCTGCTACTCCTATTAGGGTATACCAAGCACCACCTTTTTGTATTAGTCCAATATCAGAAGCTAAATTAATTAATTCCATATTTTTATCTACTCCATGACCATACCTTAGATAGCTAGTAATAGTAGCTCCGGGAGCACCCAAAGCAGAACATAATACTTGCCATTCAACTTCTTGTCCTATTTGTGTACTATCGGCACTTAAGACCCAAGGCTTGAAGGTTTTTGCTCTTAACTTAACGTCTGTTTGATAAGCAATAGCCTGACCAGACTTTTCTTTAAATTCTGCCCCATATCCTGTAGGGTTTCCCATTAAATGCGTAATGCCTATAACGATATTTTTATTCACAGGAATAACATTTGCTACCTTTCGACAAAATTTAGCTAATAACTTAGCTCCATCTGCCCTTTGCATTTTATCCATATCTGATGTAATTTCTGCTTCAGTACATAGTGCAGAATATGAGTCTATGATCATTACCGATCCTGGGATCTCGTTAATAATTCTTTCTGCTATTTGCAAATACTCTTCAGCATGAAGAATCTTACCTTGTTGGGAACCTATAACATGAAATCTATTAAGATCTAATCCTGGAATTCCTTCAAGATCTCGTTTCTTTAATCTACCTTCTATGTTAAGGTAGTACACTTCTCTACCTTCTTTAAAAGAACCATAAGCATATTCTGGTTTCTGAGCAGTTGCACAGAAGTCCAAGCTTGTTGTTGTCTTTCCACATTTAGGCTGACCAGTTAATACTACGAAACTACCCTCTGGAATTCCTCCGTTAAGAATAATATCTAGAGATGGACTTACTGGAATAGTAATAATTTTCTTATCTACTATAGCATTGCCATTTAAGATAATGTTATCGCCAAATGTTTTAGTAACGTCCTCTTTAAGAGCCATGATCAAGATCCTTTAGTTTACTAAGAATAGTTTTAGATTTAGTAGTTTCCTTGCGAAAAGATTTATTTTCTTTTCTATCTATATCCAGCGTCAATTCCAAATTCTGAGATTCAAGTAGGTTTTGTTTTTCTTCTATAATAGCTGGAAGATGAGGGGCTCGCAAAGAGTATATTTTCTCTGCTTTCTTGTCTGTCAGTGCAGCTATAATAGCTTTTGCTGGGTACTTCTTTAATAGAGTATGTGATGTTGCTATCTGATTTCTATAATAAGTAGCCCAAGCTTTACTAGTCCAAAACCTATAATGTAAATCTAGTTTATCTTTCTTTGCTTTATTCTCACATATTAGTTCAGTAATATACTGAGCCGCCGAAACAGATTTCCCATTCGAATACTTTGAAATATATCTATTATCCATTAGATTTTGGTCTGAAAATACCTTTTTCAACTTTGGGGTTTGGTGATCCTTGATTTTTTGTGCTATCATTTAGTTCTGATGCTTCCTTGGTCATGATCGAAACATTGTTGCTCTTTTTTGCAGCCGTCTGTCTGATCATAAGGTTGTGTGATCGACTAGCTGCGGATGATTTCTTAGTCTTGATAGCTGTTTCATCTTGCTTAGTAGAGGTATTCTTTTCAAGAATTTTAATTACTTGATTTTCTGTTAAAGACAATTCCTCTGCTATTTTATCACTCTTTTGTCCTTGACTTTCTAGCCATCGTATTGCATAAATTTGCGTTTGATTTAGTCTAGCCATTATTGCATCTCTCTTTCTGCGTTGTGTAACCATGCTACGTTTTTGGTTCTTAAAAAATTAACATAGAGTCCGAATACTTTTGGATTAACTTCTTTGAATTTGTTTTGAGATCTACATACCCTATCTAAAAAAGAATTTGGTTGTTCTTTCCCATACATAGAAACAGGGTTTTGTAACTTTCCATTATTATTCAGTTTGATAGAATATCTGGCAGAACCATCGTCTCTAGCTATCTTTTTAGCTAAAACTCTTGAGTCTGTTTCTTTAGTAACTCTGGGATTATTATCAGAATCTAGAAATTCTTCTGAACCGATAGAACAATAATACTCATTTAGAGTTTCTGTTTCGATCTCTTGTTTTTGCTCAAATATAAAATCACTCATTATTCTCTCCAGCTTCAGGTTTATTTTCGGGTTCTGGATCGGCTTGTTTCGCCGATTCTGCTAAACAATTCTCTAGAAAACTAAAAAAGGAATCCATATACATATCATAGTCAACACCTTCTGGTACTGGTATATGATAATTTTTTGAACAAATTCTTTTAGACTTAACGGTTTCTCCTTTGTCATTCTCTTCCAAAACATTAGCTACTATAGAAAAAACTATTTCGTGTTTGCAGTCTATTAATTTTTCTACTGATCCATCTAAATTTTGTTCCATATTCCCATGTCCAGCAAAGGACTTGAGATATTCCATTAGTTCAGGATCTAAGTCGTTGTCTTTTGATTCTTTCATATTATGTCCATTTAGTCTTAGTTTGTTTCTTAAGTCTACTCATTCCTGTTGGTAGTTCTTTCTTGGGAGCTTCTTCTTTATATTCATTATGTTTTTGCTTTAATGATTTAATTTCGTCGCTACTCATTCTGTCTCTATTTCTATTAGCCAAATCTCCAATAGTCTTTAGTTCGTTATCAGATTTCTTAACAGAAGTATTAAGAGTCTTTAAGTCTTCGACATATAGCCTATGAACATATTTATTTGTTTTGCATCTTGTGCAGCTAACTGCTCCTGTATAGTCTTTGATAGAGCAGATAATTTCAAATGACTCAGAACATTTCTCACAAACAAAAGAATAAGCAGGCATAATTTTATGTATAGGATTCTGGAAGATAGATGGTCCATTCAATGGGTATGTCTGACCTTATCTTAAGAAGAAAGTGAGTGAGTGGCAAGTATTTTGAACTCTTAACGGGGACCACAGGCATATTTTTTAATGGCATATTGGCCTGTTTTGGAGTTCTATTCTCTTTTTTTCTATTACATTCTACACAAGCAGTAACTATATTTGTCCAATTAGTAGGAGATACGCTTTGGTGCTTTAATACAGATTTAGGGATAACATGGTCATAAGTTAATTCTTTGATATCTTTTTTATGTCCACAATATTGACACGAATAATTATCTCTGATAAAAATATTTTTTCTAGAGAAACTTACTTGTTGATTATGTATTCGGAAATACTTAGCTGTTTTTACAACTGCTGGAATCGGAAATTTCTTATTATTAGTTCCTAGAATATAATCATCTTTATAGAAATCTATAACCTCAACACCTGTTGTTGAGTCATTATCGTGTTTGATAGACCATATCAATGCTCTTTTCCAACAAATAATACCCAGTGGGGTATAATCAGCATTCAGAACTAAGCATCTACTATTTTTTGTCTTCATTTTCGAATGAGTCTAAACGTACTAAAATTTTTCCAATGATTGGGTTTCTAACAATATCTGAAACTTGTAATCTTGATATTCCTATTCCATCAACACCATCTAAAACTGAAGTCATTGAATAGAAACCTCCTTGAAGGTGTCTATTTAAATCAGATTGACTAACGTCTCCAGTTAATATCATTTTGCTATTATTCCCTAATCTTGTGATAAGCATTTTTAGCTGATCATAAGAAGCATTCTGACATTCATCTGCAACTATGAAAGCGTCATGAAAATTACGACCTCTCATATGTCCAAGAGGAACAATCTCTATTTTGTTATTTGTTTTAAGGCTAGTATACTGAGCACTTGGAATAAAATGATTTACCTCATCTAATAATGGTAAAAGATAAGGATGTAATTTTTCTTCGGCTGTGCCGGGTAAGTATCCTATTTTTTCTCCTGATTCAACTACTGGTCTGGTGATAACAATCTTTTTAACTTTTTCATCTAATAGATATTCAAGAGCCATACCTATAGCGATGTGTGTTTTACCACTACCAGCAACGCCTTGGCAGAAAGTAATATGATTTTCTGCTATAGTTCTGATATACTCTTTTTGATTTTCACTTCTAGGTTTTAATCTATTCCTATAATGATGAGGGACTTGGATAGGAGCAGTAGCATCAATCACCTTAGATCTTCTAGAAGACCGTTTATTATTTTTTTTCAAGAGTAAGCCCTTGTTAATAGATATAAAATAACTCTTGTATCATAATATACACCATAAGTTACCTTCTATTAGCATTAAATTACTACCCTGTTGATCCAAAACCCCCATCTCCGCGAGTGGTATCAGATAATGAATCAACCTCTTTGATTGTCATATTATAATGAGCTTCTATGATTAATTGGGCTATCCTATCTCCTGCTCTGATATTAAAAATCTTTTGAGTATCAGTATTCAGGAGAATAACCCCAACCTCACCCCTATACGAGCTATCAACAACCCCAGCTAAAACATCTATGCCACTTTTGTATGCTAGTCCAGATCGTGGAGCTATTCTTGCATAATAACTTTCTGGAACTTCTAATGAAATTCCAGTTTTTACTAATGCCCTACTTGATGGTGCAATTTTAACATCCTCTAGTGCATATAGGTCAGCACCAGCATCTGTAGGATTTGCTCTTGTCGGAATAATTGCTTTAGGATCTAATTTTTTAATCTTTAATATCATTTATGACTCACATGAAACACAGGTTAAAATACTTCTTGCTAATTCTTGTGCCGGATTAGCGGATCTTTGATAGTAGAAAGTTTTGATTCCCATTTCCCAACCATCTATTAAAAGAGTGCTTACCTCTTTTGGAGGGCAGGAGGGACTTATCATAATATTCAGAGACTGAGACTGGTCAATGTACTTTTGTCTTTGTGCTGCTTGTATAACAATTTCTTTCTGACTAATCTCTCCGAAAGTTTTAAATACAACTTTCTCTTCATCTGTCAAGAAATCTAAATGTTGAACAGAACCTCCACGGATTAGAATACTCTTCCAGGTTTCTTCATCATTTTTTTCATGCTTTTTAAGGATTTCTTTTAAATAGGGATTCTTGTATGTAAATTTACCCTTAGCTAAATTTTTAACAAAGTAGTTTGAATTTAATGGTTCAATAGATGGACTAACTTGCCCTAGAATAAATGAACTAGAAGTTGTTGGTGCAACAGCTATTGTTGTTACGTTCCTTCTTCCATATCCCTTTAGTAGAGGTGGTTCTCCTAATAAGGTAGCAAGTTCTTCTGAAGCCTTATCTGCTTTACTCTTAATAGTTTTCCAAATTTGAGTATTAAGTAATTTAGCTTCCATAGATTCAAATGAAATCATCTTAGATTGTAATAATGAATGCCAACCTAATACTCCCATACCTAAAGCTCTTTGCTCTTTAGCAAACTTATTGGCGGATTCCATAAATTTCATATTTTCTGTTTTATCTATAAACTCTTGATTAACTGTATCAAGAAAATAAATGAGCGTTTCAATGGCATCTGTTTCTTTGATCTCATCCCAATGTAATAGGTTCAGAGAAGAAAGAACACAAACGAACGAGTTGTTCTCATCAGATAGCAACTGTATCTCGCTGCAAAGGTTTGAGGCTTTGATTTTTAAGTCTTTGTCTCTGTATGCCTGTGGTGAGTTTTTATTTGTTGTATCGCTAAACATTAAATAAGGATAGCCAGTTTCAAAGCGTTTTTGAATAACTTTAGCCCATATTCTTCTCTTCTCCTTATCTCCATTTTTCATGTCTGTCATCCATTGATCAGAGATAGTTACTCCAATACTCATATTCTGAATAGAGTGACCTTCTGATCTTATTTGTAAAAACTCTTCGATATCTGGATGATCAATAGAGAGATATGCAGCAAAAGAACCTCTTCTAGCTGCTCCTTGAGAAACAACGTCTGCTACCTTATCAAATAATTCCATAAAATGAACAGGACCGCTAGACTCTCCTCCTACGCTAATCTTAGCACCTCTATTTCTGAGATCTCCAAAATAGCCACTAGTTCCACCACCCATTTTACTCATTGTTCCGACTTCAGCAGTCTTATTTAAGATAGATTCCATAGTATCATGGACATAAGAACCAAAACAAGATACAGGTAAACCCCTCTCGTTTCCAAAATTAGTCCAGACAGGAGTGGCAAGTGAATAAAAGCCCCTAGCCATATAGTCTTCAAACTTATCAGCAAAACCTTTGATATTTAGAAATTTTTCTGCGTTTTCTGCTATTTCTCTGATTCTCTTTTCCGGAGTTACTCCTTCATTGAGGTATCCTCTTTCCAAGAAAATTCGACTGTGAGAATTAAGCCAATAGTATCTCTTATGATTCATGAGGGTGTCTTTCTAAGGTTCAATAAATTAAAACAAATCTTCTTCTGAAAAGCTTTGAGACTTTTTGGAATATTCCACTGGGCGACTATGAAAGAAGTCGGTCATGTTATTTCCCAAAACTTGCTCATCAAACCATGAAGTTTTGCTTAATAAATCTTGATCAATTTCGAACACTTCAGAATAGCCAATTTGCTTTAATGAATCATTCATTCTGTGTTTAATAAATTGCTTTAGAAGATCTGAATTAAGTTTTTCATGATTGTAACCGTTGATAATCCATTCAACGATCTGACATTCATATTTTACTGCTTCCTGAGCCTCATGCATGATTTTATTTTTTAGCTCTTCATCAAAAATCTCTGGATATTCAGACTTAATGACATTAATAATTTTTATTCCAATAATAGCGTGAAGATTCTCTTCTCTTGAAGTATACTCTACTTGCTTATTGGTATCTTTTAATAGATTCTTATATCTGCCAAAAAATCCTATAGTATAAAATTGAGAAAATAGAGCTATATTTTCTACAAACAATGTAAATAGAATTAATGAATAAACAAATTGCTTTTTATTGTCTAGATGAAATTTATGTAAATGTTTACGTAGATAGTTTACTCTTCCCTTTATCATATCTAGTTTTAAAATCTCTTCAAAAGAGTCATCAATACCTAGAACTTCTAAAAGTCTTTCGTAGGCATCTCCATGAATAACTTCTGTATTAGCCATCACATATCCCATATCATTAATGGATGGGTGAGGAAGATTATCTCCTAACTTGGCCCAAAACTTTTTAACAGATATTTCTAATTGACCCACTGTTGAAAGAGCCCTAGTTATAATCTCTCTTTCTTGATCTGTTAAATTAACTTTAAAGTCTTGTATGTCGCTTTGGAAATTAAATTCTTTATGTGTCCAAAAGCCATTATGCATAGCTTCAATAAAGTCTTGCGTCCAAGGATAATTGTCTGGTTTGCGTGTAATTTGTTCATTAAATATCATTTTTGGCCTATTGGATTAATGGGTATTATTTTTTGTTTTGTAGATTGGCTAATAAGCCAAGAATTACGGTAATCATAAACTGATCTCTTACTTGGTCATTATTACCATAATATCTGAAACAGAGCAAAATAAATAATGAAAAAATAAAAACATAGTACATCATATTACACCGCATAAATTTTTCAACCATGAAAGATCAGGTGAAATTCTCTCTATCTTCATACCACTCATTTCAATAAAGGTATCAAATCTTTTTTGTGCTTCTTCGTCAAATAAATGAGTTCCATGATCATCTATCATATAAACTGTTTGAATACCTTCTTGCCATAAGGCGATAATACAGTCATTACAACACTGTCCTGTAACATATGCTATTCCGTTATCTGGGCGAACAACACAATTAGAAAGAGCATTTCTTTCAGAATGAACCATCCAAGGATATTTTTCTGGCCTTGAAATTGGTAATTCAGAATCTTTTAATCCTCTGGGAAAGCCATTATATCCTACTCCCAGAATCCTATTATTTTTATCTGTGATTATACACCCATGCTTTGTGTGTATATCATGACTACGTTGTGATACAACCTTAGCCATTCCTAAAAAGTAATCAGTCCATTGTGGTCTCATAGTAGGTTATAGTACCACAAGACCATCCTAGAGTCAAGAAATATTATTTGACGGTATTGAGTTTATTGTACAGTACAAGGGCTAATACCGCACCGGCGACACCCATAAAAATACCGGCTGGGCTTAGACTATCGTACTTGCCAAGCATATACATAATAGCTCCACCCATATAAGATCCAGCAACTCCAAGAGCTACTGTTTTAACAAAATTGAAGTTCTCTTCTCCGGGGACTAAGCTTTTAGCTATTGATCCCACAAATAGACCATAAACACACCATACTAATATACTAAACATTTGCATTCTCCACTAGTGTTTGAACCTCATCCTCCGTGAGAACTTCTCCTGTTTCTAATAAAGCATTCAAAATACTTAATGAATACTTCTCATAATCTTCTTTTTTCATTTCTCTGCGTAAAATTTTCTTAATTCTCATTTTAGTAAACCAGCCTCTGCGCTCACTAAAAGTATGCAACTGTTCGCCATACATTGCATATTTATCTGCTGCTGTAGATTGAGCAGTTAATTTGTTTTTATTGCATTCTTGTAGTATTCTTACACAAGTCAGGATTATGCTGATGATCATTAAGATAGTGACAATAGCAAATCCATATACTTCATCTTTTTGTACAGATGATTTTTCTAAAATTTTAATAGCTATAGCTTTAAGTTTGTCATTATCAGCCATAGTTATCTCCTTGGTGTTTTATTAATAGGGCAATTACCATCTGGGCAATCTGATGGGGTCGAATATGTTTTTGTAGTTGGTACTGTTGGTGTTACTGATTTAATAGGTCCTATTGAAATAGATCCTTTATCTGGTTCGCAGTATGTGCAATCAATTTTAAGAATACCATCGCCACTCATATACCAACCTTTACCCTTGCAAACTGGACAGTCTTTTCTTTTATACTTTTGAGTGACTTCCTGCACATGCTTGGCTTTAATAATGCCTCCAGCAAGAGTTACTGGGGCCGTTGTTGAACCATAGTAATGAGATTGAGTAAATAGCAGACTTACACAAAATAAACCAACAAATAATTTATTCATTTCTTATCTCTCCATGGAAGAGGTATGATATTATCAATACTATCTATAACCCTCTTAAGGGGTCGTGGTCTATTGGGTTTAACTGGAGAGTCTGGGATATCAACTTTAGGTTTAGGTCCGAACTTTTCTTTAGCTTTGGTAAATAGTGTTGCCAAAGTTTCGATCATATTAATGATCATGTTTATAACAGCGCGTAGTTCTAATCTTTCTCTTAGGTTCATAAAATATTCCTAGGAATTTAGATATATAAATATATACACCTAATAGAGATGATCATTTAAAAATAGCCAATTCGGAATTTTAGAGATAATCCTCAAATCCATAGCTTGGTAGCTTTTGGAGAGGAAAACCATCAAAACCACTAAATGTATATGATCCATTCATGGCTAACATTCCAGCAGCCACATCAGCATGAATTAAAAAAGAACCATCTGGGATTGGACCCCATGCCGGATGTCCTCCGTCATTCCATTTACCCCAGCTATTTTGCACTAAAAAGGCTGGCTCACTACCAGTATCGTCACAAGCTATCCAAGCCATGCAATGTCCCCAGCTGCCAGACTGTCTAGCAAATCCATTTTTATCTCTTGTATTACTAAAGCCATAATTAGAACATACTGCTATTCCATAACCATTAGCAAGAGCATCACGAGCTTCTTCTACTGTTCTAATTAATGAAGCAGTCTTAATTTGATGGTCGTTGGCTAAATCTAATACTTTATCTGGGAGTCCTCGACCTCCCCAACCAGCACCTAGATTACCATTGTATTTACTAAAGTCTGCAATTCCGGGATAATTCTTTCTAAGAACTATTCCACCAAACTTACTAACAAACTCAGCAGCCCTAGCACAACTCATACCTTCCCCAGAAAATCCTCTTGCTCCATAGATAGCTTCTGTTGCTCCTTTAGTTACCCAATCTTCTCTTTCGTTATGTATATCTATTTCTACCGCTCTAGTAACATCACAAGCATTTCGTGTTCCATGACTCACACAATCTCCGACAGTTTGTCGTTCATTATAAGGATTCTTCTCAAATCTCAACACGCTCTTGTATGGTGTTGAAAGTTTACCTTTACCAGAATTCTTAATTTTTTTACTAGCATCACCAAACAATGGATATTTTGCATTCTCCATAAAATGATCGTATACGTGTTGCTCCCATATGCAACCACTAAATCCTTGACGATAGTTGTCGTAAAGTTCTTTTGGAGAATAACGTGGCATTATTTTGATCCTTCGTTGCAAGCCCAAGCTAAAGCATCAAGACCTTCTACAGCTTTAACTCTTAGCTCTTTGGATAAAAGAATTTGATCATCACCGATAGAAGCTACTACTACTTCTTTTGCTTCTTTAGCTAAATTTGGATACTTACCTTTCATATCCAATCTGAGCATAATACCAGCCAGACTATTAGCTTGACGAATTTCTTCAGTGCTTTTGATTACTTCATCTTCACCATCAAGTTCGACTAGCTTTGCTAAATCAATATATAGGTCTCTTAGTCTTTTTGCTTCTGACTTGATACCAGCTTCTTTTAGAACAGTAACAACATCATCAGCTTCTTTTTTGACAGCTTCATCTGTTGGTACTGATAATTCTAAAACATCCACTACAGATGGTTTAGGCTTTAGAATATCAGAAAACTCTGGCTTAAGTAGTCCTACTAAGATTAGTAAACCACCTAGTCCTAGTAATACTTTTTTATCTATACTCATGATACTTTATCCTCTTTTTTGCAAACATTAGGACTTAGGAATGGAAACATTTGGTCGGCAACCTTAACTGCTTCACCACAACCACTTTGAACAGCCAAGTCTCTTGTTTGTTTCCAAGAAACGACTAGCTTAAAGAAAGTATCGTCTGGCTTATTCCCTACTACAGACTTTGGAACAACTACGGTATCAACTGATGGAACAACAATAGGGGCTATAGAAGTTGGGGTTGGTCCCTTTACTTTTGATAATAGTCCACCAAGAAATTCCTGTACAGGACTTAGTTTATCCTTAAACAAAACCCATAATACTAAACCAGCACCGGCATAAAGAGCTAAATCCGTTGTGCTCAATCTACTACTAAATTCTTGAAAGCTCTCTGTAAAATTCATTGGAATCCTTCTTTCTCATTTATCTGAAACTTTAGGGTTGGTATCAACATTCTTATCAACTGTTACGCTAGAAAAAACTCCAGTATTTCTAAAAGTAGTAACCATAGCATCAATAGAAGCTCCAACTAGAATCATCAACAGCTGTTTAACGTATCTCTGTATAATAGGCTGGAGTAGCTGTGGAACAAAGGGAAATTCTACTACTAAAAAAACCTGATCATAAAACCTAGAAACAGCATTCATTGCTATTTCTTTTTTATCAGAACCTTTTAGTTCTGGATGAATTATTTGAATCTGTTGAATAACATCGGCTATAGCGAGTTGCAATAAATTCCAAGCTTGCGGGGCAGCTACTGATTTTGCTGTTTTTAATATTGCTTTAGCTTGTTCTACTATATTATTTATCTGTAATGATACTGTCTGGTTTGACATTTGTTTTTCCTGTACTCTTAGGTTTCTTTTTTCTTCTGTTTGCCTTATTCGCTATTTTTCTTTCTTCTGGATTAGCTGTACTCCACCAAGTTTTTTTAAGTTCAGATCTACTATTGATATACTTAAATAAAACAGTAAGTTGTCCTGCAATAAGAATTGTAGCTTCTAAGCCCCTGCTTGTTTCTTGAATCAAATCTTCTTTTTGAGAATTTTCTCCAATAATACCCATTAAATATAAACCACTAAATACAAAACTTACCATAGTAAACCAAAATTCACTAGTCTTATAGCCGGGTTTAACCATAATTAATACCCTTTATATTAATTGTGAATAATCAAATTAAGATAATGTTTTTACAAAGATGCCGTTGTAGAATCTATTACCGTACACACTAGCTATTGCAGAGATTGTTGGAGTATTTTTTACAAAAGTATTCAGAGTTGAGTATTTTCCTCTGAAGGTTGTTGTTACTACAATTGTTCCATTTTTAATGGTTGTAGAGGCTGTTGCATTTGTTATATCTGTGAATGGTCTTGGCATGTTTTTCTCCAATAAGAAAATGTTGTTATGTTATATAATATACACCAATCTAATTTAGCCGATTATCATTTTTCAATTCGGTCTTCTAAAGCCTCAAGAGTTTTGCTTAAAACCATGATTTGAATCTTCAGTTCATTCATTACTTCGCTATTTCTTTGTAAAGCATTAGCAAATGAAGCTTGAACCTCTTTATTACTTGCTAGTTTATCCATAATAAATTGTCTATCATTTATATATGGAGATTGAGTTTCTATCATATGTGTAACGTCGTGTTTTGTAACCATATTCTTAACAAGACCTACCCAGAATCCAACCATTGTAACTATTATGGTTATGGATGTAGTAGAGACTATTTGCCAGAAGTGAGTTAATGATTCATCTGCCATAATTGACTCTCCATTTAAAAAACTAAAAGCCAACGATACTTAACGCATCATTGGCTTTAGTTGTATCGTTTATCGACAAATAAATATTAGGCGGTCTTTGCTTTGTAATTAACAACTGGTTGACCTTTTCCACTCTTGTAGATAAGGTGACCTGGAACACTGCGGGTTGGACTAGCAGCAACGTCATTGCCAAGAGCATCTGTTTGTGAAGTTACTGTATTGATATAGCGACCAGTGTACAAGTTAAATCCTGCTCTAAAAGCTGTAGATGTTAGGTTTGTATTTACTGATTCAATTTTATTGATACTTCTTATTAAGCCTGGAACATCAGCTCCTCTTAATAAAGCATTGTTAGCTACTGTAGCCAAAGATGTTGTTAGTCTTTCTGCTACTGGTCTCTTATTGTTATAGGCAAAAGTACCACTTGATAATGCTGGGACACTACCTACTGCTGTTGAATTAACAACCTTAGAACCTACAAAACCAACATCAACACCCTTTACTGAACGGTTGGTTAGTTTTGTTGATGATCCAGCCTTGATTGCTGCACCACCATTATTTTTTGTTGTACCACTATTATAGGTACCTGTTGAAGCTGACCCATTTACTTGTGCTGTGGCCATTTTTATCTCCTGCAATTGTATGTGGTGAGTTTACCACCTAACTATACCCCAAAATTTGTCAAGAGGCGTTATTTTTAATGAATAATCCTAAAGAGGCTAAATGATGAAGTCTTACTCCATGAGATCCAGAACTCTTAATAGTTTCAGCCTGTTTAGAAGTCCAAACATTACCATTAATAATAGCCTGAATTTCTGATTTAGAAGAAAGATATTTAGCAGCAATGATATTGTCATTAATATCGTCAATCATATTACCTGTTGATGGAAATATGGATTGAACCTGAAGAGTTTTGAGTATTTGGCAAGTTTTAGCTAGGGTTTCATGATTAAAGACTCTATACTCTAATATATATCGAAGCTCAACCCCTGCTTCATTGCAGATTGCTAAGTTGCTTTTAATATCTTCCCTTAATTTATCATATTTACGATTGACTATATATTTAGAAGGAATAACAAGATCAATAGTGTTTGCCCCAGCTTTTATCGCTTGTGACACC